>ENA-ORXT01000211-ORXT01000211.1-marine-metagenome-genome-assembly--contig:-NODE-211-length-97530-cov-30.693545_pt1 | contig 97530 bp, 74 predicted proteins | sample MGYA00237868_ERZ511482 | MGnify/ENA metagenome assembly ERZ511482 | reverse complement strand
CGCTCACCGACGGTTTCACCGCCACTTCGAACGAAGTCGAGTATGCGCTCGGCCACGTCCTGAGCATGTACGAGTTCAAGCTGACCGTCTCCGTTGACCACCGGCTCGGCCCCAGCCGCGACCGACCAGGCAAACGTGGCAACAGCTGAGTTGTAGTTGGGTCGGCCAAACTCGCCAAAGACATGCGGCAGAACCAGGTCCACAAAGGCAGCGTCAACGTCAGCCTGATGTTCGCGCAAATGATCAGCGCCCTGGGCCTTGGAAGCGGCGTACGGATTCGTCGATTGCGAGTCTGCTTCTGCTTGGACGGAGTTGAGGTAGAGCACGGGAATGCGTCGACCGGTTCGTTGCATCGCATCTACAAGCGCCTCAGCCATCGAAGCGTTGGCGCTGTAGTCGCTGGCATCCCTGGGCCGATTCACTCCCGCGGCGTGCACAATCACATCTGCGGACCTGACGAAACGGTCAAGCGCTTCCTCGCTGCCGAAGGTGTCGCGATCTGCAACGACCACAGTGAGGCCCTCCACCAGCGCGAAGCGGGCGTGAATGTGCCAGCCGAGGAACCCCCCAGCCCCGGTCACGCCAACGACGGGCGCCTGGCTCATCGAGCCTTCCACCGCGCAAGATCTTCCTGTATCTCGGGCAGATCCTGCAACAAGGAGATGGTGGCGTCCAGATCCAGACGTTCCGTATTGTGCGAGTGGTAGGCCTCGGTATGGGTGGACGTGTCCTGACCGACCGTGAAGTACTTCGTGTAGTCGAGACCTCGACCATCCATGCGAATGCGAAGGTAGTCACCTTCATCAGTTGAATTGCGGAGCTCCTCCACCGTGGCGAGGGTTTCGAACAGCTTCTCGCCGTGGCGGACGCCGATGATCTCGATGGGATTGTCCGCGTCAAAAAGCTGCCGAACCCCCTCAGCCAGCGTTCCGACAGAAGCAGCCGGGGCCTTGCGGACAAACGTGTCGCCCGGTTCGGCTCTGGTGAACGCGTAGTCCACGAGTTCAACGCCGACGGACAGAGGCAACAGGAAGCGGGTCATCTCGGGATCAGTGATCGTCAACGGCAGCCCGGACATGACCTGTTTCACAAACAACGGAATGACAGACCCGCGGCTGTACATGACATTGCCGTACCGTACGACGCTCACAACACTTGCGGCTGCTTCGTTGCGGGCCTGCGCCTGCGCGATTTTTTCCATCAGCGCCTTTGTCATGCCCATTGCGCTTACGGGCAGCACCGCTTTGTCCGTTGACAGGCAGACCACCGATGAGACCCCTGCTCTGGCCGCACAATCGATGACGTTCGCACTCCCGAGCACGTTGGTCAGCACCGCCTGCAGAGGGAAGAACTCACACGACGGGACCTGCTTGAGTGCCGCAGCGTGGAAGACCAGATCAACACCAACAAGCGCTGCGTCGAGACTGCGCTGATCACGTACGTCGCCAATCCAGAAATCCAGACGCGGGTCGACAAAATCGAGACGCATATCGTTTTGCTTTGCTTCATCGCGGCTGAAGATCTTCACCCGGGCGACCCCTCCTTCGAGGGCGCGCCGAGTCATCTTTCGTCCGAAGGATCCTGTCCCTCCGGTGATCAACACCGTCTTATTCTGGTAGCTCAACTTTTCCTCAGCAATGGCAGCGATTCAGTTGTGAGACTACTCGTCATCAACTTCGAAGGTGGTCACGCAGGATCAGGGGTGGAGTAGCCGAGGAGACGAAGTCGTCTCTCGTGATCCTCGCTCACAACGGTCACGGTGTCGACGCCCTGACCACTACCACCATCCGGAACTGTGGGCACAGGCCTGGTGATCGAGTGGGCCTGTGCACGCACCACTTCCTCCGACACGTCCAGTCCGCAGAAACGAGCGCATGCGCTCAGCTCTGTTGTCGGGTTCTCAAGCAGCCTCTCATAGTCAACAACATGGGTCGCGACGCCTTTCGCCGACACCAGCACCTCGTTCTGTATCTCGCGATAGGTAAGCACGATCTCAAGAGCCCCCTCCGCCGACAGCGCTCGCCAGCCATCGACAAGCAGCGGCCGACCGAGGATTGGCCTGCGACTGCCTCGAACACTTGACTCTGCCTCAATTGCCCTACGCACCGCGCGTGTACGCACGAGGAGACTTTGAGCGGCGTTGCGCGGATCCCGCTGAATGGCAACCACCTGTAGCTGAGGAAAGACACTGCGCCAAAGAGGCAACAGGTACGTGTTACGAGGGTCCTTCCATCCCCAACGACCAGCAAGACGATCGCGTCGATCGCCCAGACCCCAGAACTCGACCGCAGCCGACGACTGCACGTGTTCGTGCAGGGGCTCGCTGAACGACGTCAGATCCTCGACCCCGCTCAGCGAGGAAGCGACCACCCGCGGAGTCGTCCAGTGCCCCCCGGCCTCGTAGGAGAGTCGCCGGTTCAGGCGCTGAAAGAACGTGGACTCCGCATGACTGTCCTGACGCGCTCCGAGGAACAGTCCCATCTCTCCCAGCCGTTGCGCGACAGCGGAGGTACCCGAGCGGTGCGAACCGAGAAGCAGGGTCGGTGGGTGGACAGTTTCGAACATCGCCAGAATGTAGGCGACGATTCCGATGTACGAGCGGCAGACTGGACAATCGCGCTTCGGATGCGCAGTTGTCTTCTTCTTCTCGAAAATGGCCTGCGTGTGTAGGATCCAGCCCCAGATGAACACCAGCAACCGCACCGAGGCGGGCACATCTCGGAAAGAAGGCTCTGAACAGGCGCCCCACGTCGTGCTCGTGCACCGCTACTTCTGGCCCGACTCACCTCCCTATGCCCGGATGCTGTCCAGCATTGCGCAGCGTCTTGCAGCCGACGGGTTCCGTGTCACCGTCCTCACCGCGCAGCCCAGCTACGGCGGAACTGACGCTCACAAAGCGGCGCCGGCGTGCGAAACCAGCAATGGCGTCACCATCCGTCGGCTCCGCCTCCTGCCAGAACGCAAGAGTCAACTCGCACGCCGCGTGATGAACCTGGTGGTGTTTGCAGCCAAGACAAGTGCGCACATTCTTCGAGCAGACGCCCCGACCGTGGTGATGGCGGCAACCACCCCTCCCCTTCTGGTTGCGATGATGACCAGCCTCGCCGCCCGAGCCCGCGGCGCGGCCTTTGTGTACCACAACCAGGACATCTACCCGGAAGTGCTCGGCACCAGTCAACAAGCCAGCCGCCGTCTGTTTCGGAGCCTTGCGCAACGGGCCGACACCCGCACTGGCAGGAGGGCTGAGCGGGTTGTGGTGCTCAGCAGTGACATGGCCAGTACCTGGGAGCGGCGCGGCATAGCAAACGCCAAGCTGGCCACAATCAACAACTTCTTCGATCCCGAACCGCAAACCGACCCTGCATCGATGAACGTCACGCCGGTGCCGACCGGGAGACGGCGGCTGGTCTTTGCCGGCAACGTCGGCCTCTTTCAGGACCTCGAAGCTCTCATCGTCGCCGTGGGACGTGTTGATGATGACCGACTCGAGCTGATTGTGGTCGGCGACGGTGCCGCGCTCGAACAATGCGAGCAGGTGGCGTCGCACCACACCCACTTCGTGGGCCGCACCGGCGCCCCTGAGGCGCAGGCGTGGATTGAATCAGCCGACGCGTGCATTGCGTCGCTGCATCCGGGACTTATCGAATACGTCTACCCCAGCAAGACCTTCTCCTACCTTGCATCTGGCAAGCCGCTCTTTCTCCGAGTCGAACCAGAGAGCGAGCTCGGTGAACTCGTTGCGGACAACGAACTCGGATGGGTGGTTCCACCAACAGACGCCACCGCACTCGACCAGGCGCTTCGATCCTTCGCCGGCGCTTCGGACCCGACGTTGCAGACGATGAGCCGTTGCGCCGCCGAAGTTGCTGAACGACGGAACCGAGACTCGGCGCTTGATGACTGGGTGCGGCTCTTTCGTGCGCTCACCAGCGAACAGCCGCGTTAACCCTTCCGGGCCAGAACCGGGAATCAGGTTGCTTGATCAAGCCCTCGGACGCCAACTGTGCGGGACCACCCCGCCAGGACAATGATTGGCAGCATCAGCGACCATTGCAAACCAACTGCACGGGCAAGCGGGTTCGCCGCCGTCGAAATCGCCAGCGCAATGGAGGCAACGACCGACGCACGAACGAGCATCCGGGCTGTTGGGCTGTTCAGCGCCGAGAAGCGAGCACGAATCTGTCGCCACGCGACCACGACCGCCACGCCGTAAAGGGCGACCCCAATCACGCCCGACTCGAAAAGAAGAAGGTGGTAGGACAGCTCGGCGCGCCACGGACGGGGTATCTGTTCGAACTCCGCCCCGAGTTCAAAGCCCCTCCACGTGTAGAACTCATCAGACACTGCCCCGGCCCCGTGGCCGAAAAACGGCCGTTCGGACCAGCCGTCAAGGAGTGAACGCGCCTGTAGCCGACGCACGGCCGAACTGCGACCAACCCGCGCGTTGCCCTCACTTTCGAGCACGCCGACCGCTGCGAGCAGGTCTCGCGGCACACGAAGGGGTTTGAGGCCCACCAGGATCATCATCACCGCCGCGCACACGACGCCGAGGCCCAGAACCATCCAGCCGCGGCGACTGTTCGTGCTGCGAGGTGCGCCGGGGTGACCAAAACCGACTCGGCCGACCAGCCAGATCAGGGCCGGCGTCAGCAGTACAACGCCAATAAGTCCCTGTCGACCGGACAACAACATGGTCATCAACCCGACTGCGCAGGCACCCAGAACGAGAGGTCCATTCCGCAGCGTGACGCCCTGGCGAGACGAATCCCAACCCACGGTCACCAGAAATGGAACCGCTGCAATCAACGACGATGCGCCGGAGAAACTCACCCGAATCAGTCCGTCTTCGCGATCGCTGACGGCGCCAGGCGTGACGAAGAGTATGAGCGAGTCCCCGATTCCACTCAACAGCATGAACATCGCAGTCACCACGAAGACCGTGCCAATCGCAAGCGCACTCGGGAGACGTTCGACCCCCCACCGATCTGCAACATAGGAGATGGCAAACCACAGCACCGGTCCACCAACGAGGGCAATGCCAACGTCACGCCAACCGGGATTTGACTCCAGCACTCCAAGCCCGACCGGCACTGTCGCGGCCGCAGCAAAACCCAGGATGAGAACGGGCAGAAAATCGAGACGGCCTCTGCGGAGGTCAACGAGAAGGCGCAGCCCACCGATTGCAGCCGTCAACGCAAGCATGGGCACAAGCACATGGAATCGGCCGGAGGGAAGGAACATCAGCACGACAAGCACGCCGAGCAGCCACAGATTCGAAGCCAGCCGTCCCGAAGCCACAACTGAAGTGGGCAGATTCATGAGCCGGGCCGGGGCGGTTTCGCCGTTGACCTTTTCACGCATTGTCGGTACCCAGAATGAAGAAGAGCGGAGTCCCCACCAACCATTGCGGCACCAAGCCGCAGTCATGGTCGTCCCACCACGTCTGATCCGCTTCGCTGGGAAGCACGCTGCTCAGCACGAACACGCCAAAGCGGTCATCACACTGATGGACAAGCGTCTCCACCGGCCCACCGTCATCCCCGACGGGGGCGGAACTGACGGAGAGCCCAAACTCCGCCAACGCATCTGCGATGGAGTGGGAGTAGCCGGGCCCGTCGCTTTGCATGAGCCAGCCTCGACCCGAGTTTCGAAAGCCGCCACGTTTGTTCGCATCCTGGTGAAACGCGTCCAGTGCAAACGCGTCCATCGCATTGCGAACTTCTGTCGCCCATGCGGCCCGCTCAATGTCAACTGCGCCTATCGGTGCTTGCAACGTACCAAACCCGCCGCTGGCAGGATCAGCGCGAAGTCCATCGATGACAAAGGCGCTCAGCACGACCAACACCACCCCAATTCCAAGCAGCGCGGCAGAACCGACTCGCACGCTGCGAGCAAATTCCGCATCAGTAGAGACGTCCCGTCCAGCTGGTATCACGAGAGGTACCGTAGTGTGCATGGCGCGCCTGGTGTATGTGGCTCACGGACTGCGTGGGAGTTTGTATACCAGTCTTGCCTTGGCGAAACGACTACGAGACGACGGCCACGAGGTGACCTTCATAACGTTTCGCGACGTCAGTGCTGACGTATCCCAGGCAGGCTTCGATCTGGTTCACCTGAGCCGGGGAGACAGGGCGTTCGCCACCTTCCGCTCCGAGGTTGAACGCCGAGGAAAGCTACGTGCGACCCCACTAGGAATACGCCTTCGATCTCGTCTCATTGGCTCCACCGAGGTGCGAGACACCGTTCAACAGATCCGTCCTGATCTGCTGATCATCGACGCGGAAATGCACGCCGCCATCATCGCCACGCGAGCACTGTGCGTGCCGACGGTGCTCGCCATTCCGTGGTTCTCCACGTTCCGGGCGCCGGGACTTCCTCCAATGCACACCAACCTTCGTCCGCCGGAAACGACCCTGGATCGCCTTCGGGTGGAAGCGGCATGGGAATGGGAACTGGTCAAGCGCTTTGCGGATCGACAGCTCGGCTGGCTCTCTGCGCCCGCACTTCGACAAGCCGCAAGACCGTTTCACTTGAACACACCGAACATCCGCACGGTCCGTGCCCTGGCTCGGTTCCACAACGTCGACCTGTCCACCATTGCGTCGTGGCGACACTGGATGGCGCCGTACGTCTACCCGGACATACCCCTCATGACCTTCACTGCTCACGAGATGGACTTCCCCCACGAGCGGCCGGCAATGGTGACCTCGGTAGGGGTCGTGATCGATGAGCAGCGCCGTGAACCCCTGGTGACGGATGTGACTCGGACGCGGTGGCAGTCCTTTCGAGACCGCGCGAAAGCCGATGGCCGACCGCTGATCTATGCATCGATGGGGTCCCTTCAAACGGGAGACGCTGGCTTCTATCAACGCATCGTTTCGGTGTTCACCCGTCGCAAAGAGTGGGCTCTGGTGCTCGGCCTTGGAGCACAGGCTGACATTGGTGCACTGGGTGAACTTCCGGACAACGTGTTGGCCCTGGAGTATGCCCCCCAGCTGGAGGTACTGGACAGCGCCGCGGTGGCAATCCACCACGGTGGCATCGGCACGATCAACGAGTGTGCATGGTTCGAGGTTCCCAGCATCGCTTCGTCATCCGGGTTTGTTGATGAGCCCGGCACGGCTACCCGGCTGGACTACCACGGTCTCGGACTCAGCATCGACGATGCGGACCTGACCCCACAAACTCTCGACTCCAGCATCGAGCGGCTGTTGTCCGACCGCACAATCGCTGGAAACCTCTCCCAGCTACGCACCAGGCTCACGGCCTATCGCACCGATCGGATCGCAGAAAAACTGATCGCTGACCAGATTGATCAACACCAGGCCTGACGACCGTGACCCTGCGTCAGGAACAGGTCTGCATCACGACCGGCGTCATCAGGAGCCACTCTCAACGAGAGCACCGTTCTTCATCTCAAGAACCCGATCGCACGACGCAAGAGCTTCGATCCGGTGCGAAACAATGACAGCAGCACAGGACGCGTCGAGTGCCGACATGGTGTCTGCAATGAGTTGGGTGCCGGCGTCGTCGATTGCACTCGTTGGCTCATCCATGATCAACAGGGACGGCCGCCCGGCAAGCGCCCGAGCAATGCAGATGCGTTGCGCCTGGCCCCCGGACACCTGACGAGCGCCACGCTCGCCGATCACCGTGTCATAGCTGTCGGGCCACGAGGAGATCTCGTCATGAACGCCAGCCGCCCTGGCTGCAGCCACGATTCGATCACGGCTGATCGACCGATGGAACGCAATGTTGGTCTCCACCGTTCCCGTGATCAGCACCGGACGTTGCGACACCGAGGCAACCTGCGCACTCAGCGACGTCGGGGAGCAGCTGGACCGATCAATCCCGTTGAAGCGCACCGTTCCAGCGTCAGGGCTGTGCAGACCCAACAAGATGGCCAGCAGGGTGGACTTGCCTGAACCGGACGCGCCGACAATGCCGACATGTTCGCCGGCATCCACCGTGAGATCCAGCCCGCGTAGCACCGGTGCAGCCGAGGTCTGCGCAGACATCGTGGAGGCAGTTTTGTGGCCATAGCTGACATCAGCAAGCTGGACCTTGGTGATTGGACCAACCGTCTCGGTTCCTGACGCAGAAGCCGCCGACCGCAGCGAGCTGATCAGGGACTGCAGTTCATCCGCGAACGGTGCAGACGTTGCAATGGAAAGGTTGGCGGTCAGGGCTCGGCGGCCGGCCATCTGCGCCCGCATCGCAATGAGCGCAACGGTGCCTGCCGTGCCAAAGCTCCCGCTGTCACGAGCTGCGAGCCACCCGGCGACAGCGACAATGACGCCCAGCATCAAGGCCTGGAACAGGCTCGATCCAAAGAACTCAACCGCTTTGGTTCGAAAGATCAGCTCGGACGTGGTGTCAACATGGTCTTCGTTGTCCCGTTCAACCTCCTCGCTCACTCCGAGGATGCGGGCGTCGGTGGCAGCCTGCACCATCTCGGCCGTGCGATTTGCCAACCGGGTGTTCGCATCAGCTTGCGCGCGCCCGAGGCGCTGCGCAAGCTTCTGGAGCGGAAGGGTGAGTACGAACAACGCCGCCATGACCGCGGTGAGCACCACCAGCGCCGGAAAGCTCACGATCGCTGCGACTGCCGCCAATGCAGCGGCGATCAGGGCCGCTGACACGAGCGTGGCAGTGGCTGTCGCAATGCTCCCGAGACGCATCGTGTGAGCGCTGATCATCTCCTGGTACAGACCAGCAGTGACGCTCTGCTGGGCACCATGATCCGCTCGAAGAAAGGCGTTGGCCAACTCCGTGCGAGCTGCGGTCAGGGGAATGACGCCGATTCGAGAGATCAATCCAGTTTCGATGACCCGAAGAACGATGAGAACAAGCGTGCACAGCAACCCCGTGCCAACCACGGATCCAACCGAGACGTCGTTGAACGGGCCGATGGTGATGCCACCGGCGCTGCTCTCCAACGTGCCGACAAGGGCGCCGATCATCCGAAGAATTGCCGCTTCGGTAAGACCAATGGCCGCTCCAAGAACCGCAACTGCGACCAGCAGTCGGCGGAAGCCACTGTCAATGAAGGGTGCCATTGCTCGGGACGCACGACCCAACCCCGACCTGGCCGCAACGCCATTGCCGAACCCGCTCACCGGTTCATGCATCATGAGACGCCCAAAACAGGCGCAAACATTCACAACTATGCGCAATCAGAATTGCGTCTCGTGAAGCGTAAGATGCAACACTTGTCAAGCCCATACCAAGACAGTATCGGCGCGGCTCGAAAGAGAACGCACCTCTGGTCACGCCAGCAGGCGTTCGAACCACGGAGTCCCAGGGAGAAGATTGCAGCGTGACGGAAGAACGCCCCATCTCACTTCAACGACGAGCCATGCCTGCCTCAACGCAGCGCGCACTGTTGGCTTCACAACTTCGGTCGCCGCAAAGCCCTGTGCAGAACATGGCGATGTTGGTGTCACTTCCCGCGGGCACTGATCCTGAGCGACTCGCCGCCGCCTTCAGAGACGTCGTCGCCAACAGTGACGCCCTGCGCTCAACCTTCGCCCCCGGAGACACCACCCGAGCCGCCATCGCTGGCGAACCCCCGGCGGGCACCGAGATCATCCAGCTGCCAGCCGCAGACACCGACGCGTGGGCGCGCCAACGGGCGCGCCGCCCGATCGATCTGAGCGCCGCAGCCTACGACAGCGTCATCGCTGTCCACGAGGACTCAACGCTGTCCTGGCTCTGGAATATGCACCATGTCGTGACCGACGCTCGGAGCAATGCGTTGATCATGGAGGCCACGGACGCGATTTACCACGGCACCGGCGAAGCCCCAAAAGGCCGCTTCTACCAGGTGGCCAGCGCCCAAACACTGGATGGCGCCAGCGACGCCGCGAGGCCACGGTTCCAGCGGGCGCAGACGCACTGGGACACGAGACCGCCGATGTCGCCACTCGGGCGCCTGTACGACATCTCCCAGGGGCGAGATCCCTCGTCGACTCGTGTTCCGGTCATCTTTTCGGATCCGGTGGCATCGCTTGTGGAGAACCGGCTGAGTTCGATCTATCGGGCGTTGAGCCCAGAGCTCGCCGCAACAACGCTCCTCGTGGCAACAGCTGCACTGCATGCACACGCCCTTACCGGTGCCTCCGAACTCGCCGTGGGCATTCCCGTGCACAATCGACGATCCGCTGATGCGCTCGACGTAATCGGCCCGCTGGTTGAGCTTTTCCCAGTGGATGTGCGAATCAAAGCCGGCGATACGGTCGCCGCATTTCATTCGCAAGTCGCCAAAGCGGTGACAACCACCCTGCGAAATGCATTGCCCGGCACAGCCCCTGACCCCGACTTCTCCATCGTGGTGAATGTCATCCCCGGTGACGGCAGTGCGAGATTCGGCGACGAGGACGTGCCCATGGCGTGGTTGCCGAGCGGCGCAATGGATGCTGACCACGTCATGCGGGTGCAGCTCACGGGATACGCCTCCGATTCTGCGGGCACTGGTTGCGGCTTTGGAGCCGGCACGCACGTGGAACTCGACCTGAACGACTCGGCGGTTCCAAGCCATGTCCGCGGGCATACGGCAGGTCATTTCGCCGCGGCCATGGCTCACATGGTGACCGATCCGGACGCCCGCCTTGATGACCTCTCGTTGGTTTCGGAATCCGAGCGGGAACGACTGCTCACGTGGGAAACCGGTCCGGCACGTCCGGGGCCCGCACCCCTATTGGCGGATCGCCTTGCCGCAGTCCTGGGGGACAACGCAGATGTTGTCGTGATCGACGGAGACGACCAACTGACCGGGACGCAGTTGTGGAACTGGGTCTGCGCAGTCGCGGCCGACTTCATCGGTGAGGATCGAATCAGTATCGAGCTGACGCCGTCGGTTCATGCAGTCGTCTCGGCCTATGCCGCCATGGTCGCTGGAGTGGCGTTCGTGCCCATCGACCCTGCGAACCCGGAGAATCGGCGGGACAACCTTGTGGCCCTGGCTGGCGTAAGCCGACGGATCCGGGCATGCGAGGACATTGACCCGCTTCGACCCACCGTCGACCAGCCAGCGGAGACGCTTCCACTCCGGGCATCGCCCAACGACGAGGCATACGTCATCTTCACGTCCGGTTCGACTGGCGAACCGAAAGGCGTTCCCATCACCCATCAGGGAGTTGCCGACTACATCGCCTTCGCCGAAGCGTCGTACTGCGGCGACGGCGAAGAGCGCGCCCTCTGCGCGCCGCTCTTCGGTTCACTTGCGTTCGATCTGACGATCACCACATTGTTTGCTCCGATACTGGCCGGCGGATCACTCATCACCATTGGAGACAGTGGACCCGCCGCGATCAGTGCCATTGCCCGGCACCCGAAGATCACCTGGTGCAAGGCAACACCATCACACCTGGAGTTGCTCCTTCGTCTCCTGCCGGAGGATCACGACCTGTCCACCTATGTGGTGGGCGGCGAAGCCTTCACGTCACGTCTTGCAAACGCGATCTTCGCCCACAACCCCAACGCCCGGGTGTTCAACGAGTACGGACCCACCGAAGCCGTCGTCGGGTGCATGATCCACCAGGCTGACCCGTCAGCCACAGCCGGGACTATCGACGTACCCATTGGCGCGCCCGCACCCGGCGTGACGCTTCGCGTTGTCAACAGCGACGACCGGCGGGTTCCCCCGGGTGCCAGCGGAGAGTTGTTGATTGCCCACGACGGTGTGACGAGCGGGTACATCAACGCAGCCGAGGATGCGGCGGCGCCGTTTGTGACCATCGACGGCCACCGGTTCTACCGGTCGGGCGATCTTGTGCAACTCGACGCTGACGATCAACTGGTCTACCGAGGACGTATCGACGAGCAGATCAAAGTCGGTGGCATTCGCCTTGATCCTCTCGAGGTTGAAGACGCCCTTGATCACTATCCCGGCGTCGAGCGATCCGTGGTTCGCCTCTGGTCGCCTGAACTTCGCGAGCCAGACCACCACTGCGTTCGCTGCGGCCTCCCGGACACGGTGCCTGCGGTCAGCTTTGACGAAGACGGTGTCTGCGACACCTGTGCCTCCTTCGATCGCGTCAAAGTCGCCACCACCAGCTGGTTCCGCACGCCCGTCGACCTCGTCGCCGCGCGCGATGCAGGGCGCTCCCGATCCAACGGGCCCTATGACGCCCTCGCCCTTCTCTCGGGAGGCAAGGACTCCACGTACGCCCTCTATCAGCTGGTCGAGCACGGTTTCCGCCCGTACGCCATGACCCTCGACAACGGGTATATCTCCGAGGGTGCGAAAGAAAACGTTCGCCAGGTCACCAGCGCACTTGGCGTCGACCACGACTTTGTCACCAGCCCGGCGATGGACGAGATCTTCCGCGACTCGCTGGCAACATTCTCCAATGTGTGCAACGGCTGCTACAAGACGATCTACACGCTTGCCGTCAACCGGGCGGACGAGCTTGACATCCCCATCATCGTCACCGGCCTCTCACGCGGCCAGCTGTTCGAAACCCGTTTGATCCCCGAGCAGTTCCGCCTGGACCGCTTCGACCCCGACACCATCGACCGGGCGGTCCTTCAGGCCCGCAAGCACTATCACCGCGCGGCCGATGTGCCGAACCGTCTTCTCGACACCGCAGTATTCGACGACGACGAACTCTTCGAACGCATCCAGTTTGTCGACATCTATCGCTACTTGGATGTTGAACTCGAAGAAATGATCCAGTACCTCGAGCAGAAGACGCCATGGCAACGACCGGCCGACACGGGTCGCTCCACGAACTGTCTGATCAACGTCGCGGGCATTCACACGCACCTGACGGAGCAGGGGTACCACAACTACGCGGTGCCCTACGCCTGGGATGTTCGTCTCGGCCACAAAACTCGGGATGAAGCGATAGCGGAACTGGAGGACAATCTCGACCTCGACGAGGTCAGTGGAATCCTGTCCGAGATCGGCTACTCCCCCACGGCCCGATCGGTTCTGACCGCGTGGCTGCAGATGGCACCCGGCGTTGAGGCACCGAGCCCAACCGCACTGCGGAGCTTCGCCGCCACCAGACTCCCCGCGCACGCCATTCCGGCTGCGTTTGTCGCAATTGATGACGTTCCGATGACCACGAACGGAAAGCTCGATCTCGATGCGCTGCCCGACCCGAAGCGAGTCCATCGCTCCGGGGTGACCGCCATGACCCCACCGGGATCCGAAACGGAGCGCCGCGTTGTTGAGGCATGGGAAGGTTCGCTCGGCATCGAGCCAATCGGCATCGAAGATGACTTCTTTGCCATCGGTGGCGACTCGCTCGCCGCGCTGGCAATGATTGTCGGTCTTGCCGAGGACGTGGGCGTACACCTGGGTGAAGAACTGGCCTTCGTCCACACCACGCCCCGAGCGCTCGCCGCAGCTATTGACGATGCTGTGCAGACCGCCAACGAGATGCCCGCACCCCGTGATCCGCTTCGCAGCGTCGCAGTCGGCTCTGCGAACCCGTCTCCAACGGAGTTCATCGCACCGGAGGGGACTGGTGCCTTCACCGTTGGCGAGACGAGCATCCTGTTCGAGCAGCGGCGACAACCCGAGCGACACATGTACAACCTTGGACGGGTCTTCCAGGTCCATGGCCCGCTTGATCAGCCTCGATTTGAACGTGCCTTTCGGGCCGCAGCAGAGGTACACGGCTCGCTCTCACACAGCTTCGGATCCAACCGTCAGCCATTGAGCTCAGCTGACGCGATCGAGTTCTCCACTGCATCCGCATCGGTGCCGACAGCAGAAGTCGAGGCCGTCCTCGAAGCCACCCACCGGGCCCCGTTCAATCTCGCCGACGGCCCGATCATGAGGGTTCGCTTCCAACCCGTGGACGATGGGTCGACTGCCGTGCTCATCGCAGCCCATCACGTTGCGTGTGATCTTGAGAGCTTTGCGCGATTGTGGGAATCAGTCGACGCGGTTTACGGCGGCGAACCCGTATCAGCCCCGGCAATTGATCTGCGCACCTTCGCCGCCTGGCAGCGTCAGGATCGACTCGACGCCAAGTCCGAGTTCTGGCGCCGTCGGTACGCCACGTTCCAGCCGACCGAGGCGCGTTTCGAGCAACCCGACACCCAGCGGTCAGCTCCCGACGATCTGCTTCGAACGACGACATCAATCACGGCTGCTGAACTGCGGGCGCTCCCCGGGCTCACCCCTGCAGCCGTAGCTGTCACCGCTGCCGCCACCGCGCTGAGCCCGTTCTTCCGTGACGAACTCGTCCCGCTGAGCTTCGTTTCCTCCACTCGAACGCATGCCGATGCTGCTGAACTCGTCGGGTACCTCCTGAACCCACTCCCCATGCAGATCCGCCCGAAGCAGGAAGCTTCCGTCTTCGAGACTGCCCAACAGATCACGCAGGACCTCGGCGCGTCACTCCCCTGGCGAGACCACCCATTTGCCCACATGGTTTCAGACGCCCGACGCGCCGGCCATCACGTTGACGCCACCTCGATTCTTGTTTCGGTGGATGAAGAACCAACGGCGAGTTTCGACGGCAATTCCGTAACGCATCGCGCAATGTTCAACGGAAACGCCGTTGGAGATCTCGCATTCTTTGTCGAGGTCCGCAAAAACGAGATCGACCTGAGCCTGGAGTACAGGGCATCAGTGATCACCCGCGAGCAGGCACGTCTCATCCTCAAGCGGACCGAAGAGACCCTCGTCAAACTGGTTCGTTCGCCCGACACAAAAATCGCCGACCTGGTGCCGGCTGGCGTCGCCGAGCAGACCGCCACGACCACAGTGAGCGTCGCCGAAGGCCCAGCGCTGGAATCGCACGAGTTGATCATCGATCAGACCCTCCGGTGCTTCGATGAGACCCCAGCCGCAGCGGCGGTCGAGTGCGGAACGGACATACTGACCTGGGGTGATGTCGATCAGCGCAGCGCCGCGGTGGCATCCACTCTGCAGGCCAGGGGCATTGGGCGAGGCGATCGCGTCATTGTCGCCTTGGGTCGCGGTGTCAACGCGGTGAGCGCACTGGTGGGAGTGCACCGGTGCGGCGCAGCATATGTGCCGATTGATCCGAGCTATCCCGAGAGTCGAATCCAGCTGATTGCGACAGAAGCAGCAGCAACCACAGCCATTATTGGCGAAACCGTACCCGGGCTCAACGTGGCCAACCAGATTCGGATCGACGGCACCACCATTGATGGGGTGCCCTGGTCGCAGGTGAACGGGCCGCTCCCGGTGAACGTCTTCCCGGATGACGATGCCTATGTCATCTTTACTTCCGGGTCCACCGGGGTGCCCAGCGGCGTGGCTGTCACCCACGCTCAACTTGCGGCCAGCACCAATGCCCGTGCTCAGGTCTACGACGCACCACCAACCCGGTTTGGCGTCCTGTCGAGCATCGCCTTCGACAGCAGCATCGTTGGACTGTTCTGGACGCTGGCCACCGGTGGAACCATTGTCTTTCCCCTCGACAATGTCGTGCGGGACATTGATGCTCTCCTGGAATTGTTCTTCACCGCCGAGCTCAGCCACATGTTGTGCGTGCCTTCTCTCTATCGGGCGTTGCTGCGCCGTCGCAGCGACACGGCGCCCGCAGGCTGGCCAAACCATGTGATTGTTGCCGGTGAATCCTGCGGGCCAGCGCTGGTCCGTGACCACTTCGAGTCCACGACCAGCGCACTCACCAACGAATACGGGCCGACCGAATGCACCGTGTGGGCCACAGCTCACCACTGCAGTCCCGACGATCTTTCAGATCGACGGGAGATACCCATTGGCAATCCCGTACCGGGCACCTGGATTGCCGTTGTGGACAGCGACAATCAGCCGGTAGCAGAGGGGGTGGACGGCGAACTTGTCATCGGCGGAGCAAACCTGACTGCCGGCTACGCAAACGACCCCGCTCGAACCGAAACCCGCTTCACCCGAGAGAGCGACCTCCTCCACCCGCGCCTGCCCGGCGGTCACTTCTTCCGGAGCGGCGACTCGGCTCGAATGCTTGACGGAGTTGCGTATTTCAGCGGGCGGATCGATGACCAGTTGAATGTCGGCGGCATGCGGGCCGAAGCCGCAGAGATTGAGCGGGTGGCCGCGCAGCATCCCCAGGTCAACGAGGTGATCGTCGGCGCAACAGACGTTCGCACCCTCGACGAACTCCTTCGCAGCAACCAACCGGAGGCGCTCAGCGAGGCAATGCGACTTGCCGCCGAGACGGAGGACCCGACCCTTGAACTCAGCCGGATTCTTCGCACCAACAGCGAACCGACGACGATGCTGGTCGGCCATCTCGAAGTAGGCCCGGGTGCCGCCTCCCACGCACAGATCGTCACGCAGGTCAGAAGTCTCATCGCCGAAGCTTTCCCAGCGGGACTTCGGCCCACGAACTGGTACGTCCATGACGCGTTGGCTCGAACACCAAACAACAAACTGGATCGAGGTGCCACCCTTGCCCGCTCGGTGGATCCCGTGGTCGGCGATGCAACGCCGGTCCCAGGCCCGATCCCACGAGCTGGTTCGGACACCAGGCCGACACAGGATCCTGCCCACCGCATCACCGCGATCTATCGGAGCGTTCTGAAGAACTCTTCAATCGCAGCTCACGACTCCTTCTTTGACGTCGGCGGCGACTCGCTCATGACTCTTGAGCTTCTCGACGCTCTCGAACCGGCCCTCGGGATTGCCCTGTCAACCTCGGTGCTGTTTGAGCACCCGACTCCCCGCGGTCTCGCTGACCATCTCGCCCAAGAGCACGACCTTCAGGGCGATACCGGTGACAACTCCACCGGCCGCGATTCCAGCCGTGCTGCAGCAGCAGCGCACGTAAAGGACGCGCCGGAAGCCAAACCGCTCCGCAGTCTTGTTGTCCCGATCCAATCGACCGGGGATCAAACACCCATCTTTGCCGTGCACCACCTCGGCCGGAACGGTGAACTGTTCCGGCCCCTCTCGAAGCGATTGGGGACCGATCAACCTCTTTGGGGTCTGGCTGCCCCACTTCCGCTCGAACCCTTCGGCACGGCTGAATACGATCTTTCGGTCAGCTACAACGTGACGCGCATTGCCGAAACCTACGTGGCTGAGGTTCAGCGAATCGCACCAGTGGGACCGGTCATTATCGCCGGCACCTGCCAGGGGGCGCTTTTCGCCTACGAGGTCGCCCAGCAGCTACGCCTCGCCGGACGCGAGGTTCCTCTTCTGCTCATGCTGACCGATTGGCACGCCCCACACATCGAATACAACGATGCCGGGTCGGTGCTCGCACTGCGCCGTCTGACGGAGCTGAAGCAACAGGGATGGACTGGCCTGCGGCGCCTGTTGTCATGGCGCGGTCCGCGACTACGCATCCAGCGACGAGCCGAGATTGCAGCATTGAGTGCGGCCCGCAAGGCAAAGCAGCCTCTGCCCCATCGGCTGCGAGTCCGCCAGTACATCGAGGAGAGCCTCGACCACTTCAACTCCTACACGTATGAACCGTGGCCCGGCCCGGCTGTTGTCGTGCGCGGCTCGGACGACCTGCGAATCAGTGAAACCGACCGCACCGCAGGGTGGGGTGATCTCATTGCTGACCTGGACATTGAGTTCGTGCCCGGATGGGGTGTCACTATCCTGCAGGAGCCGAATATCGACGACACGGCCCGCGTCGTGAGCGACGCACTCGCTCGCCGCCGCTGAGGTAATCAGCCGACGGGAACTGGCTCGCGCACGGTCTCGGGATCGGAATCTGTGCTTGACACGACGGCAAGAAGACGCCCGGCGGCGCGCTCGCGATACCACCATGCAGCACTTGCAATGGTAAGCACCAGAATCACCCAGAAGATCCGAGGCCATGCAATCAGGACGTCGATCACCTGTGACGTGATGTCCGGAGCATCGAAGAGACGCTCGGTAACCCACCCGAGACTGATCACAATCAGAGCGATTGAGCCAAAGCGAAACAGCGGCTCATAGATCCGCGTGCGGCGCAGAAGAAACAACATCGGGAACACGATCAACACGACGAGCGCCTGACCAATCTCAATCCCGAGATTACGTCCGAGAAGCGAAATGAGCTGCGTCGACTTGGAAACCTGAAGGTCATCCACCAGGGAGGCAAAGCCCAGGCCATGAAACAGGCCAAAGGCGAAAGCAATCAACCATTCGCGTTGGGGCGCTATTGGCCTGAGGTTGTGAGCTGCAGCCGCCGCGATCGACACCGCAATAATGGTTTCGACGAGACGCGGGCCCGGCAATGGAATTATTCCCAGTCCGGCAAGCGTGAAGGTGATGGAGTGCGCCACGGTGAACATGGACACAATCTTGAGGACGCGCCACAGCGATGCACCGAAGCGATCAGCAGGTTCCCACCTGCCAACCCAGGCGAGAACCGATGGCAACAACAACACGGCGACAAAGAGAATGTGATCTGGTCCCGTCTTGATGTGATCCAGACCAAGCGAGATACTTGACGTGAAGTTCTTCGTCCAGGACCGATCGCCAATATCAACCAGCAGGGACCTTTCATCTGCGGTGAAGCGAGCGAGCGGATCAGCTTCGTTGTTCACGAAGCCGCGCTCCCAATCGTTGAAAATCAGGAAAAGTGCGTCTCGGTCGGCGTTCTCGTCAAAGAACGGATCGAGTTGCACCTCAATCTCATTCGGGATGTCGGCTGCTGGTCGGTCGATGTCGAAGCGAACCAACACGTGCTCGGTGTCCTGAAAACGACCGACCGTTGCTTCTCCAATGTCCCACGTCTCTCCGCCACTGGAGAAGACGAAATGATCACGTGCGAATGCTTCGAGCTGAGGTGCTGCTGCGGCAATGTCGCTATCGATCTCATCATCATCACCGTCAATAACGATGTCGAGATACGTCGCAAGATCGTCGAAGGGCAGATGCATCTCTGCGTTCACCACTTCGGTGATCTCCAGGTACAGGTACGACTGACCGCTGCTGTGTGCCGCAGCCGGTGAGGCAAAAGGCAGCGCGAGAAGCAGAGCGGTCACGCTGAGGAGCGCCACCGCGACGAGCCGACGAAACACCGAGCGACACTGCGGCGTTCTCGTCGAATGTCTCGAAACACGGAAACCTCGTTCGAGAGTTGAAGGTGAGTGCGAAGACAAAATGGGGCTCATGCGAGATTCCAGAAAGGGGGTGTTGGCATCTGATTACGACGGTTGACAGTAACGCCATCTCGTCCAGAGGTCCAACGCAGCCGAGACTTTGTCGAGCCCGGTGGGCGCTATGGTGTCCCGCATCGTACCGTTCGGCTGTCCTCGCAGGTTATGACCAAATGTTGTCGCCGGGGCTGGAGGAAATGTGTCAGCTGGAACCGAGAAATGCCCGGGGGTGTCCCGCACTCATGCACGGCGGGCGGCGGTGGTGGTTGTGCGGTGTTGTCTGGCGGCGCTGTGCCTCGGGATGGTCTTCGTTGGGTGTTCCGAAGATCTCTCGCCGCGCGCCGCTGTTGCCACGACGGGAATTGCGGTCGTCGCTGAGAGTGGCGCCGTGGAACTGCGCAGCGTGGACGGGGCTTCCACGATTGCGAAATCAAATGCGTCCGACCAACCCGTGCGCGAGGCGTTCTTCACAGACTCTGGAGTCGTCCAACTGCTTGAGACTGGCGATATCCGCTGGGTTGGGTTTGTCTCCGGCAATGGTGAACTGGTGCCTACAGAGCAAACCCTGTGGACCTCGGATCCGGCAAGTCAGATTTGGCAAATGACAACTGTTGGAGACGCTCTCGCCTTTTCCAGCTCGGACGGCCAAATCAGCTACTCGTCCAATCCGCAGGCTGGATTTCAGGCGCTGTTCACCGACGATCCCGCTCTCCCAGCGATCATTGATCTGGCCGGCGTGGAAACCGACCGGGGAGATCTGCTGGCGATAGCTCGATCCAATGGTTCCGTTGTCCTGGTCAACCCAAATAGCAGGGAGCCCGGCGATGCAGCAAAGCACACCATAATTATTGACGGCGGCGCTGACGCTGCGTCGATGGTCAGCGAGATCGACGCTCAAAACGCAAACCTCGTAATCACCTTTGCCGATGGTTCCATCCAGACCCATAACGTCGCATCGGGTTTGTCAACGCCGCTATGGCCACCCGCGGGCGGCGACGACAAAGGCGTCGCCGCAGTCGACCTGGGATTCGCGGCAGTCGTACAGGACGCCGCCAGTGGCATCCATGTTGTGCGTCACCTCGACGACGACTCCATATCGTTTGACCCTGTGGTCTTCGAGGACGGCTCTGAGCTGCAGGTGGACTCGATGGTGGTTTCTCATCAGAACGCCAGGCAGGTAATTGCCGTCCTCGCAGAAGGTCAGGTTGTGGTGCTGACCGTTGGCGCATCGGGCGAGCCAGTCGTCATCAAAACCATCGGAAGTGCGCCATCGGTGCAAGCTGATTACCCGCTGGCGGCTGCTTCAATCGTTGTTGGTTGAGTCGCTGGTGGAGTCAGCCAGCAACACCCGTCCCCTACGCTGGGCACTATGGGTCGCGCTGACATTATCTCTGCTGACGGCAGTCGGTTTCGCGTGCGGCCGTGGCCAGAGGACGCCCGGACCGCATCGCTCGTGCTGCTGCCCGGAGGACGCGTTCCCAGCGGCGTCGCCATCAACACCTGCCTCGCCCAGCTGCGCGAGCGGCGCTACTCCACAGTGCTCACCGGGGCGCTTGCCCACTACGAACGCTCACCGTTCTTCGACAGCGGCTTCCAGCTGCACCACGAACTCCATCTCCTGAGCCGTGTGCTTGGCGACATTGCCGCGCCGAGGCGCCGCGCCCCGGACCGCGTCATTCGAGCCGCCCGCAAACGCGACTGGCCCGCGGTGGTCGACCTTGATCGCAAAGCCTTCAACACGTTCTGGCGCTTCGACACCAACGGCATCAGCGACGCGCTGAAAGCAACACCGATTCGGCGGTTCCGCATTGTTGGCACCGAGCACTCCCCGGTCAGCGGGTACCACATTTCGGGATTTGCCGGGAAGGCCGGCTATCTCCAGCGTCTTGCGGTCCATCCGGGTCTGCATCGTCGCGGTATTGGCAGCGTGCTCATCAGCGATGCCCTCGGCTGGATGCAGAACCGAGGCGCCACCACAGGCTGGGTGAACACCCAGGTGGGCAACGATGTCGCACTGGCCACCTATCTGGCCCACGGCTTCGTGTTGCAGAAGGACCGCCTTGTCGTGTTGAGCTGCTCGCTCGATGGCGCTCCCCCGCACCCCTCAACCGAAGCACAAACCAACGGTGCCGCCAGGCAATAGGCTCCGACTGCGCCGCAGAGGAAAACGCCCGGGCCACACTCACTGGTTTTGCGGCACTGGTTTTGTAGGGCGCAATGCGGTAGCTTTTCGACTTCGCTTCAAGGAGATTTCATGCCGGTACGAATCGTGACTGACAGTGGCTGTGACCTCAGCCTCACGGCAGCCGAAGAACACAGGATCGAAGTCGTTCCGCTGTCCATCCGTTTCGGAGACACCGAGTACACCGACCGCACCGGACTCACCCCACCCGAGTTCTACGCGCTGATGGAATCCCACGACGAACTACCGGAGACCGCCGCTCCGGCGCCGGGCCAGTTCGTCGAAGCCTTCAAGAAGATGGCAGCCGAAGGCGCCGACGAAGTGGTCTGCATCAACCTGTCGGCCGCACTGTCGGCCACGGGCCAGTCTGCAAGAAACGCAGCCGAGGCTGTCAAGGAAGACATCACCGTCCACTGTGTGGATTCAAAATCGCTGACCGTTGGACTGGGCACCCTGACGGTGCTTGCGGCTCGTGATGCAGCTGAGGGCCTTGACGGCGCGGCCATCGTGGCGAACACCGAGGAACGCTCGAAGAACACCAGGGTGTTCGGTGCGCTCGACACGCTCGAGAATCTCAAGAAGGGTGGCCGAATCGGCGGTGCTCAGGCGTTGCTCGGCAACATGTTGTCCATCAAGCCCTGCCTGGATCTCAGCAGCGGCGAGGTGGAAGAAGCCGGCAAGCAACGCACCCGCAAGAAGGCCCTCGGCTGGCTCCGCCAACAGGTGGCTGATGCCGGGGAGATTTCTGAACTCGTGGTCGGCCATGCTCAGGCCAGCGACCTCGATCCGTTCCTCGCCCAGCTGCAGGAACTGCCCAACGTCGGCGACATCCGCGTCGAGACAATCGGCCCGGTGGTCGGAACTCACGGCGGGCCCGCTCTCGTCGGCGTCTCGTGGATCCAGGGCTGAACACCCACCTCGGCTGATGCCAGATCCCTCGACCAGCGGCGCAGACGACGCCAGAGGCACGGCGACACCGAACAACACCGCGAAGCCGAACAACACCGCGAAGCCGAACAACACCGCGGCACCGAACAAGCCCGCAGCACCAAACAACACCGCGAAGCTCAGCGTTGCTGATCCGTGCGTCGGTACCGTGTTGCGCGATCGCCATGTGCTGATCGAGTTGGTCGATGAGTTCGGCAGAACGCAATGGTGGCGCGCCACGGACACCGAGTTGCAACGACCCGTGCTTGTTTCGATAACCGCCACCGCAACTGATGGCGAAACCGATCGACCACGTTCCATCGCCCAGCGTCGCCTGGGTTTCACGCCAATCATCCATGATGTGCAGCACACCGAGAACGGGCTCATCGTCGTGATGGAACCCGTGCCCGGCAGATCGCTGCGCCAGACGCTTCGCGAGAACGGCCGAATGAACCTCGTCGCCGCTGAAGCGCTCTGGGTTCCGCTCACGGCCGCAGTTCAAGAAGCTCACGATGTCGGTCTTCATCACGGCAATCTGCGACCCGATCTCGTGTGGGTGGACCCCAACAACCCAGACCAGCAGCCAATGGTGCTCGGGTTCGAAATCTCCTTCGTTGCCCCGGAGGCCGCCTACACCAGCCCTGAACTGCGCGGCGCTGACGCGTCAGCCCACAGGATTGAGCCAACCGCGTCAGGCGATGTGTATGCGCTCTCGGCGATGCTCTACGAAATGGTCAGCGGGCATCGCCCCGCAGGCAAGCCAGATCGGCTGCACCACCAAACAGACATCGACTGGCCACTGGCAGACGTGGTGATGAGTGGACTTGCCCCCGAGCCGCAGATGCGCCCCGACTCCCCTGGAGCGCTTGCGGCGGCCCTTGTCGATGCCCGTCAGGAGACCGCACCGAAGCGCACCCGCAAGTCAGCCGATATGCCGCAGCTGCGGCCGGACCCACGGCGATGGCTCATCCCGGTGTTCGCGCTGTTCAGCCTCGCACTGGTCGGGACACTCATCGGCTGGGCGACAGGTCTGTTCGACGGCGGCAGCAGGACGGTCACGACCGCAACGGCAATCACCCGCACGACCATTGCCGATGAGGTCGAGATCACCGTCGGTCCAACAGCGGCGCCAGCACCAACCGCTGGCGCGGAGCCGACCCCCGAACCTGCTTCGACGGCAACCTCCACCCCGGCGCCAACGCCGGCACCCATCGCCATCATCGCGGCAGTCCCGTTTGACCCTCCGCCTGGATCGAACGCGGAGAATAATTCGGCAGTCCCATTCGTCTTCGACGGGGTGGAAGGGACCGAGTGGACAACCGAGGTCTACGGCTCTTCGAACTTCGGTGGGCTGAAGCAGGGTGTCGGCATCTGGGTGGAATTCGCTCCAGCCACCGTCCAATCGGTGACGTTACGGTCGACGGCACCCGGCTGGCGAGCGCAGATCCACCTTGCCGATGAACCAGCGGAAAGCCTCGACGGTTGGGGTGAACCGGTGGCCACTGTTTCACTCACCGAGCAAAACACCGGCCAGGTCACCGCCCGGTTCGTTCCCCAGCAAACGCGGGCCGCTCTCATCTGGTTCACACAACTCGCTGCGTTTGGTGGCGGCTTCGGCGCAAGCCTTGATGACATAACGTTCAACAACGACCCCGTGTCCTCGCCCCAACCAATCGAGACCAGCAACGGTGGCGAACCCGCGGATGTAGCAGCCGAGACGCCAACACCGTGACCGGACACAGTCCGGAGACTACGCTCACACCATCAGTCCTGACCTCGACGACTCCGCTCTGGTCTCGGCTGCACAAAGAGGGGATCGAGCTGCGCTCGATACGCTCCTGCGCCGCCACTATGACCGCCTGTACGCCATTTGTCGGCGCCTCGCGGGCAACGACGCCGACGCGCAGGATGCGGCGCAGGAAGCGATGATCTCCATCGTGAAGGGTCTGCCCCACTATGACGGGCGCGCCAAGTTCTCCACCTGGTCCTATCGCGTGGCCACCAATGCCTGTCTCGACGAGCTGCGCCGTCGCGGGCGTCGCCCCACACCATCCATCGTGGACGAACACGCGGAGATGATTGACCAGCTGCAGGAGGACACCTCGCCGTCGCTTGGCCAGCAGGTGACAGATCGTCTGGTGATTGCCGATGCCATCCGTGAACTACCGGAAGAGTTCCGCGCTCCCATCGTGCTGCGGGACCAACTGGGCCTGAACTACGCCGACATAGCTGAAACCCTCGACATTGCACCGGGCACCGTGAAGTCCCGCATAGCCCGCGGGCGAAGAAAAATGGCCGAGTTGCTCCTTGCCGGGAACCAGACCGACGTCACCGAACGTCCAACGTGATGCCATGAGTCTCTTCGACGATCTCGACGAACTTGCTTCCGCTTACCTCGATGGGGAAACCACCCCTGAGGAAACGGCGCGCGTCGAAGCCGATCCGCTCCTGGTGGAGCGGGTGGAAGAGTTGCGTCTCATCAGCGAAGCGGCTGCAACGCCGGTCACTCCCCCACCGGAGGCCGCTCGAGAAAGCGCCATTGCCGCTGCCCTTGCGGCTTTCGATGTGGATCTCACAGCCAGCCCCACCGAAGAACCGACCGCAGAACCTGCGGTGAGTGCGCGTGCCACCGATACGCAAGGGGCCGAGCCTGCGGTGGTGAAACACCAGGACGCCCATCATCGCAGTGGAGCGAGCTTCCGACCAGCGGGAGCCCCCCGCACAACCAGCCGAGCGAGCCGCTGGGAGCGCTTCGCGAAGGTTGGACCAATGGTGGCCGCCGCGTTCGTTGGCATCTTCGCCATCGGTCTCGTGCTCAACGCCATCAACTCAGGCGAGAGCGTCGATACCGCAAGCACCGCGACCGGCTCCGCTTCGGACGCCGTCGCCGACGCCGCAGGCGATGCAGCTGAGCTGAGCGAAGCCGAAGCCCTCACCATGGACGATGCCATGTCCGACAGTGCGATGTCCGACGACGCCATGGACGACAGCGCCACGTCAGAAGAGGCCAGTGGCGATTCCGGCGACGACATCGATGCGTCGGCCGCGAACGTTGCGGGCGAAGCCAGCGCGGCTGACAGCGCGATGGAAGAAGCCATGGAAGACGACGCCATGTCAGAAGGTGCCATGGCCGCGGACGCCGAGAATGAATTCGGCGCCCGAACCACGATGGACTTCGCAATGCAGCTTGGTCGATTTGACAACGCCGAAGCACTTGCCGAGTCCGTTGCGCAAATGGACCTGGTCGACCGCAGCGCCATTGCCGTGGAGTTCGCCGATTGTGCAGACCTGATTGATGAACTCACGGCCAACGGTGCAACGGTCACCATCATCGGCACCGCCACGCTCAATGCACTCGACGACGGCGAAGCTCCACCACTCGGCCAGTCCTATACCGTGCTGCGTCAGGATGTCGACAATGGCATCTTCAGCATCGTGGTCAGCCTTGACCCCTGCGCACTGGTGTCGAGCACGTTCGCAGCCAACTGAAGCACACGCAGCGGGAACGGGTCTGCGAGCCACTGCTCCACACGGGTTTGGCCGGTGAAGGCCCGAGCGGAAACGGTTAGGCTGACACCATGGCTGATTCGGACATCACACCCGTTGGTAATCAACCCATCCCCGGCCTCCCCGAGGACTGGCACCTGAAGGCCACGGAGCAGATTGTCGGCAAGGTCGACATGGTCCGAGAGAAGACCGCTGGACCTGCCATCAACGTTGCTCGCATGTCCGTGTTCGGCATTATGGCGGCCATTCTCGGCGTTGTCGCCGGCCTCATCCTGGTGATCGGGTTGGTCCGCGCAATGACCAACGCCCTGCAGGCCTGGGTCCTCGACGACGCTGTCTGGCTCACCTACCTGATCCTGGGAACTATTTTCCTTCTCGCCGGGTTCTTCCTCTGGGCAAAGCGCCCAAAGATTGACTGACAGGCCGAGACGGGTTCTGCCGCAAACGCGGTACCCACACAAGTGCATTGAGGAAACATGTCTGACGTTCGCGAAGTCATCATCGTCGGTTCCGGTCCAGCCGGACTGACCGCAGCGATCTACACCGCCCGCGCCAATCTCAAACCTCTCGTCATCGAGGGCGAACCGTCCTCCAACAGCGACCAGCCCGGCGGTCAGCTCATGCTCACCACTGACGTCGAGAACTTCCCCGGCTTCGAAGAAGGCGTCATGGGTCCTGATCTCATGCTGAAGTTCAAGGCACAAGCTGAACGCTTCGGTTCTGAGATCATTACCGCGAAGGTCTCCAAAGTCGATCTGTCCGCCCGCCCTTATGGCGTATGGGTGGGTGACCCCGATGCCGCGGAACCGACGTACCGCACCGAAGCGCTCATCCTCGGCATGGGCGCCCAGTCGCTGATGCTCGGCCTGGACCGTGAAACCGAGCTCATCGGTCACGGCGTATCCACGTGCGCCACCTGTGACGGCTTCTTTTTTCGCGATCAACACATCGCTGTGGTCGGCGGCGGCGACTCGGCCCTTGAAGAGGCGAACTTCCTCACTCGGTTCGCATCAAAGGTCACCATCATCCACCGGCGCGACGAGCTGCGCGCCTCTCAGATCATGCAGGATCGAGCCCGGGCGAACGACAAGATTGAGTTCGCCTGGAACAAGCAGGTCATCGAGTTGCTCGCCGACAACAAATTGTCCGGCGTGAAAGTCGAGGACACCGTGACCGGCGAGATTTCTGATCTGCCAGTTTCCGGCCTCTTCATCGCCATCGGCCACAAGCCAAACACCAGCCTCGTCAAGGGTCAGCTCGAACTGAAAGAGAACGGCTACCTCGTTACTGTTCCCGGCACGTCTCGCACAGCAGTAGAGGGCGTCTTCGCCTGCGGCGACATCCAGGACGACTACTACCGACAAGCAATCACCGCTGCAGGCTCAGGTTGTCAGGCCGCCATCGACGCCGAGCGCTGGTTGGAAGACCAGGAATAGAACGGTTTGCATCCGGTCCGCGCGGAATACCGGGCACGGCCGGGGGGGTTTCCTCTTTTACAAGCACTCACGTTGTCGTCGCGCAGCGATCACGCTGGTCGCTTCGCGCTAGCGTGAGTGCACTGAACTCGCATCCAGCCCCTCCCGAAAGAAGGCACCACCACATGGCATCTGAAGCAGTAACCATCCTGACCACCGAAACGTTCGACGAAGTCGTCAACGGCTCCGAAGGACCCGTCCTCGTGGACTTCTGGGCCGAATGGTGCGGACCGTGCAAGCAGATTGCACCGATCCTCGATGAAATCGCCGACGAGCAGGAAGGCATTCAGATTGCCAAACTGAATGTCGACGACGCAGCCGATGTTGCCCGCCGCTTCGACGTGATGAGCATCCCCACCATGATCGTCTTCCAGGACGGCGAGCCGGTGAAGCGCCTCGTCGGCGCCAAGCCGAAGGCCGGACTCATGAGCGAACTCGAAGAGTTCCTCTAGACGTACTGAGCACGATCCTGACGGATCGACTCAGACTGGAGTTCTTCGCCTGAGGGCTCAGAACCTCCACCACCATCTCTGCGTTCATCCACTTCGCTCTGGAAACAGACGATGTGGGTAGGCGTGCCCTGGCAATACTCCCGCAGCCTGAATGCCGACGATGGCTAGCATCGCCGCCATGCCCAGCTCGTCTCAGATCTTCCTCGCCAATGGCGTGGAGCGGCACTTCTTCATGGCGGGTGGTTGGCTTCCGCTGTCGGTTCGACTCGCCGTGGATCTGGAGTTCACCGCTTTGCAGCTGCTGTTGATGGGCACCGCCATCGAGCTTGGCATCCTCGTGGGCGAAGTACCCACTGGCGTCATCGCCGACCTCTTCAGCCGCAAATGGTCCGTTGTGGCCGGAGCTGCTGGCCTCGCGGGCGCCCAGCTGGCGTCTGGACTCGTCAGTGAATGGCGCTTCTACCTGATCACCCAGTTCCTGTGGGGTATCGGGTGGACGTTCATCAGCGGGGCCGAAATTGCCTGGGTCACAGACGAACTCGGTTCCGCTGACGAGGCCGAACCACTGCTGCTCAAACGGGGGCGTCTTCGTTTTGTTGCGGTCGTTGCCGGCACCGTCTTCTTCGGGCTGCTCTCGTTCGTCGTGCCTCTCGACATCGCAGTGATCGTAGCGGGACTGCTCGGTCTGGCCTGGAGCGTTGCGCTCGCCGTGATGATGCAGGAGACCAACTTCATCCGCTCACGCGACCACGCCTGGTCGACCTTCAAGGCAACGCTGGTGTCCGGCGCACGCATCACCCGGGACACAAAGAGTCTCCGCGTACTTGGCGTCGCGTTGATTCTCGGAGGGATGGCCGCCGAGGCGATGGACCGACTGAATGTCCGTAGGCTCGAGGACATTGGTCTGTCGGAGGACACCTCGCCGGTGCTTGTTGTGGGCGCTGTGAGTCTGGCCCAGGCCGCACTTGCGTGGTTGGCATACCGATTCCTTGAGCATCGCTTCGCAGGACAGGCAGTTGTTGTCGCTCTGTCCACGCTGTTTGGACTGGTGGGGGTAAGCGTGCTGCTACTTGCCCATATTCCTTTCCTTGGCCTGGCTGCGATACTGATGGTGGTCCAGGGCGGCATGCTCGACATGACGGATCCACTCGTCGACACGTGGACCAACGCGCTCGCCCCAGACGGATCCCGCGCCACGGTGCATTCGTTCATCGGTCAGGCCCGCGCCGGCGGCGAGATCCTCGGCGGCGTTTTACTCGGCGCCCTCGCTGCTGTCAGCACCCTGCCAATCGCCTGGACTGTTGCCGCCGGGCTCTTCGTGTTGGCGGCCGCCCACGCCCGCGTGGCCACCACTGCCTGGAGCAGCGATCGGCAGGCTTTCGAAACCTGAGGGCCGCAGACACCTGAGAACTGTCGCCGATTGGTGCCATGACTCAGCCGAAGCGGACCACGCCGATAGCATTGCGCCATGAGTGAATCTCTGATTGTCCGGGGCGGGAAACCACTGGCCGGGAGCATTGTTCCTTCGGGCAATAAGAACTCAGTCCTCCCGACGCTGGCCGCCACGGTGCTGACCAATGAACCGATGACCATCCGAAACGTCCCGGAGATCACGGATGTGGAGAAATTCGTCACGTTTTTCGAATCTCAGGGTTCCAAGGTTGACTGGGATCGCGAAGCCCAAACCATGATCGTGGATCATTCCACGATGGCCGACGGTGTCATGGAGACTCTGCCCGAAGGCATGCGAAGTTCAGTCATGTTGTTTGGTCCTCTGCTCACTCGCACGAAGAGCGTGTCCATGGCCAACGACGCAACTGGGTGCTCGCTTGGAGCCCGGGAAATCGACCCCCACCTTGAGATTCTTGAAGGGTTCGGAGCAGCCATCGACTGGTCGGCGAATCGCACGATCACCCTGGACGACACATTCAAGGGACACAGCCACTGGCTGGACTACGCCTCGGTGACCACCACTGAGCACTTCGTCATGTGTGCCTCAGTCGCTGAAGGCACGTCGCGCCTCGTCAACGCGGCAAGCGAACCACACGTGCAGGACATGTGCAACGTTCTTGTGCAGATGGGCGCCCAGATCAAAGGAATTGGTACCTCGGTACTTGAGATTGAAGGGGTTCCATCCCTACATGGCGCAGATGTTCGGGTCTCCGACGATCACCACGAGATCCTCACTTTCCTTGCAATCGGCGCAATCACCGGTGGCGAGGTTCGGGTACCTCACAGTGTCCACCAGCATTTCCCGCTGATGAACCGGGTCTTCGACAAGTTCGGCGTGGCAGTGGACCGCGAACAGGACACCTCCATCGTCCGACCGCAGAGCCGGCTCATCGTGAAGTCTCCCCGGACCGCGAATTTGTTGCCAAAGGTCGAAGGTGCTCCATGGCCCTACTTCCCTGTCGATCTCATCCCGCCGATTGTGGCGATGGCAGCCGTCGCTGATGGCAGTGTGCTTTTTTGGAACAAAGTCTATGAAGGTGCCTTTGGATGGATTCCCGAACTGCAGAAGTTCGGTGCGCAGGTGACGGTCTGTGATCCACATCGTGTCATCGTGGTCGGGAAGGACGATCTGCGGCCAGCCGTTGTCGAGGCCCCGTACATCATCCGCGTCATCATTTCGCTGTTCATGGTGGCGGCCACCATCGACGGTGAGTCGGTGATCCGCAATGCGGCCCCCGTTCGTCGTGCCCACCCCCGCTTCGTCGAGAATCTTCGCGCCCTGGGCGCGGATGTTGACTGGCACTCAGACTGAGTCTGGTGCGCCCCCGTCGATCTGGCGGTGGACAAAGGTGGAACAACCATGAGGCGGTCATCTCTCGCGCGGGTTGAGGGTCGCGAACCGCGCGAACAGGCACCACAACGACCGAATGGTCATATTTCCGTCAGTGTGCCCTCTCGTCCAGTCGTAGCAAGGCTTTTGGGTACCTTGGAGGGCTTGTGTCGCGGTGCTGAACAGCGGTTCCCCACAGACTTTCCCACAAGTTGTGGACAATGAAGTTCAGCTTGAGTATGAACCCGCGCGTGAATGTTGATCGGTGCCCAGAGGCTGGCCTGCATGGACGACCAATCCCACCCGGGCGTTGACCGAGGGCGTATCCGTTCCCTGCACGCTCGCACCGCACGCTTCAGTGAGCGGCAATTGCTCCACGCAAGTAAGCATCGCAATTACCGATGCACCCAGCATGCCTGCTCAGCCAAACCAGTGCGCAGCCAACCAGTGAAACAGCACAGCTCAACCAGCGTCCACCTCAAGAATGAGTCGCGAAACCCGCTCAAGATCGTCAACATCCGCGAAGTCAATGACAATGCGTCCGCGCTTGGCGCCTGTTGCAACGCCAACTCGCGTCTCCAGGTGATCAGCAAGCAACGCTTCAAGCTCCAGAATTGCTGCTGGGCGGGTCTCCCCCACCGAGTCTGGATCGGGCACAGGAGCCGACCCGCTGTCCCCGCTCAAAGGAGGCTCGGTACTGGGAGTTGCAACCGGGTGGTCCTCACCACGCACGATCTGCTCCAACGCGCGAACGGAAAGGCCCTCTTCAACCGTTCGAGCGGCAAGTCCCTCCTGATCCAGGGCGTCCGCACCCAGGATCGCCCGGGCGTGTCCGGCTGACAGCTCGCCCTGCATGATCATTCGCTGGACAACCGGGGTCAGCTGGAACAGACGCAACGTGTTGGCCACCGCCGACCGACTCTTGCCGACTCTTGTTGCCACCTGGTCCTGGGTCAGCGCGAACTCATCGATGAGTTGCTGATAGGCATGGGCTTCCTCAAGTGCATTGAGATCAGCACGATGCAAATTCTCAACTACCGCCTGTTCCAGCGCAGCCTGATCCTCGATTTTGCGCACAACCGCGGGAATACGATCAAGTCCGGCTCGCTTGGCAGCGCGCCAACGGCGCTCCCCAGCAATGAGTTCGTAGCCGCCGTCAGGTTTGACACGAACAAGGATCGGCTGAAGTACGCCAATCTCACGAACTGACGCCGTGAGTGACACCAGTTCTTCCTCGTCGAAGTGCCGGCGAGGCTGGTACTGATTAATCACGATGTCCGCAACGGGTACGTCAAGCAGACCCGTCCCATCGGCTGTCTCAGGACTGGTGGCTGCCGCCTCGGTTGGAATGAGCGAACTCAATCCCCTACCCAATCCGCCCTTGCGTTCAGACACCGTCCATCTCCTTTGCTACGTCACGATACGCAGAGGCTCCCTTGGAGCCTGAATCGAATGTTGTGATTGGTTGACCATACGAAGGGGCTTCAGAAAGACGCACTGACCGTGGGATAACCCGTTCACACACTTTGTTGCCAAAGTGGCCGCGAACTTCGTCGACGACCTGGCCAGCCAGCTTGGTTCGACCGTCGTACATGACGAGCACGATCGTCGAGATCTCAAGATCGGGATTGAGACTGGAGTTCACAAGTTCAACGTTGCGAATGAGCTGTCCAAGTCCCTCCAGGGCGTAGTATTCACACTGGATAGGGACGCAGACTTCTTTGGCCGCGGTCAGGGCGTTGATGGTCAGGAGCCCGAGTGATGGCGGACAGTCAATAAAGACATAGTCGTAGTCATCAACAACTGCTTCGATGGCCATACGCAACTTGTGTTCTCGACTGAACTGGGGAACGAGTTCAATCTCGGCACCTGCAAGATCAAGACTGGACGGCGCCAGGAACAGATTCTTGACAGCGGTCGGTTCAATGCAATCCTCCAACGCTACATCACGCAGAATCACGTCATAGAGCGACAACTCGAGGCTTCGCGGGTCGATGCCAAGTCCAGTACTTGCATTTGCCTGGGGGTCGAGATCGACAATCAATGTTCGATGTCCAAGTTCTGCCATGCAGGCACCCAGGTTGATGGTGGACGTTGTCTTACCAACGCCGCCCTTCTGGTTCGCAACAGCCACAACTCGTGGATACGGACGCACGGGGCGCGGCTCTCGCACTGGCTCGGCGACACCTCCATAGCCATCCTCTGCTGGTTCTGGTGGAACAGGCTGCGCAGCGGGCCCGGCAGTGTCGCTGCTCGTGACGTCGGTGGCGTCCCGATCGACAGTGTCCTCACCGACCGAATCTTTGAAAATAGCGTCGGGCCCGGCCACATCATCACCGGCCACATCATCACCGGCCACATCATCACCGGCCACATCATCACCGGCGCGATGATCCTCGATTGTGTTGTCCGCGCTGCCGGATTCGCCGCTGTCCCGGCCGGCGACCTCCTTCGGTGCACTGACTGCTTCTAAAAAGGCAGAATGTGGCGTCTTGCTGCTGCGAGGCGGCGGTGCTGGGGGAGTCGACGGCGCCACGACCATGGCGGGTTCAGGGGCCCCGGATGTAGCAGAAGTCGACGGTGGGACGGCCGTTTGGCCCATCACTGCCTTCGGTTGATTGGATGATTCTGGCGCCTCTTCGGGATCCGCAGGCGTGTTGGGCGGTGGTGTCCGCCAGTTTTGATTCGATGGTGCCATAGAGGGTTCCAACTCTAGTCCAGTTCGTAATTCAAGTGGGGGAATCATTGACAATTTCCCCATGATCCCCATCGATATAGGGTTTCACGTGAAACGGTCAGTTCCGGTAGACGAGCAAGGAGGCCAACTGCCGGGAGGATCGATGCGTTTCACGTGAAACAGTGCACAGCCCGCGAACACCAACGCAACTCAACATCATGGCTGCCTCAATACCAGAGCTGCCTCAATACCAGAGCTGCCTCAATACCAGAGTTGCCTCAATACCAGAGCTGCCTCAATACAGGGCACCTCGAAGAATGGGGGTTTCAGGGGACGCACCTCGTCACTTCATCGTGGTCAATGTTTCACGTGAAACCGAACTGCGCCGATATGTCTGCACGGAAACGTCAATAGCCAGTCAGCCGATGCCAAAGCCCCAGCCGTACTAAGCCATTGTTTCACGTGAAACGAGCAGCGGTGAGAGCGGCGGCATTCGGCGGAAAGCCTACTGACGCAATGCACCTCAGTCCTTCATCGGACAACATGGCAAACAGCGCTCTCACATATGGAGCTGTTTGGTCACCAGAGCGGGCGCTTCTCCATCTGGCGCCGGGTGCGTGGATACTTCTCCGGCGTCGGTCGAACCTTGAGGATCCGCACAAAGTGCGGGTGGCGAACCCTCTCGTGAAGAACCAGGCCCAGTCCGTCCAGCATGCCCTCGGGCCATCGTGAAGAGCCGTTTGGGGGTTCGCTTACGATCAAGCAGCCACCGATGCGCAGAAGGGGAGCAGCGCACTCCGCCGTGAGAGCTGGCGAGGCGAACAGTCGGGCACAAACGACGTCTGCCCAGCCTCGGTACCCCGCCGAAACCGAATCCTGCACGTCCCCGGACCAGACCCGCACGCGGTCCTGCCAGCCAGCGGCGCGAACTCCCTGCTGAAGGGTGTCAGCCCGCTTCTCCCTGGTTTCCGTGAGGAGGAACTCTGCATCCGGCCAGACTTCAGCCAGCACTAATCCCGGAAGACCGCCACCTGAACCCAGATCCACCACAGTGGAGGGGTTCTCCTCGGACAGCCACTGATCAGCGAATTGTGCAGCGTGCGCCACGTGGTCGGCAAGTCTTCCGCCAATCATTCCACGCTGTTGCGCCACTTCCAAGGCATGGAGCGCTTTGTCGTTGTGGAATTCGCCGATCACTCCCCAAGCATAGGTCGCCGCTACTCACACCAACGAAAACGAGAAAAGCCCCCGCCGGTCGGCGGGGGCTCTCACTGTTCATTGCTCTATGCGGGAGAAACAACCACGTAACGACGGGGATCATCACCTTCAGAGGAGGTGGTCACGTCTTCCACATCGGTAAGGGCATCATGCACGACCTTGCGATCGGCCGCACTCATGGCCTCCAGTGACTTTGCCTCGCCACCGTCGACAACCTGTTCCGCAACCTTCAGGGCAAATCCACGGAGCGCTTCGCGGCGACGGTGCTTGTACTCATCGACGTCCACATGGATTCGGTGGTACCGGCGCCCACCGGCGGACCGTTGAAGGGCGGTTCGGGTCAGTTCTTCCAATGCAGCGAGCGTCGCGCCGCTCGGGCCCACCAGGAGACCCAGATCATCGCCGGAGACCTGAGCTTCGAGCGTGTCTTCGCCGAGATCGACAACCTCGGTGGTTGACCCGGAATCAAAGACCTTGGCGACACCGCCCACGAAGGCGTTCATGATGTCCTGCTGTTCTGAAACGCTGAATTCCTCATCCACGTTGGGCTCCTGTCGATTGCGCTCGTTATCACGATTGTTATTGCGATTGCCGCCGCGACTGTTGTCACGGCCCTTACTGTCAGAAGTCTTGCGGTCAGAGCTCGTGCTGTCAGCCGGGGCACCCTTTCCCTTCGCATCCGTCTGTTTGTCGCCGGAGCCTTTGTTCTTCGCAACTGCGGCACCTGCCGCAGCCACGCCAGCAGCTGCGCCGGCCTTGGACTTGTTGCCTCCACGATTACCACCGTCACGATTACCACCGTCACGATTACCACCGTCACGATTACCACCGTCACGATTACCACCGTCACGATTACCGCTTTTGCCACCGTCACCGCGACCGCCGCGGTTGTTTCCACCCTTGCTGCGGTTGCGATTCCGGTCGCCGCCCTTGCCGCCGCCACCGCGACGGTTACGACGGTCGTCTTTGGGAGCTGGCGCCTTCGGCTTGATGCGTGCGCGGACTCGGGCGTCTGATTTCACCCGGCCGAACAGGCCCTTCTTGACGTCCTCGAGGACCTCAATTTCAGCGTCAGCACCGTCCACATTGAGAAGATCCAGGGCCTTGGCCTGTGCCTCCTCGATAGATTGTCCTGTTGTCTCTACCCATTCCATGATGGTGTTTGTCTCCTCACACGCTGGCGGCTGTACGCGGAGGGCGCGCCATGCGTTGGTTGTTGGTTGTTTCTACTTTTTGCGATTGTGATTGGCGCCACCCTTGGGAGTGACGCGCTTTGAGGGCTTGCGATCAGCCGTGACCGGTGCCGAAGAGGATTTCCGAGCGGCCTTGCGGGCATTACCCTTGGCGGCGCGTTTGGCGTCTCTGGAGCCGCCATTCTCCTTGGCCTCCGTTTGAGCCGCAGAAGCGGAGCGCTTGGCCCTGGCCCACAACGAACCACCCTGATCGGTCTCTTGAACAGAGTTCTCCGATCCGTTGTTCGCGGCCCCAGATGTCTTTGCTGGGGGCACGCGAGATGCTGACCTGGCACTGGCACTGCTGTTGGACCCGGCCTCGTCCCGCGGTGGGCGGCTCCGGTTGCGCGATGAGGTTTGACCAGAAACTGGGCGACGTGAGCCATGACGGACATCGCCGGATCCGCCTGCGACTGAACCGCCCGATGACTTGCTGCTTGTCCTGCCATCAGCCTTCTTGGCACCGGTACCATATTCATGCTTCTCACCAGGATTCATCAGCTGGCCAAGGAACCCACCTGGCTGCACAGCGGGCTGAGCTCCCTCGGAGGGCTCCCAGTCTTCGTCGTCGTCTTCATCGAACTCCAGGGGCGCATCATCCATGTTCTTGTAGAAGCGATTGGTAATCACCGCATTCTGGCCCACGCGAAACAGCGCAGATCCAATGAAGTACACGCCGAGAGCGGCAGGAAGGGTAAAGGCGAAAAGAGGCGCCATCCACGGCATGATCTTGGTGATCATCTGCATCTGTTGCGGAATCTCTGCGTCCGAGCGGCCCTGAATCTGTTGCTGTTGGTACCAACTGAGCACACCAGTCAGCACGACAAGCACCATGAAGGGCAGAGAGGCAGGTATGGACTCACGGATAACTTCGCTGGCCGATCGGGACAGATCAATACCCCAGGACACCATGTCGTTGTTGTTGACCAGGTCCTGATACATATCAGACTCAGGGTCAAGGTATTCGGGGTTGAAGTTGGTGCGGTCTGAGTCTGCGAGAGCAATCTGCACTTCGCCTCGCGCCAGCTCTGCGTCCACCATTCCGCGCTGGGTGAGTGTATTTCCAGCAGCGAAGCCGGTGTCGACGGTTCGTCGGGTGAGTCCGCGTACCACGCGGAACAGAACGAAGAATACCGGAGCCTGAACCAGCACGGGTAGGCACCCGCCCACCGGGTTCACACCGTGCTTCTGATACAGAGCCATGAGCTCCTGATTCATCTTCTCACGATCAGCAGCGTATTTTGTCTGCAGCCGCTTGATCTGCGGCTGGATCCGCCGCATTTCGATCATGGACTTGGTGCTCTTGAAGGTGAGCGGCATCACCACCACCATCACCACCATGGTGAGCAGGAAGATGGATATGCCGTGGCTCGACGTCAGGGAGTAGAAGAAGGCGACGAGCCGGGCGATCAGTTCAAACATCGGGGGTCTCCAACGAGGGGGATGCAGGGGGTACGGGATCCAGACCGTGGGATCCAAGAGGGTGGCAGCGACAAACGCGGCGGGTCGCGAGCCACGTGCCTTTCACCGCTCCGTGAATTTCCACTGCTTCAACCGCATATGCAGAACAGGTCGGGAGGTAGCGACAAGCGGGGGGAGTTCCCGCTCGCATGGCTCGCACGGCGGTGAAAAACCAGAGCATGGTGCGCTTGGCAAGGGACCGGACATCTGGCGTCGCTGCGGTGGATGCTGCTGCGTTCGACGTCGCGGCTTCGATAGCTGCCGGAGGTACAGAAGTCACTGGTTCGCGCTCTCTGTGGTGGTTTCACGCGCGTCTGGTGCGACGTCAGGCTTGTTCGCTGCGTGCACTCTGCGCAGTTGGCGCTCCAGGTCCGAACGAAGGACTGACGAGGTGACGGTTGCCGCTGATTGTTTGGCGGTCATGAGGTACAGACCGCCGGGCAGCTCACCATCTCGTGCGAGATCATGCAGGATGGCGTGGATCCGGCGACGAATTCGGTTTCGGACCGGCGCATTTCCCACGTGCTTGCCAATGGCATAACCGACATGGGGTCGGTCCGTGTAAGAGCCGACATGGGGTCGGTCCGTGTCCGCGACAGTGCCCGCGTTGATTCTGGAGCGGCCGAGATCCGGGCGCGCGTCATCGTCGGCCATCCATCGGAGTGAGATGTGGCGTCCATGATGAGGTTTCGCGGCGCGCAGCCGCGCAAATGCGGCACGATGCTGAATACGCCAGATCAGGCGGACAGCTTCGCCCTTCCGCGGCGACGGCGAGACTTGATAACGCTTCGCCCACCCTTGGTGGACATGCGCTTGCGGAACCCATGGTTTTTGGCCCGTTTGCGGACATTTGGCTGGTAAGTGCGCTTCACTGAAGATCCTTGTTCGTCTTTCGAAACCGGGGTGTGCCGACGAAGGGGAAATCACCAGGGTTCGCTTCTTTTGGCAGTGGATCATTCGAGCAATGCTGCGAGGTCAGTTTCCAGTCGTGTGACCGGTCGCCGAAAGCAGCTTCGCCGGGGCGATATCCACAACCAACCCCCCACGCTAAAGCGCGCGATTCTTCATTCAAACTCGCGCGGGTGGCGAACCGCTGTTCGCGCAAGTCTCGCTACGACCTCCGAACATCGATCGCTCCGCCCGATTCGAGAGGAAAATGGCCTCTGACCTGCGTAAACACACACTATTCGCAATCCTTCAAGACTGGTGATACGGTCCCAACACCCGAGTTGTCCACAGGGTGAATGACGCGATGGAGCGCCGTTCACGCGGCCAAACCGGACGGGTTACCGAGGACACCGCAGCGTCTCTCTGGTCGACCTTCGCAGGATCGTTTTTACTTCGCAATTATTACTCGCATGGCGAACGCGTGTTTGGGCTGGATGAAGCCTTCAACTGCACAAGCCTCGGCTTATCCACTTTCCACAGCTGTGGACCACCTTGTGGAGAAGCCACACAATTCGTTTCGGGAGATTCCGTTGGAACAGCAAGAAGATCTGTGGATAACCGCAGTCGCCGATTTGCGAAAGCAGCTCAGTGATGGGGTCTGGCAATCGACATTCGCGGGCATCCAGGCCCTGTCCTCGGACACGCCTGATGCGCTTGTGCGCGTCAGCGTTCCGAGTCAGATTGTGAAGGATCGTCTCGAAACGAGGTACCTCGCGCTCGTCACTGGTGCCCTTCAGGATGCTGGAGCGAACCCCGACGTGGAAATCGTGATCGAGGTTCGCACCGAACAGGCTCATCTCGACGTTGAAGAGGACGCCGCCGCGCTGCTGCATGACGATTTCCGTCAACAAGAGCGAAGTGGTGCCACCTCAGACACGAGAAATGCCAACACCAGGAATGGTCGGGTCCAGCCCGCTGATCCAATGGAGACAGCCAAGTCGCTGAACCCCCGACTCACTTTCGAGAGCTTCGTGACCGGCCCATCAAATCGATTCGCCCACGCAGCGGCACTGTCGGTGGCAGAAACACCCGGACGCTCATACAACCCGCTCTTCATTCATGGCGACGCCGGCCTTGGCAAAACGCACCTCTTGCAGGGCATCGCCCAGTACGTCCTGGAGAATTATCCCGAGAAGAAGGTGCTGTACGTCTCAACAGAGACGTTCCTGAACGAGTTCGTTGACGCCATTCGCACCAACACCACGCACGCTTTCAAGCGGCGCTATCGAGAAATCGACGTACTGCTCGTGGATGACATTCAGTTCATTGAGGGCAAGGAAGGTATTCAGGAGGAGTTCTTTCACACGTTCAACACCCTCCATCAGGCAAACCGCCAAGTGGTGATCTCCTCTGATCGTCCACCAGATGCCATCTCCACCCTGGAAGATCGCCTGCGAAGCCGGTTCAAAATGGGTCTGATCACCGACATTCAGCCACCAGATGTGGAGACTCGCCTCGCCATCCTGCGAACTCGGGCAGAATCGGATCGCATTCGCATCGACGATGACATCCTTGAGTTCATCGCCACGAACGTGAAGGACAACATCCGCGAACTCGAAGGCGCTCTCATTCGAGCCACCGCCTTCGCTCGTCTCACCAACGAGCCACTCACCCTGGAACTCGCAAAGAACATCCTCTCGGACCTTGTTACAGACACTCGTCCGCAAATCGTCACTCCGCAGCTCATCCTGGATGAGACCTCACTGCGCTTTGGATTCACCATCGAAGAGATCAAGGGCGGCTCGAGGAAGCGCCCGCTGGTCATATCCCGTCAGATCGCCATGTATGTGATGCGTCAGCTCACCGACCTGAGCTATCCCGCCATTGCCCGGGAGTTCGGCGGACGTGATCACACCACCGTCATCCACGCCGTGGACAAGATTGACAAGTTGATGTCTGAGCGTCGCCAGATCTATGACCAGGTCACCGAGATCCTGACCGCAATCAAGACAGGAACGGGTCGCGCGGCTGCTTAGGGCGCGAATCTGCCGGTGGACAGCCCTCAAACTGCCGGTGGACAGCCCTGAAGCTGCCGGTGGATAGTGGTGTGGATGAGTGGGCGCGATCAGGGGATAAGTCACGGTCATCCCCATGGGGGATCTACGATCGGTCAGGACTGTGCACAACGCCCAGATTCGTCCCCAACTCAAGTTGTTGGTAAATCAACGAATACGAGGCTTATCCACTTGTCCACACACCTACTACTATCTCTAGTTTTTTATATACAAGATCTGTTTAGAAAGAATCCACAGCGTGAAATTCAGATGTGAACGAGAAACCCTGCTCGAGGCACTCACCACTGCTGGGCGCGCCGTGTCCAGTCGCGGCGGTCAGCTGCCGGTTCTGTCAGGTCTGCACCTTGTCCTTGATGGCGACAATCTCCGCATCACCGGCAGTGATCTCGATCTGACCATCACTCGAAGTGTCACTGTTGGTGGAGACACGTCTGGTACTGCAGTGATCCCGTCGAAGCTGCTCATCGATGTTGTTCGTTCTCTGGATGGCGGCGCGGTTGAAGTTGCGTGTCAGGCTCAGGACGCCTCGGTCAGTGGCGGCCGTTCGGAGTTCTCGATTCGTACCATCGCTGCTGATGAGTTTCCCGAGGTGCCCCAGCCCGAAGGTCAGGAAGTCAACATCGAAGGAGCGTCATTTGTTGCTGCGCTGAAGCAGGTCGTGCCGGCGGCGTCGAGTGATGATTCCCGACCAATCCTCACCGGCGTGTACCTCACGGCTGAGAACGACGGTCTTCGCATGGTGTCCACCGACTCGTACCGTTTGGCGGTGCGCGATCTGCCTGGCACGTCGGTGCTGCAATCTGGCCAGTCCGTGTTGGTGCCATCGCGGGCCCTTGATGAAGTTGCGCGCGTTGTTGGATCAGCAGAAACACTCACCCTGCGTCTCGGCGAACGCGACGCCACGTTCCAGGTTGAAGGTCTCACGGTTACCACCCGCCTCATCGATGGTGATTTCCCGAACTATCAGGGTCTCATCCCGGACAATAATCCGAACGTACTCACGGTGAACCGGGCCGCGCTCTACGACGCGGTCAAGCGTGTTCGCCTCATGGCACAGGAGTCGACCCCGGTTCGGTTGCACATGACGTCAGACAGCCTGGAACTGGTGGCAGTCACCCAGGACGTTGGTGAGGCGCATGAGACGCTCGATGCCACGTACACCGGTGATGAGCTGACGGTGGCATTCAACGCGCAGTTCCTGCTGGATGGTGTTGACGTCGCCCGCGGCGAGGAAGTCAAACTCGAAACGATTGATGCGTTGAAGCCGGCAGTGCTTCGCGATGGCGACGATCGGGATTTCCTGTACCTGTTGATGCCTGTTCGGGTCCCGTAGCCCTCGCGGGCTGCACTTCGCGCGGGGTCCCTGGGACAGATGCGGCTGGATCGGCTGTGGTTGCAGGATTTCCGCACATACGCGCAGCTTGATCTGGAGCTTCCCCCCGGGCTGACCTGCATCATTGGCCAGAACGGTATTGGCAAGACGAACCTTCTCGAGTCCATTGCGTATGCGGTGACGCTTGAGTCCTTTCGGGGTGCGGAAAGCGCTGCGCTGGTCCGCGTCGCAGAACCGCCTGCACCGCGGGCGATCGTCCGAGCCCAGGGGATGGGCTTTGATCGCGATGTGCTGGTCGAGCTTGAGATTCGTCCGCAGGGGCGGGGCCGTGTGCAGTTGAACCGCAAACGTCTGACGCGAACGGGCGATCTGCTGGAGCGCTGGCGCGTCAGTGTGTTCTCGCCCGATGATCTCTCGCTGGTGAAAGGCTCACCAGGCGGCCGCCGCGAGTTCATGGATCGCGCAGTGGTGATGATCTCGCCCGCGTTCGATGGGGTTCGCAAAGATCTGGCTCGGGTTTTGAAGCAGCGCAATGCTCTGTTGCGCCAGAACAGTGGTCGCCTGGATGCCGACGCGACCATGACGCTTGATGTCTTTGATGAGCGTCTGGCGGCTTTGGGGGAGCGGGTGGGGTCTGCCCGGCTCCAGTTGTTGCACGATGTGACGCCCTATGTCCAGGAGGCGTATGCGACGCTCGCCGGCGCGGCCAAACAGGTTGAGCTTCTCTATGACCCGGCGTGGATGCAGGAAGGTCTGCATGAGGCGTTGACCCGCACTCGGAGTAATGACGTTCGTCGTGGGGTCAGCCAGGTTGGTCCTCACCGTGATGATCTGGGTGTCGTGCTCGGAGGTTTGCCGGCCCGGTCCCACGCGTCGCAGGGAGAGCAGCGATCTCTGGCGCTCGCTCTTCGGCTTGGTGTGCACCTTCTGGTGGCCGATCAGTTGGGTGAGCCGCCAATCCTGTTGCTCGATGATGTGTTTTCCGAATTGGACAACTCCCGGAGCAACGCACTGTTCGCGGCGTTGCCTCCCGGCCAGGCACTGCTCACGTCAGCCATTGATTTACCCGAAGGCGCCGAACCCGAACTGACACTGTCAGCGACGCCGGGTACGTTGACACCGGTATGACCATCGAACCGCTCCCGGATCATCAGCAGGCGCCGAAGCCGCTGAGTACTGGTCTTGATCGCGTCATGCGATCGCTGGGGCTGCCGTCGGTGGATTCGCTTGGCCTGGTGTTTGCCCGCTGGTCTGAGATTGTCGGCGACGAACTTGCAAATCTGTGTCAGCCCATGTCGCTGCATCGGGGCCGCCTGGTGATTGGCGCTGCTGATCATGCGTGGGCGACAGAGTTGCGCTGGATGGAGAAGATCCTGATCGACCGGTGCGCGGCAAGCCTTGGGTCCGGAGTTGTCACGTCGGTCGTGGTTCGCGTTGGCTCCTGGCAATCAGACACTCGCTGACCCAGCAAATTTTCATTGCGTTGGCCACAAATTTTGCTGGTCGTACGCTCCCATTTCCCGTCGTAGGATCGGTGTTTGACGCCTGGTCGGTGCGGCCCAGCACAGATGCGGCAAAATTCGTTGCAATATCAACGTTTTCACACCCCGATTTTCGCCTCTCCATCCCCCGTTTTGGACCCCTTCTGACGTAGGATGGGAAACGGTTGAGAAGGCTCTCAGTCAGAATGCGGGGCACGCATCTTTCATCAGGTGCACCCCACATCCTCTGAGAGGTCGTTTGAGACCGCTCCCCCTGTGTGCCCACCTGCGACACCTGGGACCAGCAGACATCCGCTTTGGCGGGCGTTTGGGAGATTGAGTTCCATCAGATCTATCAGAAAGGGAACGTTGTGGCTGACAAGCCATCGTCCTACGGGGCGGAACAGATTACCGTTCTGGAAGGTCTTGAGGCCGTGCGCAAGCGCCCGGGCATGTACATCGGCTCCACGGGACCCAGTGGTCTGCATCACCTGGTCTATGAGGTCGTCGACAACTCGGTGGATGAGGCCATGGCTGGCCACGCCACCCGCATTGATGTGACCCTGCTCGCCAACGGCGGCTGTGAAGTTGTTGATGATGGTCGCGGCATTCCTGTCGGCAAACACCCGAAGTATGAAGACCTGACCGCGGCCGAAGTTGTCATGACGGTGCTGCACGCGGGCGGCAAGTTCGGTGGCTCGGGCTACAAGGTGTCCGGCGGGCTCCACGGCGTGGGTATCTCTGTGGTGAATGCGTTGTCGTCCAGGGTGGAAGTGGAAATCGATCGCGACGGCGAACGGCACGAAATGTCATTCAGGGACGGCGGCCAGCCCGACAAGAAGCTGACTGTCATCGGCGATTCGCCTGAGGGACATACCGGCACACTCGTGCGGTTCTGGCCCGACGAAACCATGTTCGAGGAGACGCGCTTTCGGGCCCAGACCCTGCTCGACCGTCTCCAGATGATGACGTTCCTGAATCGCGGGCTGCAGATCCGCTTCCGTGATCAGCGTGAAGATGCCATTGAGTCTTCGGGAATGGGGGAGTGGATCACCTTCAAGTACGACGGTGGCATCAGCGACTTCGTGCGCCATATCAACCAGACGAAGGAAGCCCTTTTCGAGGACGTTGGTTGGTTCGAGTCCATTGAAGAAGACCAGGAAGTGGAAATCGCGTTTCAGTGGAACACCGGCTACAACACCGATGGACTGCACTCCTTTGCCAATGGCATCACCACCAACGGCGGCGGTATGCACGAGGAAGGCTTCCGCAAGTCTCTGACCAACTCCATCAACAAGGTCGCGTTTGACAAGGGTTGGTTCAAAGAAGGCGCCGATCGCCTCCAGGGCGAAGATATCCGTGAAGGTCTCACTGCCATCATCAGTGTCCGTCTGGCTGATCCACAGTTCGAAGGTCAAACCAAGGACAAACTTGGCAACGTCTCCATCCGATCACTCGTGGAGCGCGCCACCAACGAGAAGCTGGTGGAGTGGCTGGGCGAGAACCCGGGCCCGGCCAAGGTCATTGTCAACAAGGCTCGAGATGCCCAGGTGGCGCGCATAGCCGCCCGAACCGCACGTGATCAGACTCGCCGCAAATCGGCGCTTGAAGGTGCCGGTCTGCCGGGCAAGCTCACCGACTGTTCGTCGCGCAATCCCGCCGAGTGCGAAGTGTTCATCGTGGAGGGCGACTCGGCCGGCGGATCAGCCAAGAAGGCCCGCGATTCCAAGACAATGGCCATCCTGCCCATCCGCGGCAAGATCCTCAACGTCGAACGCGCCCGCATTGACAAGATGCTCAAGAACACCGAGGTCCAGGCGCTCATCTCTGCAATCGGCGCCGGCTTTGGCGAAGAGTTCGACCTCACCAGGATCCGCTATCACAAGGTCGTTCTGCTCTGTGACGCAGACGTCGACGGCAGCCACATTCGCACGCTCCTGCTCACGTTCCTGTTCCGGCAGATGCGTGAGCTGGTTGAGCAGGGTCACGTGTACATCGCGCAGCCGCCGCTGTACTCCACCGAGGTGCAGAAGAAGAAGATCTACCTCAAGGACGAGGACGCAAAAGATGCGTTCCTGGCCGAAAATCCGAAACACTCTGCTGACTTTGCCCGCCTGAAGGGGCTGGGCGAGATGGACTGGAACGAGCTTCGCGACACCACCATGGATGCCGATCTGCGCACGCTGCTGCAGGTCACCGTGGAACAGGCCGCAATTGCTGACGAAATTTTCTCGACCCTCATGGGCGAGGACGTCGACAACCGCAAGACATTCATCCAGAGCAACGCGCGCGATGTGCGCTTCCTGGATATCTAGGGGACACGCATGGCTGACGACGAGAATCCCAACGACGACGCAATCGATGAGAGCGACGAAACCGAGAACGAAGAGATCGAAGCCTCTGCGTCCGACGGTGATGGCGGTGGCGACGAGCCAACGGACACTCCAGTTGCCGCTGATGACGATGATGACGGTCGCGTTGGGGTGCCCGACGACTGGGCGGGCGGTGAAGCCCAGGGTGATCCGCGTGACGACGGCAGCTACAGCGTCGAGCCCATCGAGATCGAGACCGAGATGGAGCAGTCGTTCCTCGACTACGCCATGTCCGTCATCGTGTCGCGCGCTCTCCCCGATGCGCGTGACGGGCTCAAGCCGGTGCACCGCCGCATCATCTGGGGCATGTTCGACAGCGGCTATCGCCCCGACCGTTCCCATGTCAAGTCGGCCCGTGTCGTGGGTGACGTCATGGGTAAGTACCACCCGCACGGTGACACCGCCATCTATGACGCGCTGGTTCGCATGGGGCAGGATTTCTCCCTACGTGACCCGCTGATTCATCCGCACGGAAACTTCGGCACCCCGGCCGATGGTCCGGCTGCCATGCGCTACACAGAGTGTCGCCTGGCTCCGCTTGCCATGCGCCTCACTGACGGCATCGATCAGGACACGGTTGATTTCAAAGGCAACTTCGACGGCTCAACTGACGAGCCAGAAGTGCTGCCGGCGCGCTTTCCGAATCTGCTGGTCAACGGCAGCCAGGGCATTGCGGTGGGTATGGCCACCAACATCCCGCCGCACAATTTGAATGAGGTCATCGACGCCACCGTTCATCTGCTTGAGAACCCGCAGGCATCTCCGGAAGACCTCATGCAGTTCGTCAAGGGCCCCGACTTCCCAACCGGTGGTCTCATTCTTGGGCGAGCAGGTCTGGAGAGCGCCTACCGAACCGGCAAGGGCAGCATAAAGATTCGTGCCCAGGCAGAGATTGTCGAAGAGGGCAACAACACGCTCATCGTGGTCACGGAGCTGCCGTACCAGCAGAGTGCAGAGAACATCGAGATGAAGGCCGCAGATCTCGTGAATCGCAAGGTGATCGAGGGCATCCGCAGCATCAACAACGAGTCCTCCGGTGATGACACCCGCCTCGTCTTCGAACTCAAACGCGACGCGCCGGCGCTGGTCATTCTCAACCAGCTGTACAAATATACGCCGCTGCAGACCACGTTCTCGGCGAACATGGTGGCGCTTGATGATGGGGTGCCGCGCACGCTGAATCTGCGTGACGCTCTGGTTGCCTACGTCAATCACCAGAAGGAAGTGGTGCGTCGCCGCACCGAGCACCTCCTGCAGAAGGCGAAGGATCGAGCGCACATCGTTGAAGGTCTGCTGAAAGCCATCGACATGATCGACGCCATCATTGCGTTGATCCGAGGCTCAGCCGATCGTTCTGCGGCTCGCGAAGGTCTGATGGGCACAGGCTTTGAGTTTTCTGAGATTCAGGCCAACCACATTCTGGATATGCCGCTTGGCCGTCTCACCCGTCTGGGGCGCGCTGCGCTTGAAGAAGAGATGGCCGAGCTGCAGATAACCATCGATGAGTTGCAGAGCATCCTGGATGATCAGGCCAAGCTCGATGGCGTCATCCGTGATGAACTGCTTGAGGTCCGCGAAGAGTTCGGTTCACCGCGTCGCAGCCAGTTCACGCACGACCCGGGTGAGTTCGACATCGAGGATCTCATTGAAGATGAGCCGCTGGTCTTCACCATGAGCGACACCGGCTATGTCAAGACCGTGTCGGTCGATGAGTTCCGGTTGCAGGGTCGCGGTGGCGTTGGCGTCGCTGGTGCCAGTCTCAAAGACGGCGATCAGATCGACACCATCATTCACACCACTGCGCACGCGTATCTCCTGTTCTTCACAAACCAGGGGAAGGTTTATCGCATCAAGGCTCACGAGGTGCCGATGAAGAGTCGGACCGCGAAGGGCGTCGCGGTCGTGAACCTGTTGCGACTTGACGCAGGCGAGTCCGTGGCCGCAGTGCTTGATACGCACGACTACGACGCCGAGTATCTGCTGTTCGTCACCCGCAACGGTCAGGTCAAGCGCACCGAGTTCGCGGCGTATGGCAACGTGCGCCAGAACGGCTTGCGTGCCATCAACCTCAAAGAGGGTGATGAGCTGGTGCAGGTGCTGCCCACCAACAGCCAGAACGATGCGTGCATCATCACCCGCAACGGTCGTCTCATGCGCTTCAAGCCGGAAGAGGTTCGAGCCATGGGCCGAACCGCTGCTGGCGTGCGCGGTATCAAGCTCAAAGACGATGATGCCGTTGTGTCGGTGTGCTTCGCCCGCGAAGGCCATCAGCTTTTCATCGTTACCGAAGAGGGCTACGGCAAGCGCACCGACTTCGATGCGTTCAACGTGAAGCATCGCGGCGGTCAGGGTGTGCGAGCCATCAAGTTGCGCGAGGGCCGGGGCCATGTCCTGTCGGCCCACATGGTGACCGAGGACGATGAGCTCATGTTGATCTCTTCACTGGGTACGACACTGCGTCTTCGAGTGGCCGACATTTCGGTGCAGGGTGCCTCAGCAACAGGTGTCACCATCATGAGCACCAAGGACGGCGAGCTGGTTGCAGCTGTAACGCCGGTCAGTGCGGACGACATCGAAGACGAAGAGCTTCACGACGGAGATGCTGAAGCCGAAGCTGGTGGTGCTGAAGGCTCAACTCCGGTCATGGACGATGATGAGGATGACGTAGAAGACGCTGATTCCTCCGCAGGTGGCGAAGAGGAGTAATCCAGTGCGGCGATGGCTGACGGCGGGCGCCAGAGTGATCACGGCTGTAGTGATCATGTTTGTGGTGGCTGCGCTCGGGTTGAGCGCGTGTGGCTCGTCCGAAGACGCGCTCACCACAATTGTGCCTGATGGTGCGTCGGCTGGTTTCTTCACGCCGGTTGTGCCAACGGTGACGCCCGGGCCCACGCCAACAGTGACAGCACTGCCGTTGGTCCTGGCTACTGCCTCGCCGGCAACACTCACTCCAGAGCCAACGCTCACTCCAGAGCCAACGCTCACTCCAGAGCCAACGCTCACTCCAGAACCAACGCTCACTCCAGAATCAGAACCGACGTCCACGCCGGCACCGGAGCCCGCGGCAACGCCATTGCCAGAACTGACCGCGACGCCAGCTCCTGATCCAACGCCGTTACCCGATCCGGCGTCGACGACCGATGGTGAAGAAGGCTCGGACGGTGAAGTCCTTGGCGTGACCATTGAAGCGACAATCACGCCGCAGCCGACAATCACCCCGCCGCCCACGCAGGTTCCGAATCCGCCCACGCCCACACCAGGACCGGCGCCAACCGCCATCGTGCGCGTGGTCACCGAGCAGAACCACAACATCTATGCAACCGTCAACGGTGTCGAGTTGCATCTGCCCTCAGAGCGGGTGGAGAAGATTGGCTTCCATCAGGCCGGGCATACCGGCACGCAGCAACAGATGACCACCAGCGCCGTGCCGTTCTTCGAGATGAGTGACCGCAATCGCGGCACCGGCTCGCGTTCTGCCGCCGACATCGTGGTGGATCCGAACTTCCCCATCATTGCGCCGGTCTCCGGTCGTGTCGTTGCTGCGGTCAACTACGTCCTGTACTGCCAGTACACCGATGACCTCGTCTTCATCGAACCCGACGGCCTACCGGGGTTCGAGCTCAAGGTGTTCCACATGGATGGACTTCGGGTCTCCGAGGGCGACTATGTCGTCGCGGGCGAAACGATCATTGCTGACGGGCCGCGCTTTCTCCCGTTCGTGTCCCAGGTGGACGACTTCACGGCGGAACCGTCCTGGCCGCATGTGCACATCGAAATTGTTGACCCGTCCATTCCTGATCTGCGACCTGCCGGCGCCGGTTGTCCGTAGTGGTTGACTGGGTGTTCGCAAATTTGCCGAAGCTTCTGGCCGCAATGATCATTCTTGTCATTGGCGGGGTCCTTTTCATTGGGATCCCGTGGCTTGTGTGGCGTGCGATCCGTCCGGAGGAGCCGAGGAGGTGGTTCTGCGTCGTCATCGCCGTTTTGCGAACGTGGTCCCTCATTGCGGGCCTGATTGTCCTCTCTCTCGCTGTCAACGCCCTGCAGATCGAGCCACTGCAGTTGTTGGTGGATGATCTCATTGCCTGGATTCCGAATGTTGTTGTGGCCGGGGCCCTTCTTGGCATCGGGTACGCGCTCGTGTGGGGTCTCGCTCTTGTAGGCCGTCGACATCTGTCACCGCGGCTGGCGAATGTGCCCGGCCCTCGCATGGTTTTGCAGGTGCTCGGCTTTGGTCTCCTGGGCCTGGTTTGTTATTTCGCTGTGTCCATGGCGCTGGACCAGCTTGGCGCTTACCCCTCAGGGCGTGACATTCCTGCCATCGTGACCCTTCTGGTCCTCCTGGCGAGTTTTCCCATTGCGTGGTGGATCTCGCGTCAACACGACGATGGCGCCCGCGGCCATTCAGACAATCTGGTCGTTGACGGTGAAGGACGCGCGCGAACAGGGCAGAAGTGCCGAAGGAACGCCCGAGGACATGGAACGTTCCATTGCCGCGAACCTCAACACCTGCCATATCTGGGATGAGAACGGTCAGCAGGTTCAGCTGATGCGCAAAGGTGACTACAAGCGCACGGGTCCGGTTTCCGTGGTGGAACGTCTTGAGGCGCTCGGCCGAGATCCCAACGAATGGTTCAGCTGACGCCGTTGACCGACGCCACGGTCTGAGCCGGCGCGCTGGTGCGGCCTTCCCACAGCGTCATGAGGGCGTGTGCGAGCCACGCCACAAACCAACCAGCGAAGATGTCGATAACCCAGTGCTGGCCGGTGATCACAATGGTCACCGCCATCAGGAGTGTGTAGCCAACAAGCACGGCTTTGCGCAGGCGTGACCCGCGCGGTCCGAAGAACAACAGCACCAGGGCCGGGTACGCCGCGTGCAGGCTGGGCATGGCGGCAATGGGGTTCGCGCGATCTTCGCCGAAGCTGAACAGGTCGTGGATGAACGAAATCTTCACCGCGTCCCATCCGCGGGGCAGACCGCGGTACACCAGGTCGATCGTCTCGTGGTTGCTCGCCAGCCATGGAGGAACAGTGGGCAACAGCACGTAGCCAATCAGGCCGAGACAACCGAGGAGCACCCAGCGTCTCACCCACCGACCCCACGTCACCCGGTCGCGCACGAAGAGCACGGTGAGAATGGTGAAGCCAATTACAAAGTGGCTCACATAGGTGGCGGAGAAGATCGCCTCCCACCAGGCGGCAGGCGAGTCCCAGTCAATGAGGCGTTGCATGCGGTGGGTGGGCAGCTCGCCAAGCCCGATCATGCGGTCGATGGTGATCATCGACTGTTCCCGGATGGGCATGCCGAGCGTGTCAGCAATGCTTCGACTCATGCCATAGAGCACCACCCAGGCGGCGACACCAAGCCAGTCGCGAATCGCTCGACCGATGGCCGCACCTCGCAGATCTCCTTGAAAAAGCACGCCGGTGCAGAGACCAACGAGAATTACGGTGAAGCCCGTGACAGGCAGCCAGCTGAGGAGCGACCCCACGCAGATCACCGCCCACAGAATGCCGGCGAGGAGGCGTCGAGTCTCCGGGGCGCCGGATTCGACCGAGGGGCCCGGGCCCGGCGGTGATCCGGTCGGGAGCGTTTGTGTGTCGAGCACCGAGCCCTATCGGAAGCACGGTCCTGATTTGGAGTGCTGTGTCGGTTTCGACGTGGACGAGATCGCATGAGCGCCCTGTGTTCTGTGCGTCCGCCCGACTCGCCCGTTGAGCACGACTCTGGCGGATCGACTCAAACTGGAGCTCGTCGCTTGTGGTTCAGATTCGCTTGTGGTTCAGAACAGCCCCGTCCAGTGCGACACTGGGTGCATGTCCTCAGAAGAATCAGCGGCTGATCCGCGTGAGGTGGTTGAAGCAATGCTGGCGCGTGATGCGCAGGCGGCGTGGCTGGGTGTGCGAATCCTGGCCGCTGATCTCGGTTCGGTCACGTTGGGGATGACGGTAGGAGCGGCGCACCTTGGCGATCACGGATTGATCCACGGCGGAGTGTTGTTCACGTTCGCTGACGTGGCTATGGCCTACGCAGCAAACAGCTATGACATTGCGGCGTTGGCGACAGGAGCAAACATCAGCTTCGTCGAAGCGGGCTATCCGGGCGAGGTGCTTGAAGCGGTGGCCACCGAGCACAATCTGCGGGGCAGGGCTGGCATCTACGACGTGACCATTCGGACTCGCGCCGGTGATCGCCTCATCGCCACGTTCCGCGGGACGACGCTGCGTGTTGGTGGATCGGTGTTGAATCTGGTGCCCCGAACTCAGGAACGTCCGGCGTGAGTGAAATACGCGAACCGAGCGTCGTGTCGGCTGCAGACGTACGCGACTACCTCAGCACGCTGTCGATGGAGGCGAAGGACGGCGTGACCGTCGAAGTCCTGGAGAAAGACTTCGCGCGCTGTCGCCTGCCTTTCGACGGCACAGGGGCGCGGCCGGGCGGTTTCATCCCCGGGCCAAAACAGATGGCGCTTGTCGACCTTGCCGTCTGGGTGGCCGTCTTCACCCGCGCCGGGATCGCCCCCATGGCGGTGACAGCGGAACTGAAGATCAACTTCCTTCGGCCCGCCCACGGCGGCGACCTCATCGCCGAAGCGTATCTACGCAAGTACGGACGACTTTCCTATGCGGACGTGGTCCTCTACATCGATGGAGACCCGGACCGACTGGTCTCGTCCGCAGCGGCTACCTACGCAGTGCCGGATGACGTGCTTGAGCGCACGCGCAGCTGAATCACGACGATTGCTACCGCTCCAACCGCCATCAGCAGGAACATGGCGCCGCCGAACCCGGCAGCGCTGTCGGCGATGACTCCAACCAGGGGTGGCCCAATCACTGCGCCGACTTGCGCGGCGGCGAACCACAGGCCGTTGGCCGCGCCCATGTTCGATGCGTTGACGCCGCTGGCGGCCATGACGGACATGATCATCAGTGCGACAAGCACCGAGCGACCGGCCGCCACAAAGACACCAACGATGACGAGCCGGGGCGAACCCACCCCAATCAAAAACAGGCCGAGGATCACGGCTGTCCAGCTTGCGGTCAGCAGGTTTGATCGGCCGAAACGATCAACCAATCTGGGCAGCACAAACAACAGGAGCATGCCGGTGATCCCCGCGCCGGTGATCCAGTTGGCGGACTGCTCATCGGACAGGTTCGCCCGGGTGGCCACCGCGTCAACGATCCAGTTGCCCATGCTGTGGCCCACGAAGAACGTGAGCGCGCCGAGCACGAGCATGTCGCGCACGTCTGCACTGCGGAGCAGTTCCATCCGGGTCTGCATCATCGAGACTTTCGCTCGCACCGGGGGAGGAGCGGGCGCCTCGGGGGCTCGGATTGCAACAACCGCCCAGATGAGAAGCAGGCCGAGCGCAATCGCTGACTCGAAACGCACCACAGTACGCCAGTCGCCAAGCCAGGGCAGCAGCACGGAGTTGGTGAGGAAGATGGTGGCGAGAGACCCGATGCCGGGTCCGAGGTTGTATGTGCTGACGGCGGTCTCCCGCTCGCGTTTCTGCGTGAACCACTGCCCGCAAAGCGTCGGCGCGGCGGCGGAGATGAGCGGGCCGCCAAGTCCCATGATCGCCACGCTGAACCAGAGCGACACTGTCCCTTCAGCAAAGGAGCGAGCCCAACCGGACAACACGAGACTCAACCCGCCGAAAAACAGCGACCAGCGAATGCCAATGCGATCCACCACAGATCCGGCAGCCGACGCGGTGAAGATGTAGAGAAACGTCCAGGCACCGAGCGCCAAACCCATTGCGCCTCGACCAATCCCGAGGTCCTGGCGGACCTCGGTAATCATCGGTGGGATGGATGACATTGTGATGCCGAAGGCGACGTAGACACCGACCATCGCAAAGAACACCACCCAGCGGTAGCGATGTCCCGCCGTGGTTGTGTCGCCAGCGGCGATGTCCTCCGTACCGACTTCCTGCACCCCGAGAACCTACGGCACCGTCCCCACTGTTTTGTCCAAATTGCTGTTTTGTCCGAATTGCTGTTTCGTCCAAATTGCTGGCTGGTTTGAGCACCGTGGGGCCGGCGCCCTGCCAATCGGTTCGATGGAAAATCACGAAAGAAGAGGCACGTCGCTACGTCGAGTACGGCATGGAGCAGTGGTTTCGCCACTTCCAGAACGTGGCCGCGTTCCCGCAGATGGCGGTGGAGGGCGCCTACCTGACGCTCATGCACAACTGGGCAAACCCACAAGCCACAAAGAAGAGCTACGAACTCTTTGCCCGGCACGTCATGCCGCACTTCCAGGGCCAGAAGCACTCCACGGTGCAGGCCGCCAACCGAGCTCGGGACACGCGCCCGAAGTTGGCCGAGCAACAAATGCAGGCCGTGGAGGAAGCGACCGCCCGCTACGAGGCCGAGCAGAGTGAGGATGTCGATGTTCGGGAGACGCCCATCGGTACTTGAGTAGTGCCCACAACCGATACGCCAGGAAAGGGGCGATTGCGTTGCCTGAGTTATTGGGACCACTCAATCGCGGACAGTGAGGGAGGACGGTCTCAACGGCCTACTCCAGCTCTCCGTAGCCGATCCGCGATTTCACGTAGCGTGAATTCGCTTCAGATAGCGCGATCGCCCCATGGAGACAAATGGGAGAGTCACCCTAGGATGGGCCTCGTACATCGGGCGAACACCAGGAAAACACACATGATCCAGCGAATTCGATCGCTCTATCCGCTTCCTATCCTTGGGGGTGATCTGTCGGCATGGATCGGCGCGTTCCTGATTGCCGGTCTCGTGCGCAACGAGTTCGAGGTTCTGAACCTGCCCTGGTCCCGTATCTTCATTCTCGCCATCGCAAGCGCCGCGTTGCAGGTCATCATTGGATTCGCAACCCGCTTGTATCGCAATCGCTGGCGCACGGCCACATTTGAAGAAGTGGCCGCTCTCGGCGGGTCCTGGCTTGCGGCTGCCATCATCGTGACCGGCTTGAATTTGCTGCTCGATCCTCGCGTTCCCACTTCGGTTGTCGGATTCGGCTCTGGTCTTGCCCTCATGGTCATGCTGAGCGCTCGCTTCGCGTGGCGTCTCATTCGTGAAGCGGAGAATCGTCCGGATCCGGCCGGGCGAACCCGTGTAGCCGTATTTGGTGCCGGGGAAGGTGGCACGCAGGCCATCAAGTCCATGCTGAGCGATCCGAACTCCCGCTTTGTGCCGGTTGCTGCGCTTGACGATGACGATCGCCTCCGCAACCGTGTCATATCGGGCGTGCCGGTGGTGGGTGGTCGTGAAGCAGTGGCCGGCCTGTCTGGTCGTGTCGACACTCTGCTTGTCGCCATGCCGAGTGCTGAACCTGAGCTGCTCGAAGAACTTGCCACCCGTGCCCGTGAGGCAAAGCTCGACATCATGGTGCTCCCGCCGACAAACCAGCTTCTGGGCATGTTCGCGAGCATCGAACACGCCCGCCCGTTGGAAATCACGGACCTCCTCGGTCGCGACGAAGTGACCATCGACGCTGACTCGGTCGGTTCGCTGCTGCGTGATCGCACAGTTCTTGTCACCGGTGCCGGTGGTTCCATTGGTTCTGAACTTTGCAAGCAGATCCTGGCGTACGAACCGGGACGCCTCGTCATGCTCGATCGTGATGAGACTGCACTGCAGGCTGTGCAGTTGACCGTCAAGGGTCACGGTCTGCTCGATGACCCAAACCTCGTGTTGGCCAACATCCGCGATCGGGACCGGGTATTTGAGATCTTCGCAGAGATGAAGCCGGACGTGGTCTTCCATGCTGCTGCGCTCAAGCATCTTCCGCTTCTTGAATCGCATCCTCGCGAGGGACTCCTCACGAACGTGTTCGGCACCCGCAACGTGCTCGACGCCGCCAAAGAACACGGTGTGAAGACGTTCGTGAACGTCAGCACCGACAAAGCGGCGAACCCATCAAGCGTCCTCGGCACCACCAAGCGTCTCGCTGAGGCGTTCACCCTTCAGGTTGGAGCGCATGCGCCCGGTGAATGGCTGAGTGTTCGATTCGGAAATGTGATTGGCAGCCGTGGCAGCGTGCTTCCTGCCTTCGAGAAGCAGATCAAGGCGGGCGGACCAGTAACGGTCACACACCCTGACGTCACCCGCTACTTCATGTCCATTCCGGAAGCCTCCCGCCTCGTCCTGCAGGCGGGGGCCATTGGCAGCACTGGTGAAACTCTGGTGTTGGAGATGGGCGAACCCATGAAGATCGTTGACCTCGCTGAGAAGCTGATTCGTCACCACAACTCCGACGCCGAGATTGTGTTCACCGGTTTGCGTCCGAATGAGAAGCTGCACGAAGTCCTGACCCACGACGGTGAAGTCATGACCACGCGTGAGCATTCCCGCATCTGGCACACCGACGCCAACGTGTGGCTCAACGATGTGGATGCGGTCGAGGAACTCCTGAGCGAGAACCCTGATGTTCTCGCCGAGAAGCTCATGGCCGTTTCCGAAGGCCTCGCCGACGCCCCAGGAGTCGTCTCCTCCCACACCGATTGAAAGAAGAGCGGTGTCAGACACACCGTTACAAGTCAGGCGGTGCTGCTGCTGCGGGCAATGTGTTCGCAGAAGCGCGGTGTCAGACACACCGTTACAAGTCAGGCGGTGCTGCTGCTGCGGGAATGTGTTCGCAGCGAGCAGGGCCTGGGCGTGGGATGCTCTGGTGATGAAGCTGATCATTGTGGGCGCTGGAGGTCATGGGCGCGAGATTGCGTCGATTGTCGCAGCGATGCCGGACGCCCCGGAACTGCTCGGGTTTCTCGATGACGGCCTCGACCGCGGCGCCCATTCGTTCGGGTCAGTGCTGGGTCCAAGCTCGCAGATCCCGGATGCTGCCACGCATTTCGTCGTCGGCATCGGCTCGCCTCACGTGCGGGAGACGGTGGCGCTGTCATTGCATGCATCCGGCCTCAAGGCGTTCACTGCGGTGCACCCCATGGCATCAGTGGGCGAACGGGTGATGCTCGGCGACGGCTGCGTGGTGGGACCTGGCACGCATCTCGTGTGTGATGTCACCATTGGCAACCACACCCAGCTCCACGCGAACTGCGTGGTGTCCCATGACGGAGCGCTCGGCGACTATGTAATCGTGACACCGCGCGTTGCGATGGCTGGCAATGTCACCATCGGCGACCGCGCCTGGCTCGGCGTCGGTTCCACGCTCAACATGGGTGTCACGGTCGGAGCAGACGCCCTCGTCGGCGCCGGCGCGGTCGTCATCCGCGACGTCGCCCCGAACAACGTCGTCATCGGCAACCCCGCAAAAGTCCTCCGCCAAAACCGGCCCTGAATACGGTGAGTTGGTCTGTCACGCCGATGTTTTTGCGTCAGCAAAAATTCGCTTAGTGACGAGGTTCGCCAGGACCGAGGAACGGTGGCATTGTGGCGTGGCCCTCGGCGGTGATGCCGTCTCGGTTGAAGACGGCGGACACGGTTTCGATGAGGATTTCGATGTCCATTTTCAATGTATTCGTGTCGACGTAGTCGACGTCCATGTTGAACTTGTCCTCCCAGCTGATCGCGTTGCGCCCGCGCACCTGGGCCAACCCCGTGATGCCGGGACGGACCTCGTGACGCCGCGACTGGTGCGGGTTGTACAGCTCGAGATACTGAGGAAGCAGCGGGCGCGGGCCGACCAGACTCATTTCGCCTCGCAGCACGTTGAGCAGTTCGGGCAGCTCATCGAGGCTGCTGGCTCGGAGGAAGCTCCCGAGCCTGGTGATGCGTTCGGCATCCGGCGCGTCGCCGTCTTTCATTGTCCGGAATTTGATGATCTCGAACAGTTCGCCGTCGAGGCCGGGCCGTTGTTGACGGAAGACCACGGGTGACCCCATGGTGAATCGAATTGCCACAGCGGTGACGGCGATGACGGGCGAGAGCACCACCAGCGCTGCGCCGGCTGCAACCACATCAAAGATTCGCTTTGTGATCACGGGGTCGAGGCGGTCGGCGTGCGTCGCAGCTGGGCGGCGGCGTCAATCGTCAGGCGGGTGGACAGGAGTCCGCTGATGGGGCGCTGCGGATCGGCACATCCTGCCTTGAACAGTGCGAACTGATCGGCGTGTCCTTTGCCGTTGACGCCGGAGATGTCCTGGCCGTCGACGCTGAGGCGGGTGAAGTCGTCGATGACGATGCTGTGGCCGCGACCAACAATCTCGATGCGCTCCTTCGGCATTGAGCCATGTCCGTGCGATGCATAGGAGATGGTGCCAACCACGCCGTTGGGGAACGACATGGAGACGACGACGTCCTGGTCGAGTTCGGCCTCTCCCTGACCGGAACCGATCGCGTTGAGAGCGGTTGGTTCCACGTCACCGGCGAACGCGCAGATGGTGTCGATGAAGTGGCACACTTCGCCAAGAACGCGGCCGCCCTGCGTGCGGTCGTGGTACCAGTGGGTGGCGGGCAGTTCGCCGGCATTCACCCGGTAGTTGATGACCAGCGGACCGCTTCCCCGGGTGCGCCTGATCGCTTCGACCACAGGCGGGGAGTGGCGCCGGTTGTACCCCACCTGCAGGTAGGCGGGGGAGTTGGCGTATGCCTCTTCAATGCGGTCCAGTTCTTCGCCGGTGAGGCACAATGGTTTCTCAGCGAACACGTGCTTGCCTGCGTTGAGTGCACTGATGACGAGCTCCGCGTGCGTGTTGTGTGGGGTGGCGATCATCACGGCGTCGACGATGTCGGAGTTGATGAGCTCGTTTGAATCGGTGTGAACTTCGGTTGCCCCGTGCTTGTCGGCGAGGAAGCGCGCACTGATGCCGGTGGCTGAGCAAATGGCCTGGACCTTGCCGGCTTTGGCGTCGGCCATGGCGGGAAGCATCGTCGCACGGACGAAGTTGCCGGCGCCAAGGAGGCCGATGCCGGGCATGTTGGCCTCGCGCCCACTTTGGGGTCGTTTCGGCTTGTTTTGTGAGAGCACCACGGCGCTGCGGTCAAGCGTCTCGGGTTGGTCTGGATACGTGAACTGGACACCGAACGAGTCGGTGGAGTCGCTGATGATCCTGTAGGCCGACTCGGCCTCGTCGAAGGCGTACTCGTGGGTGACGAGATCGCTGAGGTCGAGTGTGCCGAGCGCCATGAGATCCATGATGGAGGCGAGATTGCGACCCTCGGTCCAGCGCACGTGTCCAATGGGGTAGTCGACGCCCCAATCCTCGTAGCTGCGCTCGTAGCGGCCGGCACCGTAGGAGCGGGCCACGCGGATGGTGGCTTCGGTCTCGAAGAGGGGGCGGCGATCGAGTTCCATGCCGACATCGCCGACGACGACGATGGGCGCCCGGTCCCGAATGAGCTTGAGCGCCCGTTGGATCGGTTCCGACGAAGCTGTGGCCGCGGTGATGATCACGGCGTCAACGCCGTGACCGTGGGACCAGTCGCGAATGCGACGGGTGGTGTCAGCGCCGCTCTCGATTTCGGCTGGAAAACCATCTTCGATGGCCTTGTTCACGGTGAACTCGCGCAGGTCGATGCCGTAGGCCATGTAACCGGAGGCCTTCGCGATCCGGCAGGTGATTTGTCCAAGAAGTCCCATACCGATGACGGCGATGCGGCTACCTGGTCCGAGGTCGGCAAGACGTATGCCGTGCATGGCGATGCTGCCGACGGTGGCGAACGCAGCGTTGGTGTCGCTCACACCGTCAGGGACCGGCACCGCAAGCATGGACGAAACAAGCTGGTACTCGGCGTGGCCGGCGCCGCCAGTGGCAACGCGCATACCGGTGCGGATTCCGTCGACGTGAGCTCCAACGTCAACCACTTCCCCCACGGCGGAATAGCCGAGTGGCATAAGGTCGTCCAGCTTGTTCCGCACGGCTTTGGCGGTGGTGATCAATCCATCGGTTCGGGCCTTGGAGATGACCTGCCGAACCAGGTCGGGGCGGGCGCGGGCTTTGCCGACGAGACTGGCGCTGGCCAGGTTGCGGACGGCGCGTTCGGTGCCAGGGGACACAACGGATCGTTTGACGGCGACGAGCACTTGTGTGCTCGCAACAGTGGGGATCGGGACTTCTGCCAGTTGCAGCTCGCCCGAGCGCACCGATTGAACCAGTTGTTTCACGTCATTCTCCTTGAAGATCACCGTTGTTCGATGGTGATCAATTACCGCCAGCGCGGTGGCCCGAATTTGAGCGGGTGTGCCGAGCGCAGCGCTCACAGGGTATCCACGGCGGGTCCAAGCGCTGCGGGAGCAGGGCCGCGAGCCCCATTCGCAGGGCCGAGGGCTCATTCGCAGCGGTCGCCAAACGAGCGTCAGGCCCGGCCGGTATCGTTTGGAAGGTGCCAAAGCGAAGAGTTCTGGTCCTGAACCAGTTTGCCCTGCCCCGGTCTTCTCCCGGAGGGACGCGTCATGTGGAGCTGTTCGGCCGACTCACCGATTGGGATGCCACGGTGGTTGCAGGTCGACGCAATATGCATGATCAGTCGCCTGTGCCCAATGAGGGCGTGCTTGTCACGGTGCCGGTGACGCCGTATTCCGGTAACAACGCCTCTCGGGTCGTGAACTGGGGCAGCTACTCCGCCGCGGCCGTCCTGCGAGGTTTGACCAAGGGTGGACATGATGTGATCTACGGCTCTTCGCCCCATCTGGGGGCGGCACTGGCGGGTCTGATCATCGCTCGCGTGAAGCGCGCGGGCTTCGTGCTTGAAGTGCGTGACCTCTGGCCGCAGATTCTGCTCGACGCCGGCACGATGGCCGAGGACTCAAAGATCTATGAGGGGTTGAAGAAACTTGAACGGTTCCTGTATCAACAGGCCGATGCGGTGATTGTCCTGGCCAGGGGTTCCGCTGACCCAATCGTGGCTGAAGGAACAGACGCTGCCAAGATCCACTTTTTGCCGAACGGCGCCGACCCGGCCGACTTCGAAGTGGATGCCAATCGCAATGAGTTGCGTGACCGCTTTGGGTTCGAGGGAACGGTTGCGATCTACGCGGGTGCACACGGCCCGGCCAACGGCCTCGACTTTGCTCTCAAGGCGGCAGATGAGCTGAGCGACACGGACTTCCAGATGGTATTCGTGGGTGACGGCGTGACAAAGAAAGAGCTGATCAAGCAGGCGAAGGATCTCAAGCTCACGAACGTGCTCTTTCTTGACCCAGTGAGCAAAGAGAAGATTCCGGAGCTCTTCGCGGCCGCGGACATCGGCTTGCACTGCCTGGCCGACATTCCGCTGTTTCACCATGGCGTCTCGCCCAACAAGCTTTATGACTACATGGCGTCGGGGTTGGCGGTTGTCACAAACACTCCCGGTGAGGTTGCGTCGATGGTGAATGAAGCCGGTTCTGGTGAAGCGGTTGGTCCTACAGAGTTGGCGTCCGGCATTCGTCGGATCATCGCCATGAACGCCGATGAACGGGCGCGCCTCGGTGAGGCCGGCAGGACCTGGATGAAAGCAAACCGCAGTCGCTCGGCTATGGCTTCGCAACTTGAAGCGCTCCTCGACCAGGTGGTCGCGCACCGATGAGCGGCCCGTCGCGTTTCATTGATGCGGCCAAACGGGGTTCCGACGCGGCGCGGACCCTGGGGGCGCCCTGGCTTGCGGCTCGGGTGCGTATGGAGCTTGAAGAACGAAGCGGGCACCTCGAACGCCTCACTCCCGGCTCGACGTGGGGCGAGTTGTCTCTGTCCGGTTCGATCGAGCGCAGCACGGGCGGTCTCTTTCCGGAACTGGCTGGCGCATCGCTGACGCGACGGCCCGGCGACGTGGCTGAACTGCGCGCCCGGCGCGAAGAACTGGCTCAGCGCAGATTCCGCATATTCGGACAGACGTATCCGCTCACTGACTGGCACGGCGATCCAGTGAGCATGGTTTCGTATCCGGCGCAGGATCACTGGACCGCGATTCCTGAGTTCGAGGAGGCCGACCTCAAGGTGGTGTGGGAACCGTCGCGTTTTGGGTGGGCTGTTGATCTCGCTCGCCTGCACGCGGTTGACCCGGAAGCGAACGCGGCGGAACTGTTCTGGGAACTCTTCGAAACGTGGTGCTGGGAGAACGAACCCAACCGCGGCGTGAACTGGTCCTGTGGTCAGGAGTCGTCGCTGCGGTTGATGGCCGTGCTGTTCACTGTGGAAGCGCTTGGCGGCGACGGGCTGACAGAAGAACGCGAGCGTCTTCTTGCCGGGCTCGCCGACGTAACTGCCCGACGGGTGCAATCTCACTGGCGCTATGCACGTTCGCAGCGGAACAACCACATCACCAGCGAAGCCGTCGGTCTTCTCAGTGCAGGCTTCACCTATCCGGGGCTGGACGACGCTGCTGAGTGGCGGGAGTTGGGCGAGCGACTCCTTGTCGAATCGTGTGATGATCTGATCTTTGATGACGGCGGCACGTCCCAGTATTCGCTGAACTATCAGCGGGTGTTCATGGAGAACTTTGTATGGGCGCTATGGCTGTATCGCAGGGCGTTGCAGGAACCGCCTGCAGCTGTTGTTGATGCACTTACCCGCACCACCACACTGCTGCGTGCGATCACCGATCCAGGGACCGGTGCAGCCGGTAATCACGGACACAACGACGGTGCACACATCCTCCGACTGACCAGCACGACCCATGGCGACATGCGTCCGACGATTGCGATGGCGTGTGGAGCACTTGGTGAGCCGATTCCAGAGTTCGAACATGCAACCACCGAGGGCGCTCGCTGGTTGTGGGGTCCATCGCGGACCGAACCGCTGGATGCTGACGCGGAGGCCGCTGCAGCCCGGGAAGGACTGATCTTCGAGGACGCCGGGCTGTCGGTTCTGCAATCTGATGACGGACGGGTGATCATGCGTGGAGGGTCGCACCGATACCGTCCGGCGCACGCGGACCACGGAAGCATCGAGGTCTGGATGGGTGATCATCAGGTCATCGGCGATCCGGGAACCTGGAGCTACAAGCCTGCTGTAGGCGAACCCGACCTGTCCGGCTCGGCCCGTCACAACGCCGTGCGCTTGGAAGGCACCGATTCCATGACGCGGCTGAGCCGCTTCCTCTGGGGCGAATGGCCGACCGTCACCCAGCGCGTGGAACGAGCGGATTCTGACGTGCCGGAACTATGCGCTGTGGTCCGCACCCGTGACGAGGCGTTGAGCTTTGTGCGAACCGTCGCACCGGTGGACGGCGGCTGGCGAGTGCGCGACTATCTGGGCGAAGACGAACCGGCAGAGCTGACGTGGATGTTTCCCGGCACGACGGCGGCGGTGCCGGCTGGTGACAACTGTGTGATCACCATCGAGAACGGGCAGTACAGCGTTCGCAGCCGCATCTTCGTTGGTTCCATGATGGAGCTGATGCCATCCGGCTTTGCCCGTGACACTGAAGAGATTGTGTCGTGTGTGAGCTACCGCCAGTCCGACCCTGATGCCGTCGAAGTCACCATGTCCATCCCCGCCGGCTCCCAACGCGTTGTAGAAACACTGATCCTCCGCACCTGACCTGTGGATAACGGTCTCAGAGACCAGCGCATTGTCGATGGTTACGCGCAGCCCGTGGTCTTCGGGGCTATGTCTGCTTGAGGTGGGCGACGATGCGTTCGGCGGCGAGGCCGTCGCCATACGGGCTGGTGGCGTTGCTCATGCGTTCGTAAAGCGCTGTGTCATCGAGCAGCGCGGTGGCAGCGGAGATGATGGCCTGCGTGTTCGTACCGACGAGGTCGACCACCCCCGCGTCCACTGCCTCGGGTCGCTCGGTGGTGTCGCGGGTGACGAGCACCGGCTTTCCGAGCGCCGGTGCTTCTTCCTGCACGCCACCGGAGTCGGTAATGATGAGCGAAGAGCGCTGCATCAGCCAGACGAATGGAAGGTAGTCAGCCGGCTCAACAAGGAAGACGTTGTCGAGCTCAGAGAGTGCTGATGCGGCCTTTTGCACCACGGGGTTCAGATGCACGGGGTACACGATCTGGACGTCATCGCGCGAAGCGATTGCGGTGAGTGCGTCACATACCCGGTCGAGTCCACCGTCGAAGCTTTCGCGACGATGACCTGTTACCAGGATGAGACGCTTCTCCGGGTCGAGGAAGCCGAAGCGCTTTTCGAACTCGGCCCTTTGGGCCGGGTTATCAAGCACGTTGTCGCGCACCCAGTAGAGGGCGTCGATGACCGTGTTGCCGGTGACGAGAATGGAACCGGGGTCGACATTTTCTGCGAGAAGATTTGCCTCGGATGAGACCGTCGGTGCGAAGTGGGCTCGGGCCACACGGCCGGCGATCATCCGGTTCATCTCTTCGGGCCACGGCGAGTAGATGTTGCCGGTACGGAGCCCGGCTTCGACGTGGCCGACCGAAACTTTCGCGTAGTACGCGGCGAGCGACGCTGCCATGGTTGTCGTTGTATCGCCGTGCACGAGCACCCAGTCGGGTTGCACTTTCTCGAGTACTTCGCCCAGACCTTCGAGCACGGCGCTGGTCACATGGTGCAGCGTCTGTGCATTCTTCATGATGGCGAGGTCGTACTCTGGCGTGATCTTGAAGAGGTCGAGGACCTGATCCAGCATCTCCCGGTGCTGACCCGTGACGCAGACCTGTGCGTCAATGTCCGGCTCTGCGTTCAGCGCAAGGACGACCGGTGCCATCTTGATGGCTTCGGGTCGAGTTCCGAAGACGCTGAGAATTCTGGTCATGTCTGCCCTTTTGTTTCGCCCGGTTCAGTTTACCGGCGTCGCTTCAAGGACTTCCTGAGCCAGAAGTCCTCTGAGGAAGTCGCGCACTGTGGCCTTCTGCCCGACGTCCATGGGTCTTTCGAGCAGGTTGTCCAACTCGCTCATCAGAATCGAAACCGACATGGGTCTGTCCAAGAGCTGCCAGATCACCGCCCCCATGTCGTTGAGCGACGAGGACGCGCCATTCTCGTGATTCCACAGCACCACACGATTCTGCAGCTCCACGCCGGCACATGATGAATTTCGTCGCAGGGTCACTTCATCGCGCAGATCGGTAACCAGCTGCGTTTCCGGTTCCGCGCCCGACAGCGCAGCGGCTGGTTCCAGAGGTGCTGGTTCCAGAGGTGCTGGATTCGAACCTGCTGGATCGGAACCCGCTGGATCCGAACCTGCTGGTTTCGGCACCATCTGTTTCGTCCCTGGTGCGGCTGGTGCGGCTGGTGCGGCTGCAAGTGGCGGACCTGCCATAGAGACCGACTGCGTCGGCAGTGTGGTCATACCGGCGCGTTGGGCTTGCCGCCACGCAACGAGACGCTTTGCGTAGGACCCCTCACCCTGGGGGTATTGACGCCGCAGCGTGGCATCGGTGGGGAAGAGGCGTTCCGAATAGCGGCGGGCGAGTTCAAGATGACGCCGTGTGCTTAACAGCGCCAGAGCGGATTGTCGATGGCCGAGACCGCGTAGATGAGCGCGCCCGGTGAGGCGGTCTGTGGTGGGCCAGATGCGCTCGGCAATAACCACCGCACGCCGACTTGGCGTCCGGAACGGTGTGACGAGGCCAAGGTGCTCTGCGGAGACGTGCAGCCCGATGGCGACCATGTCGGTCCAGCCCTCGGTGTCTGCGAAGCGGGTGATCTCATCCCAGTCAGGTTCAGCTTCGATCATGAGGCGTACGTCCACCATCTGCTGCAACAGAGAGAATCCGTCGCGCATCATGTTCAGTATCGCGTGGATGAGCGCGTGCTCAAGCTTCAGCACCCGAATGGTGATGTCAATGCCGTGCACCGCTCCCACAGTGTGCGTTTCGGTGGAGGCCCACACCTCGGATTGTTGCCGGCACGGGAGAACGAGATTGAAGATGTCGCGATGCATGTCGATTGCGATGTCACCAACGGCAAACGCGCACTCGAAGTTGCGGCCCGAGGGCAGTAGTGGCCTGACGCGGTGGAGGTCGCCGGGTCGCGCTCCAAGTTGTCCGAGGATGTCCTCAAGGTCTGCATCGACGGCAGGGTCAAGGAAGAGGTCGATGTCACCGACGGTGCGCACGGCTGGTTCCCGGTAGAACTGCTGGGCCGTGGCCAGACCTTTCGCCACGCCAAGCGCCAGGTCGCCACCGCCCCGCTGCTGCAGCACGCTGAGCGCTTCAATGAGCAACTGCTGGTGGTGCTGGGCCATGAGATAGTCGACGGCCAGATCATCCAGCATGGTCGTCTGCGAGGGCGGTGTCTGCGAGGGCACCATTCCCGACGGCACGCGCTGAGGTCGCACTGCCTCGCCCGGCTGTGTTCGCGAGGGCGGTGATTCTGATGACGCCGTTTGCGAAGGAGCGGTGTACTTGTCAGCGCGAGCTGCGTCGAAGAGCAGACCGCGCATTCGGTGTTCGGTGGCGCTGACCAGCAAGGACGGACTCAACGCTTCGGTCAGAGTGCCTGATCGAGCGAGTTCCAGAAGAGCCGAATGCGGACGCGCCACGCCGTCACCCTAACGGCGCGGCGGAATGGGTCCTGCAGACATGCGAGGTTGGGATGGCGGTCGCCTTCGTCTCGGGACCAACCCTGAGTCAACCCTGAGACCGCTCGGGGGCGTCGGGGCGTAATCAGGGGAAGCCCTCGTAGAACGGTTCGCCAGAGGCCCGCATCATGGAGACATGGAAGAAACAATGGAAGAAACAAAGGACAACACGTACCCGGATCTGCAGGGCACCTCCCCGAGCAGTCCACCCGAAAATCCAGCTGATGGAGCGGTGTCTCCCGGTCAGCCGCCATCCGGTGGCCCTTCGGCGGATGATCGGATCGACGACCACGTCGCTGACGAGGACTTTGATCGCTTCGTCCACAACGATCGCATCCTGGGTGGGGGAGCGACTCTCCCGCCTCCGCCTCCGCCGAATGCTCACTCTGCACCACGGCGCCTCGTGCGTGACCCGCACGCGATGCTTGGTGGTGTCGCCTCCGGCGTCGCTGCCTACTTCGGCCTGGACAAGGCCATTGTGCGTGTCCTGTTCGTCCTTGGGGCGCTCGTCACGGGCGTCGGGCTCCTGCTTTACCCGCTGGCGTGGATCATCATCCCCAGAGCCACTGTTTGGCCGCCGCTGGACGCTCCGGCATACGCGCCACCCGTTCACTGAGCGGCGAGTTCAGCCGCAAGGAGACGGGCGTCGCCATGGAGGTGACAGCCTCGGACGAGTCAGGCTGGCCGCCAGGCATGCGTTCCCGTGTGACTGACGCGAGGGCCAGCTCCTGAGGACCGCCGTCGTGTTTGGCGAGTTGTTTGTCGACGCCGTGGACCATCGCGTCATTGAAACCGGTGGGGCAGGGACCGGGGTTGAGCTTGCAGACGGCGGTTCTGAAGAGGCTTCGGTGGCTGATCAGGTGTGGTCAGCGACGCGAGCTGCGAGCTTGTTGATGGCCATCTGCCAGCCGCCACCGCCGGGGGAGTCAGCCGGCACGCCGACGTGTGCCATAACCATGCGGGTCTGGTCTCCGAGGTCTTCAAGTTCGACGATCACTTCGGTGAACTCGGGTGTGCCAACGGGTGCACCCATGGCGGTGGGCGAGATGACGTTGCCGTCCTCGTCGGCCATGGCTTCGGTGTAGACGAGGCGGGTGGTGGGCGCCACTTCCCTGTACTCGCCGGTGAACCACATCTGCATGGGGCCGTTGGGTGTTTCCATGGCCATGGCGATCAGACGACTGCCTCCGACCTGCGCGTCCATGGTGGCGGTGGGAATCGTCGCGCCGTCAGGGCCGTACCAGGCGGCGAAGTGTTCAGCCTTTGTCCACATATCCCATACGAGAGCGATGGGAGCGTCGAGGGTTCGTTCTATGGAGACCCACTCGGGGGCACTGGTGTCAGTCATTTCTCTGTGCTGCTTTCGTCGGGGCTTTCCTGAACGGATATAGCTCAGCTTGCACGGTGGTGAGATGGATGTCGAGCCGACCGAAGCGGCGGTGCTCAAGCGACAGGGTGGCGGTAGCGAGCATTGCTGATGAGCTTCTCGCTTTCGAGACGATGCATCCGCTCGTCGTGGCCAATCTGACGAAGGAGATCTCCGAGCGTTGCGTGGTGGCCGTAATCCTCATGAAAGGCGCTGGTCCACGGCGTCTCGTCGGTCCATGGGTTGTCTGTCACAAAGCTCATGTAGGTGTGCTCGGCGTGGTCTTCGAAGTCCGCATTGAGACGGTGACTCAGTGATGGGTTGATCGTGTAGAGCAACCAGCTGATCTGGTAGTAGACGAAGGCCATCAGCTGCGGAAGCGCAAACCCGCGGAGGAAGCCGTGCCGTTCCTTGCGAGCCCGGAGCAGTTCCTCCAGGATCAGAAGGTGCCACTGTTCGTTGTCCTGTTCGGCTCGAGCCGCAATGACACGATCGTGAACGGCTCGGGCGAGTTCCGGCGTCTCTGACGTGTGCGTGATTGCGATGTAACCCACGTGTTCCCAAGCCTGGTAGGGCACGCGAGCCACGATTTCGAGCACCCGGAACTTGGCCAGTGTGTCCTTCGGGCCGTAGGCGAGGTCCATGGTGGCAAAGAGTGCCTTGGCGGCCAGCGAATAACTGCGCCGAGGCTGCGCAAGCGTTTCCGCCTGAGCGGCGCGCAGTGCTTCGGGGCTCAACGTCGGATAGGCAGCGTCAGCATTGTGACGTTCCTGGTCGACCGTGTCATTGGCTGTGGTCATCTCGGCCTTTCATCCTGATGCTTTCACTCTCAGTGAACAGTTCGGCCGGTCCGAAGAGACCGATGCATTCGGTGACTGCCGCCACAGCGTTCCACGACATCTCTTCCGTACCGTCTCCATACCTCCGGTACGGTCTCCAAAGCCTGACCAACTTGCCCCGACCAACTTGCAAGGTATTCTCGCACCAATCTGACAAATTCTGCCGAGGCCGTAACCGAAAGGCCCCTGGCTTCGACTTAACAGATATCTGCTCAGGTTTCGGGCAGGTGTGGTAACACGCAGAACCCTGCGGCCGGGCGATCCAAGACTGGCAACAGTCAACGACCGGAGGGTGCACGATCTGGACCAAACCTCAAAAGGGTTTGGTCCTCTTCGTATGCTGGCCGCCCGCTCTGTTCAATCGGCTGCGAATGATCTACCCTCACTGGGCGACGAACGACCTGCTTAAGGACCTCCAATCAGCATCCAGGAAACCCCACTCCCAGACATCTTGAGAGCAGCCGCTGCAGGCGATAACGACGCAGCGACTGAACTCAACGCGGAGTTTCTCGGTCCCCTCACCACATTCATCGGGCGTCACGGCATCGACGATGCCGAAGATCTGGCGAACTGGGTTTTGTTCGAAGCGATCCGCAGTCATGACCCCAAAAAGGGTCAAAATGCGGAAGCTTCTTTCCGCTCGCTCGCCTACACCATTGCTCGGCGACGGGTGGCCGACAGGGTTCGTCACTCTCAGGCACAACCTCGGCTGGACCTCACGGCGGTTGAGGACAATCCGGTAGTCGACTTGACCGATCACAAGTCCTCCAGCTTCGACGAGGACTTCGTGGAGGGCGAATACGTTCGCGGGCTCCTGGGTCATCTGACCCCGGATCAGCGCGAAGTGGTTGAACTTCGGGTTCTGCATGACCTCTCGGTGGAGGACACGGCGAAGGTCACCGGTCGCGACCCGAACGCCGTAAAGCAGATGCAATTCCGGGCCATCAGAACACTGCGTCGCATTGCAGCGGCCGTCGCGATGGTTGTGTTGTTGTGGGTGTCAACCCGCAGTGGTTCGAGCGGTCAGATTGACGTGGACGTCAACCCCGTTGTCGATGAGCGTCCCGCACCCGCTGTTGAGTTCGTACCCGACGCCGAGGATCAACTGGGAGTGGATGACGGAAACGGCGACGACCCAAACGAAGTTGGTCTGGAGCGATCCGAGGATGCCCTGGAGGACACCGCTATCCGAGTCCCGGCAGCGGTCCCGACTTCCGGCCAGAGTGATCTACGCCAGGAACCGCAGGTGCGCGCAGACCGCGATCCCAACACCATCGACGCCGAGCGCGTCGAGGCGTCTGCGGAAAACGCCATACGAGGAGAGCGGGAAGAGGCTTCGCCGGAACGAGTCCTTGCGGGTGAAACCACAAGCGCCACTCGGCCCGACTTCGCAGGCGTAACAGGTCGGCTGCTCAGCGATCAGGACGCAGCTCTGGACGCCGACGGTCAGACCGGTGCCGGTGATGAAGCGTCTTCGAGCCGCAACGAACGCAGCGAGAACGGGGGACAGGAACTGAATGCCGGTGACAGCGATCTTCGCGATGGCGATGCCGGTGACACTGATGGTCGCGATGGCAATGCCGGTGACACTGATGGTCGCGATGGCGACGGCGGCGAAAATGGTCGTGGCGATGAACGCGGCGATGGCGATGGCGGCGAAAGTGGTCGTGGCGATGAACGCGGCGATGGCGACGGCGGCGAAAATGGTCGTGGCGATGAACGCGGCGATGGCGACGGCGGCGAAAATGGTCGTGGTGATGGCCGCGACGATGACGGTGAGGCTGGCCGCACAGACGCCACGCCCACTCCACGCCCAACGGTTGCGCCCCGTCCCACATCCACGTCCCGCCCCACCGAGCTACCCGATGGAACGCCGACGCCACTTCCCACGTCCACGCCCACGCTGCGTCCCACGTCCACTCCTCGTCCCACGTCCACTCCTCGTCCTGCTGCAACCTCGCTGCCAATTGTGAATCAGGCGCGCCCGCGGGCAACCGCCCGGCCGACGTCCACTCCTCGTCCCACCTCGACGCCCCGTCCCACTGCGACGCCGCTCCCTCGGGCCACGTCGACGCCTCGTCCGTCGGCCGCCCCGAGGCCCGTCGCAACCATCCGCCCCCGTCCCACGTCCACGCCGCGCCCACGGGCCACGGCGACGACCCGTCCCACGTCCACGTCCACGCCGCGCCCACGGGCCACGGCCCGTCCCACGTCCACGCCGCGCCCACGGACCACGGCCACGACCCGTCCCACGTCCACGCCCACGCCGCGCCCACGGGCCACGGCCCGTCCCACGTCCACGCCGCGCCCACGGGTCACGGCCACGGCCCGTCCCACGTCAACGGTTCGCCCAACGTCCACACCTCGTCCAACAGCAACACCGCGACCCCGTTCCACGGCAACCACCCGACCCACTATTACGCCGCGGCCCACGCTGACTCCGCTACCCACCTCGACGCCACGTCCGACATCCACACCGCAACCCCGTTCCACGGCAACCACCCGCCCCACGTCCACGCCGCGTCCGACATCCACACCGCGACCGCTTCCGCCCGCAACGGCCACGCCGCGTCCGACATTCACGCCTGTTCCCAGAGCAACGTCGACGCCACGACCCACCGTCACGCCGCGTCCCACGTTCACGCCTGTGCCGACTGCAACGGCTCGCCCCACATCAACTCCGCTCCCCACCTCGACGCCACGCCCTGCGGCTACCCCTCGCCCAACCCTGACACCAACGCCGATTCCGGTTGTCGGTCCGCCGCCGGGCGCTCAGACAGCACAACCATGGGCCTGCCATGTTGAGTCAGCTCTGGGTAGCGATGGCGGCGTCGAAGTCCACCAGCGGTATACCGCTGCGTTCGCCGACACGTACTACCTGTACGATGGCGAAGGCTCGCTCGTCACCATCTTGTCGCAAGACGAAGCCAGGCCCCGCTTCCGGATCCGCTGGAAAGAAATCGAGTGGTACGGCAACGAGTTCGGATTCGACACCCCCGACGTTCGATTTGTGGCTGCGCAAAATCAGGGCGAAGAGATCTCGTCCCTGCGGTACTGCGGGCGCGACGACGTCTAGCGTTCGGTCACGTAACCCGCGCCAAAGATTCGGCTGCTGCTGAGCCCGTGGCTCACCGCGGTGACGCTCACGATGCGCTCCTCCCACTCGAAAGAGGTCTCGCCTCGTCCAAGTCAGCCTTCTTTGTTCAAGGTGCTGCTGTCACCGTTCAAGGTGTGGCTGTCATCGTTCAAGTGTGGCTGTCATCGTTCAAGGTGTGGCTGTCATCGTTCAAGGTGCTGCTGTCATCGTTCAAGGTGTTTGTGTCTTGCGTACGGTGATGGTGACGGTCGATTCTGAGGTCTCGCCGTTGATGGTTTCCATCAGCGTGATGCTCACCGAGCCAGGACTGAACGAGTCGATCTGCAGGCGTGGGTCCGGGCTTTCGGTTCCGTCCTCGTCGCGCCACACATAGGTGGCGCCCTCGCGGGCCTCATAGGAGAAGACCGCAGTGTCGCCAACAAACACTTCGGATGGCCCCAGGATCTGCGGGCCGCTTGCACCGAACATCGTGCCGGCAAGCCCAACAACAAGGAGCACAACAGCAACCACGGGGATCAACCACCGCGGGTTCCAAGCCGTGAGAGGAGCCGAAGGCGCCGGTTCGGCCAGCAACGAACTGTTCGCTTCGGTCGGGGCGACCTGCATATCAGTTGAAGAGTTCTGATGGGTCGCTTCCTGACGAACGGCAGCGACGTGTGGATCGTCCATCGCTTTGAGAGAGCTCAGAAGTGACCGTGTCCAGAGCTCTGCATTCTGGGGTCGATCTGTGGGGGCGACGGCCAGTCCCGCACGGAGCGCGGAGGCCACCTCCGGCCGCAGCGCATGGAGTTCTGCGTCGGGCCGAGGGGAGCCGGTCAGCAGGTGAGCGATGATCGCGGTGGCCGAGTAGAGATCCGCTCGATGGTCCACATCCACGACCGGCTGCTGTTGCTCGGGCGCTGTGTACTCGGGCGCTATGTAACTGTCGGTGCCGCCGCTCATCGTGACATCTGCTGTGTCCTGCTCGAGAGCGAGGCCGAAGTCGCCGAGGATCAGCCGGTCGTCCGGGGAGAGCAACTCGCCAGGGGCCGCGGCGGTCTCGCCTGCCCGTACCAGGATGTTTGATGGCTTGATGCAGCGATGCACGACGCCGCCATCATGTGCAGCCTTGAGACAATCGCCCAGTTCGCCAACCACGCGGCGCACCGCCGCCGCACCCCAGGTGGGCTGTGACTTCATCCGGTCGTCGAGCGTGCCGCTCATCAGGGCTTCCATCACAAAGTATGGCTGTCCATCCACCTCGCCAATGTCGTAGACCGCCACCACGCGGTCGCTCTGGAGATGGCGAAGCAGACGCGCCCTGCGCACAAATCCCTCCCGAATCTCGGGCACTGCGGAGTGGCTGTCGGCAAGCACCTTTATTGCCACCGGAGCGTCGATTGTCGGGTCGTGGGCGAGATAAACCGTTGCGAAACTCCCAGAGCCAACACGCCCCTTTATTTCGTACCGGCCAATCCGCGTCGGGCCCGCGGATGAGGAGAAATCTACGATGCCCTCAGTATAGGAAAGCGGTGTGTGTGAACCGGAACGGCGTGACGCGCACGCTGTGTCGATCGAATGCGAGCGGTGGCGGGGTTGGAGGGTTGACGTTGCTGCGCCCAGCAACTACGAGCTTCCCGAAGCCGTGGACGTAAGCGAATCAACACCGTGGTGATCTGGTGCGTCCGCTTCGGCGTCCAATTCGACGCAGCAAATATCGTCTGAGGGTTTGCGTCAGCACTCTTCGATGGCCTTGACGTCTTTGAGCCAGAGACCGCCACCCCGGTGAGGGCGAGAGTCGTAGGAGCGATGGCCGAGGAGTCTCTGCACACGAGGTGATTGCGCTTGCAACTGCTCGGTGGTGTAGTCGATGGCGCACGCTTCTTCCGGGGTGAGCCATCCCGCAACAAAGCTGAGGTGCATGGCCCGCCGCCACTGGTCCGCGGTCTGGTTGGCGCCTCCGCCATGCATCACGTAGCCGCTGTAGATGAACGCATCGCCCGGTTCGAGCTCGGCGGGAACTGATTCCAGGTCGTCTCGCCAATGGCCAAGTTCGCCGGTGGTGTGGCTGCCGGGAACCGCCCGCGTGGCGCCCAGTTCCTCGGTGACGGAATCCAATCCAATCATGGCGCTCACGGTGATCTCCGGCGGGTTTGGCCATGCGTGTTCAACAAAGGCGTACCAGTTGTTCGCGTCGCGGTGCAGCACCTGGGCCGGCTCGCCCGGACCGATGTACATGACCTGGGCGGTGTTGACCCAGTAGGAGCCGCAGATCGGGAGCAGCACTGCGTCAGCGATGGCGGCGAAGTGTCTGTTCTCAAGCAGGTCGAAGTACGCCGGGGTCAGCAGCCCAAGGCTGGAGAAGCGGATGGTGTTTGCTCCCACGAACATCTTGCCGTCTTCGCCCATGCCCTGGGTTGCGCTGCCCGGTGCGACAGCCTCGGCAGCAGTGTCTGAGGCTTCGCGAATGGCGTCAATCGTGTCTCGGGGCACCATTTCCTCGAGGATGAAGGCGCCGTCACGAGCGAAAGTTTCAAGCAGCACGTCCAAGGGCGTGTCGGTGCTGAATCGCTGGATAGCGGTGGAGACAGTGGCCATGGGCAAATCCTAATGGTCGGCTGGGCTGGAGGCTTCCGTGTTGGAGGCTTCCGTGTCGCTCGCCGGTTCAGGTGTCGCTGGTTCAGGTGGCGCCGGTTCAGGTGTCGGCGGCTTGGCGGCTGTTGGCAGTCACGAGCACGTACACGCCCATGATGACAAGCACGGCACCGATGAGCTCCACCACACCAAGTCCCTCACCGCGCAGGATCCAGCCGAACAGTACCCCGAAGACCGGGATCAGGTATGCGGTGGACGCGGCCTGCGATGGTGTGGCATGACGGACCACGGTGGCGAGGAGCGCGAAGGTCACGGCGTTCGCGGGAATGGCGGCATAGATGAGCGGGACGAACAGGCCGAGCGACCAGTCGGTCTCGGCGGTACCTTCCACGATCAGGGCGAAGGGCACGAGCATGCACGCAGACATCCAGAGCTGTATGCCAACAAGCATGATCGGGCTGACTCGGGAGAAGTCGCCCACTTTCATGTAGACGTTGCCGAACGCCCAGGCGATGGCCGACAGCAGCAGTATGAGAATGCCGGTGAGAGCGGAATCGCCGGACATCGATGGTGACGCCAAAATCACTGTGCCGGCGAAACCAACGGCCAGGCCGACCATCGCAAGGCGCGTGATTGCGGTGCGCAGCAGGAAGACGGACAGGACCGCCGTGAACATCGGCATGGTCGAGGCGATGAGCGAAGCCACGCCGGCTGGCACCTTGCTGACGCCGACCACAAGGAGTGCACTCGACACTGTCGTGATACTGAGTCCGACGATGAAGATGTTGAGCAAATCATCGCGGTTACGGGGAATGGCCTCGCCCCGGCTGAGCGCAAACAGCACCAGGAACGTTCCGCCAATCACGGTGCGCAGGCTGGCAATCAACAGCGGAGTGGAGTGATCGAGCGCGAACTTCAGTGCGGAGAAGTTGCCGCCAATCAACATCGCAACCAGGACAACCGTTGCCAGCACGACGCGGCTGCTCATACCCGGGCTCGCGTCACTGGCGACGTAGGTCTTGTTCTCCACACTCTTCCTTTGTGGTCGACGCGGTTATATCGCTGTCTTCGTAGTGCTATCGCTGCCCTCGCAGGGATATCGCCATGTGAGCTTCGCACAACGTCGTGATCGGGTGGACCACATGGTGTGATAGCCAACATGGGTGGTACCCCCCGACGGAACCGTCGATGAGACGGGCAACAACACAGCCAGCACCGAGGTTGAGAACGCAAGCGTGCTGCACCCGCAGAGGCGGCTGATCCTGTGGGTTCTGATCGCTGGCATCGCTGCGGCGTCGTTTCCTGTCACTGTTCTTGGCGCGGCAATTCCGGAAATCGCTGCCAATCTGAACTCCACTGACGCCACCACCAGTTGGGTGCTCGCCGGACCACTCCTCGGCGTGGCTGTGGCGACACCGATCACCGGCAAACTCGGCGATCTCTTCGGTCACCGGCCGGTCTACATCATTGGTCTGTGCCTCTCGACACTCATGGGTGTGGCCACCGGGTTCGCATGGGACATTGGTTCGCTTATTGGTTTCCGCACGCTGAGCCAGATGTTCGGCGCTGCAACCGGACCTGCGGCACTGGCCATCATCATGCACATCTTCCCCCGGGAGGAACGGGCGCCGGCTATTGGACTCTGGTCGGCCATCAGCGCTGTTTCGCCCACCGTCGGCATCGTGGTCGGCGGACCGCTGATTGATGCCGTGTCGTGGCGAGTGATCTTCTTCATGCAGTCTGGTCTGGCGCTGATTGGTCTGGTTGCCGCCATACTCGTGTTGCCACGAACCAACGCGCGCCAGCAGGTCCAGTTCGACATTCTCGGCGCCCTGACACTTGGCTCAGGAGTGACCGCGCTGCTGCTGAGCCTCAACCGCTCTTCCGCGTGGGGTTTCAGCGACCCTCGCATCATCGGTGGCGCCAGTGCGGGTGTGTTGTTGCTGGTGCTCTTTTACCAGGTGGAATTGCGGGCCGAGGCGCCCCTGCTTCCCCCGGTCCTGCTCAAACGCGGCGATTTCTCCCGGCCGGTTTCGAGCCAACTGTTCACCATCGGTCCGTACATGGGGTCGTTCGTCGTGACACCGATTATGTTGGAGCGTGTGTTCGGCTATTCAACCACCGCTCGTGGTTTGCTGATGATCCTGCGTCCAATTGCATTCAGTCTCGGATCGTGGACTGGTGGTCGCCGGGCGGAGAAGCTTGGCGCCCGCCGCATGGGCGTGACTGGCGCTGCGCTCATCGGACTGGGTACGGCGCTCACCGGCCTGGCGGGGACGTCCGGCGCGGTAATCCTGGTGGTGCTGTCCCTGGCGATTGCCGGTTGGGGCAACGGGTTGGGCCGACCAGCGCTGCTGTCGCGTGTCAGTGAAGCGGTGGACGAAGCAGACTTCGGGATGGCAGGTGCTTCGTTCAACGTCGGCGGCCAGATCGGCGCCGCGGCGTGGATTACATTGCTGACGGCCATCCTTGGCGAGAGCTCGAGCCCAGGCCGCTTCCTGCTCGTGTACCTCATTGCCGCAGGTGCAACCGCCATCGCGATTGCGATTCTTGCGGGCCTCTCCCAAACCGCCAGGCCGCTGCCTTGAGCCTGTTGGGTTTGCCGCACTGATTCTTGTGTTCGGCCAGTTGATCTGGTCATGACCCCGCTATGGTCATTTGCTGACTCAAACAACGTTCAACTTCGCGGCGCTCCATACGGTTCATCGTCGACGGATGGTCTGGTGGCGGATGATAAACCCAAGATTGGCGATGTGTTCCCACCCTCATCTTCCTCGTGTCCTCCTGGTAACGGTTCTTACGCTGGTGGTGCTGTCGACGGCGTGTTCTGGACTCCGCCAGGCTGAGTCACCTGTGCCCCTTGCTGAGTCTTTTGTGGCCCAGCAAAACGATGCGCGTGAGACGGGCGGTATCGCATCCACCGAGCAGGTGGTGCTCGAGATCTCCGCGTGGAAGGGCAATGCCGAGGAACCTGCCGGCCTGCCCGAGCTGATCGAACGGTTCGAGTCTGAACATCCGGGCGTCTCGATCGAACTCACGTACATCAGTCGCATCGACAGCGAGTTGGTGCTGGGCGGGCGGCTGGGCGATGGTGATCCACCCGACGTGATCATGACAGACATGCAGCTTGTGGACCTCTTCTCACGGGAGGACCTACTCGTTGATTTCGGAATCGACACCGAGTGGCACAGCCGCCTTCCCGAGGATCTCCGCTCAGCACTCACCATTGGTGACAGCTCGTACATCATGCCGTTCGAGTCCATCGGTATGGGGAACTTCGTCAACGTCGATCTGCTCGCCCGGGCTGGCATCACGCAACCACCGCTTACTGTGGATGAACTGCTGGTCGCGTGTCATCGACTGGCTGATGCCGATATCAAGCCGTTGATCTTCACCGGCGGGTTCTCTGCTGCGCTGTTCCTTGTCGCCAATGGCCTCGAGGGAGCTGGTTCTTCGGCCGTGGCGTTGGGTTCGGGCGAAGCCCGGTTCGCCGACAGCGCATCCTTCGTGGCGGGCGTCGACCTCATACGCGACCTCATTGCCGCCCGATGCTTTGATCCCGAAGAACAGGCCGGCCTTGACTCGTGGAGCACGGCGCTCACAGCGTTCAGTGAAGGTCAAGTAGCGATGATGCCTCAGGGAGCGTGGAATATCGCCGCCTTCAGCGAGGTCGACGACCTCAACTATGTGTTCACCCCGATTCCATCTGCGCGATCGATGGGCGTTGCTCTGGATCTGTTCGGGATTGGCTGGTCCATCCCGGTGGGTGCAGAACACTCCGCAACCGCCCGCACCTTCGTTGATTGGTGTGCGCTGCCCCAACAGATCCAGGTCGTTCTCGATGCCGAGGCGGCGTACACGCCTTTCGACGATGGTTCGAGTGGCACGCCTCGTCTGGCGAGAGCCTATGACGAGGCTCGAGCTTCCGGAGCGGCGATCAGTTATCCGGTGGCTCTGCTGCAATGGCCGAGCGAACTCGAGACGGAGATCTGGGACAGCCTCACCGCTCTCCTGCTCGATCCGACACTGCCCACAGTCGACGTGCTGTCCCGGTGGGACCGAGTTGTCGATGAGGCTGCAGCCGATGGCTGATCGCGCGCTGGTGGCACCTCGGCGTATCGAGATGCATGACCGGCCGCCGGGCCGCGACGAACTCAGCCGTGGTGCGAAAACCTTCGTTCTTCTGGTGTTCGCGCTGGCCCTGGTCGTCGCCGTTCTGGGAGCGTGGGAAATCGACGCGCGTCGAACAGATCAACGCCGGGGAGAACTTCAGGACTCGGCTCAGGCCGTGGCGGGCGAGGCCGCAGACCGCCTGGGTGCTGCTGTCACAGCGGTGCAGCGGATTTCACTCGTCACGGTTGCCAGTTGGCCGTCCCCAGCCGAGTTCGAAGCGGCCTTCGCCGAACACTCGGCAGCGCTACCCGAAGAAGCGGCTGCGTCCGTGGTCATCGGCGTTTCGGCCGAGCAACTCGACACCTTCGTGCAGGCCGAGCGACGGATCAACCCGCAATTTCGGGTTTCATCGGGCAATCGCGTGGACATCCGGGGAGACCATCTTCTCGTCATGCGTTCTCTTGATGAAACGCTGATCGGCACCGATTTGACGGAAGAGCCCGAGGCGGCGCGGTTCACCAGACTGCCAGCCGTCGGCATGCATGTGTTCGGCATCGAGGGTGGCACGGCTGATGACGCGGATGCCGTCCAGTTCATCGTCCGTTCGAAAGCGGAGGGGCCCGACGATACTCGCCACGATTCATGGACGGTCGTGTCTTTTGACCTCGACGCTCTCTTCGGGCAGGTCCACGAAGCCGGCGCAACTGACCTCGGCATTCGGCTTGCGATTGGCTCGGTCGGTGAAGCCGGACCCTACGGCGTAGATCGCAGCAACGCGGGGGGAGCTGTTATTGAGCGGATCCCCGTGGGCCCTGTTGACCTCGATGTTGAGGTCTGGTCGGATGCTTCCAGCGCCCGCACCCTCACGATGCTGATGTACCTGGCAGCCGCCATTGCTGCTGGCGCCGTTGCGCTCGTTGCGTACCTCGCGCTGGCGCTGTCGGCCAATCGCCGCCGGGCGAGCGTGCAGTCAGAACAGGCGCGACGCGATCACCTCACTGGCATTCCGAATCGGCGGTGGGCTGTGGAGTACCTGTCCGATCTGGAGGGCGAGTCTGTGGCGGTCCTGTTCTGTGACCTCGACCGGTTCAAGGTGGTAAACGACTCGGCCGGTCACAGCGCGGGAGATGGCATGCTGCTTCAGGTTGTCGATCGACTTCAGTCAGTGCTCGACGAGACCTGCAGTGTCGCTCGATTTGGCGGGGATGAGTTTCTGGTCGTCTGTACCGGCCCCGAGGACATCATTGGTCATGCATCACACATTGCGGAGCGAATCAACAAAGCCATGAGCGATCCGTTCGCCTTCGGATCGAGCGAGTTTACAACGACGATGTCGATCGGAATCGCAGCTGCCGACAGGTTGTCCAGTGTCCCCGCGGCCGAGTTGATCCGCGCTGCTGACGTCGCGCTCGGTCTGTGCAAGCAGCGGGGCCGCAACGGCGTCGTTGTTTACGACGACCGCCTCCGGGAGGCTGAACTCGATCGACTGGAGCTGGAACGGGACCTGCGAACATCGCTCGACCGCGGTGAAATGGTCATCCACTACCAACCGATCGTCGCCGTCGATGGCAGCGTTGTATCGTTCGAAGCGCTCGTGCGCTGGCAACGAAACGGCGAGCTCGTGAGCCCGGTTGTCTTCCTGCCCGTCGTCGAGGAAATCGATCGCATGCGGGATCTTGGCGAGATTGTGCTCCGCCAATCGGTCCGTCAGTTTGCTCGCGGCATTGACCCTGCGGGTGCGCTGACTCTGCATGTCAACGTCCACCCACATCAATTGACCGACCCAGCCTTCACCGCCCTCGTGAAGCAGGTCCTGACCACTGAAGGCCTGCCCGCCGGTCGGCTGATCCTGGAATTGACAGAAGGTGAGTGGGCCGAGTCGATCGAGCGGGTCACGCCTGTCCTCGACGAGCTCGCCGAGTTTGGTGTGCGATTTGCCATCGACGACTTCGGCGCCGGCTACTCCAATATCGGTCGGGCCCTTGCTGTCACCGGAGTGGCGGAGATCAAGCTTGACCGATCCCTGGTGCGCGACATGTTTCAGGCCCGCAACCACGCATTTGTCACCGGCTTCACCGAGACAATGACTCGGATTGGAGTCGCGGTGATCGCAGAAGGAATCGAGACGGTCGAGGATTTTGCGTGCGTGAAGCGATCGGGAGTGACCCGCTTCCAGGGATACCTGTTCGCCCGTCCGGGGCCGGCAGGCGAGACTGACTTCCGGGCGACTTCAGGTCTGGGTCCAGTCATGGCGGATCGTGTCATACCCGAGTTGTTCGCTGAGTCTTACAACATCCCCTACCCGCTCTCCGGAGTGCCACTTTCAGGTGAGACGGCGGGAAGGGGCGGGGGTGCCGCTGCGGAACAAGAGGGCGACGAGTAGACCGACGGCGACGGGAATCGCCACGCCCATGAGGACGATCTCCGTCCACGGGATGACGAGCCTGCGAGCGGTGAAATCGTCGGCGGCAAGGATTACGGCGAAGATCGCAATGGCCAATGGAATGCCGAGCAGCGCTGCGAGAACCATGTGATACGTCGTCTGCGCACCGAGCATCCATCGGCGAATTGACGGGGATGCACCGGTCGCAATCATTGAGGCGAAGTCCTTGTCAGCCTCTACCGCAGCGAGCGATGCGACGATCAGTGAGATCAGGATTGCCAAAGCAGAGACTGCGGCAACAGACCACCACCGCAGCTGCGCTCCGGTTGGTCCGGTGGAGGGGAGCGGCCGCACAAGGTCGACGGGTTCGAGTCCCGCAACAGGCGCCAGGCCGGTCCAGGCCGCTGCCGCGCGACGTTCCAACTGCTCAATCTGGGTCGGCGTCAGGTTGTCAGGGTTGAGGAAGACCGGTACGTCCACGAGGGCAAGATCATGTGCCGCGGCAAGCTCTGGACTGATCAGCACCACGTTCATGAACCCCAGACCATTGTCCGGTGCGAACGTAACCGGCGCAGAGATCACGTCGCTCGCCCCCTGTTCGGTTATTGCGAACGAGTAGTTGAGGTCGGGTCGTTCCGCATGGCGTGAGTAATTGAGGCTTCTGCCCGGGTTGCCAAAAACGACGGCGTGACCGGCTCCGAGTCTCTCGCGATGCTCACGACTGAGGTTGAGGGCTTCCATAAATGTCGGTGTTGCCACGGTTGCGGTCACACTGACCCCCCACATTGAGAAGCCGTTGGCCTCGATCAGAGTGACGCGCAGGTCCGGGTCCGACACCACGCTGACAAGGTGTTCGCTCGCCTGGGGCAGGGTCGCTCGTGTTGCATCGGTCAGCAGTCGAGCCAGTTCGGATTCCTGCGCCAGTATTGCCTCCTCGGGGGCGGCCGGAACCGCAGACGTCGAACCGAAAGGCGATGAAGAGACGGAGGGCGGCACGAATTCCGGTGACCCAACCGGGAATGCGACCTCGGGCAGAATCGGGACATCCGTCTGTGAGATGCCGACCCCGCCGTAGTTGGGTCCAAGATCGCCTATGGCGACCATCCGACCGTCGTCGCTGCCAGCCTCGGTCGGATAAGCGGCTGTCGCCGAACCAAAGACGACCGGGATCGCAGCCACGGCGACAAACGCCGCAACGGCCGCGCCTGAGCGGCCCCGGTGTCGGGCCGAGTTGCGGGTGATGAGGCGCACGGCGAGCGGAACCCGTTCGGCGAAGCGCGTGGAACCGCGCGATGCCAGGTGGAGCATGTGGCCAACGACCGACAGGGTGCCGAAGAACATGGCGCCGATCGACGCCACGATCAGGACACCAAAGACTGTCCGGTTGCCGCTCGACCCCAAATAGGGATTGGCACCGAGCAGGGAGAACAGAGCGAGAGCCCCGATTCCGAGAGTGGTCATGCCCACCAGCGGCGTGCGGTGGCGAGGCGTTCGGGTTGGCAGACGTCCCGCCAGCGCTGATGTGATTGGGACCGACGAGGCCTCTGATGCCGGCCACCATGCGGCCAGCAGCGCGGCGCCAAGCGCCACGAAGGCCGGGCCGATCACATCGATGGGTGTCCATTGCAACGTCGGTGCCCAGCGGCTGGCAGGGATCCACTCCTGCGCGACGACGACGGACGCACCGAGGAGGCCCAGGGCCATACCGACAATCACACCGACAAGAGCAAGGAGTCCGGCTTCGAGCAGCAGGAGGTTCCGTATGTGCGCGCCGTCGGCGCCGGTGGCGAGAAGCTGGCCGAACTCGCGCACTCTGCGTCGCGTGCTCACCGCAAAGGCCGCTGCGGCGATCAGCGCGATCTCAATGCCAACGAGCCCCGCAAGCAGCGTCGACATCTGTTCCGGGCGCGCCTCTGGATTGATTGGTCCGGCGGACAGACGAGGGTCTTGCGCTGCATCCTGCACAGTCCACTGAAGGTCGGGTCCGAGCGTGTCAATACCGAGGCGGAGGAGTTCGCCACGGCCAGCCACAGATGATTCGAGGGTCACCCTGATGTGGTGCTCCACATTCTGGTCGCCATTTGCCAGGAGGTCGAAGCTGGCCGGCACGACGATCATTCCCAGGTGGTTCCGGTCGGTCGGAACGACACCGATGCCACTGACCGTGAACCGGTTGTTGCTCATGACCATGGTGTCACCGAGTTCGACACCCTTTCGCTTCGCAAACTCTCGCGTGAGCAGTACTTCATCGCCGGCCCGGGGCACCGATCCTTCAAGAACCAGAAGCAGTCCTTCAGACATGGGATTGGTGAGATCCACATCGGAGACCGTCACGGTGTTGATCGGAGAGGAAGAAATGTACGGGGTGACGTTGAGCCAGTCGATGGTGAACCTGTTGGTCATCACGGAGGCTCCGGGGAGAGCGGTGAGTTCGTCGACGAGTTTGTCGATATCTGCCGCCTGGACGTCATAGGACGATGGACGCATGATGTTCGAGGAACTCGTGAACAGGAAGTCGGCGCCGCCGTAGAACGAAGTGACCTGTTCGGCTGGACGCACCGTATTTGTTCGTTGCACGGTCGAGAAGCCGACGGCTACTGCCACCGGCACGGCGAGCAGAAGCACGATCAGCAGGGAACGCAACCTGTTGCGCATGACCGAACGGCGTGCCATGCGGGCCAGTGTTCGCAGACCTCCGGCTCCCCAACCCGACGCCGGACTCTCGGGATTGCTTGAACCCCACGAAGTCATGGTGTCGCTCCGGGTGGTGTGGCGATGTCATTGTTCGCGTGCGGGTCATCCCCGTACAGGTCATCCCCGTACAGATCATCCCCGTACAGATCACCAGCGGCATGCGATGCGTGGCCGAAGCCGGGGAGGTCGGTCATTGCTGGCGGTTTCGCGGTGACGCTGTCGATGCGTCCGTCGCGCAGCTTGACCACCCGGTCAGCCCATGCAGCGAGGGCCGGGTCGTGGGTGACCAGCAGCGTGGCGGCGCCCGCATCGCATTGCTGGCGCAGGATGTGCATGACGCCTTCGGCGGTGACTTCGTCGAGCGCTCCCGTTGGTTCATCGGCCAGAAGGAGCTTGCGGTCGCCTACCAGTCCGCGGGCGATGGCGACGCGTTGGCGTTGGCCGCCGGAGAGTTCGTCAGGGAATCGACTGCCCAGGTCGCCGAGCTCCACGGATTCCAGCGCAGCGAGCGCCAGTTGCCTCGCTTTTTTGGGGCTGACTCGATCCAACTCCAGCGGAAGGCTGACGTTTTCGGCGGCAGTCAATGTCGTGAGCAGATTGAGATCCTGAAACACGAAGCCGACTGATCGCCGACGACGAGCCGAAAGCTCACGCTTCGACAATGCGCTCAGGTCAGTTCCGGCCACGAGGACCGTGCCGGCGGATGGCGGAACCAATCCGCCTGCCACATTGAGCAGGCTGGACTTGCCGCAGCCACTGCGACCGGTGATAGCCACCAGTTCCCCTGCGGCGATATCCAGGTTGATGTCGATCAGCGCGTCTGTGCGGTCTGCGCCGGATCCGAGTGCCAGAGACACACTGGTCATTTCGAGGAGAAATTCTGTCATTGCCTGGACCTCTTGGCTCTTCCGCTTTTGGATGCCGGCCTGCTCTTTGCTGGCTTGCTTTTTGCGGGCTTGTTCTTTGCGGGCTTGTTCTTTGCTGGTCTGGCGCCCGTGCCGTTCGTTGCGTTGGTCTCGCTTGTTTCCAGTCGCTGTTCCACGAGATCCAACCAGCGGACCTCGGATTCGGCGAGGAGGATGGATCGGTCCAGGTGCAGTTGCCACGCAAGACCTCGCTTCGGTCCCTGGGGTTTCATGGCAGTCAGCGACTGCAGTGCTTCCATGGCCGAGATGCGCTGCGTCTTGACGATGTCCAGGGCAGGAGCGACACCGGTCGCGAGAGCGATCATCACTTTCATGGAGACTTCATCGCGACTGCTGACCGGCGACCCAAAAGGTGTGTCGATCCAGTCGGTGAGTGCTTCCCGGCCGAGGGCGGTGAGGAGGTAGCGTTGGCGGCCATCGTCGTCTGGTTCGCCGTCGGCCCTGACCAACTCGTCGCGCTCGAGGCGTTGGAGTGTGGTGTACACCTGGCCGACATTCAGCGGCCAGGCCAAACCGGTGGCCTCATCGAAGCGGGACTTCAGGTTGTATCCGTGGCTGGGTCCGTCGGCGAGGAGCGCGAGCAGTGCGTCTTTCACTGCCATAACTGTCGCCTGGCCTGCTCAGCAGGACCCTGAGAGGGGCCGGTTGCTTTTAGATACCCGGTATGCACATACTAAGTATGCATAGCGTCGAGATCGATTGTCAAGACGTGTATGGCAGGACCGCACCCTGAGACTCAGGGGATGATGACGCAAGGATGATGTGATGACAGCATCGGCGATGACAGGAGTTCCTCAAACTCCTGTCATGGAGGTTCGAGGTCTCCGCAAGGAATTCAAGGGTCGAAGTGGCAGGATTGTCGCAATCGACAATCTGGATATTTCGATTCCAGGTGCGGGGGTCTATGGCTTCCTCGGTCCGAACGGATCGGGCAAGACCACAACCATTCGATGCCTGCTTGGTCTGATCCAGCCGACGTCGGGTTCGGTGGAGCTGCTTGGCACGGACACCTCAAAGGGTTTGCATCACGTCATTGATCGGATTGGCGCGCTGGTCGAGACGCCAAAGTTCTTCCCGACGTTCAGCGGTCGGAAGAACCTTCGCATGTTCGGTGGAGTTGTCGGTCTGGGCGATGAGGCCGTGGAGAAGTCGCTTGCCACTGTTGGTCTGGCCGAGAGGGGAGAGGACACGTTCTCGTCGTACTCCCTGGGCATGAAGCAGCGCCTGGCGGTGGCGGCCACCCTGCTCAAGGACCCGCAGCTCATCATTCTGGACGAGCCGGCCAACGGTCTGGATCCGGCCGGCATCGTGGAGATCCGTCGCCTGATTCGGTCGCTTGCTGCTGAAGGCCGCACGGTCTTTGTGTCGAGCCATCAGCTCGGCGAAGTGCAACAGACGTGCGACAACGTCATGATCATCAGCAAGGGCCGGCTCATTCAGAGCGGCCCGGTTTCGGACTTGGTGATGCTGGGCAGTCAGAAGCTGCGCCTTGAGACCGAGCCGGGCCAAACCGATGAGGCTGTTGTTCTGATTTCGAATGCGGGCATGGCGGTGCACGCCGAGGGCGGGAATCGGATCTCGGTGGAGGCCGGGGCCGATGATGCGAGTGGCCTCAATCGCCTGCTCGCTGAGAGCGGGATCTGGTTGCGAAGCCTTCACGTGGATGAATCCTCTCTGGAATCCATCTTCCTTGAGCTGACCGGACAGGAGGGCGAGCTGTGAATCTCTTTCGAACTGAACTTGTCCGTTTCTGGAGCCGTCGAATCACCTGGGTGACGCTCGGCGTTGCGGCTGCTGTGATGATCCTCGGCGTGGGCATCGGGTTCTTCCGTACTGATGCGGTGGAGCCGGGAAGTGCAGTTGTCGAAGCGGATGAATTCTGCGTGGCTTCTTTTCAGCAGGACATCGACGACGGCTTCGCGCAGCTTCCGCCCGGCGTGAGCGAGGACGAATACCTCGACATGGCGCGCACCCAGTTCTGTGTGTTTGACCAGGACAACGACCGCCGGTTCTGGGCGGTGTCCATCCTCGGGCCGGAGTCTTCTGACTGGAGCGAGAATCGCCGCATGTGGGAATCGCCGACGGGCATGGTCACGATCACCGACCGCAGTGGCAGGGATGTTGAGTATCGCGAGTCGAGAGAGCCGTTGAGTGGACTGATACCCGGGGTTTCGATTGCGTTCCTGTTGATCTCGGTGGTGCTTGGAGCGTCGTTCATGGGGGCCGAGTACCGGTCGGGCACCGTGGAGAATCTGCTGCTGTGGGAGCCAAGACGTAGCCGGGTACTGCTCACCAAGTACGTGGCCGGATTCTTGTCCTCCGCGACGGCCACCGCGTTGGCGTTGAGTTTCCTGACCGGTCTGTTGCTGCTGCTGGCCCGAGTGCACGGCACGTACGAAGGGGTGGACGGCCGGTTCTGGATTGACCTGGTATTGGTGCTGTTCCGGGCCTCGATTGCGGGGGGTTTGATGTTTGTCATGGCCATGGGCATTGCCACCATCTTCAAACACACGACAGCCGCCGTTGGTGCGATTCTCGGGTGGTTCGTGGTGAGCAATGTCCTGGTGGAGTGGCTGTTGCGATTCATGCGGCAACACGAACTGGTCATCAACGCCGCCGCGTTCGTGGGTGAGGGTGAACCCTTCCGCTATGTGGAAGGCATGTGGGGCCAGCAGGTCGTGTATCACCACGGCTATCTCGCTGCTGGCGTGTACGTCCTGATCTGGGCGGCGGTCCCGGCGATCATCGCACTCGTGCTCTTCAACCGACGCGACCTCACGTAGCTGCTCAACGCAACACCCAAGGCTGCTCAACGCACCCTGCACCAAGTTCTGGCAGTCGGGCCACCGACAATGGCTCACGGCCCGACTGCCAACAATCTGCAACCTCTTCTTGAGGTCTTCGTTGGGCGCATACCTTGAGATCGACGATCCGAGCGCGATTTCCCGACCGCGCTCATGCTGCTTCGGGTTTGTCTCGTCTTCGGCTGATCTGCCGAGGGGGCTTTGCCTTCTTTTTGACCTTGCCGGTTGGTCTGGGGTTGACGTGTTCGTCAGGGTTGTAGGGCCGTTGTCGCCATCGGCCGATGCCACGATCCCACCACCAGGTGTAGTTTTTGCTATGGGAATCGGTGTGCACGGTTGGTGATACCAGGACCATGTCGGCCACGTTCGTCTCACCCTGCGCTGGCGAGGACCATGGCGTGGTGTGATGTGCGTGCGCTCGTCGCCAATGCTCGCGGGTTTCGATGCACCCCTTGTCTCGGGCGATCATCGCGATCAACTGCGCTTTCGACACCGTGCGCGAGCTCCGACCTTCCCAGATAGGCATGCCAGTGGGTTCGCCGAGCACGGTCCATAGTTCCGCGTCGTTCTTGAGCGCGTCGATCACGACACTGTTCGGGACAGGTCCGGTGCCGACCATCTCACACAACGGCATCCCATCCGGCAAAAACAGGCGGTCCGCGTTCAACGTGATCACGACCGCAACCGAGCCAGACGGTGCGGCTTGACCGGTCAACACATTGACCATGGCGTCAGCCATCCGCTGTTTCCACGTCACCGACTGCTTGTCAATAGCCACATCGCGGCCGCCTTCAGCCCGATACATCCGCTCGGCCTCAATCTCGACAGCCGTCCAAACCTGAGCCAGGCTCGCCTCGTCGTGCTCCAGCAAGATCCCAGGGCGCCCATCATCAGACCAGCGCTTGAACACTTCACGGTTATCCCGCTGGAACCTGTGTTTGCGTTCGACGTCAGCCTCAGACAACTGCGCGTTCAAGAACGCGTTCTTCTTCCCTCGCAAACCATCAGCCGAAGATCCAAGAATGTCAGCGACAAACCCGTCATCAACAGACGCCAAACCATTCGTCGCCCGATCAGCCAACACAATGATGTCCAGTTGCGCAGCCGACGCCTCACCAGACTCAAGCTTGTCCGCGAGCATTGGCTTCTTCTGAAACAGTTCACCACGATCAGTGATCTTCTTCGCTTCTGTCTTTGAGAGCCCTGACCGGCGTAGCAGCTGGTTCGCCTCAGGTGCAGATCGCTGCGACGCAATCCTCGTGCGGGCACCATCAAGCCTTCGGCGACACCGCTCAATCGCCCCTAACGCATCGGCCTCTCCAGTGCTGTCGATCGCGTCGAAGAACGGCTGCAACAAGACATCAAAACGGTCATCCAGGGTCGTCAAACTCATCACACACCACCTTTCAGCCACAGCATCTGCTGCGGGATCAGAACTTCTTCAACTGAGGGGGGAAGTGGAGATCACGAAGATCTCAATACATCGAAATGTATCGAACATACGTTCGTTTGTCAAGCGCGAGTTCCCTCAATCACGAAACCGATCACACCGGAACTCTCTCGACAAACACGAACCTACAAACCGCCTGTGACACTTTCGCCGGAGCCTGACAATCCAAGAAATACCCTTGACTCTGACGTCGCGTCAGGGTGTTGGGTAGGTCTTGTCATGTTCACCATTGGAGAGTTCGCCCGCCTCGGGCACGTCACCGTCAGAACGCTTCGGCACTACGACACCATCGGCCTGCTTCATCCCCAGTCAGTCGATGAAGCAACCGGCTATCGCTTGTACGCGGCCGCTCAGTTGCCTCGGCTGAACCGGATTGTCGCGTTGCAGCGCCTTGGCTTCTCGCTCAGTGAGCTTGAGCACATGCTGGGCACCATCACGGCTGATCAGATGCGGGGAATGCTCGCCCTGCGCAGGTCACAGGTGCAGGACGAGTTGGCTGCCCAGGAGTCAGCGTTGCGTGAGATTGATGCACGCCTCCAATCCATCGAAAGGGAAGGCGCCATGCCTGACTTCGAACTCACACTCAAACCACTCCCGGCACTGCACTTTGCTGCGGTGTCGTCACCGGTTCCCGGCTTCGGTCCCGAGAACGTAACAGAGCCGATGATGGCGGCGGCCAAGGTCGTCGAAGCGTCGCTTGCTGCGTCCAACGTCTTGGCGACGGACCCCTGGTTCCTGTGCTTCACCAAGGCATCGGACGAGGACATTACGGCGTACTTCTGCAAGCCGATACCGGAACACGTGTTTTCACTCGAGGGGGACGCCGGCGTCTTCACGTTGGACGCCGTGCCTCATGCCATCTCCGTCGTGCGTCACCTGGACGACCTTGACGGCTACAGCGACATCTACCACGAGATGGCGTTGTGGGCAGAAGCGAATGGGTTCGAGGTGGTGGGCGACGGTCGTGACCTGGCTCTCGATGACGCGGGCACGGTTATGGACACGCAACTGCCGTTGCGTCGGGTTGGCGAAGCGGCTCCGAACGTGACGCCTCGGCGAGTGACTGCTCGCTAGGAGAAGCGGGCTTCGAGCTCGACAATCTCCGGCAGGCCGATGGCGTCGGTGAACTCGTCGAACGCGGGCATGGTCTTCACCGCGTTGACCGGCGTGCCGTCGATCTTGATTTGCGCCAATGCTTCCTGCATGGCCCGGGTGGCAACGAGCAGCGTGGAGATCGGCATAATCACCAGCTTGAAGCCCAGCTCGGTGATGCGTTCGATGGTGACCGGCGGCGTCTTGCCGCCCTCGGCCCAGTTGAACACGAGCGGGATGTCGGACAGCTCGGAGGCCACGTGTTCCAGTTCTTCATCGTTCTGGAGAGCTTCCACGAAGAGCATGTCGGCGCCCGCGTCGTGAGCGGCGCGGGCTCGGTCCAGCGCTTCGTCCACGCTGTGCGTTGCGCGAGCATCAGTGCGCGCAATGATCGTGAAGTTCGGATCTTGGCGCGCCGCAACGGCAGCCGCGATCTTGCCGACGAACTCGTCGCGCGGCACCACGACCTTGCCCTCCATGTGCCCGCACTTCTTCGGCAGCACCTGATCTTCCAGGTGGATGCCAGCAACGCCGGCCTGCTCGTAGGACTGCACCGTGCGGATCACGTTGATCTGGTTGCCGTAACCGGTGTCGGCATCTGCGATGACGGGAAGGTCGGTTGCCGCGGTGATGCGCCGAGCGTTGTCGACCATCTCAGTCAAACCGAGAAGCCCAACATCGGGCCGACCGAGCAGCGACGCCGCGCTGCCGAAGCCGGTCATGTAGACAACGTCGAAGCCGGCCTGCTCAATGAGACGGGAACCCAGGGCGTCGTAGCAACCCGGCAACAAGACTGGCCCGGGCTGCGCCAGCAGCTCACGAAACGCAGCAGGTCCATTCGGGCGGGGGCGAAGAAGGTCAGCCATGCCCGCAGTCTGCCATGCCGGCCGCAGCGCAGTTTGACGAAAGCGCCCCAAATACGTCACCGACCGTCACCGAGCCGATGATTTGTGATGTAGCGGTGGATGTGCCGATGCAAACCCAACAGAGCGCAACTCTCGTTGCCGAAGGTGCAGTGAGCCGTCGATCAACTGGCGGCTGCAAGTCCAGCACCGCCAATGAACCATTCAACCGCGAACACAGGACACCAGTGGACGATTCGGTGGGAGTGGGTATGAGGCTAGAGGTTCTCGCTTGAGTTGGTGAGGTTGCGTAGTTCTCGGAGTGCTCGCCGGATCGCATGTGTGGAGTACGTGCCGCGTCGACCTGTCAGGTCGACGGGGTCCCAGATTGTGACGCGAACATGCTGATGGCTGTTTGTGAGGTCGAAGGTTGGTTCGAGCTGTCCCCAGCGCTTTCGGAAGTCGAGACGCGGTCCTTTCCCGTGGCGGACCTCGGTGACCAGCCAACGATGTTCACTGAGGGCTGTCCCGTCGGCGAGTGTTCCGTGCATCAGCGCTATGAGTAGCCGTTGCCCGGTGATGAGCATCACACCGGCGGCAGCAGACCCGGAGTCCAGCACTCCCTCGCAGTCTTCGGGCCCTGCGGTTTCGGTAAGGGTCACGCTGAAAGCGTGCAGCGTCGGCTCGTCGGGGCCAATTCTGGGAATGCGATGGTCTGCGAACCAGATCGCCTTTATGTGGCGCCCCTCGATCGGTGGGCCGCTGGACGGAACTTCAACGATTTCAGCCGTCAGACCGTTGCATCGAAAGTCAAGTGGCATATCCGCCATCGTGCAGGTCCCCACGTAACGAAAGTGCAATCAACCGATTCCGGCGAAGCGCAGAATTGCGCTCGACTACGATTGGCCCTGTCCGGACGCGATCTGAATCACAGGAGAACGGCAAGCAGACGCATGGCGGAACCGCACACACCTCAGCGTGATCCTCGTCTGAATGTCCGAGACCTCGGAACGCCAGATCCGGTGATTCGAGTCCTGGGGACCGTGACGGCGCTCGTCGAAGGAGAGCCGGTTCGTCTCCCCCCGGCGCAACGACGCGTCCTCGCAATCCTGGCTGCAGCTGGGCCGTCCGGATTGAGCGCAGATGCTCTCGCAGACGAGATCTGGCTTGATGACCTTCCACCATCTTGGAATGCATCCATCCGCAACGCCATCCGCGGACTCCGTTCAGCCCTCGGCCCCACTGCGATTGAAACCGCGGGAGGCAGATACCGCCTCAGCATCGCGGAAGGGGCAGTCGACCTCTGGCAACTGCTGTCATTGGCCCGCCGCACCGAGCGGGCACCGAGTGGCGACGAGCTGGCTCAATTGCTCGATGGTGAACCGTTCCCCGAAATCGACGGTCGGGCTCAGATACGTCGGGCCCAGAACCGGGCCGCAACAGCACGCCACAGTCTTGTGGAACGCTTTGTTGGCTCAGCCGATGGGCCCAGGTCACCGACTGCTCTGAGCGCGATGCGAGCGTACGCAGACCGCAACCCTTACGACCAGCGCCTGGTGACCCTTGTGCGCGAGTGCCTGACGGCCGAAGGTGTCGACCCTGGCCCGACTGAAACGCAACGTCGTGCGGACCCGCGTTCGAACATCTCTACCACCACCATCACTGCCCGCACGGTGCCGGCGACCATCGCCCGAAACGCGCGGTCGAAACTCGTTGGCCGCGACAGTGAGGTGAAGGCCCTCGTCGATTCTGTGCAACAGGGGCCCGGCATGCTGGTGCTCGGCAGCAGCGGAATCGGAAAATCGGCGCTCATTGCGACCGTCGGCCAGCAGCTGTTCGAAGAGAGCCACCACGTGCTCCATGGGATCGGAAATTCCGAGCGCCATGCGATGGCCCCGTTCCTGAATGCGCTCCCCCGTTTCGCCAGCGAACTCGCTGAGATCCTCGGTCGCGCAGACTCGCGTGGCGCGCAGAACGCGGCGATGTTGACGGCGCTGCGACAGCAAGTCGAAGCGGCACATCCCGACGCTCCCGTTTGTCTGATTCTCGACGATGCCCATGGATTCGACAGCATGTCGCTGAATGCAATTCAACATCTGTGGAAGGTCGGGCCCGGGGCCTCTTTCCGGCTGATTGTCGCTGGGCAGAACGTAGACAGCGTCGAGACGGAGACACTGGTTCAGCTGGCGGCCACATCTGACGTGGCCACGATGGAGCTCGCTCCGTTGGACCGGGCCGCTCTGCGCACAATGGCACAGCTGATCCACCCCGATGCCTTTGAGCGGGCGCTGGAACGGCTTGTTGGCGAGGTCGATGCGATGAGTGCCGGACTGCCGGGCGTGGCCAAATTCATGCTGCGCAATGCCGATCCCCAAACGCTGCTGCTCCCGAGCTTTGACAGCTCCCAGGCGCAGATCCGTGTCTTCGACCCGTACATCCAACAACTCGCCTCACCGACGGTCGAGGTGGGCGCGGCCGCTGCCGTGTGCGGAATGTCGTTCTCCGTGAATGAACTCACCGCAGTCAGCGGCTCAACCGAAGATCAAGTCTTATCCGCCTGCGAGGCGCTGATGCGAACCGGTTTCGTTGCCGAATCCGACCGGCCCGACGAGTTCGCGTTCATCCATCTACTCCTCCGAAACGCGCTCATCGGCGCGATATCGGACGCGCGTCGAGCTCGACTTCACAAGCGTCTCGCAGCACGGTCCACCGATGTCCACGAGAAGGCACGGCACCTCGCAGCAGCGGAATCGATCGTTGGTCCCGAAGCAGCAGCGGTAGCTCTTACCCGCTCGGCCTACAGACACATTGAGACGCTGTCATGGCGAGAGGCCGCTGCAGCATTCCAGAAAGCGATCGCTGCCCATCCGGAAAGCGTGTCTTTCGATGATCGCGTCAGATTCGCAGGCGCTCTCGATCTCTCAGGCGCTGACGGAACCGTCGTTCGGACCGAAGCGTTCAACGCCGCCGCCAAACAAGGTCAATGGGACCGAGCGCTGAACGCCGCGTGCAGTGGCCTGCCGGGCGCGGAGCGAATCTCCGGCGACCGTGACCGGCTGGCTTTGCTCGAACAGATACCCGCAACAGCACTCACGAGCGACGAGAAGCGCCGCCGCCTCGAAACTGTCCTCGTTCGCCAACGAACATTCGTCGGGGAAACCAAGCCTCGGAGTCTTTCGGGCGACTCCCACGAACCGCTGCAGACAGCGGTCGAAGCTTTCGTGAATCAGGGCGTGATCGGACGACTCCCCGACTGCTACGAGCCGGGTACGACGTTCGACGACTGTCAAGATCCGACGCTGCGAGCCCGGGCGCTGCAACTGCAGTGGCTCTTTGACATGGAACGGTCGTCGTCCCCCACCTCAGCACGCGTGCGCCGTTGCCTCGAAGAAGTGACAGCGTCATGCGAGGACCCAGTCCGCGGCTGGCACCTCCGTGTCTCCGTGACCCTCGACCTGCGCCTGCGCGGCGAGTGGAACGCAGCGGACTGGTTGATCGAAGAGTCGCTTCGACACGGCGACCAGCACGGCGTCGGCGACGCACGAATCGCGGAGGTAGCGCAACGTCTCTTCGTACCCTGGGTGAGCGGACGACTGGACACCTTCGACACGGGCCGATTCGACAACGCCGATGACGGCGCCAGTCAGTTGGCCCGTGCCCTGCGCACGACCGTAGAAACCGTGCAACAGGACGCTCCAACCGGTTCCTTTGAAACCATCACACGAGAGCTTTGCGCCACCGAGTCTCTCTACACCGTTCCGCTGCTCACCATCATGGCCGAAGCGATTGCGGGACACGCCAGCCCCGAGACCGGCCGATTGGTTTACGAACGGCTCGAACCGAGAGCTGGAACGTGTGCTGTGCTCGCCAATGGGGTTGTCCACGCTGGTCCCGTCGATTGCGCCCTCGCCCAGCTCGCCGACGACGACCGCGACCGTCACCTTGATGCGGCCATTGACACTGCCGATCACACCGGTGCGGTGCTGTGGCAGGTCCAAACACGCCTCGAACGAGCAGTAGACCACAGCATCACATCGACAGAACGCGACCGACTGCTCGACGAGGCCGCCAACCTTGCCACGAACACGTCCCTGCGGAAACTCGTCGACGCCGCAGAGGGTCGATCTGGCTCGCGCTGCATTTCACCGCCGCAGCCGCCTTCGTCGTCGCTCTTCTGAATTTCGCCTCACGACTACTGAGGATCCGCGAGACGGGCCCACTCCAAAACCCTGGCATACGAATCCGAAAACCGGTCGTGTCAGACACGCAGCGAAGAGCCGAGAGGTACTCGGAGTAGAGGTGACCGGGTTAGTACCACTTGCCTTTGGCGAAGCCTCCGAAGGCTATGAGTCCGACAAGGATCAGGATGATCCCAATGATGTTCGCGCTCGTTGCGAGTATGAGGATTGCTCCGACGATGATGAGGAGGCCGCCGGTGCCTATGCCTGCGATTTCCATGATTTCTCCTGTGGTGGTTGGTGGTTGGTGGTTGGTGGTTGGTGGTTGTTTGGTGGTTGGCATCGCCCGTGTTGGACCAGTGCCCCGTGCGACTCACCTTGAGCCGTGACCGGTGAGCTGTTGAGGATCGCTCAGGCCTCGCACGATGAGAATCAGATCTGGCGTCGTTGCTGTGTGATACCGGCGGTTCCGGCTGGCGGGTTCAGTAACGCCGGTATCACGGTTTCTGAGTCTTGGGAAGGGGCTCAGGTTGTGGTGATGTCACCGTCTACTTCGACGCGTTCCTTACGAAGCGTTTCGGCGACAACCTCGTCATCGACAACGATGTCGGTTTCGATGCTGACAGTTTCTTTCGCTACGACCTTCTTGTCGACGACAATCTGTTCTTCGGCGAGGACGATCTCTTCGACCGTGTCGTCACCAATGACAGCGGCGCCGGTTGCGGCGGTGCGCACGATGCGGGCGACTTGTCGCTTGACAGGAACTGTGACTTCCACATCTTCGGTTACCACATACTTGTGGAGCCGTACGCGGCCGGCCTCCCGAGCGACCTTGTCTATCTCGAGCTGCTCCTCAGAGCGGGTGACCGACGCCTGGTCCACAACAGCGTGCGCGTCCCGAGTGTCGTTGTAGTCGTACCCTTCGTCGGCGCGTTCGCGCCCGCCGTAAGCGGCTTCGTGATCGGCGGCGTCGTAGTTGAGGCCGTAGTGGTCGTAAAGTCGGCGCTCCTCGGGCGCATCGAGGTGTTCCTGGCCGGTGTCGATCGACGGCGCGTCCTTGATGTGGTCGGTGGTGTAGCTGACGCGAAGGCCGTCATCGATGTGGGTTGAGCCAGCGATCGGGACGAACTGTTTGCGGGTGCCGAACCAGCCGGTCGACACGGTCAACCATTCAGGCTGACCGGTGATGTCGTCGAAGTAGATATCGGAGATGTCGCCAATCTTGTCTCCGGTTGTGTCATAGACGGTGGTGTTGAGCCAATCGACGTGGGTTGGGTTTGCTTGAGCCATTTTCGTTACTCCTGTTATTTATGGTTCGTTGATGGTTGCGGGCGGACTTGTTGCTAAACGTCTTCATTGGTCGCATCGGCCTCAGCGTTGGCGTCGACATCGACATCAACAGCTGGCAGATCGACGTCTACGTCACCGGAGTCCATATCGAGGTCAGCGTCCCCACCGAGCGCAAAGAATCCGATGATGACCAGCGCTGCCACGGCAAGCGCGCCGAGGAGCCATTTGATCCATGAGTTGTCGTCCTGCTGAGCCTTGAGCGATCTGGCACCTGCGGCGGTTCGTGTTGACCGGGTGTCAGTGTCTTGATTCATTGCGATGGGACTCCTGCTCGGGAGAGCGCCGCAAGCTGCGTGTCTCGCCTTATCCAAGTACCCGCGAACGCGCCGTTTATTCACCGCCGCCATATCTTTTCTGCCTCGGCGTTTCGGGGATGATCGCCAAGCGCGGCTGAGTTTGTCTTCACCGCAGTGGCGCTACTCCACGAAGCCGGCGCCCACGGTGCCCAGTTGTATGCAGTGGATCTGACAGGTGAGCATTCTGGAACCCTGACGCCGGTAAGAGTGTTGCCAGCAAGATCTTGATTGCCGCCTGACCTCATCTGACAGCCCGGTGTGACGACCGGGGAGATTGTCTGCGGTTGGACGGATTGAGTCCCGTGCTCACACCTGCCGTTGGATCAGTATCGGGTTTGGTCCAGTTGTCGGCATCACTGGCTCGAAGGTGGTCGGTGGTTCACGCTTCGAGGACCCGTTCGATGGCGATCGCAGCGGCAGCGGTGCGCAGGTCGACGCCGTCCTGCTCGCTTCGGTCCCAGCTTTGCTCATTGATGCGAACAAGGCGCTGCTCGAGGTCGGCCTTTGCGTCGTTGCACGGATCTCCGAGATTCGTGCGCCATTCGTGCCATGAGGCGACGACCCCGCCGGCATTGGCCGCGAAGTCCGGGACCACCGGGATGCCACGCTCTTTGAGCACACCGATTCCGGCGACCGTCGTCGGGGCATTGGATCCTTCGACCACGAGTCTGGTGTTCATTGCCTTCGCAACCTCGGGGTCGATCGCCGCCTGCAGTGCTGCGGGGACAACAATGTCAGCTTCTGAGGTAAGTACGTCAAAGCTGTCAATGGCCTCGGCGTCCACCTCGGCGTCGGAAACAGAGGTTCCCGCCTGCTTCGCCTCGGACAGTGCTTTCACGTCAAGACCATCGGGAGCGAACAGGCCACCGCTCGAGTCCGAGACAGCGACAATGCGATGCCCGTCTGCTGCCAGCAGAAGGGCCAGTTCCCGGCCCAGAGCGCCGAACCCCTGAATGGCCACGGTGGCAGACTGGTCAAGTCCAACCCTGTTGCGCGCCACACGAATGGCGCCTGCACATCCGGCGGCTGTGGCGCCAGTTCGTAGCTCTATTCCGCCCTCATCGATCGGCTTACCGGTGGCGACGCCAGCTCCTTCGCGCCCCATCAAGGCGCCCCAGCTCCTGGCAAAGGCCGCCATGTCGGCGGGCCCGGTGCCGACGTCGGGGCCGAGTATGTCGGTGTCTGGTCCAACGAATGCGCCGAAGCGCTCAGCCAGCGCTTCGGCCAGCTGGGCTCGGGCGGTGTCCGTGAGCGAGCTCGCATCGACACGAACTGCTCCCTTCGCTCCACCAAATGGAAGCTCTGCCAGCGCATTCTTCAGAGTCATGATCGTGGCCAGACCCGTGACCTCGGCGAGCTCGGCATCGGCGGCGTAACGAACCCCACCCTTGCCGGGACCGCGTCGCAGATTGTGCTGGACCCGCCAAGCCTGGACCTGCTCGGGACCGTCGTCGGTCTCAAGCGCAAATGAACACGAGAGCGTCCGGTCGGGTGCGAGCAGGTTCTCGCGATCAGAATCTGAAAGCCCAAGATGGATGGCGCCAGCTGTCAGGGTGTGCTGCGCCACGTCAAGAAGTGCGTCGCTCATTGTGTAGTCCTTTGATGTCGAGTGTTTCGGCGGATAGTCAAGGTCGTCATTTGTGCACTAAATTCACCGGTTATTGTTCGTGAACGGTGCGATCCTAGAAGAATTTCCCTTTGAAGATGGCCCGTCACGATCACGCGGTGTGCCTATCTCGACCGGACCGACATCAGTGACGCCATGTCGACGTCACCCGCCGAGTCGATGGTGCTGCATGATTTCTGGCGCAGGTGGCGAAAGCATCCTCGGGTGTTGTGTTGTGGGTGCCACGGGTTTGGGCATTTGTGGTCATGTTTCTCGTCTACGTCGCCGGGTCGACATCGAAGTGCACGGCAAGTGTCGTGAGAGTTTCGCCGTCCCACGTGTGTCCGGTGAGGTCAATGAGGATGTCGTCTCCTCGGTCGGTGATCGAGATCGTTGCGTATTGGCCGCCCCCAGGGAACGTCCCCTCACTGTACGGGCCCCCTTTGGTGCCGCCGGGGCGGTCGAGGG
>ENA-ORXT01000210-ORXT01000210.1-marine-metagenome-genome-assembly--contig:-NODE-210-length-97739-cov-27.435512_pt1 | contig 97739 bp, 98 predicted proteins | sample MGYA00237868_ERZ511482 | MGnify/ENA metagenome assembly ERZ511482 | reverse complement strand
CGCACGCAGCCCAGGGCCGCACCGTTGACCACTCCCTGCTTGTGGTCGGAACCGATGACCTGATCGACCGTGCCTCGATCTACGTCCCACTCACCCGAGGCCGTGCCGATAACCACGTCATCATCGCCGGCGCATCCACTCTCGACGAAGCCGCCGACCGGCTCACCACCGGCATCAGTCGCCGTTGGATCGACTCGCCCGCAATCACCCACCTCACACCAACCCCCACAGCCCAGACAACAAAGAACGCGCCAGCTGCGCCGGCTGCGCCGACGTTGGGTGAGTTGGTTGCTGCTGCTCGCCGCAAGCTCGCTGAGACCGAAGCCGCTATGGGTGATGCTCAACGCAAACGTGACAGGACCCGAGCTCGTCACGACGAGGCGCGACAGCGTTGGGACCCTCAGATAGCCGCCGTGAAACAAGCTCACGACAAAGCCTTCGATAAACGTCAAACCCTTATGGACAACCAGCCTTACCTGGGAGTGAAGAAGTGGGCGGCGAAAGTCGATGCGCTCGATGTCGAGCTCGGCGAACTCAAAACCAAGTACGACGCGTTGACCAAAGCAGCAGCCAAACACACCACACCGCTCAAACGCTCTGCAGACCAAGCCCACAAAACATGGGCAGACCTGTTCAACGAAACCGAAACCACAAAGCTTCGCGTACGCCAACTCGAAACAGCGCTACAAGGACCCGACCTCGGCCATCACCTCGGCGACTAGAACCAAGGGCGCAATCGGGCTGATCGGCCTGAGGGGTCTGTCCAGACGCGTTAATCGGTCTGGTTCAAAGACGTTCTCGAGCAGCGGCAGCATCGGCTGCTTGTCCTCGTTCTATGAGAGCTCGCACCTGGGCCATGTAGGCACGGGCCTTGGCTGGTGTGTCGATCCTGGTGCCATCACGCAACACGGTGCAGTCATCAGCGGTAGGCGGCGCCAGACCGATCAATGACGCCCGGTATTGCTCACGAGACGTGAACGTTCTCAAGCCTGCTGCAGCTGCTGCTTCAGGATTCAGATAGGTGCCCATATCGCCATCGTAGCGACGCTCATGGGAACGGACTTCTCTGGTCACAGTTCCATCGGGTTCGCTGCGACTGTTACTGCGTTGCGTAGTGCAGTAATCCTCGAAGGGTTGGGGTCAGGTGGTTTCGAGGGCGATGTTGGTGTCGCTGAGGCGCGGCGTGTTCCGGTGGGTTTTTTTGATCTTTGTGATGGTGTCAGGGGTGATGTCGTTGTTTTCGAAGTCGCTGGCGATCGCGGCGATTTCGGTGTCGGTGAGTGTCTTACCGGTTTTGGTGGTGGGGTTCATTGTTGGTCTTCGGTGAGGTAGGTCCGAAACACTGGGCGTAGGGCCATGGGTGGTGCAGTGTCGGTGGGGGGCGGGTGGTTAGGCGGTGGCTTTTGTTGGTGGTTGTTCTTTGAGGATTTGGGCGACTCGTTGGTGGGAGAGTCCGAGGAGGGCGGCGACGTCTCGGTTTGGTAGGCCGAGTTGGTTGCGGAGGTCTTCGATGACTTTGCGCCGGCAGGCGGTTTCTTGTTCTTTGGCTTGGCGTGCGGCTTGGACTGACGCGTCGAGGGGGTCTATGAGGTGGGTGACTTCGGCGCTGACATGGATTTCGATGTCGAAGCTTGTTTCGTTCACGTTGTTCATGAGTGCGATTGCTTCGCGGACGGTTTCTTCGACCTGGTCGATGCGTTTGGCTTGGGTGTAGGTGCCTGGGAGGTCGGGGACTTCGATCGCCCACCATTTCCCTGATCGGGTGATTTCCACGTCGTATATCGGCTTGGCCGGTTTACGTTTCGTCATTGCCTGCTACTTCCTTGGCTGCGGTCTTCAAAATGCCGGCTGCGGTCATCTCGTTGATCTCGGAGTGCCGCGGAATGATCAACCGCTGTGACCCGATCTGCCAAACCTCGTGATTTGCGCCTTGGCGCACAAGATCGAATCCCAGATCGTTCGCAGCCGCTGTTTTGTTCAGCCGTTTCAGCAACTCTCGCTTCTTCACAGTATAAGTCTACTCAACATAGACTACACAAGTCCAATATGACTAGACAAACCGGGGCTGCTGGTTGGTGAGGTGAGTTCTGTGTGCTCATTGCAGTACAGGTCGTCATTGCGGTGCTGGTTGTTGTTGTATTGCTGTGAGTTCGTGGGCTGCGTTTTCGTCTCCGGCGGAGGCCCAGACTTGGAGCTGGCGGATGTGTGCGGCGTGTTTGTTTTGTTCGCGTTGAACAGCGATGGCTGCTGGTGGCGCTCCGAGGTCGTTGGTTCGGGTGATGAGTACGGCTGCGATGTTGTTGGCGGTGCTGAGGTCTCGTTCAGCAATGGCTCCTATCAGTTGGGTTGGTGTCCAGCCTTGGCGGACACGTTCGGTGAGTCGGCGTGTGAGGGTTCGTAGTCCTGGGCCGTTGTGGAGGCGGTTGGTGTCGGTGGTGTTGAGTTTGGCGGTGAGGAGTTTCAGTGGCTGGTTCTGATGCCCCTCCCCCAGCTGCGGGCCTGGTGCGTGTTTGGTGTGTTGGTCAGTGGGTGGGGAAGGTTCTGAAAAGTAGGTTCTGTTTTCACTCGCGCTGACGCGCGCTTCGACGGTTTCGGGGTTCGCGCTGACGCGCGCTTCGCTGTTATCGATTGGGCGGGGGTTGGTCCAGTGGATGCGGTAGAGGTTGGGGAGGTTGTGGTCTTTGCCGCCGCGTCGTCGGGTGACGGTGACGATGCGTGCGGTTTCGAGTTCGCTGATAGCGGCGCTGATAGTGGTCATGTTCATCGCGACGAGCTCGGCAAGCATCTCGTAGGTCGCCATGACAGGCCGGAGCGGGTCGTCATGGTCCAGGCGGCTGCAGATCCCTGCGAGGACAACCAGCGCGTTACGAGACACCGCAGTGTCAGTCACAGCCCAGGCAGGGAACTTGATAAACGTCGCGTGGTCATGGATCTGGAAACGGCGGTTCCGGATGCTGCGAGTGTGGACAGTGACTACTCCCCCACTCGAGGCGGGGTTGGTGGCCCAGGGTTTGAGGACCCGGGCGCGTAAATGGTTTGGTTCACAACGCGCCAACCTCGCGAGCTCAGTCGCTGCGATAGGTACGGATGATGTGTCGGGCTTATGGGCGCGTGTCGCACACAGGCCCATAAGGGCTGTGGTTTCGACGCGGGCCTTTTCAGGTCCGCTGGTCCGCAGAATAGCCCCACGCGCAACGTGGCCACACGTCGACGCTCTGCTGGTCCTGAGACCGTTGTCCACAGGCGGGTTCGCTTGGCAAACTTCGCAACCCGCAGGAAAAGCGAGAAATATCTTGCATTCCGGGGTTTGCGAGGTATAGTTAGCAGCAACAAGAAGCACTTCGCACATACGTGCAGGGCTCAGGAAATGCAGGACTCAGGAAATGCAGGGCCCGCCAGTTACAAGCAATCGGCAGCGAACCCCTCGTTGCCCCAGATTCAGGAGAAATACCCATGGCTGTTCTCGATCAGATCACCAAAGCACAAGAATCCACGTTCGACCTCCTGGTCGACGGCAACGAAAACCTTGTCAGCTGGACGCGCAGCGCCAACGAGCAGGCTCAGCAGCTCCAGAAGCGTGTGACCAAGCGGGTCTCCAAGCGCACCCCCAAACTCGACGTTCCAGCTCCCGCCGACATTGTTGACACCTACTTTGACTTCGCCGGTCGCACTCTCGAACTCAACCGCAAGTTCGTTGGAAACGTGGTCGATGCATGGAGCCCGGCCGCACCGGCCAAGAAGACCACGAAGAAGGCAGCCCCCAAGAAGGCAGCCCGCAAGTAAAGCGGAGTTCATGAGCCCCATCATGGGAGCCCGGAAATGAAAGCACCGTCGGCCACCGGCCTCGGCGAATTCATACGAAGCCAGCGACGCCTTGCCAAGTTGTCCCAACGGGACCTTGCAAAGCTCGCTGGCTTCTCCGATGCCTACCTCAGCCAGATCGAACGCGGTCTGCACCGTCCCTCGGTGCGCATCGTGCGAGACCTTGCCGGAGCGCTCAATATCCCGGCGGACTCGCTGCTGCGGCACATGGGGTTTTTGAGCGACGACGACGACTCGGACGGGAAGGTGGACGGGGCAGATGGTTCCGGCGCAACCGAGATTGCTATTGGAGACGACCCCCATCTGAGCGAAGAGCAGAAGCGTTCGCTTTTGGATGTGTACGCTGCGTTCCGGACAGCGAATGCTGCAACTGCCATGGCGAACGCGGCCACAAATCCAGCACCTGCCGCGACCGGCCAGGGGAGTGGCGAGAAGTGAACCAGGGGAAACGGACACGACAGTGACTGCTGTAAAAGATGCTGCGGCGGGTCATCACCAGGGCATCCCCGCTGTTGGATGCGCATTCGCCTCGGAGATGGTCAATCTGAATGGACCGGTTCACCTGGTCGATTATGGCGGTGCCGGTCGCCCGGTCATTCTCATTCACGGGCTGGGCGGTAGCTATGTCAACTGGATCGCCAGCGCCGCGGACTTCGCCAAACACGGTCATGTGGTTGCCCCCGATCTGATTGGTTTCGGCCTCACGCCTCCGAAAGGTCGACGGTCCACGGTTGACACGAATGCCGACCTTATTGTCGATCTGATTCACTATCTCGGCAGTGAACCAGCGCTCCTGGTCGGCAACTCCATGGGCGGGCTCATTGCGATGCTCGTGGCGCGAGCGAACCCCGAACTCGTGGCCGGTGTGGTGCTGCTCGATCCGGCCCTCCCAATGCGCATACCCAACCTCGACCCTCGCGGGCTGGTGCAACTGTTTGGTCCGCACCTTCCGGTGCTCGCACTTGCCGCAGTGCGAAAGGCGCCCATCGGGTCGGAGCCGGAGAACCACATGGCCTCGGCGCTCAAGATGCTCGTTGCCGATCCGCACAGCATCGAAGACTGGGTGCTCGATGCCCACCTCGACGTGGCTCGGAAACGTCTGCGCATGCCGTGGGTGACCCCGGCATTCCTGGAAGCCATGCGGTCCACGGTTGAGCGACTCACCAGCCGCACCCGCTTCCGAACCCTCGTGAATGCGATCGCTGCTCCGGCGCTCGTCGTGCACGGCAAACAGGACCGGCTTGTACCGGTATCTGCAGCTCGTTGGTTGGCGAAGCATCGCGCTGGGTGGCGGTACGAATTCCTCGATGGCGTTGGGCACATTCCTCACCTTGAGGTCCCCGAAGTCGTCGCTTCGCTGGTGGACTCCTTCGTTCGAGACCAGGTACCGACGTAGAGCCTTCACCGGCGCCGGTTTGTGCCGGACCAGGATCGGATGTGAGGAAATGGCGACAAACGAAGAATTGACGCAGATGTATCAGGCGGTCCGGGGACGGGTGCTCGATATGGGTCGGTCGCTGAATGCGGAGCAGGCAGTCACCATGTCGCCGTGCTGTCCGGAGTGGAGCGTCAAGGGCCTGTTCGCTCATCTGGCCGGTGTCCCGGTCGATGTGCTGGAGGGCAATATTGCCGAAGCCGCCACCGCCCCCTGGGCAGATGCCCACCTCGCCCGACGCGCGCACGATTCTCTCGCGCAGATTCTTGATGAGCTCGAAGCAACCACGGAGCAGATGGACGGGTTGCTCAACGCGATGGCATCCGATATCGATCCCCGGTTTTTCTTCGACGCCTGGACCCACGAGTGGGACATTCGCCAGGCGCTCGATCTGGAGGCCGTGCCGGACATAGCCATCCCGCAAGCAGTGCTTCCCAAGTTGGTGGAGATGCTCGGCGAATCCAATGCCGATCACCCGGCCATCACGCTGGTGGTGGATGCGCCGTCAGGCGAGCAGCGGCACCATCTGGGGAGTGGTGAGTCGACCGGTGAGCTCACTGTTTCCCTGTTCGAACTGTGCCGCGTTTCGGTCGGACGTCGAAGCCGGGCGCAGATTTCGTCCCTCGGACCTTTGGCCAACCCGGACCAACTCGTGTACTTCACCGCGGCTCCGGTCGACATCGTCGACCCGGTGCTGGCAGCCGGGAGCCTCGAAACTCTGTAAAGGGCTTGCTGTCAGGCCGTGTCGCGAAGGTGAATGTGCTCGCCGGCCGCGCCAACAGCTGCGGCTGATTTGTCTCGAAGACTGTCAAGGAACTGCATCAGCCGGTGAACATCGGCAAAGTTGGTGGCAAGGCCGACGGACACGCGCAGGGCGCTCAGTTCCATACCAGTCTGTGCGCGCACTTCGCCCACCAACTCCTGAAACCCAACATCGGTTGGTCGTTCGAACCATTGTTCCAAGATGGCCGGTTCGATGCCGAAGGCCATCTCGCCAGCCCCCGGGTTACAGAAGCAGCCGGTTCGGATTGAGATGTTTGCCTCACCGGCCAACTCTTCGATACGCGCCCCCGGGTAGGGCACGCCATCCGGGTCGCTGATTGTGCTGGTGATGGTGCCGCCCCGGTTCTCGGTTGTGGACGGTCCGTGAATCTTGATCATGGGCTGACCATTGCCATGGGTCGCCGAGCCGAACTCACTGAGAATCCAGGAAGTGAGGCACTTCACCCGCTCAGCAATCACGTCCATTCCAATCGAGTCGATGTGTTCGAGCCCCGTCGCCACCCCAGGCAGGTTCAGGTAGTCGACGGTTCCGTCCTCGAACGCTGCCTCGCCGTGCGCCATGAAGTGCGACTGCGCGGCTACCGACGCAACCTGGATCGTTCCGCCGGCAAACCACGGACGGTCGAGGAGAAGCAATTTGTCGTGCTTGGCGATGAGGCAGCCAGTGCCGGTTGGGTAACCGAAGATCTTGTAGAACGAGAAGCTGGCGTAGTCGGGTGAAATCTCGGTGAGATCAACCCGCGAGGTGGGGGCAAAAGCCGCGCAGTCGAGCATCACATCCCAGCCGTTTTCCTGAGCCTGGCTGACCAACTCGAGCGGATGTTTCACCCCGGAGTAGTTCGATTGGGCTGGGAACGCGAGCAGTTTGTCGGCATACGCAGTGTCATCGGTAATGCACTCGTTGAATGCGGCAAGGTCGAGGCGCATTTCGTCCGGTTCCAGCGGCAGATAGATCACCGGGGCCTGCTTGAACGTGGCGAATTCACGGATGCCGTTGACCGAGTTGTGGTTGTCCGCGGTGAGCGCGAACCGTCCGCCGCGCCGGAACGGGTATGCCTCGCCAACCAGTCGGAGTGCTCCGCTTGCGTTCGGGGTAAAGATCACCGTGTACTCGTCGGGCGAAGCATTGAAGTACTCCAGCACTTTTGCCCGGCTACGTTCGACGTGCTCGGTCATGAGTAGCGAAGCCGGGTTGCCGGAGTGAGGGTTGCCAAACACCCCTGAGGACATGAACTCCATGTGCTGGCGCAGCTGACTCTCAGCGTAGAGACCTCCGCCTGTGTAGTCGAGGTACACATGGTTCTGCTGGTCCAGGCGGGCGTATTCGGTGGCCCTCAAATCGTCGAGGGCCGACGTTTGCGCCCAACTCGGATTGCTGGCCAGGAATCGTTCGAATGCGGAGTTCTCGTCTTCCATTGCGGCAAACCCTGTCACGAGTCTCGCTCCACGTTCGTATCGCTGGTCACACTTTCGGTGAGAAAGTCGACGGGCACCTCGACAAACAACTCCGTGCCGAGCAGCGCCTTCATCAATGAGTCTGGAAACAACCCGGGCGTGATTGCGTACTGCGTGGCATGCGCGGCGAGCGCTTCAATCTTGCGAGGAACGAACTCACGGACATCGTTGGCAATGAGCTCGCTGCTCGATTGTTCCGCGCTGCGGGTCGAGCTATCCGATGCACCGTTCACCTCGGATCGATACCCCGGCTCGGACAGCTCGGGGGAAAGCACGAAGCAGGTGGTGTTCTCGGCGGCGATGCAGTGGGCGCTGCGCGGTTCGCTGGTGGCGATGGCCCCTTCACCGATGAACTGACCCACGCCTGCCGAACCGATCTCGGCGGTCGACCCATCCTCAAACTCCCGCAAAACCTGAACCCGGCCCGAAAGAACAAGATAGAGGTCGCGTTCGGTCCGTCCCTGTTCGATGACGTAGGAGCCCCTGGGATACCAACGAACGTTCAGTCGGTCTGCGGCGTACCCAAGCATCGACGAGCCGTCGGCGAACATCAGCAACGCGGAAGTGAATTCGTCGGTACCGCGGAACCGTTCCGGAAGGGTGTCCAACCAATCGACGAGCAGGTCGAGGAGGAGCCGATCGTTGCGCGGAAACACCGCGTGCAGAAGCTGCCCGCATCGGTGCGGATCCAAACCACCGGCGTGACAGGCAGGGTTGGCCGCCTCGGCTGCTGCTCGAATGCTGATTTCGGATGCCACCACGTGGTCGCTGTGTCCATAGGCTCCGGTGCTGTCAAAGGAGTAGATCGCGTCCGGTTTGAACTCGCGAATGACACGGACCGCCGCATCAACAAGGACCTCTTGATCAAGGTCGCGCAGCTGGCCATCGCCGTAATCGAGGCACTCATGCTGATCGATACCCAGGGCCTCGCATGAGCGCTGCAGCTCGATGGCCCGAACTGCGCCGAGGCTCTGCCGGGTTGCCAGGTCGGCATGGCGAATCTGCCCCCGCTCGCCTTCGGTGAGTGAGACAACCTTGGTCACCGCGCCCGCGGCGGCTTCCGCGGCGAACGTGCCACCTACGCAGAACAGCTCGTCATCAGGGTGGGCGAACAGCCCGAGCATTCGGGGCGCCCGCCGTCGCTCTGCATCCATCGCCACGTTCGGAGAATAGCCCTTCCACCGCGAGTGGGCCGCCCTGAAGGACTCGGCGGAGCTAGCTGCGGCGTTTGGACCGTGTGCTGTTTCCTTCATTCTCGCGAAGGGGCGGGTTGTTCGCGTGGCGGTGGTCAACTTGAGCAGTGACCCGACCGTGAGAATCGATGATCTTCGAGACTCCGCCTCGGGCTGGCCGGATGATCGAGGTGCCGATCGATCGGCTGCGTAGGCGTGCCATGTCGGCGTGAAGATGTCCGATTACCGGCCAGTCAGATGCTGGTATCGCAACAATGTCGATGCGGTCGTCCGCAAACTGTTTCCACGTGGTGTGGTGGTCGGCGTCGAAACAGATTGCGACGCCAAGCCGGCCGAGTTCGGTATCAACCACGGCACGCTGCGATTCGACGGAGCGGGTTCGTTCTACCTCGGGCCCGGGAACGGGATGCTGCTTGCTGATGCTCGAAGCAATCTCACCATCGCCTGTGATGGTTGTGGTGATATTCGACATCAGCCCATCCACGCGATCAAGGACAGCCCATGACGCCACGAGAATGCAGGGCGCTGAACGCACGGCCGTCTGGGCCTGTGCTACGGCCTCTTTGAACCGATCTGCGGAGACCAGGCCAGCCCCCTCGCCCCAAACCACGATCTGACTGCCGTTCGAAGCGTGATCGACTGTTTGTCGCAGGAGGCTGTTGAGGCTCGTTGTCGATTGCTCGTCGAATGCTGACCATTCTTCTTCATCAAGCGTGCCGTTGACGAAGCCCCCTGCGTAGATGGCGAAGAGCCGTTCGTCCTCTTCGAGTAGGCCGACGACCTGTGAGGCCGAGTGCTCTGGGGGGCTCGACCGGTGCCAGAAGACGGTGATGGTGACCGTTGCGAGAGCGCTGATTGCAGCAATCGCAAGAGGGGTCAGGGATGAGTTCGATGCGGCGTACCCCACCGATCCGCTGACGAGGGCGAGCACAAACGTCACGGCGTGAGGTCCATGGCGAGCCACAGCGAGTGCCCAACCCTGTCGGGTTTGGCTATGGGCGAGCGACCCCCATTCGCCGAAGGGGTTTGAGCGAGAACCGAACAATTCAAGGACGTAGAACAGTGTCGCGAACGTCAGCGCGGCCGCCGCCGCATCTGCTCGGCTCACCAATCGGGATACGAACAGAATGATTCCCACCGAGAAGCCCGATCCGATTGCCGTCGAAAACTGCACAGCCACCGGAGCCGGGATCACCCCAGCCCAGGCCGCCCCGGTTCCGACGGCGAACGTCAACGCAACTATGGCCTCGCCTACTCCCAACGGCATCTCGAATGATGCCGCCACCAACAATCCAGGTAACACCATCCCAGCAAGAGCTAGTCGAACCCGGCCTTGCGAAAGCACCGTTGCCGCAAGCACCGCCGCTACCAGAACTATTGCAGTCACTGCGCATCACTCTCGAGCACAGCGATCGCTTCGTTTGCCCAGTCAATGCGGGCTTTGACTGTCAGCTCCCCGCTGCGAACCGTAAGCAGCCAGTACATGAGGTGCTCTTTGTACTGGTCCTCGTTTTCGAGAGTATGACGAAGCGTTTCCAGTTCGACCAGCAGCTGCTGGCTTACTGCTCGGGATCTCCTTAGAAGATCCAGTGATCCAGGCACTCCAAGGAAGTTTCCGAAGAAGAGCCTGAGCAGTGTCTCGTCTCGTGGCGCTGCCTGCGTGAACTCCTCCAACAACAGATCTTGCAGGTGTTGCTGTCCGTCAGGAGTGACTGCATAGGTCTTTCTGTTTCGCGCGCCGGTTCCAGTGACCTCAATGTATCCGCCCTTCTCAAGCTCCTTGAGCGTTGGATAGATCTGCCCGAAGCTCTCCGACCAGAAATGGCCGATGGACGCATCGATCGATTGGCGGATCTCGTAGCCCGAGGCGGGCTCAACTGCGAGGGCTCCAAGAACGGCCAGATGTGTTGTTGAGGTTCTTTACATATCTAGAAGATATGTCAAAACCGAACGCGGCACAACCGCTTGGAGCGCAACCGCTGCGCCACGTCAGCGCTAGTTGCGGCGTTTGCGCAAGCCCACGGACTTGCGAAGCGCGTCGAGTGCGGTGGGGACCGCATCGGCCATCGACCACAGATCGGGGATCAGATCCCGATCGGACACGAAGCCAATGTCCACCATGTCGTTTGTCGTGACTGCGGTGACGTTGAGCCCAACGCCGTCGACGATGGCAGAGACCGGGTAGTGACGGACGATCTGCGCCCCGGCGAGGTAGCTGGGGATCGGTGAGGCGGGCACATTCGAGACCACAAGATTGAAAGGAAGCGTCATCCGGTCGGCCAGGCGGGTGGAGGCGACCATGCGCGAGGCAAGCGCGGCGACCGCTGCAGGGGCCACCTGAGTGAGGTCAGTCAGCACATCTGCTGGCAGCGCTCCGTGAGCTTCTTTCGCTGCGGTCATACTCGCCTTGATCACACGCAGGCGCTCGGACGGGTCCTCAAGGTGTGTTGCGAGCGTCGTCACCACCGACGAGATCGCGTTGCCAAGTTGGGATGGGTCGCCTTTGCCTCGAACGCTGAGCGGCACCATTGCAGACAACGGCCGGTCGGGGAGCTCGTTATTCGCCTCCAGCCAGTTGCGGAGAACGCCGGAAACCAGTGTGAGCAACACGTCGTTGACCGTTGCGTCAGCCTTGTTCTTGATTGCTTTCAGATCCGCCAGGGGAACAGAAACGTAGGCCCAACGCCGGTGCGGACCAATGCTGGCGTTGAAGGGCGTGCGTGGCGCAGTGCCAAAGCGGCGGACCAGATCCATCGGCCGAGCGCTGATGCCTTCCACTTCGGCCGTTCGCGCTACTGCTTCACCAACCACCGGAAGTGTGCTGGCGAGAAGAGAGGTGGCGCGCAACAGCCGCTTCGGGGACAGCGCCAGATTCCTGGCTGTTTTCACCAGCATCTCCGTAGGGCCTGGCGGCTGTGTGGGGCGACGCTTCGGGGTCTTGAGTGACTTCGCCACCTTGGTATTCGGGTCGAGATCCACGAGCGAGGCCAGAATCTCCAACCCGGAGAGTCCGTCGATGGCGGCGTGGTGCAGCTTGGTGAGTACGCCAATGTGTCCCTCGGGTAGACCGTCAACAAGGTAGACCTCCCAGAGAGGGCGGCTGCGGTCGAGCGGACGGGCATGGATGCGGGCAACAAGGTCGGCGAACTCTTCGCGGCCCCGTTCACCCGGCACGGCGACATGGCGGGCGTGATAGTCGAGGTCGAACGAGTCGTCACGAATCCAATACGGAAAGTCAATACCAAGAGGAACTTCCACGAGCCTGTGGGTGAACGGATCGAGCCGGTCGATGCGAGCACTGAGATGACGCTTGAAGCGGTCGAACGTCCACGGCTCGGGCGAGGTAGAAGGGTCAACGATCACCACGGATGTGACGTGCCCCACAGAAGTCGGGCCTTCGATGGAAAGGAACCAATTGTCCAACCCGCTCAGCTGCTTCATCGAGAGCCTTTCTGCATCGGCGCCAATGTACCCGCTGGGCCATCAGCGCTGTGTCGTTCTGAGCCGTCTGTCTCAGCGGTACTGGTCTGACCCGCCCCGCTCGGTTACCGTCAGGGGCGTGCGGGTCGGCATGATCAGTCCATACAGCCTGACGGTGCCGGGAGGCGTCCAGGCCCAGGTCCTTGGTCTGTCGCGCGCTTTGCGCGAAAAGGGTGTGGACGTTCGGGTGCTCGGCCCCTGTGATGGTCCGCCGCCTGAGCCCGGGATCATGTCTCTGGGAGCCAGCATCCCCACGGCAGCCAACGGTTCCGTTGCCCCAATTGCCCCGGACATTCCGGCCCAGCTGCGCACCATGCGGGCAATCTGGAATGAGGACTTCGATGTCCTGCACCTGCACGAGCCGCTTGCGCCGGGGGTGACCACCACCGCAATTCTCGTGAAGACCTGCCCCATCGTCGGCACGTTCCACGCTGCGGGAACAAGTGCTGCGTACAAATGGATCAATCGCGGATGCCGCAACCTTCTTGCCAGGATCGACGTGCGTGTGTGCGTATCGCCGATGGCGCAGGAGATGGTGCAGAGCGCGCTGGGTGGCACCTATGGCCAGACCTTCAATGGCGTGGAGATCGGCCAGTATCAGGGGGCCAAGCCCTGGCCGAGCGACGGACCCACCATTTTCTTCATTGGGCGCCACGAAGACCGCAAGGGTCTGAACGTCCTGCTGGACGCAATGCGAGTGCTTCCTGGGAATGTGAAGCTCTGGATTGCGGGTTCCGGACCCGACACGCAGCGGCTTCAGAAAGCCCATGCGGGCGACGAGCGACTGGAGTGGCTCGGTCGGATCAGCGAGGAAGAGAAGATCGCACGCCTGCGCGGTGCCGATGTTTTCTGTGCTCCGTCTCTACGGGGTGAATCGTTCGGCGTGGTGCTCACCGAAGCCATGGCCGCCGAGACTGCCATTGTCGCAAGCGACCTTGACTCGTACCGGCGAGTCACCTCTGATGGGGAGTTCGCTCGGCTGGTGGATCCGGGCAACGCCGCCGAACTTGCCGCCGGCCTGAAGGACGTGCTTGACAATCCGGCTGCGTCGATGCGGATGGTGCAGGGCGGGATTCGCAGAGCGGAAGACTTCTCGATGCGGCGTCTGGCAGATCACTACATCGAGTTGTACGAGCAGGCAATCGGCTGATTCAGAGACCGTTACCCCTACCATGGCGAGTCGATGGACCCCAAGACGATCGCCATACTGGCAGCACCCATAGCCACCGTGACCCTGGTGGTCATGATCCTCGCCCTTGTTCTCGGAGCACCCTGGTACATCTGGTTCCTGCTGCCGCTGCTGATCGCCGCAATCCTGTCCTGGTACATCTACGCCAACGCCGACACGATTGTTGCCCGCTCGGTCACCGCCACCGCAGTGGTCCCCGGCGCAGAGCCCCGCTACGAGAACATGGTCGAGGAACTGTGTGTACGAGCCGGCCTGAACGTTCCGAAGCTGTTCCTCGTCGACAGCGAATCCATTAACGCCATGGCCTGGGGAACCGGCCCGGCCAAAGCCGCAATTGCGTTGACCAAAGGCGCGGTCAAGAAGCTGTCTGTGGTCCAGATGGAAGGTCTTCTGGCTCGCGAAGTTGGCCGACTGCGCCGAGGCGATTCCAAAGTCGACACGCTCGCTGTGCCGTTCATCCGGATGCCGCTTGGCCCGTTCGGCAAGCTCGGCGAGAAGGCCATGGGGATGTTGCGCGGCAACGAGAACGATGCTGAAGTCGACACCGCAGCCATGGAGCTCACCCGGTATCCGCCGGGGCTGATCGAGGCGTTCATCGCCATGAAAGAGTCCGGCGATCCCACGAGTGCAGTCGGTCCCACGTCGCACCTTTGGACCCGGCGGGCAGATGCAGACACCACCTGGTCTCTCGACGACCGGATTGCGCTCCTCCGAGAGCTCTGAAATTCGTCGGAAATTAGACGCTATTGCGTTTTTGCAAGAGGCTCTTGCGTCCTAGACTGCAACCATGTCTGATACCAGCACGTCTGATAATTCTGCGTCACGCGGTCCATCCGGAACCCAAACCCTGAAGCGGGGTCTGGCAGAAATGCTCAAGGGCGGCGTCATCATGGACGTCGTCAACCCGGAAGAAGCACGCATCGCCGAAGATGCTGGCGCCGTTGCGGTCATGGCCCTCGAGCGAGTGCCGTCTGACATCCGTCGTGATGGTGGCGTTGCGCGTATGAGTGATCCGGAAATGATCAAAGGCATCCAGGAAGCGGTCACCATCCCGGTCATGGCCAAGGCCCGCATCGGTCACTTTGCTGAAGCTCAGGTCCTGCAATCGCTCGGCGTGGATTACATCGACGAGTCTGAGGTTCTGACCCCGGCCGACGAGACCCATCACATCGACAAGTTCGCCTTCGACGTCCCGTTTGTGTGCGGCGCAACCAACCTTGGCGAAGCCATGCGACGGGTGAGCGAAGGCGCTGCTCTCATCCGCTCCAAGGGCGAAGCCGGCACTGGCAACATCGTTGAAGCGGTTCGACACATTCGCCAGATCCTCGGTGATATTCGCAAGCTCACCCAGGCCGACTCGGCCGAACTCTTCGAATGGGCAAAGCAGCTCCAGTCGCCCCTGCCGCTCGTGCAGGAAATTGCAGAGACGGGACAGTTCCCCGTGCCCATCTTCTGTGCTGGCGGCATCGCCACGCCGGCAGATGCCAGTCTTGTGATGCAGCTTGGCTCCGAGACCGTGTTTGTGGGCTCCGGCATCTTCAAGAGCTCGAACCCGTCCCTTATGGCCAAGGCCATCGTCGAGGCCGCCACCAACTTCGAAGATCCGGAGATCGTTGCCAAGGTGAGCACCGGCCTGGGTGACGCAATGCCCGGTTTGGAAATGGGAAACCTGGAGACCACCTTCGCCGACCGTGGCTGGTAGCACGCCTGCTGTCGGCGTCCTCGCCCTGCAGGGCGCGTATCAACGCCATATCGACATGCTCGCCGGACTTGGCGTGGAAGCAGTCGAGGTCAGGACTCCAACGCAGCTCCACACGGTTGAGCGTCTGATCATTCCCGGTGGCGAGTCCACGACAATGAACCTGCTCCTCGATCGCAACCATCTGCGCGAGCCCCTTGGTGCTCGGCTGGCTGGGGGCATGGCGGCGTTCGGAACGTGTGCGGGCATGATTGTGCTCGCCGCAACCGTTCTTGACGGTCGCGCAGATCAGGTGCCGTTGAAGGCCATTGACATCACGGTCCGACGCAACGCGTACGGGCGCCAGCTTGATTCGTTCGAAGGCACAATTGACGTACCTGTTCTTGGTGAAGAACCGATGCCGGCCATCTTTATCCGGGCTCCCCGGGTTGAGGAGCTCGGCGCCGAAGTGGAGGTTCTGGCTGAGCATGAAGGCGTCCCCGTGGTGTGCCGGCAGGGGACGGTGCTCGTGTCCTCCTTCCACCCTGAGCTCTCGGCAGACCCCCGCCTTCACCGCTACTTCGTGGACATGCAAGGGGCCTCAGCGCAGTAGCAGAGCACCGCACCCTCGCTCTTGGCGATATTGTCGAGACGTCCCGCCTCGTCGAAAGAAAGAAGCTCGATGTCCGGTCATTCCAAATGGGCAACAATCAAGCACAAGAAGGGTGCAGCTGACGCAAAGCGCGGCAAGCTCTTTGCCAAGATCATCAAGCAGGTTGAGGTGGCCGCCCGTCAGGGTGGTGGAGATATCGACGCCAATCCCACCCTTCGCACGATGTTTCAGAAGGCCCGAGACAACTCGGTGCCGTTGGACACCATCAAGAACGCGGTCAAGCGAGGCACCGGCGAGCTTGAAGGCGTCAACTACGAAGAGATCACCTACGAGGGATACGCGCCTGCGGGCGTTGCGCTCTACATCGACGTGCTGACCGACAACCGCAATCGCAGCGCACCGGAAATGCGCAGCCTGTTGTCCAAGAACGGGGGTTCGCTGGCCGAGCCGGGCGCCGTTGCGTGGCAGTTTGACCGCAAGGGCATCATCCTGCTTCCCCAGGAAGGTAACGACGAGGACGATCTCATGATGATTGCCCTCGATGCGGGCGCAGAAGATCTCGCCTCCGTTGGGGACGCCTGGCAGTTGACATGTGAACCCACCGACCTGAACCGTCTTCGTGACGCGCTCGAATCTGCCGAAGTCAAGTTCACGTCGGCTGATCTTGTGATGGTGCCGCAGCAGACTGTCGACCTGGATTTGAAGGACGCCAGGGCGGTCCTGAAACTTATAGAGACGATCGAAGACAACGACGACGTCCAGGACGTGTTCTCGAACTTCGACATCTCCGACGATGTGATGGCCGAACTGGCCGCGGCCGAGGACTGACCCTGCTCGCCCTTCGGAGTGCACAGGAGCTTGCAGCAGGGATTGCTGCTCGTGACTTTTCCGCTCGTGAAGTCCTCGACGCGTGTATTGCGCAGTACGAGGCACTGAATCCCACGATCAACGCCGTCATTCTTGAGCGCATTGATGAGGCGCAGGTTTGCGCCGGCGACGCAGACGAGGCGACGTCGCGCGGCGAGTCGTGGGGACCGCTGCACGGCCTCCCGGTCACCATCAAGGAAGCTCTGCATTGGGCCGGAACTCCGTCTACCTGGGGAAATCCCGACCTGGCTGCCAATATCCCGGATCACAATGCGGCCACAGTGGACCTGTTGCTCGGTGCCGGTGCAAACATCTGGGGGAAGACCAATGTTCCGTTTCACCTCACGGAATGGCAGAGCCATAACGCGATCCACGGCCGGACCAACAACCCGTGGGATCTGGAGCGCACGCCCGGCGGGTCCTCCGGCGGCTCTGCGGCGGCGATTGCCACGGGTATGTCGGCCATCGAGATTGGCAGCGACATCGGTGGTTCAATCCGCATGCCAGCGTCCTACACGGGCATCGTGGGGCATCGGCCCACGTGGGGCATCATCCCGCAGGGCGGCCACGAGCTTCCGGGGTGGGAGGGTCCGTTGGACATCAACACCGTCGGACCGCTGTTGCGCACTGCGGGCGACGTCGAGATGTTGCTCGATGTCCTCGTGCCTCATCACCGTCTGATGGCACCGCAGTTCGCTTCGCTTGGTGACGTTCGGGTGGGTGTGCTGATGGAGAATCCGTATGGGCCGCTTGACCGCGCGGTGGACGAGGCAATTTCGGCGGGTCTGATCGCTCTTGAAGCGGCCGGTCTCCACGTGGACCGTTCAGCGGTGCCTGCAGTGGATACCGCTCGTGCCTTCGAGCTGTATCGAGGTCTGGAAACCGGCGGGGACTACGCGGTCGCAAACGCGGACGGCGGCCTGACCTACTGGCAGTGGCTCCAACTCAATAACGAGCGCGAACGTCACCTTCGGGTCTGGGAGACGTTCTGGCTGGAATTCGACTTTCTCCTGTGCCCGGTCTCATCAACTGCAGCCCCGCTGCACGACACCGAGCGGCCGTTCGAAGCCCAGCAAATTCTGATCAACGGGGAGCACTTTTCAACCGTGAGCCAGTGGTTCTGGGCTGGTTTCAGCGCAAGCTGCGGATTTCCGAGCGCAGCGTTCCCGCTCCCAGGAGAGTGTCGGCTGGACGAACTGCCGGTGGGTCTGCAGGTCATCGGGCCTCGGTACTCCGATGCAGCCATCGCCCGTTTCGGCTCGCTTATGGAAGAAGTCTTCGGTCCCTCTCCCTCGCCAGCCATGGCGCAGCTTTCGACAGGTTGACAAACGGGTGGGGCCCGGCTCCACCCGGTCGCTGCTCCATCCGGCTACTCTGAGAACATATGTTCGTTCTGGGAATCGATCCGGGGTTGACCCGGTGTGGCTACGGCGTTGTCGTGCAAGAGCGCGTCAACAAGCACAGCGCCATCGCTGCTGGCGTCATACGTACATCGCCACAGGACGAGGTGCCGATTCGACTTGCCGAACTGCTGAGCGAGATTCAGTCGCTGATCGTCGACTACCAGCCTGCAGTGGTGGCGGTGGAGCGGGTGCTGTTCCAGGTGAACGTGAGCACGGCCATGAGTGTTGGCCAGGCCTCGGGTGTGGCGATGGCGGCTGCGGCATCGGCCGGTTGTGACGTCATCGAGTATTCGCCGAACGAGATCAAGTCAGCCATTACCGGTGACGGCAGCGCCGACAAGGATCAAATGGAACAGATGGTGCAGCTGCTGTTGGGCATTGCCCAGCCGCTGCGACCTGTGGACGCCGCGGATGCGGTGGCAGTGGCGCTGTGTCACCTTGCGCAGAGCCCACAACTGAGCGCCCGAGGAGGGGCACGATGATTGGATACCAGACATGATTGGGTCATTGCGTGGAATTCTCCTGGAGCGCGGCGATGGCGATGTACTCGTCGAGGTAGCCGGCGTTGGCTACCGGGTGACCGTTGCCCCGTCCACGGCGGTAACGCTGGGGGAGTTGGGTGGCGAGGTTTTCATTCACATCCACCATCACATTCGCGAAGACAACCAGACCCTGTACGGCTTCCCATCCGGCGACGAGCGGCGAGCGTTCGTTGCGCTCCTGTCAGCTCATGGCGTCGGCCCGGCTCTCGCGCTGGCCATTCTGTCGGTGCACGACCCGGTCGGTCTGCAGCGTGTCCTGGCCGAAGACGATATTGCTGCGCTGTGCCTGGTGCCCGGCGTTGGCAAGAAGACGGCTGCTCGTCTCCTCGTGGAACTGAAATCGAAGCTTGACGTGGTGGCGGGAGATCTTGCCGCCACGGTGTCTGCCATCAGCGAGACACAGATTCCGAGCGCCCGTCGCGATGTGCGTGAAGCTCTGCTCGGGTTTGGATACAGCGACGAGGAGATCCATCAGGTTTTACGAGATGTGCCGGATGAAGGAGACGCAAGCGAACAATTGAAGGCGTGTCTCAAACGGCTGGCCATCGCCCCGTAAGGTTGCTGCTCAGTGCCTCGCGACGAACTACTCAACAACCGTGAAGAGATTCTCCGGCCCGAGCCGGTTGAAGATGATCTGCTCACGCGCGGGCCGGATGAGCCAGCCCTGCGACCAGACACGTTGGATGACTTCGTGGGTCAGGGTGAACTGAAGCGCCACCTCAACATCATTTTGGGCGCCGCCCGCAAACGTGGAGAAGCTGCTGACCATTTGTTGTTTGCCGGTCCGCCTGGTCTGGGAAAGACCACGCTCGCCAACATCGTCGCCACCGAGATGGGCGCCACGATCCACACCACTTCCGGACCAGCGCTCGAACGGGCCGGTGACCTCGCGGCAATTCTCACGAAGCTCGAACCCGGCGACATCCTGTTCATTGATGAGATCCACCGCTTGGCAAGGGCCATTGAAGAGGTCATGTATCCGGCCATGGAGGACTTCGAGCTCGACATCGTGCTCGGTAAAGGTCCGGCTGCGCGGTCCATCCGGCTTGAGGTGCCCCGCTTCACGCTCATCGGCGCAACCACCCGTCTTGGGTTGATCACCGGTCCGCTGCGCGACCGATTCGGCGAAGTGTCCCGTCTCGACTACTACGCACCTGACGAACTGAAGTCCATTGTTTTGCGCGCCGCTGGCATTCTTGGCGTCAGCATTGACGAGTCCGGCGCCACGGAAATCGCCCGACGGGCGCGAGGCACTCCCCGTATCGCAAACCGCCTGCTGCGTCGGGTGCGTGACTTCGCAGAGACCGAATGCGATGGGCATGTCGACGAGACCGTGGCGAAGGACGGCTTGGAACTTTTCGGCGTCGACGAGATAGGCCTCGACAAGATTGACCGAGCCATTCTGTCGTCCATTTGTGAGCGCTTTGGTGGCGGCCCGGTGGGTCTAAAGACGCTGGCCATCAGCGTCAGTGAGCCCGGCGAAACCGTGGAAGACGTATACGAACCATTTCTGATTCAGCAGGGCCTGCTGATGCGCACCCCGAAGGGCCGCATCGTTACCCCGGCAGCGTGGAGTCACCTCGGCTTGCGTCCGCCGGACCACAACGTCATGAAGATCGATCGCCGCCTCTTCGACTGACCCAAACCTCTGGGGCGATGTTTCTGCGCCAGCAAAACTCGGAAGGACTTCGGCCGGAACGGGCGAAAGCGCCCAATACCCTCGACAAGTGCACATCGACGCCTTCGACTACGAGCTGCCCGAGACGGCGATCGCTCAGACACCGCTGGCTGTTCGGGACGCGTCGCGGCTGCTTGTGGGCGGAACCAGTGGCGTCGAACATCGCCATGTGCGTGACATGGCGTCACTCGTCGGTCCCGGCGATGTGATTGTGGTGAACAACACCCGGGTGCTGCCAGCCCGGATCAAGCTGTTCAAGCCAACCGGCGGTGGCGTTGAGGTGTTCCTGCTCGAAGAACGTCCTGGTGGTTCGGGGGATTGGGAGGCGTTGGTTCGCCCGTCGAAGAAGACGCCGCCGGGCATGGTTCTGCGCACCGAAGCCGGTGAGCCGGTCATGCGGGCCGGCGAAGACCTGGGGGCCGGGCGCAGGGTGATCAGCCCCATCGACGACCGTGTGGTTCGCGAGATTGCCGACGCTCACGGGCAGGTGCCAACCCCGCCCTACGTGCGCGAGGCACTGGCCGACCCCGAGCGTTACCAAACGGTCTACGCCGAACGTGAACTTTCAGTAGCTGCACCCACGGCCGGTTTGCATTTCACGCCGGCGCTGCTCGACGCGTGCCGGGCAACTGGCGCCGAAATACACACGGTGGAACTTGCGGTGGGCATTGGAACCTTCCGGCCAATCACCGTTGAGGACATCGCCGAGCACGACATGCATGCCGAGGGCTATCACGTCTCAGCGACAACCTGGGCTGCGTGCCAGAACGCTCAGCGTGTGATTGCCATTGGCACCACGTCGGTACGAGCGCTGGAGAGCGCGGCCACGTTCGGTGAACCAGACGGCAACGGCGACCGCTACGGGAAGACCGAGCTGTTCATTTCTCCCGGCTACGAGTGGAAGGTTGTTGACGCACTGCTCACCAACTTTCACCAACCGCGTTCGTCACTACTCGTGATGCTCGCAGCGTTCGCCGGACCGGGCTGGAGAGATCTCTACGCTGAAGCTCTCAGTGCCGGGTACCGGTTCCTCTCGTTCGGAGACGCAATGCTCATTGCGCGAGCTGGGCTTACTCCAGGACAGGAGGTCACCTCATGAAGTTCACGGTCACCAATACCGATGGACGGGCTCGAACCGGTGTCATTGAAACGCCTCGCGGGTCCATGCAGACGCCAGCGTTCATGCCCGTGGGCACGCGGGCAGCGGTGCGTCACCTCAGTGCGCTGGACCTGGAAGACCTCGGTGCCGAGATAATTCTGGGCAACACCTATCACCTGATGCTTCGTCCCGGTGCGGATCTTGTGAAGGAAATGGGCGGGCTGCACGGGTTTGAAGACTGGAACGGCCTGATCCTCACCGACAGCGGCGGCTACCAGATCTTCAGCCTCGAACCGAAAATCACAAAGAACGGGGCCATCTTCCGCTCAACCTATGACGGTTCCAAGCATGAACTCACGCCCGAGGGAGCGGTGGATGTGCAACTTGCCCTGGGAGCCGACATTCAGATGGTGCTCGACATCTGCCCTGCGCTCCCAGCCACGCCTGATCAGCTGCGCAAAGCTGTTGACACCACTGCTGACTGGGCGGCGCGAGCCCGCAGGGCGTTCCTGGCTCGCCCAGAAGTTCAGGACGGCATGCGAGCCCAATTTGGAATCGTGCAGGGCGGGCTCGACGTTGACCTTCGTCGCGAGAGCGCGGAGCGCACCATCGACATTGGTTTCGAGGGATACGCCGTTGGTGGCTTGTCCGTAGGGGAGGAGCGCTCGCTGATGATGCCGCCGATGGCCGCCACGACAGCCGCCCTCCCGCAGGACCAGCCTCGTTACCTCATGGGGGTGGGCGATCCGCTCTCGCTCATCGAAGGGATCTCGGTCGGCATCGACATGTTCGACTGTGTGTTGCAAACCCGTCTCGCCCGGCATGGAACAGCGTTGACGACCCGAGGAAGAGTGAACGTCAAGCGAGCGGAGTTTGCACGCGACGATCTCCCGCTGGATCCGGGTTTTCCCGCAAGCCCCATCAACCGATACTCCCGTGCCTACCTGCGTCACCTCTTTCAGGTGCAGGAACCGACCGGAGCTCGCCTGCTCACCCTGCATAATCTGGCGTGGACCCTCAACCTGATGCAGCAGGCCCGAGACGCGATAGCCAACGACACACTGTCCGATCTTCTCGCTGAGGTTGCCTCGGTTTGGGGCTGAGGCGCGGCTAGCCTCAAACGGTTCACACCGGGACGTCAGACTCACAGGAATTGGCATGGATATCGGCGTATTGGCAATCTTTGCAGTGCTGTACCTGGCACTGTGGTACTTCTTCCTTCGACCGCAGCAACAGCGGGCGAAGAAGCAACGGGCGATGCTCACACAGCTCACCGTCGGCGACGAAGTTCTGACGTCATCCGGGATGTACGGGCAGATCACCGAGTTTGATGGGAGCACGGTCTTCCTAGCTGTGGCAGACAACCTCGAGATCAAGGTGACGCGCGAATCCATCGCCGAGCGGGTCGTCTACGGCGACCCCGAACCAGACCTTGTCGATGACGTGGTCGAGGACGAATCATGAAACAAGGCATGGGTTCCCTGATCGGGATTGTCGTTGTCACGCTTGGCGCACTTGTCGCAACCATTGCGGTCGGCAACACTCCGAAGCTGGGCCTCGACCTCGAAGGCGGGGTGGAAGTTGTTCTTCGCCCAGCCGAGGACGTCGACAACCTGGTACTTGCTGCTGACCCGGTGAACCTTCAGCGTGCCGCCGAAATCATCCGTCTCCGCGTGGACTCCATTGGTGTGGCCGAGCCGGACGTGACTGTCCAGGACAGCGACATCGTTGTGCAGCTGCCGGGCGTGGACGACCCGCAGCGTGCGGTCGACCTTGTTGGGCAGACGGCGGAGCTTCGCTTCCGTCCCGTGCTGTACCCGCCCATCAACCTCAACCAGCTTCCCCAGGCGTCTGCGCTCTACCAGTCCCGGTTCGGGTCCCTGGGAGACATCGATGCGCAGCTCGCCGAGACCATCCAGCTGAATCTCGCGTCCGGTGACGGCGAGGTTTCGACCGGGACAGGCGTCGAAGACGATGGCGAGGATGAGACCGGAATGGCGTCGCTTGCGCCCGGCACGGAGAGCGCTGCCGCATTCCAGGCCGACGACGCCGACGGCGCTGATGACGCCGACGGCGCTGATGACGCCGACGAACTCACCGACGAGCAAACCGAAGAGTTGCTGGCCCAGCTCGAAGCGTTGCAGGGTGATACCGGAACCAGCCCGTTCCAGCAGCAGGCCGGAACATCCATCTACAACGCCGACGGTTCCATCAACGTCATCAAGGTCGAAGGCATCAACGGTGGTGCCGGAACCGACGAGCTTTTCTCCGGCGACTTCAGCGACACGCGCGCTGAGGACATTGAAGACGCATCGGTGGTCATGACCGATGGTCGCCAGGTCTACCTGCTCGGCCCGACCATCTTCACCGGTGCTGCACTTGAGGGAGCTCAGCCCATCGGTCTCGGCGGCGGTTGGCGCATTTCGGTGACCTTCAAGGACGGCGCAGCAGGAGCCGACCTGCTCAACGTTGCTGCTGACATGTGTTTCTTCCAGCGGGAGACCTGCCCCACCGGGTCCATGGCAACAGTCCTTGACCGTCGAGTCGACTCCGCTGTTGGCTTCGAAACCCCCGTATTCGCGGACTCCACCATTTCCATCAGTCGAGGAAACATCGGGTTCCCGGAAGCCGAAGCACGCGACACGGCGACGGTTCTGGACTTCGGCGCCCTTCCGGTTGAATTTCAGGACCCAACCGAAGCCGGCCTTGTGCGCACAGTCTCGTCCACCCTCGGCGAGGGTTCGCTGCGTGCGGGTTTGATTGCAGGTGCGGTCGGTATCGCTCTCGTTGCGCTTTACATGCTGTGGTTCTACCGATTCCTCGGTTTGGCGGCCATTCTCTCATTGCTTGTCTCCGCAAGCCTGCTGTACGTCATCGTGTCGTTCCTTTCGGCCACTCGGGGCCTGGCGCTCACGCTTGCGGGCATCGTTGGCCTGATCGTCTCGATTGGTGTCTCGCTCGACTCGAACGTGGTCTATTTCGAACACTTGAAGGAGGACATCGCAGATGGAAAAACCATTCGGTCATCCACCGACCGAGCTTTCCCCATCGCGTTCCAGACGGTCTTCTGGGCCAACATGGCCACGCTCATTGGCGCCGTGATCCTCTGGGCCATGACCGACGGATCGGTGAAAGGCTTTGCTCTCATGCTTGGCATTGCCTCGGTGCTCGACCTCGTCGCCACGTACTTCTTCATGCGCCCGTTCGTTTCCTGGTTGGCGCATCGAGACGGAGCTGATGACAAACCTCGTCGCTTCGGGGCCGGCCTCGTCCGAGAGGCGGTGGAGGCATGAGCACGTTCACTGATCTCGCATCGGGGCGTACTGCCTTTGAGTTCCCCGGTCTGTGGAAAAAGGCCGCTGTTCTTTCCGCCATGCTCGTCCTCATCTCTCTGCTTTCGTGGGGCGTGCGTGGACTGAATCTCGGCATCGAGTTCGAAGGCGGACAGTCCTGGGAACTTCAGTCTCAGACCGCTGACGTCGACAGTCTTCGGTCCACCGTCGAATCTCTCGGCGTGGCCGTTGGGCCGGTGCAAAAGATTGCCGGCGACCTGTATCGAGTGCGTGCCCAGATCGAGGGTGCTGATACGGCGTTGGTGAATCAGATCACGGATGCGCTGGCGGCAGATGCAGGGATTGCGTCGGCAGAAATCAGCACCAACTCGGTTGGGCCGTCCTGGGGGGAGCAGCTCACGAGCAAGGCACGCAATGCGCTCATTGTGTTCTTCATTGTGCTGTTCATCTACATAGCGGTGCGCCTGGAATTGAAGATGGCGGTTGGTGCCATGGTGGCGGTGGTGCACGACATCCTCATCACCGTCGGTGTCTATGCGCTCTTCCAGTTTGAGGTCACCGCGGCCACGGTCATCGCCTTCCTGACAATTCTCGGTTATTCGCTCTACGACACGCTTGTCGTCTTCGACAAGATCAAAGAAAACGAGTCGCGCGTGTCCAACGCGTCTCAGCTCACGTACTCCGGTCTGGTCTCCTACTCCGAGAACCAGGTGGTCATGCGCTCCATCAACACCACCATCACCTCGGTGCTGCCGGTGCTGAGCGTTCTGATCATCGGTCGCTTCATCCTCGGTGAAGTCACACTTCAGGAGTTCGCGATTGCACTGCTCGTCGGCTTGATCGTTGGAACGTACTCGTCGTTGTTCGTCGCAGCCCCGATTGTTGCGTGGCTCAAAGAACGTGAGCCGGCAAACATCGCCCGCCGCGAGCGACTCGAAGGAACCGACACGAGCACGGCCACGGTTCGTGAGGAGCTTGCTTCGGCTGACAGTTCCCGCACCATTCGTGCCGCATCCCGGGCCGAGGGAACCGCCAGTCCAATCCGGCATATGGGTAAGGGCGCTGACGGTGGTTCCACCGAGAGGGCCACCCGCCCAACCACACCGAGCTCCATTCCTGCCCGGCCCCGAAAGAAGAAGAATCGCTGATGAGTCTCGAGTGGCTCGGCGAGTTTGTTCACGACGTCCCGGACTTTCCGACGCCGGGCGTGCTGTTCAAAGACATCAGTCCGCTGCTCGCAGATCCAGACGCGCTGCGATTCGCTGTTGAGGCGATGGCCGAGCCGTACGTGGGCGGCGATGTCGACCATGTCGCTGGAATCGACGCTCGCGGGTTCATTCTCGGCGCAGCTGTGGCGTACCGCCTTGGCTGCGGCTTCGTGCCCATCCGTAAATTCGGCAAACTGCCCCGCGCCACGGTGAGCCGGTCCTATGACCTCGAGTACGCGAACAACACCATCGAGATGCACGCCGACGCGTTCGCTCCCGGAGATCGCGTCGTGCTTGTGGATGACGTGCTCGCCACCGGTGGGACGGCTGCGGCCTCGCTGGAACTTGTAGCCGATACCGGGGCCGACGTCGCCGGTGCGGCCTTTCTCATCGAACTTGGCTTTCTTGATGGCCGGAAACGCCTCGGTACCCATGTTCCTCACGTACTCTTGAGCTACGACTGATCTTTCCTGTACGCAGAGCGATCAGGTGATGGAACCAGTTCCCAGTCATTGGGCTTGAGTGGTCGAGGAGAAATCCCATGGTGACAGTGCGTCGAGTGGTCCCCTGGAAACGCGATGTCGATGTTCCACCGGATGAGTTCCAGATCCTGCTGGACGTGTTTTCTGACGCTCATCCGGACTCGTCGGTCGAGCTGATCGAGCGGGCGTACAAGCGGTCCTTTGAGCTGCACTCGGGCCAGGTTCGCAAGTCCGGAGAGCCGTACTTCCTGCATCCGCTTGCGGTTGCCCGCATTGTGGCGGAACAGGGTATGGACGACGTCTCGCTTGCCGCGGCGCTTCTGCACGATGCCGTCGAAGACACCGAAGTTGGACTTGACGGCATTGTCGAGGAGTTTGGCGAAGAAGTAGCTGCCATTATCGACGGCTGCACCAAGGTTGACCGCATCGAGTTCGACACGAAGGAGCAGCAGCAGGCCGCAACACTTCGCAAGATGATGATCGCCGTGGCCAAAGATGTTCGAGTGCTGATCATCAAGCTTGCGGACCGCCTGCACAATATGCGAACAATTGCGGTGCTGCCCGTCTGGAAGCAGCAACGCACGGCCACGGAGACCATGGCGGTCTATGCGCCGCTCGCCCATCGCCTTGGCATGACGTCGCTCAAGAGTCAGCTTGAAGACCTGTCGTTCGCTGCGATGCACCCGAAATGGTTTGGGGAGATCGACTACCTCGTGGCCCAGCAGGATCCGGAGCGGGAGCTCTTGATCAGCCAGGTCAGCGGCGAGATGCAGGACCTTCTCGACAAGGCTGGCATCAAAGCGCAGGTCACCGGTCGCCCGAAGCACCTCTACAGCATCTACGAAAAGATGGTGCTGAAGCGGCGCGAGTTCGACGAGATTTACGACCTGGTCGGAGTGCGCATCATCGCTCAGGACGTGGCCGACTGTTACCGCGCGCTTGGCGCTGTGCACGCGGCGCGCCGTCCCGTGCAGGGTCGATTCAAAGACTTCATTGCCATGCCGAAGTTCAATCTCTATCAGTCGTTGCACACCACCGTGGTCGGCCCGCAGGGCACGCCGATCGAGGTCCAAATCCGTACGCCGGAGATGCATGCGCGAGCCGAGTTCGGCGTGGCGTCGCACTGGTCGTACAAAGACGGGTCAGGCAGCAGGGATGAGGACCTTGCCTGGCTGAATCGAATTGCGGATTACACCGCCGATGACGCAGACCCCGGCGTCTTCCTTACCAACCTCCAGAGCGACTTGAGCAAGGAAGAGGTTCTTGTCTTTACGCCGAAGGGGCGCATCGTCTCGCTGGAGGCAGGCGCAACGCCCGTTGACTTTGCCTATGCGATTCACACGGAGATTGGCGATCAGTGCATTGGCGCAGAGGTGAACCGCCAACGCGTATCGCTCGACCATGAACTGGTCCCCGGCGACACCGTCAAAATCGTCACCAATTCGGCTGCTGATCATGGTCCATCGGAGGACTGGCTGGAGTTCGTGACGACGCACAAGGCGCGGACGGCCATCCGTCGATGGCATCTGCGCGATCATCGCGAAGATCTCAAGGCGAGTGGATGGGAAAGTCTGGAAGCACCGTTGCGTGACGCCGGCCTGTCGATGGGGGAGATCGAGGCATCGACCACACTCGACTGGGTTGCTGGGGTAATGAACTTCACTGATCGGGACACGTTGCTGTCAGCGCTTGGTGACGGACATGTTGCGCCGAAGGCAGTCGTGTCACGGATCGAAGCGGCGCTCAAGGGCGGGGCCCAGCAGGATTCTCAGGACGAACGCGTTTCGCGCAGTCTGTTCCAGACGACTCGTGAGTCTGCGCCGTCCACGAAGTCGAAGGGCGTCGGCGTGCATGTCGAGGGCCTCGAAGATGTGTGGGTTCGGTTGTCGAAGTGCTGCCGCCCGGTGCCACCCGATCAGATCATGGGCTTCCACACGCGCGGTCGCGGTGTGTCCGTGCACCGCTCAGATTGCGCGAATGCGGTCTCATTGGCGTCGCACAAAGAAGACAAGCTCATCGACGTCGAGTGGGATGCGGCCTATGTCAGCTCGTTCGTCGCCTCCATTGAGGTGAAGGCTTTCGACCGTCATCACCTGCTGGCGGAGGTGGCGGGCCGTGTATCGGATCAGGAAGTGAACATCCTTTCCAGTTCCACACGAACAGGCGAAGATCACGTCACGCTTCTGAAGTTTGAGTTTGAACTTGGCGATATCGCCCAGCTCGATTCGGTGCTCCGGTCCGTTCGCTCGGTCAAGGGTGTGTACAGCGCTGCTCGCAGCACCGAAGGCTGACATGCGGCTCAGTCCCAGAACCCTCAATCAGATTCACTCGCCAATCGGCGAAGCCTTCGCTCTTGGTATGCAAGGCGGCAAGAGCCGCCCGCTACTGAACATGTCCCAAGCGGCGCCGGCCTGCGCCACGGCGCCCGCAATCACCGCCCACATCGCAGAACAGGTGCATGCCCCGGACATCGGCGGCTATGCGCCGCAACCCGGCCTGCGGGCGCTGCGCGAGGTCTTTGCTGGCGAACTCTCCGCTGACTACCAGGGTGCGGTCTCTCCCAACCAGGTGCTGATCACGCCTGGTTGCAATCAGGCATTCTGCCTGGTGGCGTCGGCCTTGGCGGGCCCCGGCCACAACATCATCCTTGTGTCGCCGTTCTACTTCAACCACGACATGTGGCTGCGTCTCGATGGCACCGAGGTGAAGCATTTGGTTACCGGCGAGGACCTGATGCCTGATCCTGATGCAGCCGCGGCGCTCATCGATAACCGGACTGCCGCCATTGTGATGGTCACGCCGGGTAACCCAACCGGAGCGATCGCCGAACCAGCACTGATCCGGTCGATGGCTGAGATGGCGCGTCGCCACGAAGTTGCACTGGTGATCGACGAGACCTACCGGTCATATCGGGGTACTGATGCCCCGGCCCACGATCTGTTCGCTGAGCCGGGCTGGGATGACACGGTGGTGTCCCTTCACAGCTTTTCCAAGGATTTCGCCCTCCCCGGCTACCGGGTGGGAGCCATGGTCGGCAGCGCTGAACTGCTCGCTGAGTCCATGAAGCTCCTCGATTGCATGACGATCTGCACCCCTCGCATTGGACAGGAGGCCGTGTGGGCCGGCCTCACACAGGCCACATCGTGGCGAGCGGAGAAGGTGGCAGAGACCCTGGCTCGTCAGGCGCATTTCGAGATGCTCATGGCTGATCAACCCGGCGGGTACGAACTGGTCAGCGCCGGCGCATACTTCGGTTGGTTGAGGCACCCGTTCGCTGGTCGCCCAACCAAAGATGTGGTTCGCTCACTGGTGGTGGACCACGACGTGCTGATGATTCCCGGCGACGCCTTCACCGCAAGTGATGAGCGCATGATCCGAAGCAGCTTCGCGAACCTCACCATTTCGGAACTCGACGAACTCGCCACCCGCCTCACCGAATAACCCGCCTCTGGCCAACGGTCTCAGTGACCAGCGGATTGTAGGTACGTGCTCACGCTGGGTGCTCAACTGGTAACGGTTCCTCTGAGGAGGCGCGTCAGGTTGTAACGGTTCCTCTGAGGAGGCGCGTCCGCTTGTAACGGTTCCTCTGAGGAGGCGCGTCAGGTTGTAACGGTTCCTCTGAGGATCCGTGTTAGTCGGCCCACTGAGGTTCGGGATACTCCTGGGTCGGTTCCGAAGCGGCAGCCTCTCGGGTTGGACGTTGGGCTTCGATGTCCGGATCCGGTCCGAAGTCGGCGAGGGAGGACGCAACAAGAGGAGACTGCTCGACGATGGCGGGCTCGTCAAGTGCAAGTGAAGCGTCTTCGATGGGCACGCCGGGCGGCGCCACAGCCGCTGCTTCCCGTTTCGCCGCCTTGCGGGCGATGCGGCGTTCTTTGCGGCTCGGCTCACCCCGGCCACTGGCTCCGTTGGCGACCGCCTCGCCAAGCATGCGGTCGCGCCTGGCGTCGCGGTCCAGATCGATTGCTGCGTTGAGCTGGGCACCAATCAGAATGCTGGAGGAGACCACGTAGAGCCAAATAAGAAGACCAAGACCACTGCCGAGCAGTCCGACCGGGTCTGATGCGTCGGAGGTTTCGGCGATGTAGATGGCGGCCAGGTACGAACCGCCGATCCAGAAGATGGCCGTCAACGCAGCACCCGGAAGGTCATAGCGCAGGGGCGTGCGCTCGCGTGGCGCCCAGTGCAACAGCACACTGGCCCAGCCCACGACGACAACGAAGACGACAGGGAAGATTCCGTACCCGACAAGCACGTCCCATGGTTCGGGGAGATTGAACCCTGAGCGGTTGAGCCCGAGCACGATCAGTAGGCCGTTCATCACGATGATGGAGACGAGGGCCACGATCACACCGACCACACGCGTCATGAGCCAGTTGCGCTGGTTCTGCGTCCCCGAGATGAGGCCGAGCGCGCCGATCAGTGAGGTGAACCCGCGCGATGACGAATAAAGCGAGATCAAGAGTGAGATGGTCACCGCTCCGGTGTTTTGCGTGTCGAAGAGGGTGTCGATGGACTTTGCTGTGCCGTTCGTGCCGAAGAGCGTGGTGACAAGGTTGGTCAACTCGGCCCTTGCGTCCTCGGCCACCTCGGTGCCAGCAATGGTGTCCAACCAGCCAAGCGCAGATCCGGCAGCGATAACGATGGGGACCACACTCAGCACGCCCCAGAAGCTGATCTCAGCAGCGAGGCTCAGCACCCGGTTGCGGCGAACAAGGCTGATGATGCTGCCGATGATCCGGAACGGCCAGAACGCTCGCACGCTCCGGGGAACGCGCCCCCAGATGTTGCTGAAGAACCGGCTCACGCGGGACAGGCCGGACAGGCGAAGATCGTCCAAGCGATCGCCAAGTGGCGCTTGAATCGGATCCGGGGTCACAAACCCAAGGGTAGAGCGCAAAAGTCTCTTCGCCCTCGCGGTCCTGCCGGTAGCCTCTAGGCCTTGGCTTCTGCAAAATTCACCGCACCCAAAGGCACGAGGGACGTTCTCCCTCCCGAGTCGTCTCGTCAACGTGCCCTCATTGATGTGTTCGCACACCAGTGCGCTCTTGCCGGCTACGGCCAGATCGTCTCGCCGATGTTCGAGGAACTTGCCGTCTTCAAACGTCTTGGGGAATCCACCGACGTGGTGACCAAGGAGATGTTCAACTTCTTCGACAAGAAGGAGAAGAACCCGACCGAGTTCGCGCTCCGCCCGGAATTGACCGCATCGGTGGTGCGTGCCTATGTGCAGCATCGGCCGGCTCCGCCGTGGAAGGTCTGGTACGAAGGTCCTCAGTTCCGCTACGAACGACCGCAGGCGGGCCGCTACCGACAGTTCACGCAGGTTGGCGTCGAAGCGCTCGGCACCGATGATCCGTACGTCGATGTTGAAGTCATTGCGCTCGCGTCGCAGTTCTACGCGGCACTTGGTCTCACCCAGGTCCGGCTGCTTCTCAACTCGTTGGGTGACGACTCCTGTCGTCCGGCGTACATGGAGGCACTCACGTCGTACCTGCGCTCCAATGCGGCGGACCTCTCCGAGCAGTCGAGTGCCACGCTTGAAGTCAACCCGCTGCGCGTACTCGACTCGAAGCGGCCAGAGGATCAGGCGATCGTTGATGCCGCTCCAATCATGGTGGACTTCCTCTCCGAGGAAACATCTGCCCATTTCGATGTTGTGCGCTCTGGCCTTGACGCTCTCGATGTCGCCTACGAGATCTCGCCGCGGCTTGTTCGCGGTCTCGACTACTACACCCGCACCACGTTCGAGTTCGCCGGCGATGCGCTCGAAGGTTCTCAGAACGCCGTCGGTGGCGGCGGTCGCTATGACGGTCTGGCCGAAGCACTGGGCGGTCCGGCAACTCCCGGCATCGGGTTCGCCCTCGGTGTGGAACGCATCTTGTTGGCCTGCGATGCCGAAGGTGTCTTCCCAGCTCCCGAGACTCTGGTCGACGTATTCGTCGTGGATCTCACCGGCGGCGCCGAAGCACTGACCCTGACCGACAGCCTTCGCGCTGGTGGCCTCCGCGCAGATCGAGCCTTCGGCGGCCGATCCATGAAGGCGCAGATGAAACTGGCCGACCGAAGCGGCGCATCGATCGCGCTGCTGGTCGGTGAGGATGAAGTAGCCGCCGGTACCGTCACGGTACGAAGTCTGCGGACTCAACGGGATCAGCTGAGCGTCTCACGCTCGGACGTGGTCACCGAAACAAAGTCATTGCTGGAACAACTGGCACTATTGGAAACACTGAAGATGGAGACTCGCTCGTGAGCGACACCACTGGTACAGGCATTGAGACCACGCAGTACGAAGAAGAAGCGTGGGAGGACGGCGACGAAGATCTCAGCCGCGCCCGCGGTATGCGCACCGACTACTGCGGTGAGCTGAATGCGGACGACGAGGGTCGCGAAGTTCAGATCTGTGGCTGGGTGGCCAATCGGCGCGAACACGGCGAGAAACTCGCCTTCATCGACGTGCGTGACCACACGGGCATCATTCAGACCGTTGTTGACGAGAAGCAGGAGTTGCGCTCCGAGTTCGTCGTCCAAATCACCGGCACCGTCACCCTGCGCGAGGAGATGATGATCAACAAGAACATCTCCACCGGCGAAGTTGAACTCAAGGACTGCACCGTGGTGGTGCTCAACAAGGCGGACACACCTCCGTTCCAGGTGAACAGTCGACAGCCGGTCGACGAGAACCTGCGACTCAAGCACCGTTACGTTGACCTGCGCACTGAGCGCATGCAGCGCAACATGCGCTACCGCGCCATTCTGAACAGCGCCGTGCGCAATGCCATGGAAGACCAGGGCTTCGTGGAGTTTGAAACTCCGATGCTGATTGCGTCCACTCCCGAAGGCGCCCGCGACTTTGTGGTGCCAAGCCGCATGAAGCCGGGCGAGTTCTACGCGCTTCCGCAGAGCCCACAGATCTTCAAGCAGCTTTCCATGGTTGGCGGTCTTGACCGCTACTACCAGATGGCCCGCTGCCTGCGCGATGAGGACCTTCGAGCGGATCGCCAGTTCGAGTTCATGCAGCTTGACGCCGAGATGAGTTTCGCCGGGCAGGATGACGTGCTCGAGGTCATTTCCTACGCCATCAACTGCGCGGTGGATGCGGTGCGAGGCGAGTGGCCGGAAGAGATTCCGACCATGACCTACGAGACGGCCATGGAGTACTACGGCAACGACAAGCCGGACATGCGTTTCGACATGCTGCTCGTGGAGCTCACGCCGATGTTCGAAGGTACCGAGGCGAACGTTTTCAAGACCGACTGCGTGAAGGGCATTCTCGCCAAGGGCGGAGCCACTGAACTTGGTCGCAACCGCATAGATGAGCTCACCGACATGTGCAAGAAGTGGGGAGCGAAGGGTCTTGCCTGGTTCCGCGTTGGCGAGAACATGGAGTTGGACGGCGCCCTCACCAAGTTCATGAGTGCCGAAGAGCTGACGCAGATGCCTGCACAGATGGGCGCCGAACCCGGCGACCTCATTCTGTTGCAGTCCGGTGCCCGCAAGGACGTGCTCAACGTGCTCGGTCGGCTGCGTCTGGAGCTTGGCCAACCGGCTGTCGATGAAGGTGGGCTGCAGTTCGTGTGGATCACCGAGTTCCCACTTTTCGAAGGTCTGAACGACGCAGGTGACCCCATTCCGGCACACCACCCGTTCACCATGCCGCACCCTGACGACGTGGACTATCTCGTCCGCGGCGGCGGCGAATCGCTGTTGAAGATCCGCTCGCAGAGTTATGACCTGGTGCTCAACGGTTGGGAGCTGGGTTCCGGTTCTGTCCGAATCCACGAGCCCGAGATCCAGAAGGCAGTCTTTGCGTCGCTCGGTATTGGCGACGATGAGGCAGAGGCCAAGTTCGGCTTCCTGCTCGACGCATTCCGGTTCGGCGCTCCGCCCCATGCTGGCTTTGCCTTCGGCCTGGATCGCCTTACGGCTCTGCTGCTGGGCGAGGAGAACATCCGCGAGGTGATTTCCTTCCCGAAGACACAGTCCGGTGGAGATCCGCTGACGAACGCTCCTGGTCCGCTTGATGACAGGCACCTGGACGAGCTCGGTCTGCGCGTTCTGCCCCAGCCCGAGTAGACGAGGTCATGGCCATTCAGGGCCCGGATGGGCCGATCGACATACCCGGGCGCGCACTCTTTGTTGTCGCGCACCCGGATGACATCGATTTCGGTTCGGCGGGGACCGCGGCCGTGCTTCGTGAAGCCGGCTCCCATGTTGCGTACTGCCTTGTCACGTCAGGTGATGCGGGCAGTGACGACATGACCGTTTCCACCGAAGACCTGGCCGCACTGCGTCAGACTGAACAGACCGCGGCAGCCGCCGCTGTTGGGGTCGACACCCTGCATTGGCTGGGCGTGCCCGACGGTCGGGTGGAGGCAAACCTGGATTTGCGCATGCGCATCTCCCGGGTGATACGCATCGAGAGGCCGGACGTGGTCATCACGCAGTCGCCAGAACCAAACTGGGACCGGATCTACGGCAGCCACCCGGACCACCTGGCGACGGCACAGGCCTGTATGGCAGCTGTCTATCCGGACTCGCGCAATCCGCGAGCGTTCCCTGAGCTACTTGCCGAAGGGCATAAGCCCCACACGGTGCCGCAGGTCTGGATGGGTAGCCAGAATCGCACGGTGTTCGTCGACATCACCGATGTGATGGACAAGAAGATCGCTGCGCTTCGAGCCCACACCAGCCAGACCTCCCAAATGGGTGAGCGACTCCCGAAGCTGCTCAACGAGTGGGCTGGCGACACGGCCCGTTCCGCTGGCATGCCAGATGGTCGCCTCGCCGAAGGATTCCGTCTCGTCAACACGGCCTGACCCCTGCGCGGTGTCAGACACACCGTTACAAGTTGATGGGATCCTGCAGCTCAGACCGGCTACTACGCTGGCCGCATGAGTGATCTGACTGGGCAGGTGACGGTGGTGACCGGTGGCAATGGCGGGATAGGGCTCGGTCTCGCCGAGGGCGTGGCTCGAGCTGGCGGTGACGTCATGGTGTGGGGCCGCAACGCCGAGAAGAACGAGGCGGCCATCAGCCACCTGCGGGAAGCAGGAGCACGCGCCGAGTCTCTGGTCTGTGATGTGAGCAGCGAGGAACAGATCGCTTCAGCGATGACACAGACTGTTGAACAGATGGGACGCCTTGACGCCTTCTTTGCAAACGCAGGACGTGGTGGCACCGGTACCCCGTTCCTCGACCTTCCGCTGGAGGAGTGGCGCGCGGTTATGGCTGTGAATCTTGACGGGCTGTTCCTCTGCCTCCAGGCGGCCGCCCGCCAGATGGTGGCTCAGGGAACGCCGGGCGCACTTGTGGGTATTTCGTCGACGTCGGCTATCCACGGCGCAGCGGGGAACGAGGCCTACGGTACGTCAAAGACGGCCGTGCTCGGGCTGGTTCGGGCGTTGTCTGTTGGGCTGGCCCGTCATCAGATTCGGGTGAACGCATTGTCGCCGGGGTGGACGAAGACCGATCTCGCTTCGGCAGGCTACGAGAATGAGAAGTTCCTGGACGTCACGACGCGTCGAACTCCGGTTCGGCGGTGGGCCGAACCGGAAGAGTTCAACGACGTGGGAGCGTTCCTTGCGGACCCTGCGCTGAGCTTTCACACGGGTCAGAACATGGTGGTCGACGGCGGCTACACCGTCTTCTGAAACCACGCCCGTCACGCGATGTCGGGTGCAATGGTTATCGTGCTGCGTGCAACGCCATCCGACGGAGTCGGGTGCAATACTTACGGTCGCTCGCCGAAGTCGGGTGACTCGGTTCGGGTGCGCTTGACTTCCCAGAAGCCCGGGATCTGCGCCATGGCGACGAACCCGTCCCAGAGCTGCAGTGCCTGGTCACCGGTTGGGGCCTTGGTGATGACAGGGCCGAACAGTGCGACGCGGTCTCCGTTGACGTCGTCCAGGGCAATGATGGGCGTGCCGACGTCATCCCCGGTGAGCGCAAGGCCAGCGTCCATGCCGGTCTGTATGACGGCATCCCACTTCTCGTCGTCAAAGGCAGCTGCGTGTGATGTGTTCAGCCCAACAGCTTCGAGCGCTTCGGCAGCGGTGAAGTCGCGACTCTGGTCGTGATGGATGCGGCGACCCAACTCCCAGTAGAACGCGAACACTCCGGCGTTGCCGGCTTCGGTGCGTACCGACTCCATGACCCGCAGGAGCTTGTGCGTGAGGTTGGCAGACGCGAAGTAGGAGCTGTCCTCAGGCGGTTGGTTTTTGACGAGCAGGCTGATGGGCTGCCATGTCACATTCACATCACGATTTGGTACTACTTCGTCGACCACCCAACGGGCGGTCACCCAGCACCACGGTCAAATAGGGTCAACCCAGAATTCAATGTCCATGGATCGAACCTAACAGCAGCAGTGGAGTCAACGTTCGAAGGACCGTCGGTCTCCGTTGCCCCGGGGTCGTCTTCGCAGAACGCAGGTGGATCCAGTTATCCGGCATGTTCCGATCGAGCCACTGTGCTGATCGAGCCACTGTGCTGATCGGGCCACTGTGCGGATCGAGCCACTGTGCTGATCGAGCCACTGTGCGGTGGCGGCTGATAGAACACGGGTATGGCCGATGATCTCTTTGCTGCCGCGGCGCAAAACAGCTTGGAACGACAGCAGCCGCTGGCGGCTCGCATGCGGCCGGTCCGTCTTGATGACATCGTCGGGCAGAAGCATCTGCTTGGTGAGCGGATGCCGCTGCGCCGGTTGATCGAGGCCGACCGTCTTTCGTCCGTCATTTTCTGGGGGCCGGCGGGAACCGGAAAGACCACGCTTGCGCAGGTGGTGGCACGAACCACCGCACGCTACTTCGTGCAGCTCTCGGCCACGAGCGCTGGTGTGAAAGACGTGCGTGAGGAACTTGCCCGGGCTGAACAGCGGCTGGGGGAGCGCAACCAGCGCACGATTCTGTTCCTCGACGAAGTGCACCGCTTCAACAAGTCCCAGCAGGATTCATTGCTGCCGGCTGTCGAATCCGGACTGATCACCCTCATTGGTGCCACCACCGAAAATCCGTACTTCGAAGTGAACGCGCCGCTGATGTCACGCTCAACGCTCTTCCGACTTCACCCGCTTGATGATGAGGCCATTGATGAGCTGACCCGCCGGGGCCTGGCGTTTGAAAGTGCCACCGCTGACGAGGCAGCCATCGAGCATCTCGTCGCCCGCGTGGGCGGCGACGGTCGTCAGACGCTGACCGCACTCGAAGTGGCCATCGCGCTTGCTGGCGAGCGGGCGAAGCCAATACACGTCACCAACGCCGACATGGAAGCAGCACTGGACGTGAAGGCGTTCCGGTACGGCAAAGACGAGCACTACGACACGATCTCGGCGTTCATCAAGTCCATTCGCGGCTCGGACCCGGACGCAGCCGTCTACTGGTTGGCCCGAATGCTGGAAGCGGGGGAGGACGCCCGCTTCATCGCCCGGCGTCTGGTGGTGCACGCAAGCGAGGACATCGGCATGGCTGACTCCCACGCACTGCTCGTGGCCACGGCGGCGGCGCAGGCCGTCGAGTTTGTGGGTCTGCCAGAAGCGCGCATCAACCTGAGTCATGCGACGGTGTACCTCGCCACCGCTCCCAAATCGAACCGGGCTTACGCTGCCATCAACAAGGCGGAGGTTGATGCCCGATCCAAAGGCGGCGAGGTTCCCGCCCACTTGCGTGACGCGCATTACACGGGTGCGCAGACGTTGGGGCATGGGAAGGGGTACCGATATCCCCACGATGATGAGCGCGGTTGGGTCGAGCAGGAGTATCGTCCCAAAGAGGTGGCCGATGCGGTGTACTACGAGCCAACCCAGCACGGCGATGAAGCACGGATCGCCCGACTGATGAAGGAGCGCAGCTGATGTTCAAACGAGTAATCTGGTTTGGCAGCGGCGTTGCTTCCGGCGTGGTTGGTAGCTGGTGGGGGAAGCGCAAGGTCAAGCAGCAGGTGGAGAAGCTGGCCAGCCCGGAAGTGATGCGGGAGATGGTAAAGAAGACCGCGAGTGCAACTGCCACGAATGCCGCGACCAACGCTTCCACCGCAGCATCTTCCGCCGTCACCAACGCAACTGCGGCGGCCAGTCAGGCGGCGGCCACGGCGACGTCCACCATTGACCGGTTTCGGATGCAGGCCCGCGACAAATTTTTCGAACGGCGCCGGAACAACAACATCAAGTCTGTTCCTGACGAATAGGACGAACAGGCAGCGGCTGCCGGGTAAAGCCCACCGGTGCTTCGGCCCCGCCCTCTAAGCTGGGGGGCTATGCAGGCACGAGAACTACGACGGGCATTTCGCGACTTCTTCACCGAACGAGGGCATGAGGCGGTCGCGTCCGGCAGCCTGATTCCCCATGACCCGGGGCTGTTGTTCACGGTGGCGGGCATGGTCCCGTTCAAGCCGTACTTCGTGGGCGAGGAGAAGCCGCCGTATCCGCGTGCGGTAACCGTGCAGAAGTGCGTGCGGGCCGGTGGCAAACACAACGACCTGGACGAGATTGGTCGGACGCTGCGTCACCTCACCTTCTTCGAGATGATGGGCAACTTCTCCTTCGGCGATTACTTCAAAGAAGACGCCATCCCCTTCGCCTGGGACTTCACCACAAACGTGCTCGGCTTCGACCCGGACAAGCTCTGGGTCACGGTCCACCTCAGTGACGATGAGGCCGAGGAGATCTGGCGCGACAAAGTTGGCGTAGCTCCTGAGCGCATTCAGCGACTGGACGAAGACAACTACTGGCGCATGGCTGACACCGGTCCGTGCGGTCCGTGCTCGGAGATCTTCTACGACAAGGGCCCAGAATTCGGCACTGACGGCGGCCCGCTCAACGGCGGCGAAGAGCGCTTCCTTGAGTTCTGGAACCTCGTGTTCATGCAGTTCGAACAGGTCGACGCTGACACCCAGGTGCCGCTGCCCAAACCGAGCATCGATACCGGTGCCGGACTCGAACGCATCCTTACGCTCCTCCAGGGCGTGGACTCCGTGTGGGACATCGACGAACTTGCCCGCCTGCGCAACAAGGCCGGCGAACTGGCAAAGGTGGAGTACGGCAAAGATGAAACGCGCGACGTGTCGCTGCGCATCCTGGCCGACCACGCCCGCTCAATGACGTTCCTCATCAGCGACAGCGTGTTCCCGTCGAACGAGGCACGCGGCTACGTGCTGCGCCGTATCATGCGCCGCGCCATCCGCCACGCCTACCTGCTTGGTGTGAACGACATTGTCACGCCGCTCCTGGTTGACGAGGTGGTCGACATCATGGGCGAGGACTACCCGGACCTGGTCAGGAACCACGACTTCATTCGCGATGTGGTCGTCAACGAAGAAGAACGTTTCCGCAAGACGCTCAAGAGTGGCTCGGCCATGCTCGACGCCGCGCTGGAAGATACGTCCGAGTCTGAAGCACTGTCAGGCCAGGTTGCCTTCACGCTGCATGACACCTACGGCTTCCCGCTGGAAGTCACCGAGGAGATTGTCCGTGAGCGCGGCCGCAAGGTGGACATGGACGGCTTCAACGCCGAGATGGACAGGCAGAGGGCGGCAGGCAGGGAAAGTCAGAAGAGTGCCGCTGACGGCGCCGACATGAGTGAGTACCACGCCATCATCGACAGCCACGGAGCAACCGAGTTCGTGGGTCGTGACCTCTTTGAATCACCGGCGAAGGTGCTTGCCGTGAACAGCTTTGGCGTTGTGCTCGACAAGACGCCCTTCTACGCCGAGTCCGGCGGTCAGATTGGCGATACTGGAACCATCTCGAAGAACGGCACGTCGGTGCAGGTCACCGATACCACGTCGATCATCGCTGGTGTTCATCTGCATCACGCCGACGGCGCCGACCAGGTGCTCAGCGTCGGCGACGTCGTCACCGCGTCCATCGATGTGGACCGCCGCAACTCCATTCGACGGAATCACACCGCCACACATCTGCTGCACTACGCCCTGCGCGAAGTGGTGGGGGACCACGTCAAGCAGCAGGGTTCCATGGTCGGCCCCGATCGGCTGCGCTTCGACTTCAGTCACTTTGAGAGTCTCACCGACGAGCAGGTTGTGCAGATTGAGGATCTCGTCAACACCGACATCCTGAACAACGACGCCACAACCCATGAAGAGATGCCGATGGCCGCTGCGGAAGCAAAGGGAGCCATTGCCTTCTTCGGCGACAAGTACGGAGACATGGTGCGCGTCCTGGTGGCCGGCCCCAACTCCACAGAACTGTGTGGTGGCACTCATGTGTCGGCGCTCGGTGACATCGGACCGATGAAGATCGTGTCCGAGGCATCGATCGGCTCAAACCTGCGTCGTGTCGAAGCCGTGACCGGAACCGGTCCCATCGAGCGACTCCGCGAAGAACAGGCTCTCGTTGCACAGACTGCCGCCGCTCTCGGCGTGCCGGTTGAGGACGTTGTGGTTGGCGCCACCAAGCGCACCGCCGAGGTGAAGGAACTCCGCAACGAGATCAAAGAACTGAAGCAGAAGTTGGCTGTCGGCCAGTCTGCATCAATCGCGGCAAGGGCCGTTGACGGTTTGGTCATCGAACGCGTGGATGGGCTTGATCGTGACGCGGTGAAAGACCTGGCCGTTGCGGTTCGTGACGTGGAAGGCGTGCGTGCGGTTGTGCTCGGCGCTGCCCCCGAAGGTGGCGGTGCTGCTCTGGTGGTAGCTGTCGAACCCGACAGCGGACTGCACGCTGGCGAGATCATGGCTCCGGCTGCCAAACTCATCAAGGGTGGCGGCGGCAAGGCTCCCGAACTCGCCGTGGCCGGAGGAAAGGACCCCGACGGCATTGACGAGGCACTCGAGGTCGCACGGGCTGCGATCATGGCCTGATGCCGGGACGCGTGCTCGGGGTGGACCTGGGTACCAAACGGGTCGGCATCGCCATGACGGACTCTGGTGGCACTCTTGCCAGCCCGCACAAAGTCCTGCCCCGAACGCCGCAGCTCTATCGCGAGATTGCTGCAATCGTGGACGATTGGGAAGTTGAGCAGATCGTGGTCGGGCTGCCCCTGAACATGGACGGCTCCACCGGGCCATCAGCCAGGAGCGCACTGGCGGACGTGGAACGTCTGCGTGACACCCTTTCGGTACCGGTGGACACCTACGATGAACGTCTGACCACGGTCTCCGCAGACCGCTACCTCCAGGAAGCCGGAATGAACTCGAAGAAGCGACGAGCAGTGATTGACATGGTCGCTGCTGCGGTGATCCTCGACAGCTGGCTCGATTTGCAGAAGAAGCGCAAAGAAGAAGAAGCGCAATGACGAAGAAGCGCAATGACGAACACTGAACATGGCGACCGAGATCCATCAATAGATGCCGCTGATCCGTTGCTCGGAGCGAATGCCGACTGGGGTCAGCCGGACCACGGGTTGCAGGATTTCCAAATGCCGCAGGGGCCGGTAGTAGGACCAGCTCCCCGGCCAGTCGAGTACCAGCCACTCCCCGCAATGCACGACCCAATGCATCCTGAGTTCTATGACCCGTACTACGACGCGGACGAGTGGGTTCAGCTGCGACGCCGCTCACCCCTGCTGCTTCGGCTCGGTCTGGTTTTCGGGTGCCTCTTCCTGATCGGGTTTGTCGGATTTCGGTTCGGTAAAGGTTGGATTGACGTGCGAGTTGATCCGGTCGGTCCGCCCGGCACCTCCGTGGAGGTGGCAATCCCATCGGGTGCGACCAGCGATGACATCGCTCGGATTCTTGCCGAAGACGGTGTGGTCAGTTCGTCACTTGTCACCAGCTACTACTGGCGTTTGAACGATGCGCCCGAGTTCCAGGCGGGCACGTACATCTTCCGCGAAAGTATGTCGGTCACCGAGGCCCAGGAGGTTCTGGAAGGCGGTCCGCAACCCGAAGTCTTCAGTGGGGCCCAGGTGCTGATTGTCGAGGGTCTTGAAGTCGACGACGTGGAAGATCGGCTGTTGGACGAGATGCCGCAGTTCGATCCCACTGAGCTTGCCTTTGCGCTCACTGGTGGTCAGGTCCGTTCCCGCTACCAGCCCGAGGATTCAAACAACCTTGAGGGCCTGTTGTTCCCGGCCTTCTATGACGTTCCAGAGGAAGAGCTTGCCGACGAGTTGGCCATGGTCCAGAAAATGGTGAACCAGTTTGATATTCGCGCTGACGTGGTGAATCTGAGCGAATCAGAGGACGTGGTTGGCCTGACGCCGTATGAAACGGTCATTGTCGCTTCGCTTATTGAAGAGGAAGCGAAGTTTGACGACGAGCGTGCAAAGATCGCCCGGGTTATCTATAACCGTCTTCGTGATGGAGATCTGCTGCAGATTGACGCCTCCGTCATCTATGCAATGGGGGAGCGTCCCGAGGACGGGATTGTGTTGAACTCCGATCTGGAGATTGACTCGCCGTACAACACCTACCGCTATCCGGGACTTCCACCTGCGCCCATCAGCTCACCGGGTCAGGCCTCGCTGGCCGCCGCAATGGCGCCGGAGGACGGGCCCTGGAAGTTCTACGTCGTCATCGACACCGAAGGCCGCCACGCCTTTGCGGAGACCTTCGCAGAGCACGAGGCCAATATTCGTCAGGCCGAGGCCAACGGCGCCCGATGACCCCCGAAGCCCGTATTACGGGTGACACACTGGTCTGCGGCGTCATCGGCTCTCCGGTCCGGCACTCGCTTTCACCGGTCATATTCAACGCTGCGTTCGAGGCGATGCGTCTCGACTGGCGCTACTTTGCCTTTCCGGTGGAAGCCAGGGACGTTGGTGCGGCGATTGCGGCCATGCGAACGCTCGGTCTACGCGGCTACTCCGTCACCATGCCGCTCAAAGACGCAGTGGTGCCGCATCTGGATCGTCTCGCACCCTCCGCCAAACAGTTGGGCGTGGTGAACAGCATCCAGAACAACAACGGTGAGCTGGTCGGCCACTCAACCGATGGCGCCGGGTTTGTCTCATCTGTCAAAGCGGATACGACTCTCGCCCTCGCAGACGCTCGCTGTCTGATCATCGGAGCGGGTGGAGCATCTCGTTCCATTGTTCATGCCCTCGGTGAGCACGGTGTTGCATCGCTCACCGTTGCCAACCGCACGCTTGCCCGGGCCGAGTCAGCGGCCAGCCTCGGCAACGCCGATGCAATGGCGCTGGATGCCCCCGGGTTGGAAGAACTGGTGGAAAGCGCCGACCTGATTGTCAACACCACGTCCGTGGGGATGGGCGACGACGCCGCAACACCAATCAATCCTGCGCCGCTGCACGATGGTCAGGTGCTCGTCGACATCATCTACAAACCAGCCATCACTGCGCTCATGGCCGCTGCCGTCGAACGCGGTGCACAGGCGCACAACGGCGTGGCCATGCTCGTGCATCAGGCGGTTGAACAGCTGCGGATCTGGTCCGGGTCTGAACCCCCGGTCGAGGTCATGAGCGCGGCAACTGCCGAAGCCCTCGCATGAGTGGCCAGTACGATGCCACCATGATTGTTGTCCCCGTCGACCTTGGCGAGCGCTCCTACGATGTCATTGTTGGACCCGGCGCCGTCAGCGAACTGCCGTCCGTGATACCCGCCAAAGCCAAGCGGGCAGCCATCGTGACGCAGTCCAACATTCCTGTCTCGGTCGAGACCGGCATTGAGCAGAAGGTTTTCACCATCGGCGATGGTGAGGAATTCAAGAGTCTGTCCACCGTTGGTGAGCTGTGCAGCGCGTTTGCCCAATGGGGGCTGAACCGAAACGACGTCGTGGTCGGCGTAGGCGGTGGCATCGTCACCGACGTCGCAGGGTTTGCAGCGGCGAGCTATCACCGGGGTATCCCTGTGGTGCATGTGGCAACAACGCTCCTCGGTCAGATTGATGCCGCCATCGGCGGTAAGACCGGGGTCAATCTGCCCGAAGGTAAGAACCTCGTCGGTGCGTTCTGGCAACCGTCCGGTGTGGTGTGTGACACCGCAACGCTTGCGACACTGCCCCCGCGAATGTTCAAAGCCGGTCTTGGCGAACTGGCCAAGTACCACTTTCTGGGCGGCGGCGACCTCGATGCGTTGTCCATTGAAGAACGCGTCGCTGCATCGGTCCGTATCAAGTCCGATGTGGTGGCAGCAGATGAGCGCGAAGGTGGCCGCCGGGCCATTCTCAACTATGGCCATACGCTTGCCCACGCTCTTGAGACGGCGGGGTCCTATGACCTTCACCATGGCGAAGCGGTGGCAATCGGTCTTGTCTACGCCGCGGAAGTCGGGTTGCGCCTCGGCCGCATCGATCAGGATCGGGTGCAGGAGCACCGCCGTGTGCTGCAGGCCTACGAGTTGAAGGACACGGTCCCAGCCGGTCTCGACCCGGAAGAGATCGTGAGCCTCTTCGCTCGTGACAAGAAAGCACTCGACGGCGTGACCTTCGTGCTTGATGGAGACAATGGTGTGGAGCCGGTCACCGGGATCGATGAGGATCTGTTGCTCGATGCATTGGCGGCGGTCTCGTGACAACTCCCGGATCAAGGCCGTCCGCTTCACGAATCGCGCACGCAGAGACGCTTCCTCCGTTGCGGGTGAACGGGCGCAGAAACGCGCTGTTGCATTCACTTGCAGATCACACCGACGTCGATGCGTTCATCGTGACCAATCTGGTCAACGTCCGGTGGCTGACGGGCTTTACCGGATCCGCCGGTATGGCGATCCTTACTCCTGATGAGCTTGTCCTCATCACCGATGGCCGCTACGACGGTCAGGCGCACCGTGAACTGGAAAACGCAGGATCCGATGCCCGTGTCATCATCACAAGTCACGAGCAGAGGGAGCGCACGGTCGAAGTCATCGGCGACGTTTCTCGCATCGGGCTCGAAGCAGCGCATATCTCCTGGGAGCGCCAGAGAATCTTCCGTGACAGCTGGTTCCCTGACGCGCGACTCGCCGCCACCACCGGCATCGTCGACCAACTCCGGCGCCGCAAGGACACCGCAGAACTGGCCCGCATCGAGCGGGCGGCAGCCATCACCGATGCGGCGCTTGCGCAGGTGTTGCCACTGCTTGGCACCGGCACAACAGAACGGGCCTTTGCGTTCTCCCTCGAAGCGGAGATGCGCAAGCTTGGGGCACAGGGTCCTGCCTTCGACACCATTGTTGCCTCTGGACCAAACGGTGCGCTCCCTCATCATCGGCCTGGCGCCCGTGTGGTGTCGAAGGGGGACCTCGTCGTGATCGATTGCGGTGCAATGGTGGACGGTTATCGATCCGATATGACCCGGACTGTTGCAGTAGGCGATCCAACTCATACGCAGCAGCGGATGTTTGATGTGGTGATAGAAGCTCAACAGGCCGGTTTTGAAACCGTGACAGCGGATCGCCCCTCGGTCGATGTGGACACAGCGTGTCGCTCGGTCATTGATGCAGCAGGATGGGCCGACGCGTTCTCTCACGGGACCGGGCACGGAGTTGGTCTCGATATCCATGAACTTCCCCGCATCGGCAAAGGCGTGGACGATGTGCTTGTCGAAGGTGACGTGATCACCGTCGAGCCTGGCGTGTACCTCCCGGAGCACGGTGGGGTCCGCATCGAGGACACGGTGAGCGTCGGAGCTCATGGCGCCCGGCGCATAACGCTGAGTCCCAAAGACCTGCTGGCTGTCCCAGGCTGACATCCACCGAAGACGCCGTTCTCCAGGGCCTTCGTTGGCGACCTCGGCTGGCGGGATCCCCACCAGCATGACGGTGGGCAGTCCACCTGGCCCGCACCCGCAAAGTTCATGGGCTGCTCATCCTCTGGCGATCATCGACCCCAGGGTTGTGCTGTGGCGGTGGCACGCACCCGTAATCAGAGATCGACGGAGGTTTCGCTATCGGGGAGTTCGTAGCGGAAGTCGCAGTGAGAGGCCCCGGTCATGATGGTCTGGGTCCGCTCGAAGGTGATGTCTTCGTTGAAGCCTTCGACCATCGTGCCGTCGCGGTTACAGCTCATGGTTGCTCCCAGATCGGCCATGCCCAGACCCCGGTACATTTCCGCATACCGACAGCGCGTGACGTTGAAGGCGAAGGTCGTCGCCGACTCCTCGACGATGTCGATCTCGAGCGCACCGCCCCGGGTCCACGCTTCCATCGATCTGCTGAAGGCGCTCAGGTCGTTACCGCCGAGCAGTTCTGACATGGCAGCGCCCTGACTCCTCGCAAGCTCGACAACAACCTCGCCGGCCAGTTCTCGCACGCGTTCCTCGCCGAACTCTTCGCCCAACCGGGCAAGGAGTGGAGCCACGATGCGGGCTTCGATCTCGCGACGCTTGAGCACGCCGATTTCGTTGAGGGTGTCGACGGGCAGTTCTGAGCTCATCTCCTGACATTAGATCGGCGCCGACAGGGCGAGGGCCGTCGAGTGCTGGGCTGCGTGAGCGTGACGTCCGATCCGTACACTCCTGTCCATGGTTGCGATCACAACGAACGATCTGAAGAACGGCATGACGCTGGAGCTCGACAAGGGCCTTTTCCAAGTCACGCACTTCGAGCATGTCAAGCCCGGCAAAGGCCCGGCTTTTGTACGCACGACGCTCAAAAACGTGCGCACCGGCGCGGTCCTTGACAACACCTTCCGGGCTGGCGAGAAGGTGGAACGCGCCATCATCGACAAGCGGGACATGCAGTATCTCTACGCCGAGCAGGGTGGCGTGGTCATGATGGACAATGAGACCTATGACCAGCTGTCGATAGAAGATGGCACACTCGGCGATGCAAGGAACTACATGCTTGAGCAGGCGGTTGTGCAGATCATGTTCTACAACGACGAGATCATTGGCATCGAATTGCCCTCCGCCGTGGAGCTTGAGGTGAGCCAGACCGATCCCGGGCTGCAGGGCGATCGGTCCACTGGCGGCACCAAACCCGCCACCATGGAGACCGGGCTTGTCGTGCAGGTTCCACTGTTCATAGAGGCCGGCGAGAAGCTGCGGATTGATACCCGTACCGGCGACTACATCGCCCGCGCGTAGTGGCAAACATGAACGATGACGGCCCCGGCCGTCGAGAGGCACGCGAGCGTGCCATCGCTCTGCTCTACGAAGCCGAGACAAAGAAGTGCGGGCCCGTCGAGGTGCTCGACGATCTCCCGGCCCTGCCCATGGTCTACACAAGCGACGCAATCCGTGGCTTTGGTGAACATGGTGACGAAATTGACCAGCTCATCGAGGAACACTCGAACGGCTGGCGTCTGGCCCGGATGCCGGCGATGGATCGAGCGATCCTGCGCATCGCCACATGGGAACTGATACACCGTCCTGACGTGCCCCGAGCCGTGGTGCTCGATGAGGCGATCGATCTGGCGAAGGACTACTCCACAGAAAACTCTGGCCGTTTCGTCAACGGCGTGTTGGCCGCAGTCGCCGACGCTGTTCGTCCGCTCTGATGGTCAGAGCTGACTGGGCGTCCTGAGGTCCGGCCACGCATGTTGAGACTGCCGGATCCGCCGTTGTCGAACAAGGACGTGTCGTTGTGGCCATGGCAGTTGACGGACGCGTCGAGTCTGGCTCGAGCCTGGCGCGATCCGCTGATCATCGCAAACAACGGTGTGCCGACCGACCGCAGCGAGCAGGCAGCCCGGATCTGGATCAGTAACGAGGTTGAGCGTCGCCGGGCCGCCAAGGCCATCGACCTGGTAATCATGCACGCCAACACACTGGCCGGTGAGGTGGGTCTCTCCGGATTCAGGCCCGACGGCCGCGCTGGGCTCATTGGTTGGTGGCTGCATGAGGATTCGCGAGGGAAGGGCATCGCCTTCAAAGCGGTGGACCTGCTGGCGGAGTGGGTGCTCACTCCGGGTTCGCTGAACGATGCGGGCCTTGAGATGGTGGTTGCCCGATGCAAGCCGGACAACGTCGCGTCGCACAAGGTCGCCGAACGCGCCGGGTTCACCCACGCCGGTGACGACGCCGACGGGAACCAAATCTGGAGACGAAAGAGAAGTATCTGAAAATGGTTGACGCGCGAGCTGATCGGGCGTGTAGATTTCAAGTCTGACCGTAAAGCGGGCACTGTGAGGCCCACACGGACAGGAAGGACAGCTCGGTTTGGCTGAACGAGAACGCCGCGGCACGCCCCCATTCGGGGGCGTTTTTGTTGCCAGGTCAGAAGTGATGTCTGCCGACGAGATGCAGCGGGCCCTCTGGCGCATGGCCCATGAGATCGTGGAGCGAAACCACGGCACAGCCGAAGTGGTCCTGATCGGATTGCAGACGGGCGGAGTGCCCATTGCCGCTCGCCTGGCGGATGCTCTGGAGAAGATTGAATCTGTGCGGCCGCATGCGGGAAGTCTTGACGTGGCGTTTCACCGTGACGACATTGGACTTCGACCGGTACTGCCCGAGGAACCCACCGACATCCGCAGCGACCTGACCGGTAAGACCGTCGTGCTGGTCGACGATGTGCTCTTCACCGGGCGCACTGTTCGCGCCGCACTCGATGCGTTGCAGGACTTTGGACGGCCCCGGGCTGTGCAACTCGCGGTGATTGTGGATCGTGGTCACCGGGAACTACCCATTCGGGCGGACTTTGTTGGCAAGAACCTTCCCACCCGCCGCGATGAGGCAGTGAATGTCACCGAGAACGGCGTCGAACTGGGCGAGGTGACCAAGTGAGCATTCCCGAAGCGAGCATCGCCCGGGCAGACCGGCACCTGCTCCAGATTGAAGACCTCGGGCGCGACGGGATCGAAGAAGTCCTGCGCACAGCAACCTCGTTCCACGAAGTGAACCAACGGGCGATCCCCAAGGTCCCTGCGCTCCGCGGCAAGACCGTGGCGATGTTGTTCTACGAGAACTCCACGCGAACCCGCGTGTCGTTTGAAACCGCAGCCAAGCGGCTGTCAGCGGACACCATGAGTATTGCGGTTTCTGCATCGTCGGTGGCCAAAGGCGAGTCCCTGCGTGACACCGCACAGACCATCGAGGCAATGGGCATTGACGCCGTCGTTGTTCGGCACAGCTCGGCTGGCGCCCCGCACCTCATCTCCAAGTGGCTTGATGCGTCGGTCATCAACGCGGGTGACGGCCGCCACGCTCATCCCACGCAGGCCCTGCTCGACTGCTTCACCGTCCAGCAGAGATTGGGACCACTCGACGGAAAGCGCATCGCAATCGTTGGGGACATCAAGCACTCGCGGGTCGCCCGCTCGAACGTCGCTGCGTTCACGGCCCTCGGCGCTGAGGTGACGCTGGTTGCGCCGCGCACGCTCATGCCGGTGGCTGCCCACTCCTGGAACGCTGAGGTCTCCCACGACATTGATGCCGTGCTGCCGAAGATGGACGTGGTCTATCTGCTGCGCATCCAGCAGGAACGGATGAGCGAGGCACTTCTGCCGTCGCTTCGTGAGTACACGCTGATGTTCGGTCTTACCACCGAGCGGCTGGCGAAGATGGCTGACCACACACTGGTGATGCATCCCGGTCCAATGAATCGCGGCGTCGAAATCGCTGGTCACATCCCGGAACTCGATCGGTCGGTGATGGTCCAACAGGTGCAGAACGGCGTGTCCGTTCGCATGGCCGTGCTGTACCTCCTTCTTGGTTCCGGTGTGGATCTTGGGGCAGGTTCAGTCCCCGCCTCCACCGCGCCCGATGAGAACGCGACCGCAGAGGTGGCACCATGACTCTTCTCCTGCGCGGCGGCACCGTTCCCGGAGACACGGTTTTTGAAGGCGCTGCCTTTGAAAGAACCGTCACGGGAACTACTGAAACGCAGCTGGCTGATGTGCTCGTCGGTGACGATGGGCTCATTGCCGAAATCGGCCCGGACCTGTCCGCACCCGCAGGAACCCTGGAGCTTGACGCATCGGGCGCCACGGTTGCGCCCGGACTTGTAGACCTGCAAGCCAACCTCTGTCAGCCCGGATTTGAGGAGGGCGAGACAATCGAGACCGGAAGCCGGGCCGCCGTGCTCGGCGGCTATACCGCCGTCGTCGTGATGCCCAACACCAACCCAGCTGTAGACAGCGCCGGCGTTGTGCGAGAAGTCAGAGCGTACGCCGAGAAGGCGCTGTGCCACATTGAGGTGGCCGGAGCAATCACTGTGGGTCGCGCTGGCGAACAGCTTGCACCCATTGGAGAGATGGCGTCACTTGGTGTTCGGATCTTCACTGATGCCGATACCGGCGTGACGAACGACCGTCTCATGCGGCGAGCCATGGAGTACGCCGCGGGCATGGATGTCACGCTGGCGCTTCACGCTGATGTCGAGTCGCTCTCCGCAGATGGGCACATGAACGAGGGGGAGTGGTCATCACGTCTTGGTATCCCCGGTATTCCCGCCGAAGCGGAAGAGCTCATGGTCATGCGTGACATAGCGCTGTGTCGTTTGACCGGAGCCCGTGTCCATTTCCAGCATCTGTCCACCGCCGCTTCGATCGCAATGGTGGTCGCCGCCCGTGACCAGGGCTTGCCGGTGACCTTCGATGTCACCCCCGCAAACTTCACGCTCACCGATGGTGCGTGCGCCAGTTTCGACGCCCAGTTCAAGGTGAGTCCGCCGCTACGGGCGACTGTCGATCGCGACGCGGTTCGCGCGGCGCTGCACGCCGGCTCGGTCGACGCCATCGCCACCAACCACGCACCCCAACCTGCTCACCTGAAGGACCACCCGTTCGACCTTGCGCCCGCGGGTGCGCTTGGCCTGCAGACCGCACTGGCACTCGTCACCACTCAACTCGAGCTCGACATGGCGCAAACGATTGAGCTCATGAGCACTGGTCCGGCCCGGGTCGCCGGCCTCCATGACAGCCATGGCGGCCCTCTCGCTGCCGGGCGACCTGCGAACCTCATGGTCTTTGACCCTGATGTTGCATGGACGGTCAACGGAGCCCAGAGCGCCAGCCTCAGCCGCAATACGCCCTATGAGGGAATGCAGTTGCGAGGTCAGGTTCGTCACACCATTGTCAATGGCAGAGCGGTTGTCCGCGATGCTGAAATTCAAGGAGCTGTCCAATGAGTCCCGCACCGCAACCAGCCAAGTTGGTGCTGGCCGACGGCGCCGTCTTCGAAGGCTTTGCCATCGGAGCCACGGCACCCAACGGCGTGAGTCAGGGCGAGGTCGTGTTCAACACGGTCCTTTCCGGTTACCAGGAAGTGATCAGTGACCCGTCCTACGCCGGCCAGATCATCACGTTCACGTATCCGCACATTGGTAACTACGGCGTGAGTGCCGATGACTGGGAACAGCCTCGCCAAACCACGGCGTGCCGAGGGGTCATTGTCAGGGAGCTCGCTCGGCGTTCCAGTAGCTGGCGTTCGAACCAGGACCTGTCGGCCATGCTCACGGAGAAAGGCATCGCCGGGATCTGCGGCGTCGACACGCGTCGTCTCACCCGCCACATCCGCGATGAAGGAGCCATGCCGGGCGCCTTTGGCACCGCTGATGAAGCAACCCTGCTGGCGGCAGCAAAGGCAGAACCGGGTACAAACGGAATCGATCTTGTGGACACTGTCACGACGCGAGAGGCCTACGGGGTCTCATCGCTGCGCAATGACGGCAGGGAGCCGTGGAACATCGTGGCAGTGGATCTGGGCATCAAGTCCACCATCCTTCGTCACCTGTCCCGCATTGCCGATGTCACCGTGGTGCCCGCTGCAATCACGGCCGACCAACTTCTGGCAATGAATCCCGACGGTGTGTTTCTGTCCAACGGCCCGGGAGACCCGGAAGCAGTTCCGTACGTGCCCGAGATGCTCAAGGGCATCCTTGGCAGGCTCCCGGTCTTCGGTATCTGCCTCGGTCACCAGATGTTGGCCGCAGCGCTTGGAGCCGAGTTGTTCAAGCTTCCGTTTGGCCATCACGGCGGCAATCACCCGGTGCGCAACCTCGCAACCGCCAAGATCGAAATCACCAGCCAGAATCACAACTTCTGCGTGCGAAACGCTGCCATCCCCGACGGCGAGATAACGCACATGAATCTCAACGACAACACCGTGGCCGGCCTTCGTTCCACGAAGTTCCCGGCGTTCTCGGTGCAGTACCACCCAGAAGCCGGACCCGGCCCGCACGACAGCCAGTACCTGTTCGCCGAATTCGACGAATTGATTCGAACTTTCAAGACGACTACGAGCAAGAGCGGCCAGCAGGCCGCGGAGGTCACCAATGCCCAAGCGTGATGACATCAACTCAATCCTTTTGATCGGGTCCGGTCCCATCGTGATTGGTCAGGCCTGTGAGTTTGACTACTCCGGCACGCAGGCCTGTCGCGTGCTTCGCGAGGAGGGCTATCGCGTCATCCTCGCGAACTCGAATCCGGCGACAATCATGACCGACCCGGACTTCGCCGATGCCACGTACGTCGAACCCCTGTCGCTGGAAGTGCTTGAAGCCATCATCGAGAAGGAGAAGCCAGACGTGCTTCTTCCCACCCTTGGTGGACAGACTGCTCTGAATTTGGCGATGGAACTTTCTGAAGCTGGCGTGCTCGACAAGCACGGCGTGGAGATGATTGGCGCAGATGCCGAGGCCATCGCCACGGCCGAGGATCGCTCGCGGTTCAAGGACGCAATGATGGAGATAGGACTCGGCGTGCCGTTGTCCGGCGTTGCGCACTCCATGGAAGAAGCCGAGGAGGTCATTGGTCGGATCGGCCTGCCGGTCATCATTCGGCCCGCCTACATTCTGGGTGGCAAGGGCACCGGCATCGCCAGCACCCACGAAGAGTTTCTGAAGGTGGCCAGCAACGGCCTTGATGCCTCGCCGATTCGCGAGATTCTGGTCGAACAGTCCATCGTGGGCTGGAAGGAGTTCGAGCTCGAGGTCATGCGCGACCACAAGGACAATCAGGTCGTTGTATGCGCTATCGAGAACATCGATCCAATGGGCGTTCATACCGGTGATTCAATCACCGTCGCTCCGGCCCAGACCCTGTCTGACGTGGAGTACCAGGCCATGCGCGATGCATCGTTTGCCGTGATGCGACGGGTCGGCGTGGAAACCGGCGGTTCGAACGTGCAGTTCGCGGTCAACCCGGAGAATGGGCATCAGGTGGTCATCGAAATGAACCCTCGGGTGAGCCGCTCCTCGGCCTTGGCATCGAAAGCCACCGGGTTCCCGATTGCCAAGATTGCTGCCCGACTTGCGGTTGGCTACACGCTTGACGAGATCACCAACGACATCACGAAGGCAACGCCGGCGTGCTTTGAACCCACCATCGACTACGTGGTCACCAAGATTCCAAGGTGGGCGTTTGAGAAGTTCCCCGGGACGCCCCCAACCCTCGGAACCCAGATGCAGTCGGTGGGCGAGGTCATGTCCATTGGCGGCACCTTCACCGAGTCGTTGCAGAAGGGTCTGCGTTCCCTTGAAACTGGTCGCGCCGGATTGAACTGTGATCCTGGCGAAGGCGAGTACGACTTGTTGTCACTCGAAGAGCTGTCGGCGCAGGCAGCGGTTGCCACGCCAGAGCGGATCTACAAGCTTGAGGCGCTGCTGCGACGCGGGCAGACCGTTGAGCAGGTCTTTGAGCTGACCAAGGTTGACCCATGGTTCCTCGATCAGATGCTGCAGATCGTCGAGGTTCGATCCGAGCTCGCCGACCTCGATCTGGAAAGCGTGACCACCTACGAGTGGAAGCTGGCCAAGCAGTTCGGCTTCTCCGACACGCAGATTGCGTGGCTCTGGGAAGTGCCTGAGGCTGATGTTCGCGCTGCTCGCATCGCTGCCGGCGTGCTTCCAACGTTCAAAACAGTCGACACCTGTGCCGCCGAGTTCGCCGCAGAGACGCCGTACCACTACTCGACCTGGGCCGATGAGAATGAAGTTGCGGCATCTGAGCGCCCGAAGGTCCTGATTCTGGGGTCGGGTCCGAATCGCATTGGTCAGGGCATCGAGTTCGACTACTGCTGCGTGCATGCAAGCTTTGCGCTCGGTGACGCCGGGTTCGAAACCATCATGATCAACTGCAACCCGGAGACGGTGTCCACCGATTACGACACGTCTGACCGTCTGTATTTCGAACCGCTGACGTTTGAGGATGTGTCCAACATCATCGACGCCGAGCAGGCCTCTGCCAAAGCCGGGGGAGGCCCCGGCCTCCAGGGAATCATCGTGAGTCTGGGCGGTCAGACGCCGCTCAAGCTCGCAGGGCAACTACCGGAACACCTGGTTGTGGGCACCCCACCGGATTCCATCGACCTTGCTGAAGACCGTGAACGATGGAATGCACTCTGTGCCCGCATGGAAATTCCGCAGCCTCCAGGCGGCACAGCTGTCACGGTTGACGAGGCTCTCGCGGTTGTCGAACGCGTTGGCTATCCGGTGCTGATGCGTCCGAGCTATGTGCTTGGCGGCCGGGCCATGGTCATCGTGTACGACGAAGCGGGCCTGCGCGAGGCGATGGCGGAGATGACGGAGAGCGGCTCGCTCGGTCGCGAGGGCGGACTGTCTGCGGAACGCCCTGTCCTCGTGGACCGATTCCTCGAAGATGCGGTTGAGGTCGACGTTGACGCCATTCGCGATGCAGGTGGCGAGGTTCTCATCGGCGGAATCATGGAACATGTGGAAGAAGCAGGCGTGCACTCCGGTGACAGCGCCTGCATGATTCCGCCCGTCAACCTCGAAGATCATGTCATCGACACGTTGGAACACTACGCCCGCACGCTGGCCAACGAGCTTGGGGTCGTCGGCCTGCTCAATGTCCAGTTCGCGGTGAAGAAGATGTCCGGGGCCGCAGTGCAGGTCTTCGTGCTCGAAGCGAACCCGCGTGCCTCTCGTACGGTTCCGTTTGTCGCCAAGGCCACCGGTCGCCCGTTGGTCAAGATCGCTTCCCGCATCATGCTCGGCGCAACCCTTCAGGAGTTGCGCACGGAAGGCATGCTGGGAGAGAAGGCACCCGGCGATCACATAGCGGTGAAGGAAGCCGTCCTTCCGTTCAACCGGTTCCCCGACACAGACGCCTTGTTGGGTCCGGAAATGCGTTCAACCGGTGAAGTCATGGGCATCGACCTGCGACCCGGCCTTGCGTTCGCAAAGAGCCAGATTGCTGCCGGACAGTCACTGCCCGAGAGCGGCACAATCTTTATCTCACTCGCGGACCGGGATAAGACCACGGGCCTCGAAGTTGCTCGCCGTTTCAGCGCCCTCGGCTTCGACATTGTCGCCACGTCCGGTACCGCCGCGATGCTCAGGGACAACGGGGTGAACGTTTCGGACGTCGTGGCCAAGATTGGCGACAACACCGGAGTGGACGCAGCCGAACTCATTGGTCAGGGTCGCATCGACCTGGTGGTGAACACGCCTCGGGGTCGCGGCCCGCGTGCCGATGGCGCCCATATCCGTCAAGCGGCCGGTCGCCACGGCGTGGCGCTGCTCACCACAGCATCGGCAGCGCTGGCTGCCGCCGAAGGCATCGCCGACTGGCGTGATCACAAGCTGGCGGTTCGCAGCCTGCAGGAGTACCACCAGGGCGTCAGCGCCAGCGCGGTTGAAAGCGCGCGCTGACGTGGGCACCGCTCAAGCCAGGCTGCGTCGACTCCTCGGACGAACCACTGCGGGCGGCCCAGTGGACGAAGCTGTGGTGATTGGATCGGTCGAACTGCCGAATGCGGTCATGTGTGCCTCGGGCACTGCTGGCCACGGTGCAGAACTCGGTGCGTTCTTCGATCTGAACGAGGTGGGCGCAATCGTGAGCAAATCTCTTGCCGCGTATCCATGGGAGGGCAACGCCGCACCTCGTGTCCACCAAACGCCTGCTGGCATGATCAATGCCGTTGGCCTGCAGGGTCCCGGCGTTCAGGGCTGGATCGACAACTACCTCGATGACCTCACCACGGCCGGCGCTCGAGTTGTGGCGAGCATCTGGGGGAGGAGTATCGAGGAGTACGCAGAAGCGGCCCGACTCCTTGCCCCGGTGGCCGATCGCCTCACCGCTCTTGAAGTCAATGTGTCGTGTCCGAATGTGGAGGACAGGGACCGCATGTTCGCGCATTCTGTTGACTCCACCGGTGCCGCAATCGAGGCATCGAAAGTTGCGGGACTTCCGTTGTGGGCCAAGCTCAGTCCGAACATTGGCGACGTTGTCCCCATTGCTGCGGCGGCCCGTGATGCTGGCGCCGAAGCGGTCACTCTGGCCAACACCATGATCGGCATCGCCATCGACATTCACGCTCGGCGACCCATCCTCAGCAACGGCCGCGGCGGGCTGTCCGGTCCCGGCATTCGACCAATCGCGGTAAGAACTTGCTGGGATGTGTTCAATTCTTTGCCGGAGCTGCCGATCATTGGCGTAGGAGGAATTGCTGAGGGAGAGAACGCGATCGAGTTCCTGATGGCAGGAGCGTGTGCGGTGCAGGTCGGTACCGCGACGTTTGCTGATCCACGAGCAGCAGTGCATGTGCGTGCACAGATGCAGAAGTGGTGCAGTACCCATCAGGTGCGAGATGTTCGATCACTGACCGGTGCGGCTCACCAGGCATGACTTCACGCCCCCAAAAACCTGACCCGGCGCATTGACCAGCCATCTCGTGTCCTCGCGCACGAATGCAATCGGTATGGATGCATCGGGTCCTCCAAAGGAGTAAACCTGTGACCACGATGACGATGCAAAAAGAGACCCCTGCCGAAATCCAATCAAAGCTTGCGCTGGCGCTTGATGTGGATGATCTTGTGGCTGCGAGCCGGATTGCGCGCTCGATGCGCCCTTACTTCGGCGTGGTCAAAGTTGGCCTTGAGCTTTTCTCTGCCGCAGGACCGGAAGCGGTGGGAACGTTCATCGACATGGGCTATGAGGTCTTCCTCGACATGAAGCTGCACGACATCCCGAACACAGTCGGCAAATCCGCCCGAGTCCTCGGTTCTCTTGGCGTGAGTTATCTCACCATGCACGCCCACGGCGGCGTGCCGATGCTGCAGGCCGGTGTTGAGGGACTCAACGAGGGCGCCCGGAACGCAGGACTCGAAGAACCCATCGCCCTGGGAGTCACCGTGCTGACCAGTGACGCTGACGCCCCCGAACACATTGTTCCCATGCGCCTCCGGGTTGCCATGGAAGGTGGCTGCAAGGGCATCGTGTGCGCGGCATCAGATCTTGCTGACGCTCGGTCGATTGGACCGCGCCTCGTAACGGTCGTCCCCGGTATCCGACCCAGAGGATCTGCCGCGAACGATCAGGCCCGTGTCGCCACGCCGCGTGAAGCCGTCGATGCTGGTGCAAGCCTCCTGGTCATTGGACGCGCCGTCACCGCAGCTGAAGACCCCATCACTGCGGCTGAAGCCATCGTCGCAGAACTTACTGCCTGACACAGCAGGCCCCGGAGTAGCGGCTCTGCCTCCGTCGGACGTGATGGCGTTGCCGTGATCTGTATTCCGCGTCATGAAATCGGCGGTTGGTCCACCCGGAGCGTCCCATCAAGGGGTTAATCTCTGGGGCATGTCGGTACCACCCTCACTCACCACGGAACAGCGCCAGGCGGCTTTGAAGAAGGCAGGCGAGGCCCGTCAGGTCCGTGCGCAGCTCAAAGAGAAGCTGCGAATGGGCGCGGTGCAGCTCTCCGATGTGATCACCATGGCCCGCAACGACGAGATCGTTGCGAAGACCAAGGTGCTCGCAGTCCTTGAGTCGCTGCCCGGTGTGGGCAAGGTCAAGGCTCGTCGTCTGATGAGCGACATCGGAATCAGCGAGTCACGCCGCCTCCGAGGTCTCGGTGATCAGCAACGCCGCAGCCTGCTCGAAGCCCTGACGTAGTCCCCGCGGTCGCCCTGCGCCTCGTGACGGCTTCGCTACAATTGGTGGTTCCATGAACGAATCTCCACCTGCAGTTGTCAACGGTGCGTCCACGGCAGGCGAGCAACTGACGTTCGTGCTGTTCGGCCCCGGCGGTGTCGGCAAAGGCACGGTGGCCCAGCGCTTGATCCAGGAAGTGGACAACCTGTGGCTGAGCCGCTCCTGGACCACCCGTGAGCAGCGTCCCGGCGAGGCCGACGACTCGTACAACTTTGTATCCAGGTTGGGCTTCATTGCGCATCGCGATGCTGGCGGCTTTCTCGAATGGGCCGAGTCCACGCCCGGGAATTTCTACGGAACGCCCGTGCCGGATCCGCCTGCGGGTAACGACGTGCTGTTGGAGATCGATGCGCAGGGGGCGCAGCAGGTCAAGGCACACGATCCGACCGCGGTGCTGTGGTTTCTCGACGCCCCTTCCGATGATGCACTTCGCGATCGCATGACCGAGCGGGGCGACCGTCCCGATCGCATTCAGCAACGCATCGAACAGGCCGTTCGGGAGCGTGCCCTGTGCACGGAACTGGGCGGCGAGATTGTCATCAATGATGATCTCGATGAGGCTGTCCACGGCCTGATTCGTCGCATCCAGCACCTGCGGTCCATTCGCTAGCCGCTGAACCGTCTGAAGGCCCCCTGGGCCCGCTAGATTGTGGTCTGCCTGAAATGGGCTGGATTACAAGAAGTTGAGGGACCGGTAATGGCCAAAGAACATGACTCAATGGTGGACACCCCAATCGAGGATCTCCTTGATGCCGCGGGCTCCAAGTTCAGCCTTGTCACCCTCGGCGCCATGCGGGCCCGTGAAATCAACGCCTACTTCGGTCAGCTTGGCGAAGGCCTTGGTCGCATGGTCCCGCCGCAGGTCGCGTCCGTGGCCCGCAAGCCTCTGACCATCGCTTTCGAAGAGATCGCTGTTGGCAAGATTGTCGCCGTGGACCCGCCCGATGCGCCCGAGGCAGCCGCCGCTTCGGCTTCTGAAGACAACGCCAGCTGAGTGCACCCATGAGCGGTGCGGAGATTTCCGTGGGCCCGTTGTCGGGCCGCCGCATTGTTCTTGGGGTAACCGGGGGCATTGCCGCCTACAAGGCGATTCTCCTCTGTCGACAGCTGGTTGATGCGGGAGCGCACGTCGTTCCCATCATGACCGAGTCGGCATTGAAATTCGTTGGTCGGGCCACCTTCGACGCGCTGGCGTCTGAACCGGTGCAGACCGTCATCTTTGACGGGGCCAACCCCATTCCCCACACCCGTCTGGGCCAGACCGCAGACCTGGTTGTGGTTGCGCCCGCAACAGCTCGTCTTATCGGTGCCTATGCCGCCGGTATCTCTGATGACCTTCTGACGGCCACGCTGATCGCCACGGAAGCTCCGGTCGTCATTGCTCCGGCGATGCACACCGAGATGTGGGAGCACGCAGCGGTGCAGGCCAATCTCGACACCCTGCGCGCCAGGGGAGTCCACATCGTGGCTCCAGCGGAAGGCCGGCTGGCTGGTGGCGACATCGGCAAGGGTCGTCTCGCTGAGCCGGAAACCGTTGTCGAGGGCGTCCTTGCCGCCATCGCTCCCGGTCCAATGCATGGGCTCCGGGTCCTGATCAGCGCAGGTGGAACGCGCGAGCCGATCGATTCGGTTCGCTACATCGGCAATCGTTCCTCGGGGAAGCAGGGCTACGCACTAGCCGCCGAAGCGGCGGGTATGGGAGCCAGTGTCACGCTGGTGACCACGGTCGATCGTGAACTGCCAGCGGGGGTGCACAAGGTGCAAGTCACGACTGCAGCGGAGATGCAGAACGCCATGTTCGCTCATCGTGACGATGCGGACGTGGTCTTTATGGCTGCGGCCGTCGCAGATTTTCGTCCGAGCACCGTGGCTGACCGCAAGCTCAAGAAGCGAGATGGTGTCCCCGAGGTGAGGTTGGAGCCCACGGAAGACATCCTCGCTGCCCTGGGTGCCTCCAAGCCAACCGGCCAGACACTGGTCGGTTTCGCAGCGGAGACGGACGATCTCCTTGCGAACGCGACGAAAAAGCTCAAGGCGAAGGGCGCCGACTTCATCGTGGCCAATGATGTATCTGCTGCTGGCGTGGGATTTGCCCACGACACAAATGCGGTCACCATCCTGTCTGCGGGCGGCGGAAGCGATAACGTGAGCCTCGCTTCGAAGGGCGAGATCGCCCGGGCCGTCCTCCATGCAGTCATGGCTTCACGCGATGCGTGATCGATTTCGACCAAAACAGATCAGAATTTTCAAACCGGAGCCGCCGCAATGAGCAGCAAGTACACCTTCACATCTGAGTCAGTGACCGAAGGCCATCCCGACAAGATGGCCGACCAGATCTCTGACTCCATCCTCGATGCCTTCCTGGCGCAGGACCCCGAAAGTCGGGTTGCCTGTGAGACCTTCGTGACCACTGGCCTGTGTGTCATTGGCGGCGAAGTCACCACCAAGGCATACGTCGACATTCCCGGTATTGCCCGGAACACGATCAACGAGATCGGGTACAACCGGGGCGACTTTGGCTACGACGGCAACGTTGTCGGCGTCATGGTCTCCCTTGATGAACAGTCACCCGACATCAGCCAGGGTGTCACCACCTCCGAGGAAATGCGTTCCGGAGCGGTGAGCGAAGAGGACGAGCTTGACCGCCAGGGTGCTGGCGACCAGGGCATGATGTTTGGTTTCGCCTGCAGGGAAACCGACGTGCTGATGCCGTTGCCAATTCACCTGGCTCATCGCATGGCAGAGCGTCTGGCAGAAATTCGCAAGGCGGGCACGGTTCCGTACCTGCGCCCCGACGGTAAGACCCAGGTCACGTTCGAATACGAGAACAATGTGCCGGTCCGGCTCACTGAAGTCGTGGTCTCCACGCAGCACAACGACGGCATTGACCGCGACCGCATGATTCGCCCCGACCTCATCGACCAGGTCATCAAACCCGTCATCCCCGCCCAGTTCGCAGACGATGACTACAACGTTCACGTCAACCCAACGGGCAACTTTGTTATCGGTGGCCCGGTTGGCGATGCGGGCCTCACGGGACGCAAGATCATCGTGGACACGTATGGCGGCATGGGCCGCCACGGTGGCGGTGCCTTCTCCGGTAAGGATCCGTCAAAGGTTGACCGCTCCGCGGCATACGCAACCCGTTGGGTTGCCAAGAACGTTGTCGCTTCAGGGGCTGCAGATCGTTGCGAGGTCCAGGTTGCCTACGCCATAGGCGTATCCCGTCCCATGTCCGTGATGGTGGAAACGTTTGGAACCGAAACAGTGTCCCCTGATTCGATTGCCGCAGCAGTGCAGAACGTCTTCGATCTTCGCCCGGGCGCCATCGTCCGTGACCTCGACCTCAAGAAGCCCAAGTACCGCCAGACCGCTGCCTACGGCCACTTCGGCCGCGATGGCGCAGACTTCACGTGGGAGCAGCTCAACAAGGTCGACGATCTCAAGTCGGCGCTCAACCTCTAGTCACTCGATCGGCCCGAGGGTCATTGTGGACCCGCTGCCGTTCGACCAGGTGTCGCCTTGCGAGGCACCGAAGAAGCCATTGGCTGGCAGGAACGGGCCAACTCGCAACAGCTCTGAAGACATTGCTGAGGAACCGTTGGTGGTTCGGGTTCGACCCGACCTGCCAGCGGTTCGTCGCCTTTTTGACTACGTGGTTCCGCCTGCGTGGCACCAGGACGGTCGGGCTGCACTGGTGCAGGTGGGGGCGCGTGTCCGGGTCGTCCTGCAAGGGAGGCGCGTGGCCGGCTGGGTCACCGAGGTCGGAGTGGAGCCGCCAGAAGGTGTTGCTCTGTCTCAGCTCCAGACGATGTCGGGGTTCGGGCCCGATGAGGACGTCATGGCCCTTGCCGAGTGGGTCAGTGATGAGTGGGCCGCGCCCGTCACGAAGGTGCTCCGCACCGCCTCGCCGGCTCGCAACGTTCACCGGCTGCCGACTCCTGCGGTCACGCGCCGCGACCCCAGCGCGGCGTTGCCCGTGTGGGCAACGAGCGCGTTCGAGGCGAGCGGGGCGGTGGTGCGCATACCCCCGAGTGGCGATCGCTGGCCGCTGATTGAGGCCGCAGTTGCCCTCGGTAACCCGCTGTTCGTCGTGCCATCGCTACCGACTGTCGATCGACTGGTCCGTCGCCTCCAGAGTCAGAAGATCACGGTTGCGCGCATGCCCGAGCATTGGGCGCGGGCGCGAAGCGGTGCAGCCGTTGTTGGGACACGCACGGCGGTGCTGGCCCCGGGCCATCAGATCGGCTCCATCGTGGTGCTGGACGAACACGACGACGGACTCAGCGAGGAACGCGCGCCCAACTGGCATGCCCGCGAGATCGCATTCGAACGAGCTGCTCGGCTCGGGGTGCCATGCGTGCTTGTCTCGCCGACGCCGAGCGTGGAAGCTCTCGAGCGACTGCCCCTCATCGCCTTGTCCCGGGCCGAAGAGTTTGCGGGATGGGCCCCGATGCAGATTGTTGACCGTCGAGAGGATCCACCTGGACGGATGAGCCTCTTCTCGTCTGAGCTCGTGTCAGAGATTCGTAGCGGTCGCAGAGTTGGTTGCGTGCTGAATCGACGCGGAAGGGCCCGGCTGCTGGCGTGTATTGCCTGCGGCGAGCTCGCTACATGTGAGAACTGCGAGGCACTGGTCTCACAGGACGACCACGGCCTGCACTGCGAGCGATGCGGAACACAGCGGCCGAAAATCTGCGCAAGCTGCGGGGGTTTGGCGTTGAAGAACATTCGCATGGGGGTCACCCGCGCTCGCGAGGAGCTGGCGGCACTCGCGAACCAGGACGTTTCTGAGATCACCGCATCAGGTTGGGAAGGTGACCCGGAAGCGCGACTCGCCGTCGGGACCGAAGCGATGCTGCACCGGCGCCAGGGCTGGGACACGGTCGCATTCCTCGACATGGATCAGGAACTGATTGCGCTTCGCCAGAATGCGGCGAGCCAGGCGCTCGGCCTTCTCGCTCGTGCTTCTCGATCCGTTGGATCTCGCTCATCTGGTGGCCGGGTACTCATCCAGACCCGAATGCCCGACCACGACGCGGTCCGCGCCGCCGCCCTTGCTGACCCGGGGATCGTGGCCAGTAGCGAGACGCAACGTCGCAGGTCCATGGGTTGGCCCCCGTTCGGGGCCCAGGCCGTTATCTCCGGCGCAGGGGCGGCCACGTTCATTGACCGTCTCGTCCCACGTGCTGGCATTGAGATTCGGGGGCCCCTGGACGAGCGTTGGCTGGTGCGGGCTTCAACCCGCACCGAACTTGCAGCTGCGCTTCGCGGGGTTGAGCGCCCCGAGGCGCGCACGCGGGTGGAGATCAATCCGTCCCGCTTCTAGCTCACTGGGCTAGTCGCTTCGATCCCACGATTGACGGCGAACCTCATACAGCGCAATCGAAGTGGCTGTCGCAAGATTGAGCGAGCCGATCTTGCCCATCTGTGGCAGGAACACCACTGCGTCGCACTCGGCGAGGAGCCCTTTGGACAGACCTCGGTCCTCGTGGCCGATGGCGAGACACACATTGTCGAGCGTGCTCTCATGCATGGGAGTGGCATGGTCAGCAAGTTCAAGGCCGACCAATCGCTCGCCAGCTGCTCGGATGCCCTTCACTGCTTCCTCGACGGTCCCGACCGACGTCCACGGCACGTATCGGTCGGTGCCGAGCGCGACTTTGCCGACGTTCGTTGTTTCCGGCGTGATCTGACTGGCTGCAATCCAGATGTGATCCACCCGGTAGGCGGCGGCCGTGCGGATGAGTGCGCCGAGATTCCACGGGCTGGCGATGCCCTCGAGGAGCAGAGACAAGCGTCCGTTCGGCTTGCGGCGCCACTCGCGGTGCAGGCGCTTCATTTCTGTGCCGCCGAGCTGCTTCACGCTGGAGTTGGCGTCGGGTCAGCTGGTGGTTCCGTGGATGCAGCGGTGGCGGCCGTTACGCGCAGGATGCGGTATCCGGCTCGGGACATGGTGCGCTCCGTGGTCCATCCCTTCGAGGTCATCCACCTGGCCAGCGAGTCACTCCCGAGATGCTTCTGCACCACGAGGTCGGCCACGCCATCGGGATTGAGCGCGGACAGCCACCGTTCGAGAATGGTATGCAGAACAGCCTTGCCCACCCGGATTGGCGGATTGCTTGCGATGTAGTCAAATCGCACGTCGGACGGCACGTCGTCCGGTGCTGCAACGGTGCAGCGATCGCCAAAGCCAAGTGCGTTCACGTTGTGTTGGGTCAGGGCACGGGCTCGGGCATTCACATCAACCGCCCAGACGTGGGCTTCCGGATGTCTGTGAGCCAGGGCGACGGCGATCGGCCCGTAGCCGCAACCGAGGTCGAGCAGGGTTGTTGCGCCCTCTGGTGCCTGAGCTGCTTCGAGGAGGAGCAGCTTCGAACCGGCGTCGACTCGCTGCGTGCTGAACACGCCGCGATCGACAGTGAGAGTGGCCGAGAGGTCGGGCAGGGTGAGTTCGATCTCGCTGGGATCAGAAGAGACCGAAGGATCCTCCGCGAAGTACTGGGCGCTGCTCACTGGGCCGAGGATAGCGATTGGTTTCCCGGCACAGGAGCCAGTGATGATGAGGGACACGTCGATGTGAACCAAAACGTTCCGCCGTTCTCATAAACTGGACCTACATGTCTCCGCACAACATCCGCACCTTTGGTGACCCTGTTCTGATCACGCCCGCTGAGGACGTGACCGAGATTGACGGCAGGCTCGCTCGCCTCTGCGACGACATGCTCGTCACCATGTATGACGCTCCCGGCGTGGGCCTGGCTGCGCCGCAGGTCGGTGTGAAGAAGCGGTTCTTTGTCTATGACCATGGCGAGGGAGCGGGTGTGCTCATCAACCCGAGGATCGTCGAATCAGATGGTGAGTATGTGATGGAGGAAGGGTGCCTGTCGGTTCCCGGTCTTTCCTGGGAGATCACGCGTCCGAATCGCATCCACGTGGTGGCTTACGACATTGACGGTGAGGAGGTCTCCCTGGAGGCCGAGGAGTTCTTCGCCCGTCTCATCCAGCACGAGATCGATCACCTCGAAGGTCGTCTCCTTCTCGACCAGCTTGACGATGACCAGCGCAAGGAAGCCCTGAAGATTCTGCGAGAACGCGCATTGCAGGCAGAGCAGGAAGTCCCGCCGCGCAAGAAGGGCCTGTTCCTTCCGTGATGGTTCCACCGGCCGTCGTGCGTCGGCTGGTGTATCTCGGAACCCCAGCCATCGCTGTTCCTCCGTTATACGCGCTTTCTGAGGCTGGCTTCGAGATTCCGCTCGTGGTGACAAACCGCGACAAGCGAAGAGGACGCGGGAAGGACCTGGATCCCACACCGGTGAAACGGGCCGCTCAGAAGCTCGATATCGCGGTAACCCACCGCGTCACCGACGCACTTGAGGTTGAGGCCGATCTCGGCGTCGTCGTTGCGTTCGGTCGACTGATCAAGCCAGCGGTGCTCGACAACCTGGCGATGGTCAACATCCACTTCTCGCTTCTGCCTCGGTGGCGTGGAGCTGCTCCTCTTGAACGGGCGATCCTCGCTGGTGACACGGAGACCGGCGTTTGCCTGATGGAACTTGCCTACGAGCTGGACAGCGGTGGTGTCTATGACCGTCGCGTCGTACCAATTCCTGCCGATGCCACCCTGGAGAGTCTGCGCGAAGACCTTGTCGCCGCAGCCTGCCCGTTGCTCGTCGAACGACTCAGGGCCGGGCTGGGTGAAGCAGTCCCTCAGGAAGGTGAGATCACCTGGGCTGCCAAGATCCACGCAGGTGACATGCAAGTCGACTTCAACAAGCCAGCTGTGCACACAGAGCGGCTGACTCGTATCGGTCGGGCCTGGACAATGTTGGGCCGCAAACGTCTGGTCCTTCATGACGTCCGGGCTCATGACATCCAGACCGGTGAACACGCTCGGCGCCTTGCCCCCGGGGAGCTCAGCGTGGTTGAAGAGAGCGTCCATGTGGGCACGTCCGACGGGGTCCTCGAACTGCTCAGAATTCAGCCAGAAGGCAAAGCCGCAATGGACGCGCGCTCCTGGGTGAATGGCGCGCGACTCCAACCCGGCCAACGCCTGGGAGAAACCAATGTCTGATTCCAGAATCAAGCCAGAGCTGCCGCCACGTGATCTACAGGCGCGGGATGTGGCCTACGACATCCTGAAGCGCATTGATTCCGGCGGAGCATTCGCAAACCTCGTGCTCGGCCCGCAGCTTGAGAGATCCGAACTCGATGGTCGCGATCGTGGTCTGGTGACCGAACTGGTCTACGGCACCACGCGGATGCGCCGGGCGTGCGACTACGCGGTTGATCGCTTCCTGCTCAGCCCGGTCGACGCGCCCATACGCACGCTGCTTCGTCTTGGCGCTTACCAGATCATCTTTCTCCGGATACCTGCACATGCTGCCGTGAGTGAGACCGTGGAGCTCGCTCCGAAGAAGGTTCGAGGTCTGGTAAATGCTGTGCTTCGACGGGTCGCGGAGCAGCCTCTTGAATGGCCGGACGACCCGACGCGCCTGAGCTATCCCGACTGGATTCTGGATCTGTTTGCCCGCGACCACGGCCTGGCCGAGGCGACCGCAGCACTGACCACAATGAACGATCCCCCCGAGGTGTCCGAACGAGCCGACGGCTATGTGCAGGATGTTGCGTCACAATGGGTGGTTGACGAGGTTGACGCGCAAGCAGGGCATGTAGTGCTCGACGTGTGCGCCGCACCCGGGGGCAAGGCAACCGGTCTGGCAGCCGGTGGTGCAACCGTCATCGCCGGCGATCGGAAGAAGAGTCGTGCGGGCCTTGTGGTCAGCAACGCCGAGCGGTTGGGTAGCAACACCCTGTCAGCGCTGGTGGCTGACGCCTGTCACCCGCCGTTCGCACTGGGGTCCTTTGACCGGGTACTCGTTGATGCGCCGTGCTCGGGACTGGGTGTGCTGCGTAGACGCGCTGACGCGCGTTGGCGAATCGAGCCCGAGGCTCCTGCCCGTCTCGCAGAACTTCAGGTTGACATGCTCAACGCGGCTGCGCCGCTCGTAAAGATTGGCGGGTTCCTGGTGTACAGCGTGTGCACCGTCACCGCGGAAGAGACGAAAGCAGTGTTCGCACAGGCGCCCACAGGTTTTGTGCCGGCGCCACTGATCAACGCCGACCGATGGCGACCATGGGACGGCGGGGGAGTACTGCTACCTCACGATCACGACACCGACGGCATGGCTGTCATACGTCTGGAACGGGTAGCGTCACCTCATGTCTGAGACTGATTCCACAACCATCGCTGCCAAGGTATTGACCGTGTCTGATGGCGTCATCCACGGCACGCGCGAGGACCGATCCGGAGTTGCACTCACCGAACTGCTCACCGGAGCCGGATTCGAGGTTGTCGACCAGAGCGTCGTCGCTGATGGCGTGGAGAACGTTTCGGAAGCGCTCATGGGTATGGCTGAGGGATTCAGCGGAGTGATCGTCACGACGGGAGGCACTGGCTTTGGTCCCCGCGATCTTACGCCGGAAGGAACGAGGCTGGTGCTCGAGCGGGAAGCTCCCGGACTTGCCGAAGCAATGCGGCTCGTGAACCCGCTTGGGCGGCTGTCACGTTCCATGGCGGGCACACGCGGTTTGGCGCTCATCCTGAACGCGCCCGGCTCGCCCAAAGGGGCAGTTGAGACCGTGGAAGCGGTCATCGACGTGATCCCGCACGCAGTTCGACTGATGGCGGCCGACCCCACGGACCACTGAGATGCCAACCGAGCCCACCGATCTCGACTGGATGGGTCGAGCCGTCGACGCTGCGCGCCAATCGCGTCTCATCGCATCGCCCAACCCCTGGGTCGGATGCGTCGTTGTCAACGGTGCGCATGTGTTCAGCGGAAACACGCAGCGGCCCGGTGGGCAGCACGCGGAACGCGTTGCGCTGTCGGCGGCAGGGCGCGACGCGGCCGGTGCCACGCTGTACACAACGCTTGAGCCGTGCTCACATTACGGCCGAACCGGCCCCTGCACCGATGCGATCATCGAGGCCGGCGTCTCACGGGTTGTGGTTGGTGTGGTTGATCCCGATGAGCAGGTCGCCGGCACCGGCGTCGCGACACTTCGTGCAGCAGGAATCACGGTGGATATCGGCGTGGGCGAGGAGCAGGTCACAGCGCAGCTTCGCCCGTACCTGCATCATCGCCGGACGGGTCGGCCGTGGGTGATTCTGAAGCTTGCGGCAACGCTTGACGGCCGCACGGCTGCGCCTGATGGCACCAGCCAGTGGATCACCGGTCCCGAAGCACGAGCGGACGGGCATCGCCTTCGGGCGATGAGCGACGCGATCCTTGTGGGAGCGGGGACTCTTCGAGCAGACAATCCAAGCCTTGATGTTCGCGACTTCATTCCCCCGGACGGGCTCACCCTCCAGGAGGTGAGCCCCAGGCGGTTCGTGCTCGGCGCCGCGCCCGCAGACGCCAGGGCGCAACCGATCACGGAGTTGAGTGGTGCATTGCCGCAGGTCCTTGACCTGCTTGGCGAGCACGGCCTGTTGCAGGTGCTCGTTGAGGGCGGGGCCACCGTCGCCCACTCGTTGCACGCCGCCGGGCTTGTGAACGAGTACGTTCTGTACCTTGCCCCTGCGCTGATGGGCGGCGAGGACGGTCGCGGCTTGTTTGCCGGAGACGGCGCTGCCACCATGGCAGACCTCTTCCGAGGCACCATCACCGACGTCACGCGCCTCGGAAAAGACATCCGAATCACCCTCGTTTAGGCCCGTTGCGCGCTTCGCCCGGAAGCGTTCGCCCCGCAGGCTTCGCGTGTTGGTACCGCTGGGCCCCTGGTGCTGCGTGCCAACGCCGTCCGCCGGAGGCTGACGTAATGGTTACTGGTGCTGCGTGCCAACGCCGTCGCCCGAAGGCCAGCGCAATAGTTGCTGGCGCAATAGTTGCTGGTGCTGCGTGCCAACGCCGTCGCCCGAAGGGCGGCGCAATAGTTGCTGGTGCTGCGTGCCAACGCCGTCGCCCGAAGGGCGGCGCAATAGTTACTGCGTCACGGTCCAGAATGCGGCTTCTTCGGTGCCGAAGAAGATGACTTCGTCGCCCGACTCGGTGCGGAGGCTGTGCGCTTCGGGTTCAGACGCCTCGTCGCTGCGCTCGAGCGTCAGGGAGACTTCGGAGGGATCGACGCCGTAGACGGTTGCGCCGTTGGTGGAGACGAAGGCAGCCAGGTTCTCCAACTTGTTCGACTGATGGAACACCTCGGCGGTCACCTCCAGACCATAGGGCGCGTTGAAGATGCCGGCCGCGGCCTTTGGTCGGTACTTCGCTGTGGTTGGGTGCGGGGCGGAATCGGTGCCGAGAAAGAACTTCGACTCGCCGCTCGTCGCCGCTTCGACGAGCGCCTGCTTGTCATCGGCGGAGTTGATGACCGGCTTGCAGAAGAGATCCGGCTCCATCCCGCTGGCGAGAAGGTCGCTGCGTTCCCGAGCCAGGTGATGCGGTGTGATGGTGGCCGCAGTGCCGGGGTGGGATCGAACAAAGTCCACGCCGGCACGGGTTGAGACATGCTCGACGGTCACGGCAAGTTCTGGGAATGCGGCCATGGCCGGGGCCAATTGACGTTCCAGGAATGCGGCTTCCCGATCAAAGATGTCCACGGCCGGGTCGGTTGATTCTGCGTGCACGAGTAAGCGCGCTTCGACGTCGATGAGCGTTTCGAAGAGCTTCTCCATGGAGGCGAGGGTGCCCTTGGCCTGGTCCGAGTTCGTGGTGGCCCCCGGGGGATAGAACTTGACCGCCTTCACCACCCCGGATTTCACACCATTGCGCAGATCATCGAGGTCAAGGTCTGGCGTTGCGAACAGCGTCATCCACGGCTGGAACGTTGCATCAGGGGGGAGTCGAGCCTGGATGCGTTGGAGGTACTCGGTGGCCTGCGCCGTGGAGGTGATGGGCGGACGCAGGTTCGGCATCACGATTGCATGGCGATACCGCTGGGCGGAGTACGCGAGCACGGCCGACAACATCTCGTCATCACGAAGATGGACGTGCCAATCGTCGGGTTGCGGAATGGTCACCCGGATGGTCATGGAGAGCTCTACTCGCCTGGTGAGGAGAGTTCCACGAACACCATCTGTATCTGCTGCAGCGCCTGGTTCAGGGTGGCTTCTGCTTCGCCGAGCCGGCCTTCACACGCCGCAACAATGGCGCTCATTGCGTCGATGGCCACTTTCGCTTCCGGCATGCTTGGCGGATCCTGGCTCAGGTGGATGGCACCCAACTCATAGAGGCCCATTGCGTGGTTGGCGACGACAAGCGAGGCGGGTGTCTCTGCCAGCCGGGCTCGCGCCTCGGCCATTTCAGCTGCAATGGCTTCTGCCTGGGCCCGTTCTTCCGGGCTCAGATCTTCAAGCGACGGCGCGCCCGGCATCGGCTCGGCAGGATCTGGCGCTGCCTGCGCTGCTTGTTGGGGGCTGTCACGGGGCACTTCATGCTCGCCATCCGGCGTCCAAAGACTCATGGACGCAGGTTATAGCGTTCCGCAAGGCTGCGTGCCGAACGCCATCCGGCGACGAAGGAGCTGGATGCAATGGTGCTGCCGAAGGCTGCGTGCCGAACGCCATCCGGCGACGAAGGAGTTGGATGCCACTAATCCTGCTATCCTCACACTGTTGTACTCACGCAAGTGGGCTGTCCTGTCCGAGAGAAAACTGGCAGGTACGGGCCCCACCCGGCCACCGATTCCGTTGAGGAACCTTCAGGTGCGACGAGGTCGAGCGAACAGAATCTCCCGACGGCAGCACTGTCGCCCTGGGTTTTCCGTGTCGCACTCCTCGTTGTGTTGAAGTTCTCCCCGTCGGCTCGTCTGGCCAGGGTCGAGTCCACTGCAAGAGAGCAATGCTGAAGAGCACTGCTGCCATACAAGAATTGCACTACAAAAATTCGGTTTTGGTTCCGCCGAAACCGCGTACAGGAGGAAACATCACATACGTGAGTGATCAGTCATAGCTGCGCCCGGTAACTCCGAGCCACGCATCAACGACCGCATTCGTGCCCGCGAGGTCCGCCTCGTGTCGCCCGACGGCGAACAGTTGGGTATCCGTCCGCTTCCCGAAGCCTTGAAGATTGCTCGAGACGAAGGTCTCGATCTTGTCGAGGTGGCCGAAAAAGCCAATCCGCCGGTCTGCAAGATCATGGACTACGGCAAGTTCAAGTACGAAGCGGCCCAGCGTGCCAAGGAATCCCGCAAGAAGAGTTCGCATGTCCAGGTAAAGGAAATGAAGTACCGCCCGAAGATCGGTCGCGGCGATTTCATGACCAAGACCCGGAAGGTGCTGCATTTCCTGGAGGACGGCAATCGAGTCAAAATCACCATCATGTTCCGAGGCCGTGAAATGCAGCACCCGGAACTTGGACGCAAGATTCTTGACGAAATTGCAGAACTCGGCGACGACGTATCCCGCATCGAGGCCTACCCGAAGATTGATGGGCGAAACATGATCATGGTCCTTGTCCCTGACAAGGAAAAGATCGCCCTGAAGCACAAGGCAGAACAAGAACACAAGGCCGAACAAGAACACAAGGCAGAACAGGAAGCAGCCGAGGCCGAAGACGCTGAAGCCGCTCAAGAAGCCGTAGTTGCCCAGGCACCAGTCGAAGAAGCACCAGTCGAAGAAGCACCAGTCGCAGTCACCGAAGCAGCAGAGGTATCCGTTGCAGAGGCGCCAGTTGAAGAGGCAGCAGCAGCTGAAGCTGATTCTGTCTCCGAAGGCGAACCCAACCCAGCTTCATAACCCAACACATTCTCAGGCGGCCACTGGCCACCCTGTGCCAACAGCCGTGCGGCGGAATCCAGCGCGCGTCTGAACCCCCGAACGACGCAATACCCAGGAGGCAACCATGCCCAAGATGAAGACCCACAAGGGCGCCGCGAAGCGGTTCAAGAAGACCGGCTCTGGCAAGATCAAGCGCCGCCAGGCCAACAAGGGTCACATCCTTGAGAAGAAGTCACCAAAGAGGAAGCGTCAGCTGCGTCCGACAGTCACCGTGGACAAGGCTGACGAAAAAACTGTCAAAAAGATGCTCGGGCAGTAGGAAGGACTCAGAACAATGGCAAGAGTAAAGCGCGGCGTCCACGCCAAGAAGAAGCGCAAGAAGGTCCTCGGCAAAGCGAAGGGGTACTATGGCAACAAGTCCCGTACCTTCCGTGGTGCCAACGAGCAGGTCATGCACTCGGGGCAGTACGCCTTCCGTGACCGCCGGGCCCGTAAGGGCGAGTTTCGTCGTCTGTGGATCCAGCGGATCAACGCTGCATGCCGTCAGAACGGCACCACCTACAGCCGGTTCATCGCAGGTCTCAAGGCCGCTGACGTTCTCGTGGACCGCAAGGTCCTCGCCGAACTCGCCGTCTCTGACGCCGACGCCTTCGCCTCACTGGTGAAGGTGGCCATGGATGCGCTGCCTGCAGGCGATGCCGAATCAGCTTCGGCTGAACCTGTGGCAGCTGAAGCCAGCTGACGCCTCGCGGCGCGTCATCAAACGACACAACGCTCACGACTGTGCTGCGACTTTCATCAAAGAATCCGAGGATCGCCGAGATTCGCGCTTTGGCCCGCCAACGACGGGCAAGAGCCGAATCTGGGCGATTTCTCATTGAAGGACCCAAGCTGATTTCCGAAGCCCTCGCCGCCGGTGTCGAAGTCGAGGCGATCTTCGTCGACAGTGCGAACGGGTGGGATTCCACCGGGGTGCAGAGGGTCGTCGACGATGCGTACCAGGTCGGTGACATCGAGTTGTTCGAGCTCGACGCCGGTCTACTCGATCGCATTGGAGCGTCCCGGTCGCCGCAACCAGTGTTGGCCGTAGCGAAGACCGCCGTGCATGGCTTCGACACCATCGAGGACAACGCCTCGCTCGTGCTCGTCGCCGTCGACGTGAACGACCCGGGCAACATGGGGACGCTGATGCGGTCAGCTGTCGCCGCCGGTGCTGATGCCATCGTCTCACTCGGAACCTCCGTTGACGTCTTCAGCCCGAAAACCGTGCGCTCATCAGCCGGTGCCATGTTCCACGTCCCCATGGTCGTCGAAGGCGACCCGATTGCTGGGCTCGATGCGCTCGCTGTCAAAGGCTTCCTCCGAGTTGGAACCGCCATGGACGCAGCCCAGTCGCTTCCCGCCACCGACCTCACGCGCAAGGTTGCGATCGTTATGGGCAGCGAAGCGCACGGCCTGGCCGCAACCCTGGGCACTTCCATCGACGAATGGGTGTCCATACCCATGGTTGGACCCACCGAATCACTCAACGTTGCAATGGCAGCGACAATCATGCTCTACGAAAGCCTCCGGCAGCGACAGTGACAGAGTTCTTCGCTTCGCTCAGAAGCGTTCGCCACGCAGGCCTCGTGCACAGTGTTCTTCGCTTCGCTCAGAAGCGTTCGCCACGCAGGCCTCGTACACAGTGTGGTTTGCGTGGCGGAAAAGTTCGCCGTCAACGCAGGCGACGGCCAGTAACCTTTGTTTCTCGTTGTCCCTCGTCGGGAAGCGTTGACACGCAGCACCCAGAAAGTCACCAGTGAGCGAAGACATCACAGACAGTTCCCACACAGAGACCGCAGCGCTGAGGGCGCTGGTTGACAACGCCTCCGCAGCTATTGCGGAGCTCGAATCTGTCGAGGGACTCAACCAACTCAAAGCTTCCCTGATGGGCAAGAAGTCAGCCCTGACCGAGGCCAGGAAATCACTTGGGTCGCTCGATCCCGATCAGCGCAAGTCCGCCGGGCAGGCCATCAACGACGCCCGCTCACAGATCGAAGCGCTCTTCAGTGAACGTCAGGCCTCGCTTGCCGCGGATGCACGAGAGCTGGCGCTCGAAGCTGAACGGCTCGACCTCACCGAGATCCGGGCCGAGATGACACGAGGCCACCTGCACCTCATCACCCAATCGCGTGATCGTCTCGAAGACGTGTTTGCAGGCATGGGCTACCGCATCGCCGAAGGGCCCGAGGTCGAAACCGCCTGGTACAACTTCGAGGCCCTCAACATTCCTGAATGGCACCCGGCTCGCGGCAGCTTCGACACGATCTTCGTGAACCTCGGAGAACCCGAAGAAGTGATGCTTCGGTCGCACACCTCGCCGGTGCAGATTCGCACCATGGAGAACCAGGAACCGCCGATCTACATCGTCGCCCCCGGACGTACGTTCCGCACCGACACCGCGGACGCCACCCACCTGCCGGCGTTCAACCAGATCGAAGGCCTTGTCATCGATAAGGGAATCACGCTCGGGGATCTGGCTGGCACCATCGACACGTTCGTGAAGGAGTTCTTCGGTGGGGAAGTGAAGAGTCGACTGCGCCCGTCGTACTTCCCGTTCACGGAACCCTCCGCAGAGTTCGACATCTCCCGGGCCGATGGTTCATGGCTCGAACTTGGTGGCTGCGGCATGGTGCACCCCAACGTGCTGCGCAACTGCGGCATCGACCCCGAGATCTGGCAGGGCTTCGCGTTCGGCTTCGGCATCGACCGCCTCGCCGTCATGCGCTACGAACTCGACGACATGCGTGAACTGGTCAACAGCGACGTCCGCTTCCTGCGGCAGTTTTGATTGAGAGAGTCTTGTAAATGAAAGTTCTGTTGTCGTGGTTGCGCGAGTTCGCCCCCGAGATCGAAGGTGACCCCATCGAGCTGGGGGAGCGGATGTCTGCGCTCGGCCTCGCAGTTGAAGAGATGGAGATCGTCGGCGAAGGCGTCCCCGGCGTTGTTCTTGCCAAAGTCCTCGAGCTTTCGCCCCACCCCGACGCCGACAAGATCCAGCTGGTTCAGGTGGACGCTGGAGATGGCGAAGCGCTGCAGGTGTGTTGTGGTGCATTCAACATGGCGGTCGGCGACCTCATCCCATTCGCGACGATCGGCACCGTCATGCCCAACGGTATGGAGATCGCTCAGCGCAAGATGCGCGGCCAGATGTCCAACGGCATGTGCTGCTCTGCTGAGGAGCTCGGAATGGGAGCCGACGCTGACGGCATCCACATCCTCACGGGTCTCGCCTCTGAGGACAAGCTCGGTGCTCCCATCGCAGAAGCGATGGGCCTGAAACGCGACATTCTCTGGGATCTTGAAGTCAACGCCAACCGACCCGACGCCATGTCCGTTGCCGGGGTGGCCCGTGACCTTGCAGCAGATCTCGGGGTGCCGTTCGCATTCCCCACATTCTCCGCGCCAGAAATCACCGAGGCAGTTGGCGAACTTGCCTCCGTCGAGATCGTTGACCCAGGGCTTTGCGGTCGTTTCCTGGCCAGGGTCCTTCGGAACGTGACCGTCGGAACGTCGCCGGCATGGATTGCCAACCGACTTACGGCGCTCGGAATGCGTCCCATCAACAATGTGGTTGATATCTCCAACTATGTGATGCTCGAACTTGGGCAGCCGAATCACACCTATGACCTTGACCTCGTCCCGAACGGTCATCTGCGCGTGCGACGCGCTACCGACGGCGAGACGCTCACCACTCTCGACGGCACCGAGCGAACGCTCATCGCCTCTGACGGTGTCATCGCGAGCCAGGCGGACGATGCCATCGGCATTGCCGGCGTTATGGGTGGGGCAAGCACCGAGATTTCAGACACCACCTCCAACGTGCTTCTCGAGCTCGCCTGGTGGGATCCGCCCAGCATCTCGCGCACGGTCAAACGGCTGAACCTGCCAAGCGAAGCTGCCACCCGGTACCGCCGCGGTGTGGACTGGGGCGAGAACATGGTGCGAGCCAGTGAGCGTTTCGCTCAGCTCATCTCCGAGACCGGCGCAGAAATTGCACACGGGCTCATCGATAAAGGCGGAACGCTTCCTGATCGGACGCCCATTCTGGTGCGTCCCGCCAAGGTGAATGGTCTGCTTGGAACCGACCTCAGCCCTGACGCAATGATTGGACATCTCGACTCCATCGGCTTCGATGCACAGGTCACCGGCGATGACCTGCAGGTCACCATCCCCACATGGCGATGGGATACCGCAACCGAAACCGATATTGCCGAGGAAGTTGGACGTATGTACGGCTTCGCCAACATCGTGCGCACGGTGCCGCGAAGCGAACAGATCGGTGGCCTCACCGACTACCAGAAGGAACGACGCCTGGTGCGTGAAGTTCTCACCGGAGCCGGATGCGACGAAGCCCAGCCGATGCCGTTTCTGGCACCGGGTGATCTCAGCGCTGCCGGTCTCTCCGAAGTGGGCATCACGCTCTCCAACCCGCTGGTCCACGAAGAGTCCGTCCTGCGAACGTCATTGCTGCCGGGTCTCCTCAAGGCGCTTGCGTACAACCAGTCGCACCGAATCGAAGGCGTGCGCCTCTTCGAGATTGGCCACACATTCCTGCCAAGCCCGGACGACGAACTGCTTCCCGACGAGCGTGAAATGCTGGGCGTTCTGCTCGGCGGCGCCGAAGCGCCTTCGGCCGTGGAGATCCTCAACCTGCTTGATGCCGCTCTGGCGCTTCCAAACGTGCAGCTGCGAGACGCCACACCTGCTGGTCTTCATCCCACGCGCTCAAGTGATGTGGCGATGGCCGGTCGGGTCCGGGGCGAAGTCGGCGAAGTCGACCCGCAGGTCCTTGAAGCATTCGGCATTGATGGGCGAGCCGCCTGGTTGCAACTCGACATCGGCACGATTCTCAACGGCCCACACGGCAAACGCAGATACACCCCGGTCAGCAAGTACCCGTCCAGCGACGTCGACCTGGCCTTCGAGGTTCCCGACACCACGCCGGCATCCTCCGTCGTCGGCGCCCTGCGCAAGGGAGCCGGCAATCTGCTCGTCAGTCATGAACTGTTTGATGTCTACCGCGGAGCGGGCGTGGAGGACGGCTCTCGCAGTCTGGCGTTCCGCTTGCGTTTCCAGGCGCCGGATCGAACGCTCACTGACACCGAAGTGGCTGAGGCCCGACAGGGCGCAATCACCGCCGTTGAGAAGCAGGGCGCGAAGCTGCGAGCGTAATTGGCGCAGCTGGTTCCTCGCTGGTTGGCTACATTGTCGCCATGAGCGACTCAACACCACTGGTCATTGTCACCGGTCCTCCGGGGGCCGGGAAGTCGACAGCGTCGGAAGGCGTCGCCGCGTGGACCGCTCTCAGGCGCTGATGTCACACTTCTGAGCGGCGCGCAGAACAGTGAATCACACGCTGGCGGGCTCTTTCGGTGACTTCGGGTTGCCGTCTGAGGAGACCGGAAAGCGCACGGTGAACTGGGTCAGACCACCGGTGCGGTCATAGCTGAGTTCGGCGCCCATTGCCTCGGCCCGTGATCGGGTGGCAAGGAGCCCTGCGCCATAGTCTCCGTCACGCAGCTTGTGGCGAAGCTCAAGCTCGTCCTCTGCGAAGAGCGCCTGTTCCACCTCGCTGTTGAGCCCGCCTCCGTTGTCGAGCACGGAGATGGTCATCGAGTCATCCCACTGGTAGGCGGTGACGCGGATGTCATCGCCGCCGTGAAGCTTTGCATTGCGAAGCAGCTCCACGAGGATGTGGTGGAGGTGGCGCTCGTCGCCGTGCAGGATCTGATCCTGAAGAGCGGTGTGGACCTCCACTCCGCTGATATCGCTGGCCTTGGTCGCTCCCCGGATGAGAGTTTCGACATGCATGGGAACCACCTGAGTGGTGACCATCGCGCCAACGGAGAGAGCCCGGTTGTTCATTGTCGAGATGCGGTGTGCCATGCCGCTCAGGCGAACCTGCGTATCGGCCGCTGCGTTGGCGGGGTCGTTCTGCAGGACACGAATTTGGCGAGCCAGATCGTCAAGTTCCCGGGTGTCTTTGGTTGCGACGCTGCGGAGTCTTCGCTCCAGCGTGTGTGCCTGCTGTTCACCAAGGCGGGCTCGAAGCCTGGTTCGGCGCAGCGCCTCAAAGACGTACAGCGCTATCGCCGGCACAAGAAAGGCCACGCCGTAGCCGGCGGTCGAGCCAACCTGGTTCATGGTCTCGTTGATCGATTCCATGCGTTCGAGCATGGTTTGTCTCTCGGTTCCAAGAGCGCCGAAGACGTCTTCGAAAGATGCGTCGAGCCGGGCCTGTGTCGCCAGAGTCTCCGGTCCCGACGGTGAGTTACGTGTGGCTTCGATGTGGGCGAGTACAGCAGCGACGAACTCGTTGCCTGGCTCCACCACGGTGTCGAATTCCCTGACGTCTGCGTTCGCAAGTGCGCTTTCGAGCGACGCGACACCGCGGTCCGCATTCTCAAGAGTCTGGCTGAGCGCAAGGCTGGCGTCGAAACCCGCCCCATCAATAATGCGGTACCCGTTGGCCAACAGAAGGTCGCTTCGCACCGCCGAGGCAACGCGGAGCGTCTCATTGAGTCCGTGAGCCTGCTGAGCTGCCTTGCTCAACTGGCGGGCTCGCAACGCAACGGTATACACAGCACTGGCAAGTACCAGCAGTGCAAGACCTGCGAGGAGAGTCAGGAAGATTGGATGGCGGTGCCATGGCATTTTGCGCTTATCCATGGTGTGCTCCAGACAAATCGGTGGCGTCGGTTTCAGCGACAGCGCTTGGGGATGGGTGGGACGCGAGTTGTGCCAGCGGGGACACCGCACTCGGTTCCGAAGCGAGCGAAGTCGGCGTGTCCCGAGAGCTGGCGACCGGGTTGTAGGTGGTGTCGCCGGTGCGGTTTTCGAGCGACGGGTCCCAGATCAGACCGCCACCGCCGGAGCGTTTGGCGGAGTACATGGCAACATCGGCGCGGCGCACGAGTTCGTCCGGCGTGACACTTGCGTCTTCTGAGCATGCGCCGACACTGGCACCCACGGAAACGGTTACGCCGTCGATGATCATGGGCGCGCAGATGGCGTTGTAGATGAGAGTTGTAAGCCCGTACACCTCGTCTCCGACCATCAGGTGATTGCGTTCGCCCACGACGATGAACTCGTCGCCTCCCATCCGGCCCACGGTGCCGGCGTTGCCGACCAGTTCCTCAAGCCGGCGACTGATGATGATCAAGGCCTGGTTGCCGGCTTCGTGGCCGAGAGTGTCATTGATGGGCTTGAATCGGTCCAGGTCAATAAAGAACGCCGAATTCGTTGCGCCCCTTTCCTGCAGGTTGGCAAGGGTGCTCATGATGTTGCTGTGGTTTGCGACACCGGTGAGCGGATCGTGGGCCGCAGCGTAGGAGAGCCGCTCCGTTTCTTCCGCCGCCCACGCCGAGGTGACCGTGTTCGAGTGAATGTTCGACACCTGCTGGGCCAGAAGCGAGAAGGCCCGCAGGGTCTGGGCTTCGTCTGACACGCTGCCCCGGGTCCAGGCTCGGAGTACGGCGGGTTCTGGGAAGCCGATGGTGTCGAGTCGTAGCGCGCATCCCCACTCCATGTCGGCAGAGTGCAACATCTGTCGGGCCTCATCGCTGTCGGGTCGAACAACAATGACGCTGTCAGACGCTGAGGCCTGGCTGGACAGCGCTGCGTTGTCGACCGCTGCGTTGTGGAGTGCATGGTGTCGCACCACGGTCTTCCACTCGGCGTCGGTCCCGGTCACAATGTCTGCCTGATCGAATCCGATATCGGTCATGGCCACGACCGCGGCTGCAAGAACGTCCTCTCGGCTGGACATTTCGCTCATCTTCTCGGCGCCGAGAGCAACGACTTCGAGCTGTGTGGTCTGACTCTTGGCTCGTTCCCGGTCGCCATTCAGGGCGGTGATGTGATCGCGGACTGCGCTTGAGAGCATGGCGGCGGGGACTGCGACAAGGAGCACAGCCATCAGCTGCTGTAGCGCAAGGAGGGGAGTGGATTCGTTGGTGGAGGTCACGACGAAGGACATGTGGGCGAGGGACAGGCCGAGCCAGACAACAGCCGCGGGGACGATGCTGTAGGCGATGGCTGCCTCTGTTACCGGGATGACGAGCGCCACCCAGGCCAGCGGAGCCGAGTTCACGCCGGCCATCAAGATGATGCCCAGCGCAATCACGGCGTCGATGCCAATCAACACCCAACTGGGTAGGCGATCAATCAGGTTTTCGCCGCTGAAGCGGGTCTTTGCCCGATACACAAAGTACGCCAATGAGATGACCAGACCTGCGGCGGCCACGACGGACGCAATCATCGCGCTCCACCCGCGTGTGCTTTCTGTTGTCACGTATGACAAGCCGAACACGGCGACAAGGACGAGCCGACTCGCATGGAATGCAGCGCTCATGTTTGTGCTGTCGCCAAGTTGCAGCTGACTTTTAACTGAGTGCTGGTCGGTGGCTTTCTTCACAGAAGGCGTATCGGCGGCTGCTCTGGTGACCTGAGGATTCGTATCTCGGGGGGCCAGATTGCTCAGTTGGAACATCAGGGAGACAACTATGGCGCACTGCGAGTTGGGTCGCGAGAAGCGCCTGCGCCGGAGTTTTCGAAGAAACGCATATTCATCCGTAACGCTGTATAGTCATGCAATGACTCTACTTGGATTGTCGAAAGGCACGATGCCCGTGGGCATCGTTGGCGCCTCCGGTTTCACGGGAGCAGAGCTGATGCGTCTGCTCGCCGGTCATCGCTCATTTTCGGTGAAGGTAGCCACTGCGGACACGCAGGCAGGTACCGCGGTGGCCGATCTGTACCCCAGTCTGGCGGCCGCCTACCCGGATCTTGTCTTCAGCTCGTTCAATGCCGATGACTTTGATGGTCTGTCCATTGTGTTCACCGGACTCCCGCACGCTGCCAGCCAGCAGGTGGTGGCTGAACTCGCTGGTCGGGTGGAACACGTTGTCGACCTCAGCGCGGACTTCCGCCTCAACGACCCTGCGGTCTATGAGCAGTGGTACGACACACCCCACACCCAGGTGGACCTGCTCAGCTCATTCTCCTATGGGCTGCCTGAGCTGTACCGTTCCGAGATTCAGGCCAATCCACACGTCGCTGTTCCTGGCTGCTATCCCACGGCCGCTGTGCTCGCGCTGTCCGGTCTGACCCGCCAAGGTCTTGTGGAAACGTCAGGGATCATCGTCAACGCGGCCAGCGGTCTCTCCGGTGCCGGCCGAGGGGCAAAGCCGCACACCACCTTCAATGCTGTTGACGAAAACTTCAACGCCTACGGCCTGGAGGGGCATCGGCATGCGCCGGAGATGGAACAGGTACTCGGGGCCGAGGTGCTCTTCGTGCCGCACCTCGTTCCCATGAATCGTGGCATCCTCGCCACCTGCTACGCGAAACCAACAGGTTCGACATCGACTGAACAGCTACTTGACGCCATGACCTCGTTCTGGGCCGATGAAGACTTCATTGTTGTTTCGGAGCGCAGCCCGTCAACCAAAGCGACGCTCGGTTCGAGCGTGGCCCATGTGACCGCTCGCTACGACGAACGGAGCAACACGGTGATTGCACTTGCTGCCATCGACAACCTCGGCAAGGGCGCGTCGGGAGCCGCTGTGCAATGCGCCAACATTCTTGCTGATCTGCATGAAGACACCGGGCTGGCGGTTGCCGGTCTGTACCCGTAGAGGTTCTGCTGTGTCCGTGTCTTCGCCCATGTCTTCGTCGGTCTCTCCGCTTGCTCCCGCATCGTTTCCGTCGCTTCCGCCCATCGCCGGGCTCCAGATTGGAACGCTGGCTGCTGGTCTGCGCTATCAACAACGGGCCGACCTCATGGTCGCGTTCGTACCCGTTGGAGCCACCGCAGCTGCGGTGTTCACGCAGTCGCTGTGTCCATCTGCACCAGTTGACTGGTGCCGCCAGATGCTGGCTTCTGAGGCAGGCCCCGGCGAGGTCCGAGCAATCGTGTGCAATGCAGGCAACGCCAATGCCTTCACCGGCCAGGCGGGTTGGATATCAGCTGAGGTAACCGCAAACGCCATCGCCCGCGCGCTTGATGTGGCAGCCCGGCAGGTGCTGCTGGCATCCACCGGCGTGATTGGTGAAACGCTCGACGACGACCAAATGGCGGCAGCAATGCCGAAGCTCGCAGCGGCCCGCGTTCCCGCAGAAGGTGCGGTTTGGGAAGAGGCCGCCCGCGCCGTTTCCACCACCGACACCTTTGCGAAAGGAGCGGGCCACCAGGGCAATGGCTGGGCGGTGACCGGGTTCGCCAAGGGGAGCGGCATGATCGCACCGGACATGGCGACCATGCTCGGATTCGTTTTCACCGACCTGGCTGCCACAGCGGAGGTTCTCCATCAGTGTCTGAGTGAATCGGTGCCCGGCAGCTACAACGCCATCACCGTTGACAGCGACACCTCCACCAGCGACACCGTGTTCCTTGTGTCCACCGGAATGGTCGATGCGGACAACCCGATCACCTCGACTGCAGACCCGCGCTATGCGGCGCTCGCCGAGGCGGTTACCGCCGTCAACCTCGACCTTGCACACCAGATTGTGCGCGATGGCGAGGGTGCCTCGAAGTTCATCGAGATCACCGTGACCGGCGCCGAGAGCGATGCTTCGGCAGCAGTGATCGGTCGTTCCATTGCCAACTCTCCGCTCGTGAAGACCGCCATCGGTGCCGCCGACGCCAACTGGGGTCGGGTGGTCATGGCGGTGGGCAAAGCCGGACAACCCGCACTTCGCGATGCACTCGAAATCTGGATGGGCCCCGAACAGGTCACCGAGGGCGGCTGGGTGCGCGACGGCTACAGCGAAGAGCGTGCGACAGAACATCTACAGCAGGACGACGTACAGATCAAGATTGATGTTGGGGTGGGAACCGGCACCGCCACCATTTGGACATGCGACCTCACACACCGCTACATCGACATCAATGCGAGCTACCGGAGCTGACATGACTGCACAAAGCTCCGGCGCACCATCGCCAGCGTTCATCGCTGAGACATTGACCCAGGCACTGCCGTACATCCAACGCTTTGCCGGCGCCACGATTGTGGTCAAATTCGGCGGCAACGCCATGTCGGACCCTGACCTGTTCTCAACCTTTGCGGGAGACATCGTGCTGATGCACTCCGTGGGATTTCGTCCAGTGGTGGTTCACGGCGGGGGACCGCAGATTGGTCAGATGCTGAGGCGAGTTGGCAAGGAATCAACCTTTGTGGATGGCCTGCGTGTCACCGACGAAGAAACGCTTGAGCTTGCTCGCATGGTCTTGGTTGGCAAGGTCAATCGTGACATCGTGTCGGCCGTCAACACCAAAGGCGGCCGGGGAGTTGGTATCTCGGGCGAAGATGGCCGATTGATCCATGCCCGGGCCCGCAGCGAAGCCCTCGGATTCGTGGGAGATGTGGAACACGTCGATCCCACGGTTCTGAACTCGATGCTTGCCGAGGGCATGATTCCGGTCGTGTCGACCATCGGCAGCGACGAGACAGGTCAGGCGTTCAACATCAACGCCGACACGGTCGCAGGCGAACTCGCAGCCGCGTTGAACGCGGAGAAGCTCATCATGCTCACCGACGTTGAAGGGCTCCGCTCAGATCCCGCATCGCCGGATTCACTGGTGCGAAGGTTGACACCTGGAGAACTTGAAGCCATGACCCATACGCCTGCCATCGAAGGCGGCATGATCCCCAAAGTCGATGCCTGTCTGACTGCGCTGCGCGGCGGGGTGAGTCGGGCTCACATGTTGAACGGAACAATTCCACACGTCCTGCTCCTTGAGCTGTTCACGGACGAGGGAATCGGAACAATGATTGCAAAGGACCACTCATGACTGCAGCCACTCACCGTGACGACATGTCGGCGGATGCCGAACTGGCGCACTGTCCAATCATGCCCACGTACGGCGCGCCGAGTGTCATGTTCGTTCGCGGCGAAGGCGCTCGCCTGTGGGACAACACCGACAGAGAGTACGTCGACTTCCTGTCCGGCATAGCGGTCACGTCTCTCGGCCATGCCAATCCGGTGGTTGCTGACGCCATCGCCAACCAGGCCCGCAAACTTCTGCATGTAAGCAACCTGTATGCAAATGAGAACGCCTGGCACGTGGCCCACACGCTGAGCTCGCTCGTTGGTCACCCAGGGCAGGTGTTCTTTGCGAACTCCGGTGCCGAGGCAAATGAGTGCGCGTTGAAGCTTGCTCGTCGATGGGGTGGCCGCGGTCGCCATGTGGTTGTTAGCGCGATGCGATCGTTTCATGGGCGAACCCTTGCCACTCTTGCTGCAACCGGTCAACCTGAGAAGCACGAGGCGTTCCAGCCGTTGCCAGAGGGCTATCGGCATGTTCCGTGGGACGATGTGTCTGAGCTTGAGAAAGCCCTCGACGACACCGTGGCGGCAGTGTTCCTGGAGCCCGTGCAGGGTGAAGGCGGAGTCAATGTTCCCGATGCCTCGTACTTCGCTGCTGTGCGTGAGCTGTGCACCGAACGAGGGATCCTGTTGATGTTCGACGAGGTGCAGACCGGACTTGCCCGCACCGGAAAGTGGTTTGGTTTTCAACACTTCGGTATCGAGCCCGATGTCATCACCATGGCGAAAGCTCTCGGCAACGGCATGCCCATCGGTGCCTGCTGGGCCCGAACCGATGTGGCTGCGTCCTTCAAGCCCGGCGATCACGCAACGACCTTTGGTGGGGGAGCGCTTGCTACTGCGGCCGCCCGCTCAGTTCTGGACATCATGCAGGAGATGGATGCGCCTGCTGTCGCGGCTGAACGCGGCCAACGTCTTCGCTCTCTCCTTGAGGCAACCCCCGGTATTGCGAGTGTGCGCGGCCTCGGCCTGTTGCTCGCTGCAGAGATGACCCCTGATGCCATGGGAGAGCGGAGTGCGGCACAGATCGCCGCCGCGTGCATGGATGCAGGTGTGGTCCTGTACGCCACCGGCGCCACCGGCCTCCGGATGGCTCCACCCTTCGTGTTGACCGACGATGAGATGGATCGCGGCGTGGCTGCGATTGCCTCGGTACTTGGAGCGTCCTGATGCGACATCTTCTGGAGATCGACGATCTCGCGCCCGCCGAAGTCTCGGTTGTCCTTGATCTTGCAGCCCACCCGACTCCGCCCCAGGTACTTGCCGGTAAGGGCGGAGCCCTTGTATTCGAGAAACCATCGGCTCGGACGCGCAACTCCATGGAGATGGCGGTCGCTCAACTTGGTGGCCACCCGGTCTACATCCGCCCGGAAGAAGTGGGTATCGACACGCGCGAAACCGCCGAGGATGTTGCCAACACGCTTGCGTGCTTCCATGCGTTCATCGGTGCGCGGGTGTTCAAGCATTCAGTTGTCGAACGCATGGCTGCGGTGAACGCGGCGCCGGTGGTGAACATGTTGAGCGACGAGGCACATCCTCTGCAGGCCCTTGCGGACCTTCTGACCATCAGGCAGGAGTTCGGCTCCTTCGACGGGCTGAGCGTTGCCTATGTCGGCGATGCCAACAACGTCACGCGCTCACTGGCGCTCGGCTGCGGTGCAGTGGGCATGCCGATCCGGGTGGCTGCTCCCCCCGGGTATCGATTCTCCAGCGTCGACGCCGATCGCATCGCGGCGAGCGGCGTGGAGATGGACATCTGTGACCGGCCCGAGGAAGCAGTTGAAGGCGCCGATGTCGTCTACACCGACGTATGGACATCCATGGGGCAGGAAGATGAGACCCAGGAGCGGCTCCGTCAGTTCGAAGGCTTCACGATCAACTCGGCGATGATGTCGCTCACATCGCAACAGGGGGTCTTTCTGCACTGCCTCCCCGCCCACCGCGGCGAAGAAGTTGCGGGCGAAGTCATCGACGGTGAACGCAGCCGAGTGTGGCGCCAGGCTGAGAATCGGATGCATGCGGCCAGAGGTCTGCTTGCCTTTCTGCTCCGGGCTGACAACAACTCTCGAAGAAGCCCGCAATCGGCATGACCACCAAATCGCAACGCCAGCATCGCATTGCCGCGCTTCTTGAAGAAGAAAGGGTGAGCAGTCAGGACCGGCTTGTCGAGTTGCTTGCGAAGGCAGGCATCTCCGCCACGCAGGCAACCGTGTCGCGCGACCTCGAAGATCTCGGAGCCGTGAAGGTGCGAGTGGGTGGAGGTATCTCTGTCTACGCGATCCCGGACCATCCGCACGAACAGGTCGTCCCCACCGATCATCTGCGACGCGTCTTCGGCGAATGGGTACTCAGCGCCGACTGGTCCGCGAACCTGGTTGTCCTGCGCACTCCTCCAGGTAGCGCCCATGTTGTGGCTTCGGCCATCGACCGGGCGGGCCTGGATGGCATCCTTGGCTCCGTTGCCGGAGACGACACCATCATGGTCATCACCTCCCGTGGTGTTGATGCTGCGGACCTGTGTGGGACCTTCAAAGAAATCGCCTCCATCGAATCTGATTCCTGAAAGAAAATTGAGAACAAAACCCATGTCTGATGTTTCCAAAGTTGTTCTGGCCTACTCCGGCGGGCTCGACACGTCCGTCATCCTGAAGTGGCTCGAAGTTGAATACGGCTGTGAGGTCGTCACCTTCACCGCTGATCTCGGTCAGGGCGAAGAGCTCGAGCCGGCACGAGCCAAGGCTGAAGCCATGGGCGTGAAGGAGATCTACATTGACGATCTCAAAGAAGAGTTCGTTCGGGACTTCGTGTTCCCGATGTTTCGCGCCAATGCCATCTACGAGGGCGAATACCTGCTCGGTACCTCGATCGCGCGCCCGCTGATCGCGAAGCGTCTTATTGAGATTGCGCGCGAGACCGGGGCAGACGCCATCTCCCACGGTGCCACCGGCAAAGGTAACGATCAGGTGCGCTTCGAGCTTGGTGCCTATGCCCTGGAGCCGGAGATCAAGGTCATAGCGCCGTGGCGTGAATGGGACCTGGGAGGCCGCGAAACGTTGCTGGCTTATGCCGCCGAGCACGACATCCCCATCGAGAAGACGCGTGGAGCGAAGTCGCCGTTCTCCCAGGACGCGAACCTGCTGCACATCTCCTATGAAGGCGGCCCGCTCGAAGATCCCTGGCAGCAACCGCCTTCTGAGATGTGGCGTTGGTCGGTTTCGCCGGAGATGGCTCCGAACGAGGCCACGTACCTCGACATCACGTACCAGAAGGGCGACCCGGTCGCCCTCGACGGCAGGGCCATGTCCCCAGCGTCCATCCTCGCTGAACTGAACCGCATTGGTGGGGCGAACGGCGTTGGACGTCTTGACATCGTGGAGAACCGGTTCGTGGGTATGAAGTCACGCGGCGCCTACGAGACGCCGGGTGGAACCATCATGATGAAGGGCCATCGGGCCATCGAATCCATCTGCCTCGATCGTGAAGTCGCTCACCTCAAGGATGAGCTGATGCCGCGCTACGCCAAGCTGATCTACAACGGCTTCTGGTGGAGTCCTGAACGCGAAATGCTTCAGGCTGCCATCGACTACAGCCAACAGCAGGTGAATGGCGAGGTCCGGCTCAAGATCTACAAGGGCAGTATTGAGGTTGCTGGTCGGCGTTCGAACGACACGCTCTTTGACGAGAAGATCGCCACGTTCGAAGACGACGGCGGTACCTACGACCAGTTCGACGCGCAGGGCTTCATCAAGCTGAACGCGCTGCGGTTGCGGAACCTCGCGCGGCGGAACCTTCGATGAGTGGCCCTGAATCTGAGAGCGACGCAACCGGTTCGGACGATTCGAAGACTCTCTGGCACGGCCGCTTCGAAGGGGGCCCAGCCGCCGCACTGAAGGCGTACACCTTCAGCATTCCCTTCGACATTCGTCTGGCAGGCGATGACATCGAGGGATCGCGGGCCCATGTCCGCGGTCTGGGTCGGGTTGGTCTCCTGGACGAGGACGAGGTCTCGTCGATTCTTGTCGCCCTCGACGTGGTGGAGAACGAGCTTGAGAAAGGTTGGTTTGACTTTCAGCCTGCAGACGAAGACATCCACACGGCGGTCGAACGGCGAGTAACCGAACTCGCCCCCGCCGGGGCGAAAATGCACACCGGCCGGAGTCGCAACGATCAGGTGTGTACTGACCTGCGGCTGTTCACCAAGCGCGAGATGGGAGTCCTCGCCGATCTTGCGGTGAGTTTCCAGGGCATTCTGCTTGGCGCCGCTGAGCGCGTCGGTGACGCATATCTGCCCGGATACACGCATCTGCAGCGCGCACAACCTGTGCCGCTGGCGCACCATCTGCTCGCGCATGCCTGGTCGTTTTCTCGGGACGTGACCCGGCTGCTGGCCGCTCGGGACGCCGCGGATGTTTCTGTGCTCGGCGCGGGAGCGCTGGCCGGTTCATCGCTGCCCCTGGATCCGCCGTCTGTCGCCGAAGACCTTGGCTTTGCCAATGTCTTCGCCAACTCTCTCGATGCAGTGGGCGACCGTGACTTCGTTGCCGACGCGTTGCACGCAATTGCCATGATCGGCATCCATCTCAGCCGGATTGGCGAGGAGTTCGTTCTCTGGTCCAGCAGTGAGTTTGGATTCGTCACACTCGATGACGGCTACGCGACAGGTTCATCGATGATGCCGCAGAAGAAAAACGCAGACATCGCGGAACTCGCCCGAGGGAAGAGCGGTCGGGTCATCGGCAACTTCGTGGGCTTTCTTGCCACAATGAAGGGCCTGCCGCTGACGTACAACCGAGACCTGCAGGAAGACAAGGAACCGCTCTTCGATGGCATCGATCAAATTGCGGCCGGTTTGGTTGCCGTCGGAGCCATGATCGACACCGTGACGTTCAACACCGACGTCATGGCCGCCGCAGCCGACGACCCCATGGCTGGGGCGACGGATCTTGCTGAGGTGCTGGTGAACAAGGGCATCGCTTTTCGCGACGCACACGCCATTGTCGGTGCACTCGTTCGCCAGGCGCTCAGTTCGGGAACGTCACTGATTGACCTCGTTGCAGCGTCGGAACACTTCGGCCCTGAAGAGGCAGAGGTGCTGATGCCCGGAGCCGCGGTGCGCCGCCGCGTAACCCACGGAGGCGCCGGCCTGGAGCCTGTCGGCGCGCAGCTGAGGCACTTCGCTGCCCATCTTGAACAAACCCGGTCCCACCTCGCAACCCTCTGAGGACCTCCAGACACGCGGTGTCAGACACACCGTTACAAGTAGAAGCACCCAGACACACGGTGTCAGACACACCGTTACAAGTTGAAGCACCCAGACACGGGGTGTGGGACTCACGGCTAGGTTGGCGGCATGCGTTTGCGACTTCGGCAGCACTTCACACAGATCAGCGCGTCTGCGGCGGCCGCGGCCTACGCAGACCCGTTGCTCTATGCCCACTTGCGTCAGCTCGCATTCGGCGGCAACCCCAATGTTCTTGAACACAGGATCGAGAACGACACAACCACCATGGCCATTCGCTATCGGATTGATGCCGATGTGCCTTCGGCTGCTCGCATGTTTGTAGACCCCGACAAGCTCACCTTCATCGAATACAGCACCGTGACAGCCGACGGCGGAGGGTCCTTCGACATCGTGCCCGATCATTACAGCGACATGCTGGCGGCATTTGGAACCATCGCCGTTGATGACGACGCGCGAACACGATCATTGACAGGCGAGCTCAACATCGACCTCGGTATCGCGGGCATGTTGTTCCAGGACCAGGCCGAACGCCAGATCGGGCAGGGTATGGCCCGAGTGCTCGAAGCTCAGGTTGAGGCCGTTGAGGCCTTTGTGCTGGCGGCCGCATCCAGCTAGTTTCGCCGCTGCTTGTAACGGGGTGTCTGACACCGCAACCTGTTGTGGTCCTATTGCACGCCGAACGTGGCGACGGGGGACGTCGCGCCATCAGTCAGGACGAGTTCGGAGCTGGCCAGGCTAGACATCCTGAGGGCCTATGCTCGGAGTGTCCAAGGGGGGACATCATGGCCTACGACATCTCTGAGTTTGATACCACACCGGTTGAAGACTGGCTGAACGACTGGGACTGGTTGGACGACCAGTGGGGCGAGAACGCCATCGAGATTTGGAACGCCGTGCGAGACGTCTGTCCGGTTGCCTCAACTGAACGCTACGGCCGCGCCTTCATGCCGGTCACGATGGAAGCGGTCTCTCAGATCGCCCACGACACCGAAAACTTCTCGTCCCGGCGCGTGAGCGTCGCCCGCAAAGATGTGCCCCCGAGCAAGGCGGCGCCCATCACCTCGGACCCGCCTCATCACCACGGCCACCGCCGGCTCCTGTTGCCCGCCTTTGCTCCAAAGAACGTGGCACGCCTCGAGGAACACCTGCGGTCCTTCTGTCGCAAACTCATCAGCGACCTCGATGGCGCTGATGCCGTCGATGCTTCGCTGCACTACACCCAACACATTCCCGTGCACGGCATCTGCCTGCTGACCGGCCTTCCGGAAGAGGATGCCGACATGTTCCGGGATTGGATCCACCGGAACTTCCAGCTTGGTCCCCGCGATCCAGCCGCTCGTGCCGCAGTGTTGAGCGAGATGGGTCAGTACATCGACGCCATGCTCAAGGACCGACTCGCCAATCCGCAGGATGACATGGTGACGATGATCGCCAACGCGCAAGTCGAAGGTGCCGATGTCGAGTGGGCCGAAAAGGTTGGCTTCATCCTGTTGCTGATCATCGCCGGCATCGACACGACATGGTCAGCCATTGGTTCGGGTATCTGGCACTTCGCCCAGCACAACGATGATGTGGCCAAACTTGTCGCTGTCGACAACAGCGACATGCTGTGGCTGACGGCCATGGAAGAGGTGCTGCGCTATTACGCGCCGGTCACCATGGGCCGACAGGTGGTCGGCGAGACGGAAATCGTCGGGTGTCCAATGCATGCAGGTGACCAGACCCTTGTCACGTTCCCCGCTGCGAATCACGACCCGGCGGCCTTTGACAAGCCGGAAGAGTTTCAGATCGATCGGGCCAGGAACCGTCACGTCGCCTTTGGTCTTGGCATCCATCGCTGCGTTGGTTCAAACCTGGCTCGGCTTGAGGTGCAGGTCGGAATCCAGGAATGGCTCCGGGCTTTCCCCCACTACTCGCTTGATCCGGACCACAGGACGGAGTGGGCCAACGGTCAGGTGCGAGGTCCACGAAATCTGCCGCTTCTCCTGAACCGGCGAGGGCGTTCGTGAGGCAACTCCAGGATGACTCTGCCGGGCGCCAAGGTGTTGGCTTCGTGCCCGGAGGAAGCGGGGGCCCTGGATCTGCGGTGCCGGTGATGTTGGCCGAACGCGGCGCTGACGTCGCGTTCAGCTATCGCTCGAATGCCGACGCTGCCGCAACGGTGAGCGATGAGATCCGAGCCGCAGGTAAGCAGGCGATTTTCCACCAGATCGACGCGTTCGATCCAGAAATGGCGCAGGCCGTTGCCACCGATGCCGAATCCAACGGCGGCGTGCACAACGTCATTCATGCCGCGAGGCCCATCATTGCCCAGGTCCACTTGAGCCGCATTGACCTGGAGCTGCTGCGCTCACAGATGGAGGCCGGGATCTGCGGCTTCTTCAACGTTGTCCAGCCCGCACTTGAATACCCGCGCGAGTCAGCGGGGCAATTGTCGCAATTACGACGGCGGCAACCCGGCGGCAACCCAGCGCGAGACGGGCTTTCACCAGCGGGCAAGGGAGCGGTGGAGCTGTTCGTCTGGGGCCCTGCGGCCGAGGAAGGTCGCTTCGGTGTCAGGGCCAACGGCGTTGGACTCGCAATGACGAACGCTGGCATGGCCAAGAAGCTCGATGAGAGCGGCGACCCTACCGAGAAGGAACACGCCGCAGCCATACGCAACACGCCGCTTCCGACGTTCGGCACCGCAACCGACGTGGCCGAAGCACGGTGCTTCCTTGCGTCGCCGAGGGTGGCCCATATCAGCGGTCAGCACCTCGCAGTTGATGGTGGCTACGGCAGTTGAGTCCCGTCGACGTCGGCGCCTACCTGGACCGAATTGGAATGACGGGTCCTGTCGCCGTGAATCTGGCATCTCTCGAAGAACTTCAGCGAGCCCACCTCAGCGCCGTGCCATTCGAGAACCTGCACGTGTTTCACGGCCTGGGCGTGAAGACGTCCACAAACTGGTCCATCCCGAAGGTGGTGGAGCAGGGCCGAGGCGGATGGTGCTTCGAGCTGAACGGCGCCTTCGGGGCGCTGCTTGAAGCGTTGGGCTTCGACGTGTCCTACTTCGGCGCGGCAGTGCTGCTGGATGGTCCGAGCGCGATGATCGATCACCTCACGCTTCAGGTCACACTCGACGAACCTTTTCTTGTGGACGTCGGCTTCGGCGACAGTTTCATCCGGCCGCTGAGGCTGAACCTTGCTGGCCCGCAGGACGGCGGTACTGGCTCCTTTGAGTTTCTTGCGAGCCCCCAGGGGACCACCCTGGCGAAGGACGTCGATGCCATACCGGCGGCACAGTTCCGCTTCAAGCGGGTCAACCATGCGTTGGCGGAATTCGACGCTGCATCGGAGTATCTGCAAACCACAGAAGGGTTGCACTGGACGAGGTGGCCGTTTGCAACTCGGCTCCTTGACGGTGGCCCAGATCGCGTCACGTTGCTTGCCGATAAACTGAAGGTAACGCGCGACGGCACGACCGAAGAGATCAAGGTCGAGGCCGATGCCTGGTCGGCCGTCCTCCAGGAGTGGTTTGCGATGGCCCCTCCCGCCACCGCGGGCGCTCACACGGACCTTGCGGATTGACGGGCGACTAGGGTCCGGGCTGTGCACAAACTCACGCAACCCTTCCGTCTCCATCAAGGATCTTCGGCCGATCACGCTGAGGGCATCGACCGATCCCTCGCCCTTGAACACCTGGGCGCGGCAGCTGTGGCGGAAACAGCAGGGGACGCGCAACGCATTGCCGGTCTTGTTCGCGCTCACGAAGACATTGCGATGCGGACGTGTCGACCCGGGCATCTGACCGGATCGGCCGTGGTTATCGACCCATCTCGTTCCGCGATGCTGCTGCTGTTTCACACGAAACTGCAGCGGTGGCTGCAGCCGGGCGGTCACGCTGATGGCGACATGAACCTTGCCCGGGTTGCGCTTCGCGAAGCTGAAGAGGAAACCGGCATAGTCGGGTTGCAGGTGGTTACTCCGGCCGTTGACGTTGACATCCACGAGGTTGCTCCGCCAGCCGAGGACGCCCACCTTCATCTTGATCTTCGCTTTCTGGTGCTCGCCCCCAACGGGTCCGAATTCTGTGCCAATCATGAGTCGCAGGACATGGCCTGGGTGACGCTCGCAGAACTCGAGGGTTTCGAGGTGGACGAAGGATTGCGGCGCATGGCAGTTCGAGCGTTCAAGGTCGCAGCGGAGATCGTCGCGGACGACGGTCCCGCAAAGAGCGCGATCGGGAAAACAGGGGACAGACAATGAAGATCGACAACGAATTCACCGTCAGCGCTCCGATTGAACGGGCGTGGGAGATTCTCAACAACATTCCGCTGATTGCACCGTGCATGCCGGGCGCAGTTCTCACTGGTTCTGAAGGCGACACACACGAGGGCAGGGTCAGGATCAAGGTCGGTCCTGTCACGTCCGAGTACAAGGGCAAGGCGACGTTCATTGAGAAGGATGAGGCAGCGCGACGTCTCGTCATCAAGGGCGAAGGGCGCGACACGCGCGGTGCGGGCAACGCAAACGCAGACATCACTCTGCAAATGACGCCCGAGGGCGACAACACTCGCATCAGTGTCGACACGGATTTGAAGATAACCGGCAAGGTCGCCCAGTTCGGGCGCGGCGTGATCGTCGACATCTCGCAGAAACTGCTTGGTCAGTTCGTGGATTGCCTCGAAGTCAAGATCGCAACGGTCGAAGAGGATGCATCCAGGATTGCCGATGCCGGCGCAGCAGAAGCAGCAGCGGGAGTCGCTGCAGCTGGAGCAGCAACAGCAGGATCGATGGGCATCGGCAAAGAGTCGAGCGGCGACGTCGAGTCGGCGCCAGAGGACCATGCCACCCAGTGCTGGCCTGCGGGTTCGCCCGAAGCCGCTGATGCAGCACCAGCAGAAGAGCCCGAGGCGCTGGATCTCATGGACATCGCCGGGGGAGCGGTCTACAAGCGACTCATTCCCGTCGCAATCGTTGCAGTAATCGTTCTGGCCATCATTGCCTGGGTGGTTCTGGGCTAGCCGAAGATCTCAGCCGCCGTGCGGCTCGAGTTCAGCCGTCGACAAGGTTGATACGCAACCCGGCCACATGCACCTGACCATCGTGCGTGACGCAGTCGTGTCGAGCGGCGGCGTCAAGGACTGCCGCGAGGTTCGTCGCTCGCACGTCAACGCCGCCAAGTCCCTCACCCCGTCCATCGGTGGCTTCCACGAAGCGAACATTGGCGTTCTCGAACGCGATCGTCGGATGACCTGAAGCGTCAGTCGTCAGGTCGATTTCGGCAATTTCTGCCCACCGCTGAGCCAAACGATGCGGCTCGGGACTCTGGAGTTCTGCGGCGATCACGGCGTCAACACGATCCATGCGAACGTACGGCTTCCAGTTCTTCCCGGCGGGATACCAGGCGCCATCAGAGGCGCCAGCCCCGTCCATCAGCATCTGATCCATCTCGAAGAAGGAACCGCCTGTGTCGCCGGGGTGCAATTGAATGCCGTCGTGTCCGCCGGCAATGTCGGTCAGGTTGAACGCGACACGAACGCCGAGCTCGTCCGCTCGGGCGCGACGCCTCGCAATGTCGTCCACCTGGTTGATGACCATGTAGCCGCCGTCGCCGTTGCGTCGCTCCAGATATCGACCAGCCGCCGTGCCGCTCTGTGTTGGCGTGACAACCTCAAGGAACTGTGAGCCAAGAGGCCACAGCATGTTCTTCAGGCCGAATTGCGCCACGCCCGGGTCGGTGTAGCAGGGTTCAAGGCCAAGAACAGCGCCAATCTGATTGGCTGCAACCCGAAGGTCAGCAGCGACGATGGCAATTTGGCGTAGGCGAATCCACATGAACCGACATTAGGGCGTCGCTGAAAGTAGCCGGTTCGCAGCTGTGCTGTTTGTCTCAGCTGGTGCTGTTTGTCGCAGCTGGTGCTGTTTGTCGCAGCTGGTGCTGTTTGTCTCAGAGGTCGCCGGGTGGAACGCAGCTGTACATGTTGTTCACCTCGGCGAAGTTCACGATGTAGTCCGTGACGCGTCGGCCATCTCGGGCGCTGATCTCAAACGGAGGGTCCTCGCCAGAGCGCAGAACACTGGCATAGGTTCGCCGATCATCAAGAAACTGGTTGTAGTCATCAATCCACTTCCCGGCGTTGACCTGTTCTTCGACAGCACTTGGCTTGGCCACGCCATCAAGCTCGTTCACCATGGTGTCGAGCAGCGCGGTTGCGGCGTCAAGAATGTCGGCCCGTTCCGCGAAGTCCTCAACACCGGCAGCGAAGGGCAACTCGTTGATCTCAGCCTGCGTAGCGGCACAGACGGCATCGGCACTCTGGATGAAGCGCAACGCCGCCTGCTGGTCCGGGGTGGCGGCCTCAACGTCGACGGCGGCCTCACTCTTTGGAACATCCATCTCATCAGGATGTGGGATGCCGATAGTGCCGCGCCAGAACACCCACACCCAGAACAGCGCCATCAACAGGAACGCCGACACGCCGATGTACCTCCACACCGAGGCTGACCCGTCCTCGGGTGCTACTGGCTCTCGGGCCACGAGTTCTGGTGCTGCGAGTTCTGGTGCTGCGAGTTTTGGTGCTTCGGGATTGAGGTCCTGCTGGTCAGACATGGGTTGGGTCGGGTCCTTGGAACTCGGTGCGCAACGATGCGCTCAATTGAGCGGGGAAACGGATGCAGTCGCTCTATTCTCGTCTCGTGACGAAAAACCTGCTCGAAGACCTTGAGGCTCGCGGTCTCATCCATGACACTACCGATCGAGGTTTCCTAAATGAGGCGCTCACGTCGGGAATGGTGACCTTCTACCACGGCATCGATCCCACAGCAGACAGCCTGCACATCGGCAGTCTGGTAGGCGTGCTCGCCATGCGCCGCTTTCAGGACTTTGGACACAAACCGATTGCGCTGGTGGGAGGCTCCACGGGGATGGTGGGCGACCCCGGTGGACGGTCTGAGGAACGTAATCTGCTGGACGCCCAGGCGCTCGCAGACAACATCGCCGGGATTCAGGGCCAGATCTCCACACTCATGGACTTCGGGTCAGATGCGCCCAACGCGGCCGTCCTTGTCAACAACTTTGACTGGACGGGCAGCGTTGGCGTGCTCGATTTCCTCCGCGATGTCGGCAAACACATCACCGTCAACCAGATGATGGCCAAAGACTCGGTCAAGAGCCGTCTGGACTCGGAGCACGGCATCTCGTTTACCGAGTTCTCGTACATGCTGCTCCAGGCCTTCGACTTCTGGTGGCTCCACGAAAACATGGCCGCAACCCTGCAAATTGGTGGCAGTGATCAGTGGGGCAACATCACGGCCGGCACCGAACTGATTCGCAAACGGTCCGGTGCCAGCGCCCACGCCCTCACGTGGCCGCTGCTCGTTCGTTCAGACGGCGCAAAGTTTGGAAAGTCTCAAGCTGGCAACGTGTGGTTGTCGCCAGATCGAACGCTTCCGTATGAGTTCCACCAGTACTTCCTTCGCGTTCCGGACGCCGATGTCGAACGCATGCTGTTGCAGTTGACGCTGCTGCCCGTCGACGAGATCAGCGCGATCGCTGCGACACACGAGGAGGAACCCGAGAAGCGGAGCGGTCAGCAGCGTCTGGCCGACGAGGTGACGGCTCTGGTTCACGGCCCCGAAGCGGTCCGCCAGGCGATCCTGGCTGCCTCAGCCATGTTTGGCTCAGAAGATCTCAATGAAGAAATGGCCGAAGCTCTGCGTGGCATCATCCCTGAGACCACCGTGACGTCGGCAGACTTTGCCGCCGAGCAGAACCTCGTCGTCATCCTCGTGGCCAGTGAATTGTGCACGTCAAAGAGTGATGCGCGACGCAAGCTCGGCGAGAATCAGATCTCCGTCAATGGGGTGAAGACGCAGAACGAGGCCGTTCCCAGTGAGACGCTCGTTGGTGGCCGATACCTCCTCGTGCAGCGCGGCAAGAAAGAACGTCATCTCATCATCGTGGAGGGATAAACCCGGATGGGCCAGTCGCCCGGGTACGAAACCACAGGTCCCACCGGAGATGCGCGGACGTCGCAATGCCGCCTTCTCGGGAGCCGATGGCTCGGCCGGTTTCGTGCGACCTGGGGAACCCGGCCGATACGCCCTGGCACTGCGCCCGTCGGACAGGACAGCTTCGCAAAACTTCGCGCAGAAATCTGGGCGGATGTGACCCAGCCAAATCCGCGGCGTCCGTAGGTGAAAACAGCGCTCTGTGACCACCGTCACAGACACACGGGCAGATTTTGTCGGGTGACAGGTTTGAAGTCGGTCGAGAACCGTCGTATATTGATTCCTCGCTCACCAAGCAGCCAAGCCCTCAAAGGCATGGCCCCAAGAACGAGCTATGCGAACTACGCCCGTCCGGTTAGAGCACTTGTGTTCACTTCCATTTGGGTTCGTTCGTTGAGCCACCCGGGCTCTTGACCGGGATGATGCTCCTTGAAAACGGAAGAGAGGACAAAAGCCAGTGCGGGCATGAGCCCTGCTGTTTCTTCAGCAATGCTCATGACCTGTCAATACAAAAGTAATATCGGTTAGGACAACTTGACCTCGCAAGAGATCAACGTTGTACCAAACCTCTGAACGCATGGCTCCGAAAGAATCGGTGTCACCATCTTCGATGGTGACATTGGACGGAGCCCGCAACTGATTGACTGAGACCGCCACGATGCAAATCGTGGTACTCATGATTTTGACGGAGAGTTTGATCCTGGCTCAGGACGAACGCTGGCGGCGCGCCTAACACATGCAAGTCGAACGCACTCGGGACTTCGGTCCCAATGAGTGAGTGGCGAACGGGTGAGTAACACGTGAGAAACCTGCCTTTAACTTGGGGACAAGCACGGGAAACTGTGTCTAATACCCAATACCCTCCTTTGGACTGATGTTCAGCTGAGGAAAGCTCCGGCGGTTATAGAGGGTCTCGCGGCCTATCAGCTAGTTGGTGAGGTAAAAGCTCACCAAGGCATCGACGGGTAGCTGGTCTGAGAGGACGATCAGCCACACTGGGACTGAGACACGGCCCAGACTCC
>ENA-ORXT01000207-ORXT01000207.1-marine-metagenome-genome-assembly--contig:-NODE-207-length-98148-cov-173.303902_pt1 | contig 98148 bp, 77 predicted proteins | sample MGYA00237868_ERZ511482 | MGnify/ENA metagenome assembly ERZ511482 | reverse complement strand
TCAGGCACCCATTGGTTCACATACTTCAGCTGCTTATCAAACTTGGTCAGCTGTGTCGTCGGATTAAAGATTCTGAAATAGGGCGCAGCATCAGTACCACTACCAGAGGCCCACTGCCAGCCACCGTTATTACTCGACAAGTCAAAGTCTAATAGCTTCTTCGCAAAGTAAGCCTCTCCCCATCTCCAGTCTAAGAGAAGGTGTTTTGTGAGAAAAGAAGCAGTGACCATGCGCACTCGATTGTGCATGTAGCCTGTCGCATTCAGTTCTCTCATTCCTGCATCGACGATCGGATAGCCAGTCATGCCATCACACCACTTCTGAAAATCATCTTCGTCATAGCGCCATTCTACTTTTTCATATTTAGCTCGGAATGCGCTCTCTTCTACATGGGGGAAGTGAGCTAAGATCTGAGAGTAGAAGTCACGCCAGACTAATTCACTGAGGTAGGTATCATTGAGCTTTTCTGCCTTTCGTGCTTTTTCTCGGATACTTATCGTGCCAAATCTAAAGTGGACTCCCAGTTTAGAAGTACCATCAGCCGCTGGAAAGTTACGTTTCGCTGTGTATTGCTTAATGATCTTTTGGGAAACCTCCTTAGCAGGGAATTCGATCTCTGACGACTCGAAGCCCATGTCACTAAGTGATGGAATATCTGAGTTTTTGTTTTTTGCAAATTGTTCCGCATATTTCAGTGTCGGATAGGACTTGAAGTAGTAGCTCTCCCCTTTCGAGTTGACCTTTGAGTGTAGCTTCTTGATCCATTTTCGTTTGTATGGGGTGAAGACGGTATAAGGTCCACCGTCATCTTTCAGCACTTCGTCCTTTTCAAAAATGATATGGTCTTTTGCTGTTTGCCACTTGACTCCCTTTTTTGCTAAAATGGCTTCTATGTTAACGTCTCTTTCCAGCGCATAGGGCTCATAGTCTCGATTAGTATAGACAGTATCTATGTCATGAGTCTTTATGATTTCCTTCCATACTTTCTCTGGTTTGCCGTAATATACCTTGATAGCAGCTTCGTATTTTTTTAATTCGGCGGCTAAATCGTGTATCGCATTATGGATGAAGTGAACTCTCGCATCTTGCTTATCTTCCAGCTTATCAAGTATATTCTGATCAAAGATGAAGAAACACTGGACTTTCAGCCCTGATTTTAAGGCATGATATAAGCCAGCATTATCATGTAAGCGTAAGTCTCTTCTGAACCAAAAAGCGTTGATTTGAGTCATACTATGTCTAACATCAATATAATCATATGTGTTTTGACTTGAATTACTATTTTTACATTTAATATCATATTAGATCTTCTTATGCATAGAAACTATCAAATACCATTACTGACAGTCAGCTTACTGATACTGCTGTTATCTGCTTGTGCTGATCAGAGTAATCCTCAATTAGACGGAATCAATGAGCTTCTGGCGCAAGCTAAGGCTAATCCAACTCGTGAAAGCATTGATGACTATTTCACTAAAGTGACCAGCTTCATCCAAGAGAATAAAGAAGACAAGGCATTGATCAAACCTATCATGCAAGAAGCTGCGGGATTTGCCACTGAACAAAAGCAACATTCTAAGGCTATCTCTTACTTGATACCTATCATGCGTAACTACAGGGAAGACTGTAAGTCAGATCCAGCTCAAGTACTAAGCTTAGCCAAGTCTATGAGCGCGCTCAATAAGAAACACGCTGCAAGGGTTATTTATAAAAATTACACTTCTAACTACGGTGGAGCTCCATCTGATCAATCATTGGATGCACTGCTTACAGATGAAGTAAAGGATATTAATGCGTACGTCGATACCACATTCCAACGTGTATTCTCGAACCCCGATCAGTATGGTCTGAATCGAGCAGCGGCACTAAAATATGTGGATGTCGTAGAAGCCTACGCGCTCAGTGCGCCATGTGATAAAGCTTCACCAGAATACTTATACAAGGCTTCTGAAATAGCAAGAAGTATCAGGACCCTCCCGAAGGCACTCAGTATATATGACTGGCTATTAGAAGATTACCCTGATTATGAGAAGACCCCTACTGTCTTTTTCTTGAAAGGATTCATCTTAGAGAATGATGTCAAAGATGAAGAAGCTGCTCGAAAAATCTACAATGAATTCTTAGAAAAATACCCTCAGCATGAGATGGCTGATGATGTAAAGTTTTTATTAGAAAACATGGGAAGATCTGATGAAGAAATACTCGAGTTTTTAGAGAAAAAACGTCAGAGCGAGGGATAGTAGTTTATCAAGATCCATTACATTACTTAATGATAATTATCTTTTCGCTGGTCGGCTGAAGCCTTGTCCCTGAGACTGTCGCATCAGCTACGATCTTGAAAGTAGATGTTACTTTACTAAGTTTCTTAGCGAGCATGACCAGACCTTTTCTGAATATTCCCTTACTCTCTATTTGATCCATCTCAGAAGTCTTCATCGTAAATGGCAACTGATATTCTAATTCAATAATTTCGCCTTTCTTAATATCTACTTGTTCTTGCAGGACTAACTCTCCGATGATATATTCATCAATGAGCTGATTCTCTTTCCTTCCTCTGGAGTATTTTTCGATGAGTCTCAGATCTATCTTAGTTATGGATTGATCTGACAGTGAGCTGAGCTTGATCGTTCCTGAAATCATCTGATCAGATTGTTGCACTTGCTCTGGTGCAGATAATTCAATCTTGACACCTTCTATCCCTAATATGCGCTTTACTTTACCAAACATATACTATAAAACTATAGGAAGGGGCTATGAAGTTCAATTTTACTCGACTAAAATAAGGAATATAGAGATGAGACCATTTATTAGAGTCTAAAGAAGCTCTTATTTATACAAATCGCTTCAACCAACTATCTTTCAATGGCTTCACCCACTCTGTCAGAAACTGTCCCTTAGTCTTCATCATATGATCAAAGACCAGTGTGTCATCTGTCAGGCTACCATTAGCGTAAGCCGCTTTAAATCCAGCTTGATCATGAGTGTGCAGATGCTCTTCTTCGTCAAAATAGCTAAAGAGCATACGGTTAAAGAAATCAACTTTATAGTGAGAGCCTAATTGCTCTACAAAATGAACCGACTTATCTATCGAGCATCCACTGGCAGCAGCTTGTGTCTCATCAGCAAAAATAGTCAAGAAACGACTGTGGAATAAGTTACCATAAGCTTTAAGCTCAGAACTGTGTGCTGTCCATGAGCCAAGAAACTGATATAAGTGAGCTTGCATCTCATGTCTCTCTTTATCTTCCAGCTTTCTATCTGCCTGATAAATCCATATTCTCGAAGCATCATCCAATGCTATAAGGTCTGCAACCATAGGCTACCATTTATTTGATTGTACGATCATTTCAGATATATCCAATACCATGACTTCATCTTGTTTTTCTTTCGCCTTTACGCCATCACCCATCATCGTGAGGCAGAATGGACAGTTGACCGCTATGGTCTTCGCACCTGTGGCTAAGGCTTCATCTATTCTCTCGATGTTGATCCGCTTATCACCCGGCTCATCCTCCTTAAACATCTGAGCGCCTCCAGCTCCGCAACAAAGTCCTGTGGTCTTGGTACGCCCCATTTCCACAAGTCCAGCATCTATTTTTTCAAGAATTGATCGTGGAGCTTGGTATTCTCCATTGACTCTACCTAAATAACAGGAGTCATGGTAGGTGATTTTTTGACCATTGAAGCCACCTCCTTCTATAGTCAGCCTCCCTTCTTCGATAAGCTGCTGTATGAGCTGCGTATGATGTAAGACTTCATAATCTCCTCCCAGTGCTGGATATTCATTTTGTAGAGTATTGAAGCAGTGAGGACAGGCTGTTACTATCTTTTTTACATTGTACATATTCAGAATTTCAATGTTCTGTAAGGCTGACATTTGGAAGACGAATTCATTCCCTGCTCGTCTAGCTGGATCTCCTGTACAGCTTTCTTCATTTCCTAAAATGGCGAATTTGATGTCAGCGTGGTGTAAAATTTTTACGAAAGCCTCAGTCACTTTCTGTGCCCTGGCATCAAAACTTCCAGCGCATCCCACCCAGAATAGTATCTCTGGCTCTTCATTAGAAGCAGCCATCTCGGCCATTGTATATATTTTAAAACCCATCTTTGTTTAATGTTGAGTATTCAATTTTTTTTAATGTTTCATGAATCTGCTAAGAGGCTTCTTGCTCAGCAAACTCTTTAGCCCATTTTCCTCTTTCATCTGGCACTTGCCATACAGCTCCACTATTCTCAATACTGGTAAACATGGGCACCCAATCACTTGGCCCTGCCGACTCTGTCAAAATCTCATATCGTCGCAGATCCATGATAGGTGTCAGCGGGTTAATCATCACTGGACAGGCTTCTACACAGGCATTGCAAGTCGTACATGCGTGCAGTTCTTCTCTGGTAATATAGTCAAATAGACTTTTGCCATCATCATAATTATCAGCTGTCAGCTTGACGTTTGCTATTCTATCTGCTTCTGATAGATACTTTCCTGATCCGCTATCTATATTGCGGCCTACTTCTTCTGCTCGATCTCTGATGTCCATCATCACCTTTCTTGGCGATAGCTTTTTACCTGTGATATTAGCTGGACATACTGCTGTGCATCTACCACACTCCGTACATGTATAAGCATCCATGATGGTCTTCCAGCTCAAGTCAAATACATCCTTTGAACCGAATTCTGGTAACTCGGCATCCATGGCTCCTGCTTCAGCTTCTGGGATCAAGCCCATCATAGATTTTACCTCATTCATGATAGCTGGCATATTCTCCATCTCCCCTCTTGATTTATGAGGAGAAAAATAGACATTAGGAAAAGCGAAAAATATATGAAGATGTTTTGATCGTGGGATATAGTATAGAAAAGCTAAGACAACCAAAAAGTGCAGCCACCAGCCACTTCTCTCTATGAGCATCAACAAGTCTTTTCCTAATCCTTCTAAAAATAATGGCCCCATGACACTACTCACAGGTAAAAATCCAGTGGATGGATAGTGAGCTGGATCTATCTGTTGTAATACCACATCTGCGCCATTCATCGTGAAAATTCCAATCAACAACAAAATCTCCAATATCAAAATGATATTAGCATCAGTCGTAGGCCAGCCTTTCATCTCTGGGTCATGCAGTCTCGGCACTTTGATGATATTGCGCCTCACTAAGAAAGCCACAGTCCCGATAAATGCCAAAACTGAAAGTATCTCAATGGACCCTATAATAACTGTATATAGTATCCCCAGAAAGGGAGCAAAAAAGCGATGCACTCCAAACAAGCCATCTATAATGATTTCTATAACCTCAATCTGTGTAAATAAAAATGCAACATAAATGAATCCATGTAGTACCGCAGGTATAATCCGCTTAAACATTTTCTTCTGCCCTAAGGCGACCAGGGCTACGTTCTTCAGCCGAGCTGTCTCATGTCCAGAGATATCCTCATCTCTGCCTAATTTGATATTTCTGATGATAAATGAGAACTGTTTTACTGCGAAGTAAATACTCAATACTAATAATAAAATGAAAGCAATCTGTGAAAAGCCCATAATCCCTCCTAAATTTGTCCAATAATAGAGAATATACTCTATGTCAATCTATTAATCAACTCAAGATACGGAGATCAATGCAAATACTTGACCATCATCAAATTAAACAAAAAATCAATCGCATTGCAATTCAAATACTGGAAAACAACATAGATGAGAAAGAGATCATCTTAGCCGGTATCAATAATAACGGACTGGGTTTTGCTAAACTAATCTTTAAGATTTTGTCAAAGCGTGCCGAAATTCCTGTCAGATTAGGACAGATTAAAATTAATCCTGCTAAGCCTTTACAAGATGATATTTCGATAGACATAGACACCAATGATCTGAAAAACAAAGTCGTCATCATCGTGGACGATGTGGTAAATACCGGGAGAACCATATTTTATGCATTTAAACCATTGATGGAAATTATTCCAAGTAAAATAGAAGTCGCCGTCTTAGTCGACAGAACACATAAATCCTTTCCTATTAAGCCTGACTATATAGGCATCTCACTGGCGACGACTGCTAAAGAAAATATAGACGTTAAAATTCTAAAAGTCAAAGAAGCAAAAGTAGTCTTAAGCTGATCTACGTGGCTATCGAAGACTCATTTTTAATTTGTGCTGTAAGTCGGGGTTTTGTTTTACACCTGATATAGCTTCCTTGAATGAAAGTAATAATGCTGAACATGACTTTAATAATAGTAATTTAACTATTGGAGACGCAGTACATAAAGTCAATGGTACTAAAATAGAAAGCCCCATGATAAAATCACAGGGCTCTGTATTAAATTTTATTAGTGTCTACGACTAGCCCTTATTTGTTCCAACACAGTTCAAATCTTCATAAGCGATAGTCAATCTCTTATTGAATGCTTTCTCACCTTCTCTGAGCCATTTTCTTGGATCGTAGTACTTCTTATTTGGTTTATCTACTCCGTCAGGATTTCCTAATTGAGTATTAAGATAGTCTCTATTTAAATCTACATAATCTTTCACACCATCCCAAAATGCCCACTGAAGATCGGTATCAATATTCATTTTGATTGCTCCATAATCGATCGCTTCTCTGATCTCTGCTCTACTCGATCCAGAACCTCCATGAAAGACAAAATTCACTGGTCGGTCAGAATCAAGATTATATTTCTTCTTGATGAAGTCCTGACAGTTCTTTAGAATGATTGGCGTCAGCTCTACATTACCTGGCTTATAGACACCATGGACATTACCAAATGCTGCCGCTACAGTAAATCGATCACTGACCTGCTTCAGTTCTGAGTATGCAAAGTCTACTTCTGATGGCTGAGTGTACAACAAATCGTTATCCACATCAGAATTATCTACACCATCTTCTTCTCCGCCTGTGACTCCAAGTTCTATTTCTATAGTCATACCCAGTGGCTTCATGCGCTCCAGGTATTTCTTACAAATTGCTATATTCTCTTCAATAGGTTCTTCAGAAAGATCGAGCATATGAGAGCTGAATAATGGCTGGCCAATGTTTTCATAATACTTCTCACCTGCATCCAACAATCCATCAATCCATGGCAGTAATTTCTTAGCGCAATGATCAGTGTGAAGTATCACAGAGACACCGTAAGCTTCTGCTATTGTATGTACGTGCTGTGCTCCAGAGATACCACCTAATACAGTGGCTGCTTGTCCTTCATTAGATAAGCCTTTTCCTGCCCAAAATGCACATCCGCCATTAGATAGCTGGATGATGATGGGAGAATTTAAATCTCTTGCTGTCTCTAAGCAAGCATTAATGGTATTCGACCCGACGACATTGACTGCTGGAATAGCAAAGTTATTGTCATTAGCATAGTCGAATAGGTCTGTTACCTCTTGTCCATGAAGGACACCTGGTCTGAATTTAGTAGCTGCTGTCATGTTTTATTTTGTTTAAGCGTTTATGGTAGGGAGCGCAAATATTGATATAAATCATGATAATTCAAAAATCAAAGCAGCTTTATATTCTATGCAATCCCTGTCTCCACCAAATATCGCTCAGCATCAAGGGCTGCCATACAACCTGTACCAGCAGCTGTCACAGCTTGTCTATATACTTTATCAGCTGCATCGCCACTGACGAATACACCTTCGATTTCAGTCTTACTTGTACCAGCATGAGGAATCAGATATCCACTATCGTCCATCCCTAACCAATCTTTGAATATATCTGTGTTAGGCTTATGACCTATCGCCACGAAGAAACCTGAAACCGGAATCTCGGATGTATCACCCGAAACTCTATTTTTCACTCTAACTCCAGTGACTTCATCTTCACCTAAGATCTCCTCAGTTTCAGTATTCCAGTGTATTTGAATATTCTCCATGCTCTCTACACGAGCCTGCATGATCTTAGAAGCCCTCATCTCATCTCTTCTGACGAGCATGTGGACTTTAGGACATAGCTTAGCAAGATAACTTGCTTCCTCTGCAGCAGTGTCTCCACCACCTACGACAGCCACTTCTTGACCCTTGAAGAAGAAACCATCACATACTGCACATGCTGATACGCCTTTATTCATAAGCCTCTGCTCTGATGGAAGTCCGAGCCATTTAGCGCTTGCACCTGTGGATATGATGACTGTATTTGCATGGATCTCTTGTCCGCTTTCTGTCCACAGTTTATGGATTGGCCCTGACAGGTCTACCTTACTGATCATCTCATAGTGAACCTTAGTATCAAAGCGCTCTGCCTGCTTCCTGAACATCTCCATCATCTCCGGACCTTGGACACCGTCAGGATAACCTGGGTAATTCTCTACCTCTGTCGTGATGGTAAGCTGACCTCCTGGTTCAGGCCCCGTATATAGTTCTGGATCTAGGCCAGCTCTTGCAGCGTATATAGCAGCCGTGTAACCTGCTGGACCTGATCCTATAATAATGCATTTTTTAACTTCTGTTTCTGACATGTTCATCTTATTTTTAAAAGATGCAAAGGTAGTTCTCTTTAGGCATATATGTCAATCAAAGTCACCACGATATGTCATGCATCTTACAGATCATACACACTAATAGTAAGGCTATAAACATTGTGATATTTATAGATGATTACCCAATTAATCAAATCAATTGCAGGGATGTTGACGTGGTAGTGAGAGAATCATTACAACTATAGCTAATTGATTCTTAGGTAAGGCCTACGAATAGAGGAAATATTTGGACTAATACTGAAGTGGCCCTTGCTCTTTTAACGGTTATAAATGCCTATATAAAGACACCTACTCTATAATAATTTCTGAATTTATGATTTCTACTTCGTTGTAGTGGAAAGATTTGATTGCTTTCATGAGAGCTTCTTTTTTATAGATGTTTTTCCCATCAAGTGTGTCTTCACTTAATTGGCTTGCACGATAACCGGTAAAATAGCTCTTACCATTAGAATTTATTTCTTCGAAGACTGCATCATTTGAGAATTCATAACTATCAGCTTTTTCATGTAGAAAAAGTAAGTATGTTTCACCTTCTTCAAATGAACGATGAGCCTTTAACTCATGGACTATATCTCCTTGAAAGACTGACTGCGTCTTCATGCGTATGATAGGCTGTGAGCTGCCTGTCAGGACTTCTTTTGATTTGAAATATTGGTACTGCTCTATGATTCGTCCATTTACTATTGACTCGGTATTCATGGCTTCTACAAGTACGACGACATCACTATCAGCGATCAGTTCATTGAAGTCTATTGACTTATCCACAAGTGAATCTACTATCATCACATCTGTCACATTGCTAAGGAATGGAAGTATCAGGAAGTATAAAATCATGTACTTTATCATATTTCATCAGTGTTAATTAAACTAAATCAGGTACACAAAAACAAGATATGTCACTTATCATGTTAGTTTATGCTGGTATACACTGAAATTTAACATGGTGTAAACCCTAATCCTATAATACATTACTCGGGTAAAAAACTCATACTTAACCTTCTATATCAAGCATTGGTCGATATTTATGTGTTTGATAGATCAAATCAATTATCTTAAATCATCGCCATCATTTTGAACTAAGCAGTTATTAATTTAAGTTTAATTATTATGGACATCTATATCATATCTTATTTAGCTACCCTTTTCTCACTGTGCTTATGGCAGGTATTTCAGAGAGGAATCTTCTCACAGGTCGTCAGTAGTGTATTCTACCTGTGCTTATTCATCTATGCTGGAATATGTATTCAGACTATCATGATGAGCAATACTTCCATCATAAACATAGTCAGAGATGTACTCATCTTAGGGGGTGTATCATACTTCTTTATGCTGGTGAAAGAAAATAAGATGATCGCCTTAGCTTCTTTAGTTTTCTTTGGTTCTTCTATGCCTATGATCTATGAATATATGATGGAAAATAGAACCAAACCTGCTCCGACTTCAGAACTAACACTTACACAAAATCATAGCTCTGATCTTCAAGTCGAATCAAGCAATGAATTATTATTGGAGATTTTACCAGGGTTCGAAATAAGCGATATCAAGTCGATTCAAAATCAGTACAATTTAGAAATAGTGCGCGCATTCTTTCCCGAGGCGACAGAAGCTACTGATCTGGATGATTACTACAGTATCAATATCCCTGATCAATACGAGAGCCGCATGTCAGAAATCGCTAAAAAATTAATATCGCATAGAGCTGTAGAATGGCTCGAATACAATGAGCGACTTCAGTATGAACCGATAGAAAGCCAAGATGATGTCATCGCTCCACCTATCAGTAAGTATGCCGTCAATGATCCACTGAACAGTCAGAAATGGGAGTATGCCCCACTACAAATGAATGAATATTATAACTATATCAAAACACAAAATATAAAGCCACGTAATAAAGCAAAACTCTTTATTTTAGACACAGGCGTGGACGGTGAGCATGAAGACCTGAAACAGCAGTATAAAAAATACAATGACAATGGCAGCAAAGATGAAGTAGGTCATGGGACTCACTGCGCGGGTATAGCTGCTTCAGTCTCTAATAATAAAATTGGAGTCAGTTCAGCAGTACCAAATGGAAAATTCGTCGAAGTAAGCAGTATCAAAGTATTGTCGGGGTTTGGATTTGGTACACAAAAAGCGATCATAGATGGCATGATCAAGGCTGTAGATGCAGGTGCCGATGTCATCTCGATGTCCTTAGGCGGAAAGAGCTCGGAGACTCGTGAGAAAGCATATACTGAGGCAGTGCAGTATGCCCTTCGCAAGAATGTCATCGTCGTCATCGCGGCAGGTAATGCTGGTAAAAACGCAGCTCAATATTCTCCAGCAAATAGCGAGGGTGTGATCACTGTGGCAGCAGTCGATCAAAATCTTAAAAGAACGATATTCTCGAATACGCTTCAGCATATCAAATATGGCGTCTCAGCTCCAGGAAAAGATATTTTCTCGACTTATCCTAATAATGAGTATAAGGTCTATTCAGGTACATCCATGGCAGCTCCATACGTGGCAGGCCTTGTGAGTGTGCTAAAGAGTATCAAGCCTGAAATGGATGTGGCTGAGGCTTTTAGGATTCTTCATGCGACTGGTATGACTACTCAGGAGCCATATAAAACGGGGCATATGATTCAGCCTTATGATGCTGTGAAACTGTTGATAGAAGAGATGTCTAATTAAAAATTTTATCGTAATATCTATACAAATTAGATTGATAATCTTGCTCCTCTTTTTCCTATGTGAGTCAAAATAAATATTGAAAAAATGATAACCACCCCAATAGATAAATAACCAATAATCGGATACTGATCTAAATGCTTAACCGCCAGTGCGACAAACGCCCAAATCACAACTGCAGCAAATGCCTTATCTCTATATTTGAAAAAAACTACTGAAGCAACTAAGGCTGCTACAGGAATCATAATCGAAGTCCAAGTCACCTCAGATATACCGAAGCCATCCCAGTTATAGAAGGACAAAGCTGATGAAACATTCAAGACAGTCGCCAAAGTAATCCAAGCATAATATAAGCTGAAAACCAATCGCTCCAGCCAATAATTTATCGGAGCACTCTCGGACTCTAAAGAGACTAACTCTTTATTTATAAGGTATAAAGTCACAAGCATCAATATGATGACAAAAACGGAAATGATCTGAAAGTCATAAGAGGAGACGACCAGCCAAAGCCCATTCAGAATCACATTAATAGAATATAGGATCTTGATCCTAGTCCATGATGGATCATCATGTTGCTTATACCACTGATAGAATGGAAATACGATCAGACCTGTGTATATGATAGACCATATTGCAAAGGCATAACCAGCAGGTACAATCAATGGTTCTTCATAATTACTCCCCTGCCCTACAGGATTATCACCCATATAGCCCATGGCAGTTACCGCATATAGGATTAGCATGATGATCATAGAAATGATCGCAACGACTGTAGACTTTTTTCCACTCATGATTTAGTATTGTAAAATATAAATAGGCTACTCTAAAAAAAGTTTAGCGCAGCTTGATCAAATACTGACTGATCTCCTTGGCTGTCTTGACTTTAGAGGGTTGGACGTGGACTCTGTAGTTTGCTTTGTTGTAATACGGACTTCTCTCTGCCATCTTAGTCTCTATAAGCTTCCGTAATTCTTCATCATTTAACTCTGCGATGATGGGGCGTTTTTCTTTTCGTGTATTGAGCCGATTGAAAAGCTCTTCATTGGAGCGGTATAAATAGATCGATAGCGACTGGTCTATGAACTCCCAATTTTGCTTTTGACAAGCAGCCCCACCCCCTAAGGGAACGATGAGCTGATGGTGATTATCAATCAATTCTTTTAAGTACTTCGTCTCTAAAGACCTGAATGCAGCCTCTCCACCTGACTGAAATATATCACTGATCGTCTGCTTTTCCATATCCTCTATGTAGTAGTCCAAATCGATACAATTCCACTCCATGATGCTTGCCAGTTCTCTTCCTATGGTAGACTTCCCAGAACCCATAAATCCTATCAGTGTCACTATCATGTTGTAAAGATAAAAGGAAGTTAGAGATATGAGATTTTGAGATTTGAGATATTGAGATATTGAGATATTGAGATATTGAGATATTGAGATATTGAGATATTGAGATATTGAGATATTGAGATTTAAAGTAAATCTGTTTTTGGGTAGTGTAGTGAGCGTATCTCTAAAAAAAATATAGTTTTGTGAGCATGTACCAGTGGTGCTTTGCCTTATTCATACTGTTGACTGTGCTTTCTTGCCAATCTAAGCCTCAGGTCAAAAAGGATCTTGATCCTTATTTGGTATCAATTGCTGGTGAGAATTATGAGGATCTGATCATAGAAAAGTCAAAATTTGCAGTAGAAGATACGGTCCAAATCCTTCAGATTGCGATTGATAGTTTCGCATTTGATCTTCGAAAGGGGCAAAAAGAAATCAGTCATACATTCGAGTTTTTAAATGAAGGGGTGGATACAAGTATCATCATCAACTACTTCTCATACTGTGAGTGTTTTCTTCCGATGGGAGAAATAATTATAGTCAATCCAAGTGAATCGGCAAGTCTAAATGTTACCTTTGATCCACGTGCATGGGAGCAGGGAGAATCTAAAAATCTATATGTCAGGACCTCTCACTTCCCCCACTTATATACTTTAAAAATCAAGAGAAAAAGCTAATTATCATGAGTCTATTATCATTGATCAGTCTACAGGCAGGAGCTTCCACAGATATGATCTTTCAGTTACTTCCATTTTTATTGATTCTGGTCGTCTTTTACTTCTTCTTCATCAGACCACAGGCTAAGAAGCAAAAGCAACAAACTGCATTCATTGATGAGCTCGGTAAGGGAGATGAGATCGTTACTGCCAGTGGTATCATCGGCAGGATCAGTAAAATTGATGAGAAGGATGTGACTCTTCAGCTGGATCAAAAGACTTTTATCAAAATCGTCAAAGGAGCTGTATCAAGGGAAATGACTGAAGCTTATAAGAAAGGTGAAGAAGTTGCTCAGTCGGCGTAATGAGCGGATTGACTTCTGGACGATATATTACTAAATTTCTTTCAGAATTTACTAAACTTTCTTATTCATATTGCTTGCTGATCTTAGTGTTCAGTTTTGTTCTTATTCTTTATAAATATTACTCTTCGATTTTTCCAATCGTCAAACTGATTTTCATCAGTCAATTGCACTTATATTGCAATACATCTGCTTATTTCAATAATAATGCAATAACATAGATAATTTCAGAATTAATGCAAATGTGGGTATTGTGCATTGATAATGAATTATACAGTGTTTCACCCCTTCTGCTGCAATATATAGTTGTGGAGATTAGATCTTTTAAATTTCTTCTAAAGCCATAAAAAAAGGGGCCATTTCTGGTCCCTTCATATTAGTTAATTCGGTTTGCTGACTTGTCCCTTAGCGCTGTCTCACTGTACATAATGAGGATCAGCATGGATACAGAAAATAGGATCATAATTCTATAGTTTTATAAAAAATGAACAAATCAATATAGGATGATACAGGTATACTCATTAGCATACCGAAACCAACACTCTTCGCTATAAAGACGTACATAGTAGTGACATCCCCTAGTGGAATGTCACCTTGTGTACTCGGGGAATTGAAATTTTTTGTTTCAAGTATTTACTTAGTAGTGTCATCTCAGTATAGAAACGTTACCCTTAGCATCGTATTCTTCTCCAGTAAAACAAACTGCTCTCAGATGATACCCATAAGCATCGGGAGCTAATGCATCGCCTGTATTCTGCCATTGCCCATTCCATCCAATATCCAGCGAAGTGGTCTGAAATACTTCTCTACCCCATCGGTCGTAAATGATCAGTTCAACTTCCATCAGAGAATTACTTCTGACAAATAGCACATCATTATTGCCATCACCATTAGGTGTGAAGGCATTAGGTAAGTATATGCCACTAGCGCTACAGTCTGTCATGACAGTGATTAGAATCGTCTCTATAACTGAACAGCCATTCTCATCAGTGATGGTCACTGTGTACTCTGTATCTTCTGTCGGTGATACAGATATGTTTTCCGTTGTCTCGCCTGTACTCCACAGATAAGTTGGATTGACTGCATCATTCTCTGGAATCAAGGTGACATCGCTACCTAAGAATATCTCAGCACTTGGGTCAGCAAATAATTCAGATTCTATATCTGAAATGGGAAGTGGCACTGTGATCGTAGACTCACAGCCAGTCACCGGATCTAAGACTCGTAGTGTCAGTTCTGTATCTGCAGTCGCATTAATCACCGGCGAGGTGGTATTTCCACCAGAGACTATGACTTCTGCAGGACCCCACTCATAGATCAGACTATCCCCTGACGTATTCGTGATATTAATCTGCGTATCTTCTCCTGCACATATACCATTCGGAATACCACCATCTTCTCCAATATTTAGATCTATTATGCCTGTAATGTCAAATGGACTCAACATAATATCTTCTGTTCTGACCTGGCATCCATTATCACCTTCTACTATTGCATAAATTAAATCTATCTCATTTGGATTCACTTCTATTGGAGATCCAGTTGCGATAAGTTCATCCGTATTTGCATTGTACCACATGATATTTTCAGCTCCTACTGTGCTTGTCGCAGTTATGGTCATCTCCGTGGGATCACAGAATGTCAAAGAATTATTAGATGGATTAAAACCGTCTATCATGATCATCGTGCGATTCACTTCTATGGCTTGTACTTCAGAGAAACAACCTCCTGATACAGCCTGCCTCACATAGTAAGTGACAGTCGGCTGATCTTGCATAGTACTTAGCTCATTTCCTTCTGTTATGATATTATTGAAGTCAGGATCAGTAGACCATTCTACTGTCGCTCCAGAAACATCAGTCGCTGTCAGTAATACATTCTCATCACAAATGGCTCTGTCTCCCATCACTTCAAAATCAAGCGTTTCTGATATCGCTATCGGAAAGACAAAATCATCTGTACATCCATTGTCTAAATTCGTCACAGTTAAAATTAGGTCTTTGTTAGCTGTCAGATTAATCACTGGATTAGGAGATCTTCCTCCTGATACGATACAGCTTTCTGGAGACCAGATAAATGATAATGCAGAAGACGTCTGCATACTGATAGAGAGCTGAGTATCTTGTCCAGCACACACGACGCCTGGTATATCACTATCGGCTAGAGATATATCATCAGTCAGATCATAGGGCTCGAATGATGTCTCATTTGTCATCCTCACGCAGTCATTCGCTCCAGATATTCTGGCAATAATCTGATCTACATCTTCGGGATTTACGTTTATCGAAGGTCCTGTGCCAATCACTTCTCCTGTTGTAGCATTGATCCATTCTATGTCATTCGGATTACCATTAGTCCTTGCTGATAGTGTCGAAGCTCCGCTTGTACACGATGCTACCGTTGGCAGATTAGTATCAGGGTCTATGCTGACACCATCTATGGATATACTTAACTGCTCTACTGTAACAGACTGTGTGGGAGATATACATCCACTACTAAAAACCTGTCTGACATAATATGTCTGGCTATCGCCTGACTGCTGAGTCATAAGTACATTTTCTGTAGAAATGATATTTCCAAAATTAGAATCTAATGACCATTCTGTCCGTGCTCCAATAACTTCAGGCACTTGAAGAATGACAGTCTCATCTCCACAAATGGCAAGCTTTCCAAAAATCGGAATCTCATAATCACTAATCGGTATGACGGTGATTTCAGCTACATCCACACAGTCACCATTAGTCACTGTGACGCTATAGGTGGTCTGACTTGTCGGTAGTGCCAATGGATTAGATCTGTCATCTCCATCGAATATAAGTCCGTCCGTTGGTGACCATTCATATGTATAATCAGGATTAGGGTTTGCTATGATTGGCTCAGGCTCATCGGGGCATACGATGATTATATTTCCTGATAGGTCATCTCCATCATTCACTCCTCCTGTCGCTAAGTCTTCATCAGAAAGACCGGTACCATCTCCTGCATTATTACCACTCCCTGATCCATCGCCGTTACCATTTCCATTCCCTGATCCATCACTGTTTCCTGTTCCATCTCCATTATCTGCTGAATCTCCTGTACTTGGCACATCATCGAATATATCGATGTCTACTTTCTCTACGGTGTAAGTTTCTTGTAACACTATAACGCATCCATTATCTAACTCCAGCGTCAGCTTAATATCTACCATCTCTCCTTCTTGACCTGTGAAAGTAATCTCATCTCCAGTACCCATGATCGTAGTCTCCCCTGACGTAGATGTCTCTTGACCTATGCCGACAGTAGCAGGCTGCATACATACATCTATGATTTCTAAATCATCGTTAGTAATTTCTATTTCCAGATTGCCAAATGGTGACATAGTCACTGAAGCTTCTGCTCCTAAATCTCCGATAATTTCATAGCATATCTCAAATAGAGCTGTGTTATCATCCACGGTAATGGCAGACCCACCTAATGGGATGAGCCATACAAATCTTAACTCTCCATCAGGTGTAAAGGCTTCATTCACGTCTACATTTCCCAAGGCTGCACCTGCGATGCTTTGGTATCGTATTAATAAAGGATCCCAGCGGAATGCTGTCTGGATACTGGCAATTTCTGTAAAATTAAATCCATTAAATGACACACAAACTGTTTCACCTTGTACGCCATTAACTCTTTGCCCCACTATAGATGTGAGGTTTGAGCTGCTGCAAGTATTCATCTGAGTAGGTGGTACTATGCCACCGCTTCCCATCGTCGTAATCATCCAGTTTTTACTGATGACATTAGCATCTCCATCTAAGACGACTGTTGTCAGATTATTAATAGAAACAGTAATATCCTCGCCATCACACATCGTAGGTGTGATATTAATCTCTACATCGTCCTCTGCCTCGATACCATCACCGAATACATCATCAAATGTCAGTATGCGTGTCAATGTATAAGGACATCTGCCATTATACTCTGCTGTCAGACTCACTTCGATCGGTTGGTTAAAATCTAATTGGGCTCTTGTAGTCAGTCCATCAGCATCAAATACATTACTACCATTTGTGATCGTCCATGAGATTTCTACAGGCGAATCACTTGAAGGAATATCATCAGTTAGTGCAGTCAAATCAATAGTAAATAGATTCGCATCATCACAGCTGACCAGATCAGCGTCAAAGTCTAAAAGTGTCGAAAAGTCTAAATCAACTTCTTCTATCAATGTCGCTGTACATCCATTAGCATACTGTGCAGTCATCATCACTGTCACTATGTCATCTTCATTAAATCTCTGAACTGTTGAATCGCCTGAAGCACTCGAAGTCGTCCCCGAAGAAGTCTGGAACACCCAGTCAACGGACTGAGGCGTTTGACCACCTAAGGCTGGACTGATATCAACAAATTCTAATTCTACCTGACCTGTCGGACAATCGATGTAGTCAATTCTAAAATCTAAATTGTCATCAGGATTGACGACTACTGTTTTACCATTACCCCCTGGACAGGCACTTTCTTCATCTGTGTCTATCCGAGCAAAAAGCTCATCATTTCTATCCAGTATCAGTTCTAAGGGAGATCCAGTTCTAGTCTCTTCTTCTCCATTAATGGTCAGTATCCAAGGCGTATCTGAAGCACCTGAGCGGTCTGTCAGAATCACAGTCACTTGATCACCATCACACGAGATAATATCGGTATCAAAATTAGATCCTGCTCCACCATCTAAGGATACTTCTACTGAAAATGTAGAACTGTAGCACCCTTCATAAATGAGAGATCTAACATAGTAAGTCTGGACTGGTAGCTCCTGTATCACATCTATGCTTGGACCTGTTCCTATCAGCGTAGAGAATGATGGATCTAAAGACCACTCATACATATCAGTACCGCCACTTGCTGTGAGAGTAATATTTCCATCACAGATATCATTATTGTTTCCGGTACCTCCATTATTTACATCACCTTCACTGGTTCCATCACCTCCGTTATTACCGTCGCCATCGCTATTGCCATCTCCTCCATTGTTTCCGTCTCCACCGTTATTTCCACCATTGTTTCCGTTACCGTCGCTATTTCCGCCACCATCTGTCGGTGATACAGCTATGACGATCACCACATCATCTATAGGAATAACTCGGATGCTATCTACTACACTACAGTCCCCATTAGTGACAGTAACTATATATGTCGTTGGATCGTCTGGTAAGGCCAAAGGATTTGATTGATCTCCATCGGGGAATGATAATCCATCTGTGGGACTCCACTCGTATACCGCATCTGGATCAGGATTTTCGACAAGTGGTCGAGGCACTCCATCACAAATGACGATGGTATTCCCTCCATTGTCTAAGTCATTATCATCATCACCATTGTCTCCATCATCAGGACCACCTTCTCCGTCTCCAGTACCATCTTCGTCTCCTGATCCATCTTCAGTGCCAGAGTCATCACCATCTGGAAAATCATCAGCCAGTACTAAGTCTACTCCCCTGATCGTATGCGTTTTTTCTATTCTCAATTCACATCCGTTACTGAGGATCAGATCTAATTTGATATCAATGACATCACCTTCAGTACCTTCTATGATCACTTCTGTGGATACATCTGTAATCACTCCGTCTATCCCATCGCCAGAAATCATCCATGATCTACTGGTGACAGTAGCTTCACCGTCCAGTACAATTGTTGTCGTGTTAGATATTGAGGTAGTGATATTTTCTTCATCACACACTGTCGGTGTAATGATAATATCTACATCATCAGCCGCCGCTATCCCATCACCAAAAACGTCATCATGTGTCAGCGGCCTAGTCAATGTATAAATACACTTACCATTATATTCTATCGCAAGATTCACTTCTATAGGAAAATTAAAATCAAGCTGTGCTTGAGTCATCGGTCCTCCTGCATTGATTATATTATCCCCGTTTGTAATGAACCAAGATAATACCATAGGTGAACCACTAGATGGCATCTCATCCGTGATGGCAGTGAAATCCACTGTAAATAAATTAAGTGCATCACAGCTTACTAAGTCAACATCAAAGTCTAGCAAGGTCGCAAAATCTAAGTCTACTTCTTCGATCAGCGTCGCGGTACATCCATTAGCATACTGTGCTGTCATCATGACTGAGACAATATGATTCTCTGTAAATATTTGCACTGTAGAGTTTCCAGTCGCACTTGTGGTCGCTCCTGTCTGAGTCTGAAATACCCAGTCCACTCGCAGCGGTGTCTCACCACCTAAGGCGGGACTCACATCTACGAATTGTACTTCTACCTGCCCTAATGGACAATCTATATAATCAATTCTAAAATCTAAATTATCATCTGGATTGACGATGACTGTTTTACCATTAGATCCAGGGCAAGTACTTGTCTCGCCTGTATCTATCCGAGCTGAGAGTGCGTCATTTCTATTCAATGTAAGAGCTAAGGGAGAGCCCGTCCTATTGACTTCCTGACCATTAAGTGTCAATACCCACGGCGTATCTGTCGCACCTGAACGATCTGTCAGAATCACATTGACCTGATCACCATCACATGAAATGATGTCCGTATCAAAATTAGATGCTGCTCCTCCTCCGTCTAGTGATACCTGTATTGAAAATGTGGAGCTGTAGCAATCTTCATATATCAGAGATCTGACATAATAAGTCTGCACTGGTGCCTCTTGTACCACATCGATGCTTGGCCCTCTTCCAATTATTGTTGAGAATGTAGGATCTAATGACCATTCATACATGTCTGTACCACCTCTCGCCGTCAGTGTGATATTACCATCACTGATGCATTCATCACTGTTGGTTTCGCCACCATTATTTCCATTTTCGTCATTCCCATCTCCACTATTATTTCCATCATTATCATTTCCTTCATTGTTTCCATCGCTATCTGTCGGTGTGACTTCGATCGTGATGACCACATCCTCGACAGGAATCACTCTGACACTATCTACGGTAACACAATCACCATTTGTGGCTGTCACGATGTAAGTTATCGGCCCATTAGGCAGTGCCAATGGGTTAGACTGATCTCCATCTGGAAATGTCAATCCGTCTGTAGGCGACCATTCATAGGTGGCATCTGGATCTGCATCTTCGACTAAAGGTCTTGGTAATCCATCGCATATTACAATTGTATTTATTACAGTTCCCATACTACCCTCTCCACTATCGGAACCATCATTATCAGTACCCTCATCTCCATCACCGCTACTTGTTCCATCTCCAGTATCAGATCCATCTGTGTCACTATCTGGAAAGTCATTAGCCAGTGTAAAGTCTACGGCACTGATGGTATAACTTTCCTCAATCCTTATCTCACATCCATTACTTAGAACAAAATCTAATTTGATATCAATCATATCGCCAGCCATACCTTCTATGATCACTTCTGTAGACTGATCAGTGATGACTCCATCAATCCCATCTCCAGATATCATCCATGTGCGACTGACCACTGTTGCATCTCCATTAAGTAAGATAGTGGTTGTATTAGAAATTGAAGTCGTGATGTTGTCTCCATCACACATCGTCGGCATGATCATGATAGCTACATCGTCATCCGCCGCTATGCCATCTCCGAATACATCATCAATCATCAAAACTTCGCTCAGTGTATACGTACATCTATTACGATAGCTGACAGCTAAGTCTACATTAATCGGTTGATTAAAATCTAACTGTGCTGTAACGATTGGTCCTTCTGTATTTATAATATTATCTCCATTAGTAATCAACCAAAATATGCCAGCACCTACAGTAGAAGGAGGCAGTTCATTCGTATCCGCATTCAGCGTGACAGTGAATAGATTAGGTCCATCACAACTGACTAAGTCTGCATCAAAAGAAAGATAAGTCGTAAAGTCTAAATCTATTGTATCGATCAGTGTACCAGAACAGCCATTATTATACTCGATCGACTGCATGATAATGAGTACATCATTATCATTGAAAGTCTGCACTGTGGAACTGCCGCTTGCTGAAGTCGTCGTCCCATCAGTGGCCTGAAATACCCAACTGACTGCTCCTTTAGTCAGTCCAGCTAACTCTGGCGTCACATCTACGAACTGTAGTTCTACCTGTCCTAATGGACAATCTATATAATCGATTCTATACCCTAAGTTGTCATCAGGATTTGTAATAATATTCCCTGGCGCTAAGTCTTCACATACTGATTCTAAGAATCCATCTAAGCGGACAATCACTCTGTCATCTTCATTAAAAGTGATGTCCAGTGGAGATCCTGTACGTATGGTTTCTTCTCCATTTACCGTAATGTACCATGTGGTTTCCTCTGTATTCATGGTGTCAATAAGCCTTATGTCTACTTCTCCATTACTACAATCTAAGATCTCATATTGAAAATTATTAGGAGCTATCTCGCCTAAGGGATCCAAAGTAAATTCTAATAACTGCTCGAACTGGCATCCATTACTCGCGACAAATAAATAGCTGACTAGTATTTTTTCTCCTCTTGTTCCTGAGTAAGTGATTCTATTTCCTGCGTTGGTAAATTCTCCTGATGGACCTGTAATACTCCATGCTTTCTGTATGATGGTCGACACCCAATCATCTATCTGTGGTGTCTCGTTGCTGAATGTGACAGTCACTTCGTCACCCTCACAACTTTCTGGTGTGAAGCTTGACATAATGGATACATCTGCTAGAAGTAGTTCATTCAAAGTGATCATTCTTTCCGCATTAGCTGAACATCCATTAGTGAAACTTGTCGTCAGACCCACCCGTACTGGATTGGTAAAATCAAGGTCAAGCTCGATGGTGCTTTCTCCTGAGAAGGTAAATTCTTCAGTTCCATTCACGACTGTCCATTCCCAGTTATTAGCTAAGTTATCTATTGGTAATGATTCTCCTGTGGAGATAAATGCTACTCTTGCCATATTACGACGACCAGGATAGCACTGTATTAAGTCTGTCTCAAAAGATACTAGTTTTCCGAGATCAAGATCTAACATTTGTTGATTCACAGCCTGGCATCCATTAGAATAGCTCACTGTCTGCGTGACAAGTATCACATCATTCTGGGAGAATGTCTGCGTTGTCGTCAGACCGGAAGCGGTAATCGGACTCTGCCCATCTTTAAGAAAAGTCCATTGTACATCTGCTGGCACCATACCTCCGATGACTGAAGAATCATCTATAAATTCAATTTCTATATTTTGATCAGTACATCGATTGAAATTAGCTTGATACTTCACAGCTTTTCCAAAATCGACATCTACTAATTGTTCTACATCTATCTGGCATCCCGTGGCTCCTTCGATTGTTAATCTTGCAGTAATGATATCACCTTGTGTAGCTGAAAATTCTATGTTTTGTGCAGCGCCAGTTATTTCTTGGCCATTTACAGTAATAGACCATACCCTTTGTGTGGTTTCTACTTGTGTCATATCAGTAAGTCTGACAGTCACTTGATCTCCATCACATGAAAGGATCGTCGTACTGAACGGTTGACTCGAAGTCCCATCTAAAATGGTAATTTGTTTTTCTATGATAGATTCGCAATTGACTTCTGTATTCTTAGCGACGAGTCTGACACTATATGTGCCTGCTTCAGCATAAGAGAATATCGGTGACTCTTCATTACTGAGGAAAGCTGGATCTTCAGATGGATAATCAAAAAACCATGTGTACTCATCAGTAGATTGGCTGTTATTAATAAACTGAATATTCTCAAGTCCGCAGTCGCTTTGATTTATATCGAAGTCTGCTATGATCTCATTATTACAATTCACCACATTATATTGGAACTCTCTATGACTGGTCGATAATAATACTCCGTCTCTATATTCTTCTACACAGAGACCTATTAAGTATTGACCAATGAATGCTGGCACACCAGTTAGGGCGGCATTCTGTCCATTTTGAGCGATAGGCTGACCGCCCACTAAATTGTCTATGCCGAAACCCTCTACCCACTCTATGTTACTATATGGTGGTGCTGCAGGTGGCTGTGGTCTAGGGTCTGCCCTTGAAGCTCCATCAAAGGGAGTACATATGCTATAGACTAATAAATCACCATCTGGGTCAGTCGCCGAACCATCAAAATTTATTTCTTCTCCAACACATACAAAGATATCAGGTCGCAGATTAAAGACTGGACTGCTGTTACACAAGTTCATGGATACCGGATTGATCTCAGTAAATAATGTCATGCCCGCATCAAGAGGAACCGCCACATTATTCAATGAAGTATTACGACAGCATCGCTGATGAGATAGCGTGTAAGTCTCTCCATTATTAGGTAAAGTCACAATCGCTGAATATTCCGTAATATGGACACAGATAGATGCTTGATTCGCAAAGCAAATTTGCTCTATTTCGTTACTCAGCACTTCGTCACCACGGAATGGTAAGCGTAGCTCTCCGTTTACACCCAGTTCGGTCACCAGATCTCCAGCACTATTGAAAATTCCAACTGAAGCTGGATCATCAAATGGGGCGTTATCTGCTCCTAATAGACAATCTCTTCTGATGACTAATGTCACCTCGTACTGATCATTGCCGAGACAAGCATACGATATACTTCCGCCAACGATATGCGTCGCACTGAGGATAGAGGGCGTAGTCATGATGATCATCACAAGCACCATCATCTTCATTATGATAGTTGGAAGTAAGCTCTTATTCTTTATTAAATATTCCATCGGTATCTATCTTAGTTTGAGCTGGATTTTATTTTAATTATTTCTACTCGACGCTCTTTAGAAGCCTCGACGCTGAATATAGACTTCGTCTGATTACTCGGTCTATCATCGACATCTCCTGGTGATAAGTCTTCACCATAAGAAGCATCGGTGATCTTCAGTCTACCTGAGTCCATATATGGCAGTAATACGCCACCATTATATTTACCAAGTTCATTCTTCACACTGTTAATTCGTCTTTTAGAAAGATTCTCATTATAACTGTTAGGTGCGAGCGGACTCGCATGACCTTTGATTAGTATTTCAAAATCATAGCCTTCTACAAGCTTAGCGCCTACTTGCTGTAAGAATAGATTAAGCTTAGCATAACCACCCTTGACGTCGTATTCGAAGAAGTCATCCATGCGCTGCATTTCGGTCGTCTTATCTGAGCCATTTAAGCCTCTTCCCGTACGCTGTAAGAAATACTCCTTTCTGGAGATGTAAGGATTATATGTCTCTGTATAAGTCTTAGCCGTGGTGACTCTCATCGTCTTGCGATCAGGTCGATCATTATCAAAATACAGCAAAGCGGGAAGGAAAATATTTAGATCTCGCTTCTTCATAAATATCTTTCGCTTGATGATGCCTCCATCTTTCTTAGTATTCTCATCTATGATAAAAGTCTGTGGCTCGAAGCCTTCTTTCTTTATCTCGACTCGGTAAGACTTATTAGGATCTAACTTTACGATGACACGATTACTATCTGGGTTCGTGATGACTATGTCTTCTGCATTAGGATCTGACAGGTCGGTAATGGTCACCGTCGCTCCATCAAGTCCAGCTCCTGACGCCTCATCGAAGGTAGATAAGTCCAGACATACCTGCTCCAGCTCTAAGAATAGGCTTCTCTCTATCTCTTCTGTCGTGTACATACCATGAGTATTCAGCATGATGGTATCTGACTTATAATTCATCTTCTCTCCGATGATCATATAATCTCTATCGGGATCTAAATCAAATAAATGATCTATGCCATTATCTGTTCTTACCTCGCTGATTAACTCGCCTGTCTCGGCGTCATATAGCTTTACAGTGACTCCTGTTAAAGAATCTAATGTGCCAGCCTCAAGTGATTTAGCATTCAGACTAAGTTCTACATCTTCTATATTCACTTTATATATATCATAGCAGCAAGCCTCTTGAGGCACATCTATGAATCTTGAACCATATCGATTAGAAGAGAAATATGCAGTCTCAGCTTCGCTGTCAGTAGAATAATAGACATCATCGAAACTACTATTAATTGGAGTGCCCATGTGATCTACCTTTCCAAATAAGCCATCAGACTCTTTAGACTGAAATACATCATACCCACCTAAGCTTCTGTAGCCATCACTACTGAAGTAAAGTGTCCTATTCTCATTATCATAGAATGGCGTAATATCATTTTCGCTGGTATTAATATTAGGTAAATTCATCGGAAGAGAATATTCTCCAGTGTCAGAAATGTCTATATACCAAAGATCTAATTTCCCTTTACCCCCTTCTCTATCTGATACAAAATATAGTCGCTCCTGCCCTGTCACCTTATCAATGGCATAAGCAGGTTGAGTATTTGTGGCAATGGGGTCATTGATTGAATCTGGTAATTTTGTAGGTAATGAAAATACGTTATCACCTGTCATTTCACTTTGAAATAAATCACATCTGATGTCAGCACCATTAATGTATTCGCATAGTGTAAAGTATATTTTCGTTCGGTCTTTATTGAATGTAGAATGAGCTGTAAAAAGATTGTCTTTATTCAGTTCAGAGTTGAGCGTATCAGATTCTATATCATCATTACTATAGAGAATTTTTGAGATTAATCTGGCTGGCTTTTTCTCAGGATCCATCTCATTGAACCTTAGAGATGTAAAATATAAACCGCCCTCTGACTTAACCGCTCCGAATTCTGAAAATTCAGTATTGATGCCATCGCCCATTCGATTGACAGTCATATACGTTCTCGGGTTATCGATTAGCTCTATGGCCCAGTCACATGCTTTGATTTCTTTCTGTGCTCTTGCAGTGAAGTAAGGATCGACCTCTTCATATTCAGAAAGAAAGATATTATACTGAGTTCTAGCATCAGCATATTGACCGAGCTTCTGCTTAGCATGTGCGAGCCAATAACTATCCATTGGATATTTATTTTCGTCATCAAGCTCTACTGACTTTGCATAAAATTTATCGGCGAGTGTATAGGCACTGAAAAGTCTGGCAGACTCTGCTATATCATGAATCACTTCAAAATCAGTCGTATCAAACTCGTAAGCCTCTAAATTATACGAGAGCGAACTGTAGTAGTTCTGCTCCATAAATTTTTCTTCTGCAGCTTTGAGGAAAGCTTCTTTGGTCTGACCAAAAGCCATACTCATATAAGCGAGCAGAAATGGGATAATTAAATAATATCGGTTCATAATCTTTTATGGGCAATCAAAAAATCAGATTAGTATATTGGGCAAATCTTAAAATGGTCTAAGGGCTTTACTTTAGTAATGATGTATCTAAAGTGTGCCTCGAATCCTGCACTACCATTAGTAGCCCAGTCAAATTCAGATATATCTCTCTCAAAATTGATAGAGAAGTAATATCTCTCTTTGTACTTCAGTGCTAGGGTCGGAAAGAAGGACTCAGAGGTCCGATATCCTATACCCACATGCAGTTCAGTCTCCTTTCCCCGATTCTGATTCACATAGAACTTCAATAGTCCTCCGAATAGAATCTCGTCATATTCATTCTGTAACTGGCCTAAGCCATGTAACTGTATATCAAGTCTGTTAGTCAGTCTTCCGCTGAATATCCCAGATAGGTTGTACCTTCTTGGTAATTTGATGTCATCGTCATCGTTGAATCCGACGCCTGGCTCTAACAAGTGATAGACGCCAAGGCCTATATCAAACTTGGTTCGTTTATTCTTCTGCCATCTATAGTTAATACCTATGGCATTCTCCAAAAAATTAATTCTCTCAGCATCGAATAACTCTAATGATGGCAAATTAGGGTCGAATGTGCTGCCGTCCCACTGGCTATCCCATACGAGATTCTCAGTGTCAAAAGCTCTTGAGGCTATCCCCAAACCTACTCCAATGGTTAATAAATTTTTCTTGTTGAGTATTTTAGTAAATGATCCAAACAGATTAAGATTAGCCAAACTAAGATTAGAGTCACCCTGTCTGTCATAATTAAAGCTAGCTCCTCCAGAGAAGAAGTACTTATCTGACTTCTTAGGATAGAATTTCTTGTCATAACTGGCTGTAAACGTTCTCCATGGCACTGGAACAGAGCTCCACTGATCACGATAACTTAATAAGAATCTATCATCGCCATTGAATATTCCTGTCTTAGCAGGATTCAAGATGAGCACAGGATTGTAAAACTGGGAGTAATGTATATCCTGAGCTTGAGAAATATTAACAAATATAAATTTCACTAATAAGACCAAAACCAGTGGTCTGATGGTGATTTTCAGGAAAAAGGTTTTTACATTAGACATTTAAATAATGTATTTGCAATTGACTATCAATGATTTAATTAATTGACTATCAATTAGTTATGAACGAAGTAGTATATTGCAAAAACTGTACTAAAAACTCAACATCGAATTAGAACTTAGACTCTATACTGACATATGATTAAATGTGAAATGTTTTTTAAATCATGATCAATCACTTTATTTTTAAAAATGAGAGTTTGATTGGCACCTGATGTTCTATGTAATATTCGAGAATAGATATTTTAAATCATGAAGAAGTTTTTAAATAGTGTTCAAATAAGGGAGCTTGATGCCGCTACCATAGATCGAGAGAAAATTACTTCTCATAGGCTTATGGAAAGAGCGGCACATGCATTTGTAGATGCTGTAGAGTGGAATATATATGAGCATTTACCCATCAAAATCATAGCTGGGTCTGGTAATAATGGTGGCGATGCGCTAGCCATAGCAAGAATCTTACTGGACATGGGAATGACATGTCATATCTATCTATGTCGCATAGGAACTTTACTATCAGTGGATACGCAGCTTAATCTCAGTCGATTACAATCCTATGAAAGCATTACAGTACATGAAATATTGGAACATCAGTCCTTTGACTATTTTAGCGGCTTGGTCATAGATGGGATATTTGGTAGCGGCTTGAATAGACCAGTGACTGGCTATTGGGCTCAACTGATTGAAAAGATCAATGAGAATGCTGCTCATATTATCTCGATAGACATACCCTCAGGATATTTTTCAGAAATGCATAGAGATGACATAACACATATCAGAGCAAACCATGTGATCAGCTTTGAACTACCGAAGCTTTCCTTCATGATGCCAGAAAGCCAGTCAGCTTTAGAAACATTCGAGCTCGTTGAGATAGGCTTAGATAGAACCAGCTGCGAGGCTATATCTCCTGATCATTATCTCTTAGAGCCAGATGACATCAAAAGCATCTTAAAGGCAAAATCAAAGCACTCACATAAAGGAAGTCATGGCAAAGTATGTATAGCTGGTGGCCATGGAGGAATGGTGGGTGCGATAACACTTGCCGGACAAGCGAGTATGGTATCAGGATGTGGATATGTATACTACTTGACTATTTATACTCAGTGGCCTACAATACAGCAAATCCACCCAGAGGGATTGATCTTGAAAAAGTCTGGTTTTGGCGCATGGACTGATAAAGCCATACATAAGATACTCACAGCTGAAGGCATGACTTACGGCGTCGGCTGCGGCATGGGAGAGTCTAAACAAATGGAATCGGCCTTGGAAGAGTTTCTCTATAAGTGGGATGAAGCCGTCGTCTTAGATGCGGATGCACTCAATATATTGGCATCACTCAAATATTTTACATTAGGTGTAGAACCAGTATTAAGTAAAAAAATGAAGATCCATCCATTGTCTATCCTTACACCTCACATCAAGGAATTTGATAGACTCTTTGGAGAACATCACAGCCATGCACAAAGAATCACGACTGCGAAAAAAATAGCTATTGTACATCAATTATACATCATCATCAAAGGAGCTCATACTGCCATTGTTTGCCCTGACGGTCGGATACTCTTCAATAATAATGGGAATCCTGGGATGGCTGTCGCGGGATCTGGAGATGTATTGACTGGCATGATCACCTCATTCCTGGCGCAAGGCTATTCGTCGGAAGAAGCTGCTATTCTGGGAGTTTACTTACATGGTCATGCTGGTGATTTGGCAGCAGAATCTATTGGAGAAAACAGCATGACACCTCAAGATATCATTACCTTTATACCTCACGCGCTAAATGAACATCTATGCTAAAAAAAATAGCGATATTAACAGGAGCAGGTATGAGTGCCGAGAGTGGCATCAAGACATTCAGAGATCATGATGGCCTATGGGAGAATCATGATGTGATGAGCGTCGCCTCTCCACAAGGATGGGCAGATGACCAGGCGCTGGTACTTAGATTCTATAACGAGCGACGGAAGCAACTCAAAGAAGTGAAACCTAACCAAGGTCATGTAGACCTCGTCCAATTTGAAGTTAATCACGATGTGGTGATCATCACGCAGAATGTAGATGACCTACATGAGCGGGCGGGCAGCTCTCACATCATCCACCTACATGGAGAGCTAAATAAGGTCAGAAGCATTGCAGATGAATCACTTGTCTATGACTGGCCGGGCGATCTGAGCCCTGATGACACAGGCGAAGATGGAGCTCAGCTCAGACCTCACATAGTATGGTTTGGCGAAGCTGTACCAGAATTAGAACGGGCGGCCCTTGAAGTATCCACATCGGATATCGTGATCATCATCGGGACTTCCATGCAGGTCTATCCTGCTGCAGGACTCATCAACTATGCTAGACCTGATGCTAAAATCTATTACATAGATCCAAAGCCTGAACTGAATTATGAACTTCGTAAAGCTGAGCATGTCACTGTACTTGAGATGACGGCAACTGAGGGGGTGTCCGCTTTGTTGGATATATTGAAAAACTGATCATATTTGATTGAACTGATAGAATGATAGATCACCTACCTATTTGGATAAATATATTATTTATTGCAACCGTTGTTGCAGTGATTGGCTTTCTTTATTTTGCTAATAGTAAGCCAAAAAAACTTGTACTGCTAATCATAGTGTGGTCAATTGCCCACTCTGTATTAGCATATTTTGGTTTTTACCAAAATTTAGAAGCCATACCTCCAAGGTTTGCTTTGGTTCTAATTCCTGCGACGCTTGTCATTTGCTATAGTTTACTGCCTCAGAACATTGACAAACAAATAAATAGCCGTCATCTCCAGCTAAGTACTTTTATACATACGCTAAGAATTCCTGTAGAAATTATTCTCTTACAACTTTTTACACATGATATGATTCCAGAGCTTATGACATTTGAAGGGAGGAACTTTGATATTCTCGCTGGGATCTCGGCACCCTTAATTGGCTTCTTATTTTACAAAGAGATGATTGGCAAAAAGCTATTACTTATATGGAATATAGTTGGTTTACTACTGGTCATTTTTATTTTCTTAAATGGCATGCTATCGGCAGAATTGCCTTTTCAAATGTTTGCCTTTGACCAGCCCAATAGAGCCATTCTCTATTTCCCATTTATTCTACTACCAGCTACCATAGTCCCAATTATAATATGGACACACATGACAGATATTATAAAATTAAAAACTGAATTGAAAAACGAGAAATCTTGATTAAATACGAGGGTATGACCTATTGTAGAATTATAACTAAACCATAATCTTACCAAACTTTTAGTTGCCTTTCACCCTTCCCAAAATGTCACGTGTTTCCTTCTTAGTTCCCTGATCAGGCTTTTCTATGATTTCATTATACAGTTGTTCTACATAGACCCATTCGCCAAGCTCCAGCTTATAAGCTTCGTAGGTTCCATCAGGAAGATACGTCGGACCTTGGCCGGGCATTCGTCCCATGCGCTGTATCAAATGATCATATACTAGCATATTTAACCCTTTATTATAATCCACATTAAGCATGGAGTCTGCGGAGTAACGAAAGGATAGCCTTAGCTTGGCTATATCACTGGTTCCATCGTCGAACATCGGAGCACCGAATGTGGGCTGACCATCTTCTACTCTTAAGATTTCAACCACCTTCGTCTTATTGTATTGATCTAATTGGCTAAAACCAAACAACATATAATATGCACCTCTCTCATCTTCAAAAGATATTAGATCATATATCAATCTTCCATACCAATGATCAGGATTTAAGTTTTGATTAGAAAGGCTTTTGCTGAAATCTACTGTTGATTTTAATTCTATGACTTGATCTGCATCTTGGTAGAATCCATAGTAGCTGAAGTTATTATCGTCAGACTTGAGCTGCCACGTGATCAGTCTGAAGGAGCGATCATCAGGATACTGGAAAGAGATCCATTTCAGCTCGGTATAATCATAGGCGAACGAACCATTTTTATTAAGACTTTCCTGTAAGTCTCTATAGAAAATTTCATTTGCCTTGTCTCTATTTGTGCCTGCATCTGCATTCACTAAGACATCTGCATAAAAGGATAAGTGCTCTTCATCTACAGAAAAGGCACTCTGAGCTTGTGTACATAGCTGAGTCCAAACAAGAAAGACAATAAAAGGTATAAGACGTCTCATAAGATCATGAACGTATATTATAAAGTTGAAATTGCTATAAGCTTGTTAGAGAAGTGTTAGCGCTAGTATGAAGACTTAGGCAGCACAGCAAGATATAAGATTATCATAGTCTGGTTTATCTGAAACCTTGTCGTGAATGAAGGACTCTTCGATTTTGCCTTGAGTAATCAAAAAGATTCCTGGCATCTGGAATCCATCCCCTATTTGCTGAAGTGACCATGTATTTCCTTGTAGATTAGCCTGGACTCCTCTGATCATAACAGTCAAGCCAAACAATTGACCAAAACTCCCTTTAGTCAAACCAAACTTCTCATACACGGAACAATCCGGATCAGCAACAGCATAGTAATTGCTAAAATTATATTGTTTGAAATATTCGTCTGCTGTCTTGTCATCAGCCATATGGACAAAGACAAGTTTAATCCCTTTAAGGTCTAATGAGGCGTTCTTCTGCGAAAGTTCATTGAGCGCTTCTTTACAAAATACACAGCCAAAGTGCCTAAGAAAGACAACTAACAATGGGTGCTCCATTGATAAATCATTCAATGAAGCACCGCTTGATGTATATGTTGTAGATAATATTTCTGTCGTTTTATCCAATGAGAATATTTTTCGTTAAGCCAGATTCATACCGTCAAAGGTATCCATCACCGCTTTGACATGACCAGCTGAAGCTTTTAACAAATCAAGTTCCTGTTGGTTTAACTCTAATTCATAAACTTTCTTGATTCCGCCTGTGCCTAATTTTACTGGAACACCCAAGTATACACCATCGATCCCATATTGGCCCTCTAACTTTACGCAACATGGAAATATTCTATCCTCGTCTTTCACAATCGCTTCTACCATCTGAGCACCTGCTGCACCGGGTGCATACCATGCTGAAGTCCCCATAAGCTTAACTAATTCTCCACCACCTTTCTTTGTTCGCTCTACTATCGCATCAAGCACATCTGCCGCTATCAGCTCTGTCACGGGTATACCTGCTACAGTCGTATATCGAGGAAGAGGCACCATGGTGTCACCATGTCCGCCCATGAGTACAGCCTGAATATCCTTAGGAGAAACTTTCAGCTCCGTTGCTAAGAAAGCTCTGTATCGTGCCGTATCCAGAATTCCTGCCATACCAAATACATTGGTAGTAGGCAGTCCTGATATCTTATGCGCCGCATAAGTCATCACATCTAATGGATTAGAGATGATGATGAAAATCGGATCTTTAGAATGCTTTAGTATAGACTCCACGACTGATGATACGATCTTGGCATTAGTAGAAATAAGGTCATCTCTACTCATACCTGGCTTCCGTGGGATACCTGCAGTAATGACGACGATATCCGATCCTGCAGTATCAGCATAATCATCTGTTCCTTTTAATCTAGTACTGTAATGATCTATAGAAGCTTGCTGCCAAGAATCAAGTGCTTTCCCTTTAGCAAAGTCACCTTTAATATCCAGTAAAACGATTTCTCTTACGATGTCTTTATGTGCAAGAACATTAGCTACTGTAGCACCTACATTACCTGCTCCTATGACTGAAACTTTACTCATCCTATTTAAATTATTTCGATTTTAAAATGATTTTCTAATGATGCCGCAAATGTATGACTTTTTCAGCAGTCATTTGGTTAATGTTACGCAATACAGACAACATGGCTACCCAAATTTTTGTTACTATTGTAATTACAAAATTTTGTATCCTATGCGATTTATTTTCACCCTTCTTTTCTTAGGATTCCTGAGTAGTCTGACAGCACAAAATGTAGATTATGCTGGAATAAACTGTGTGGATGATCATGCGGCACTCAGAAAGCGGCTGATTGCTAATAAAACGAGCCTTAAGAATGGACTTACTTTCACACGCGAAACCATCTTTGTCCCAGTCAAATTTCATCTTGCAGCCGAAGCAGATGGCTCAGGTAGAATCGAAATCGCCGATGTACTAGACCAGCTATGTGCTTTAAATCAAGAATTCGAGGCGACTGGATTTGTATTTTACATTGACTCTGGCTTTAATTTAATCAATAACACCAATGTATTTGAAAGTCCGACTACTGCAACTGGAGTCGCTCGGATGATCAGAGAGTCAAGAGACGAAGGGCCGAATGGTTTAAATATTTTCGTAACTCAGAATGCTGACAGAGGTAATATAGAGAATGGTACAGTCTTAGGTTTCTATTCTATTCAAAATGACTGGATCGTCATAAGAAAAAGCCAAATCGGTATTGGAGAAAACACACTGGCTCACGAAATAGGTCATTTTTTCTCCCTTAATCATCCTCATACTGGATGGGAATCCAATCCTTGGACAAAGTCTGAGCATGGTAATCCAGTATTGATACGCAACATTAATGGTATCCAGATAGAGCTTGTAGATAAAAGTAACTGTGAGACAGCTGGAGATCTAGTCTGTGATACCCCGCCTGATTATAATTTTGGATTGACATGGGATAATCGATGCCCTGTCTTTGATCTAGATGTAGCTGATAGAAATGGAGACACCATCATCCCATCTCAGATCAACTACATGTCATATTTTTTAGGCTGTGGACCTTATGAGTTTTCTCCCCAACAAAGAAATATTATGATGGCAGACTATAACTCTTCACTGAAATCATATCTGAGGACTGGCTATGTACCTGATACCAGACCTGTCACTGAAAAGGTTGATTTACTTTTTCCTGGTAATAATACCACGACAGAATTCTACAATGGAGTAGAGCTAAAGTGGTCGGCATCAGAAAATGCTACTAATTATTCTGTACTGATCCGCGGAGGGCAAGATGAGATAGCATTCATCACTCAAGATACAGCTAAATACATGACAGAGCTATCTCCTGACCGCACCTACACTTGGTCTGTGACACCATATAATGAATCTTCAGCCTGTGCTGGCAAGACCACTAACATACTCAAGACTAATGATATGACAACTGCAACGGAAGACCCACAATTCTCTACAGAAATCAGCCTCAGTCCTAATCCAGTCAGATCAGGCCAAAATCTATTATTAGGTTTAGAATCAACGGATAAGATGACTGGTGTACTTAATATATATGATCAAAGTGGTAGAAGAATGATCCAATCTCAAAGAGATCTAAGAATCGGGTATAATGAAATATCTATCGATGTAAATGACCTTTCATCGGGGATTTATATGCTATCTTTAGCCACTGAAAAAGGGTCAATCAATCGTAAAGTCATCGTAAATCACTAAAATATCGTCTACAGCGAAAATAGTAAGTTACAACATGGCACGATTATAATCCAATAATTACAGGCAATCAATAAATTACTAATACCAAACAGGTTGAATATATGAATCTTCACGAATACCAAGGAAAAGACTTATTAGCTTCTTACGGAGTCGCTATACAGAAAGGATATATCGCAGAAAGCTTAGAGCAAGCAGTAGAGGCATATCATAAAGTAAAAGAGGAATCTGGGTCAGATATAGCTGTCGTAAAAGCGCAAATACACGCTGGTGGAAGAGGTAAAGGAGGTGGAGTGAAAATAGTTAAGAACTTGGATGGGCTAAAGGAACACTCTGGTAATATCTTAGGTATGATGCTTAAGACGCCTCAAACTCCAGGCGGACTCGAAGGTGAAGGTAAATTAGTCAAGAAAATTCTGATTGCAGAAGACTCTTACGTGCCTAACTTTGATGACTGTAATGAACTATATGTCTCCATCATGCTGGATAGAGATATGAAAAAAAATGTCATTATCTACTCTACAGAAGGAGGAATGAACATCGAAGAAGTAGCGGAAAATACACCTCACTTAGTCTTTAAAGAACACATCGATCCAAGCTTAGGCATTCAGGGCTATCAGCTCAGAAAAATTGCGTTTAATCTGGATTTGTCAAAAGGTGCGCAAAAGGAGATGATGAAATTCATCAAGAACCTGTATGCTGCATTCATAGGTGCGGATGCTTCTCTATTTGAGATAAATCCATGTATGGTGACTGGTGAAGATAAAGTCATCGCAGTAGACTGTAAAGTATCGCTCGATGAAAATGCTCTATACAGACATCCTAATCTGGCTGAGCTAAGAGATACAGACGAAGAAGATCCCACCGAGGTAGAAGCTAAGAGCTTTGGCCTTAACTTTGTGAATCTGGATGGAAATGTAGGCTGTATGGTCAATGGTGCTGGGCTGGCTATGGCCACTATGGATATCATCAAACTATCAGGAGGGTCTCCTGCTAATTTTCTGGACGTCGGAGGTACTGCTGATGCAGCCAGAGTAGAGAAAGCATTTAGAATCATCCTCAGAGATCCTAATGTAAAAGCAATTCTTGTAAATATATTTGGAGGTATCGTGAGATGCGATAGAGTCGCCAATGGTATCGTGGATGCTTATAAAAACATGGGTAACATTCAAGTACCAATTATCGTAAGACTACAAGGAACTAATGCTGATATAGCTAAGAAAATCATAGATGAAAGCGGACTCGAAGTACATTCTGCCATATTACTACAGGAAGCAGCTGATTTAGTTAAAAATGTGATCCAATAATCATTGGAGTCGTATTCTCTATACGATCTAAATGAATACATCAAGCGGGTCGTCGCTCTCAACTTCAGCGAAGCCATATGGGTACATGCCGAGATCTCTCAGGTTAATGAGAAGAATGGGCAGTACTACATTAGCTTAATACAAAAAGAAGAAGATGGAGAACAAGTCGTAGCCCACTCCAATGCTGTCATCTGGTATAAGTCATTTTTATTCCTTCAGAAGAAGCTGGGTAAAGTAGTGCACTCTCTCTTAGAGGCTGGTACCGAAGTCAGGCTTAAGGTAAAAATAGATTATCACGAACGGTTCGGTCTCAAGCTAGTCATAGAAGACATAGATCCAAAGTATACCCTTGGGCAGATAGAGATGAGACGCCAAGCGATTATCGAGAAGCTTGAATCAGAAGGTCTGACCGTGCTTAATGAACGCATCGCCCTACCCTCTGTGATTCAGAATGTGGCGGTCATCAGCTCTGCTACTGCAGCAGGTTATCTCGACTTCTGTAAGCAGATAGAGCATAATCGATATGGTTATTTCTATCACCTGCAGTTATTCCCTTGCACAGTACAAGGACATAGAACTAAAGCTGAAGTCAGCAGAGCGATTCAAGCAGCGAATAAAGATTCTAAATTTGACTGCATTGTCATCGTCAGAGGTGGAGGCTCTAAGTTAGACTTATCAGCATTTGATGATTTTGACATCGGCAAAGCCATCGCCCAGTCATCACTTCCTGTCATCACTGGAATCGGCCACCAGATAGATAATACTGTGGCTGATTTGGTCGCACATACATCTATAAAGACTCCTACTGCCGTCGCTGATTTTCTGGTAGAACATAACATGTCATGGGAGTCCCGCCTGCTGGATTTAGAGTACACACTCATTCAGAATTCAAAATCAATACTCAAGGAGGAACAGTTTCTACTACTACAGAAAGAATCAGACTTGGTATCAGCTGCCAGGCTCACCCTAAGCCATGCTAAAAATAATCTTAATGCAAAAGAAGCTGGAATGATCAGCGGAGTGACACAACTACTACAATCAAATAAGGTCAAACTAAAAAACATAGAACAATCGATCAAATTATTAGATCCAATAAATATCCTCAAAAGAGGATTTGCCTTAATTCAGCAAGACAAGAGAATCATTACTTCTATAAAAGATATAAACTTTAAAAGTCCAATTAGCGTCAAACTCGTAGATGGTAAAGTAGATGCGACTCCAATAAAAAAGAAATAGTATGGCAAAATTCAATTACGATAAGGCTGTTGCAGAATTAGAAAAAATACTGCTTGCCATTCAATCTCCAGATGCAAATATCGAAGACTTATCTACTCAGTTAAAAAGGGCAAAAGAACTGCTAAAAGCCTGTAAGGACAAACTTCGTGAAGTAGATGAGGATATAGAATCGGTGCTTAGTGATGAGGATGAGTGACGAGATGAGTTATGAGTATGAGATAAGACGATGAGAGATGAGATATGTCGAAGCAAAGTGGAGATTCATTACCGAACTATGAGAGCATCAGAAAGATATAAGAGCCAAAAAGATTATGAGAATTTATTGAAGAATCGATCAAAGCTCAGCTTAGAATCATTGACGGCTTTTGTCGTAAAGTATACGGCAAAAGGAATAAGGACAATATTGGGTAGCCAAGCCGCCAAGTAAGGTCCGAGTGTATCTGCCCTCATCAGCTTCTCCCCCATAATACCGAGAATGATAAAACTCATAAAAAATACAATAGCCATGAGTAAAGGAAATCCATATCCCCCCTTTCTGATGATAGATCCAAATGGCGCACCAATGAATAAAAACAGAATACATATAGCTGCCCAACTATATTGAACATTCAGCTTATAGATATACCAAGTTCTTTTGATATTAATGTTTTTCAATTTTGAGTGTGTGCCATTGAGTTGGTTCTTCACATGATTTGCCTTAGTTACTGCTGAATTAATGATGCCCTTCTTTTCTTTAAGACTTAAAGTCTGATAGAAAGAACTGACAGTATCCATATCAATATCGGTGAGTTGAAAATTAGTAATGTTAAACTTAGTGTCTTTTCTCTTCTTTACATTAGCTATATATTGTTCTGCATTCTGCTTCGTTTTACTGGTGGCCTTAGCGACGCTTTTAGATAAAGCACTGCTAAATCTTCGATTCGTTATGGAGGAATCTATTTCTATATTTTCTTTAAATCGGTCTATATCAATCAGTTCATTGAAGTCGTGCAGATTACTATAGTTCAATACAGCTATCTCTCTATCTACAGAATCTATGGAAGCTAAAAATTGAGGTGTGTTCAATAAGTCAAAACCCCTTCTGGCTGATAAGCGATTATTTTCTTTAAGAGCGAATTCACTCATATCGAATTTTTTCTCCCACGACTTAAATTTTGTTCTAGTAAATGGATATTTTTTTCCGCTTTCTACGATTGCCTTTGACTTTTCTTTAATTTCTCTGTATTGCTCACCATCAGTGAGATTCATTACGAAATATCGATTATCCTCTGTAACACTCATCGAGCCATGCTTAGCTGTAATGAGGTTAATGCGACCTAAGTCAGCTTCAGTTTGATCATATATCTTGACATTAGAAATATTCTTACCGGACTTATCTTTATCGCCCACATAAATTTTATATCCTGTAAAATCCTCATTGAACATTCCTTGTTCTATCACAAGCGCTGGCTTCTGTTTCCGTATTGCATCAAATTTTTTAAAAAATAAAAAATTAGCCTTAGGCACGAGCATATTACTTGCTATCACCGAGAATAAAGCTGTCAGTACCGCCATAAAAATTCCGACTCTAATGATCCGAAAAAATGAAACGCCAGCTGACTTAAGGCTGGTCAATTCAAATTTCTCAGACATATTACCAAATACGAATACAGAGGAAAGTAAAATTGTAATCGGTATTGACTTAGGAACTAAGGTCAATGAAAAGAGGAAGACTAATTCTAAAATTTCAAATAAACCGATGCCCTTACCTGTGATATCGTCAATGTATTGCCATAAGAACTGCATGACGAGCACGAACTGTGCGATCAAGAAAGATAGCACATAAGGTCCCATGTATGATTTTGCGACCAGATTATCTATGCGTTTATCGAATATCATTGTACTTCTGGTAAGTGTATTACACTTTTGATTTAAGATTTTATTAAATAACTGATGCTACACTGTAACATCTATAACGAAGAGATCGTCTCTTTACTGTAATGCAAATGAAAGAAATTCTATACACTATTAATCCATTTAAAGACAAACTCTATAGATATGCCTTGCGAATCGTAGGAGATGTCATGGAAGCAGAGGATGTCGTACAGGAGTTACTGATCAAGCTGTGGAAGAAAAAGGAGTATTTTAAGACCATAGACAACAAAGAAGCATGGTGTATGACACTCACAAGGAATATGTCAATAGATAAAACAAGGAAGAGAAAATTCAGAACCAATGATATATCTGAATTTCACTTTATCAAGGATGCCGGTCGATCACCATATGAACAAGTGCAGAGTCGTGATAATCTGGGCAGACTTGAATCGATCATTGAAGGCTTATCTGAAAAGCATAAAACTGTCATTCAGCTCAGAGATATCGAAGGCTACTCGTATAAAGAAATAAGCTCTATTACTGGATACACGACTGATCAGGTCAAGGTATATCTGCACAGAGCAAGACATCATCTGAAGAAAAAAATAAACAGAAAGGAATATGAATAAGGCACTAATAAACCAACTGCTAGATAAATACTGGGATGCTGAAACAAGCGTAGAAGAAGAGAATATACTGAAAGCATATTTTAATCAAAATCTAATCTTGGATGAGCACAAGCCTTACCAAGAACTCTTCAATCATTTTCAGTCTTCATCTCAGCTGACACTCAGCAAAGACATCACACTATCAGATGAAATCATCAGATCTCACCAGAGGAAAAATGGCCTAATCTATCAGATCAGACCATTAATGAAATATGCTGCTGCTATCATATTCTTAATGATCGGATACGGCACATTCATAAATTATAGCGGTCAACAGCTAAAAACGCAAACGAGCCAATATGCTGGAAAGTATACCGAGTTCAACCAAGATGAAGACATAGATGAAGCATTAGCTATTACAATGGAAGCCCTATCATTTCTGAAGACTAAGATCAATCAAACTGAAGAAGAAGTCACTGCCCCTATGGAGCCGATCACTAAAGCAATAAATAAGATTAATCAATAATAAATTATAGCGCGCGCTTTTTTTCTATAACATTAACAATCCACAAATAATGAAATATATAAGTATCATAATTATTCTCTTCACTGGTATCAGCTCCAGTTATGGGCAAGGCGATGCCATAGATAAATATTTTTCTAAATATAAAGACGATGATCGATTCACCATGGTCTATGTCAGTCCTAAAATGTTCAGTATGTTCTCCAAGGTAGCAGAAGGTGCTGATGAGAAAATCGATCAAGAGATATCAGACATGATCTCAAATCTCAAGGGACTTAAAATTCTAACTTCTGATATAAATGCTGAATCTCTTTATCAAGAAGCCATAAAAACGATCAACACTAACGAGTATGAAGAGTTAATGACCGTACGCTCAGAAGGAGATAATGTAAAGTTTCTTGTCAAAGATTCTGATAATGGCGACATAGTACAGGAGCTGCTGCTGCTCGTAGGAGGTGACGAATTTGTCTTAATGAGCTTCGTGGGAGACATAGACTTAAAAACTATAGGAAGGCTTGCCAAAAGTATGGATATCAAGCATGTAGATAAACTGGAAAAACTGGATCATGAATAGAAAATATCGAATCACAAGCGTTTGTCTATTGTTATGTGCATTTTCATTCTCCACACAAGCTCAGAAAACTGTCGATAAATTCATCAGTAAGTACTTAAAGCATGAGAATACTACTGCGCTTTCATTACCAGGCTGGCTATTCGAAGGTTCTGTAAAGTTCGCTGCTAAGATGGAAGAAGATGAGGAAATGATGGACTATGCAAAGCTTTCGGAGTACGTGAAAAATATCAGGGTTTTCGTGATGGAGGAAGGTAATGCTATCCCAGAGAACGCAGTAAAAGACTTAATGAAAGCCATGACTGAAAAAGATGGATATGATGAGTATATCAGGATCAGGTCAAAAGGAACAAATGTCAATTTATTTGCAGTCGAGAAGAAAGAAAAGATTAAGCAGTTGGTCTTCTTTATTGACGATGAAGATGATTTTATCATGCTCCGCCTGAAGCTAGATTTACCCTTGAATTTATTTGAAGATTTCAATTACAAGCTGAGAAATGAGATCAGGTCATAAGATTCTAATAGCTATAATTCTCTGATAGGTTTTGCTTAAATAAGTGTCAAAGTAATAGAAAATATAGCTATGAAAGGCTGCCAATTATATTGGTAGCCTTTTCCATATTTATAGATACTATGTGAACAAGCATAAAATTATGTGTACTGGAGGCATAATCGTACTTTCATTACGGTAAGCGAGTATCAAACTCACTTTTATTAAAGCCCTTATCATGCAAAAAACGCTCTATCTACTTCTATTTCTAATTCCGCTTATTGGTCATGCGCAAAGTATAAATGATATGGCATCGGCTGGGATAAACCCCGTAGAACATCTCCCTTTCGAGAACATAGGACCCACTGTCTTCAGTGGCCGTGTCAGCGATCTGGAAGTCAATCCAGAAGACCCAACTAAATTTTACGTAGCCTATGCATCAGGTGGGCTCTGGTATACAGATAATAATGGCACCAGCTTTGAGCCAATATTCGACCATGAAGATGTCATGACAATAGGTGACTTTGATGTAGACTGGGAGAATCAGCGTATCTGGCTGGGATCAGGAGAAGTCAACTCAAGTCGGTCATCGTATGCTGGAAAAGGCATGTACATGAGTGAAGATCATGGTAAGACATGGAATAAAAAAGGACTGGATGACACCCACCATATAGGTAAGGTCTTAGTTCATCCAAATAATAAAGAAAATATCATCGTCGCTGCACTTGGACACTTATATTCACCTAATGAAGATCGAGGAGTTTTCTTAAGTTCAGATAATGGAATAACCTGGAAGAAGACACTGTACATTCATGAGAACTGCGGTGTGGTGGACTTAATCCGAGACCCTAATGATCCAAATGTCTTATATGCAGCAGCTTGGGAAAGAGAGCGCAGAGCTTGGAATTTCGTAGAGTCAGGGGAAGGATCTGGTATCTATAAGTCTTCAGATGGAGGTAGCACTTGGAATAAATTATCAGGAGGATTTCCTCAAGGCGAAGGCGTAGGTAGAATAGGGCTTAGCATATCTTCAGCTAATGGAACGACACGAATATATGCCCTTCTGGATAATTACTTCAGAAGACCACCAGACAAGAAAGATGATAAAGCAGGTCTGACCAAGAATAGCTTTAAGACAATGAGCCTTCAAGCTTTTAATCAGTTAGAAGATAAGGATCTGGAGGAGTACCTCAAGAAAAACAACTTTCCAAAGAAGTATGATGTAGAAGCGGTTAAAGCACTTATGGATGAAGGAAAGACTGAACCAAAAGATCTGGCTATCTACTTAGAGAATGCTAATAGCCTTCTCTTTGATACACCTGTCATAGCAGCTGAGCTATATATGAGCGAAGATGGAGGGCAGTCATGGGTAAAAACTCATGAAGATTATTTAGATAGAGTCTACAATTCCTATGGGTATTATTTTGGTCTGGTAAGTGCGAACCCTAATGATCTCGATGAGGTTTTCATAGGAGGCGTGCCATTAATTAGGTCAGCAGATGGAGGCAAAACATTTAAATATATAGGATCTGAAAATGTACACTCTGATCATCACTCCTTATGGATCAATCCAGATCGGAATGGACATATCATCAATGGAAATGATGGTGGTATAAATATCAGCTATGATAACGGGGAGCATTGGATAAAGTGCAACTCACCATCTGTCGGCCAATTCTATCATATAGCCGTAGATATGGAAACACCATATAATGTCTACGGAGGACTACAAGATAATGGTGTGTGGAAAGGAAAGCATACCTATCAGGCAAACTCAAGATGGCATGCCTCAGGGAAATATCCATATCAATCAGTGATGGGCGGTGATGGGATGCAGACAGCAATCGACACCAGAGATAACCAAACTTTCTACACTGGATTTCAATTTGGAAATTACTTCAGAATCAATAGTAAGACAGGAAAACGAAAAAGAATCACTCCATCACATGATCTAGGAGAATCTCCTCTGCGATGGAACTGGATGGCTCCCATACATCTCAGCACACACAATCAAGATATCCTTTATATGGGTGCTGATAAACTGTTTAGATCTTTTGATAAGGGTGATCATTTCGAAGCAATCTCAGAAGACCTTACCCAAGGAGGTAAGAAAGGAGATGTACCATATGGTACGCTGGCTAGCATCCATGAAAGTCCATTACAGTTTGGTCTGATCTATACTGGAAGTGATGACGGTAATATACAAGTGACTCGCGATGGAGGCACTACATGGACAGTCGTAAGCAGCGACTTACCTACCGATCTCTGGGTCAGTAGAGTACAGGCATCATCACATGTCAAAAGTAGAGTCTATGCATCACTTAATGGATACAGATCTGATAATTTTAAACCATACGCTTATGTCAGTGAAGACTATGGACAGAGCTGGACATCTATCAGTGAAGGATTGCCAGACCATCCAGTCAATGTCATCAAGGAAGATCCTAAGGATGAAAACTTAATATATGTGGGATCAGACTTTGGTAGTTATATCAGCTTTGACAAAGGAAAGAGCTATCAAAGACTATCGAATGGACTACCGAATGTACCTGTACATGATATAGTCATTCATCCTAGAGATGATCATATGCTCATAGCGACACATGGAAGGTCTATATACAAAGCCGATATTTCAGCGCTGAGAGAATATGAGACAATTAAAAATAATGAAATCAATCTCTTTGCGATAGATGCCGTCAAACATAATGCTAATGCTGGCAAAATATACGCGAGCTATAGAGATCCAGTCAAGCAAGAAATAGAACTAAATATGTATGCTAAATCAAAAGGAACTGTAGCACTTGAAGTGGAGACTACAGAAGGAAAAATACTCAAGAAATGGTCTATCGATGTGCCTGCTGGTTATTCTATTCAAAGCTATGATTTAAGTATGGATGAGAAAAATAAAAAATCTTTAGACAAAGAAAATGATGACTTAAAAGTAGCAGATAATGGGGTCATGTACATACCCAAAGGAACCTATATCCTGACTGTAACAAAAAATGGGCAAGAAAAAAGTGGGGAAATAAAATTGGAATAACTTGAAATAACGAGACAAATGACGTAAATTAGGTGTCAATTGACTTATTTGAATATGAAGAAAAAATATAACTTAATAGATGAGGAAATGGTATCAGTCGTAAATGAAGCGACCGGTAGCTATATGAATAGCAGTAATATCAGCTTTGAGAATTTGATGCTTGATAAGTTTGCATTGGTTAAAATCATACAGGCTGGACTACCCTATTCATTCTTCAATAAGCTTAAGGCTGTACTTCCTTTATCTACTCAGGAATGGTCTAATTATTTAGATATTTCATTGAAGTCATTGCAGAGATATCACAATGAGAAAAGAAGATTTAAGCCAATACACTCAGAGAAAATCATTGAGCTGGCAGAAGTCATGAATTTTGGAGTAGAGGTATTTGATGATATGATCCGATTTAAGTTATGGCTAGATACGCCTTCTTTTGCACTTGGTAGTATGAGGCCTATTGACTTACTTAAAGATTCATACGGTAAGGATTTAGTAATGACAGAGCTCACAGCATTAGAGCATGGAATATTCGCATAGCCGCAATGCTCGTATACAGGTTGACACGAGAAAAATATAAAGATAGCCTATCTGGTAAAGGTGCTTCTTATCGTGGTGGTCGATGGAATAATGCAGGCATTGAAATCATATACTGCGCCAGTAATCGATCATTAGCCATGGCGGAAGTAGCCGTGCATGTCACAGCGGCTACTATGCCAACTAAATATTGGATGCTCGAAGTACATATACCTGACGACTTAGAAGTCATGACAGCTATGGACCTGCCAGCTCATTGGAATTCTTTTCCTTATCTACATAGTACTAAAAGCGTAGGAGATCAACTGATCTATGAGAATATATACATAGCTCTCAAAGTGCCTTCTGCAGTGGTACAGAATGATTGGAATGTCTTAATAAATCCATTTCATGATGACTTTGATAAAGTAAAAATAGTGCGTGCTGAACCTTTTCATTTTGACAGAAGACTATTTTAAATAAAGGACTGTACCGGCTCGCTCTTCTATATTCCCTCTCCCTAAGTCAATTTCTACAAAATAAGAATATACATCCTGTTCGCATGGAGACCCATTGCAAGTGCCATCCCACCATTCTGAAAACTGAGTCGTCGGTAAATTAAACCGTTCATACATCTTATTACCCCATCGATCAAAAATCTGATAGGTCAGAATGGTAGGATTCAGCCCTTCTTCTGCAAATATGATGAATCGATTATTATTTCCTTGAACGCTATTGTTACTGATGACATTAGGAATATATATATCACAACCTTCTGACTCTACTGTCAACAAACTATCAATTCGTGTGGATCCACCATCAGTAGCAGAAAGCGTGTAGAGACCCACATCAACTTCTATATCTATCACCGTACCGAAAGCTGCATTATTGAAAAATATAGAGCCACTACCTGTCGCTTGGGTACCACTGCCAGTGATGGCAGCTTGGATTCTACCGTTATCTCCAAAACAATCTGCTGGTGTGATATTCACAAAATCAAACATTAAGGGCTCCATCATAATCTGTTCACTAGGACGAATCTCAAATTCGCCCTGAATAACGCAGCCTAAGGCATCCATGATTAAAAGCGTATGAGATCCAACGGGTATATTTTCAATCACGGCGCGATCATTAAATGCACCATTATCTACAGAATAAGTGATGAGACCATCTCCGCCACTTGCCATCACTTCAATACTTCCGGGATCACCACAACACTCAGGATTATCAACGATAATATCATCTATTGATAGGAAAGCAGAGGCTCTGTATTCATTAATACTAGCACCCCCGAAAACTTCAAAATCACTTATGTCTCCTGGAATAGAAAAGTCTATAACACACCTTTGGATTAACTCACGAGATTCAAAATCTATCGAAAAAACTATATTTTCATCACCACCTGAGATAGCATATGCCTGTGCTACATTGCATATTTCTACATCTGTGACAATACTAAATATAGGTAAATTATCGTCTGTGATAATAATAGCCTCACTTAATCCAGGATTAGAAAGATTGACTTTGAGAATCTTATTCTGGTCCGCAGCTACATAAAGTTCATTGTTAAAAAATGTCAAATCTCCTGTAGCACCAAAGGGTAAAACACTATAAAAAGTCTCTATTCCAGTATTAGTATCAAAACTGTATAGTTCTCCAGCAGTACCTGTCGTATATATCACACCATCGGCATCAGCAGTCAATGAATTATAAATCCCTCCTATCGGAGCTCCAAATTGATGCAGAAGTGAAGTTGTTCCAGTAGCAGGATCAATTTCCCACAACTCTCCTACTCCACTGATCCCTATTAATCTTCCATCAGGTAAGTAACTGATGTCCTTCACATCTGCGTCTGTAATGACCTGATCACTGACTTGGCAAGTGCTTACGTCCAAAGTATACAGTCTTCCTAGCTGATCAGAGATCAAAATTTCCTGCGCTGTAGATGTAAAGCATAAGCAGAAATAGATAATTATATGGCAGAAAATTCTCTTCAAAAAGGCTATTAATCAATTTAAAATGAGGTGTCTAAAATAAAGTAATACAATCCTAACTAAATCTATATAAATAATAGTGCAATAAAGGAAGACTTTAAGACTATTACTATAGGGTCTTTACTAAGAAAACTTCTTAAAAAATTCCCATATCAATATTCCTGCACACACAGAGACGTTAAGTGAGTGCTTTGTACCAAACTGTGGCACTTCTATACTGCCGTCTATCATATCTAAAATATCATCACTGACGCCTCCTACTTCATTCCCAAAAACTAAAGCCGTAGGTCTTGAAGGCAATTGTGCGATTTCTCTGATATCAGTAGAATCAGTCGTCTGCTCTACAGCATATATGATATGACTTGAATCTTTGAGCGAAGCAATGCAATCCTTAGTTTCTTTCACATATTCCCAGACAACTGATTCAGTCGCACCGATAGCTGTTTTTAAGATTTCTCTATGTGGCGGCACAGAAGATATACCAGTCAGATATATTTTACTGACCATGAAAGCATCAGAAGTTCTGAATACAGACCCAATATTCATCCCTGACCTGATATTGTCTAAGACAATGATTAGGGGAATCTTTTCAGACTCTAAGTAAGCCTCTTTGCTTTTTCTATTGAGTTCTTTGAGCTTAAGCTTTCTCACTTTTCTGCCCTATGAAGTGACTAAGGCGTCCTTTCCTGCATGGACGATACTTGCTTCGATAAATGATTCAAAGACTGGATGAGATCTTTCTACTCGGCTTTTTAGTTCGGGATGAAACTGTACGCCTATAAAGAATGGATGATCTGTTAGTTCTATGATTTCCACGAGTCCGCTTTCTGGATTGACTCCAGAAGCGATCATACCATGCTCTTCCATCTCCTTGAGATAAGCATTATTGAACTCATATCTATGTCTGTGTCGCTCATGTATTTCTTCGGCTTGATAAATTTCTTTTGCTTTAGTCCCATCTTTAAGAACACACTTATAAGATCCTAACCTCATTGTCCCACCTTTCTGTGATATGACTTTTTGCTCCTGCATTAAGTCAATGACTGGATCTACAGCCTTTTGGTTAATCTCTGTTGATTGTGCAGTTGGTTTACCTATGACATTTTGAAAATATTCCACCACGGCATTCTGCATCCCTAAGCAAATTCCAAAGAATGGAATGTTATTCTCTCTAACATATTTTATCGCATTTATTTTTCCCTGAACGCCTCTTTCTCCGAATCCTGGCGCTACAAGTACACCGTTCATTCCTTTGAATATTTGTCCATAATCTGCATCCCTTTCTAAAGATTCAGAATGAATAGGGTGAACATTTACGGAACATTCATTCGATGCTCCGGCATGGACGAATGCTTCGTATATAGATTTATATGCATCAGGTAGCTCATTATACTTTCCGACCAAAGCGATATTAACATGATGCTTAGGATTCTCTATTCTAAGTAAAAAATCTTTCCAAGCTGCTAATTCAAGGGGCTGAGTTGGTTCAAGTTTCATCATTTCAATGACTCTTTTATCCAGTTCCTCTTTAAGCATCAGGATAGGTACTTGATATATAGAAGATGCATCTATAGCTTCTATGACAGAATCATCTTTTACGTTACAGAAGAGCGCAAGCTTCTTTCTTATATCTTTAGGTAGCGGCTTCTCTGTCCGACACACGAGTATTTCTGGCTGTATGCCTGTCTCTTGCAATTCTTTAACAGAATGCTGTGTCGGCTTAGTCTTCAACTCTTTCGCTGCACTTAGGTATGGTACTAAAGTCAGATGGATGCATAATATATCTTCTTTCTTCAAGTCTCTTCTCAGCTGTCTCAGGGCTTCTAAGTATGGAAGTGATTCTATGTCTCCTACCGTGCCGCCTATCTCAGTTATGATAATATCATACTTTCCGCTTAATTCTAGCTGTAACACTTTTCTTTTGATCTCATCAGTGATGTGTGGTATGACCTGAACAGTCTTACCCAGATAGTCACCATGTCGCTCTTTATTGATCACCGTCTGATAGATTTTACCAGTCGTAACATTATTAGCTTGAGAAGTAGAAATATTTAGAAATCGCTCATAATGTCCCAAATCCAAATCTGTCTCAGCTCCATCATCAGTGACATAGCATTCGCCATGCTCGTAGGGATTTAGAGTGCCTGGATCTACATTGATATAAGGGTCTAATTTTTGTATGGTCACTGAGAAACCGTGACCTTGGAGGAGTCTACCTAATGAGGCGGAGATGATTCCTTTTCCTAATGATGAGGTAACTCCACCCGTAACGAAGATATATTTAGCCATATAAAATGTTAAAACAACAATACAAAATGGTAAGTGAAGATTAAAACTTCATTACGGAATGTAAAGATAGAAAAAGCAACTTAGCAGTACTGCATACTCCACTAAAAAGAACAATTGTTTGCTTTATTGTTGGCGTGATGATTGCCTGAATCTTACCAAATAAGTGTCAGATTAATTAATCATCAAACTATCTGACTATGAAAATTCAAAAGTCCCATATCATCATAATGTCCCTTATCATGCCTCTACGGGTCGTACAATGTGTCTATGAGTATGTCACCAAGAGATAAGAACTACCCTTCCTGATAGACCGGTTTTCTTTTTTCCATATAGGCAGTCATTGCTTCTTTAATATCATCAGACATGATGTATGCGGCATTCCAGACAGACATCATATGTAGAGATTCGTCTACAGAATGATCTCTGGAGTAGTTTATCATCTCTTTAGTCCCTCTAATGACAACTGGCGATTTATCGGCTATGACTCTGGCCGTTTCCATCACAGCAGCCATCATTTCTTCCTTATCCTGATATACTTTATTGACTAATCCACTTCTTTGTGCTTCGTCAGCGTGCATTTTTCTACCAGTATAAGCTAATTCGGACATTAAGCCCTGTGAAATAAGCTTGGGCAGTCTCTGCAATGTCCCTATGTCTGCCACAAGCCCCATATCTACCTCTTTTATAGAAAAATAAGCATCTGATGTACAGAATCTCATATCGCAAGAGCTGATGATGTCCACCCCACCACCAATGCAGGCATTGTGTATGGCAGCAATGACAGGCTTTTGGCACTTTTCTAATGATGACACATCGTCCTGTAGTTTAATTAAGTGATGCCTAAACTCTTCTCTTTTTCTTGATTCACAATGGCTTTGATATTGAGTCATATTCATTAATAAACTGACATCAATACCTGCACAAAATATTTTTCCTTTTCCACTCAGCACGACCACTCTGACATCAGGATTATGACTACAGTGTTCAAATACTGCTCTCATTTCATCCCATGCTTCTTTGTGCAAAGAATTCCTCTTCTCAGGACGATTAAAGGCTACGTGAGCAATATGATCTTTTATCTCTAAAGTGAATGCTGTCAAATCCATCATGCGGCTGTGATTTTATTAAGTCTATTTAAGAAAGTAAGGTATGAAGAATTGAATCTTTTAAAATTGATTTTTGACAATATCGAAAAAGCTTATAAATAAACCCATTTCCTAAGAATCCTAAATAGCAATTTTCATGATTTCGATTCTATCCAATATTTACTTTAAATTATCCATTATTAGCTCAGGTAGACTAATCCTGTAGAATTAGATTTCCAATATCAAGAGACTTTAGTGTTTTAGTACAAGTTCTTTTCCTATCTCTATCATAAAGGCATGGGCGTCATCATAAGAATTTTTGATTTTGCCATCTAAGATTGCCTCTCTAATCGCATCTTTAATCACACCTACTTCTCTACAAGGACTTAGATTAAACTGCTTCATGATCATCTCACCTGTGATGGGTGGCTGCCAGTTTCTAATCTTATCTTTCTCCTCGACTTCAATTAATTTTTCTTTGACCAGTGCAAAGTTCTTCTTGATCCGCGCTACCTTCTTTTCATTCTTAGAAGTCACATCAGCATTGCATAGCATTAATAAGTCTTCAATATCCTCTCCAGCATCGAATAGTAATCTTCTGATGGCAGAATCGGTGATGTCTTCATTAGTTAAACTGATAGGCCTAAGATGAAGCCTGACCAGCTTTTGTACATACTTCATCTTGCTATCCAATGGCAGTCTTAGTTTCTTAAATATCTTAGGAACCATCCTAGCACCTACCACCTCATGTCCATGAAATGTCCAGCCATGATTAGGATCATATCTCTTCGTCGGAGGCTTCGCGATATCATGCAAAAGCGCAGCCCAGCGGAGCCATATATTATCAGAATTACGGCATAGATTATCTACCACCTGAAGTGTATGATAGAAATTATCTTTATGTCCATTACCATTAATCACTTCTACTCCATGGAGTGCAGATAGCTCTGGTAGAATAAGATCCAGAAGTTTGGTATCGAATAAAAGCTTGAATCCGATAGAAGGCTTATCAGAGGCCAAAATTTTAGTCAGCTCTATGGCGATTCTTTCTTTAGATATGATGCCTATTCTGAATCGAGACTTCTCTATAGACTCAAGAGTCTCCTTACTGATGGTAAAATTAAGCTGTGCTGCAAACCTGATCGCCCTCATCATGCGCAATGGGTCATCAGAGAATGTCTTTCCAGGTTCTAATGGTGTGGTTATGATTTTCCTTTCGATATCATACATACCATTAAAAGGATCTAAGATGTGTCCGAAGTCTACCTTATTCAATGACACGGCCATGGCATTGATAGTGAAGTCCCTCCTGTTCTGATCATCTTCTAAAGAGCCTTCTTCTACCGTAGGCTTACGAGACGAGTGATCATAGGACTCCTTCCTGGCGCCTACGAACTCTATCTCCAAGTCTTTATGCTTAATCATGGCCGTGCCGAATCTTCTATAGATTGCGATTCTGGGTATCGGTCTTAACTTAACAGCCAGTGATTCTGCCAGTGAGATGCCACTACCTACACAGACGATATCTATGTCCTTCGACTGCCTACCTAAGATTCTATCTCTGACGTATCCACCGACTACATACGCTGGATAGCCTAGTTCTTCTGCTGTCTCTGAGACCAGTTCAAAGATTCTACGTTCGTGTGGCTTTATATTAAATACCATTTATACGACTTCAAGTTCTTGGTTATTATAGACTGCTTCTATCTCATCTAATATGTCATACAGCGGTTGCGGGTTTAGCTCAGTGACTAGCTTCGATCTATAATATTTAATATTGCGCAGGCCTCTGAAATAATTAGTATAATGCCTTCTCATCTCGAGAATGCCAAGCCGCTCTCCTTTCCAGTCGATACTATGGGTCAGGTGCTGCCTGGCTGCATCCACTCTTTCTGTGATCGTCGGTGGCGCTATGATTTGACCAGTCGCCACGTATGCTTTGATCTCTCTGAAAATCCATGGATTCCCGATGGCAGCGCGACCGATCATGATGCCATCTACTCCATATCTATTTTTATATTCTACCGCTTTCTGAGGTGTCGTGATATCTCCATTTCCAAATATAGGAATGTGGACCCTTGGGTTATTTTTTATGGCTCCGATCAGTTCCCAGTCTGCTTCTCCCTTATACATCTGCTTCCTCGTACGACCATGTATACTGAGCGCTTTAATCCCGACATCTTGCAGTCGCTCTGCGACTTCTTCTATATATAGTGTATTACTATCCCAGCCTAATCTGGTCTTCACAGTGACTGGAAGTGATGTTGATTTTACTATCTCATCTGTCAGCTTCACCATCCGATCTATATCTTGGAGAATGCCTGCACCAGCCATCTTACAGACGACTTTCTTCACGGGGCATCCAAAGTTAATGTCTAAGACTTCTGGCTGAGCTTCTTCTACCATCTCTGCCGCTCGCTTCATCGATTCTATGTTAGCACCAAATATCTGAATTCCGATCGGTCTTTCTTCATCATAAATATCCAGCTTCTGTACGCTCTTCGTCGCATCTCTGATCAGCCCTTCTACAGATATGAATTCTGTATACATCATATCACAACCATTCTGCTTACAGAGGGCTCTGAATGGTGGATCACTCACATCCTCCATGGGTGCAAGCAATAATGGAAAATCTCCTAAATCAATATCTGCTATTTTTGCCACAATTATTTTCTTTTGACGATGGGAACGTTCTTCACCACCATTTGTAATGTATTACTCAGGCGCTCTTCAAACAACACTATTTTTCCTTTTTTAAGTTCATCTACGACTTCTTGATTAAAGTGTCTGATGGTAATTAATTCTAAATCTCGATCTACGACAACTTTAAAATCTTTATCAATCGCTTGTATTAACTCTTTCAACTTATGGTCATCATCGTGAGTACATATGGAGAAGCTGATGGCAGTATTTCGCATCATATTTACTTTCACTCTCGTCTGTGTAAAAAGATCAAAAAGCATACTCAAATGATGCTCTGCGACGAAGGAAAAGTCCCTGGTAGATATATGCACTAAGGCCTGATGGTCTTCTACAACGATCACCGGAGGATAGTTAAGCTCTATTTCATCAGAAATGATCGTACCCGATCCTGCTGGATCTATGAATGATCTCACATGCAGAGGTATGCTTTTATTTTGAATTGGTTTAATCGTCTTAGGATGAATGACCTTTGCGCCATAGTATGTCATCTCTATCGCTTCCTTATATGAGAGCCGATCTATCTTTGTCAAATTTTCAAATCTTCTTGGATCTCCTGTCAGAATACCTGGCACGTCTTTCCAGATGCTCATCAGTTCTGCATTTAAGCAATATGAGAATATGGAAGCAGTATAATCTGAGCCTTCTCTTCCTAAGGTCGTCGTGTATCCATGCTCATCAGAACCTATAAATCCCTGCGTAACGATCACATCACACTTCTCGAATAGACCTGTAACTACCTCTGATATCTGGCGCTCTGTCTCTTTCCAAAGGACACCTCCTTCCCTATACCTTCCGTCGGTACTGATGACTTCTCGTGCATCCAGCCATACAGCATTGATGCCCTGCTCTCTCATGTAGGCATCTACTATCGTGGTGGATGCAAGTTCTCCAGCTGACACAGTCTGATCATAATCACGATTATAAGTGGATCTTGAGGAAGACTGGATCATATCTGATACCCGATCAAAGTATGGTAAAACTTTCTGGAATATGGTGTCTTCTTTTTTGAAAAGCTTAAAAATTTCATTTGCATGATAGGACTTAACATCATCCAGAGATTTCTCTGCAGCTTCTACACCATTTTCATAGAGGCCATTGATCACTTTCTCCAGTGCATTAGTCATCTTGCCCATAGCGGATATGACCACTAGCAGTTTAACGCTTGGAGTACCCTGAGTGATCTTCACGATATTCTGTATATTCTCTGCATCCCTGACAGATGCACCACCGAATTTATATACCTCCATAATCCTAATTGAAAAACAGAGCAAAAGTAGTGACAAATAATCGATCTGCAAGGAATTATTACAGGCCTTTCTCCGTTTTATTTTTTGTACGACTTGGTACGAATTACATTATTATAAATTATAAATCAAAACAATACTATGGGACTATTTTCATTTTTGAAAAATGCTGGTAAAAAGACAAGAGAAAACAAAGCTGAGGAGGCTGCTGAGGCTGCTGACAGAGTCATGGAGAAAAAGTTAATTGAGGTCTTCTATGAGTACAAGCTACCAGTAGACGAATTCTCAGTAGAAGTAGAGGACGACGTCGTAACAGTCTATGGTACTGCTGAATCTCAAGCAGAAAAAGAAAAAGCTATTCTTACCATTGGTAATGTCAGAGGCGTCGCATCAGTAGATGACAGAATATCTGTCGTCACTCCAGCACCAGAAGCAGTATTCTATGAAGTGAAAGGCGGTGATTCTCTATCTAAAATAGCAAAGGCTCATTACGGAGATCCGATGAAGTATATGGCCATATTCGAAGCTAATCAGCCTATGCTTAAAGATCCTAACATGATCTATCCTGGACAGACGCTTAGGATTCCAAAATTATAAGAAGTACAAAATACTGTATAAAAAAAAACCTCTTCTGGCTTGGGCTTGAAGGGGCTTTTTGGGTGGATTATCTTCCTTATATAAATAAGCACATAATTGATAGAATCTGAAATGATACTACTGCATATTCCAAAAGTATACACTCTAAATCAATGAGCTTCATCATCTGATTGAAACTAACTGGTAGAGTTCAACTACTTCTTATCCATCCTATCTCTAATTGCTTTCACATACGGTCTGATGACATCATTCCACCTTTCATAACCTGAAGCGTTCATGTGTAGCATATCTTCTATGAAAATAGAACTATCTGGCTGACCGTCTGCTGTCAGCATCACTTCACTGATATCTATGTAAAACAGATTAGCAGATAACATACTTAGATTCTTGATCTTTTCATTTGCGTCCTTGTACTGTTCCCATAATTCCCATCGTGAAGGTGATGGCTTCATGGAGATATAGAAGACATCCGTATCAGGTAATTTTTCGTTCACTAAGCCTACGAATTTTACATATTCGTTATATGTCTGATCAGCTGTGAGCCCCATTGTTATATCATTTTCTCCACAGTAAATGAATATCTGTGCTGGCTCATACTTAGCAACGATTCTGTCAAAATAATGATTAACTTCTGGCAACGTAGATCCACCAAAACCTCTATTCAAAATGGGATATGGATCCATATCTTCGCTAAGTGTGCTCCAGAACCTTATCGAAGAGCTCCCTGTGAATAGGGCCAAATCTGACTGATATTTGCTGACTGCATCTTTCTTTTCAAAAGCTTCAATCTCAGATTCTAATCGATTGAGTTCGATTATTCCGAGAAACATATCTTCTGTCTTGATTAGTTCTACTGCACTTACAGGTGCATTTTCAGATTTTTCAGTCTGCGTCTGCCCACATGCTGCCATGAGGATAAAGACAAAACTGAGAACTAATAAGCTTTTCATATTCTTAATCATAGTGCAAATATAAAAAGACATACTACTTGATGGATTATAATGATCGCATATTTGACAATGCCTAATAAGGCTATTTTAAATCTCCGAGAGACTATTATTTTCCATTCAGCGACCAATCGTATTCAGAATGAGATACTGATGCATCGTCATTGACTTTTACATCTGAATATATGTTGATGAAGTCCTGAATATCCCCAAAGTCTTCAGCGTACCACTCAAAGATTTTAGATAAAGTCAATTCATTCTTACTGATTTTATTGGCTGAAGAATTTACGAACTGTTTAGTCAGTCTAGTTAGGGCTCCATCCACGTTATCTTCTGTAAATGCTTGATTCCATATAGGTGGGCAGGACTTTGCAGCACAATTGACCGCGAAGTGAATTCGTGCGTCATTGTAGGTGGGTCTGATCGTTTTATGTTCTATATCATTGAGAGAGTAGGTCTTATCTCCCAGTTTTATCCAGCTGACATCCCACGGCTTACCGCCTTCGAGATCTGTAATCTTATTGACAGGATAATTCTTCAGAATGAGCTTGATGGTGCCTGCATTGTAAGCATTTATCCAGTATGCTAAGCCCTTATTCTTGGACCAGTCTGAAGCAGGTGTATGATCAGACAGGTGCTGTAAATATTTGTCTATTTTCGCTTCATCCTTTTTAAACGAAGTATAATCGACAACACCTGCTGAGGAAATGTGCTTTTGTAATAATCCATTAAAAGCAGAATGATCCAAAGCCATCGTCTCAGTCTGTGCCACTTTTTTTTCTTCAGTTGGTTGGGTCTTTTCCTTTTCCACTTCGCTAGATTTATTGGAATTCGGAACTGATGATGTACTACTGACTGCTTCTGATTCAGCTATAGCTTCCTTTATATCCTCTGCTTTGGAGCTTTCTGATTCTACTGGAATGACGACTTCTGCGGACTCTAATGTTCGCTTACTTGTTCGCTCACTAAGGGCAGATTCAGGAATTGTAGCATCGGTCTCCTTGGAATTAGATTTTTCATGCCGCACTTTAGTCTCTTTTGTAAGTTCAGCCGATTTCACTTGCTCGACTATGGGCTGTTCTATATCGGCATCAAGATTTTTACTGTTTTGTAGGACATCCTCTTCAGGCAAGGGAGTAACTGACGCCTCTTGGAGGGTTTCTTTTACTATTGTCTTTTGATCTGTTGCTAAGTCAGTTGATACTGAAGTACTATTTTGACATGCTATAAAGCAATAAATGATGATAGATGCTATTAGTTTCATAAGTATTAATTATTACAATTCATTGATTATCATTACCCTCAAAGTGTAATTAAGTCTATTGGGGCTAATCTGTTTACCAAATTAGCTACGTTATCGAGTTACTCCACAATTATGGTATATACTATTGTTAATCTAATTTATCTATACAATGTTCTCTAAGCATCGATATTTAGCATCGATATTTAGCAGCTATATGTAGCGCTTTAGACAGTTATACATCATCATCTACCTGCAAATAGATAGGATCTATCATAGGCAAGCCAATCAGAGCCTTTTCCTCACTACTGACTGAGGCGAATCTTAAAAAACCACCGGATGACTTAGCTACGTGCTCAGCGAAACTTGTGTAGCTCTCGTACAGCTGTGCTCCGATAGAATTATCAAGCTTTAGTAAAATGGGGTTAATTTCTTTTAGCCTGCATGACAATTCTTCATTTCTTGCTTCCGTATTCTGTGGCAATGATTGAATCAGCGCTTTTAATCTATTATCAAAATTATGCCCCACTGCTGAATAATATTCCTTCAATTCTTCTGCATAAGAATATGATCTTATATCAGCAAGCTTAGTCGCCCATTCTACTTCTTGATCATCAATATGGCCGTCAGCTCCAGCTATTAATACTGTAATGAGGTCCGTCGCTTCTACTAATTTAGTGAATTCTGTGTCTTCAATATTTGCAAACATTAAGAGTACAATCTTTGGTTAATAATGAGTACAAAAGTATGCAATTAAAGCCGAATCTGGCAGTCAGACCAGCCTATAAAGTCATCAATAAATTTGAGGAGATTGTTTATCTTCTTAGAAATCAGTCCTATGGACTTGATCATAAATACATTTTGTATGTTGCACCATGATGACTTAGTTCGGAAGCATTAAGTTCTTATTCTGTGTCATACAATGATATTTTATTTTATTAGCTAATAAAATGTTAAAATATTTCACATATATATTTTAACAAATACGAATATTATTTGTAAATTAAACTTGTTAATTATTTCTTTTAAACCAAAACTTGTACTTATGAATATAACTTTCGAAGAGTTGAGACAAATAAAGCACAGTCTACCTACAGGAAGTATTAAGAAAATTGCTGACATACTTAATTTGAAAGAACAGACGGTACGTAACTACTTTGGAGCTAAGAAATACGAAGACGGACAGATCGTAGGACAACATGTCCAAGCTGGTCCAAGTGGAGGGATTGTATCTCTTCAAGACAATACGATTTTAGAAATAGCGAAAACAATGATAACTAATGAACCTGCTTACGCAGTAGGAATGAGGTAATGTCAAGAAATGCCCTACATTGACACAAATTATTACGAAGACTTCTATCTGAATATGATTCTTTATCAATATTGACACTACAGGTAGAAGTCTTTTGTCAAAGCTGTAAATTCAGCAGTGTAGCTTCCATCTGAATTTTTAATGGCCAGTTCCTTTTCTACCACTTCGCAAGGCTGCGCACATTTCTTGAGGCTTACTAAAATCCGATCTGTAGACTCGCCAACAGTATCTTTGATATTTACTCTATTTGATACTTTTAGGTTGTAGCGATTTGCCATTTCGATGAATCTAAGACCTTCCATAAATGGAAGTATAAGACTGAAATGACCATTTTCTTGTAGTAATTTAGAAACGGCTATCAGTAAGTCACCGTGACCTAGCTTTACTGTATGACGCACCGCATCCTTATTTTGATTATTGGTCAGTGTACCTCCACTGAAGAAAGGTGGATTACAGACGATGTGATCATATGATGCATCTGCATTTTGAGCATATGTCTGAATCGCACCTTTAATCACGCTGATTCTTCCATGAGAGGCAGACTGATTTACATTATGCTGAGCTTCTAGATAAGCTAATTCATCTATTTCAATCGCATCTATTCGAGCAGCTTGGTTTTTACGAGCTATAATCAGCGCAATGACGCCTGTACCAGTACCGATATCGAGTATTTTATGACAACCATCAGTATCGCACCATGCTCCGAGGAGGACACCATCAGTACTAACTTTCATTTGATTATCTTTCTGAAGTATATCGAAATCTTTAAATTTGAAGATGTGATCCACGGTTTTTTCTATTTAGATTGCAAACTTAAAACTAAAGAAATGATTTAAAAACGTATTGTTAATTTATTTGCAAGCCATTGATTTCCAGTATATCAGCTTTTCTCGATCCATAGAAGCTGCAATACAACTCCAAAAGAGCTTCATTCTGAAAAGCAAGTACGCACAACTCATTTCTACATACATTGTTAGTCAACTTATATATAAAAACTTGCCAATTAATTGAAGCCAAAGAAATTATCAGAGCCTATATCCCTCAGCAATGAATTCAAGTATGCGCTAGATCGCATGGAACGGAGTGATGACTGCCTCTTCATCACAGGTAGAGCTGGTACAGGTAAGTCTACCCTATTAAATCTTTTCACATCTACCACGAAAAAGCGGGCTGTTGTACTGGCTCCTACAGGCATAGCAGCACTCAATGTCAGAGGACAAACTATACACTCCTTCTTCCGGCTTCCCCCTAAGATGATCAATCGGTCAGAAATCATGAAGCGAAAAAATCATCGCATCTATAAAAAGGTACAGACCATCATCATTGATGAAATATCTATGGTCCGGGTAGATATGCTGGATGTTATAGATTACTTCCTTCAGGTGAATCGAGAGGACTCCAGGCCTTTTGGCGGCGTACAGATGGTATTTTTTGGAGATCTATATCAGCTGCCTCCTATCATAGCTGATCCCGTAGAGCGGAGCGTCATCACAGAGAGATACGAGAGTCCATATTTTTTTTCTGCGGAAGTCATGAATCGTTTGGACTCATTTGAACTGATAGAGCTACATCAGGTATTTCGTCAGGAAGAGAAGCACTTCATCCGTATTTTAGATAATATCAGAATGCGCCACTTTGATTATGATGATATGGAAGAGCTGAATGAGCGGCACCTCCCAGTCACTGAGGAGGATGACTACTACATCACTATATCTACTCGAAATAACATCGTAGATTCTATCAACAAGAAAAAACTGGAAGCCATAGATATGCCATCCTTCTACTTCCCTGCTAAGATAAGTGGGCAGTTTAACCCAAGCACATACCCTACTAAGTCAATTCTTGAACTAAAACTGGGAGCGCAAGTGATGTTTGTCAAGAATGATCCACTTAAGAAATTTGTCAATGGGTCCATCGGAAAAATAGTCCAGCTGACTCAAGATAAACTCACTGTCGCCATAGAAAATCGAGACGAATCTACCTCCTACATCGAAGTCGAAAAGCTCGACTGGGAGATGACAAAGTACGCCCTGGATCATCATTCTAATCAGATCGTGTCAGAAGTCACTGGAGCGTTCACACAGTTTCCGCTGAAGCTGGCCTGGGCTATCACAGTCCATAAGTCGCAGGGACAGACTTTTGACAAAATCATCATTGATATCGGCACCGGTGCCTTTGAGTACGGTCAGACCTATGTTGCGCTAAGTCGATGTAGAACCATGGGTGGAATCATCCTCAAAAGGCCTATAAAACCATCAGATATCATGGTAGATGAGCGGGTCACTGAATTCTATCAGCGAGCCCGGTAAGAAAATATAATAGTGTTCTAGCTCATTAATCATTGATTTCATTTTGATTTTTAGCGAGGTCCTGTTACATTAGTCGATCATCAGAATATTAACTATGGCCAAATCAAAGAGAAAACGTAAAGCAGAACTGAAAGAGAAGCAGCAAGAAAAAGCATTCTTCATGTGGACAGGCATCATCACATTGATCTGTGTCATACTGGCTTTCTTCTATTTCATGAATAACTAAACTAATTCTATCAAACTTAATTTAGATATCGCCGTGCCAAGCAGCCAAGCATGGATAGATACTGTCATGGCTGATTTCGACTCATTTTTACAAGATCATGCAGACTGCGAGCGGAAGGCGTCAGCTATGGCCATGAGCTTTGTCGCTAAGTATCCTGATCGGACAGAGATTATCCCAGAACTGATCGAGACGGGCATAGAAGAATTAGAACATTTTCAGCAAGTCTTTGCGCTGATGCAGACCAGAGGCATCCAGCTAAATCATCAGATGACTGAGGACCTGTATGTCAAGCAGCTGATCAAAAAATGTCACTCCGGAAGATTAGAGCGATTCAGAGACAGGCTACTCATTGCTTCTATCGTAGAGACACGAGGCGCTGAAAGATTTAAAATGGTGGCTGACCACTTAGAAGATCCTGAGTTGAAAAAATTCTATAAAATGCTGTGGACTTCTGAAGCGAAACATGGTCATATCTTTGTGAAGATGGCGCTTCATTACTTTCCTGAGCAAGAAGTCTATGATCGACTTCAGTGGTGGGTGGATCGGGAAGGTGAGATAATAGAAGGACTTGAGCTTAAAGCGGCGTTGCATTAGCTAGATTTCTCTATTCATTCTTATCCTCTATCACTTCTAGCTCTGACAGATAATTCATAGTAAAGCATGTAATTTTCACCTATACTATACCATAAGCTTTTGTTTCGATTTTTTTCCAAAGTTCAGCTGATAGGGCAAGGAAAGTACTTTGGTTTTTTTATCTCCTCGAAAGTCTATTATCCATATCTAAATTTGATTGCCATTCGATAAAGTAAGATATTAGAATTAGTTGTTTTTAAACACTGACTTTTTTTTCTCTAATTCAGTCTTAGTAATTTCTTCTTCCTCAATGATATATTAAATAGTTCTTCAGGATTTAATTCTTCATTAGACTCAATCGTTCTATTTTCATGTCTGATAATCAGTGCGTTAATCTTTCAGTTTATTACCGAAACATTGTTATGTGTGCTTGCTAAATATGTCAATAGCTAAGTCTATAGTAAGCCGCATCAGCTATCATTAACAGCAGACCTCCAAGAATGAAAAATGAATTAGAATCAAATAATGGAGGAATAGACATCAATACGAGACTTAACATATCAATCAAACTTATGTATACGTAGGGCTTATCCTTCTTGATCTGACCAAAGTGATTATAGGTCCCATCATCTTTTTTGATATGAAAAGATAATTTTTCATTGATAAAGTTATTTAGGATAAATTTTATGAATTGCTTTCAATTACAATTTACATTTTTCTAAAATAATTTAATAATTCTTGCGGAGACAACTTGACCCCTTCTACTTTCCCCAAGAATGATGTAGCAGCATCTACCACATCAATATCCTCATAATAATGATCCCTCATAAAGTGCATATACTTCATAAACACAAAAGCATCAAAGAACTGATAGAACGCTTTTCGAAATCGCTCTGCAGAAGTCGTATTCGATCTAATCTTATCTACTTTTTCATTGAAAGATATGGTCTCCAAAAAAGCTTTAAGAGGATCGTCATAAGTCCCTGATATAGATATACTTAGTTCAGATTCATACAGTCTGTCAACGGATACTACCATAGCTCGGATGGCCTCAAATGATAAGGGATGATAAGTTAAAAAATCAACTTCTTTGTCCACCATAATTCCCACAGCTCTACCTGTCCCAAATGGCACTCGATCAGAAACTCTCGCAGAAGGATAAACAACAGTCTCCGTTAATCGTCCACACTGATCATCCTTAATAAACTTATGCAAGAAGTAGAAGTCTTCCCCTGCTTGGCGAGTATTCATGCCTCCTACCCTACGATATCCGCTCAGCGTACACGCCATACTGCTGCCTACAGTCTGATAGGCGAATGGCAGACCGAGCAGTTTCTGATATTGAACAAAGTAACGTAGGTGTAACTCATAAAGGTAAATGGCCTTCTGAACCTTGCCACCCATCAGCTCTGCCTCCGGATGTTCGTAGTGAATGGATACTGCTTCTTTGTCGCTTTGCTTAAAATGGCTAAGGATAGCTTCGATATAATTATCTGCACAGCTACAATCCGCATCATAGCATGAGATGATTTTAAGGCTTGATGCGGATTGCGATAAACGATGCGCAGCTTCATCCATTGCCAGTTTTCGGGCACGACCCACACCTGATTTTTTCTTAGGAATATCATGAACTATGATGGGATGAATTTTACATCGGATGTCGTAATTCATGATCTTTAATGCATCGTAACCCTTTATGTTTTTAGTAATTATCTCCTGCTCTGCATGCTGAGCTGCATTAATCAAGACTATCACTTCTATGGCATGACCTTCAGGAATCTGACATGCAATAATGGATCGAACAGCTTCCACGACACCATCTTCATTATAGCTAGGTATACATACGACTATACTAAGATCTCGATCTACCTCTGCAGCGATGAGTCTATCAGGCAATTCTGAAAATGAATACTGAGCCATAAGACAAAACTAATTTTTATTCACATCTTCGCCCCTCATTATTATGAGCCAATCTCTCATCATAGAATCACAATACTTTCCACCGATCTCGTCGATCTCAGCGATATCTAAGGTAGACCAAGTCTATATCGAAGCACATGAGACATACCAGAAGCGCTCCTTCAGAAATAGATGCTACCTCATCGGACCTAACGGCATAAACCATGCATCGGTGCCCTTACGAAAAGGCAAACATCAGCAACTTCCAATCAGTGAAGTCTTAATATCATATGACACTCCATGGCATAAAAATTTCTTAAAGCTTTGCACAAGTCACTATGGGAGAAGCCCCTACTTTGATTACGTCTTCCCCGTTATCCGAAATCTGCTAGAAAAGGAATATGAAAGCCTATTTGAATTAAATGAAGCTATATTAGAATGGATATTGGACTTTTTGGAAATAGAAGCACAGCTGCTTCATACGACTGCTTATCAAAAAAAATATGATGAACCAACCATCAACCTGAGAGCTGTAACCACAGTCAAAAACTTCCACACCTATGCACTCCCTCCTTATCAACAAGTATTCCTAGAGCGTCATGGATTCATCTCAAATGTCAGCATTCTTGATTTGCTCTTTTGTATGGGTAAAGAGTCGGTCTACTATTTTTAGCTATTCTCATGACACCCTATTACACCATCTCCATTAATCTCGATTATCTGCTTTTTTGCGTATGTTGATGCCTAATCGAGGTTTTAACGATTTGGGTTGATATATAATGGATAGTATACCAAAAACAGGCTTTAAAGGATTCATTGAAAACTGGCAAAGTGATTTACTCGCAGCGGTGAGTGTTTCCCTCATTGCTTTACCTCTTTCATTAGGAATTGCTTTAGCTGCAGGTGCTCCTGCGATGGCAGGTATCTTTTCAGCTATTGTGGGTGGTGTGGTGACCACATTTTATCGAGGCGGTCATATCTCCGTCAATGGGCCAGCTAAAGGGGTGATTGCTGTCATCCTTTTAGGCATTGCATTGATGGATGATGGTCATGGACAAGCCTTTAATTATGTATTAGCGGCTGTGGTTGTGTCAGGCGCCATTCAAGTAGTATTAGGATTATTAAAACTGGGTCGGCTAGCAGACATCTTTCACTCTTCAGTGATACATGGCATCTTGGCAGCCATCGGCATCATTATTTTTGCAAAGCAAATCCATGTAGCCATGGGGACCTATTCTAAAAGTCCGAGCATTATTCAAAATTTAGTTGATGCTGTTAAATACCTGCCTGACGCGAACCCTTTTGTGGTGATAATATCTTTAGCAGGCTTACTACTATTACTATTTCATTCCAAAATAACAAATCGATTTTTTCATGTTTTGCCTGCGCCCATGTGGGTCATAGCGCTTTCCATTCCATTTGTTTATTTTTTCAATTTTTTTGAAGAACATACGCTTTCATTCTTTGGGAAGGCGTATGAAGTAGGACCTGAGCTACTACTGGACATTCCCGATAATATTATGGATTCTATCATGCATCCTAATTTTGGCAAAATTGGTACGATTGAATTCTGGACAACTGTAATATCAATTTTAATCATAACCAGTATTGAATCATTAGCCATTGCGAAAGCAGTTGACAAAATTGATCCTTATAAACGTAAGACGGACCTAAATAAAGATTTGACAGGAATAGGATTAAGTACAATGGCAGCTGGAATGATTGGAGGTTTGCCCATTATTGCTGTGATTATTCGAAGTACTGTAAATATTCATAATGGTGCGAAAACAAAGTGGTCCAATATGTATCAAGGACTTTTATTGTTGCTTTTTATAGTCGTATTGAGCCCTGTCATGAGACAAGTGCCTCTGTGTGCTTTTGCTATTTTACTTGTCTACACAGGCTTCAAATTAGCTTCGCCTGCCGTCTTTAAGCAGGTCTATAGTCATGGTACCGAGCAATTGATATTCTTTGTTGCTACGATGGTTTTAACCCTTTATACTAATTTATTAATTGGATTATTGGGTGGATTATTATTGGCAATGGTGAGTCACATGCTCTTGGCTAGGGTGTCCATTTCTGACTTTTTCAAAATGATTTATCAGTCGGGTACAAATGTAGTTATGAATCCAGATGGCAGTTACGACTTGAAGATTAAAGGGATTGCGAATTTTTTAGGCATCCTCAAAATTGACAAATTAGTGAGTCAAATTCCTTCAGGGGCCGATGTCAATATAGATCTATCACAAACTCGCTTAGTAGGCATGACCTATATGGATTACTTAGTAGATTACTTGAAAATGCAAAAGGATACGGGCGGAAAAGTCATCATAGGAGGTCTTGATTCTCATGTTTCATCTTCTTCTCACAATAGAGCACTAAAAATTTCTTTGAACAGCTCCGCATCAAAATTGACACCACGGCAAACTAGATTACAGAATTTAGCAAATGAGCAAGAATATCAATACTCTAATCAAGTCGATTGGAATACTAATTATCTAAAGAATTTTCACTTCTTTGAAATTAGACCTATCGAAAGCAAATCTAATTGCCTCACAGGAATATTTAAAGACTTAGATGTGTCTTGGGAAATTGCAGATGTCAACTTTAGTGAAGGTGCCGCATTTACCGCTGAGACATTCTACACAACTTTGATGGTCTTAAAACTGAATCAAAAAATCCCTATTTTTACAATGGAAAAAGAAGGGGTGCTGGAAAAATTATTTGACCGTGTAATGGCCTATACAGGCTATAAGGATATTGACTTTGAGATGTATCCAGATTTTTCTAATAAGTTTTTAATCATGGGAAATCAAGAGTCTGAGATTCGATCATTTTTTACAGATAAAATGATTCGCTTTTTCGAGAATCATCAAATTTATCATATAGAAAGTAATGGGGAGTCATTAATCATTTTTGACAAAATCAAATTGGCGAGGACAGATGAAACCGTCGCATTCATTGATTACGGTAAAAAATTAGCGTCGCTCTTAGAAGGAAAAACAGAATAGAAGCCAAACAAAGCATATCATAGCCCTATAAAAGCATAGGCCTTTAAAGCTATGTAAAGACAGCTACATCGGCAACTAGGGCTTTCGTAGTACATTCTGAAGAGTCAGACTATCAGATCTCACCATAACGCAAGAAATTAGCTCATTCATTCTTTATCCATTTGCATGACCTTTATCTTATTTTTGAGTCATAATGGGGTATAATCGAATCAAATGATATTTAAAAAGGATAAAAATATAGAGCAGATCAAGGTAAGTGTGGAGACCATCATCATCGACCTGCATGAGATCACTAAGGAAATCAAGCATACATCATTGGAACAAACGGTCGGCGATCTAAAGGACAGGATCACCGAGCCTTATATGTTTGTCATCGTTGGAGAAGTGAAAGCAGGCAAGAGTAGCTTCATCAATGCCCTCCTTAAGTCAAAGGAAGAAATATGTAAAGTGGCAGCACATCCGATGACCGACACCATACAGCAAATCACCTATGGAGAAGAGCAGAAAGTCGTGGAAGTGAATCCTTATCTGCATAAAATATATCAGCCTTTTGAGATTCTCAAAGAGATCGCCATCGTCGATACACCAGGTACTAATACGATCGTGGATCATCATCAAGAAATCACAGAGCGGTTTATACCCGCTTCTGACTTGATTGTATTCGTATTCGAAGCGAAGAATCCGTATCGTCAGTCAGCATGGGAGTTCTTCGACTACATACAGGATGAGTGGCGTAAGAAAATCATATTCATCCTGCAGCAGAAGGATCTGATGGAGCCAGATGACCTAGTGACTAATATGAAAGGCGTCAGAGATCATGCCATAGAAAAAGGTATCGCAGAACCGACTGTGTATTCAGTATCTGCTAAAATGGAGCAGGCGGGTGATATCGAAGGGAGTGGATTCCTGCCCCTTAGAAAATTCATAGAAGATAAGATCACCAGTGGCCAAGCTGGAAAGCTAAAACTGAAAAACAATATTTCGACGGCACTGACCATCAATGATAAGATATTCAGAGGTCTCATCACACGAAAGGAGCAGTACGAGTCTGATCAGAGATTCAGAGATGACATCAAGAAGACGCTGGATAATCAAAAAATAAAATCTGACAAAGAAGTAGATATCTTGATCGAAAATCTCGTGCACACCTATGACAAGATCACATCTGACAAGTATAATCAGATGCGCGAAGGTCTCTCCTTTATACCGATGCTGCGTCGCTCATTTAAATCTATCATGGATAAGAAAGCCAGTCCTAAGGAATGGCTCAACGACCTCGCTCAAGACCTAGAGAAGGATCTGAACCTGGGTCTAAAAGAGAAGCTCAATGAAGGCGTTGTCGACATTGCTGAAAGCATCCAACAGATGGGAAGTATCATTGATCTGAAAATTAGAAACTCAGAAACGATCCTTCAAAAAGATCATGAAATATTCAGTGAAATAGCAGAACGTAGATCCAATGTGCTGAAAGATCTTCAGAGTGCATTCAGCCAATTTCTTAAAAATTCTGAAAATTTTTATGATGATTCTTTAGCAACAGACTCTCAAAGTCTTACCCCTAATCTAGCTGCTGGTGGCGGGATAGCTGTAGTAGGTGTCATCCTTGCAACTGTGACCAATGGAATGGTATTCGATATCACAGGTGGGATCTTAACGACGATAGGTCTTCTATTCGCAGGGGTGACCGTAGGACTGAAAAAACGTAAAATACTACAAGGCTTCAAGCAAGAAATAGAAAGAGGCAGAAGCCTTCTGAAAGGAGAAATCAGTACTAAGCTCAAGGACTACATAGGAAGCATTAAGAATAAGATTGACTCTAACTTTCATCAGTTAGACGAGCATTTAAATAAAGAAAAAAGTAGTATTGATGGTTTAGAATCTCGTATCTCTACCATTGATGATAATCTTCATTCATTCGACAGTGAAATCAAAGTAAGTCTATAGCTGGAGAGACTCTCCCATATGATCTATAGAGTCCTGTTCATATATTCAATTTTTTAAAGCACTAATCGCAAATCGTGATTACTATAATTCTGACTCCCTGTACAGCATCATAAATCCGCAATAACAAGAGCTTTTCTGAACATAAACGTTTCCATATTCATGGGTTAAAAATTACCCTGTGGATTAACTCATGCATTTTGTACTTTGTAAAACACATGAATCATTATCTATGAGTTTTTACGATCAGCTTTCTGCATTAGACATCAGTATCATCATTGGGTATCTAGTCTTTGTCGTCCTTTTGGGACTATATTTTGGAAGCAAGCATGAAGATGCTGAAGATTACTTCTTAGCAGGCAGGTCTCTCACATGGCCTATCATAGGATTTTCTTTATTCGCATCTAATATGTCGAGCAATAGCTTAGTAGGACTCACGGGAGCTGGATACAATGATGGCTTTTCTGTTTTTAGTTATGAGTGGATGGCGGTCTTAGTCTTGATCCTATTTGCCGTTTTCTTCCTACCCTACTATTTAAAGAATAAGATTTTCACCATTCCAGAATTTTTAGAAAAGCGGTATAATTACCTAACGAGGGCCTATGCTTCTGGCATCGCCATCATCCTGAATATACTCGTGGATGTCGCAGCGACACTTTATGCTGGAGGCATTTTGATACAGCTCATATTTCCACAGTTCTCTCTATGGATGATTATCGGTGGACTATCCATAGTGGCAGGACTCTATACCGTATCTGGTGGTCTAAGTTCGGTGGTCTACACTGATGCGATTCAGGCAGTCATCTTGATATTTGGCAGTATGCTGATTACATACTTCGCATGGGATAAGTCTGGAGGATTTGAAGCAGTGCTACAGATTACTGATCCATCACATTTTGATATCATCAAGCCAGTCAGCGATGATGCCCTCCCCTGGCCCGGCCTATTCACAGGAGTCTTCCTATTAGGTTTTTATTTCTGGGGGACTAATCAGTACATCACACAGCGGACACTGGCTGCTAAGAGCAAAGAGCAAGGACAGTGGGGTGCGATGTTCGCTGGATTTCTGAAGCTATCTATTCTCTTCATTATGATATTCCCTGGAGCATTTGCAAGAGTCTTATATCCAGATATGGCTGATCAGGCCGACCAGATATACCCGACCATGTTATTTGATTTATTACCGAATGGCATCTTAGGATTGGTGCTTGCAGGATTTATTGCAGCACTCATGTCCAGCATTGACTCTGGTCTTAATTCTGTCTCTACCCTATTCACGATGGACTTTTATCAGAAGTGGTATCCTAAAGCTGACAGAAAGCAACTCATGCTGACAGGGCGGATTGTAACATTTGTAGTCATGATCATTGCTGCTCTATGGGCACCTCAGATCGTCCACGCTGAGAAGCTATGGGATTATCTTCAGAATACGCTATCATGGTTCTGCCCACCTATCGTGGCATTATTTGCGCTCGGTATATTCTGGAAAAGAGCTAATAGTAAAGGAGCACTTTATGCCATTATCGTGGGAGGTCTATTTACAGTCTATTCTATTCTTGCAACTGTCTATGCTGATAGTTTGTGGAGTGTTCATTTCCTGTATATGACAGGGATTCATTTTACATTGAGCTGTATCGCTTTAATTATTGGATCATTATCAGTAGCTGAAGATCAAAGAGATATGACTGGCTTAGTATGGAATATAAAAGACTATAGAGAGGAGTCAGTCAGCTTAGAGAGAATGGCCTGGTATAAAAATTATAGATATCAGGGATTAGCTCTCGTGATTATCACAATCATTATCTTAGTCATTTATTAGCAAGTAAGCCCCTTTATTCATGTTACAAGAAGCAATACAACTTATACAATCTTCGTGTACAGAGCGCGGTATAACAGCGAGCAGTATAGCACAGGAGAATTATAAAAGGATCTGGGCGAGAGATTCTATGATCGCTGGTATCAGCGGCTTATTGTCTAAGGACCCTATCATCATCAAAGGATTTAGGGATTCCCTTATTACATTAAAAAATAATCAGAATGACTTAGGCATCATACCCTCTAATGTCAAAGACAATCTAGTCAAAAGTTATGGTGGAGTCGCAGGTAGAGTCGATGCGACGCTCTGGTACATTGTCGGTGCATGTCTATATATGTTGAACCATAAAGAAAGTGAAAAACCAGAACTCTGGAAGTCCTCATTGGATAAAGCTTTGCTGACTTTGAACTATTGGGAATTCAATAATAAGCATCTGGTCTATACTCCAATAAGTGGTAACTGGGCCGACGAATATCCTGTAAAAGGTCATACCCTATATGACAACATGCTGCGACTGTGGGGCTTATGGTTATGCAGTATCATATACCGAGAAGAAGAGACTATTAATAAATTTTCTGAAGTAAGAGAAAAGATTCTCATTAACTTCTGGCCTAAAAGAGACTATCTCGAAGGTAGATATGTCTATCATAGAACAGCTTATGAGGATGCTATCAATGATAAGAGGCAATTCTGGTGTAGTAATATAGGTCCATACGGATTTACTGACCATTTTGACTGTGCGGGTACGGCCCTCATGCTGCTCTCAGGTCTGCCTACCATGGAGCAAGTGTCATTATTGGTCAAGTTTCTAAAAGAACTTTTCTTTGACTTCAAGGAGAGTATGGTGCCAGCATTTTGGCCACCTATATTTCCTGACTCTGATCAGTGGCAGGAATTACAGAGCAACTATAGTTTTTCTTTTAAGAATCATCCGTATCAGTTTCATAACGGTGCAGTATGGCCTGTATGGATGGGACTTCTATGCTTAGGATTATCTAAGTATGGTCAGTCAGAATTAGTTAGTGAGATCCACTTAGCGTATGATAAGCATCTTGTGAAAAACAATCATTCATTCAATGAATACATCCGAACCGATACTTTCGAAGCAGCTGGAAAGGAAAACTTAGTCTACAGTGCATCGGGTGCTATTTTTATGGACAAAGCAAAGGAATCAAGAGCTTTTCAAAAACTCAACTTTGAAATATGATAGGAGATGCAGCTGACATAAAGCAAGAATTTATGCCCGTCGCCAAAGCTACTTTTGAATTACTAAGGCCACTCGTCAGAAGAAAAGAACCACTAAGCATCAGCATCGCAGGAGAAAGCGGAAGTGGTAAGACATCTCTAAGCGCTAATTTAGCTTGGCTCTTTGAGAAGGATGGTCAGACGGTTGCTGTTTTTCATCAAGATGATTATTATAAACTCCCTCCTCATGATAACCATCTTGCCAGAGAGGCTGATATCAATCACGTCGGAATTTCTGAAGTAAATTTAGAATTGCTCGATAGCCACATCAGAGCATCTAAATCTTATCAATCCACTATCATAAAACCACTCGTCGATTATAAGCACAACGTCATCCTGCAAGAGACCTACGACTGCAGTGAGACGAATATCACGATAGCAGAAGGCACTTATGTCTCTATCTTAGAGAGCATAGATGTAAAGATTTTTATGGAAAGAGACTACCACGATACTAAAGGATCAAGATATGAAAGAGCACGCGACCCTTTGACACCTTTCATGGAGGAGATCTTACTTATAGAACACCAGATCATCAAGAATCTTAAAGGCCTCTGTCATATCAGGATAGATCGCGATAATAAGGTGCATTCTAAAATATAAGTAATAAATGGTTAAAATCTACTTCCAGCTCTTAGCCATCCAATACCCAAAATATACAGTTCAGCAGATCTTACATCTGGTTCAGTAGAAATCAGCTAATTCGAGTTAGTCATTCTATATATTGAGAAAAAATACACAATTATAAACACTGTTTAGTTAATAAACGTAATTTACACAAAAATCTAATATGGCTCAATCTCAAAGGCGGAAAACAGAAATAGCTTCTATGAGAAAGTCTATCTTAGAAGCAGCTGAGACACTCTTCCAAGAGCATGGCTACGACCAAACTACCCTTCGCAAAATCGCTCAAAGCATAGACTATAATCCCGCAACAATTTATAACTACTTCAAAAATAAAGAAGAACTCTTCTTTGCCCTTCAAGAAAAAGCATTTACAAAGTTCTATCAGGAGTTTGACTACCTAAGAAATAGCTCATTGGCCGGTATCGATAAGCTAAAAAAGATGGGTGAAACATACATTCATTTTGGCTTAGATCATCCACTCGATTATGAGCTGATGTTCATCATGCGAAATCCAATGAACGCTGCAGAAAAGATAGACCCAGAATGGAAAATCGGAGGCCAAGCTTATGAACTCTTAAAACTAATCATACGCGAATGTATAGAAGAGGACAGTATCAATATCACTGATGTAGAGTCTGGAGCATTTCTCATATGGTCTATGGTACATGGGCTAGTCTCCCTGCAGATCATGGATCGGATGGTGATGATGATCGAACAGGATCACTCAGAAATATTAGACAAGGCATTTGAATTATTTGACACCATGATAAGAAAAGTATAAACGTCTATGATCTAGATATTTAATATACCGCCGAAGTAGATGAATAAACAATCAATGATACTGGCAATCTGAGAGTTACAAAAAAGACATATGACAGTAAAGCAAATATTTCCAACTCTGCTAATCCTCTGGACTTATACTTCAGTATGGACACAGACTAACCCATTGCAGGGCTACATAGAAGAAGCGATTGAAAATAATCTATCTCTCAAGACTCATGACTTCTCATACCGCATGCAGCTAAGTAAAATAGAGCAAGCTAAGTCTAATAATTCTTTCCAAGCAGATCTTGCAGCTAATTACTTATTGGCAAGGGGTGGTAGAGCCATAGAATTTCCAGTGGGTGATCTATTTAATCCGACTTATGCTGCGCTAAATCAACTCACTGGATCCGATCAGTTTCCCACAGATCTAGAAAATGTCAATACGCAGTTAATACCTAATAACTTCATAGACGCTCAACTCTCCATTTCTAAACCACTCATCAATAGTAACATCAGATACAACAGACTCATTCAAGAAGAACTATTACAATTATCATCCATTAATAAGAGGATAGAAGAAAAAGATCTGGTCCTGAAAGTAAAGACCGCTTACTACAACTATCACAAAAGTCTTCATGCTGAAAAAATAATAGACCAATCGAAAGATCTGCTAAATGATGTCCAAGTGGTCAATAAAAAATTAATCAAATACGATCAAGCAACTCCAGATATAAAATATGATATCGAATACCAACTGCAAGCCTTAGAATCACAGCGAGCATCTGTCAAACAACAACAGGAGACAAGCAAAGCACTATTTAACCTACTCCTGAATAAATCACTGGACAGTGAAGTAGAGACAGATCCAGAGCTGATCAATCAAGAATTATTATCTCTTGGTTCACTCTCGGAAGTACAAACTAAGGCTGGTATTAAACGAGCAGAATTCGAACGAATAGACTTATCAAAATCAGTAAATGAGCTAAATAAAATCAGAACCAAAAAAGAAGGTAGCTTACAGCTTGGTATTCAAGGGGGCGTGGGTATGCAGATTGAAGAATTTGATTTCGGTAGATATGGGCCGCTCTTTACACTTGGATTAGGCGCATCTATGAATTTATTCGATGGTGGCACTCGTAATAAAAAAATAGAAGAAATTAATGTCAAACAAGATCTCCTGGAACACAACAGACAGCAATTAAAACAAAAATTTGAGATCGAGGCCACTCAGCTATTTTACGAAATTCAATCTATCCAAGCGAAACTTATTTCCGATCAGGCAGCAGTCGACTATGCTACAAAAAGCTACTTAGCTACTAAGAAGCGATATGAAAATAATCAAGCCATACTGATCGAAGTCATACAAGCACAGAATAGAATCACCAATACCGAACTGAACTATGTACTAACTCAGTACGACCTGTTAATTAAGGATGCTGAAATAGACAGAGCTATCTCAAAATAATAACTTTCATTTTATAATAATCATACGAATGATAAATCAATCGATCTCAATCTTACTATTTCTGCTACTGACATGTATCGGCTGTAAAGAGACCATAGACAATACTGACTCTGCCGAAGAAAGTGTATCAAACCAAACCCTGGTAGAGACACAAAAAGTAGAAGTCTCCAATGATCCTATTCCGCTGCACAGCATTGGTACAGTCGCATCGGATAAAGATATTAAGCTTTCATTCAAAGTGGGAGGCGTGATTATGGATATCAGTGCAGATGAAGGGCAATATGTGAAAAAGGGTAAACTACTGGCTCATCTAAGGACCACAGAAATCGATAATCAAGTATTCAAAGCATCACGAGCTTTAACAAAAGCAAGCCGAGATCTAGAACGAGCAAAATCGATGTACGCAGATTCCGTCGCTACTTTAGCTAATGTACAAGACTTAGAAACACTCGTAGCAGTCACTGAGTCTGATCTTAAGATAGCAGAGTTTAACCAGCAGTATGCTAAAATTATCGCCCCTGAAAATGGAAGAATTATTAAGAAGCTGGCAGAGTCCAATGAATTAGCAGGGCCCGGGCAGCCGATCCTTGTGCTGGCATCTAATAAGGGGGCGACTACTGTCAAGGCCAGTTATTCTGACAGAGACATAGCCAGAATCAATTATGGTGATAAAGCGACGATAGAGCTCGATGCCTTTCCTGGTGAAATCATGAGTGGCACAGTCACTCAGATTGCAGAATCATCCGACCCAATGACTGGCACCTTTTTCGTAGACATAGCTGTGCGCTCTTCTAACAAAAGATTACGTAATGGATATGTAGGCAGAGTCAGTGTATATCCTCAACAAGCTAAGTCATATTATAAAATCCCGATTGCTGCTATTGTCGAAGGTAGAGATAATCAATTGCTTCTCTTTGTCCCTGATAGCTCGGATACGATAGCTCGTCAAATAGAAGTGAATCCTTTTAAAATTACTTCAGAGTACATAGCAGTCAGCCGAAATGAAGAGTTAATTATTGATGAAGTCATCACCAGAGGTGCAGCTTATCTAAAAGAAAACGACCGGATTAAAATCAAGAATAACTAAGGATGAAATTGACCAGTTTAGCTCTTAAAAATGCACAGTTTGTCATTATCATTCTTTTGATCATGATCATCATCGGTGTCAGGTCATTTATGGAAATGCCACGATCCGAAGATCCACAGGTAAATTTTCCAATTTATGTATCGACCATCGTATATCCTGGCACCAGCCCAGAGGACATGGAAACACTCATTGTCGATCCCATAGAAGATGTACTGAATGAACTTACTGATATTACCATTATTCAATCTGATATTTCAGAAGGTGTTGCCATCATCAGCGTAGAAGCAGAATATTCTGTTAATGCAGAGGATAAATACAATGAAGTCGTCCGTCAGATTAATTCCGCAAGAGGAGGACTGCCACAAGGGATCGTCCTATTTAAGACAGAACAAATCAAACCTTCGGATCGAGTCAACTACAAATTATTTACACTGTCATCATCCGTTGTAGACTACCCTATCCTGTACGAATTCGCGACTCAACTCGAAGATAAATTAGAACAGGTAGATGGACTGAATGATGTAGGCATACAAGCGATGCCTGATTTGGAGTTACGCATATCTCTGGACTTTGAAAAAATGGCTGCTCAGAATATTACCTTAACACAAGTAGCAGGTATACTACAGCAAGCCAATGTGAATTTACCAGGAGGAGAAATTAGCGCTGGCGCAAAGAATTTTTCCATACAGAGCACAGGCTCATTTAAAGACATTGAATCAATAAAAAATACAATCATCGCTGCTGGAAATGGTAGAGTCGTCTACCTAAGAGATATCGCATCAATAGATCAGACTTACGAAGATGTCAGATGGAAAGCAGAAGTCAATCATGAAAAAAGTATTTTCGTCGGCCTGAAAATGAGAGAAGGTTTCAATCTCTTTTCAGTGGATGAAGAAGTGAGACTGATCACAGATGAATTTAAAAGACAGCTGCCGCCTAATGTACACATGGGCATTGCCTTTGAGCAAGTAACAGGCGTAAAGACTAAAATTGATGACTTTTTTAAAAGCCTGATTCAGGGAATTTTATTTGTCGGCATTGTCATCATGCTATTCTTAGGATGGCGATCCGCATTGATAATAATTGTCTTAGTACCTATCTGCATTATTCTGGCGCTGGCCGTGCTGAATGGCACTGGATTTGGGCTGCAGCAAATATCCATTGCCTCATTAGTCCTCGCCTTAGGTCTTTTAGTTGATAATGGCATCGTGGTCATTGAGAATATCACTCGCTTTATCAAGGAAGGATACTCTAAGGGAGAAGCAGCTCTGGAGGGAGCTAATGAAGTCGGCCTGGCGGTCCTGAGTTCTACCATCACGACTCTGTTATCATTCTTCCCACTGACCCAGTTAGGTGAAGGCGCAGGTATGTTTTTAAAGTCACTACCGCTGACCGTTATTTTTACATTAATCATTTCATTTATACTGGCCTTGACATTTTCTCCGATTATGTCTAAATGGATTTTAGCAGAACATACAAGCAAACCAAGAAGAGCGGATCGAATATTTAGCTGGTTTACAGATACATTCTATCTACCTGTTTTGAAATTCGCATTACGCTTCGGCTGGATCGTGATCATAGTCGCAATCTTAGTTACTGCAGGCAGCATTAGCCTATTTCCTAAGATCGGCATCAGCTTTTTCCCTACTGCGGATAAAGCTCTTTTATTAGTAGATGTAGATACGCCACAAGGATCCAGCCTGGAAGAAACGGAAAGAGCTGTTCGATATGTAGAGTCGATCATCGATACCTTAGATAGTATTGAAAACTACATCATCAACATCGGAAACAGTAATCCTCAAATATACTACAATCGAATCCCGAAACAATTTAACAAGCAACATGGACAAATACTCATCAATCTGAAAGAATGGAATCAACAAACATTCTACCGCATGATACTTGATCTAAGGAAAAAATTTAAGCTATATGCTGGTGCAAAAATTACTGTCGAAGAATTAAAGAATGGTGCTCCTGTACCTGCTCCTATCGAGCTAAGAATTATTGGTGATGATCTATATGCACTGACAGATATTGCAAATGATGTAGAGGAAATTTTAGAGACGACTGATGGCGTCATCAATATTAATAATCCGCTAAGCCGCCAGCAAACAGTCTTAAAAATAGAATTAGACAAAGAGAAAGCAGGCTTGCTGAATGTCTCTTCGCTTGACTTTGACAGAACAGTGAGGGCAAGTCTTAATGGCTTACAGATAGACCAAGTCACACTGGAAGACCAGGAAGATTATAATGTGGTCTTACGGATGCCATTCGATGAAAAGCCTGGCATAGAGGACTTAGATAAAATATACATTGCGAATCGTACGGGACAGAATATTCCACTGAGACATATCGCTAAAGTGAAATTTGATGCCAGCCCGCCTAACTTTGCCCACTATGATTTAAGAAGGTATGTAGCAGTGACAGCAAGCGTGCTCAATCTGGATAACACATTAGCCACGACAGAAGCGATCATCGACAAGTTAGACGATATAGACCTGCCATCAGGAAGCGAAATAACAATAGGTGGAGAGTATGAAGAGCAGCAAGCGACCTTCGGTAATTTAGGCATCATTCTGATATTAGCACAGGTAGCGATATTCGCTGTATTAGTGCTACAGTTTAGATCTACGATCCAGCCGCTGATCATTTTTGCCGCTATCCCCTTAGCCATTTCTGGATCTTTCGTTGCACTGTATTTGACTGGATGGCCCTTCAGTTTCTTTGCATTTGTCGGACTGATCAGTCTCATTGGGATCGTTGTGAATAATTCTATCATCATGGTGGACTATATCAATCAACTCAGGCGAAAAGGAGAAGAGCTGATACCTGCCATTATCTTAGGAAGCACCAGACGCTTTAAGCCAATATTATTAACGACGATGACTACTATATTGGGCCTACTTCCTCTGACTCTTCAAAAGACGAATCAGTGGTCACCGCTTTGCTGGACGATTATCGGTGGTATGATTTCTTCTACTTTATTATCACTGCTGGTGGTGCCGATCTTGTATAAGTGGTTTAGTCGAAAATCACAAGTGGTTGAAGAAAAATAAGCCGATTTAGATTTTGATTTAGTGTGGGTCTAAATACTTACGAGCTTCTCGCTTAGCCAGATTGCTGAGTTCAGGATGTTGCTCTAAGATGCTGATCACTTCATCAGGCTTATGCCTACTTAACTGTCTGAGCGACCACCCTATCGCCTTCTGAATGAAGAACCGCTTATCACTTTTCTTTATGTCTACCAGCGCAGATAGAAGATCTGCGTCAGTATCATTTTTATACTTTAGCTGATGTATGATCGCTGTGCGCTCCACCCACATATGCCCAGATGTGATCCATTCTGAGATCAGCTCGTCCTTACCTTCTGGATATCTGATTAACAATTGACCTACGATATTAGATGCTAATAAGTCAACTGTATCCCACCACGATTTTCGTTCGATCAGACCAATGGTGACACTCAAATATGACTCATCCATTTTCTTCAGATACTTCCTCATCGCATCTATAGCAATGTACTGCCAATCACGGTGATCCTCTGACCAACACTGATGTATCAGACTTTTAAAATCATTATCACCTAAGTTTTGCCATAACTTGACGAAAGGTTTCTGAATCACTCTGCGCTCTTTAGATTGTAATCCATAATAGTCAAATTGACCTTTCATATAGACTTTCATTTTGATGGCATATTCAGGATTTTGATTTGCCTCTAATAGCAATTTTAAGTCTTGATAAGAGGATTGAAAGCTTTTCATTAATACAAATTAAGGAAGCATCGCATAACTATGAAATCAATGATAAATTAAATCACTTCCAATTAAATTAATAAATTCACCGCTATATGCCACCACTCGCAGAACGGATCAGACCTAGCTCACTCGATCATTACTATGGACAGCAGCACTTAGTAGGTCCTGATGCTGTATTAAGAAGATCAATCGAATCAGGTAAGATACCTTCCATGATCTTCTGGGGGCCGCCTGGTGTGGGTAAGACCACACTTGCGAGCATCATATCTAAGTCAATGGATAGGCCATTCTTTGCCCTTTCTGCGGTGAATTCAGGCGTAAAAGACGTCAGAGATGCCATTGCCAAAGCTGAAAAACAACTCTTCTTCGATCGACCTAATCCGATACTTTTCATAGATGAGATCCATCGCTTCAGTAAGTCACAGCAAGACTCTCTGCTCGGAGCCGTAGAGAAAGGGATCATCACACTCATCGGAGCGACGACAGAGAATCCTTCATTTGAAGTGATCTCTGCTTTATTATCGAGATGTCAAGTATATTTATTAGAACATCTCACTGCTGAAGACCTTCAGCAAGCCATGACTTTCGCAATAACGGAAGACCATATCCTGAAGCAGTCTACGATAGAATTGAAAGAAACAAAAGCATTGATCAAATTTAGCGGAGGAGACGTGAGACGATTGCTCAATGCCTTAGAACTTGTCGTGAATCAGCACAGCGATAAAGAATCCATCATCATCACTGATGCCTTAGTGAAAGAGTCCATTCAGTCTAATATGGTGCTGTATGATAAGACAGGCGAACAACACTACGACATCATATCAGCTTTCATCAAGTCCATCAGAGGCAGCGATCCTAATGCTGCCGTTTATTACTTAGCGCGAATGATAGAAGGTGGCGAAGATCCGAAGTTCATCTGCAGAAGAATGATCATTTCAGCTGCTGAGGATGTTGGCTTGGCTAATCCTAATGCACTGCTTTTGGCGACAAGTTGCTTTTCCGCTATAGAAAAAATAGGGTTGCCAGAAGGAAGAATCCCGATGTCAGAACTTGCGATTTATCTGGCGACTTCGCCCAAAAGTAATGCTGCTTACATGGCGATAAATCAAGCGATGACAGAAGTCAGAGAATCTGGCAATCTCTCTATCCCACTCCATCTCAGAAATGCACCGACTAAGCTGATGAAAGATATCGGCTATGGCAAAGAATACAAGTATGCCCATAACTATAAAGAAGGATTTGTACAAGACGAATACTTACCTGAAGAAATATCAGGTACATCATTTTACCAACCTTCGACTCATGGAGGTGAAGCTAAAATTTCTGAAAAGATGAAGCTGCTTTGGAAAGGAAAATATGGATATTGAGAGAGAGATGAGAGATGAGAGATGAGATTTGAGAGATGAGATTTGAGGAGTGAATCCTAAATCATAACGACAACTAAGCAGAATATCGAATCTAAAATTTTGATTCTGGAGAGATATTGACTCTGTAAAAAATTACCGAAGCTATCAAGCCTACTACAGCAATACCAGCTAATAGATAGAATAAATCCTGATGCCCGCCATAGCCAGGAGTTCGATCTAAAAGGTAGCCCATGGTAGGCCCCATAAAGATGTCAGGCATATATCCAATGACTGAGACTAAGCCAACTGCCGTACCTGTGACTGATAAGGGAATCTTAGCTTCCTCCATGATCGCGAAGTATAGACCTCTCATGGCATATATCGCTATCGAAGTCGTCATGACTAAAAGTATAATAAGCCACACAATACTTGAGTCAACACTAAAGAAAGCAATACCTATCGAGCTGATAATCATAATGGAAAAGCAATAAATAAGCATCATAGATGAGCTAAATCGATCAGCTAATAAGCCTATGCTGACTGCAGCTATTGGCCTGATCCAAAATGTCAATGTGCTCAATCCTGCGGCCTCTACTTCATTATATCCTAATACATCCTGAGCCAATAAAGAAAAATCATCAGTAGCCTTATAGCCACAGTAAGCACAAATGATGATGATAGACTGAAGCCATACTGATGGTATCTTAGCGACTTTAATGATATCTGAGACTGTGATTTTCTGACGAATAGAGCTATCACTCTGACCAAAATTTCTTAAAACAAAAAATACTAAGATGGCAGCTATAAATACAAATGACGTTATGATAGTCATCATCTTCAGAAAAGCTTGATTTCTATCAGCAGAGGTGAGTGCATCGATGTCTCCTTCTACAAAAATAGAGAACAGCCATACACCTGCAGTACCGACCACCGCAGCAAATAGCCCTCTACCTCCATCCAACAAGCCAAACATAAATCCCTGCTGCGAAGTGCCTCCGACAAGCCGTGTCGTCTTAAGTAGTGACGCCCAGAATAAAAGTATGGTCGTCAATCCCCAATACGGGTATAGGTAGAATAGCGTCTGCTTAGTGGGATACAGCAGCAGTAAGACACCTCCTATGCCAGTGGCGACCAGTGCTACGCTCATCAGACGAGATGCTGAGAATCGATCTGCCAGCGGCCCTCCTAATAGATAGGCTCCTACAGCTACAAATCCATACAAAGAAAAAAAACTCCCTAACTCAAAATTAGTGATGTCAAAAAAAGCTAACACTGTAGGTCGAAATAAACGCGGAATCACAAAAGGCAAAAAGAAGATAGCTTCTCCTGCTATGATGAGGACAAAAATAGCAATCATCTTAGCACGCTTATTTAATTCATCCATATCTTCCAATATAGGATTTACTTAGTAAACCATAGCACTAACCAAGAGTCAGTATATAAAACATATTGCACTTCCTTAGATTCGCGTATGTCTATAATCCAATTGTTTGATTTGATAGTTTTCAATAATAATTTTGAATATTGTCTATCCTGAAACGTATTCTTAAGTAGCAAAGAAATTGTCTGTAAGGCAATAATAATAAAGCTTGGGGCATCGCCCCAAGTCATATTCTTTCCGCCTCCTTATGGCCTATAGGGTTATCACTTTTTAAATGAAACTGTGATAAGTCTTGTGCACGAAGAGTCGACTGATTTACTCTAGTAGCACGCCGTCCATTGATAGCAGTCAATTATCTAGGTGAATCGATATTAGCATAGAGAATGTCTCTGACATAAATTATCTTTGCTTCATAAAATTGAGTTTATGAAAAATATAGCAGTGATCGGTGCAGGGACGATGGGAAATGGCATAGCACATGTATTTGCGATGCATGGCTATGATGTCACACTGATAGACATCTCCAGTGAAGCATTAGAAAAAGCGATGGTAACGATTACAAAGAATTTAGATAGAATGCTGCTGAAAGAAAAAATCGATGAAGCAGCTAAGCAGTCTACTTTAGATCATATCACCACGACATCAGACCTCGCAGAAGGTGTCCAGCACGCTGACCTTGTCGTAGAAGCTGCCACAGAAAATGTAGAATTAAAATGCCGTATTTTCATGGACATAGATAAACATGCTCCAGAGGGTGCAATCTTAGCCACTAACACTTCATCTATATCCATCACTCAGATCGCTGCTGTCACGAAAAGACCAGACATGGTCATAGGGATGCACTTCATGAATCCTGTCCCCATGATGAAATTGATTGAGGTGATCCGAGGATACAGCACCAGTCAAGAAGTGATGATTAAAATCATGGAATTAAGCAAGGCCATTGGTAAAGTCCCGGTGGAAGTGAATGACTATCCAGGATTCGTAGCGAATCGGATATTACTCCCCATGATCAATGAAGCGATATATACACTACACGAAGGCGTCGCCGGAGTGTCAGAGATAGATACAGTCATGAAGCTAGGTATGGCGCATCTCATGGGGCCTTTACAGTTAGCTGACTTTATTGGTCTTGATGTATGCCTATCGATACTTCAAGTGCTACAGGATGGTTTTGGACAGCCGAAATATGCTCCTTGTCCTCTCTTGGTCAATATGGTCACTGCAGGTAAGCTAGGCCGCAAGTCTCGTGAAGGATTCTACACTTACGAGCCTGGTTCTAAAGTGATTAAAGTCGCTCCAAGCTTCCTTTGATCTTTAAGGTAAAAATAGTAAGCGAAAGCATAGTCATTCGGGACGTGATTCAGAATCTGACCTAATATAGATGCAAAGCTTACTTGCACTCGCCGTGCGCGCCTTTCCCGATGGTCGGGACAGGCTATTTTTCAATTGCAAAAAAAGTAAGCATTCCGATAGCTATCGGAAGCTATGCCAGCTAATGCCACCCCACCCGAGGACAAATCCTCGGTTCCTTCATTATTCAATGTCCATTTGGGACATTGAATTCCCTACAGGACCATTCAGTCTTGGGTACCTGGCAGGCAGCCGCCACTTCTAAAAATCCTTTTACGATTCTAAAGAGATTTTTACAAATAAGACTCTATTCATATGGGAAGTTTAGTCTAATAAGTGATAGTCGTGAATTTGATTTGAATACGTTTACCCTGAATTATTACCTCGCTTTTAAGGGGTATTGGCAATAAACGGGGTAACGAATCTAATCCAGATAAAAGCAACTTAAAAGGTATTTGACAGAATTAAACTATACCCAAGTATTTGTACAGATTTTGACCTAAAAGTGCTAAAGTCATATCAGCTTGACCAACAGTACTTCTGAATTTACCTATTCTGATAATACTCCATTTCGCAAAACATCTTGGACACCTCATTATTAGCTACAGCTTTGTAAAAGGCTAATTCTGAGCAGAGAGTTCCGTATCCGTATCAACTTTCGCATCCATCTGTTTAGCTAGTTCGATCAATTATTCAACTACTTCTGTAGCTGTCAATTCTTCATTTTGGTACTTCTTGAGCGATCTTTCGAGCATATCTATCAAAGATATTTCCTGAACTATATTTACTTTTAATCTTAATTTTATTTCATCTTTCAATAGATGTTTAAGAGTATTTACCGCTTGGTCATTAGGATGCTTTTCTTAAATTTCTAACAAAAATTCTTTCGTGAAAATTGACGTATCCGGCTTTTTACATCCTAATGTGTCAAACATATCTATGACAACATCTGGAAATATTGATTGGTCGATTTCCAGAGATTTTGCCGGTGTGTTAGAGTAACTGTACTCCTACTCTTTCGATGTGATCTATCAAATCAGTATTTTCAATGGAATGATAAATACTCAAATCAATTTTATAAGGAATTAATAGATCATCTAATTCATTTTCTATTTTAAGTTGCAGCGAAAAGTTGAGTTTATCTCCTTTCATAGTCAAATCTATGTCAGAAGATGACTTATAATTTCCTTTAGCCCTTGATCCATATAAGATGACTTCCTTTACTTCATGGTGTTGCGCAAAGACACTATTTATTTTTTCTATTTGTGATTTTTTTAGTCCGTATTTCATTTTGATTCTGTGTCTTCATTGACATCAGCCTTAAGCTTTTTGTTCATTGTGTCTAAAAATAAAGCAAATACTTTGTGGTATTGATCCATTATTAAAGTGAATATCTCATTAGCTATGCTTTCATGATAAGTATGAGATGTTTTATTTCTACTCTTGATCATCTCCATCCACACCTCACCGTTTTCGATGAGCATGAGTTGTAGCGCTTCTCTTGTAGCGTCACGAGAACCACCAATATCCGCGTTACCTTGATAGAAAGCATAATCCTTCATGACATTCCAAGCAAGTTCATGTGTATACTCAAATCTCTGTATGAGTCCTTCTTTGATAATATCAAAACCAAAAAAAAAGCAGTCTTCATCCACATGGCCACTTTCATCTCCATACTCAGTCCTCAACTGACGTACAATCTGATCAAGTTTGGCAAAGGCTTTTTTATAATTTGAAAATCGTTGGTGCCATCTTATATCTTCCTGATTCATCGATCATTATTTTGAAAAATTCTCTTCCATTTTTTGATTTAGCCAATGTGCTTACTATTTACTTTTTCTTTAGCACTGGCATTTTTATCTTTCTGTACTTAGGATACACTGTAAGATAATGACTATTAGGTGAATTCCCTTATCAATCAACCTGCCAATCCCCTTTTTACTATAGTGACTTAGTAATTTATCACTTTAGAAAATCATACACTTAAAGCAAAAGCCTCATACTTAATTAAAAGTATAAGGCTTTTCTATGTATAACTTAATTGATACTACTTCAGAGTAGATATTTTATAATCTGCTGTCTTCTTATATTTCTCATCTGTAATCAATTTATATGCGACAACTGCCTGCTGATTCTTACCTAATTTTTCAAGGGATTGAGCTTTAGCGTATATGATTCTGTCTTTTTTCTTAGGAGCTAAAGTCAGCGCCTTCTCCAAGTGCGGAAGTGCATCTGTATGCTTGCCTGTCTCCATTAGGCTTTTAGCCATATAGTATCTGACATCTGCATGATCCTTTTTTGCGACATAACTATTACCTAAACTCACTACATCATCATATGCCTTTGCATTGTAGCTGGAACTAACTAATGACTTCGCTCTTTTATAAGCTTCTGATTCTTTTTTAGCTTTTCCTTCAGCTTTTGCCATGTCAGCTGCTTTCATATAAGCTGTCATAGCATCTGTGCTCTTACCCTGATCATCTAAGACCCTTGCTAAGCCTATGTAATTAGAAGAGTATGCAGGATTCATCACTGATCCTTTAGTGTATACTGCTGTAGCTTCATCATAGGCTTTGGCTTTCCTTTTGGTATTACCTAAGTTATATGCTGCCATGGCACCATTCTTCTTAGCTAAGTCTATGACCTTTTCATTGCCATCTGCTTCAGCTTTCGTCAGTGCTTGCTCTAATGTGCTTAGCCCTTCAGCATAGTTTTTAGCTTTCAGTAATGCTAAGCCATCGTTATAAAGACTGGCTGCTGTTTTCTCAGCTGCTGCATCTTGTGCGAAAGAGTAACTTCCGATAAATAATACCAATCCTAAAATATAGCTTGATTTTAAAAATAGCTTTTTCATATTGTTTAATATTGTCATCTGTATGTATAAATTTAAAGTGTATAAATGCTCGGTCCCCAATATAATGTGAATTGGTTTATTTAAGCAAAACTTTTGTTTAGCAAAATGTTAAAGTCGCAAATATCATTCCTACGAGACCATAAAATAGTAAATCATGAAGCTTATTAGTGAAATATTGGAAGCGGAAAGAAGAATAAGGCCATTTATTCATCACACAGCATTGCTTCAGTCTAAACCACTGACTGCGATGATAGCGGGCAAAGTTTTCTTGAAATTAGAAAATGAACAGCACACAGGCTCCTTCAAGGCAAGAGGCAGTCTGAATAAATTACTTTCACTTTCAGATGAAGAGCTACAACAAGGCATGGTCACCGCCTCGACTGGCAATCATGCCCAAGGCTTCGCCAGAGCATGTGAGATAGCGAAAGCAAATGGTACCATTTTTCTACCCAAAACAGCTAGCGCATCCAAGGTCGATGCCCTAAAATACTACGATGTCAACTTAGAATTCTACGGTGATGATAGCCTCACTACAGAAGTCCATGCGAAGCAATATGCCGCTGATCAGCATAAAGTATGGGTATCGCCATATGACGATCTGCAAGTCATCGCAGGTCAGGGCACGATCGGGATTGAATTATTGCAGGATTTAGATCACATTGATCAAGTATTCATCACTGTGGGTGGCGGTGGACTCATCTCAGGAGTCGCTAGCTACCTAAAGCATCATAAGCCAGATATCAAAATTATCGCATGTCAGCCCAAGAATTCTCCAGAAATGTCACTGAGCGTTGAAGCGGGACATATCGTAAACTTAGAAGAATCAGTCCCAACACTATCAGACGGAAGTGCAGGCGGTATAGAACATGGCGCTATGACATTCCCAATATGCCAATCTGTGATTGATGAATTCGTCCTCATAGAAGAGCAGCAGATTATAGAAGCGATCAAACTCATCGCTCATAAGCACCATAAGATCATAGAAGGCGCTGCAGGCGTGGCAGTTGCAGGGCTCTTAGCCAAAAGAAAAGTATCCGCAGGTCGGACGAGTGTGGTCATTATTTGTGGAGGTAATATTGACCTTGAAAAGTTTAAGACCATTATTTAGCTGTTAGCCTTTTCGTCTATTGATCGACTTCCCCCTGTTGAAATTTATAAACTGGTATACACTAAACCATGAGAAGGTATAGCCCTACCCTCTCCTGCTAATGATGTGGATACTAATCTAAGGACTGCAACTTCATAGGCATACCATGCATCGGTCTGATGGTAATCTTAGTATCGAGCTCTAACTTATATGGCGTGATCAGTTCGAAATTAAATCGCTTAATGAAGTGATATAGCACCAGATTCATCTCCATCTGAGCGAACTGAGATCCGATGCATAGTCTTGGCCCCTTACCAAATGGGATGAAAGTATTTGGAATAATCTTAGACTTATTCTCTGCTGAGAATCGATCTGGATCAAAGGAATCAGGATTGTCCCAATATGCTTCAGATCTATGCAGACCATATGTATACAGAGCTATGATTTCACCCTTCCCAATCTCTTCTCCATTTAGTTCGTCTTCTTCTACAGCCACTCGATCCATAAACCATGCAGGCGGATATAAGCGCATCGCCTCTGAGATAGTCTGAGTGATGTATGACAGACTCATCACTTCTTGCAGAGAGGGCTGATCTGAGATATGGACTTCACTCACTTCTTCACGTAGCTTTGTCAAGACTGATGGATGCTGAGATACCAGATACAGGCAGAATGTTAATGCATTAGTCGTCGTCTCAAAGCCAGCTACGAATATAATTAAGATCTCATCTAAAATTTGCTGGTTTGTCATGCCCTCGTCGGTCCCCTCATAGCGAGCATCTAAGAGCATCGTCATCAGATCAGAAGGCGGATCTGGGTCTGCCCTCCGCTCAGTGATATACTCTGTGACCATCTCATAAATATTATGGAGATGTGTTTCTGATTTTTTCTGATATCCAGATATCTTTCTCCAGCCTGACATGAATGGATTCTGCACCTCTTTTAATGTTATATCTTGAAGAGATTGTACCCCCTCTTTCAGAATGGAAATCTGAGCATCGGTAATATCAGAGCTGAATAATGCTTTAGAGACTATCTTCAATGTCATCCGCGTCATTTCATCCAGTATATCGGCGGTTCCATCACCAGCAGATATTCGAGAGCTTATGTCATCCATCATCTTGATGACGACACCATTCATATCTGCGAGAAGGCTTTCTATCTTATGCTTATGGAATCCAGGTTGGATCAGTCTTCTTTGCTTCAGCCAATAATCTCCATTGGTTGTCAGTATGCCTTTGCCTGCATACTTTGATAAAACGTCTGTCACTATTTTTGACTTGACATAGTTTTTATGGTTTTTCTGTAGGATGTGATTGATCAGTTCTGGGTCTTGGGTCAGCATCCGTTTTGAACGGCCGACTTGAAGATGATAAGTCGATGTATCATATGCCTTAAGTGTCTTGCTGATCAGGTAGATGGGGTCTTTTGCGTGTCGGACTCCATTATAGATGATGTATGGGAGAGGGACTGATACGTTACTTTTCTTCATCAAGATTTATAACATACTTCTTGGTGAATTGTTAACTGATTAAGGATATAACTTCTTGTCAGCAGTATAGCTAACAAAGGCCTGTATTCAGTGGTAATTCCAATGATTATGTGTTTTTAGAGATCCAGTAAAGAAACCAAAGAAGTCTGCTATTTCATTCTTTATACATCTTTTAAACCTGACTCTATTTGAAACATGCGCCGCGTACATATTGGAATAACCTTCTCTTTCGATACTCAAATATTAATATTAAAATTCTACAGGAAGACTTGTTTTGAAAGCTAAGAGTGACCCCGTCAGGACTCGAACCTGAAACCTGCTCATTAGAAGTGAGCTGCTCTATCCAGTTGAGCTACGGGGCCATTTTTTGTAAGGCGCTGCAAAGATATATCTTTCTATCACTTGATGAAATAATCAGATGTAAAATATTTTGGCTTTCTAAGTCCTTAGTTCTTGGATCATAAATGGCTCTTTATCAGATAGTCATGACTGATTATCGTCATATTTCTCACTGTCTTTCCCGGCAATCATTCATATTGACCAATAAATTAGCCCCTTTCTTCACCTCGAAATCGGGAAGAAACTCCATGCTCTGGCCTGCAGTAAAGTTGACTTCTATGCCAGGTAGAATGATACTATTAGTCGCAATGGTCTTTGATGCAGAGAACCGGATATCGCTGTTGAGACTTGGCACCATGATCTCGCTGTGGTCAGGACATGGGTATATATCCTTACTTTCAGAATACCCACTCCATACATCTTCGATGCACTCATACTGCAGTTGAAAGTCATAACCTTTCATAGAATTGAGATTAATAACTGCATCTGGGACAAAGGTGGATTCATTGAGCTCGATCCACTGATTGCTGGTCTTTTCCTTATATCTGAATCTGTGCTTCAGCGGTGCCATATCTTCAGCATATAATAGTGCGTATGTACTGAAGCTCTCAGCCTCTATATCAGCTAATTTCGGTGCTGTACATGCATCATTAATCGGACCTGTGAATACAAATGTTGCAGAGGGTGCAGTGCCTGTGACTAAATTCTTAAAATAACCACTACTGTAATCAAAGCTATTATTATCTGATGTCGATCTGACGTCTGTCAAAATCGAATTTAACGTCATATCTAATGCAGCACGTAACTCATCGATATCAGAAATAGGAGTCGATAGCTGATAGTCGGCAGTAATGGTATATCTCTTAGGCGCAGTGACGACATTGACATCAGAGCTGATCACACTCAGTGATGCATCTGCGGAAGACAGATCTGATGCAAGACTATTGATGTCTGAAAATGAGATATCCTCCGGCAATAAAAGCTCGCTCTGCGGCAAGATCCACTTAGAGTCATCGGTGAGGCTTGAATTGACATAATTTACATAATCAGTATTCTGAACAGCATCAGACTTAAATAAATCAACAATCATATCAAATGCAGACACGTCAGAATTACGTAAATAGTCAAACATTTCTTTGATACGGGTATGGTCTTGGTTATACCATTCTGACCACAGCATAGACCCATAGATATAATAGGAATCTGGATTTCCACTAGCATAATTAGAATTAAGGACTGTGTTTAGATCCATGACATCACCTCGAGCATTGATGCGATCTCTGATCAGCTCCAGACTTTTGATCCCATCACTGATCGTACTCCCTGCTAAAAACTGAGCCATCCCCTCTTCAAACCAGACCATCCGACTATTATCGTATATTGGACTGGCACCCCAGTTTCCAGGTATGATATATCTGCCTTGGAGATAATGAGTGTACTCATGCCTGAATAATTCTTCCAGCGTGTATGTGCTTTCTTCTGGTGTCCTCTCATAAGTATAGAATGTGGCGTAAGATTCTATATAGACGCCACCAGAATTAGGGTAGTCTATGCCGAATAAAATACCATTAAACTCTCGGTATGAATCTCTAGTCCCATGAAGCTTAATAAATAATGTATCATTAGTATCTCCTGCCACAGGCTCATCATCTTGTAACAGCCTAAAGAACTGAGATCTTACTTCTTGAGAAGCCTGATAAAGTGCTAAGACATCTTCATAAGGGAGAGGTGTAGACACATTAAACCTTCCATCATCAAACTCATAAGTGTGAGGAAATAATGAAGCATTTAATGTATTGATTATTTCTTCATATGTCATATCGAATGGTAAATCATTCTTAGTTAGGGCTATGGCCGCTTTGGCCCATTGAGGTGTATTCTTCTCATAGTGATCGGTAATTCGGCTAAGCTCAATCGTGACATCACTATGTAAGGCTGGATAATTGGCTAATTTAGCTAAAGCAGCTACGCTGATAGCTGATAAGTCTGCAAAATAAGTATAGGTAGGATTTAATAATTCATCATCAGTTGCAATATCACCTAGAGAGCCGATCACTTCTGGCTGTAAGGCTAATTCATTAATAAAGTCCTCATTAGAGGGTGAGTACCTGAAGTAGATATCCAATAGAAAATAATAACAATAATAATAATTGTAGTAATCTGTCTGACTGCTGTATGTTCCTGATGCGATATTACTTAATAATGTGCCTGCAAAAGATAGAATGATTCCATTACCATTAATTGGTTCTCTGGCTGCAGTATTCATCATCTCAGCGACGACTCGCAAACTTAATAGTGACTCTGCTAAGCTATTTGGATTATTCGCTAAGGCTACACAAGCTGATTCCATATTGCCCCATGTAGTCGTGGTGTACGTGATATCGTTTTTATAATACTGAGCCATCTGAGACGCGATACTCAGATAACTGATTAATCCATATATCCCATTATCATTTTCTCCATCGAATAGACGTCCATAGATTACGGCTTGTTGAGAAATATAATTCACATTGGTATTAGAGAATATCTGAGGACTGAATGTTTTATTGAATGATGTGATATTACGATAGACACAACTAAAAGGATCAGATTCATTGACTAAATACTGAAATAACTGAGTCGTCGCCAACTGTGCAAACTCTGACTGAGTAGTATACAGGCATCCTGATGATCTCCGATTATTTGAAGTATTGGGAAGTGATATAGGAGATGGCCTGAATTCTTGGCCAGCACAGACTCTAGAGCACAGATGATCTGGGCTCTCAGCAGTATGCTGTGCACATATGATCTTGGTCAAAATAATAAATAGAAATAACAATAGAGGTATTCTCATTCTCTTGGTCTTTGGGGTTCTTTGGCATTACAATATCCTTAGACTTATAGCCAATCAGATAATAAAGCAGTTATATGGATTTGTTAACGGAAGAATAACTTAGGATGATAAATATACAAGTAATCAAGCTATTTATAGATATCAAATTAAAATTTTAAATTGTATAAAGTGCTAATTGTCTGCGCAGTAGAGTAAATTAAGATAATTTAAAAATAGCCAATCCATATTGCAACGTTATATTTTGAACTAGAATTCATAACATAATTAGCTCTCCAGCGAGGCATAGAATAAGGATAGATTGACAAATATGTGTTACCACTAATCAGTAGATAGTGGCATAAGGTAATTCAAGCATTGGTCACGTCTTAAAAAATTATATCATATAAAAATGCTCGCTAGAAGCTATCTGCCGAGTACAACACAGAGATGCTATACAGAAGAGAAATTGGTTTGGGACTCTTTAAAACCAGGAAACCTATTTCTTTCGGGTATTATACTCGATCTTTATGCCTACCGATAGCTATCGGTGTAACATAGCATCGGTAAAATAAGGATTCATCTCAAGCAAATGATGATAATGTTTTATAAGTAGTTCTTATTTTAAATCAGTTCAGCCAATTCTGAAAGTTATATCTGATCTTCTTATCTTCCAGCATAGAAAGGAAGCCATTACATGATCCCTCATAAAAGAATGAAGATTCTAAGAAGCTGCACAGGTCTGCTTTCTCGTCATACTTATATTTAGATGACAGTACTTCAAGTAGCCTGATGACTTGAAATCTCGATAACTCGATGTAGTATTCTATAATATCTTTCTTAAATACATCTCTGATGCGAGGAGACTCATTATATCCGTTGATCAGTAGGTCTCCTTGATTGTTTAGCTTGATGTTTAAGTCCATAATTGAATGAGTTTTAATTTTGACACAAATATGCAAGACACAGTGCAGTGTATTTGCACGATAAGTTATCGATCAAAATAATTTTATATCAGCAGAGTGCTCAATTGTGTAAATACTGTTGGCTATCTGTCTATTTTTAATGTGGCTATAAATCGGAATTACTCAGAAAATGAGCCATTTTTGTATCTCAATCATAAGATAATTGATCAAACCACACTCAGTAGAAGAAGTCATTAACACCTCTCGTGTAGAAGAGGTCATAGAGGAATTCGTGGTATTGAAAAAGCGTGGTATCAATCTGATGGGGCTCTGCCCATTTCACAATGAGAAGACACCTTCATTCACTGTCTCCCCTACTAAGAACATATATAAGTGCTTTGGCTGTGGAAAAGTAGGCAACAGCGTACAGTTTATGATGGATCATGAAGGGATGACATTTATAGATGCCATCAGGCACTTAGCGAAGAAGTATAGCATAGAGCTGGAAGAGACGTTTAGTAAAAATTATGACCCCAATACCCAATTAGAGAAAGACAGCCTCTACATCATCAATGAATTTGCAAAAGATACTTTCATCCATAATCTCTTAGAATCGGAGGAAGGGAAGCGCATTGGATTGAGCTACTTTAAGGAGCGAGGATTTAGAGAAAATACAATTACAAAATTTGAATTAGGCTTTGCCGTAAAGCAAAAGGATTTTCTCACTAAGCGAGCCATTGACAAAGGCTACAATATAGAGTCTCTAAAAAAACTGGGCCTGACCAGTCAATACGATTCCGACTTCTTCAGAGATAGAGTGATGTTTCCCATCCATAATCTCAGTGGTAAAGTCATCGCATTCGGAGGCAGAACGCTATCTGCTGATAAAAAAATTCCTAAGTACATTAACTCGCCAGAGACTGAGATATATGTCAAAAGTAATAGCCTTTATGGGATATTTCAGGCTAAGACCGCCATTAGGAAAGCAGATGAGTGTATTCTGGTAGAGGGATATACTGATGTCATATCACTCTCCCAAGCTGGTGTAGAAAATGTCATCGCCTCATCAGGTACATCACTCACAGAAGGCCAGATCAGACTGGTCAAGCGATACACGCCCAACATGACCATCCTCTATGATGGTGATGCAGCAGGGCTGAAAGCAGCTATGAGAGGGATAGATCTTATCCTGGAGCAAGACATGAATGTCAATATCGTCTTACTACCTGACAAAGAAGATCCTGATAGCTATGTGAAAGCCAACGGCTCTGCTGGCCTCGAGACCTATATGAATGATCAGAAGAAGGACTTCATCCTCTTCAAGATAGATCTACTGCTCAAAGAAGCTGAGAATGACCCTGTAAAAAAGACAGGAGTCATTAAGAACATCGTAGAAAGTATATCCTTCATCCCAGATACCTTAAAGCGGTCGCTGTATATACAGCAGTGTAGCCAACTGCTCGATGTCTCAGAAGATATCCTGAATGACGAGTCTAATAAAATGATTCAGTCAAGGCTCAAATATCAAGCAAAAAAAGGTCCTGCAGTCAACAGACAAACTGACTTCATCAAGCCAAGGCCAAAACCAGGTCTACATCAGCAAGGAGAATCTGCGGCAGCAGCCATCGGAGATGAATATCAGGAAAGAGATGTGATCAGGATTCTCCTTAACTTAGGGCACCTGCTCTATGAAGAAGAAAATAAGACGACTGTCGCAGAATACATCATCATCAATATCAAAGAGATCTTAGATTCATTCGACAATGAAGTATTCAAGACCATCATCATGGAAAGTGCCACCATGATAGAGGGTGATGGCATATTCAGTGCGCAACATTTTAGCAATCATACAGTCGAAGAAGTCAGAAACATCTGTATCCATCTGATGCACGATGAACATGTCTACGCTAACTGGGATGGGCAGCAGCTATACCTACAATCTCAAAAACCACCAGAAGAAAACTTTGTGAAGGATGGGCTCCAAGCCATCATGCGCCTGAAAGAAAGAAAGCTATCCAGAACAATTAAAGAAATAGAAACGAGATTAAAGACGACCCCAGATACTGATGAGACTTATCGACTTTTATTAGCTGCTTACTTGAAGACTAAGACTACCCTATCTGAGATTCATAAGACCCTGGGGACGGTGGTGCCTTCTAAGATGTAAGCAAGTCGTGAGAGACTTAACAATAAGAAGAAACAAAATGGGATTTAAACCAATTTCAATAAATAATTACATCAAGATACATCTGAAAAATAATCCCAGTGAAAATAGGGTCAAAATAAAAGAGCATATAGGAATAGCATTAACAGATTATCAGAAGGGTGTAAAGTGCGCCTGTGGAAATGCTATATGGGTCATAGGTTCTGCATCTACTGGGAATAGCTGTTTTACTTGCATTACTGGAGAAAGTTATCCAACAGACGATTATGAAATTGATGCAGCAATAAAGAAAAGATAAAATACTAAAGGACGCATACATATAGATGAAATGGATCCTTCCAAAATCTCAGGTTTTTTTACCGATGATGGATATCAAATAAACGAAGAAATAATCAAGAAACCTTCATTGCGCTTTAGATGCGTAAACAATGACAACCCCAAAAAAGAGACACTATGTCAAATGATAGATATGAATAAAAAGACGATCCAGAATTTATATGCTTTGCTTAAAAAAACATAAATCGCTGAGCCTGTATTTCCATTGCTATTTGTATAGGATTAGTAAGATGTAGTTTGTGCAGGATCGTATTGGTGCTGACGAAGTAAGCATGATCGTGATCGTTGCTTGTTATGTGTAGGCTTACTTTTTCAATATTTAAAACCCATATATTTTTTTTGCACTTTCTATTTGTTCATTTTCCGTTGTTTCAGGATAGAGGATATACTTAGGTGCAATTATTGGCTTTGTATGCTCTATAGTAATTTCTGTTATTGTTGAAAAAGGGAAATTCCCTCCAGTCATTTTAACCAACAGTTTTTTCATTTCTAAAAATTCAAAATCAGTTTTCTGAACAATTCTTGCATTCCCCTTTATTTGAAATCCTTTTTGAACCAAAATATCGATAAAACTCACACACACATTTTTATTCTTCTTTATATTTCGAACTGTTTGTGGCGAGGCAATATTTGCTATAATTATCTTATCGTTTTCATAATAGACGAATATTTCTTTTGGTGAAACATTTGGTATTCTTTCTTCTGACACGGTCGCAAGCCAACATAAAACACTCCTGTTTATGTAATCCTTGATATCTGTTGTTAGTTTCATTTTAGTTTTTTCCCATGAATCATCCTTTCATTCTTGATTAAAGCAGTTAGTTCATCTTTTGAACACTATTGGTCATATTTTTCTCTTGCTTACACATAATTATAAGATATACACAGGATATTCACGATCAAACATGATACGTTTTTGTCCATCATGCATATTTCAAAAATCACGTTTAGATAAATTAACTTGACTTTTAACTATTAATGCTGAAATGTACTCTACTGAGGCATCAACCGAAACACATACCCAGGCTCCTCTACTGCAATATAAATAAACCCATCAGGCCCCACTTCCACAGATCTAAGCCGGCCGACATTAGGCAGTAATTTCTCTGTATGCACGATCTTATTCCCCTCTAATACCGCTCTCTCCAAATACTCAAATCGCAGCGATCCTGACAATAAGTTATTCTCCCATCCAGGATATTTATCTGATGTCACGAAGGTCATCCCGCAGGCTCCGATAGATGGCAGCCAATACATAAGCGGATCTTCCATCCCTTCTTTCTGAGTCAGCTCGGTGAAGGTCGTCCCATTATAATTAATGCCATAGGAAATCACTGGCCAGCCATAATTCTTACCAGCCCCAATGATATTGATCTCATCTCCACCACGTGGACCGTGCTCGTGTGTCCATATATCTCCTGTAACGGGGTGCATGGCCACACCTTGTGGATTTCGATGGCCGTAGCTGTATATCTCAGGCATCGCACCTGCGACATCCACGAATGGATTATCAGCAGGTATGCGACCATCATCATGTATTCTACTGATTTTGCCACAGTGATTATCTAGGCTCTGAGGATTCTCATCGCGACTCCCACGATCTCCTACTGACACATATAGATATCCATCACGATCAAACTCTAATCGACTTCCAAAATGAAATCGCTTGCCAGAATAAGGTAGTGCGGTAAAAATTAATTCTTGGTTTACGAAAGTATCGCCTTGTAGTTTCGCTCTAGTGATACTGGTGGCTGATTCTGTCGGATCATCAGGATTAGGTTTAGAATAGGCCATGTAGATCCATCCATTAGACACATAATCAGGGTGTAACTCTATATCCAGCATGCCGCCCTGCCCCGCTGCGACGACTTCTGGTACGCCTTGCAGTTTCACAAGATCACTCTCAGACTGTCTGTAGATAGCCCCATTACGATCTGTGATTAATAAATCTCCTTTAGGTAAGAAGGTCATCCCCCACGGGACTTCCACACCTGTGGCTACCGTATCCAGCACCACAGTCAGTCCCTCTGATGGATAGACATTACTTTTATTCACCTTATTCTTAAAGTAATACTCATCCACATTAGCGATGCCCTCCTGGATATAATCGACTAATTGATGAATTTCTTTATCAGTAAATGCCTCAGCGTACGCTGGCATCCCTTCATCTTCATACCCTACCTTTATCGCTTTGAATAAATCAGCATCTTCTTTACCATACTTCCATTTCCGATCTACGAATGCATCCATCTCAGTGCCATGACAGCCTGAGCAATACTCTGCATAGTTCATTTCGGGTGTCTTAGCTGCATGCTCCATGACTGCTACTTGAGAAGATTCTACTGTGTTGCTAGAGCCATGCACTACAGCTTGACTCATAGTCTCGGCTTCATCCTTTACATCCTTGACCATAGCTCGCTGACATGATATTATCATGATGCACATCATGACTAAAATGATAATTTGTTTGTGATTCGCCATAGGTCCCAATTTCTTTATTTAAATTTCAGAGTATAAATCTATTATTATGAATCGGTACTTTCCTCATTGTTGCTATATTTTGATTATTATCCTCATGAGTCAGGCTGGATATTCTCAATATACTGACAAAGACTTCAATAAAGTCAGTCAAATCTTAATGCAGCAACAGCAAGACTGGAACAATGGCGATATAGATGCCTTCATGACATCCTACTGGAATTCTGAGAAATTACAATTTGGTGGATCATCTGGCATCACAAGAGGTTGGGATGAGACCATCATGCGCTATAAAAAAGTGTATCCAGATAAAGATGCGATGGGTCATCTTTCTTTCGAGATAAAGGACATTAGCA
>ENA-ORXT01000206-ORXT01000206.1-marine-metagenome-genome-assembly--contig:-NODE-206-length-98209-cov-61.358059_pt1 | contig 98209 bp, 60 predicted proteins | sample MGYA00237868_ERZ511482 | MGnify/ENA metagenome assembly ERZ511482 | reverse complement strand
AAATTTGAAGGATTTACTAAAGACATCCCTATTGAACATATCAAAGGGTAGATGAAACTTAGTGCCGAAGGCACTAGCTTTTTGCTCGTCGGGACTTAAAATTTCAATTTCAGTTGTTTTGAATAATTTACTCAAAATTCTTAAAGAACACTTAACCGCCCCACCTTCCTGGCTACGCTACTCGTCAATTCAAAAAAGTAAACACCAGCTGCTAAATCACCTCTGTCAAGCGTCACCGTACCTGGCCGTACTTTACCATAAGTCTGCACGATCCGACCATTCACATCCAGAATATTCAAATCAAATTCGATATGATCAGGATACTGAATGACCAGTGCTGTTTGGTTTATAAATGGATTGGGCTGTACCCGAATTTCCAGATCATTGGTAAACGTCTTAGTACTTGTTAACAATATACATTCGCCACTAATTAATGGAACTGTTTGTTCATAATCACTATTGACAATATCCCGGACTTCAGCAATACAGATTTCTGTATCGGTCATGTTAGAATAATATACTCGACAGATGGGTTGCGATACCAACGTTTTTTGTAACGCAGAATCGGGATAAGAAAGACCAATTATTTCACCACTAAAATTACCTTTTACCGTAAAAGGTTCGGTCGCTGCATTTGTCAAACTTTCTACACTCGCCATCGTGATTCCACTAATAGAAAATTCGTAGCCAACAACTTTGCTGGTTAAATTGAACATCCCGATATCGATATAATTTTCGGCAGAATTATGAGCTATAATACGGAGTGTTACCGTATCGTTTGGATTAAAAACACCAGTTGGAAAATCACAGTGCTCGTGCACCACGCCACCCGTGTGTACATGCCCGCTCGCATAGTTGACACAATCATTCATCAGGGCCGCATCGTAAACAGAAATCCGACCATCGCCATTCAAGTCATTACAAGGTGTTTCCGTAATATCGTGTCCTAAAATATCACTCACGTAGGCTTCAGCATCAGTTATTTCCTGAGCTTCGTTGTTGTCCAAATCTCCCCGTAACGCCGAACCACCACAGGTACCTTCGCAATCTATCGTGGCCAATCCAAAAGGAGTTCCTGCACAGTCCGTGTAAGGTGCACATTCAGTTTCTACTTCCATTGTTAAAACACCCGACGAGCGGTCCAGGATGATACAGGCAGTCGCCCAGTTATTGTCCGTTCGCCTTTCAATTTGTCCATTAAAATCTGGTTGGTTTAACCAATTAATTCTTACCACAATTGTATAAGATCCATCAGCCACGTCTGTTACATCAATCCATTGACAGTCCAGACCTGCACTGTAAAGGTCTCCACAACCTGCGGTTATCCCCATATTTTCACAACCATATTTTCCGATACCGCCGCCACTACATTCTAAATCAATTACACAAAACCCAGCCTTGTGTCCAATCGGAATTATATTGCTGGAATCATCTACCAACAGGTATTCTGCGTAACTCTCGTAATGATAATGACCATGACAGTTGTCAAAACTAAACTGGTCGTTATCGGCCGTTTCCTGACCAATATAATAATCGAATTCTCCAATATTTTTAAATTGTGTAGTAAACCGAATGATGTCGCGCATCCCATATCCCTGCAGACATCCTTCGTTGATAAAACAGTTGTCTTCCGATGCAAATTCCTGATCCAGATAAAGTGTATTACGAAGTACCGTTTCCTGAATTTCCAAATCGGGACCTTCGGGACACGCGGGATCGTCCTGCGATAAACAGGAACCGTCATCAACGGAGGCCGCTGCATTATAATTACAACTCTCCGGATTTGTACATCCCATGACCGGGCCTTCGTAGGTAATCTGCCAGTTGATATTTTCTGTACAATCATTGTCGGCACTTCCAATTCTTATATAAATAGTTGATCCAAAATTTAACAATGCATTTATCTCTGCCTGCAATCCACATCCTCCTTCATTGTCATTATAAAAAATAGTTCCTTCGTTATCATCCGGAGGCAGCGTCGTAGGACATTCTCCATAAATCCATATTTTAGTATCACAATTGTTAAGACCGCAGGTAGAAACCAAAAATTTCCCAATCGTATCCGTCGTAAATTCGTAATACGTATTGTTTGCTTCGGTCACATTAATATTATCAAGGTCAACCATTATTGCATTATTGCAGTTTTGACCGGGAGCACAGAGAATGGTGCTTGTCTCGGAGTTACCGACGAAGATAGCTCCGAAGGCAACCTCTACTCCATCTGTTTCTACACTGTAAAAACCTGAATCACCAATTCCATCCCCAAAGTCGTCATAAATCGTAAAAGAAATACAGTCTGCACTCGGTACGCAAAAATTCCAGATATAGAGCGAATCTGTCACGGTGAGATCTCCTTCTTCAATAAATGCGTAAGTCTCTGTCAGGCCTTTCAACTCCCAGGAGGTTTCCTCTGAATACTGATCGGTACGAATATTAATGGTAATAGCAGTACTATCCGGGTCACATTGCGCGAAGATTTGCTGACAAAAAAAAGTGAAACAGCAAAGCAGAAAAGTCTGTATTAGATTTAAGTTCAATATCTTATTTTTTAATCGATCCCGGGAGGAAAATATCGCCAAGATTTTCTACAAGTTATGAAAAAAGAAGGAAATATGGGTAAATCATTATCCGAATTCATCCATTAAATATTCCGAATGCTTACCTTTGACCAAAATAAATAAAATATGAAACTCAATCTTGATTTAGCAGTAGCGAGTAAGCCCGAATGGATTGCCGCAGTGATGGATGATTTCCCGGCTTTTCTACAAGATCATCTCGATTGTGAACGTAAAGCGAGCGCAATGGCCATGAGTTTTGTGGCCAAGTATCCGGACCGTACCGCCATCATTCCCGATTTGATTGCTACGGGTATCGAAGAATTGGAGCATTTCCAGCAAGTGTACGAATTGATGGTGACCCACGGCGTGCCAATGGTTCATTCGATTGGCGCAGATCCCTATTTAAAAGAACTTTTAAAACTTTGTCACTCTGGTCGCGAGGAACGGTTTTTGGATCGGTTGCTGGTTGCTTCTGTCGTTGAGACACGCGGTGCGGAACGATTTCGGATGGTTTCAGAGGCGCAGGAAACACCGGATTTACACCGCTTTTATAAAATTCTCTGGGCGTCAGAAGCAAAGCATGGACATATTTTTGTAAAAATGGCGCTAGAGTATTTTCCAGAAAAACAGGTCTATAATCGCCTGGCCTGGTGGGTAGAAAAGGAGGGGGAGATTATTGACGGGCTGGAGATTCGGGCGGCGTTGCATTGATTAGGAATAGCGATTAAATAGATTGAGATTTTAGACTTGGTTATTAAGAACATTTGATTAGTGATTCGTTAATCGGTCCTTTCAACGCAGGCATCGTCCGCTAAGGTATTTGAAAAACTCAAAAAAGACCAGTTCTCTCGAACCGATCTTTTCCTATTTTACAGATATCAAAGTCGTAATAATTACACCTCACTCCCGTACTGCTTCACATAATACTGCTGGTAAGTACCACTCGTTACATTGTCCAGCCACTCGCTATTTTCCAGGTACCATTCGGCCGTCTTACGCAAACCTTCCGTAGACTTAATCGTTGGCTCCCAGCCCAACTCGTTCATCAACTTGGACGCATCAATTGCGTAGCGACGATCATGTCCGGGACGGTCCGTAACGTACTTGATTAATCCAGCGCTGGAACCCTCGGAACGATCCAGAAGCTCATCCATGATTTCACAAAGTGCATGAATTAAATCAATATTTTTCCATTCGTTGTTACCACCAATGTTATATGTTTCACCATTGCGACCTTCGTGATAAATCTTGTCAATGGCAATTGCATGATCCTCTACCCATAACCAATCACGGGTATATTTTCCATCACCGTAAACAGGCAATACTTTTTTATTTTTAATATTGTGAATAAACAATGGTAACAGCTTTTCCGGAAACTGATATGGTCCGTAATTATTACTACAATTACTAACTACAATTGGCATTCCGTACGTATGATGATAGGCTCTTACCAAGTGATCAGAACTCGCCTTCGAAGATGAATATGGAGAACGAGGATCGTAAGGAGTTTCTTCGGTAAAGAAACCGGTTTCGCCCAAAGACCCGTATACCTCATCGGTAGAGACGTGGTAAAAACGTTTTCCTTTATAATCTCCCCACGCTTTACGCGCTGCGTTCAGCAGGTTGACCGTTCCAATAATATTGGTTTTGATAAATGACATGGGATCTTCGATAGAACGGTCCACGTGCGACTCCGCCGCCAAATGAATGACACCATCAAAATCGTATTTGGAAAACAATCCATCAAGGAATTGCTCATCTACGATGTCTCCTTTCACGAAAGTATAATTATCTTTCTTTTCGACGTCCGTCAAATTTTCCAGATTGCCCGCATAGGTTAATAAATCAAGATTGACAATATGATAATCCGGATATTTATTTACCAAAAGACGAATTAAATGCGATCCAATAAATCCAGCGCCGCCGGTAACAAGAATATGATGCATAGTAGTTGATTTTAGATGTTTTTGAATTGTTGAAACGTTAAATTGTTAAGGTAAGTACATAGTCATAAGTAAATTAAACCTTATCAACTCGACAATACAATTAAGGAACGTTGACAAAATAAAAGACGACTCCAGGCAAAAAAATAACAAGCATAGATTGGTATGGATTTACGGGTTGAGACACTAGAATCTCCTTTTATTTAATCGCCATTGCTAATTTATCTTATCCGTTGTAGGAACTACGGTTTTGAAGTACTCATAAGTAATCTTCATTCCGTCTTCTCTTGACACCTGTGGCTCCCAGTCTAAAATTTCCTTTGCACGACTGATATCTGGTCTTCTTTTCTTGGGATCATCCTGTGGTAACGGGTGATGGGTCAAAGTTGCCTTTTCGTTTCCAACCATCGCCAACACTTCTTCCGCAAATTGTGTCATTGTAATCTCATGTGGATTACCAACGTTTACAGGCTGCGTATAATCACTCATCAATAATCTATAGATTCCTTCAATCAAATCATCCACATAGCAGAAAGATCGCGTCTGTGTTCCATCGCCAAAGATAGTTAAACCCTCTCCACGAATTGCCTGGGAAAAGAATGCTGGCATTACCCGGCCATCATCAACGCGCATACGAGGTCCATAAGTATTAAAAATACGAACAATGCGGGTTTCTACTCCATGGAAAGTATGATAAGCCATCGTAATTGCTTCCTGAAAACGTTTTGCTTCATCATAAACGCCTCTTGGTCCGATTGGATTTACGTTACCCCAGTATTCCTCCGTTTGCGGATGTTGCAGTGGATCACCGTATACTTCAGAAGTAGAAGCGATCAACATTCGGGCGCCTTTTTCTTTGGCCAATCCTAATAGGTTGTGTGTACCCAATGCGCCCACTTTCATAGTTTGAATCGGCATTTTTAAGTAGTCAATCGGGCTGGCTGGAGAAGCAAAGTGCAGAATATAATCCAATTCACCGGGAACATGTACAAAATTACTCACATCGTGATTGTGAAATTCAAACTGTTCGAGGGGAAAGAGGTGCTCAATATTTTTCAGGGCACCCGTAATCAGATTGTCCATGCCCACTACGTGATATCCCTCTTTGATAAAGCGATCACAGAGGTGAGAACCTAAAAATCCGGCTGCTCCGGTAATTAAAATCTTCTTCATTTTTTGACTAATTTATGCTATGAAATTGAAAAATACAGGTTTTTATGATAGAAGTTCCTGAGGGATAAATAAATAACGATTCTATACTTCCTCTTTTAGGAATGTTGATCAATACGCAGACAACATTGGCGTTTTTAAAGAACTTCATACATTATAAATTTTGTACGGTACAAATGTAGGGATGTTGCAGGCTGGCTTTTAGGATTCGTAGAAAGTTAAGTTTCCTCTTTTTTAGATATACAACACCGGGGATCAGCGTAAAGTACTGGCGGAATGAGGTTATTTGTATTACACTTCATTTTGACACCGCGCAAAAATACCATAAATTTGCTATATGCAAAAAAAGATTCAATATATTCTATTCTGTTTTTCCTTCCTAATTCTTTGTATTTCAAATGGTTATAGCCAAGACGAACGGAAAAACCTCGGAAACCTTATCGCCCTCAATTTTCAATTTGGAGCAGGAATTCCCGCTGGCGACCTTGGAGACCGTTTTGGCAATACGTTTAGTGTCGGAACTGGAATGGACTATATTACAGAAAAAAACAATCTGATTTTTGGCTGGAAAGGTGATTTTCATTTCGGAACCGAAGTCAAAGAAAATATCTTAGAAGGGCTTGCATCCGAAGGTTTTATTTTCGGAAACGCGTTTTCGAATGCCACTGAGCTGAGACTAACACAAAGAGGATTTTACGTCGGAGCGCATATCGGAAAGATTTTTTCTTTTTCGAGCACCAATGCCCGTTCTGGTCTACGGGTGACGCTCGGTGCGGGCTTGCTACAACATAAGATCCGTCTACAACAAGATCCTTCCAACTTTGTAAATCAAATATCGGGCGACTACAGTAAAGGCTACGATCGCTTAAGCAATGGTCTGGCCTTGCGACAGTTTATCGGCTACCAATTACTTGGAAATAATAAACTGGTCAACTTTAATTTCGGACTGGAATTTATTCAGGGTTTTACCCAAAATCGCCGCAGCTTTAATTTTGATGAGATGCGCGCTGATACAGACAAAAGACTGGATTTGTTGATCGGATTGAAGGTGGGTTGGACGTTGCCATTTTACGTGGGAGAATCAACGGGGGAGATTTATTATTAGAAGATTGAAAGTTAGCTTCATTTATGATTAGTTAATCGGTCCTTCCAACGCATAGATATCGCCCTCTAAAGTATTTGAAAAACTCAAAAAAGATCGCAGAGAAAGTAGAGTTAACAGATCAACGTAGTGCCCCCAAGCATTAAATAAGGCATGGCCTTGTTACGTAATGCTATCGTAAAAAACAAGACACCGTTAAATGAGCACCAATTAACCAAACATCACTTAAACCGTATTGCTTCCACCGGACTCACCCGCGTTATCAAAAGCGTCGGAATCACCAACACCAAAACCGTCAAAATCAGCGTTCCCAAATTCAAAAATAAAATCGTCCAAAGATTGATTTCGATCGGCGCCGTAGAAAGGTAATAATCCGCCTCGCTCAGCGTAATAAACTCAAAATACTGCTGCCCCAGACAAATTCCCAGCCCAATCAAATTGCCCCAAAAAAGTCCCATGATTACAATATAGCCAGCATAGTACAAGAATATTTTTCTAATATCCCAATTACTGGAACCCATCGCTTTCAGAATGCCAATCATATTCGTTCGTTCCAAAATCAAAATCATCAACGCCGTAATCATATTGATCACCGACACGATAATCATCAGTACCAAGATCACCACTTCGTTGATATCCTGCAGGCCCAACCATTCAAAAATACTGGGAAATTTATCTTTGATCGTTTGGGAAAACAGATTTTTTGGCAGCTCCTCGATGTAAATATATTCGTTAAGTGGTTCCAGATCATCAATATCGTCGATAAATACCTCAAAACCACCGACCTCATTAGCTGGCCACCCGAGCAGTTCCTGCACCCGACGCAAATCCGTTAACGCAAATAATTTATCAAATTCCTCCAGTCCCGTTTTATAAATTCCACAGACCTGAAAACGTTTTCGACGTTGTTTTTTACCACGAACAAAGTTGACAATAAATTTTTCCCCAACGCCGGATTTTAGTCGTTTAGCTGTAGATTCCGAGATGATAATATCCTCCGAAATACCATCGTCGGAAAAATCCAGCATCCGGCCCTCAACCATATAATCTTTCATGTTTTCCCAATCAAAATCCGTACTGACACCTTTTAAGATAATGGCTTCAAACTCTTCCTTATGGTTAATAATCCCCCCGATTTGTGCAAAAGCCTGCACGTGCCGCACACCACCTTTCGTCCTGACTTGTACCATCTCATCCCCGATGGGAATATTTAGAAAAGTCTTTTCTGTGAAATATTCCACACTTTCAAGGCCACTGATTTTATCAATCAACTCCGTTCCACCTTCAATGGGTACCGACTCAAAACTACGGGTGATATTGGTGTCGGTGATGTGAATATGTCCCCAGAAAGCAAAAATTTTCTGACTAATTTCGGTCTTAAATCCTCGGATCAACGAAGTAGAAACGATCATCACCGTCATACTCAACGCTACCGCCACTATCGCAATGCGAATAATGAGGCGGGAAAAGGATTTTTTACCCGCAACGGCCACGTGTCGAGCCATAAAATAGGGAAAGTTCAAGCTGTTGTTGGGTTATTAAGTTCTTGAAATGTTGAGTTCACCATCGCAAAATAGTTTTTTTTGAATAAACTTTCGCCTCCTTCACGGATATCAGCGCAAGTACCCCACATTTTTTTTACTTTTGCCAATTATCCACTGGATTGATGGGTTATTAAATAATATGATAGCGGGAAACTGACAAACAAAAAATGTTCCTGACATTCCTAAAATATGATTTATTTAATCCTCATTCCTTATCTACAAAACTAAAAATATGGATTTTTTCGAAGAATTACGCTGGAGAGGAATGCTCAAAGATTTAACGCCAGGTGTGGAAGAAGCATTTCAGGAAGGTAAAATGATTGCTTATATTGGTTTTGATCCGACGGCTCCTTCTATGACCATCGGAAATTACGTTCAGATTATGCTCTTGACGCTTTTGCAAAAGAGTGGCCACCAACCTATCGTGCTCATGGGTGGCGCAACGGGCCGTATCGGTGACCCTTCGGGCAAAGACCAGGAGCGACAGCTTAAATCTTTCGAAGAACTAGACAATAACCTTCAGCACCAGGTAAAGCAGATGGAAAAATTCCTCAACTTTACCGATGGTGACAATAAGGCAATTCTGGCAAACAATCTGGATTTTTATAAAGAAATGAACGTACTGGATTTCTTGCGGGATGTAGGAAAGACCTTGACGGTTAATTATATGATGTCAAAAGATTCAGTAAAAAACAGATTAGAAAGCGGCCTTTCTTTTACAGAATTTAGCTACCAGTTATTACAAGCTTACGATTTCCAATACTTATTTAAAGAATATGGTTGTAGTGTCCAAATGGGTGGCTCGGATCAATGGGGAAATATCACTTCGGGAACAGAATTTATTCGTCGTAACTTGAGTGAAAAAGCGTACGCAGTAACGACCCCGTTATTGACCAAAGCGGACGGTACCAAATTTGGAAAATCCGAAGCGGGCAATATCTGGCTCGACCCGGAAAAGACGACACCGTACCAGTTTTACCAGTTTTGGTTAAAAGCAGATAACGATGATCTACCTACTTTTTTCCGCTACTTTACCCTCAAATCAAAGGAAGAAGTAGAAGCATTAGAAAAAGAATATGCCGACGATCCGCAAACACTTAGTAAAATACTGGCCGAAGAATTAACGCGACGCGTACACTCTGACGAAGACTTCGAATCGGTACTAAAAGTTTCTGAATTAATTTTTAATAAAAAGGTAGACGGAGAAATGGTTAAGCAGCTTGATCTCAAAACACTTACGGCTATCGCCAAAGAAATTCCATCTTACCAGATATCCAAATCTGCGCTTACTGATAATCTCGGAATCATTGAATTGTTAACGGAACAAACCGATATTCTGGATTCAAAAAGTGCTGCAAAAAGAGCGATAAAAAACAATGCTATTTCAATCAATAAAGTAAAAACAACGAGCGAAGAAACACAAATTAGTACGGCTGATTTATTACATGACCGTTACTTGTTTCTAGATAATGGAAAAAAGAATAAAATGATCATTGAGGTAGTCTGACAAGTTATTCATCTATTACAAAACACTTCTATTTTATTTTTTAAACACATGTAAACACAGGACACATAGGGATCGTTCAGTAATTTCTGTCTTCTCTCTTACGATAGCAGTACTTTTTGAATCGTTTCTTCATTATTAATTACTCCATCAAATGACTAGAATCTTTCAGGTCGACGCCTTCACCAGCGAATTATTCAAAGGCAATCCAGCTGCCGTTTGTCCACTGGAAAAATGGTTGCCAGACGAAACCATGCAAGCTATTGCTGCCGAAAACAATCTTTCCGAAACCGCCTTTTTTATTCCCGGAGAAGATGGATTTGACTTACGGTGGTTTACACCCACTACGGAAGTCAACCTTTGCGGACACGCTACTTTGGCGACGGCTCATATTCTATTCGAAGAACTCCACCACGACAGTATCGGTATTTTATTCAACACCAAAAGTGGCATTCTCACTGTAACTAAAATTGATCCTGGCTATCGGATGGAATTTCCAATGGACATTCCCAAAGAAATTGGTGGCAACGTACTCATCAACGAAGGGCTCGGTATCATACCGCAAAAGGTACTAAAAGGAAAAACGGATTACCTCGCCATTCTGAATAACCAGGAAGAACTGGAAAATATCCAGCCAGATTTTTCCATTATTGCTCAACTTAAAAGTCGGGGCCTCGTCGTCAGCGCACCGGGCAAAGACGTAGATTTTGTTTCTCGCTGTTTTTTTCCCCAGAGTGGCGTAAACGAAGATCCAGTCACGGGTAGCGCGCACACCATGCTCGCGCCATACTGGTCAAAAGTGCTAGACAAAGACACCCTTTCAGCAAAACAGATTTCAAAGCGAGGTGGTAAATTGGTCTGTGCTTTAGAAAATAATCGGGTACTTTTGTACGGACAGGCGAAGACGTATCTGAGGGGTGAGATAGATATTTGAATTCTGTAGAAAAATACTATCTTTCCACAAACTTACAACCACTTTGAGTCAACTACCCTATACGGATCAGCAACTTTTGGACCTTTTAAACGATGATAGTTCCAAAGCCATGGAAATAATTTTTCGGCGTCACTTCGCCGGAATGGTACAAGTTGTATACCGGATGATCCGCGATCAGGGCCGCGCCGAAGATTTGGTGCAGGATGTTTTTTTAAAATTTTGGAAACAAAAAGATCAATTAAATATTCAGGTTTCTCTCAAAGCCTACCTTCGACGCAGCTGCGTCAATGCCTGTCTGGATGATATTCGCAAACAAAAAAAGATGCAAATCGTAGATACGGGAACAATGCTGCCCATTGCCGCTACCCAACAACCAGATGCTGCTAAACAACTGGAGAACAACGAATTAGAACAATTAATCAATCAAACTATTAACAATTTGGCGCCTAAATGCCGGAATGTCTTTATTTTGAGTCGCAAAGAGCAGTTTTCAAACAAGGAAATCGCCGACCAATTGGGAGTCTCCCTCAAAACCGTGGAGGCCCATATCACGACAGCCTTAAAAAAATTAAGAACGGTAATTAAAAATAATCGTAAATAGTATTAGGGGTATCCCTTTTTTATCCGTCCTGGTACTATAATTTTAATATTTAAGATGTTAAACTGCCTGAACCGACAATGACAGAAGAACAATATATACCGCTGATTCATAAATCGCTCACGGACCAGGTTTCCGAAGCAGAGGTTGTTCGTTTGCAAGAATGGCTGGTCGCTAGTCCTCAAAACCAGGAGATTTACTCCCAAATCGTAGAAAGTTGGGAAATTGCCGAAAGATTTGAATTACCAATCAACGTAGATATAGATCATGCTTTTGACAAATTTAAGACAGCTACACACGGAGAAACAACGGCTATTACAACAAAATCCTCTGATCCAGTACGTCGCCTTTGGCCCACTATTTCTGCCATTGCGGCCATTGGTCTCTTGCTAATTGGTGTGATCTGGGCGTGGCAAACAACCCAATCCAGCAGCCCGGACCTGGTCGAAACCACTGCTACCACTCCCCGAACCCTCGTAACGCTACCCGACCAATCGGTTGTCACCTTGAATCAGGACGCAAAAATTAGCTATAATCCTGACTTTACCGAACGAAAAATTCAGTTGGATGGAGAAGCTTTTTTTGAGGTGACCAAAAATCCAGAAAAACCTTTTACCATTCTAACCAAAAATACGACTACTACGGTTCTTGGAACCAGTTTTAATATAAAAAATGAAGCTTTGAAAACTATTGTCACCGTTTTTACTGGCAAGGTCTCTTTTGCAGATCGAGCTCGTAAAAACGGGTCTTTAATTTTAACACCAACCCAACGCGGAATTTACCAATCCGACCAACAAAAAATAAGTAAAGAAGAACAAATAGCCCTCGAAACCATCAACTGGCAGAGAGCGAATATTGCTTATCAGGATCAAGCACTTTCCCAAATTTTACCCGCACTGGAAACTTTCTATGGCGTCACGATCGAACTGAATGAGCCTACATTGAATAATTGCACCTTTACTGGCACCTTTAAACGAGCTGCACTTAAAGATGCGCTGGAAGCGTTGGCCTTTAGTATGAATCTGACCTTTACCCAGGAAAATAACCAGATCGTTCTAAAAGGAGAAGGCTGCCCAGCTACTACCCGATAATTCTGCCATTTCATCCAAAACTTGCCAAGAGTTTGTCTGATTTATATGCCTATTCTCGTAAAAGTCTCTTACTTTTAAAGTTGATACCCAAATTACAATCTGAGTAGTTCAACTAAAATCAGGACTTTGCGAGCGATCTTTCTCTTTATTTTTATTCTGGGTCTTAGCGGCCTGCAAACCGTGTTCGCGCAGGACTTGCTACTGATACCGGTTGATCTGGAAGTCAAAGCACTTCCTGTTCGTCAGGTTTTAAAAGAATTAAAAAATAATTACGCCATTTCATTTGCTTACAGCCGGGATAAATTATCACTTAATGATCCCGTTACCCTTTCCTTTTCGAATCAACCTTTAGTCAAAGTTTTAGATGCGGTTTTTGAAGACGCCAAGATAACTTATAAGGTTATTGGTCAACAAATTATCTTACGAAAAGAAAACCGTCCCGTAGAAAAACTCAGCTCTATATTAAAAAAGCCCATTACTACTCCAAAAAAAGAAATCAGTACACAGAGTATTCGTGGAATCGTGAGCGATCAAGATTCGGGACAACCATTGGTGGGAGCAAGTGTGTGGGTAGAAGAAAATGGTAACCTGCAAGGAGTCATCACCGATCTGAAAGGACATTTTTTTATTGGAGAAATTCCCGTAGGAAGACATTCCATACAGGTCAGTTATCTGGGCTATCAAGCTACGCAGATTAGAAATATTCACTTAATTGCAGGAAAAGAAATGGTATTAAAAGTGAGTTTGACCGAACGAACAACCAAACTCAATGAGGTGGTCATACGTACCAAACCGGAGCATGCCCGCCCGATCAACGAAATGGCAGTCGCCAGTGCCCGCTCTTTTTCGGTGGAAGAAACCAGTCGCTACGCAGCCAGTTTTCAAGATCCTGCACGCATGGTTACCAATTACGCTGGCGTCAGCAGCGGTACCAACGATCCAACTGACAACACCATCAGCGTGCGGGGTAATTCGCCCACAACCAATCTCTGGCGACTCGAAGGCGTCGATATTCCAAACCCCAATCATTATGCAACACTCGGTAGTGGTGGAGGTGCTATCAGTATGTTAAGCGGTAATATGCTGGCTCCTTCCGATTTTTATACGGGCGCTTTTCCGGCAGATTTTGGCAATGCACTCGGTGGTATATTTGATTTGAAACTTAGAAGAGGAAACAGTCAGACCAGAGAGTATTCTTTGAGTATTGGTTCTTTGGGGCTGGAAGCTTCGGCAGAAGGACCACTTAAAAAATTAGGTCCAGAAGCTTCGTATCTGATTAATTATCGATTTAGCACACTGGCGCTACTGCGCAAATTTGGGGTTTATCCCGCTGGAAAAGATGTTCAACCACCTATTTTTCAGGATGTCTCCTTTAAAGTACACGTACCTACCAAACCGGGAAATAGTATCAGCTTTTTCGGCTTGGGTGGTGTCAATAACAATTTAAAATCGCCCGATTTGACTTCTCTGGTAGATACCAATAATGTAGAATTGGGCTGGCGAGAAAACGGTCGACTGGGAATTTTTGGAATAACCCACCAAATGACTTTATCCAAAACCAGTTTTTTAAGAACATCGGCTGCCTTTAGTCACTGGGACTATGCTGATGATCGGTTTTACTATAAAGTAATTAATAACGATGGTCCTTCTGTCCAGTTCAACTCAGACTATCTGGAAACAATTAACAACAACAGGTTTGTTATAAGTAGTATTTACACCAAAAAACTAAATGTACGTTCTACCATCCGTTTTGGACTTACCTACAATCACCGTTTCTTTGGTTACCAATACCTCGAATCACCCAATGATACGCAAAGTCCTTCCCGGGGTAGACTAGAGGCTAGAGGTTATATGGATATCCTTCAAATGCAGGCTCAGTGGAAGCACCGCTGGAACAATAACCTCACCCTCAACGTTGGTTTGCATGGTGTTTATTTTGGAATCAATCAGAGTAATTCAATCGAACCCCGATTGTCTTTAAGTTGGGAGCCACATCCTCGGCACCGTTTTACAGCGAGTGCTTCGCGACATAGTAAGCTATTGCACGAAGCGTATTATTTTGTTAAAGGAACCGATTCGGAGGGAAATAATGTGGAGGGAAACCAAAACCTGGATGTAATCAAATCGGTACATACCGGCGTGGGCTGGAATTTTAAACTTGGAAAAAATACCTACTTTAAAACAGAAGCGTATTATCAATACTTATACAATGTTCCGGTAGCGGAATCTAATATTAGTGTGTTGACGCAGGTCAACTCTTCCAGTGTCTGGAACTTAATCGGTCCGCAACAGTGGATTAATTTGGGAACGGCTAGAAACTATGGTTTGGAATGGACCTTTGAAAAACAATTTTCCCGTAATTATTACGTTTTAAGTACTTTATCTTTATTTCATTCCCGGTTTTCGAACGACCGAATTACGCAGTTGCCTACCCGATTTGATCAGGCGCTTAATTTTAACCTTGCCACGGGAAAAGAATTCAAATTTGGATATAACGAACGAAATATCCTGGGTATTAATTTTCGTTTGGTAATTCAGGGAGGGCAGCCTTACACGCCTATTGATTTGGATGCAAGCATTAATGCCGGACGGGCCGTTTACGATATCAACAATCCTTTTTCGGAGCGATTGGCCGCAGTACGCCGACTGGACACTGGTTTAAAGTTACAGCTAAATCGGAATAAAATTACCCATACTTTTCAGTTTGATATTCAAAATACAACCCTGACTTTAAGAGAAAGAAATATTTACTACGATCCAGTGGCAGAGACCGTGGTGGTGGAAAAAGGATTGTCGATTTTACCAGTTATTTTGTATCGATTTGATTTTTAGAGGGGTAATGGGTTTTTGGGTTTATTTGTTTATTTGTTTATTTGTTTAAAATAGCAGGGATTGTTCGATAGAGTATGTCTCGGGCGGGGGTGAGAGTGTTCGAGGGGCCGTTCAATAATTTGTGTCTTCTCTCTTACGAAAGCATTGCGTAGCAAGAGACTAATGGTTCGGGTACTAAGGATCATTAAAAGAATAACTTATAACATTTGGCTGTTTAATTTACTCCTACTCTTCCCCGCCTGACCGATTTTCAGATCGGGCAGGGTTGATGAAAAACTCATTATGCTACGGCATAAATCGCATTTCACCGCCTCGATTATAAGCAAATTAACCGACCCAAACCTTTATAACCTATTTTTTAAACGATCCTAAATTAGTATGTATTTCAAATTGACGTAATTGTCCAGACACCGTTAAGGAATATTCCCCTTTAAAAATCAGATCATCACCAATGCCTCCACCATCCGCGCTACTCCATCCACGGCAATTAACTGCTCAGGTAATGGCAGCATCTCTTCTATCTTTAAAAAACAGTCTACTTTTTTTAAATCCCGGTGCCAGAGGTCAACAGATATTGGATTTCGACTATCAAAAAATTGTGGCTTATGTTCGTTGCGACGGTTGGCTTTTCCCGTTGCCCGATTGTCAAAATGGAGGGTGTAATAAAATTGGGTGGGTAGATTATTGGTTCTTTGCCAGTTGCGGAGTTGATCCAGGTAGACGAAATGAGTTGTTCCTTTGGCTTTAAATGGCAGGGTTGATTTTGGAAAAAACCACGTAGCTCTTTGTAAGATAATTTGTCGATCATACACCACACGTGGATATTGAATTACGCCTTTATCCGTTGGAGATTGTAAATCATTAATGGTTTGTACCAAGGTATTTTTGGAGGGAATGATCGGTTCAAATTTGCAAAGCAACTGATAGAGTCCGGAGCGATTGTCGGTAGCTTCTAAACTGAGGTTAACGACTTCGATCGTTTTATTTTTATGGGTTAGAATAATATTGGTACTGTCTTTATTCAGCTGGACCTGAATTTCTGTAATGGGAATACCTCCATTAATTCCATCAACGGAAAGTGAAGGAATTTCTATCGCAGCGGCCAACAAGGGTGGATGAACATTGGCATTAAAAAAAGAATAATCCTGATTTTCAATCCATCTTTTATCTGCGGACTGGACCCGGTGAAACGTACGCCAGGCTTCCGTATTTTTTTTTGAAAAAAGTGGTAAAAACCTACCCGCCAACCGAGCATTTGGTGAAACGAAGGTATCCAGAAATACATGGTCTTCTTCGGCAATTTGGAATGGGAATACCAGACTACCGTAATGTCGAGCAGGACCGGAATAAGCTGACAGGCTTTGCAAAAAATCAGGAGTTAAATGAATCAGAGATTCGGATCGAGGCAGCGTAGCCAACCTATTTTTCAAGTTAACTTTTTTTTCTGAATTTCGGGCATTTTCCACTTCCCGGGCATCGTGCACCTCAGGTAACCATTTTTGATAAAATGTCCAAAGCGAAATGGGCTGGTTAAATTTTTTTTGATAAAAATCTACTAAATTATCTTGAGCATCAGATGGCGTCAACGGTAGCAACAACTGACTTAATACACTCATTTTTTTCCGTAAGGGTTGCCAATTATTTTCGGTCCAAAAATCATTTACTACCAAACGGGTATCTTCATAAAACAAGGTTTCTGGTTTTAATAAAAATTCCTTATCCGTAATTCTTTTTAGTCCTTCTTTTAGAATCGTTTCTGAGTCGATCGCTGGAATAACGTATTTATACGCTTCCCAGATATTTTTAAATAATGTAAAAAACGTTTGCTGAATTTCCGCACGTTCCCCGGGTGTTTTACAGGACAGTGTATTTAGTGTCGCTCCAAGGTCCGTTAATATTTTATCTAAATTTTGGCAAAGTGGATCTTCCGTAATTTGTCGCAGCCGTTTGGCCAGGAGTTGCCACCAATTATCCGCGGTGGGCGCCACGGGAAGTTCCCAAACCAATAATCCATAATCAGCCAGCGTAAAAATATAATCGGCAATTTCTTCTTTTTCCGCATCTACTTTATCTAGCACACATTCCACCAATTCCTCAAACAAAATGAATTTTTTTCCTTTAAAGATAGCCAATATCAAATCAATAACCGGTTGTTTTTCGATACATTGCACAGACTCAATATTCCGCGTATTGTGTAGAAAAACGTAGGTAGTCCCAACTAATTCTACCGTATAATTAAGACCTGTTTTTTGACTTTTAAAATACGGTGGATGATACCGCAGGATCTCTAACAATTGTCCCAACAAAATATTATTGAGCCGAAAGTGATGATGAACAGCTCTCGGATTAGGCTCCTTTTTATTGACTTGCCCGAGATGTGTAAAGCTGCTAAACGGACTCGTCTTTCCTGCCATCCTACTTACAATCTGCCATAGACTACGGGCGGTCTGTTGTTCTTTTTTACGTAAGGTCGGTGGTAATTTATCGATGATTTTTTGAACACGTCCGGCCAGGGAATGACTGGTCATCTGCAGACCGTTTAACAAATGTTTGTTTTGCGAAAGCTGGCAAAGATCCACTACCGTTGTGTAGTATAGTTCCTTCCATGCTTCTTCAGTAATTACATTGTTGTCATTTGACAAATGATTGAGCGCGGTAAGAGCGGTGGCGGGCAGACCCGCAATACGCAGGAGGACGGGAGGAAAAATCATAGCGGAAAGGTACGGAAAAAATTTTTATTGGAAATTATTGACGTTGCCCAAAATATTTTCCAATACCTTTTTGTAGAAACGTTTTTTCTCGGTAATGATTTCTGCGGTTCCTTCCATATCCTGATCGAAAGATACGATTTGATCATAGGAAGTTTGTAATCCGTTGGTCAGAGCGACGGTAACCGGATAACCGATATTTCGGGACACCTTTCCAATATTGACAATCCGACCTTCCACGGAACCATATTCATGATAAGAAAAAGAGGCGAGTTTAATGATGACGGTTTGTCCAACTTTTACCTTTCCTTTGTCCAGCGAGGGCAAGTAAAGCAGCCCCATGATACTGTCTATTCCGGGAGGTATGATACTCAATAACTCCGCTCCTTTTTGGTAAAATTGCTTTTCTTTTAAAATACCGTGAAAAGAAATATTTCCATCCACCGGAGCAGGTAAAAGATATTTCATTTTCCATTCACTGAGCTCCGTCTGGAGTTGATTTAAGCTTTCGCGAAGTTGAATATAATTGTCATTGTTGTCATCTTTATAATTACGATTAACATTGACCATATCATTTTTAACTGCCTCAATTTGTCTCTTATAATCTTCGGTAGTAGCTCGATTGCTTTTTATTTCTTTACGAATACCATCAATTTTAAAGGAAATATTTTCAAGATCTTGTAAAGCAACAGCTCCTTCCAGATAGAGTTGTTTCAGTCTATTTTGTTTGGTTTTTAACAAGGCCAACTGGTTTCCAAAATTTCTTAATTTATCCGTTTGAATATTAATCCCCCTGTTAAGATTTCTAATTTGACTAATGAGTTTTTCTTTGGATTGATTTTCAAAATTCTGACTATTTCCATATTGATAAGCCTCCAGATTTCTTAAAAAAAGTGCGTATCCGGTTTGTAGATTACCAATCTGCAAACCACGAATCGGCTTCAGCCGTAACATAACTGATTTATCATCATTCTGGTATTTTGTTACCAAAGAATCCAATAACAATACATCTGTAAAATCCGCTGTACTTTGCATCACCGCGAGGAGCTTACCCTCTTCCACTTCTTCTTCGTTATTCACTGTTAATTTTGCGATATATCCATCCGTTCTTGCGACTAGTTTTACCGGAGGACTCAACGCCGTCAGCGTGATCGGCACTTTTATTTTATCCGGATATTTCACCCACCAGCTCAGCCAACCGATGACTAAAACACAAACCAACACGACAGCCGTTCCCCATTTCACCACTCTTCCGGGTGGCGTTCCGAGGATTTCCTGTACCTCTTCACTTCTGAGTTCGATTCTTTCGTGTTCTTCCATTTTTTTAATTGGCTATTGGTTATTGGCTATTGGTTAGGGTGTTCAACCTACCTTAATGAAGCGAAAAATTTCTGCTGCATTTTTTGAAAATAAATGTAAAAATTTCTGCGACCACGCTGTGGTCGTTCTTTTAATGTACAACCTTAGCTAACATAGTATGACCGCTATGCGGTCATTTTCCTACGCACTTATGATCTCAGCAAGATCACAGTATGTTAGGTTAGCCAAGGTTTCGTATCAAAGGTTTCGACCGCAGAGCGGTCGCAGAATTTCGTAAAAAGTGCAGAAGTTTTTTTCATAAATTGAACGCCCTAGCTATTGGTTATTGGCCATTGGTTTATTTTTAACCATACCAGTTTAGCAGTGAAATTTAAAAATTAAAATTATTTTACTCTATACAAAAGGGCTTTCTATAAAAATCGTATTAGAGCATGTCTAAATTTCTATTAACTGAAAATCAATATTTTATGAACCTGACTTTCAGCCTAATGTAAACTTTAGACAAGCTCTTAACAATTTTTGTATTTTCTACGCTCCCAGCTCCAATTGATTTCTAACCAAGTAGAAATAAGCACCTCGTAAAGCGGTCAGCTCCGTATGTGTTCCCTGCTCAACCACTTCGCCACTTTCGAGTACAATAATATTATCCGCATTCTTTACCGTACTTAAACGGTGTGCTACAACAATGACTGTACGATTTTTGAAAAATTGTTCCAGATTTTCCATAATGACCATCTCGTTGTACGCATCCAGCGCATTGGTCGCTTCGTCAAAGAATATATAATCCGGATTTTTGTAAACCGCCCGCGCAATCAACAATCGTTGTTTTTGTCCTTGACTCAACCCGATACCATCATCTCCAATTTTGGTATTATAACTCAATGGCATCGCCTCCACAAAGGATTGAATATTGGCTACTTTTACGGCCTCTAATAATCGCTTTTTGTCCACCCTCGTATCTCCCAGTGCGATGTTATTGGCAATGGTATCGGAGAAAATAAACCCTTCCTGCATCACTACCCCACACTTGCTCCGCCAGAGTTTATTCTGTAGATTGGCGAGGTTAACTTCTCCCAGTTTCACGACTCCCTGAGTCGGTTGGTAGAAGTTTAAAAGTAATTTTAGTAAAGTCGTTTTTCCACTCCCACTCGTCCCAACGATGGCCGTGGTCTTTCCTATTGGAAAGGTCACATTTACATCGCGTAAAATAATATTAGAATGAGATCCACCATATTGGAAAGTCACGTTTTTTAAAACCAAATCACCACCTTCCGGCAGGATATTAATATTGGCGCCCGGCTCTTCTTCATTTTTTTGAATGTGGATTTCGTTCATCCGTTCCAGGCTTATTTTTGCATCCTGTCCCGAACGGAAAAAGTCAATCAACTGTTCGATTGGCGCATTTAATTGTCCGATGATATACTGAATCGCCAGCATCCCACCCAGAGTCATCCCTCCTTCAATTACCGCTTTTGCAGCGTAAAAAGTGATGACAATATTTTTTGATTCGTTGATCAGTGAAGCACCGAATCGCTGCATCTGATCCAGCTGCAAGGTCTTCAGACTCAGGCGAAAAAGTTTGGCTTGAATACCTTCCCAGGCCCAGCGTTTTTGTTTTTCTGCGTTGTGTAATTTAATTTCCTGAATACCACCAACGAGCTGAATAAGGTTGGATTGATTTTCAGAAAGTTGATCAAACCGATGGTAATCGTACTCTTTTCTTTTTGCGAAAAATAGCATGACCCAAATTAGATAGGCCACGGTAGCCAACAAAAAAATCAGGAAAATGGTACTGTCGTAGAAAGCCAGTATTCCACCAAAAATAATGAAATTAATCATCGAAAATAAAGTAATCAACGAAGCCGAAGCCAGAAAATCCTCTATCCGCTGATTGTCATAAATCCGCTGTAAGATATCTCCCGTGTGTCGGGTATCGAAAAACTTAATCGGTAGCTTCATCATCTTGATTAAAAAATCAGAAACCAGACTAATATTGATCCGAATGCCGATGTGTAGCAGTAGCCACGAACGGATATATTCAATGGAGACTTGACTAAAAAAGAGTACTAGTTGCGCAACCAGAATAATGAAGATATAATCAAAATCCCGATTGGTGATTCCATGATCCACCAATGTCTGCATCAAAAACGGAAAAGCAATTTGTAAAATACTACCCAACAAAATTCCGATAAATAACTGGAAAAGATAAGGCTTGTATTTGAATAGATAAGACCAGACGTAACTAAAACTACCTTTGTTTTGCTGCTCCCCGTCGCGTTCGAAAAAGTCCGGGGTAGTTTCTAACAGTAATAAAATTCCCACCTGTTCTCCCTCCTGAATATCAGAGGCCCAGCCTTTTATAAATTCTTCTCTGGTAATTTTCACTTTTCCAGCGGCGGGATCTGCAATCCAAACATGTTTTTTATTAACTTTTTCAACGACAATAAAATGGTTCTGTCGCCAGTGGGCGATACAGGGAAGCGGCAGGTCATCCAGCAGTTTATCATAAGCAACCTTGACGCCCAAAGAATGCATACCAATCGCTTCGGCGGCATCACTGATTCCCATCAAAGAAACCCCATCCACATCCACATTACTCAACTCCCGCAGCGTATCCTGCCGGTAACGACGGCCATGGTAGGCAGCGATCATCCTTAAGCAGGTTGATCCGCAATCCATGGCGTCTAATTGTCGATAACTTGGAAGTTTATTTTGCATTTGTATGCTTTCCGCTTACTGGTTAACGGGGCGTTAAATCGTTGAATTTAGCGCGCTCCTTTTAATAATAAAATTTTTAAAATGGGGTGTTTACAAGCGGTGAAGAATTCTCATTTTGTTTTGCAAAATCAATAAAGGAGTGACTTATGACGTATCATTTGATGGATCCTTTGCTGCAAATTATTCTTTTTTCTACAAATAAATTATCCCAATAGTAAGCTTCGTTTTGAGCAAAGCTCAAAACTATAAAGGCAAAAAATACACCTGATTTTATTGAAAAACTAGAACGGCAGGATAACTCAAGGAAGCGGTATGTATCGTTTATTATTTGGTCAAATAATATAAAAAAATATGTGAATGGGTGGTAGATTTTTATGATTTATTTAATACGCAGATCAATATTAAAATGCTCAAAATAGATGCCACAATGCGTGATAGATGAAGGCCAACTGATTATCAACCCAGGTGAAAAAGAATTGTTAAGGCCTAGTGCCTCATCCCGTAAATCCATACCAATCTATGCTTGTTATTTACTTACGGGATGAGGCACTAGTGCGTCGGGAACTAACAATCCACTACATCAAACCAAACATCTTCGCGTACTTTAGCATCTCGCCCTGATTACTGATTTTTACCTTTCCGGTAAGAATTGCCATCATTGGATTTAATTTTCCGGTAACGATGCCCATAAAATTTTGATCCGAGCCACTCACCACACATTTTGGCGTTCCTACAAGACCTTCAGTAGATTCAATTTTATTATCCGCTACGGAAATAGTGTATTGTCCACCTTCTGCACCACTGATGTCAAAATGAAAAGTAGTATCGACTCCCTCGATTGCTTCGGGTTTTACCTGAGCGGGAAGGCCTTGAATAAATTCTTTTGCAGTCATTTTTCTAATATTTTAATAAAATGTTGTTAAGGAATGTTGACAAAATAAGTGAAAATCCCTTAAAGTTGTTAATTTTTTCTTCTACCCAGTTCGTATCCAATCACACGTGCGTTGGGATATCTTTCTTTCATAATAGAATTTAAAAAATTATAAGCGTTGGTCTCTGCCTTAAAATCTCCCAGCAGATAAGCAAAGCTACTATCCTTACGCTGTTCTTTATAAATATTTCCGTGTCGGGAAAAGATCTCGTGGCTGGATGGTAATTCTGCCATGGAGGTCATAAATTCCACCTTGTAACCGGTATAATTTACTGGCAATTCGTTGGCTTTAAACAAAGTATTTGCGGTATTTACCCGTACTTCTCCTTGGCTGCGATTATTCTTGGGTGAATTAAAAATAGCGTCTTCGTCGTCTTCTTTAGATCGTCCAATGTCACCAAAGTTTTCCCCGGTCTCCTGAACAGAAATTGTTGATTGTATCTTCTCCTTTCTAATCTGAGTTGTCTGTTTTTTATTATTTTTACGAATAGGCTCAATGGTCGTAGTTGCCGTCTCCCGTTGCTTATAATTGGTAGAACCACTGACACGGCCAGTACTTTGTTCTACCTTTTCAACTACCGGTTGTGTGGCGGGAACCTGATCAGCAGATACGGGCGGCGCTGGTACTTGATCTGCCTCCGGAACAATTGGTTTATCTACTTTTATAGAAATCGGTGCGTTGTTTACTGCGGTTCCACCCGACTGAGATTCTTGTTCCTGAATTTTTTCATCAATTTCTTCCACTGATAATTGCTTTCTAATTTCCTCCGGTAGTGCTTCTCCAGCCTGTACCTGTATTTGTTCAGCGTCCTGAATTTCACTTAACATTCTTTCAAATTTCTCTTCTTCTTTTATTTCAAATAAAGACTTTTTAGGCTCACCCGTATTATTATAACCAACTACTTTTAGCTCGGTTCGACGATTTTTAGCATGCCTACGATCGCTACAATCTACGCCGTTTTTACATTTATTGACCAGTTTGGTTTCTCCGTATCCTTTTGAAATCAAAGATTGTTTACTCACCCCATTATTTACCAGATACTTTACAACGCCCTTCGCTCTTCGCTCCGATAACTTCTGATTGAACTTGTCATCTCCATTAGCATCCGTATGTGAACCAATCTCGATCAACAAAGTTGGATTGTCTTTTAAGACCCCTACCAATTTATCCAATTCAGCACGAGCGGCTGTTCGTAGACGCGCGCTACCCGTTTCGTAATAAATATTGTTAATCTCAATGGCCTTATTCATCTTGATCGGTTGAATTTCTACGTTGGCCAACAAAGTCCCTTGTTGATTCCGTTCCGTCAATACATCTGACACCCCGGGCGTTACTTCCCCTACTCCATCAAAACACAGGATACAACCTTCGACGTTTACATAGGCTTCCATTCTTTTTACGAAATAATCTTTTTTCCGAATCATCACCGTATAGTGGTTTCCCTGCTCAAAATTGAGGGCGAAAGTATGCAGTTTGTGATCCTTCAAATCCAGAACTGGCTCATCGGTAGTATTATTATATACCTCAATGGTCGCCCCCTGAATCGCGTTAACTGGTTCATCGTCTTCGCGTGGTTCTGCCATGGTTACTTCAAAACGGTAGCCGGGTTTGCGCTTCATCCGAAATTTGAGGTAAACTGATTCTCCAGCGGATTTTCCAACGGTAGAAACGGGCATTTCTATTTCTTCAAATACCTTTTTGGTGACCTGTACCAGATAGTCCTTTCCAGGGTCGACTTCGGCGAGAAATACGCCATTTTTATTGGTGAGTGCTTTGGTGACGGGTGCTCTGGTTGCTTTATCCAGTACGGTTATCTCGGCTACATTCAGGTAACCCCGATTTCCATCCTCAAAAACATATCCCTCGATGGTCACTTTTTGGCCAAAAAGAGCAAAAGTCATTAGGGAAAAGGAAAGCAGTAATAGTAATTTCAATTTTCTCATTATCTCAGACAAATTTTATTCGTTATTCAAAAAAATCAACATATACGTTTTTCAGGAATGAGTTGATAATAATAAATTTTCGTTTTGGCTTGATCTATTTAATCGCCATTCCTTAGACGTATTGCTGGTTGCAAAGATACTAAAGTGTCCAGACTTGTCTCATAGTAGTAAAAACAAACAGCTCTGATTTAGTTTAGAACAAGGCTCGTACTTACAGGACGAATATTTAGCTTAGGAGGTTGCACCCTCTAGTTAGGATATTTTTATCATCTTTGTTGATTAATCAACGATTTTAATGTATGAAAATTGTATTTATGGGTACCCCTGATTTTGCGGTGCCTTGCTTAAAAATATTACTGGAGAATGACTACGACGTAGTAGGTGTGATCACCGCTACCGATAAGATGGGCGGCCGTGGTGGTAAACAGCTGATCGAATCGGCCGTCAAACGCTACGCCAAAAAGCAGAAATTGAACATTTTGCAGCCTAAGAATCTCAAAAATCCGGCTTTTCTGAAAGAATTGGCCGGGTTAAAGGCGGATTTACAGATTGTGGTCGCTTTTCGGATGCTGCCCGTCGCCGTTTGGGATATGCCACCGCTTGGAACGGTTAATCTTCATGGTTCTATTTTACCCAAATACCGGGGTGCGGCCCCCATCAACTGGGCGATCATCAACGGTGATAAGGAAACGGGAGTCAGTACTTTCTTTCTAAAACATGAAATTGATACGGGTGATCTACTTTTTGTCGATAAAATACCCATTCTTCCCGATGATACAGCCGGAACAGTACACGATAAACTGATGGAACTGGGTGCCAACCTGATCTTGAAAACAGTCAATGCGATCTCGGCGGATAATTACTCACCGACACCACAGGACCCCACACTCGTCAGTAAAGCACCCAAAATTTTTACAGAGACTTGTGAAATTGACTGGAATCAATCTACGGAAAAAGTTTATAATTTTATTCGGGGTCTAAGTCCTTATCCAGCGGCATGGACAATCTTTAGAGAGGTTAATTTAAAAATCTACGAGGCCCGACCGGAACTGATTGAGCATGATTACCATCCGGGAACCGTATTGAGTGATTATAAAAAATACTTGAAATTTACAACGAAAGATGGGATCATTGATGTTCGGGAATTAAAAATGGCGGGGAAGCGGAAAATGAAGGTGCAGGATTTTTTGAACGGTATTAAGGATCATTAAAAGAATAACTTATAACATTTGGATGCTCTTCTGTCGTGTTTGGCGGGCGATGGGCGCTCTTCTATCTTGTGACCTCAGTGAAATATCCAATAATGCATAGGAATGGCGATTAAATAAATGCAGATTCTAGGCGGACTATTTTTTTGCAATGGGCGTTATGCCTCGCATAATAACCATTTTATGGACGTAGAGTGGTGGAAAAAGAGGAAGTATAAAATCGTCATTTATTTTGTCAACATTCCCTGGACGTCAAAAGGACTAATCTTCTTTTTCTGAAAAATACTTTTGGACTATTTATTTTTCGGCTCAATTTATGTTGAATAAATTATATTCGTAATATGCAGCTACGCGTAAAAAATCCAACAACTAAACGATTAATTTCAACAATAAAATATGATAAAGACGATTGATTTAAATTTCGCCGGACAATCCAAAACGATTGGTGCCTTTTTATACGAGACCTCCGAAGGACCGGTTTTGTTAGAAACGGGCCCTTTCTCTTGTTACCCTACCCTGTGTAAGGGAATTCGTGAATTGGGCTATGCCCCAGAAGATATTCGTCACGTCTTTGTTACGCACGTTCACCTGGATCATGCGGGTGCCGCCTGGGCATTTGCAAAAATGGGTGCAAAAATATATACGCATCCTGCTGGAAAAAATCATTTGGTTGATCCTGCAAAATTATTGGCTTCCGCCGAAAAAATCTACGGAGACCAAATGGATAAATTGTGGGGAGACATGCGCCCCATTTCCAAGCAGTTAGTGATGAGTACCAAGGATGCGGAGATGGTGAGAATTGGGGATACCGTGGTTCGCTCGTGGCATACGCCTGGACATGCCAAGCACCATATCGCCTGGCAGATTAACCGCGAACTCGTCGCAGGAGACGTAGCTGGTGTCAAGATCAACGAGGGTCCCGTCGTAGCGCCTTGTCCTCCACCAGATATTGATTTAGAAGACTGGGCATATTCCATCCGTCGTATGAAAGCCCTGGATCTAAACAGACTACATCTGACGCATTTTGGTAGCCTGGTAAATATTCCCAGCCACCTGGAAGAACTAGAAAAAATACTGATAGACTGGTCAGAATGGATCCGCCCATTTGCGGAAGATGGTACGCCTAAAGATAAAGTAATTGCTTTGTTTGAGGACTACGTCAATGGACAGTTAAAGGCTGCTGGCCTGGATGATGCAACTATCAAAAAATACGAAAAAGCCAATCCGGCCTGGATGAGCGTGTATGGATTGACGAGGTTTTGGTCAAAAAAATTGAAGTTGGTCAAGTAGATTTTAATGAGCCTTAGTGAAAACTTTTACTGTTCTCATCCCTAAAAGCAAGTACAATATTCTCGACCAAATGGACAATCCATCGGTTCGTAATCACAGGTAGCAACATGCCAGTAAAAGGTCGTTAAAATGGGAACCTCTCGGGAAAGCAATGTAATAATTGTTTGATATTTTAGCGCCTGATGTACACGGGGAGGGAAGTAAATTAAAAAGCCGTATGTTCTAAGTAGAGTTGTAAAAGCTTCTTCTATTCTTCTGAGTTGTTCACCAGAAAGTTGATTGACAGGTGGAAACTGTACGGGCTGAATATTCAGATATTCGCTGAGTACCATGAAAATAGCCTGACCTACCTCGGCTTCAAGCGCTTTTGGTGCATCGGGATATACTTTTCCTTCCATTAATCCTTTTACACTATCAGCGGAAGACTGTAAATCTTCAATTAACTGATCTATATATTTTTCCATTTGTCTTTTCTATTTGAAAGACTTGTACTGAGGCTAGAAAGTGCGGACAGAATAAGCCTGGGAACTTGAATTTATGGGGTTTAATATTCAAGGTTTTCGTTTCCTGCAATTGATATTACGACATAAAATAGCAAAAGTTTCCCAGAAATGGAGGCATTATCGGTTTTCTAAATAGTCTTCTGTCCCAAGCCATTCTTCATGAATTATTTAATGCTTGGGGCACTACGCATGTTCTTCGTAAAATTCATAGACAAAGGTATCTATCTGTTCACCAGCAGGACTACTAACGGTCATCGAATGAATATATCCGTGGTCACCAAATTCGTATTTGGTAGATTCCAGAACGGCTCCACCACCCCTCGACCGGGTATTTTTGATGATCCTTTGTTGATCATCGTATTCCCAGGTTTCTTCCAGTTGCGTGTCCTGTACAAGATCATCCGCCAGATAGCGACTACGATTGCCGGCTTCGTCGTATTCAATTGTATCTGCGCGTAGCACCTGATCTTTTTCATCGTAGACTTCTACCTCGATTAGCAAGCCTTTTTCATCGAAAAAATAATCGTAAAACTGCTGGACCACAGGTTCTCCTGAAACTTCGATTTTTCTACTTACCGGACGTCCATTGTCATCGTAACTAATGGCATGCTGCTGTTCCAAAACTTCTCCTTCTCCGTACCGGATCTCTTCCAGCACTTTTCCTTCCTCGTCTAGTCGCTGATAAATGCTTCCTTCAAAAGCGCCTTCCTGATCCCGAATGGTCATCATGACACTGTTGTCGACAGGCTGGTATTCAAAAGTCGTAATGGATTGTCCACCGTTTTTATATTCCACTGTTTTGGTCGCAGGCTTTCCATTTTCGTTGAGCGTATAAATGGTAATTTGATCGGGAATTTCACTGTCCGAAAACTGTTGCTCTTCCAGCAAGTGCGCTTCGGTATCAAACTTTCGCACGATCCGCTGTTCTATCGAACCATCTCCAAAATAGTACGCTTCCTCAATTAGGTTACCGGACAAATCCCGTACCTCTAGTGTTCTTAATTTAGGCTCGGTTTCACTCGGGTCAGAGCGTACGTGACGGGTGATCGATTTTATTTTTTTCATTATTATTTTTTGGACTTTTTTAAACAGCCTCTTGGGAAGCAAGGCCGTTTCAACATTTTCTTAAAATCTAAACGTAGCCCCTGCACTCGGCAATATCGGCAACTGATCCCGACGCTCATAGTTAATACGATCGAAAAAGAAAATATTATTCCGGTCATATGCGTTGGTTACACTTGCTGTAAGCTGTAGGTTTGAAGTCTTTGAAAACGTAATGGTCTTTTTCAAACTAATATCCAGACGGTGATAATAAGGTAACCGGCCACCGTTGCGTTGATCCGCAAAGTCTACGCCCAGTTGCCCATTTTCTGTCAAGATATCAGAAGAAATTCCATCTTGTAAGTTATAGTTGGTAAAGAAGCCTTCGGTGAGGGTAAATGGAAATCCAGAACCTAAATTCCAACGTACACCAAACTCCCAGTCTTTCCCGAAATTATAAGTACCCAGAAAATTCAGATTATGACGACGATCAAAAACGGTGTTAAAAGTTTGTTCTCCATCAAAACGATCTACATATCCTATAGAATAAGCCAACCAAAAATAAAATCTGGGGTCCTGGTATTTGGCCAAAAAGTCAATTCCGTACGCCTTTCCGGTTTCGGTACTAAATTCCGGATCAGTTTCACTTAGTTTCTCCCGGTTAATATTGATTAGCTGGCTGAATCGCTTATAATAAGGTTCTACATTTAAAGTAATTTTATTATTCACGTCATATTCAAAACCTGCGACAAGGTGCTGTGCCAGTTGTAGTCTATTTTTAGTCGGGGTTCTGGTTCCGGGTTCGAAGATCGTTTCTTCTGGTCCGGACAAGAATCCAACGAATAAATTAACAATGTCTTCTTCGTTGATCGTACTTACCAGGTTTTGGGAATAAATACCACCCGCTGCTTTAAATCGGAACCGATCGGTGATATTATATTTTAAGCCCAATCGCGGCTCGGGGGATAGCGTTCCCTGACTTGCGTAAAATTGAATTCGGATACTCGGCTCGATGATTAATTTATCCGTTTTGATTTTGTATTTGAAAAAACCAGACAGCTCAGAGGTAAAATCTTCCTGCTGAAAAGAGATGCCCAGAAAATTTCGAAACTGAAAATTAGTATTAAAACCGCTAAATTCAAATCCGTATTTTATTTCGTTATCATTGTTAAAATAGGTAAAATCCAGTCCGCCGGAAAAGCTGGTAATACTACTAAATCGCGGATCGTCGTTCCCCTGCTGCAGATTAATTTTATAATCTGAGAAAGCAAAAGTTCCGTTAATCAAAAAACTGGAAGCAGGCGGAATCAACGTAAAATTCGCACCAGCACCAAAATTATCCCATTCAAAATCAGCTACGTTTTCAAAATTTACCCGATCTCCAAAACGAAAACCAAATAGATTAAACTTACTTCCATTGGCAGTACCGAATGACAATTTTCCGTAGATATCATTAAAATTATAAGGCAATCCGGCAGAATCAGCGTAGCTATAGAGTGTTTTGGATGTTTGCTCCAGGTAAGAATATTTTCCGGTAACCAAAAAAGAGGCAAAACCTTTTCCTTCTTCCAGTTTTTTAATCGGTCCCTCAATCAAAACTTTAGACAGAAAGGGATTGGCCGAAACCAAACCACTTAATTTTTTCTTATTTCCTTCCCGGGTATTGATATCGACAATCGCCGATACTCTTCCCCCGTATTCTGCGCTAAATCCTCCCGTCAACACATCTACGTTACGAACCGCTTCTGTTTCAAATACCGAAAAGAAACCGATGGAGTGAAAAGGATTATAGATGGTCATCCCGTCAAGTAGAATTTTATTCTGAATCGGCGAACCACCCCGAATATACAGTTGACCACCCTGATCACCCGTCTGTACAACACCGGGTAATATGGTCAGGTACTGCGCAATATCTGGTTCTCCACCAATAGAAGGCATCGCACGAATCTGCTTTGGCGTCAGCGTAACGGCCGAAATTTTCACCTCCGTTCTGGCTTCTGTACGCGAAGCGGTCACGTCTACCGCTGCCAGTTCTACTCCACCTTCTACCATATATAAAGCATGGTAGGCATTACTACCGGATGAAATGGTAATGTTTACACTTGTACTGTCATAGCCGATATATTTACCAACCAGATTGTAATCACCAACGGGAATATTGGTAATGGTAAAGAATCCTTCGATATCCGTATTGGCGCCAAAAGTCGTTCCCTGTAATAAGACATTACTAAAAGGAATGGGATCTCCGGTTTCTTTGTCATACACGTTTCCACGTAAACTTCCGGTTTGGGCAGTTACTACTGAACTAGTAAGGAACAGGAGCAAAAGCAAGAGGGTATTTTTCATAACTATCATATAGATTTAGGTCGACGTAAGGTAAGCGATTGCTTTTTCTAGTTAAGCGGCCAAAGATAGCAGATATGGGGGAGTAATGGAATAAAATCAGAGAAAGATTCCGTTAAAGTCGGAGAGTAACAAAATGAAGGGTTTACCCAGCGTCCTAACAATACTATGACAACACTCCAATTCCATACCGGATAACCTCCAGGTCGCTCGTGGTCCCATCGATCACGGTAGAAGGCTGATTTTTTCCGGGACCTCCGTCAATGACCATGCTTACCTTATTAGCGTAATCGTCGTAAATTTCACTGGCATTGGTGAAGTATTCCAGAATTTCGTCGTCATTTTTGAGAGAAATGGAGAGGATCGGTCGATCCAGTGCTTCGATAATCGCGATGGCTATTTTATTTTCCGGTATCCGGACACCAACGGTTTTCTTTCGGTTAGAAAAAATTCGGGGGACCTCTTTATTGGCTTTTAGAATAAAAGTAAAAGGTCCGGGCGTATTACGGCGAAGTGCTTTAAATACATCATTATCCAACTGGGAAGCATAACTGGCCAATTGACTAATGTCTTTACAAATAAAAGTAAGGTTTGCTTTTTTAGGATCTAAATCCCGAATTCGACAAATCTGCTGAATCGCTTTTTGATTTTGTATATCACAACCCAGGGCATAAACCGTATCCGTGGGATAAATAATAACGCCTCCCTTTTCAAGTACTTTTATTACTTGCTCGATCTTACGGGGAGAAGGATTCTCAGGATGTATTTCTAATAGCATAATTCAGATTGATGAATAGACTTGTTACCCTTTAACAAATTGGCTCTATAAATAGCCTTTTGTCCTTATATTTCGTCTATTTTTCGCCCCATAGCTAGGCTATGAGGCTCAAAATGAGACTCATCTAAGAACAAAATCCTTATTTATAGATCTTAATTCTTAAAGGGTAACAAGTCTAATTAGTAAATGAACAGATATGGGAATTCATAACAGGTCATGCTTGTTCTTTTAGGATAATCTGTAAAAGCTAATACGACACCCGCCGGGAATGATCCCGGCGGAGCCTGCCACGTCTTCAGTGTGGAACAAATTACGTTAGCATAAATTAATTCATTCCAAAGTCATCGTCCTCATCCCACATTTTAGCCAGAATATCGCTAAAAACCATTTTGGATTCGATAAAATCTTTACCAATTATATTAAATTCGCAGAGACCGTGCAAGACCAGTTCCATATAAGAATAAGTCGCTTCTTTTGGAATTTTTTTATTTCCCTCGACCAGTTTGCGGAGACCCGCTACTTTGTCCAGGGTCTTTTTATATTCCTTTTCTGGAGCATCGTTGAGCAAATCTACGGTATTTCCACCGGCAAACCAGGCCCGAATGGTTCCGTAAGGATCTTTGTGTTCTCCTTTTTGAAGCTGATCCGGATTGGGAAACATTTCCAAAAATGCCCCCTTAACTGCTGAGGCAATCAACGCAAGTGCTACCCGATATGGACCTTCTTGTTCTCCTTCATATACCAGTTCTACCTTTCCGGTAATAGCCGGAATCACGCCCCATAAATCAGCGATACGTGCAGTAGCTGTTTTTTCTCTGTTAATCAACATACGTCTTTCTGCGGTAGAAATCAGATTTTCGTAAGCGGAGATACTTAATCGAGCAGAAATCCCACTCTTCTCATCAATATATTCACTCTCCCGGGCGGCGAAGCTCACCTGCTCCAGTAAAACGCGAAATATTTCCGGTACGTTCACAGATTGCTGCTGCGCTTGCGCAAGTTTTGCTTCCTGCTCGGTAATTTTGAGGGCGATGTCTATGGTCTTTGGATAATGGGTCAAGATCTGACTTTCGATCCGATCCTTTAATGGTGTAATGATACTACCCCGATTGGTGTAATCTTCCGGATTGGCGGTAAAAAGAAACTGTATCTCTAAAGGCATCCGCAGCTTAAAACCACGGATTTGCATATCTCCTTCCTGCAAAATATTAAATAGCGACACCTGAATTCTAGCTTGCAAATCGGGTAACTCATTAATTACAAATATACTACGATGTGCTCTGGGAATTAATCCAAAGTGAATTACCCGTTCATCAGAATAAGGCAATTTTAAACTCGCTGCCTTAATCGGATCTACGTCTCCTACCAAATCAGCGATACTTACATCGGGTGTTGCGAGCTTTTCAACGTAACGCTCCGAGCGATGTACCCAGTCAACAGGGGTCTTGTCTCCGTGCGCTTTGATGGTGTCATGCGCAAATCGGGAAATAGGGTTGAGCGGATCATCGTTCAGTTCACTGCCCGCAACAACCGGCATATATTCGTCCAGTAAATCGACGAGAATACGTGCCAGACGGGTCTTGGCTTGTCCTCTTAACCCCAGGAGTAGCACATTGTGGCGGGAAAGAATTGCTCTTTCCAGATCCGGTATGACCGTATCTTCGAATCCAATGATGCCTTTAAATATTTCTTCTTTATTACGTAATTTCTCAATGAGATTATCCCGCAATTCGTCTTTTATCGTTTTGGGTTTGTAACCGCTTTTTTTCAGTTCTCCCAGTGTTTTTATATCTTTCATAGTGCATAAAACATCTTGCAAGGGATTTGGTTCGAAGGTTTTATCATTTTTTAAATTTAGAATTGAAAAATTATACTGCGGTCCCTGAAACGTTGAATATTGTTCATTTAAGGTATATCTTTGATTGTCAAAACTGCTAAGGCTGTTAAAGTGTTTCTACGATTTTAGAATTGTAAGTCCCCGTCAATCAACCCTGTTACTGGCGTTTATTTAGGTACAGTTCCTAAAGGTTAAATCGGAAAACCTGTTTTTGATTTCTTCGCAATATTGAATAAACAACATAGGTGGCATGATTTTTATTTTTAGGCCCTTAATTCGCATAAGTAATTTGCGCAGGCCGAGAACGACGAAGGAACGAACAACTAAGCAAATCCGGAATTAAAGAAAATATACAAACCTCGAAATAAAAACTTCGTTGAGAGGAATTTTATATTTTCCTTCCGGATTTGCGCAGGCCGAGAACGACGAAGGAGTGAACAACTAAGCAAATCCGGAATTAAAGAAAATATAAAAACCTCGAAACAAAAATGATAGACAAAGTAAAAAAGACGATTCTACAAGCTGGAGATTTGTTAAAAGAACAAGCAGGAAACCTGAGTGGCTCCGCCCTCGAACGACTCATTGATATTTTTGAAGACTGGGCAGAAGTTTTTCCACAATTGGTCACCTACGGATTCTCTATGCTTAATTTTTCGTTGAGCGTAGGAATGAGCCCCGGAATGACCATCTTTATGAGCGGTAAGACCGCTGATTTTGACGAAGAAAGAATCAGCGAATTACTCTCCGAAAATGCAGGCAACAAAACCATGCTTTCCGTTCTAAAAACCATTCAAACCACCAATAGTCTCTACAAAAAAACAACGCTCGAACCACAGGAAGAAATGTACTTAAAAATTGTAATTGGTATACCACCGGAGATCAAAGTGACGTTTGGAGAGTTGGAAGAGCGGTTTTAAATTGTAAATCATTTAGTTTTGTGATGCTCTTTGTTTTATCATTTCATATTTTAATTCTATAAATAAAGTCTTAATGACATCCACTAAAAAAAAATTCCTATTTCTATCTTTACCATCCATTTTGGTATTTGTTGCGATAGGATATCTTTCCTGCGGTTGTCAAGCCAACGGGCAGCAACTACTACCGACCACAGCAATGGTCCCCGATCAGCCAATTTTATTACACGCAGGGATGATCGCCAGTGTAACGGGTCGTGGAGATACTTATCGATTAGTGGACGGAAAAGACCTGCCGATTACCGAAGGTGAACCGTTGCCAGGTGGCGCTCCGTGGGATAAAACGTTTAAAGAAAATGGTCTCAACCGCTCTTTTATCGGTGCTTTTAATGATGGAAATATTTTTCAGGATGCCAATTTATATTACCCTTTAGAAGTGATCATTGATCTGGAAATGACCACACCCATTACCCAATTTTGTCTGACAGATTTAAACGGAGAAGGTACCATCTCAATGGATTATCTTGACGAAGCAAAAAACTGGAAAAATATTCTCACCAACAAACTTGATCAGAATTTTCGCTGGGTTTGCTACGAAGATATTAATTGTACTACTCGGTTTTTAAAACTTACTTTTTCTGACCCTGGCGCCAATATCGGCGAAATCCGACTCTTCTCTAACAATCCTCCCCGAAATATTCCAACCATACTCCATCCTCCGGCGCAGCCTTATGCTACTTTCAAAGAACTGGTCGGCGTCAATATCAACACCGAAGACCCAATTTATCAAATGTCTTTGTTTGAGTTTGCCCGCGAATACCACGACTGGCATCTAGAAATGGGAGATAACAAACCTGATGACTGTAAAATCTATAGTTGGAATCCTTCCAATGCCTACGCAGGCTGGAGCTTTGACAAACTCTATGATGACATGAACGACGCTGGCGTGATCCTGGCCGCAGACCTAAAAGGCAACATTCCTGCGCTGGAAGTACATACCCGCGAAGACAAACCTATTGCAAAAAATGGCGATCCACAAAACCCGGCAGCCTACGCAGCACACGGCGAATATATGTACCAGTTTACCGCGCGGTACGGACAGACTAAATTGCCGGAATCAACCCTTGCGCCGCGCGTTCAGGAGTCTGTCAAATCAGGGTTGGGGATGGTACATTATGTAGAAAACTGGAACGAACAGGATAAATTCTGGATGGGACGTAGCAAATCCAAAAAACAACGCGCTGCTTATTTCAATGCTTTTGAGTACGCTGCCATGTTGAGTACCGACTACGATGGACACGAAAATACGGTTTTTCAAAAACCCACCAATTCAGATTGTAATCATGCATTTCCTACGGGCGTAAAAAATGCGGACCCTAAAACAAAGGTTGTCATGAGTGGTATCACAGGCCTCAATCTAGACTATGTCAAAGGCATTTATACCTGGGCAAAAATGTATCGCAAAGATCAGGCATTTCCCGCAGATGTGTTAAACTTTCATCATTATTCCAATAATTTTGGCGGACAAGCAGGCGGTCCGACCAGGGAATCCAAAGGAGTTTCTCCGGAGGAAGATGATCTTTACGGTCGTCTTAAGAAACTGGTAACTTACCGCAACCTGTATCTACCCGATAAAGAAATCTGGATATCAGAATTTGGGTATGATGTACATCAGAAGTCGCCACAGCGGGTATCCTTGATTGGTAATTTTGACGCAGAAGAGGTACAGGGACAATGGCTGGTTCGGTCTTTTCTGGCAATCGCCGCAGCTGGTATTGACAAAGCGCAGTTGTTTACCCTCACCGATCATTACCACGGTGATCCGGCGCAGCGATTTTCTACTTGCGGTCTATTAGAATTGGCCAAAGAACAAAACCCCAACACTCCTTTTCCGGAATTTAGGGCGCGTAAAGCTTATTACTATTTGTATGCTATGAAAACGGCCTTACGGGATTTTCGTTTTAGTAAAATATTAAAAACGGATGATCCAAAAATTAGTGCGTATGAATTTAGTCATAGCACCATTCCTGGAAAAAAGGTTTATGCATTATGGGCCAATACCACGGAAGATTACCGTCACAGAGATTATTCTTTTACATTAAGCAACGATGCAAAATCTGCGCATTTGCTCACGTTACTGGATCAGGACATTGATGGCGATAAAAAAGTGTTAAAACTAAATAACAGGGGTTTGGTAATTCCCGAAATTTCGGAGCGTCCCGTTTTTATTCTGACGGATGATGATCGACCCGACTTTCCGGAATGTGCGTGGAACATATCAATTAACAAAAGTATGGTATCACTTGAAAATGGTGTTAAATATGGAGATCCGGCTTCTTTAATTGATGAGCCTACGCACGAAAAAACTTCCACTTTACGACAGCCCATCTGTGGAAATGGCGGTACGCCCATCAACGCGTGGATACCGCTGCCGGGAGAAGTATTTCCCGACGACGGAGAGGTAGCCGTTATTATTGATTTACAATCCAAAAAGCTCATCAAGGGAATCTCGGTTTTTGATGGCGTGAGCCAGGGTTGGCTACGTATTGATGTCGGCGAACCGGGCAACTGGAAACCTTTCGATCGTTATCGAACGACCAAATATCAGGAATGGAAACATTGGCTGAATATGGATATTGAAACCCGGTATTTGCGGGTCATCTGTGAAGATCCGGGCGCGGTGATTAATGAGGTGGTGGTTTTGGGATGGTAAAATAAAAATATGCGGCGAACGTGAATCCGAACAGCGAATGCAAACAAAAATATAACTGTTGCCGCAAACGTAGAGACAAGGCATATCTTGTCTCTACACAAAACCCCCATCACCACCCGATGCATCCGGCGTTTTCATTTCTCCCAGGATTCCTTTCATGTGTGCACTGGTCATGCCCATGATCTCGCCCATTTGATAAACCAGATCTATTTCGCTATCGTCAATATGACCATCTGCGGCTGCTACAGAAAGGGCGCACTTGATAATCGTTTCTTTACCATGTTCGTTGAGAGAAGGAGCGACATTTTTTAAATAGGTAGAAATATCATCGGGGCTATTTTGGACCGCTGTGGTATATACTTTCAATTCTTGCAAAGTAGTATCGTGGTGTCCAAATTTATTGACAATATCACGGACGGCAATCATTTCCTGTTCATCAATTTTTCCATCGGCGAGCATCATCAGCACCATGGTATGTTTCATGGCTTTTTCATATTCGGCTAAAAACTGATCTTCACTACCACCACCCTCGGGACGATATTCGAGCACATTTGGTACATAAGTTCCGTTACAGGTACGACATTCGACAAACTCGCCTATTCTACCCAACGGAATCAGCGGGATAAAATAAAGCGTAAAAAATCTGGTTACCTTCCGATGTCGGTAAGGTTCTTCCCGTTCACATTGGGGACAGAAAAAATGTCCTTCGTCCATCGTTGAATTTACGCCTCTGGTTCCAAAAATAATCATACGGTTGTTGTTTTGATACGTTCTTGAATAATTGAACATATGAATTTACTACATATTCCCTAATATTTCAAAAAATCTATCATAAAACAAGGTGATCACTCAATTCACATTTATAACATATTTTATTCTCCCTCCGTTTATTTGTCAAAAGCAAGATTCAATAATTCGATGTTTCGACAAGCGCAGCGTTTCAACCCTTCAACTATTAGAAAAACATTCCTTATATTGGGAACGGTTCAAAAATAACTTTACACTTTTGACTGTTTTTTTAGTACCTTGATTAGTAAGGAATGAGATATTAATAAATTTACGTTTTTGGCTTGATCTATTTAATCGCCATTCCTAACAAAATAACCAGGTCTAAAATATCAATTTATTTATGCACACATCCTAAAAGTTTATGTACAGAAAATTTGTACAGGACTCAATAATATTTTTTTAATATGAGAAATGAATTTGTCGTGTTTTCCATTGTAAGCCTTGCGGTCATCATCGGGGTTGGTTATTTTTTATGGGCACCGATGTACTGGGCATTACTAATTTTTGGACCACTGATTTTATTGGGGTACTACGATATGTTTCAGGCCAAGCGAGCCATCGTCCGCAATTATCCAATTTTGGGTAGAGGTCGCTACGTAATGGAAGAGTTACGACCAAAAATTTATCAATATTTTATAGAATCAGATACAAACGGTACACCCATCAATCGGCAATACCGATCTATTGTTTACGCTCGGTCGAAGCAAGAATTGGCTTCCAATCCTTTTGGTACACAAATCAATCTTTACGAGGAAGGATACGAATGGATGAATCATTCGATTGCTGCATTGGATCACCGCGAACTGGACCACAATCCGCGCGTGATGATTGGTGGACCGGATTGTAAACAACCCTATTCGGCCAGTTTGCTAAACGTATCTGCCATGAGTTTCGGCTCGCTGAGTAGCGCGGCGATAGAGGCGTTGAATGGCGGCGCCAGGATCGGTGGTTTCGCACACAATACAGGAGAAGGCGGCATTAGCCCATATCATAAAAAGTTTGCAGGTGACTTGATTTATCAAATTGGAACGGGCTACTTTGGCTGTCGCTCCAAAGAAGGCGGTTTCGATCCGGAACTATATAAAAAACGTGTTGCTAATCCGTCTCTAAAAATGATTGAGCTAAAACTTTCGCAGGGTGCCAAGCCCGGTCACGGTGGTATTCTACCTGCCAAGAAAAATACGAAAGAAATTGCTGAAATCAGAAATGTTACCCCCGGCGAATCGGTGCTGTCTCCACCCTACCACAAAGAATTCAATACGCCGATGGGATTGCTTGATTTTATAAAGAAACTCCGGGATTTATCGGATGGAAAACCCGTTGGATTTAAACTTTGTGTGGGCCACCGCAGTGAATTTTTGGCCATCTGTAAAGCGATGGTACAGAGTGGCATAAAACCAGATTTTATCTCCGTCGACGGCGCAGAAGGAGGAACGGGTGCGGCTCCTTTAGAATTTTCCAATTCCGTCGGAACACCTTACAAGGAAGGACTGGCTTTTGTACACGATGCGCTGGTTGGTTTTGATTTAAAAAAGGACATTACCATTATTGCTTCGGGTAAAATTATTACAGGATTTCATTTATTTAAAGCATTGGCATTGGGTGCCGATGTCTGCTATTCGGCACGGGCCATGATGTTGTCACTCGGTTGTATACAGGCTTTGGAATGTAATACCAACCGTTGTCCGACGGGCGTAGCGACGCAAGATAAAGAGCTGGTAGCTGGTTTGAATGTCAATAACAAGAAACAACGGGTCGCTAATTATCACCGGGAAACGATCAATAGTTTAATCGAATTAATGGCTGCCTCTGGTATTCGTGATCCGAAAACCATTGGCCGTCATCAGGTTTATCGAAGAAATAATATCAATGAAATTAGCAGCCTGGCGCAGATTTATCCTGTGATGCAGAAAGGTGCTTTGTTAGATATTGCGACTGCTCCCGAGGCTTTTAAGGTTTATCTAGATATGGCGGAGGCAGCGTGTTTTGCGCCACGGTTGGGGTGAAGAATGCAGATAGAATTTGCGTGGTCTAGTGCTCTGAAAACTAATTTTCTATATCTTAGTTGACAGATCAACGTAGGAACAAGGCATTGCCTTGTTCCTACGTTGATCAATATACCAGTAACTTATTGCCGAAGGCACTACGCTTCCACCATTTTGATCACACATTGATCTTTCTGCATATCAACCTCCAGGTCTTTGCGGTTTCGAAGCCACGCGATAAGATGTGCTCCTAAAAATTCACCTCGCCATCCGGTAGCCAGTTTTTCGTCGAAGTATTGGTCGTCTGCTTTCATTTTTTTGATGCCCGATCCGTAGACCAGCAGGCCGTTGGAGAGTCCTTCCTGATTACATTTTATTTTGATAAGTAGTGACAACATCTCCATAATGGTTTCCTGTCCGGTTGGTTTAATCTCGGCAGTAGGAATAGAAGCCAGCACTGCCTCCTCTTCCGGTGTCGGATCATTTTCGTAGAGTGCTAAAAACTCGTCCATGTATTTACTCATGATACCGTTTGGCAAACGTCGGTGGTTTTTTAGGGCAGCTCTACCCGATCCAATATTTCGGGTAATTGGACTGATGTATTTTGCCGGAAGAATCATTTCCTTGCTATAATTTTTACGTTCGGCCATTTCAATTCGCCATTGATATAGACGAATCAGGAACAGTTGATTTTTGGGACGTAAATTATAAATCATACTATTAGAAAAAGCTTCTTTGTGTGGAATGGACTTGTAGTAATCTTCCGACTCATATTTTTTCATTTCCCCGATGGCCCAATCGTAGCGATTTAGCTCGTTAAGTTTTTTGGTCAGTAATTCCCAAAGTTGTTTGAGATAAATGATATCATCTAATGCGTACTTGATTTGTTTTTGGTTGATCGGACGGGACTGCCAGTCCGACACCGTATAGCCTTTTCCCAGATTGATACTTAACTCATTGGCGACCAGCTTGCGAAAAGAAATCGGATAATTATAGCCTACGAATCCTGCGGCAATCTGGGTATCAAATAAATTTTTTGGAATAATGCCACCTTCAATTTTTAGAAGTCGGTAATCATTTTCTCCAGCGTGGGTGATCTTCACAATATCGGGATCTTCCACCATGGCGTAAAAAGCATCCAGATTTTTTAGCACAATAGAATCTATGATATAAATTCCATTATCCGTAATCACCTGAATCAAACATAACAGGGTATAGAATCGCTTCTCCCCCACAAATTCTGTATCGAATCCCATCCAGGAAATACCCTGATTTTCATCAACAAATTGCTGCAATGTTTCTGGCGTATCGATGTATAGATAACCAACCATTTCTTGTGTTTGTCTGTCTTTTTTACCCATATCACAAATGTACAATATTTAATGGGATAATTTATCGTTCATTCGTGTCGTTACTATAATTGAAATGAGCTCATTAAGCTACTGAAATGCGCCATATGCGAAATTCGCATTGTTTTGGAAACTAAGTACTTAAGGAACAACGATCTAATAGATTCAGAATTATGACTAATATTTTTTGTGCCTAACTTCGTTTAAAATACGCGCCATAGCTACGGCTATGTCTGTGTTTTTCACCTCGTTATACACAAAAACTACCTACTCAAAATTTCTTAATCTATTTAATCCTCGTTCCTAAGTAAGTCTTCTCTAAATAACTTCGAAAAATAATCTTACTTTCGTTCCTAACCTACCCATTGTACGTCTAATATAAATAAACAAATATTTAAGTATATTCGTTTAACGAACACACCTAAACAACATTATCATGAAATTTATCAAATGGTTATTTATCACCATCCTTACGCTGGTTATACTGCTGATCGCAGGAGGTTTTGTCCTTAGCTACTTCTATAAAGACGAAATTGTCGCAAAAGTAAAGTCGGATATCAATAAAAATTTCGATGCTACGATTGATTTTGGAGACGTAGATCTCTCTTTTTTACGCAGTTTTCCCGATTTTAATCTTCAACTGAAAGACTTAAATGTGCAGGGAAAAGGTGCTTTTGAAGGCGTCACACTGGTAGATGCTCAAAATATTGAACTGGACCTGAATGTTATGTCGGTTATCAACGCAGATGAACCCATTCAGATTAATACCATCCAGTTTACGGAACCCAATATTCACGTGATCGTGCTCAAGGATGGTAAAGCTAACTATGATATTACTAAAGCTACCGAGGAAGCGGAAGAAACTTCCTCCTATAATTTTAAAATTAATCTACAAAAATACAGCATCGTCGACGGACATTTAACTTACGATGATCGCGCGGGAGATTTATTTTTGGAACTAAAAGATCTGGATCATCAAGGTTCGGGTAACTTTACCGAAACTGTTTTTGACTTGATTACCAATACCAACATCGCCGAAATCTCCGCCAAAACGGGTGGCATTACTTATTTGCGAAAAGCAAAAGGAGATCTGGAAATGACGCTAAACGCCGATTTGGATCAGATGAAGTTTACCCTGAAAGAAAATGAGTTGATGGTCAATGCCCTTAAACTCAAAGCGGACGGTTTTGTGAATATGATGAAAAATGGAGATATCGATCTGGATTTAAAATTTGATGCACCCGGTAACTCATTTAAGAATTTTCTTTCGCTTGTTCCGAGTGCTTACACCAAAGATTTTGCGGATGTAACGGCCAACGGAAATTTGGCTTTTAATGGTTTTGCTAAAGGTATTTACAATGGAGAAAACGGCAAGATGCCTGCATTTAAATTGTATCTCGACATTGACAAGGGTGATTTTAAATATCCAACATTGCCTATTGGTGTAAAAGATATTTTTGCCAAAATAAATATCGACAGTCCTTCGAGTGATTTTGATAAAATGACCATTGATATTCCAAATTTCAAAATGAATCTTGGTAACAATCCTTTTGAGGCGCGGCTTAATCTTAAGAATCCAATCAGCGATCCCGACGTAGATACCAAAATAAATGGAACGATCGATCTGGCAGATTTGGCCAAAGCCTTTCCAATGGAAGATGTTCAAACACTCAATGGCATAATCACCGCCGATGTTTACGCCAATACAAAGATGAGCTATGTTGACAAGCAACAATACGAACGCGTAAAAATGGATGGTACGATGAAAATCGAAAACCTAAATTACGTCGCTACGGGTTTACCTGCCGTAAATATCAAAACGACAGAAATTGCGTTTACCCCGCAGAACGCCAAGATTGACAATTTTACTGCGATGCTCGGAAAAAGTGATATTGAGGCAAAAGGTTCTTTGAATAATATTCTGGCTTATTTTTCTCCGGATAAAACGATGACGGGGAAATTTTCTGTTCGTTCTAATTATTTTGACCTGAACGAATGGATCGTTGATGAAGCGGTAACCGAAACCGCCACTGCTCCGGCACCTACGGAAACGGCAGCAGTTTTTGATCGCTTTGATTTTGCGATTGACGCGGTAATGGATAAGATAGATTATGATATTTATAAACTATCCAACGTTTCTGCCAAAGGAAACTTCTCTCCTACTCGTCTTGACATGGATGATTTTGGTTTACGAATCAGCAATAGTGATATTAAAGGAAATGGAGATTTAAGAAATATTTTTGCGTACGTTTTTGATAATGAGACACTGGAAGGTGATTTGAATGTTAGCTCAAAATATTTTGATCTCAATCAGTTTATGACGGATATGGAAACGGGTACTCCGCAGGCCAAGACAATTGCCGACGAAGAACTGGAACCATTGTTAATTCCCGAAGGTGTAGCAGTCAATATCAACGCTAAAATTGATAAACTGGATTACACAAATATGTCGCTAAAAAATATTGATGGTAAAATGGTCATCGCCGATCAGGCCATCAAAATTGATAATGCGACCGCTAATACTTTGGGTGGAAAAATGACCATGTCCGGTGGATATGATTCTAAAGATACGGAGAAGCCCGGATTTGATATGGATTTTAATATTAACCAATTTTCTTTTCAGGAAGCGTTTGAAAAACTTAATACGGTTAGAGCGTTTGCTCCAATTATTAAATTTATGGATGGTAAATTTGATACCAAACTAAAAATGAGCGGAGCAGTTGGTAAAGATATGATGCCAGATTTAAGTACGCTAACCGCTGATGGATTTATTCAGACCCTGGATGCGGTATTAAAATCTTTTAAACCATTAGAAAACCTGGGAAATAAACTCAATATCTCCGCTTTTAAATCTTTACCGATCAAGAATACTAAAAACTGGTTTACGATAAAAGACGGTAAGGTTAATATCGCAGAATTCGATTATTCCTTCCAGGATATTGCCATGAAAATTGGTGGTCAACATGGAATAAACCAGGATATGAATTATAGTATTAAAGCTAAAATACCAAGAGCGTTACTGCAACAATCGGGTGTTGGACAGGCGGCAGATAAGGGGCTGAGTTTTTTGAGTAAAGAGGCTGGCAAGTTTGGTGTAAATATCGCACAGGGAGATTTTATTGATATGGATATTAATATTTTAGGTTCGATTACTTCTCCTAAAATTAGTATCAAACCTACGGGTTCTGGTGGTAAATCTTTTAAAGAAACGGCCAAAGATCAAATCAATGACTTGAAAGATAAAGCGGTGGAAGAAGCAAAAGATAAGCTCAAAGAAGAGACGGATAAAGTGAAAGAAGCGGCGGAGCAAAAGGCAAAAGAGGAGATGGATAAAGCGAAAGCAAAGGTCAAGGCAGAAGCGGAAAAGAAAGCCAAGGAAGCTACGGATAAGATTAAAAAACAAGTACAGGATAGCATCGCCAATAAGGCCAAAGATGTAATCGAAGACAAGGTCGGCGATGAGGTCAAGAATAAATTAAAAGAGGCAAAAGATAAATGGAATCCTTTTAAGAAAAAGAAGGAAGGTGGCGGTGACCGGTAAATAAATTGAACTTCTCTAAAAAAAAGATCCTTCCCATAATTGGAAAGGATCTTTTTTTTTGGAATTATTCTGAATCTATTAGAATGGCGATTAAATAAATGCAGATTCCAGGCGAACTATTTTTTTGCCAATCAAGGACGTAAAATGGGCGTTAAGGATGTTACAATCCACCGATCGCATATTTTAAAACATCGAATCTAAATCCATCCTTGCGTTCTAATAACAATTTAAATTCTTCTTTTGTTATTCGCTTCATTTCCGATTCGGACAACCAGTGACTTTTCAACATTTTTATTTCGTCATTGACTGGATTTAGGCCGTTGAGCATTTTGACAATTCGTTCTCGGTTGACTTCATCCACCAAGGCGTAAATAGTTGCTTCCTTTAATTCTCTAAAGTTCAATTCCGCTTCTGCGGCTTTCAATGCAGCTGCACTATAATCCTCCGGATGTTCTAAAACCGTAATCAACGTTTTAGTATCCTTGCGAGCGTATCTTTTTGCTAAGTCCATAGTAAGTTTAATTTTTCACTTAGTAAAAAAGTATTAATAAATTGGTTAATAGTCTCTTGCTACGCAATGCGATCGTAAGAGAGAAGACCCAAATTATTGAACGGGCCCCAAAATCTACTATCTCACCAGCGTAACATCTCCTTTAATCAGGATAGGTAAATTATTTACAGGGCAGATCGCTTCTACAAAATAAACGTATACACCAATCGGCATTCGTTCATTTTTTACACGGCCATCCCAACCCACTCGCAGGTTATCCGTTCGGAAAACCAATGCTCCCCAACGGTCAAATATCTGAAAAGACTCGATTTCGTTTAATGTTCCAGAATTAACTTTTAATTCATCATTGCGACCGTCATCATTCGGAGAAAAAGCCGATGGCACCCAAAGTATTTCATCCGGACAAGAGACCAACCTGGCTGTTGTCGTACTTATTTCTTTTTCACAACCCGTATCCATATCGGTCACCAACAATGTATATGTTGTTCCTACAAAAGAACTGTCCACAACTGGACGAAGACATTCTGTACAGCTCAGCCCATCGGCAGGAAACCAGCTATACTGATAATTACCCGATGTATCGACCGTTGGTTCAATTACCAACGGCAGATCTGGTAAAGCATAAGTAAACTCGTTCAGAATGGCATTCGGACCTTCCGCTACATTTACTGTCACAAGAACAGTATCTGCCGGGCAGTCTGTCAATGTACCAATTACCGTATAGACGGTAGTACTATCTGGAAAAGCATCCGTAACAGGACGATTGGGATCAGAGAGGGTCTCCGGTGCACTCCATTCAAAAACATCAGCATTGCCCGTTGCACCCAAACTAATCGTATCACCATTGCAAATATCTGCACCAACAGCAGCAATACTTGTTTCTTCTACTACCTTGATTGTTATAGAATCGGTCAGCACACAAATGTCCTGCGTCAATGATAATTGGTAAGTTGTTGTAATTATTGGTGTAGCCATAGCATTTAAGTTGCCTGGATCAGAAAGAGTATTACCAGGTGACCAACTGGCTACGCCGTTTCCTAATCCATTCAGATTAATACTTCCACCAAGACAAAGAAAAACATCTTCTCCCGCATTAATATCCGCTGGTGTCAAAACGGTTACCTGAACAGAATCCTGAATCAAACAACCTTCTTCCGTAAAAGTCTCCAATTGATAAATAGTATTTGAATCCGGAAAAGCAATCGGGTCCGGACAATAAGCACAACTCAGGTTTACCGGATTGGTCCATTCGAGTCCCGCTACACCGGTCGTCAAAGTGACGGAGTCTCCGCGACAAATAATCCGGTCTTCACCGCTCAAAGGTTGAAATTGATCTACCAGATTTATCACCACCGAATCTACGGCAGAACATCCTTCTCCGTTGGTTACGGTTACTACATAGGTAGTAGCAACCATTGGACTGGCAACTGGATTTGCACAGTACTCGTAACAGGTTAACCCAGGACGCGACTCGTCCCATTGATAAGAAAATACATCACTTCCTCCAGTAACAGTTAATTGAATGGCATCACTGAGACAGATCGCAGTATCTGGTGTTATTCCAATCACCGGGATGGCCGTAGCCAACACAACAACCGTCGTGGTCTGAACGGTAGTACACCCTTCAGTGTTGGTAGCCGTAAATTCGTAAGTCGTTGTAGTAATGGGCGCTACTTCTGGTGCTAAACAATTCGTACAACTCAAACCGGTTCCACCACTCCATGCAAAAGTTAGCTGGTCAGCAGGTCCGTCGATGACCGCAGATAAAGTAACCACTTCTCCCCGACAAATAGACTGCTCGGGTGACAGAATAACAGAAGGGGCTGCAAGTACTTCTATCTCTATCGAATCTGTGGCTTCACAACCAAAATCCGTTCCGACAGTCAATACCGTTTGGTAAGTTCCAGCATTGTTAAATGTATGCGTTGGATCAGGTTGGCCAGCTGTTGCTCCATCTCCAAAATTCCAGTTCCAGTTGGCAATTCCACCAGTCAATGTGGTCGACAGGTCGATAAAATCAACAGAAAACGGTTCGCAGCCAGTGGTTTCAGATGCTTGAAAATTAATATCCGGGATGCTACCAATTATTATATAATTTGGTTTGGTTAATGTGTCCTCACAAAACTCGGTCGTCACTAAAAGGGAAACATCATAAACGCCGGAAGATGGATAGGTAATCATTGGTTCTGAATCAGTAGTATTGCCTTCCAGAGAGCCAGGTAGAATCCATTCCAATCCAGTAATCGGAGTAGTAGATTGAGATAAATTGATAAAAGAGGTCATCATATTTTCTCCACACAATAGAGAATCTGTCGCCAGAAAATCAACATTTATTCCTGTGACCTGAATACTGTCTGGAGATTCAATGGCTCTGGCACAATTGGATTCGTCAATTAAAATTAGCTTGGGAACATAGGTATCAATGGTCTGATAGGCGTAGGTTATTTCGCTGGAATTGATATTAAGCGTTGTATCTAATACACCGTTTCCAAAGTCCCAGATATAATCATAAAAGTCGGTAGAAGCACCCGTAAAATGGACTTGCATCGGCGCACAAGAGGTATCTACTACAAAATCAAAATTTCCGACCGGACCGTTGAGGGTAATTAAATCATTGAGGATCAAAGTATCCCGACAATTTTGGGTACTTCCTGCAATCAACTGAACACTGTAAGCACCAGGAATTGTATAAACGTGGGGAGGATTTTCTAAATCACTGCTCCCAGAAACATCTCCAAAATCCCATTCGTAATAATTCGCATTGGTAGACATATTGGTAAAACGGGCCAGTAAGGGAGGGCAGAATGCAAAGGTAGAATCTACGGTAAAATTCGCCATCGGGTCAGCAATGGTGATGTAATTTTCTTTGCACTGCATATCCGTACAACCGTATTGGTTGACAATACTCAGACAGACATCATAGGAGCCTTCCTGGGTATAATTGTGTTCGGGCGCCGCTTCTGTAGAAGTATTGCCGTCTCCAAAATCCCATAAATAAGTTAGTGTACCACCGGTAGCCAGCGATTGAAATTGTACCAGGTCAGCGGTACAACTGGTAGTATCTGCAGAAAATAATGCTTTGGGATTCGTTACCTCTATTACATTATTCATATTTTTTAGTACGGTACATCCGTCTCCATCCGTTACCGTTAGTGCTACACTAAAATTACCGACTGTATCAAAAGTATAACTAAAACTCTCTTCGTCGGAAGTAATCAAACCATTTCCTATATCCCAGGACCAGGTTAATGGCGTACTAAAAGCACTAGTAGAGTTGTCCGAAAAGTTGACCGTGAGTGGTAAGCAACCTCCAGTAATATCGGTGTCAAAGTTTACGATCAGGCCTCGCGCCAGCACATTCTCAACTGTTCTAAAAGTATCTTGACATTCCTGAATGTCGGAAATAACGAGCATAATATCACTGTAAATTCCCGGTGTATTAAAAGTAAAAATGGGTGATTCAGTATTGGCACCAGTTATGACCGCCCCCGGAGCAATCCATTCGTAGGTTTCGGCAAAAATAGAATTATTGTCCACCGTTACTGCCAGGGGAGCACAGCCATCGGTATTACTTAAGTTAAAAGAAGCGCGTGGATCTGAAATACAGACTTTTATCGTATCGTGATCTACACAATCTGTGGTTATATTAAAAACACTGTGTACTACGTTATAACAACCGGTATCGGCAAAGACATGCGTAGGGCTTAATATGGTAGAAGTATCCGTCGTCAAATTTTCTTCTCCAAAATCCCAGAATACAGAGTCCACTCCAAAACTACGATCTAAAAAACTAATGGCATAGGGGTCGTCACAATTTCGTTCAATTATGGCGCCACCAATGGGAGGATTAACGTGAATCAGATCTTCGTAGCGTATTTCCGAAAAACAACCATAATGAAAAGCAAAAAGCTGAACATCAAAATATCCGGTATCTACATATTCGTGAGAAGGGCTTTGAACATCTTCCACTACTACTCCATCGCCATAATCCCAGATCCAGAAATTAGCATTGCTGCTCGACATATCGGTAAAGCTGACAACGGCATCAATACAAGTTTCTAGTGGTGTAGCCGAAAAATCAGGAACAACTTCATGGCCAATGGCCACCGCACCTTCAAATACGCCGGTACTACTACATCCATCTTCGTTAGTAACGGTTAGTTGTACATTATACAATCCAGTATCAATTAAAGTATGCGTAGGGTTTTCTTCGGTAGAAGTAAAAACCAACAAATCATTTTCATCAAAAATATTCCATTCCCAGGCATTGATTGGTACAGCCGTAGCCGAATTCTCTTCAAGGGTAAATTCAAAAGGGGTACATCCCCAATAATCATCATCCGCAAGTTGCACGGCTGTTTCAATCACCTGAATGGTGTCTGTATAGACATTAACACAACCATTGTTATTGGTGATCCGCAACTGGACAGGAAAAACACCATAACTTTCGTAGGTATGCGTGGGTTGTTGTTCGGTAGAAGTCGTTCCATCCCCAAAATTCCAGGACCAGGTAACATCGCTTGCTGTGTTGGCAGTGTACGTTACCGTATGCGGCAATGTACATCCGGCGGGATTATTATTAGAAAAAACAGCCGTAGGAGCAGATTCAATTAATAGACATTCTGTGATCTGACCTTCCGAAGGACAACCTTGTGTATAGCGAATAAGTGAAACCATAAAACAGCCTCCCTGACCAAAAATATGCTGTGGATTCATCTCTGAAGAAAAATTTCCGTCTCCAAAATTCCATCGAACACTATCTGCCGGTTCGGCAGAATTATCCATGAAAGAGAAAGTGGATCCCTGGCAATTATCCGTGCTGGAATAATCTATTTCAACGAGATAGCCTACTTGTAGAATATTACTAAATACCTCGGTGGTAGTACAATTGGTACTTTGATCCATGGCCATTACGCTGACATCGTAGGTGCCCGGTTCTGAATAATCAACCGGAGGAGGAATGGGGCCTGTAAAAGTTTCGCCGTTACCAAAATCCCAGATATACGTTAAATTAGCAGCGGGGTTGTTGTTGATAAAGTTAGCCGTATGTGGAACTGTACAACTAAAAGGCTCGTCAATGGTAATATCAATTTCGGGATCTGGAAAGACCGTAATCAGATCACTGCGGGTAATGGTGTTCGAACAGTTGTTGGCATCACGAATGGTCAGACTGACGGTATAACTATCGGGCGTATTATAAATATTGGAGATTACTTCATTCGGATCGCTGGTCTCGATAACACCACTAGATCCGCCAACACCCCAAATCCATTCTTCGATAGCCGCTCCACTACTGACGGATTCGTCAGAAAAAACAACTTCGAGTGGTGCACAACCAGATACATTAGAAACGGTAAAATCAGGGACGGGTAAGGCAAAGACCTGAATATATTGAGACTTACACTCGGTATCGGTATTGCCTTCGGTATCTGTTACTGTGAGGCAGATTTCATAATCTCCGGGTGTACCGAATATTCTTCCCGGATTTTGAGTTCCAGCGGGAACACCGCCTAAATCCCAGGACCAGTCGTTGATGGGGTTGGTAGAAGTTGATTCGTCAGTAAAGGAAACTTGTAAGGAGCCGCAACCCATGGTAACACTAGCATTGAAGTCAGCGGATATCTGCGCTGTTCCCCAATTAGTTAGTATAAACACAAAGCAAAGCGACCAAAATATGCGTGTGTGGAGCATTTCAGTCAAAAATTAATCCCGGTTAAAAATGTAAAACTCTTTCATTTCTTTCTGTACATGTGCCTCAGGCACTTAGGAACGGTTCAAAAATAACTTTACACTTTTGACTGCTTATTTTGCTACTACTCTGCCCCGCCGGACAGAACGTCAGATCGGGCAGGGTCACTAAAATACTCATTATGCTACGGCATAACTCCGTTTTTAGTACCTTGATTAGTAACAAAATAACCAAATCTAAAATATCAACTTATTTATGTACAGTTCCTTACATTGCACAGATAGTGATTTTCTCATAAAAGCTTGTAGGCAAATAGCGGTATATAACTGCCGCATTCCAAACGACAGCGTTCTCCTTAAAATCGGTTTAGGAATATGCTATTAGATAATTGATTGGTTAGACTAAGAAATACTCATATATAATCGAATGACCATATATCAATACTTCTATCCCTTTTTTAATTTGCTGACAAAGCTAAGCTATTTTTCCTTTTATAGAAACAAAACAGGTTAAAAATGTTAAAAACTATATTATTAATTATAAAAATATATTAGAAGGTATTCTTTTTACCGGACTAAGGTAACGTCTCCCGAATGGATCACGGTTTGTCCCGTTAATTCACAAGTAAATTCTAACATAAATATATAAACTCCTATCGGGGCTAATTTCCCTTTCATTTTTCCATCCCAACCAGCATCATACAAATCATCCGTTTCGTATAATAGTGCTCCCCACCGATTAAAAATGCGGAACCGGTCAATCGCTGTAACTGTGGGATTGGGATACATTTGTAAATAGTCGTTCTGACCATCGTTATTTGGAGAAAAGGCACTGGGTACGGATACTAAATCTGATGAACAAGTAATCAATTCTTCAAAACGAATGGTATCTGTGGTACTACAACCCGTCATCAAATCAGTAATGAGCACTTGATAAATCGTATTGGTATCCGGCAAAATTTCCGGCTGCTGACAATCGCTGCAGCTTACGCTATCCGACGGCATCCACTGATATTCGTACAGCACACTATCCGGAACAGCTAGTGGAATCCGCATTGGAATGCCCGGAAGATAGCTCAGTGTCTCCGGTAAATAAAGTACTGGTTTTGAGGTCACCTCAATGGTCAGACTAGCAGTGTCTGGTAAACAAGTAGCGTATTGACCAGTAACCGTATACGCAGTAGTTTCTACAGGACGAACATCCAAACTGTCTAGTAAATTGCCAAAAGCATCAAACCAAACAGGCGCATCTGCTACCCCGTCGTATGTTAATGTGACTATTTCTCCTTCACAAATTGTTATATCTTCTACTTCTAAAACCGTTGCGGTAGCCAATGTTACCGCAACTGAATCAACCAAGGTACAATTTCCTTCAGTCAGCGTCATGGTATAGATAGTGTTTACCGATGGATTGACTGCTGTTTCTAAAGTATTAGTTGATGTAACCGATTGAACAGGTGTCCAGCTAACGGTTCCTGCGCCGCTTCCGGTTAAAGTAGCAGTTGATCCTTGACAGATTTGCTGATCTGCTCCGGCATCAATGGCACTTAATGGAATTACTTTTATTGCAATGGTATCTAATAACTCGCAACCCGCATCCGTGCGTGCGCTTACCCGGTAAATAGTCGTGCTATCCGGTCGCGCTATCGGATCAGGACAATAAGTACAATCTAAACCATCAGTCACCAACCACGTCGGATCATTGCCCGTACTGGTATTTAACTGAACCTGGTCACCTGCGCAAATAGTCTGATCTGCTCCTACCAACGTTTGATATTCATTGGAAATATCTATTCGCACGGAATCTGTCGTTGCGCAACCGAACGCATTGGTGACTGTCACCCGAAAATTTGTAGAAACCAACGGACTGGCAACTGGATTGACACAAGCGTCATAACAACTCAATCCCGTAGCATCAGTTCCCCACTGATATTCGTGTAAATTATCTCCACCACTTACCTGTAGTTGTACAAAATCATTTAAACAAATACTGGTGTCTGCTGTCAAGGTGATAATGGGTGCCACGAATGGGCGCACATCAACGGTGACATTTTCAGTAGCTGTACAACCCAGTACATTGGTTACAGCCAAAGCATATATAGTGGTATCTGCCGGATTCACTGATGGAATGAGGCAATCCAGGCAACTAAGGTCAGGATGATTTACCCATTGAAATTGGTAGCCTGTGGTATCTTCTGAAAAAACAGGAACTAATTCAGCAAATTGGCCAATACAGATGGAAGTTGGTTTGGCAATTGCAAATTCAGGAATCTCCAATACTTCTATTGCTCTGGTGATAGAATCCTGACAACCGACAGCGGACGTAGCGGTTAACGTAATGGTATGCATGCCCGGTTCGTTAAAAATAAAAACGGGTGCCTGAATATCTGTTTCGCTTATATCGGCAAAATTCCAGTTCCAGTTAGTGATACTACTGCTATCTACCGTAGATAAATCTTGAAAGTTGACCGTCAAGGGCGCGCATCCTACGGAGTCGCTAACCTGAAAGGCTGCTTCAGGAATGGCTCCTACACCGATGTAATTTTCTTTTAATAGAGAGTCCGAACAAATGCCATTACCGATAATTAGTTGTACAGAATAATTTCCTGGATTCAGATATTGAATGTTGGGTTCCGGATCGGTACTATTGGTTGGATTGGCACCAAAAAATTGCCATTCCAATTCAGCTATTGGATGAGTAGAACCCGTTAGATTCGTGAATTTCGTGGTTCCCTGATCATTACAAAACAACGTTCTGTCCGCCTGAAAATCTAAATTCATTTCCGAGATAATAATAGGATTTTCCGCCACGATGGTTGTTTGACAATCTACTTGATCTACCAATATTAGCTTTGGAATAAAGTCTCCACCATTTTGATAAACATAAAAAATACTATCGTACGTAACGTTTTCGGTGGTATCCAGCATCCCGTTTCCAAAATCCCAAATATAGGTATAAGGCGCCGCTGAATTTCCGACAAAATTTATTGTGGCAGGTACGCAGGCTGTATCAATATCAAAATGAAAATTTCCCGTTGGCCCATTCAAAGTGATTAAATCATTTAGTAATAAAGTATCCTGACAAAACTCCGTAGCTACCGCAATCAACTGAACATCGTAATTGCCCGGCGTGGTATAAATATGGGGAGGATCGGGTTGGTTAGAAGTTCCGCTTTGATCCCCAAAATCCCACTCGTAATTATTGGCATTCTGTGAAATATTGGTAAAATTAACCAATAGCGGCGGGCAAATTCCAAAGGTTGTATCTTGCGTAAAAGCAGCCAATGGATCAGCGATGGTTACATAGTCTTCTTTGCATAATGTATTATCACAACCAATCCCATCGGTAACGGTCAAACAAACTTCATAGGTACCTTCGGTCGCATAAGTATGTGCTGGATTTTCCATGGTCGAAATTTCTCCATCTCCAAAACTCCAGGTATACTCTAACTCTTTTCCATTGGAAGTATTTATAAAACTAACCGCATGTGCACTACAGCTAAGTGTATCTAGCGTCGCAAATTGAGCAATCGGTCGATAGACTTCTACCAGACTATCCAGGGTTAATGTTTTACTACACCCCAGATCATCAGTAGCGGTCAAGGTAATATCAAAATATCCTTCCGCCTCGTACAGATGCGTGGGGTCAGCCAGCTGATCTTCGGTCAGACTGTCTCCAAAATTCCATTCCCATTGGTTTACCATTCCGTATAAACTAGTCGAAGCATCTGTAAATTGAGTAGTCAATGGATGACACCCAGCTGTTGGATCTACTGAAAAATCGGTTGTTACTTCATTGACCCAAATAGTATCACTAAACATAATAGAGTCCTGACATCCGTTGACATCCGTCACTAGTAGCTGAATATTGGTATAAGATCCTGCGGTATTAAAAGTAATGGTTGGCTCTGCGGCTTCCGAATCACTGATTACTCCAGCTCCACCTCCACTCCATATCCAGCTTTCGGCAAAAGAAGAACTATCCGAAAGTTCAACGGTCAAAGGTGTGCACCCCAAAGTAGTTGACAATTGAAATTCTGCTTGGGGTTCGGTTATTTGTACAAGTCGTAGTAAGGTATCTGTACAACCTGTCGTGAAATTAAAAGCGATCTGACTGACAAAATAGTCGCCCGTAGTTTGATAAGTAAAAGTTGGATTTCGTTGTGTACTGGTATCTGTTTCCATTTCAGGAACACCGAAATTATAGATAATTGAATCTGCGCCAATACTGCGATCTGTAAAACTGATAATATATAATTGAGAACAAAATCGATTGATATCAAATCCTGCTTTTGGTGGAACCACTTCAATGTATTCTACCAGTGTTTTTTCTGCGGGACAACCGTGGTGCAAGGCCGTTAACCGAACGTCCATTTTTCCCGTATCCTGATATTCGTAAATTGGATGTTGCTCCTCTGATAATCCTCCATCGCCAAACTCCCATTCCCATCCGTTGGCAAAATCGCTGGATTCATCGATAAAAGTAACGGTTGAATTTATACAAGAGACCAATGGTTCTGCGGAAAAATTAACTTCTGGTGCCATTCCTGCTGCGGCACCTTCTTCTACAATTGCAGTATCCCGGCAACCCATTTGATCTTTGATAACTAATTGAATCGCGTATTGTCCCGTATCTACAAGGGTAAATAATGGCATACTATCCGTAGAGGTAAACGAAATTGGTGGTGCCGAAGCATTGTTATATACCGTCCATTCCCATTCTGTGATAGCGCTGAATGTTTTACTGGAATCACTAAGTGTAAAAGTGAGCGGCGTACATCCTTCCGGTTCGTCTCCAGCGATAATGGCTTGTGCAGGTAGAATTTGAATAATATCTGATGCCGTCTGTACACACCCTGCACTATTGGTTACGGTTAAATTAACATTATAAACGCCGATACTGTCAAAGGTGTGTTCTGGCGTAGCATCGTTACTGATATTTCCGTCTCCAAAGCTCCATTCAAAAGTAGCTCCATTCACAATGGCATCGGAAAAGAAACCAGCAATATGTGGTACCGTACATCCCATCGGATTGTTATTGGTAACGGATACTGGATTTACATCCAATACCGTAATACATTGCTCACTCACTTTTACACCTGGACAACCGTTAACAGATCGTGTCAAAATCACATAAAAGCAACCTGATGAGTCATACTGATGTGTTGGGTTATTGGCAATACTGTTTTGTCCATCGCCAAAATCCCAAAATACATCCGATGCAGTGTCAGGTGAAGTATCGGTAAAACTAATAGCACCTCCTTTGCAAATGGTATCTGCACTTTGGGTAAAATCAGTTGGGTAACTAAGCTGAATATAATCAGTTCGTAACAAGGTATCTTTACAGCCAGTCATATTGTCTGTCCCTAAAAGGGTAACATCGTATAATCCCTGATTATTGTAAGTGACTCCCGGCGGATTAACACCATTAAAAGACTGGCCATTGCCAAACTCCCACTGAAAAGTCATATCTGTATTTAGTGAACTATTGAGAAAATTAACAGTATGTGGTGAATTGCAACTAAAAGTCGCGTCAGCCATAAAATCAACGACCGGATTTTCGTTTACTTTTAAGAAATTTTCTTTTGTCAGCGTATTGGTACAACCGTTGTCATCCTTTACGGTCAAACTAATGGTGTAGTCATCAATAATATCATACGTATTTTCAACCGTTGGTAACGATCCATCATCCGTGATTACGCCGGCCTGACCACCAACACCCCAAATCCATTCCTCGATGTTGCCATCCTGAGAAGTGGATAAATCCGTAAAAGTAACTTGAAAAGGAATACAGCCGTTGGGATCAGGAATACTAAAATCCGGTGTTGGAAGCTGAAATACGGTAATAAAGTCAGATTGACAATTGGTATTGGTTAATCCGTCGGTATCCGTAACGGTTAAGCATATTTCATAGGTACCCGGTGTACCAAAAATTCTTCCCGGATTTTGTGTGATGGAAGTAATGCCCCCCAAGTTCCAGTCATATTCGGCAATATTGCCTGTTGACTGGTCCTGAAAAGAAACTTGTAGTGATCCACAACCCGTCTGTACGTTTGCCGTAAAGTCTGCAACTGGCTGAGCAATAATTCCGAAACTCAATAGTAGTAACACTACCACTGGTAATTTTTTAAGTATGTTCATGCAAATATTTTCTCAGTATGTTCATACACTTTCTGTATTAACATGCCTGATTAGAAGAATACTGTTTAATTAGGATTATAATTGGAGAGAAAGAATGTAAAGGTGGTTATGTGCTGGTAGGAATAATTCAAATATAATGCCGTCCTTATTTATTATTGATAAATCGTTGGACAATGGTAAAAACCGGAGAGAATCTGTGACATGCAAAAAACCCAAAAGCCGGAGAACCGACCTTTGAGTAATATGTTGGGTTTATAATCTGAAGGCTGTCTGGAAAAATTAAAATAATTTGATAAGCGGTAAAAAGATCAAGCCAAGAATATAAAGTTATTTTATCAACATTCCTTAACGAAGAATCGTAATATCACCTGATTTAATCATGATATTATTGAGTACGGGACATTCCGCTTCGATCATGTAAATATATACGCCATTTGGTAATGGTTTGCCATTGGCAGTTCCATCCCAGGTCTCGCCTGCGTTATCGCCTTCGTAGATAATTGCGCCCCAGCGATTAAAAATTCTGATGCTGTTAATAGCAGGTAAAGCCGGATTTAGGAAGACTTCCAGCATATCGTTTTGTCCATCATTATTGGGAGAAAATGCACTGGGCACCTGTATCAAATCTTCCGGACACTGATTCAGTAAATTCAGGGTGGTTTTAAATTCTTTACTACAGTCGGTATTGGTATTTGTTACCCGTAGTCGATAGTCCGTTCCACTTTCTGGATTAAGAACTTTCAGATCACTGCAATTTTCACAATCTAAGTCCACGGTAGATAACCACTCATACTCGTAGCTATTCCGGTCTTCTCCTTTGGCGACTGGATTGATGATTACTTCCTGACCCGGGAAAAAGACATAGTTAATCGGTAGTTCTATCTCTGGTGCCGGATTGACCTCAACGGTCAGCCAGGCGGTATCCGCTGCACAGGAAGCTAAACGTCCAATCACCATGTATTCGGTCGTCTCGACTGGATATACTACTGGACTGTTGAGGTCACTCAGATCCATTCGATCCGTTTTAATCCATTCGTATTCGGTCGCATCACCTTGTGCGACCAGCTGGATAGAATCCCCTTCGCAAATCAATAAATCCTCGGTAGCAATATCTACCGTCCCTTTGACAGAAATAGTTACAGAATCTTTTAGTACACAATCTCCGTTGGTCAGTTCCAATTGATAAATAGTCGTAGAAGCCGGAAACGCTTCGGGATCTAAAATACTGGCGTCATCCAGGGTTGCCGCAGGATTCCAACGTACGGTTCCACTACCCTGTCCTGCCAAAGTAACACCATCGCCTACGCAAATAGTTTGATCTACTCCAGCATCAATATCATCGGCACTGAAAGTATTAATCGTCACGGTATCTACAATAGTACAACCCTGATCGGTTAACACCTGAACTACATAATTAGTAGGCTCTGATGGAAAAGCAATCGGATTTGGACAATAGGTACAACTCAAGTCGTTATTAACCAGCCATTCTGGATTTCTCCCCGTCGTAATATTCAATTGTACCGTATCACCCGCACAAACATTTCGGTCTTCTCCGGCAAATGACTGTGATTGGTCAACGATCTCCACGACCACAGAATCTGCACTAGAACATCCGTGAACCGTCGTAACGGTAACCGTGTAAGTGCTGCTAGCTAAAGGCTGTGCAATTGGATTTTGACAATTTTCGTAACAAGTTAATCCAGCTACATTTGTATCCCAGGCGTAGTTAAATACTTCCGTTCCACCGTTTACATTTAATTGAACAATTTCGTTTAAACAAATTGAGGTATCCGCAGACAAGTCGACCACAGGCACTGGAAATGGTTTTACCATTACCATTACTTCACTGGTAGAAGTACATCCTTCCGGTGTTCGTACCACGAAGGTATAAGTTGTCGTGTCGGACGGTGTAGCAACCGGATCCATACAAGCTACGCAACTTAAGGACTGACTTGGACTCCAGTAATATTCAAGTCCGGTGGTGTCACCAAAAACCAAGCCTTCTAAAACCGTCGGCTCACCAATACAAATCGTTCGATCTTCTCCTGCGCTGATATCGCTAACTGCCAGTAAACTGATGGTTTCAGATTTTGTAGCGGTACAACCATCGGCCGTTGTAATAACTAAGGTAGCGGTAAACGTATTGGCCAGGTCATTGTAATAAATATGTGTTGGGTTGGGAATATCTGCGACATCTCCATCTCCAAAATCCCATTCCCACGAAACGATATTACTATTGGCAACAGAACTATTGTCAACAAAATTTACCGTTAGTGGCGTACAACCAGACGCTGCAGAAATTGTAAAATCTATATCAGGAGCATCTCCTAATTTGATATAATCCAGCATCAATAGTGTATCGGTACATCCGCCATTGTCAATGATCATTCGTACATCAAAGGAACCCGGTGTATTATAAGTAACCTGTGGCTCAAAGTCATTACTTGTGGCAGGACTTCCTCCTTCAAACAACCATTCTACCGATTGAATCGGCGTGGCACTGGAAGAAAGATTGATGAAATTTACTATTTCACCAGGACTACACAAGACCGTCTGCGATGCTTCGAAAGCTGGTGTACTCGACGCTACTACAACTGGACCAGCCGGTGGTAAAGTCCGGAAACATCCTGTATTATTTAAAAAACTCAAGGTCGGAAAATAAGTACCCGGTTCTGTGTAGGTAAAAGATACCTGATCGTTTACTGCACTAAGCTGTGTCGTATCCAGATTACCTAAACCAAAATCCCAAATGTACATATAGTTGGCAACGGAAGTCGCCGTAAAAGTAATGATAGCAGGAGCACAAGAAGTATCAATATCAAACTGGTATTCTCCTTCTGGTCCATCCAGTACAATTAAATCTTGTGTCATCAGACTGTCCTGACAAGCTTCCGTTCGAAAAGCTCTTAGCGTTACATTATAGACACCAGGAATGGTATAAATATGTGATGGATCATCCAAATTGGAAAGACCACTATTGTCTCCGTAATCCCAGGTAAAGGAACTTGAATTAAGTGATTCGTTAAAGAAATTTACGGGCAACGGTGGACAACTGGCAAAAGTAGAATCTACTGAAAAACCAGCCACCGGGTTGGCAATATCTACCGAATTCTCACGACAGTAAGTACTGACACAGTCGTATTTATCAGTAACAGTCAAACAGACTGTATATACTCCCTGTGTGTTATAAATATGAGATGGGTTTTGTTCTACAGAAGTTTCTCCGTCTCCAAAATCCCAGAGATGATCCAGGGCCACACCCTGAGAACTATTATTAAATATTATTTCCGCCCAGGTACAGCCCAGACTGTCCGCTGTAAAGCTGGCAACTGGATTGGTCACTTCCACGGCCCCTACCATATTTTTTTCTTTTCGGCAACCCCAGCTATCCGTTACGATTAATTTTACATTGTGTAAACCAGCTTCTGTAAACGTATAAACTGGATTAGGATCTGTAGAAGTTCCCAAGTTTGTTCCGAAGGTCCATTCCCAGGATTCGATGGTTCCAAATTCGCTGGTAGCGTTTTCAGAAAAATTAACCGTCAAAGGTAAACATCCACCAGTAACATCCAGTGTAAAATCAGCAGTAGCCCTCCCTACAGAAATCGTTTCGGTATATAGAATGGTGTCCCGACAATCATTTACATCCGTTATAATTAACTGAACATCTGAATAGGTTCCAAAAGTATTATAAATGATTGAAGGTTGTTGAGCTGCAGGATCTGCAATGGTAGCTCCGGGAGCACTCCATTCCCAGGCAACTGCGTCCTGAGAATTTTCTTCAATCAATAAAGTATAAGGTGCACAACCCTGCGTTTCCGTTACGGAAAAATTAGCGGCAGGATTGGTAATTTCAATTGTTTTGGTAATTGTGTGCGAACATTCTGTCTCTGAATTAAATACCGTCATCGTTACTATATAAGTACCTGTTTCAGCATAAATATATTCAGGATTGGTTTCGGTAGAAACATCGGTATCGTCTCCTTCTACCCCAAAATCCCATTCCACATGGTCCGCGTCAATCGAGATGTTTCTGAATTTTCTACGAAACGGCTCTTCACAAAAATTAATCACTTGAAATTTTGCTACAGGTGCTTTGACAAAAATATAGTCATCCAAAGTCATTGTGTTGGCACAGCCGTTGTGTATGCCGACCAAACTAATATCATAATGCCCCGTATCAGGATAACTTAAAGCCGGGTTTTGCTCCGCAGAAGTTTCTCCATTTCCAAAATCCCAAAACCATTCTTCAATATTAGGAGAAGAAGTATCGGTAAAGTTGATCTCCCATTCAATGCAGGTTTCGACCGGATCAGCAGTGAAGCTAATTTCTGGTGGCGTTCCTACTTCGATGGATTGAGAAAAAACAGCAGTATCCTGGCAACCAAGCGTATTGGTAACCACCAGGACGACATCGTAAACGCCCGTATCGATCACACTAAAACCTGGCTCTTCGTCAGAAGAAGTATAACTAGTTTCAGCAGATCTTATTTCCCATTCCCAGGAGGTAATATCTGTAACAGAGACAGAAGATTCGGTTAACGCTACGTCCAATGGTGCACAACCGGAAATATTCGTATCATCCAACACCGCTTTTAATTCAGTCAAATTGATGGTATTAACAGTCGCAGCATTGGTGCAACCGTATACATTCGTAACTGTCAGAGTGACTGGAAACTGTCCAAATTGATCAAAAGTATGAGTTGGATTTTCTTCGGCAGAAGTCGTTCCGTCCCCGAAATCCCAACTCCAGGCCACGGCACTGGAAGAAATTGCGGAAAAGTTTACGATGTGTGGCAAGACACAACCAATATTATTATCATTCGCATACCAAACGTCTGGTTGTGGATCTACTTTGATACACTCGGAAGCAAAAACAACCGAAGGACACCCTTGAGCGGTACGAGAAAGTTTAACGGTATAACAACCCGGTACATCATACACATGGGTAGGATTCGCATCTGTAGAAAAATTTCCATCTCCAAAATCCCATTCTATTTCAGTAGCTGGCTCTGGTGAATCATCGGTAAAATTAACGGTTAGATCTTCACACCCACCTAAAACGGAACTGGTAAATTCGGCGTAAGCCCCAACTTGAACGTAGTCGGCAAGAATTAAAGTATCTGCACATTGGGAAGCAGCATTTGCCGCGATGGCGGTTACGGTATAAAAGCCTGGATCATTATAGGTAACTGCAGGAGGATTGTCTCCTTGAAAAGTATTTCCATTTCCAAAATCCCAGGTAACAAGCACGTCGGGATCAGGATTATTATTGATAAAATTTGCCGTGTGTGGTGCCTCACAACCGATTAGATTTTCACCGCTCACATCCGCTACTGGCGCAGGTGTTACACTGATAAAATCCGTTTTAGTAATTGTATTGGTACATCCATTGGCGTCAATAACTGTTAGGTTGACTCCATAATTATCAGATATTTCGTAAGTACAAGAAGGACCATCAGCTGTGGTATTAGAAACCGTTCCACAAGAACCACCCAAACCCCACATCCAGTTGGTGATAGGGGCATCTGCCGCCTGAGAAGCATCCGCAAAAGTTACCACTAAAGGTACACACCCCTGAGGCTGGCCAGCGGTAAAATCCGGTAACGGCAAAGCAAAGACGGTAATAAAATCATTTTTACAGATGTCTCCAGTGTTTCCGGCATCATCCGTCACCTTTAGACAAATAGAATAGGATCCCGGTGTTCCGAAGATGCGGTTGGGATTTTGTTGACTGGCATTTAGATCACCAGACCATTCCCAGCTGACGATGTTTCCAGCTGAACTAGTAGAAGCGTCAGCGAAAGAAGCTTGTAAAGAACCACAACCGGTAGTGTTGTTAACAGTAAAGTCTGCGGTAACTTGTGTGTTTGCTATTTGCGTAATAAATAACAATGCAATTGCAATATAAATGTTTCTTAGTGGCATCCAAAATTACTTTAGGGTTTCTTGAAAAAGCGCATCAAAATCTTATATCTGTCATGCAGATAAAGTTCAAATAAGCCACAGGATTATAATTAAACAGAGGGGTAATTGTAGGTTAAATATGACATGGTATGGAATAATACATCTCAATAAAGACAATATTCATTCCAAAACATATCAATATAAAATGATACGATTACAATAGATATAAGAACATCGGTGTCAATTCGTTTTTACAAAAAGAGATTCTGTAAAATGGTCTTTGTTTGAAGTCACAATAAAACTAAAATTAAAGATATCTATATGATGATAGATAAACGGGAAGAATAGTTTTTTGTTTGGGTTTTAAGTTAATTTTATAAGTAAAAAAATCATATTTGATAAATAAAAAAAACTAGAGACTTACTTTTTTAAAAAAATTAATTAATGGTAAATTTTAACTTCTCCGCAAGTTAATACATTGTTCAACAATATCATAATAAATTAGCAATAATTATTATGCGAATTTTAAAACTGGGGGATTCACTGACAAAAGAGAAATTTAAACCAGGGTTTACCCTGATTATTGGTTAAGCATTTAATCTTGCCTATTCTACTTTAATAGAAACCACGTCCACCCTTCTTTCCAGGGCAGCAGCGGGAATATAAATTGAGTTGCGACGATCCTGAAGCAGGTCGCTAACAGAAGGAGATGCCCGGGTTTCGCCCAGAGAAATTTCATTGATTTTTAATTGTCCCCGGTCGATAAATGGAACAAATATTCCATTTTTATATTTTTTGAAAAAATTAATTATGGAAGCTGTTCTTCTTTTTCCCAGTATAAAATTATATTCCGACTGGGCACGAGGGCTGGTATATCCTCTTAGCGTCAAAGTAACTTCTTTTCCATTTTGTAGCACTACGGTTATGTTCTCACAAAATTCCAGAAAGGTGGCAAATCCTGTTTTGAGATCACGCTCGAAAAAATCTATTACACCCTGCCTTTCGCTTTCTAACACTGCATTCAAATATTCCTCTCTACGCTGAATATAAGCATCGTAAGTCACCTGGTAGTCCATCCTGGTCGTCTCTAGTAAACTACGGGCATCTGGCTGGTCATTGTGAAAATATAAAGGTAAAGGTAATACTGATTTGAATTTTTCGATGGTCGTAGCTATGGGAGATGAAGGGGTAATTGCCGGAACGGGATCCACTGGCGGCGCTAAAATGATTGGCGTCGTGTCTATCAATACAGGGGCTACCGGTGGAATCAACTTCTCCGGTGGAACAACCACCAAAGTAGTGGTATCCACCTCCGGCACAGCAGGAGCAGCAGGCAATGGTAGATTTATATTCACTTCAAAAATATCATTACAACATGCTTTGTTTTTCTCTTCTAAATAATAGGACCCTGTACGATTGGAAGCGATGTATGCCTGTGTCGAATCAGCATTTAATGTAAAGTAGATATCATTGTAACTGCTGTTGAGCGGATATCCGGTATGTTGAGGGACTTCCCAGCCCGTTCCATTGTGTCTGGCCTGATAAATATCAAAACCGCCCAAACGCTGATATCCTTTTGAACTAAAAAAAAGTGTTTGAGATTTTTGGTGATAGAAAGGAGTAATATCGTCTGCTCCGGTATTGATCTCCGTCAAGTTGACTGGCGTACCAAATCCTCTTTCCGTCGTTTCCACTTGATAGATATCTAACCCTCCTTTTCCACCGGGACGATCAGAAGAAAAATACAAGACTGCTTTTTGCGTAGCCGGATTAATTCCCCAGGCAGGTTGTGTGGTAGTAAAACCATCCAAATTAATTAGTTCGGGAAGTTTCTGGGCCTTTCCCCAGCGTTTACGCTTGTCCAGATCCCGAAAATAAATTTGACAACGAATATTGACTTCATCGGTATAATCACATAAGGTATAGTATATTCGCTGACCATCGGGCGTGAGACTGGTATGCGCCGTGAGTTTGTCCATTTCATTAAACTTACGAGTAAGGGGCCGTCCTTTTGCCGTTCCGATCTGTGTCAACACCTTGGTTGTTCGTCGTTGTGGACTGGTTTGGTCGGTATTTAAACGATACCGGTAAGAAGAGTAATATAAGGTGTCCCCCCGACGGACAGCACCAAATTCAGAATAAGGCGTATTTATTTTTTTATCTAAATGCTTTATTTCAAGATTATGAGATTGATTGATGAGCGACAAAGCCCAGGTACAATTTTCCCGAGCGGCCATGGCTTTCTCCTCAAATAAGGCATTGCGGGTATTTTTTATAAAATCATTAAATCCATTGATGGCTTTTTGATATTGTCCCGTACTCTGGTAAGCACTGGATAACCAAAATCTGGTCAATGGAAAACGATCCGCATTTTTTTTATCATTTAAAACCAATTGATACTGCTGAATCGCCAGATTATACGCAAAAAATTGTCGGGCAGCTTCTCCATATCGATAGCGGATCATTGTCTGTGGCCCCGGAAATTCAAGCGCTTCTTCGAAGTAATTCATAGCAGCAAAAAAATCTCCTTTGGTCATCGCTTTCTCTCCCGCACGCAAGAAGGCGGTTTTGGTTTGAGCGACCGTACCGAAGCAAAAAAGGCTAAATATGGTAAAGAGCAATATTTTTTTCATGGAATGATTTTCCGTTCGGGAATCCTAGAAGACAGGACAAGATTTAGCAGCTTTTAATGGCTTTACCTTTGTGATTCTATATTGTAGCGCCAGTTCCGGACCACCTCTTCCATTGGTAGCTAGTTCAAACGCTGATTGATTGAAGTCATAACTAAAGCCAAGGATCCAGGTATTATAGGCCACTGAAATACTGGGAATGAACGCATCTCTGGCACCTAAAATTCGGTAACCAAGACCAAATCGCAATTCCAACTCACGGCCACGGGTATCCATGAGCTGATATTTGACACCAGTTCCGATGACCGATTCGGTATATGTATTTTGTTTTTGAAAATAACCATTGAATTCCAGACCTGCTCTTTCATGGATAGCAAAACCTATATTTCCATAAATAGAATACCGACGAGGTAGCGCCGTTTTAGTTTGATTGTAAAAACCTACGTCCGGCTGAATAAGGTGAAATATTCCAATGCCCAGATCGCCCCAGTACTTTTGTTCTTCTTCCTGTAGATGCCAGTTAAATCCAACGCCAAAATCGAGGTATTGAATACTGGTTTGGTCAAGATTTTCGCGGGTAGGAGCGGCACGGACAAAGAGGTCGCCATTAAACTGATTGCCAAAATTTAGCTGACTAAGGTCAATGCGGCGCTGACCTGCGCCAACCAAAAGTCCAGCCGTAATCAGTTGTTGTTCCGTGATTTTTTGGGTATAACTGGCGGTTGCGCTAAGATTGGAATACGTCAAATTTCCGTCTCCGGCCACATCGTGATTAAAAACCAGTCCACCGGAAAAAAAGCCGTTGGGAAAACTCAGTTGAGTGATTTTACCATCAACAACCCCGGAAAAGGTTAGATAATCTACGGGAACAGATTTCCACTGTCGACGATAATTAGCGGAAAACCGAATGTCTTCTTGAAAAATTCCCGTCAACGCAGGGTTGAGTTGCAGAGGAGCATAATAGAATTGCGAAAAATGCAAATCCTGACCATCCAAACCGAAACCGGTTAACAGTGAAAACACTAAAACAATATTTTTTATATAAAACCTTCTCTCCAATTTCCTAGATTTATCCAAAAAAATCATATTCAAATTTACGATAATTTTTCATTTCCAATCTTATTTAACTGCCTAATAACAAGTTTCAGCGCTTTAATACCAATATTCCTTGAAAAGAACTTATCTTGTATTAAAAAATAAAAATGCTTAAAGTTGGAATTACCGGAGGTATCGGAAGCGGAAAGACGACCGTTTGTCGAATTTTTGAAATGCTGAATATACCCGTATACTACGCGGATGACCGGGCTAAATGGCTAATGCAGCATGATCCTGATTTGAAAAAAAATTTGATTCAGCTATTTGGAGAAACTATTTACCTGGAAGATGGCAGCCTGAATAGAAAGCACCTCGGGTCGTTGGTTTTTGGTGATAAAAAGTTGTTAACACAGCTTAACAAGTTGGTACATCCGGCGGTTTTTCTGGATGGAGAACAGTGGTTTAAATCACAAAATACGAATTATGCAATAAAAGAATCGGCTTTGTTTTATGAGACAGGGAGTTACCTGAATATGGACAAAATGATCGTTGTAACGACAGAGCGGGAGGAACGGATTAGGCGAGTGATGCTGCGGGATGGTTTGGCGAGGGCAGCGGTGGAAGCGAGAATGGATAAACAATTACCCGAGGAAGAGAAGATTGCGAAAGCGGATTTTGTTATTTATAATAATGGCCGGGAGCTGTTGATACCCCGCGTGATGGAGATTCATCGGGTAATTGCGGGGACGTGATGATGCGTCGGGATGTCCATTAAAATATAGGGGCAAATTGCAATTCATCCCTATTTTAATGGACGTCGTTGAATCCATTCGGGGGATTTTGGTTGCAGGTATTCTACCATAGACTGGAGGAGGCGATTAGAAAATTTAGAACGGTGGCGTGCGTAAAAATACATTTCTTCAGGTTCTGCTCCGACAGAACTTTTAATTTCCAGCGCTGTCCGCGCAAAAACAATTCTTTCTGCACCTACTGAAATTCCGTCTTTGACAATATCAAAAAGTATGTTGAGATAAGTTTGATAAATTATATTTTTTTCGTAATCAAATCCTAGAAAATGCGCTTCTAGTTCTTCGTAATTTTTGATGGTGGTATAATAACCGATCAGCTCGTCCTGGAGGTAGTAGCCGGTTAGTTGAAAACGATCGGGAAAGGCTCTTTTTAATTCTAAAAAATAATCTTCGTGCAGCTCGGCTGAATTAAAATCTGACTTACTTGCCACCCCTAAATACAATTCATGTATCTTTTTTTTGTGGGAAATAATGGCTTCCAAATCCATAATTTCCTTGCGAATGGTATCCGCTTTTTTAAAAGCTCTCTTCATCCGAACCCGATATTTGGAAGATATCCGATCTACATAATCTTCGAAGCTTCGCCAGTTGGTATCCAGTTCAAAAACCATATTGGGTTGCATTGTAAATTCTTGATAATGACGACCTAACTCCTCCCCCATTTTTGCTTTACTTTCTTCAGAAATTTCTTTAATCAAAATCGCACTGATCTCTATTCCCTGTTGATCCAGTTTTGGCAAAACCGCGTTGAGTCCCGTGTATAGTAAATCTACTTTGCTGGCGGTAGTTAATGGAGGTAAAAAATAAAATCCGTGGGCTCCCGTCAGCAATAAATTACCACACACCAGGGTATAAAAGCTGATCTTCTCCGCTACTTTATCTTTAACAAAACCTCCGATGCGCCCCAGCAAACCCGCCTTTTCATTTTCTTCCTGAATATTTTGGTTGGCTCGAAATAGTTGAATTTGAGCAATCGCAATTCCTGCTGGTTTCTTATTTTTAAAAAACACCAAATAAGCAAACTGCATTTTAGCCGGGGGAAATTTTTCCAAAACCTCCAAATAAGTTCGTTGTAAAAATAGATTGTCCTTCGGAGCCAGTTGATCCCAGGTATCCGGAATCGCCCCCATGCTTCGATATAATTGCACTTCGGTATCTTCCCCCAAACTTATTAAATCACTCGATACCGTCATGAAATTAAAATAGAACTGGATGAACCTGTTTTAAAATAAATAGATGATTTCATAATATTTCCCAATACAAAAACTATTAAGGAATGAGTTAATAATAACTTTACATTCTTGAATTGATCTTTTTACTGCTCGACCTTTTCGCCAATTTGCCATTTTTTGATCTCCTTAAGGGCATGGTGCTCATTTTCCCAACCTCTTAATTTAGTATGACCAAGCCCTTTATAGTTTAAAAACCAGGTTTCGATGATCCGCATTCCAGCATTATATTTTATTAAAAAATCTTCAAATCCATCCACTTGTATAATCTGTAGACTTGTATCGACGGGTACCGCAATAATTTTGGTGTCCACCTCGCCATCATCTATCAGGTGGAGTACCGCAATCGGACGAATGGCCATCAGCGTTCCAGTGGGCTGAGCGGGCGCAATAACCAGTACATCCAGCGCATCTCCATCCCCGCCACGCTCCTCATCCATCCTGGTGGAAGGAATAAATCCGTAATTGGCAGGATAGGGCAAGAAGTCGATAATTCGATCTTTTCCATCTACCTGATCGGCTTCAAACCGTTCATTTTCGGGGTTAAACTCAATTTTTTGATTGGTCCCCGCCGGAATCTCGATCACCGCGTTAATGGCACCCGTTTCTGAAATGGCAGGGGCACGATATACGTCTCCTTCTCCCGATTGACAGGAAAACAAGGCACAAACCAACATGGTTACCAAAGATAGATTAATATTCTTGCTCATATATATTCAAAAGTAAGTAAATTCTCCTTACTTTACCCATTTTACTATTGGTCAAGAAATTGAAAATTTGTAGTGGTGAAGACTTTTATATCCACAACGAATTGTTACTTTTGAGCGTTGCCATAAAAGCGCAATGATACTACTGGACATTTTTAAAAAAACTTTAATACTAATATTTATGAGCAAGGAAAGTTATTTTGATCCTGAAGATTTAAAAAAATTTGGAAACATTACGGATTACCAGGAACCAATGGGTAAAAAGTTTTTTGAATATTATGGGGAGGTTTTTAAAGAAGGCGCCTTAACGGAAAGAGAAAAAGCATTGATCGCTCTGGGTGTGGCCCACGCATTGCAGTGCCCTTACTGTATCGATGCTTATTCGAGTACTTGCCTGGTTAAAGGGGCTGACGAGGAACAGATGATGGAAGCGGTGCACGTAGCGGCAGCGATCCGCGCGGGAACGACGCTCGTATATAGTACGCAGATGATGAAGCACGTGGACAAATTGAGTATGTAAATAACTGATATAACTAATAAAAAAATGGGTGTTAAGCAAAAATCAAAGTCGCTGAAGGCGAGAGAGGATAACTTATCAGATAGTTTTTTTCAACTGGAAGTACTGAATGGGCGTCAGTTGATGGAGGAGCAATTTCCGAGTTTTGCGGGAAAAGTGGCGGACTTGGGTCATCGCCCGTTGAAGTCTACGGAAATTCAGATTTTTCAACTCAACATTGGTAAACTTTGTAATCAGACTTGTTCGCACTGTCACGTAGATGCCGGACCGGATCGAAAAGAGGAGAATATGGATCGGGCCACGCTAGAGCGATGTCTGGAAATAATCGGAGCGACTCCTTCCATTACCACCGTGGATATTACGGGAGGAGCGCCGGAAATGAATCCACACTTTCGCTGGTTTGTCGAGGAGTGCACCAAACTGGGAAAGCAGGTAATTGATCGTTGTAATCTGACAATTATTATGGCCAATAAAAAATACCATGATATGCCTCAGTTTCTGGCAAAGCATAAAGTCCAGGTCGTTTCTTCCCTACCCTATTTTTCTAAAAAAAGAACCGATAGTCAGCGCGGAGATGGTGTATTTGAAGACTCCATCAAGGCATTACAAATGCTCAATGAAGTTGGCTATGGAAAAGAAGGAACCGGATTAGAATTACATTTGGTTTATAATCCATCGGGAGCATTTTTGCCTGGTAATCAGGAAAATCTAGAAGCGGAATTCAAACGCCAGTTGAGTCGTAAATACAATATCGTTTTTAACAATCTTTTTGCCATTACAAATTTACCGATTGCCCGATTTTTAGATTATCTAATTGAGAGTGAGAATTACAAAGATTATATGCAATCGCTAATTGAGGCGTTTAATCCAGGAACGGTTATGGGGCTGATGTGTAGAAATACAATTTCCGTTAGTTGGGATGGTCATTTATACGATTGTGATTTTAATCAAATGCTCGATTTAAAAGTAGCGGTACCAACGTCGACGCATCTGGATACTTTTGATGCAAATAAATTACAGGAAAGAAATATTGTTTTAAATCAACATTGCTACGGCTGTACTGCGGGTGCAGGTTCCAGTTGTGGTGGAGAGATTGCGTAGCAGAGGTTAATCATATTACGGGACGGTTCAATTAAGTGTATCTCTGTCGCCCGCACCTCGGTTCTGAAATCTGCCTGAATGGTCAGATCAGACAGGGAAGCCAAAGCGCGCAGACCTACTGAGGGAACAAACCCCAGTAATATGATTTAATGCACTATTAATTTTTGCAAGATTGTTGTTCCGTTTTCTTTTTTTATTTCAATAAAATAAATACCCGGAGTGGTTGGTCCATTAAACTGATCATTGGCACCAAGTATTTCTCTACGGACGAGCTGCCCCAGCGCACCATAAATCCGAATTTTTGTCTCGCGAAACTCGGCACTTAAACCACTGATTGTCAATACCTTACCTGCCGACACCGGGTTTGGGGAAATTATTAATTCCTTGCTTTCTGTCAAATTATGATTGGCAACGATTTCTTCTTTTTGGTAATATTTTTCCCGATAATTTTCTAAAACAAATTGCCCCAAATTAACATCATACAAAAATAGAAATTCTCTGTAACAAACCTCTTCCTCGTTCAAATCTTCGTACGCAAAATACTGTTTAGTGATCAGCTGATCGGTGGTTGTCAAGCTATAATCATAGGTTAAAATAGAATCTGGTAATCCACTGTAAATATTCCGTCCTGCGTATTCTTCGATCCTACCACTGCTTACCCATTCATCACCATTCCAGGAATCAATATCTCTAATCGTTCGGTTTTCAACCTGATCGTAAGTAAAAACCGACCGGGATAGATTCTGGCAACTGACCGTATCTGGAAAATTATAAAGACAATAAATAATAGTTTCTTGCAATTGGTCACCACTGTAGGTAATGGTAAATTTATCAGAAAAAAAGATTCCGCCAGCGCCATTTCCGGTGAGTGCAAGAATCTCGGTGGGTTGATTGAAATCATTAAAACTAATACGATCACCGAAGGTAAAGATAAAATTTCCATCCTGATCCGTATTAGAATATGATTGCCTGATTCGATTATCGGCTGCGTTGTAGGTGTTCTCGATCAGCTCCTGATTTTTCCATTCATTGTTTTCCCAGATTTGTGTAAGCTGTGAGAGCAATTCATCGTTTTCAGCATAATTTATGGTAACTCGTCGACTATTTTCCCAAAATCCATCGGGATATATTTCCGTCAAAATCTGGGCAGGTTGTCCATCGGCAAGTGTAGTGGTAATTCGTTTGGAATTTTCCCAAAATCCATTTACAAAAACTTCTAAAAGCTCTACTTCCTGGCCCCCGATATACGTAAAATTAGATCGTTCATTTTTTCTGCGAATTTGCAAAACCTGGCCTTCCTCATTGTAGGTATATCCGGCAAACGAAACAACTTCAATAGGATTTCCATCAAAATCTAATGACCTGAAAAAGGAATAGGAGCTATCTATTCGCAATGGCGTAAAGTCCTGCGCCGCAGCTAAAAAGCTAACTGCAGAATATAAAATTATTAGTTGTATTCTCTTCATATCTGTGGTTCTTAACCGCAATACAGATTGCTGTTAATTAAGTTAATAATTAAACTTAACGACTGCCATTGGCAGCGTCAACTGATGAAAAGTGTGTGTGTTTAGGGGACGGTGTGAAAGGTATTTGAGCGTACTTGATATGTTGACAAAATAAATTATCCGCCCAGATTTGACTAAAATTACAAAAATATAAACAAATAGCCAACAATTAAGGAACAGTTCCTAAATATTCAAAACATAAAAACATTTTGATTATCCGATAGACAATCAAAATGTTTTAAGAAAAAATCTGTATTAGACCGTAGTCAGTGCATCATTCACCGCCTGAGGATCAATTGCATGATGAGATGTATTATAAACCGCAGCTCCGTCTTTTATTAAAATCACTTGAGGAGACTGATGTATGACGTCCAGCGTTTCGGCGATTAAGTTGGAAATGGGTCGATGATTCAATAAATCTAAATAATAAAAATCCATTTTTTCCGGATCAATATTCCAGTTGGATTGTAAACGGTCTTTCGCACCCGCACTGATACCACAGGTAGTACTGTGTTTAAAAATCATTGCTGGACGCTCATGTGAGCCATTGATGATTTCCTTTAGTTGGGCCTCGCTATCCAACGTTTTCCAGTTTGGATGTAAATCGTTTTTTTGTGAATTTCGTAAGTTGTCTAAGAATCCCATGTTTAAATTTTTATAAAAAGATTTTTAATTTATGTACAGTTCCTTATACAGAACTTGTTTAAGTACAACAGCATTTCCATCCCAAAGTTCGGAAGAAATTCAATATTTCTATCCACTATATTTATGATTGATTTAAAAATATTTATCTCACTGATAATCAAACATATAATCACTTTTCTTTTTCAAAGTTCCTAATTTCAACATCATAAAATGCAGAGATAAGCAGGCATAATAAAAAATAAGTTTCTTTGTGAGGTATTTTATAAAATAAAACAGTTTTACTATGCAACTAAAAAAAATACAGGAAGCGATCGATGTTTACAAGGGTTTTCTAAAAAAGCATCCGGGACAACGGGAATTATTTTGTTGGGAATCACAAAAGACATTTCATAAAAACTGGGATATTGACGCACCGGATTTTGCAAGAATGTACGATAATAGTCTCCAAAATTCTCATACCCGCCGCTGGTGGACAGGTGATAATTTTAAACCCAAGAAACGAATGTTGGAATTTATTAACCAGAATTCAGATTTTGTTCGTGCCATGTTTCGGGAATTATTTGACGAAAGTAAAGCAATTGAAAATCGTATCTCAAAGTTTCAGTTTGGCTGCGAAGTGATGATGCAAGATTACAAAGAAGATCATCCCACGAGTATTGAGAACAATCATTACCATCTGGAAAATCACGTAATTTCTATGTATCTGGGATTTCGCTACCCCGCTCAATATGCTGTTTATTTTTATCCGGAATTTGCCAGTATGATGAAAAAAATTGGTAGTACCAAAGTCCCTGGTTCCTACGAAATGGAACGTTTTTTTAAAATTACCAAAACACTCACGACCTTTCTTCTTAAGGATGTGGAGCTAATTGATATTCACCAAAAAATGCTCAACGCTCCTCCACTCTACCAAGACGAATCTATGTTGTTGGTGACGGATTTTTATCGGTTTATTGGGTTGACAGATCACTTGAGTAAATAGTTTCCGGGGTATTAAATTTTCCTTATCTGTTAAAATTGATAATCCGTGAATCGGCTCATTAGTCCTTTTAACATCTATGCATTAAATCGTCTTCTTAAATTCCACCGTCTTCCGCAAACGATCGTACGTGCGCCTGGCTTCGTTGTGATCCAACGTCTGTTGTCCGTCCGAAAATGCTTTTTCCGGATAAGCGTGTACTTCCATGATTACCGCATCGGCACCCGCTATGACGCCTGCTAAAGCAACGGGTTCTACAAAGCGTCGGACGCCAATACCATGGGAGGGATCGATGACTACGGGTAGATGTGTTTTTGCTTTTAGAATGGGAATAGCGTTGATATCCAGTGTATTTCGATATGCCTTTTCATAGGTTCTGATGCCTCGTTCGCATAGCATGATCCGCTCGTTTCCATTAGAAAAAATATATTCGGCGGCCTGTAATAATTCTTCGATTGTTCCGGAAATACCACGTTTTAAAAGAATGGGCTTGTCCACTTTTCCGAGCGCATCCAATAGGTTAAAATTTTGGGAATTTCTGGCACCGACCTGAAAAATATCCACATAATCGTACATCGGTTCAATTTGCTCAGTCATCATTACTTCCGTAACAATTTTGATACCTGCGGCGCTACAGGTTTTATAAAACAGTTTTAGACCGTCGATGCCTAACCCCCGAAATGAGTAAGGAGAACTACGGGGTTTGTAAACACCACCACGCATAATTTTGATATTGTTGGCGACCAGGTGCGCGACTGTTCTTTCGATTTGTTCTTCTGATTCGATGGAGCAAGGTCCCGCCATAATTTGAAAATCCCCAGCACCAATTTTTACGCCATCCCCCAAATCGATTGCGGTGTCTTGTGTTTTCCATTTTCGGGATACCAGCTTGTAAGCATCGCTCACTCGATGGATATCCAGGATTCCAGGTAGCGTTCCAATGGCTCGAATATCAAAGGCTTTTTTCCCGATCCCAATTATATATTTTCCGTATTGGGTATTAACTTGATTAGTGATGTAGTTTATATCGGATAGCTTATCTTCGAGTTGGGTAAGCTGGTCTGATGTTATATTTTTTTCCAGTTGTATGATCATTGTTTTTTTTTGGATGTTTTTTTAAATCTTCAAATTTGCTTAGGATCGTTTAAAAAATAAGTTATAAAGGTTTGGGTCGGTTAATTGGCTGTTAATCGAGGCGGTGAAATGCGATTTATGCCGTAGCATAATGAGTTTTTCACCAACCCTGCCCGATCTGACAATCGTCAGGCGGGGAAGAGTAGCAGCCAATTAAACAGCCAAATGTTATAAGTTATTCTTTTAATGATCCTTAGCTATTCCTAATTCCTTTCACAAAAGTTTCTATGGTTTTATCAATATTAGGACCACCATTTTCCAGCGCACGAATAAAAGCGCTACCAATGATTGCGCCATCGGCATATTTACAAGCAGTTGTAAAACTCTGATGATCCGAAATTCCAAATCCGATCATGCGAGGAAGACGTAAATTCATTTTTTCAATTCGATCAAAATAAGCCAATTGGGCCGGAGAAATTTTCTTGCTATTTCCCGTAATGGCGGCACTGGAAACAACGTAGATAAAACCCTGGCTGAGCTGATCTATCTTTCGAATACGTTCTTCACTGGTTTGTGGTGTAATCAAAAAAATGGGTGCCAAATCATATTTTTTAAATAGCGCTTGATACTCACTTTCATAAACAGATAATGGCAAATCTGGTAAAATTAATCCATCCACTCCGACTTCCTGACAACGTTTTAAAAACACTTCTTCTCCAAATTGTATCACTTGATTAAAATAGCCCATCAAGACCAATGGTGTTTCGACTTTGTCCCGGATGGTTTTTAATTGATTAAACAAAACTTCTACACTCATCCCATTCTCCAGCGCTTTCACACCACTCACCTGAATGGTAGGTCCATCGGCCATCGGATCAGAGTACGGCATTCCTACTTCAATCACATCTACTCCATACGCTGATAAACTACGAATAATCGTTTCCGTATCTTCCAACGCCGGAAACCCGGCAGTAAAATAGATATTGAGTAAATTTGATTTCTTATTGTTAAATGTATTTTCTAAACGGGACATGTTGTTTTGTTTTAATTCTTTGGTGAAACTATTCTTTGTCCTGATCCAGATGTTTAATATAGGTATCTAGATCCTTATCTCCTCTTCCTGATAAATTTATAACAATCACATCTGATTTTTTGTATTTAATTTTATCCAGAGCCGCAAAGGCGTGTGCCGTTTCTAATGCAGGAATGATGCCTTCTCTTTTTGACAAATCGTAAGCCGCATTTAATGCTTCCTGATCGGTAATATGGACAGCCTCTGCTCTACCCGATTGAATCAGGTGCGCGTGCATAGGACCGATCCCCGGATAATCCAGGCCAGCGGAAATGGAATACGGTTCGATGATTTGACCGTCGGGTGTTTGCATGAGGAGTGTTCGACTACCGTGGATAATTCCTTCAGTTCCAAGTACAGAAGTTGCGGCAGATTCACCACTATCTACCCCTAAACCGGAAGCTTCAACAGCGATCAGACGAACATTATTTTCATTCAAATAATGGTAGAAAGCACCAGCGGCATTGCTTCCACCACCGACACAAGCAATGATCAAGTCAGGATTGGATTTTCCAGTTGCAGCTTTAAGTTGCCATTTTATTTCCTCGCTAATCACCGACTGAAAACGCGCCACCATATCCGGGTAAGGATGCGGTCCAACTACGGAACCGATGATATAGTGGGTATCCTCCGGATTATTAATCCAGTCCCGGATCGCTTCGTTGGTCGCATCTTTAAGCGTCTGACTACCACTTGTAGCGGGACGTACTTCCGCGCCGAGCATCTTCATACGGGAGACATTGGGTTGTTGTCGTTTGATGTCCACGGCCCCCATATATACAACGCAGGGGATGCCCATCAACGCACAAACAGTAGCGGTCGCAACTCCATGTTGTCCAGCTCCAGTTTCGGCAATGATCCGTTTTTTACCAAGGCGTTGCGCTAGCAAAATTTGCCCAATGGTGTTATTGACTTTGTGTGCTCCGGTGTGGCAAAGGTCTTCCCGTTTGAGATAGATACTGGTTTGGTATTTTTCAGATAAACGTTGTGCCAAAAACAACGGGGTTGGTCGTCCTACGTAATCACGGAGTAACTGCCGAAACTGTTTTTGAAAAGCTTCATCCTTGATCATTTCGACGTAAGTCTTACGAATTTCTTCTACGTTGGGATGCAGCATTTCCGGAATAAAAGCGCCTCCAAATTTTCCGTAATATCCTTCTTTAGATATTTCTATCATCTTTTTTATTTTTCTAATTAAGTATCTATTGGTTCGGATACTAAATTAGTATGTATTTCAAATTGTTAAATTTTTCCTAGACATTAAGAACAGTTGATTAGTGATTCGTTAATCGGTCCTCCCAACACATAGGTGTCGCCTTCTAAAGTATTTGTAAAACTTAAAAAAGACTGCAGAGAAAGTTGAGTTTAACAGATCAATGTAGGAACAAGGCAATGCCTTGTTCCTACATTGATCATGTTCCTACGTTAATCAACATACCCAGTAACTTAGTGCCTTCGGCACTAAATCTATCTTCTGGAACCCCAATCGCCTACTCGCTCGGTGTTCAAATCATTGATAAAATCGCTGATAACTACAACGTTTTTAAATCCTGGTTCAATCTCAAAACCACTATTCAGGTCAACCGCTTTCAACATTGGATAATCCAGTTTTTTAATTTTTCCAGCGTGCTCGGGTTTTATACCACCACTGAGAAAGTAAGGTGTTTTGCCACGGTATCTCTTTAGAATTCGCCACTCAAAAACGATTCCGTTTCCACCGCGTTCTTTTCCTTTGGTATCAAATAAAAAATAATCACAGTAGTATTGATAAGCCTCCGTTTGAGTAAAGATAAAATCTTCATCAACCGAAAATGCTTTGATTAGTTTAATGCCCTTTCCTTTTAGTTTAGAACAATAAAAAACGTTTTCGTCCCCATGTAATTGCACGTAGTCCAACTGGTAAGCTTCTACTTTTTCCAATACAAATTCAATTTTTGCATTGACAAAAACGCCTACTTTTTTTACTGTTTTAGAATGCATTTTATCAAAGCCCGTAAATGCTTCGGGCGGTAAATCCAGGTTGCGAGGAGAATTTTCGTAGAAAATAAAACCAACGTAGTGTACACCTAACTGAAGAACCGATTCCACATTAGTGGGAATTTTTAAACCACATACTTTAATTTCCATAATTAAGATTTTTGGTGTTGAGAAACCTGATGAATCAATTCGCTACACGCGCTTCCGGGATCGGCATTTTTCATAAACTGCTCTCCAATCAAGAATCCGTCATAACCCGCTGCTAACAAGGTAACAATATCAGTGGCTGTTCGGATGCCACTTTCAGAAATTTTGATTTGCCCGGCAGGAATTTGCGATGCTATTTTAACGGAGTTTTGAATATCGGTTTTAAAAATGCGTAAATCCCGATTGTTTACTCCCAGAACATCTATATGCGCATTAAGTTTTTCCAAACCAGCCACATCGTGTATTTCCATCAACACTTCCAGTCCCAAACCATTTGCCATAGCCGCAAGATTTTTGAGTTGTTCCTTTTCCAGACATTCTGCAATCAGTAAAACCGCATCCGCTCCGGCGCTTTTGGCTTCCAGTAATTGGTATTCGTCAATGATAAAGTCCTTACGAAGAATCGGACAAAAATTGTATTTACGCGCTTCGGTCAGGTCCGCCAGGCTTCCGCCAAAAAAATCGTAGTCTGTTAAGATGGATAATGCAGAGGCTCCGGCTTGCATATAACTGATAGACACTTTTTCAACTTCGGCGTATAAATTAATCGCCGGTTTAGAAGGTGACTTTCTTTTAAATTCCGCGATGATGCCCAGTTTGTCTGGTCGTGTCAAATATTTTTTTAACGATACTACGGGTGTTTTAAAATAAATTGTTTTTTCCAATAGAGATACGGGGTAGAGCGATTTTCGTTCAGCTACTTCCTTTTTTTTATGGTTGACTATTTTTTCAAGGATATTCATATTATTGTTGTTTTAATACTTTTTCACTTAGGATCAATAAAAGAATAACTTATAACATTTGGCTGCTTAATTGATCCTTACCTAATTTTTTAGCTCGTTATGGTTTTTAGAATATTGTACGCACTTCCGCTGGCTAAAGATTCACGGGCTTTGGCGACGCAATCTGGCAGACTCGAATTCGGCTCAAAGGATTGAATGGCCATTCCTGCATTGGCAAGTACGACATCTCTTTGTGCAGCGGTTCCTTTATTTTTTAATACATTGGTAAATATTTTGGCAGCTTCCGGAACGGTGTCACCTCCGAATAAATCTACGGGATTTAAAGTTTTTAACCCAAAGTGTTCTGGTAAATATATTTTCTCGCTATTGCGGGTACGGATACTCGTGGGTCCTGTCAAGGAAATTTCATCGTAACCGTCAAGGGCGTAAACCACTGAAAAATTTCTTGTTTCCGTTTGCAGAATATATTGATACAAGCGAGATAGTTCCTGGTTGTAAACACCTAATAAATTATGCTGTGGTTGGACGGGATTTACCAAAGGTCCAAGCATATTAAAAAAGGTTTTGATGCCCAGTTGTCGACGTACAGGAGCGACCGTCTTCATCGCCGGATGGAAAAAAGGTGCATGTAAAAAACATAAGTTGCTACGGTCTAGTTGTTTTCGTAAAACACCTGCATCATTCGTAAACTCGTATCCCAGGAATTTTAAAACATCCGATGAACCACAGGCAGAAGAAACTCCGTAATTTCCGTGCTTGGTTACTTTATAACCGGCACCGGCCACCACAAAAGCTGACAATGTAGATACATTAAACGTATTTTTTCCGTCACCTCCAGTTCCGACAATATCAATAGTATCGGTAGTTCCCAAATCTACCTTTACACAGAGTTCTAAAAGCGCATCCCGAAATCCGGCCAGCTCCTCCTGGGTGATTGGCCGCATCCGAAAGATTGTCAAAAAAGCAGCGATGCTTACCTCATGGTATTGCGCCTTTGCGATCTTCTTTAAAATTTCGCTGGCTTCGTTGCGGGAGAGTTTTTCGTGTTCGAGTAATTTATTTAAAAGTTGTTTCATTTTGTGCTGTTTTAAAGAGTGCTCGTTGGCTTGAAATTTTATATAAAATCTAGTGCCCTGTATTATTTCCAGTTTTTATGACCACTGCTTCTGGTTCAAATTTGAGGGGAACGTCAGCTGCTTTCAGGAAGTTGGCCAGCATCTTTTTCCCGTAAGGCGTCATTACTGATTCGGGATGAAACTGAACGCCATAAATCGGATACTCGCGGTGACGTATGGCCATGATACTGCCGTCTTCCGCAGTAGCAGTTACTTCTAATGCTGCGGGTAATTCCGCTGGTTTTACGACCCAGGAATGGTAACGTCCGGCCATAAAGGGTGTCGGAATATTTTTAAACATAGTGCTATCTGCTGCTGCAATATCAACGGGAGTTTCCAGTCCATGATAGACTTTTGTCAAATTATGAAGGTCTGCTCCGAATGCTTCTCCAATGGCCTGATGTCCCAGACAAACTCCAAGAATTGGTTTTTCGCCAGCATACTTTTTGAGTAAGGCGGGCATGATACCAGCATCGGCGGGTAGTCCGGGACCGGGTGAGAGTATGATGACGTCGTAGTCTGCTACTGCTTCCAAACTGATCTGGTCGTTTCGAAATACGGAGACGGTGGCGTCTGCAATTTCGAGTACGTAGTGGACCAGGTTGTAAGTAAAAGAATCGTAATTATCAAGTACTAGAATTTTCATTTATTTACAATTTTTTGCGTTGTTATCTACTAAGGGATGTTGATAAAATAAATTAAAAAACACTTATTCACCTATGCTATTTTTTCTGCTTCCAACAATGCTTTTTTAAGTGCTCCTAATTTATTGTTTACTTCCTGTAGTTCTTTTTCTTCCTGGCTGTCTACGACAACCCCGGCACCGGCCTGACTAAACAGAATATTGTCTTTACTCATGAAGGAGCGAATCAAAATCGCCTGATTCATATTGCCATTAAAATCAATAAATCCGATGGCACCTCCATAAAAGCTACGGTTTTGATTTTCGTATTGATTGATAAGTTGTAGTGCTTTATACTTGGGTGCGCCGGATAATGTTCCAGCGGGGAAGGTATCACCAAATATTCGAATCGGGTTGGCATCGGCGGATAATTGCCCTTCAACGGTAGAAACCAAATGGATCACGTGGCTGAAGAAAACGATTTCTTTAAGTTGCTTGACAGTTACATCTGTACAATGGCGACTGAGATCATTGCGCGCCAAGTCAACGAGCATAATATGTTCTGCGTTTTCTTTGGGGTCGGCGGCTAATTCTTTCGCACCTTGCTCGTCCGTGAGTAGATCGCCGGAGCGACGGTAGGTTCCTGCAATAGGATTGACGCGCGCGGTTTTTCCCTGGATAACCATTTGAGCTTCGGGAGAAGAACCGAAGATTTTATAATCACCATAATCAAAATAGAATAGATAGGGCGATGGATTAATGGATCGCAATACTCGGTAAACATTGAACTCATCACCAGAAAAAGTCTGACTAAACTGACGGGAGAAAACGATCTGAAAGACATCTCCGATTTGACAGTGATGTTTTCCAGCGGTGACCAGTTTTTTAAATTCCTCATCGGTGAGATTACTCTCCTCTTTTCCCACCGTTTTAAAAGGATAGGTTCCGGCGACGGCCTGATTTTTTATTCGCTTTAGCAAGTCCTCCATTTGAGATATTTCTCCTTTGGGAATATTTTCCAGTACCGTTAATTCATCGTTAAAATGGTTGATGCTGATCACAAAACGGTAGAAGGAATAGCGGACGAGCGGCGTATTCATTTTATATTTTTCGGGATCAAAATCGAGGGTGTCAAAATACTGAACGGCATCAAAGTTGGTGTGGCCAAAGACTCCGTTAAATCCTTCGTATCCGGTGGTAGACTGACAGTCAAAATTGTCGATAAATCCTTTTAGCGCATCGGCCAGGGCGTGTGTTCCTGACAGGGATTGTTTTATCGTTGCGGTATTTGGATATCGAATCTGCGCTTCTCCGTTTTCTACTTTAAAATCAGCCAGGGCATCGAGTCCGATGAAAGAGGAGCATTCTTCGCGCGAGCGGAAGTTGTTACTTTCCAGCAAAACGGGTTGCTGGTAATGATCCCGGAGTTTTAGGTAGAGGCTGACGGGCGTCATCAGATCGCTGAGGATAGTGCGGTGGATGATGTTTATTTTAATTTTGGACATAATTTTATTTCGAGGTTTTTAATTTTTTTTTAATCTCGTATTTCCTTAGTTGTTCTCTCCTTGCGTCGCTAAAACAAAAAACAGGCTTGCCGAGTGAACGACAAGCCTGTTTTGATTAAAAAAATATAATTACCAACAAGATGTAGCGCTTACCCGAACCTGTGTTCTGTAAGATGCCACCAACCTGCCTGAATTGTAATTACGTTTTTCATTGCGGCAAATATAAGTGGGTTATTGTTATAATGCAAGAAGAACGTTGATTTTCTCAACAAAGCTCAAAAACGCTTTTAAGTTTTTGGGCTTCACTTCAGGAATGTTGATAAAATAAATTAAGACACTATGCTTCCTCTTTTATCTCAATCTATTTAATCGCCATGACTAATTCGCATTTATAATATTCACCTTGTGGGTCCAGGTTCCTTCGTTGGTCAACACACGTAAATAATACAAACCTGTGGTTAATGAGCTAGTTTCTAATCTTCTTGTATTGGTATCGGTGTATTCTTTTAACATTTGTCCATTGGTGCCGAATAATTGAATATCGGTAACTTCTAGCTCCGCCGGAATATTTAGAAACAATTCTGTCTGAACTGGATTTGGATATATTTTGATCGCTGAAGGTGACAAAGTATTTCTAACATTGGTTACCATCACTTCGGTTGTTTCTAGCTCGTAAGGAGACTTGTCGGCGCGTACACCGCTGCCTTCGCGGGTAGTCAACAAAAATGGTGAAAATTCAATTCCTTCTGGCAATTGGAAGCGGAAAGAACCAATCTTTCCTGATCCGTCAATACCTTGTTGATTGGTTCTTACCAGTCCTACGTCAAGTCTTCCTTCGTCGTAAAAATCTTTTTGCAAAGCGATAAAATCGCTAAAGAAAGTTCCAGTCCAGCTTTCACTAAAGTCTACGTGTGCGGTATTAGGTACCACCATATTCTGATCATATTCGATGATGAATCCGGCTCCGTAGAAATCATCAATCGGTTCGGCCGTATTTCCTAAAAGAATGGCTACGTGTACCCAGTTATCGGCCGTTACCGTTTCGTAAACAAAGTCAATAGCAAAGGTTTCGCGAGTATCACCCGCTTCTTGCAGGTTGTGAACGAGATCGTAATTCATATTAACCGCGAGAATATCCTGCTCATCAACAATTCCGTTTCCATCGGTATCCGCATGGCGGAAGTTGACGTCATCTATTCCATTCGTACTCCACGACGCAGCGTACTGTGGTAAAAAATCCAGGGTTGAATTTATTCGAGCCGGACCGGTTTCGCCATAAGCAAATCCGATATTAAAAACATCAAAATTATTGACTACCTTGTTAGAATCCGTATCTCCAGGCCAGATCATTCCACCTATTATATGGATGGTTTGAAATTCCGTACTCACATTTCCGCAGGCATCTTGCGCAATCCAGTTGTAGACTACTTCGTAGCCGTCGTCGGTAATATTTTCTTCTTTATTAAAACTTAAATCTTCTACCATTCCACAATCATCTTCGGCAAATGCCAGACTAAATGGATTAGGTAAACTATCTCCGTTTAATAAATCTATCGTAATTTCTCCGATGGTCACAATTTCCGGCGCTTCCAGATCTTCTTCAAAAATGGTTTGCTGCCCGGAAACAGTATTGCCACAATCATCCGTAGCGACCCATGTTCTGGTAACAATATTGGTGTTACCGCAATTCGGCGACTGTATTTCTGAAAAGTCATAAGTAATCTCTCCCGGGCAGGAGGATGCTGCAATCGGATCAACAACTGGTGCGGTATCTCCACATCCAATATTCTCATCTGCTGGAAAAAAGGTAAAGGTGATTTCTCCGGCAGGAGGACAATCATCAACAATTTCATAAGTCTCTGTTTTCAGACAACCTTGTGCATCTGTCACAGTAACAGAGTACGTTCCAACATTTAAGGAAGGCTGATTCTGCGTAACAGTACCATTACTCCAGTTAAAAACATAAGGTTCAGTACCACCATTAACCGACAAATAAATAGAGCCGAGTGTATCACAAACATTGGAGACATTTGCACTGATATTAATCGCAGGCTCTTCTGTTATTGTTAAAAATGTCTCTTCTTCGCAGTTTCCGGTTGGAGCAGTTACCGTAATGGTATATTCTCCGGGAGCCAGATCGTTTCGGATACGTCCTTGTCCACCATCACTCCAGGAGTAAATAAAATTATTATTTGAATACGCTGCTGCTCCAGATTCGTTGCAGGTTGCATTCATTACACTTATCAGACTAAAATCAAGTGTGTCAATTTCTGTTAGCGTAAAATTGGCTGTTGTAGCACAGATTTCGCCCGTTCCCGTATTTACATTACTAATAGTTACCTCAAAATCTGCGGCCCATAAATCTATTTGTACCGGACTATTTTGTCCATTATGTGACCAGTCAAAATCATATTCGACACTATTATCTGATAATTCAATAACAATTGATCCCGGTTCTAAACAAGACGGATGGATAATTTCTACGTAGACAATTTCAGGTTGTGTACAACTCGTAGAAGGACAGTCGTCGATAATTTCAAAAGTATTTTCTACGAAACAACCATTCACATCGGTAACGGTAACGGTATACATTCCAACGGCTAAATCAATGCGATTTTCGACATTCGCTCCGTCATTCCAATTATAACTGTAAGGAGAAAATCCACCAACTATATCCAGGAAAATAGCACCCAGCGAATCACATACATTGTTCACAGTGCCTGTAATATGCATGTTTGATTCAGCCACAAGAACGGTGGTCACTTCTTCACAATTGTTGGTTGTAACGGTAACACTATATTCACCAGCAAATAAATCGTATCGTTCGCGTGCTTCCAATCCATCCGGCCAGGTGTAAGTCAATCCTGGATTTGAAAAAATTACAGAACCATTGCCATTACAACTAGGTAGAAAACTGTAATCATAAGATTCTATGCTATCTAAAAATCCAACATTATAAGTAGCCGTAGTAAAACAAGGCTGCTGAATGGAATCAGTATAAGTGATTGTCACACTATAGGTTCCTGGTTGTAAATCAAATAAATAATCTGTATCAGGAAGGTTGTTTCCCCAATTAAATTGATAGTCTTGATTTTGGTCTTGCATGGACAACTGGATAGAGCCAGGCTCATCACAATTCATATCGACTATATTCACATCAGCAATGAACGGATCGGTGCAACTAGCCGGATCTGTTACCGTAACAAAAACGTAGGTGGTATCACAAATTCCGTTCGTACCACACATTACGATACACGCTTGCTCGGGTCCTCCCTCTTCGATGCCGAAATATTCCAAAGAATAAGTCGTTGGATCGATGGTAAAAGCAACGGCTGTTCCACTCTGCACCGTACATTCATTGATAAAAGAGGAGACCGGATCAAGATTAGTTGGATCAAAAACCAAGTTATCTGATGCTCCTATTTCGATGGTAAAAAATAAACTGTCGGTTATCTGCTGACAGATCACATCGATTAATAAGGTATCCGCACAGTCTTCGATAAGATTATAAGCGATAAAGATATTGTCTCCAATTGGAAATTCAACCGCAGTATTAGAACCAGCTGAACTGTATTGCGGAATAATTTCTGCGGTTAGCCCTGTTGCTATTTCGGTCAAAACCAACCAGCCCAAAGAATCGGGTGCGCTGGTGCTTTGAATTACAAAATTAGTCGCATCAAATGACCAGCTTACATTACTGAGCCCGGTCATGATAGTTGCCAGTTCAGCGGGTGAATCAGCAGTCAAGTCATTGTATACCGATCCATTTACCTCCCAGGAATCAATATTGACTGGATAATTACCAATGCCCAACACATCATAACCAGCAATTGTTCCAACGCTGCAAGGTGAAAGGGTTCCATTATAAACACTTCCATTGAGGGTAAATTCATAATTTTCCGAAAATTCAAAATTGATAGGAAGACACTCCTGAATGCCGGATTGACAGTTCTCCGTGGTCCTTACCAAATTATTTTGGGTAAAGTCCGGGCAGTTCTGCGCGGATAAAAAGTTTGTGAATAATAGAAAAATGGACAGGAGAATACGTATGTCAAATAACTTCATAGAGCAATTTTAGGATTATAAAAATAGTTTGCTGTGTTTTCATTTTTTTAGTGATTAGTTAATCAGTTCTTCCAACAAATAGGTATCGCCTTTAAAAGTATTTTAAAAACTCAAAAAAGACTGTAAAGCGATCGCAGTAATGAAGCTCCCCGAGGTAGAGCCGTCGAGGTATCATGCAAAGCTAGTGCCTTCGGCACTAAGTTGTTGATTAGTTAATCGGTGGATCAGTCACATAGTACGCAATGCGAACGTAACCATCTTGGTTGCGTTCTTACATCAGGATTACCTAATATTTGACCGACTACTGATTAACAATTATTTACAAATAGTATATCAGATCTATCAAGCACCCTTAACCTTTATACATAGAAATTTAGTTCCGAAAGCACTAGTGCCTCATCAGTTAATTTGATCCCTCACCCTAAAGACGTGACAGGTTCTGGGATCATTCTCGTATTTTTAACTAGTTTTGACCGCAGAGAAAGTTGATTTAACAGATCAACGCAGGAATAAGACATTGCCTTGTTCCTACGTTGATCAATATCCCCAGTAACTTAATCCTTGGGGTATTGGTTTTCTAACCGAAATAAATTCAAAAACCGTACTATTTTTTAAAGGTAGGCAATCTAGTCTGAAAGTCTAGTGTCTCAAGCAATAAATAACCATAATATGGATCAACTCTGCGGTCTTTTCTCTACTTCTTGACTAACATTAATAGCTCTTGCGTTAAAGGGACTAATTAACCGATTCACTCTTTAGGAACAACGATCTAATAAATTTACGTTTTTGGCTTGATCTTTTTAATCGCCATTCCTTAGCCGAACTACGCGCCATGATAAAAAAAATACTCTTTTTCCTTGTGCTTTTATTTTTAGGTTATCTGGTGGTGGTGCTTATTTACGCTACCTACCACGATTACCAGCCGGACGAAAAAATTATCGTATCACCGGATCTTACCGCTATTGCTAAAACGATTGACCAGGATACCTTGAAACTGTTGACCTGGAATATTGGATATAGCGGACTAGGAGCAGAGTCAGACTTTTTTTATGCCGATGGCCGTATTCTCCTTTCCGGAGGTATGATGATCCGGCCTCCAGAAGCCATTGTAAAAAAGAACGCGGACGGCATTCTCAAAACAATTAGAGAACAATCTGCCGATATCTTCTTATTGCAAGAAGTTGATATTGCATCCAAACGGAGTTATTATTTTAATCAATACGAAGCGATTGGTCAACTACTGCCAGGTTACGAATCGACTTTTGGCGATAACCTCTGTACGGCCTACAGCCCCGTTCCCCTACTCGAGCCCTGGCGTACCTACGGCTATACCCATAGCGGAATTGCGACCTTTGCCCGTTATAGCTCTACACAGACGATTCGCTATCAACTTCCCGGTAAATTCCACTGGCCCAATCGGCTATTTTTATTAGATCGTTGTGTGCTGGAGCACCGTTTTCCGGTTAAAAACGGGAAAGAGTTGATCATTTACAATATCCATAATAGTGCTTACGACCAGGACGGGAGTATCAAAAAACAACAAACCGCTTTTTTAAAAGAACGCTGGCTGGCCGAATATGGAGCAGGAAATTATGTCATTGCAGGAGGAGACTGGAATCAGGTTCCGCCTTTTCTAAATCCCAACATATTTCGGCCGAACGCTCCCAAAAGAGAAAATGCCAATATTGACTCCGGGCTGATGCCTGACGACTGGCGGTGGATCTATGATCCGATGGTCCCCACCGTACGTGATACACGAGAAATTTACAAAAAAGATCAAACATTTACTGGATTGATCGATTTCTTCCTCCTTTCACCAAATCTGCGGGCATTGCAGGTAAAAGGAGTAGACCTGGATTTCCAGTACAGCGATCACCAGCCTGTATCAGTAAAAGTAGTCCTAAAGTAACAAACCAGCGCCCTTATCGTAAGAAATTAGTGGTTAAGAATTATAGCTAAATACTTGTTATTGTGGCTGATAAGACTTAAAATTGTGTTGATTATCAGGCAACTGATAATTTGAAGGGAATGTATTATTTATTGTTAATATGGGTATTTTACACCCATTCAGGTAATTAAGAATTTGGAAGCGTTTTAAAGCCTTCTTTATTTGTTTGTGCTAATTATAGATTAGACTGGAAGTTATAAGATTACTTGAGAAAACAGACTGATGTCTTCGGTCAAACCACTATAAAATACCCCTTTTATAACACCACGCCCTATTCCTCCCATTAGCTGCTGCGAATAATTTTGTCCTCCTTAATTTCTTAACCACAAGTTTTTTCATTTTGCATTCTTGCGCAAGCTAGATGCCTACTAAACTAAGATATGGACTTACAGTATTTTTTTAACATACTCTGGAGACGAAAATGGCTAATTCTAGTTGTAATGACCATTGCAACCATTGCTACTTACTTTTTTGTTGATCGAAAAACAGACACTTATTTGTCAAATGGTGTCATGACCACCAGTATTGTTGGACAGCGGGGAGTAAACCCGCTGGAAGAAAGACCGTGGATTATGCAATATTACGTAGACATGGGTTTCGAAAATATGATCCAGGCCATGACTTCCCGCCGTACGATTAACTTTCTTTCCGCTCGTTTATTACTGCACGATTTGAGCCCTGATACACTTTCAGCTGGCAGTGAGCCTTTCCGTCGGTTATCAGAAATGAAAGATGTTGATATAAATTATTCTCCCAGTGAGATTGAAGAATTAATGGACACCTTACAATATAAAGTGGATAATCTTCAATATGAATTTTCCAGTATTAAACAAGACCAAATTTTTAATGATCTAGCCATTGCGCTTGGATATGACTATAAAGGTCTGCTAAAATACAACCTGAAAATTAACCGGAGTGGTGATACAGATAACCTTAGTGTAGAGTTTGAATCCGAAGACCCTATCCTGAGTACCTGGGCGATCAATACTTTTATGACTGACTATCTTCGCCTCTACCAGGACAATGCCCAGTCGGAAGGCGGAACGACCGTGAGCTTTCTTAGACAGGAAGCAGAAAACGCAAAGAGAAAACTTATGGGATTAGAATCAAAACTTAATTCCTACAAAGATGAAAAGAAACTTTACGACGCTGCCGACGAATCTCAGGGAATCATTTCTCGTCGAAACAAGATCAACGAAAATCTACAGATTGAACGTTCCCGCGTGCCAACCCTAAGAGCAAACATTGCCGAACTGGAAAAACTAATTGCACAAAAAGGGGGCGAAAACAATACCATCGAAGAATCTTCCGTCTATACTAATACTGCCGTACTAAATATGCAGCGAACTATTAGCGAACTGGATGAGATTATTATCAAGTCTGGTGGTACAGATGAGGCTGCTAAAAAACAAAAAGAATTGATCCAGATTAATTTGGATGAAAAAATTAAAAAACTGGTAGATCTCGAAAAAGAGAAGGAAGATATCCCAGATAATAAACAAACGCAATCTGCCCTTTTTGATCAGAAAGTACAGGCAAAACTTGACCTCAACGAAGCGATTCAGCGAATTGCCACGCTGGAGGCAGACTTGGCATCGGTTAAAACAAATCAGGCCAACCTGGTAGAAAACGACGCAGTTGTGCAAAACCTTATCTCCGAAATCAACATTGCCCGTAAGAACTACGAGGCCGTAGAATACCGATTTTCGGAAGCAAAACTAAAGTCCAGAGATACGTACCTGCCCCTAAAAGTTCTGGAATACGCCCGGGTACCGGAAAAACCGGAATCTAAAAAGAAAGCTTTGTTATCCATCTTTGCAGGAATCGTAGGAGCTGTATTATCTACTGTTTTGATCTTCCTGATGGCCTTTTTTGACACCAGTGTTAACTCAATCAGTAAATTCCGTAAGTTTACCAAGGTGGATTTGCTAGGAACGCTTAACAAAGTAGATACGGACAAGCTGGATTTAAAATATTTGTTTTCTTCCAACGGACAAAATAAGGCGCTGGATACTTTTAAAGAATCCTTGCGTAATATTCGTTACCTGATTGAGACGTCCAATTCCAACCGTTTTCTTTTTACATCTACCAAAAAGCAGGAAGGAAAAACGTTTTTAATTGTAACACTCGCCCACGCACTAACCATCAAGGACAAGAAAATTCTGATCGTAGATACCAACTTTAAAAACAATACCCTCACTAAAATGTCCAAGCAAACAATTGAGGAGAACCTGCTCAACAACAAATTGCTGGGAGACAATGATCTGTCCGCAGAATTTGTTTCGCAGCAGATCCACGATCCATTCAATCTGGAAAATGTAGACATCATCGGCAACAAAGGTTCTTATCAGTCTCCTTCGGAAGTTTTTGCAGGAAAAGATTTTGACAAGTTTTTAGAAGGACTGGAAGAACAGTACGATTATATCTTTTTTGAAAGTGCCTCGATGAATAATTACTCGGACACCAAGGAACTTACACAGTATGTGGACAAGGTAATTGCAGTTTTTGGCGCAGAAAATGATATTAAAAGTGTTGATAAAGAATCTATTGACTATCTCAATAATCTTGGTAGTAAATTTATGGGAGCCATTCTGAATAAGATGGATTTGCGGAATTTGAGCTAGTCGAGACGGTCGAAAGCAAATAATTTACAGTGTCAAACACAATTACTAAGTGGCGGAAGAATCACAAAAATCGTATTACGTAAAATCTGGTTTATTCAGTTTTTTCGAAAAAGGTTCCATGTTTGTTTTTGGTTTTCTAGGGTTCGCGTTGTTAGCGCGAATTCTGACCAAATCAGAAATGGGTATCTGGGTTATCTTTATGACTACGGCAGCCATGGTAGAAGTAAGCATTGTCGGATTGCTACAAAATGCGATGGTAAAATACCTGTCCATTGCCAGTAAAAAAGACTACGGTCGAATTATTATCGCTACGCTTACACTTTATTTTGTGGTCGCTGCTGGTTTTGCGATCCTCCTGTTTTTTTCAGCACCTGCCCTGGCCAGTTTTTTGACAGAAGAAACGGGGGCTGCCTATCAGCCACAACTGGCCAATCTATTTAGACTATTCTGTCTTTTACTCTTCATTCTGATTCCTTTTTATTTATTTAATTTTATTCAACAAGCCAACTTATCATTTGAAGGTATCTTCTGGAGTAATTTTGCCCGCAAGGTGGTCTTTTTTAGTTATGTCCTCGTAGCATATTTGGGAAGCTGGCAACTGAATCTGAGTACGCTACTTACCATGCAGATTATCGGAGCGTTTTTGGGAAGTTGTATGGCCATTTATTTTGGTAAAAAATATTTTATTATTCAAGAATATAAGATTGACTGGTCCTGGGTGAAAGAATTATTCCGATTTGGAAAATTTACTTTTGGTACCAACCTGAGTACCATGTTGTATAAAGGAATTGACAAATTAATGCTCGCCTCATTTACCGGGGCTGTTTCAGTAGCCTTATACGACGCAGCAATCAAGGTAACCAATCTGGTCGACGTGCCTGCAATGACCGTAGCCTCGGTCGTTTTCCCACAAAGTTCGATTCAATCCGACAAAGACGATCCGGCGAGAATAAAAGCTTTGTACGAGCAATCTGTCGGTGCAATTTTGGCCATTATTCTACCTTTTATATTAGTGGTATTTCTTATTCCGGAATTTACAATTTGGGTGGTCGCTGGCGATGAATATCTGGAAGCCGCACCGGTACTCCGATTGACAATTCTTTACGGCGTTTTTCTACCTTTTGCCATTCAGTTTGGAACGATCCTCGACTCGATTGGTCGCCCTAAAATCAACTTTACCTTTACCCTGATCGGTGTGATTCTAAACGTATCGCTCAACTATATTTTTATCAAAGTGCTGGATATGGGTATCTACGGTGCCGCCTATGGAACCCTGCTGACTTATACTATATCATTTACCCTATATCAGATTGTTTTAAGAAAGATGTTTAAGGTAAACGCCTTTCTGGCTTTTACGCATATTCCCGATTTTTACCGTCAGGGCTGGGATATTGTCAAAGATTTTTTAGATAAAAAGAAAGCATTAAAAATGTAAACGTCAGAAAACCTTACATAAAAATATTGATTATCAATTAATTACATAATTATATTTATCTTAAACCCCAAAAGTCTTAAATTTCTGTTAACTCGGTCTTACAGTTATCATCCTTTTGTTAATTATTTTATATAATTCTTTCTAAGAATGCAATGGTAAAAAAGAATATGCACCTTGCGATTATTACTTACTGGACTTTCCTGGACTATTTCCCGGATAAACCCTACCCTAAATCCCAACAAATTACAATTTATAGCGTTTGAAATAACATATTATTTATGATATCTATATACAGGACTACACTGAACTACTTCACCAGGTCATTTTCCTGAATATTTCAATTTTTGAATATGGATTACGACATTATATATTTTTCACTCTTTCGTTGGAATGGGCCTTATTCCTCGATCTCAATTGCACTGGCAAAGGAGTTTTCCCGTGCCCGGAGGGTATTTTATATCAATAATCCATTTACCTATAAAGATTTCCTAAACAAGGACCCGCAGATAGAAACGGTAACTCCAAAAGTAACGGGTGGTCAAATCACCTTTCAGGACGTGGATGATTTTCCTAATTTAACAACCATTACTCCCCCCTTTACCCATCCGATTAACTTTTTACCCGAAGGGATATTATACAATATGGCATCCCGGCACAATAGTAAAATTATATACGACACGATAGCGCAAACAATCGAGCGGTATGAGATAAAAAACTATGTCTTTATCAACTGTTTTAATCCTTTTTATGCCCCGGTGCTACCCGAGCGTTTTAAGCCAATTCTTAATATTTACCAATGTGTTGATGACATATCTCAGGAAGATTATATTGCTCGTCACGGAATAAGACTAGAAGAAACGGCCGTAAAAAAAGCAGATCTGACACTGGTTACTTCTCAGGAATTGTATCGTTTAAAATCCAAGTCTACCAAGCAGGTGCAAATTCTTAATAACGCTGCCGACAATACCAATTTTAGCAGGGCGATCAAAGAGGATTTTCCCCGACCGGCAGAGATAGCCAATGTGACGCGAAAGATAATTGGTTTTATTGGAAACATGGACGAAGTCCGGTTAGACTACAGGCTGATAAAAGCCATTGCCATAGGGCATCCGGACAAACAGCTGGTATTGATCGGGCCATTGAATAATACCAGCTATCAGACGCTGGGATTAGATAAAATGGACAACATCACCTTTACTGGTTCAAAGGACATGGAAGCGCTCCCGGCTTATTTAAAATATTTTGATGTCTGCATCATTCCTTTTGCCAAAAATTTACTGACAAAAAGTATCTACCCATTAAAAATAAATGAATATCTTGCAGCAGGAAAATCAGTCGTTTCTACTAATTTTTCTCCCGATATTGGCTATTTTAAAGATTTTATCCACCTGGCAACCTCTCAAAGCGATTTTGTAGACTTAATCGACTGGGCCATCAGTGATAACTCGGCTGATAAAGTAGTGGCACGAACAAAAAAGGCCGCGACCAATAGTTGGAAAAACAGAATATTCCAGTTTGAAAAATTGGTGGAGCCGTTTTTGCAAAAAGAAAAAAGAAACATAAAAGCACCCGAAAATTTGAGGATCAAATAAAGCTCCCCGAGGCATTCTTTAGATTTAAAATATAATACAAATTCAGGAATATTGAATAATATCGAATATTGATTTAAGGAATATTGAATTTACTGATACTACCACAATGCTACAAACTTCTCAACGGCCCAAGTTTAAATCCTGGTTGGCCAATCAACTGATTTTCCAAAAGCTTAATAATCCGTTAGGACTGGTATTATTGCTCTTGCTTGCCATTGTGATATCCTACGTCATTGCTACCCTGGAATTAAAAGTAGGCGTTATTATTTTGGGAGTCATCATTGGTATTCCTATTATTGGTGCTTGTCTGCTCAAACCAATCTATGCCATCTGGACCATCATGATCGTTGGTGTCTTCGTAGATTTTTTCAAAAAAATGGTAGACGCGCCGTTCGGTACGGCGCTAGACGGACTACTTTTTATTAGCCTCTTTGGGGTACTGATAAAGCAAGTACGAAACCGCGATTTATCTTTCGCCAAAAATTCTATTAGTGCCTGGGTACTCATCTGGGTCATCCTCAATCTACTCGAAGTACTCAATCCCTGGGCCGGCAGCAGGCTGGCGTGGCTCTATACCGTACGAAGTATGGCTGGACTAATTATTCTCTACTTTGTAGCGATTTATGCATTTAGCAGCTATAAAGTTATTATCAAAACCATCAAATTAATCCTGCTGCTCGCATTTATATCTGCACTCTACGGGCTAAAGCAGGAGTTCATGGGTTTTTCAGATGCGGAACTGACCTGGCTGTATTCTGACCCCAAACGGCTCGAATTAATTTACCAATGGGGACGGCTACGAATTTTTTCCTTTTTCTCTGACCCTACGACTTACGGAATATTTATGTCTTATATGGGCACCTTTTGCTGCGTACTGGCCACTGGCCCGTTTGGCTTGCGAAACAGAGGTATTTTATTATTTTCGGCCTTGTGCATGTTTGCTTCGATGATCTACGCTGGTTCCCGGACGCCTTTCGTAATTGTCCCTTTCGGATTTATCGTTTTCACCTTTATCACCCTCAAAAAAGAGATTCTTATCGGCGCGATGTTTTTCGGATTGCTGGGTATTGGATTTATTATGAAAGGTACCAGTAATCCGGTATTATTCCGTTTACAATCTGCCTTTATCCCCAAACATTCCGATGATACGATGCAGGTTCGTTTTAAGAACCAAAAATTTATCCAGCCTATGATTCACCGGCATCCGGTTGGCGTAGGTCTCGGAAGTACTGGAGTATGGGCCAAACGGTTTACCCCCAACTCTTTTTTGGCGGATTTTGCCCACGACAGTGGATTTGTGCGAATTGCGGTCGAATTAGGCTGGATTGGCCTCTTGATTTATATGGCATTTTTATTTACCTTACTGCGCTATAGCGTGTATTATTATCTGAGAGTAAAAAACCAGAAGATAAGATGCTTATATCTCGGCTTTACCGTTGTATTATTTCAGTTGACCCTGGCTTGCTATCCACAGGAAGTATTAGTAATTTTACCAACCAGCTTGGTTTTTTATCTAATAACTGCTGCAGTGGTCAGACTAAAGGATTTTGACGACATACACATACAAGACACCTCCCAGATTACTTCCCCCAGTCTTTTGCCAGCCACGGCAGAAATGATCGGCGTTAAACAGACCGTTCAAAAATAAATTGAAACATCGGTCCCAAAACACCGACTGTAAAATAACATACTAAAACGAATATTACTATGAGTAATTCAGACGACCGCTTTGAGGAAGTAGAACTAAGTCAAAAGGATCAAATCATTGAAATGATTGCCGTATCTATCGCTATCCTGTTATTATTGGGAAGCTTTATGAAAGTGATGTTTTTTTAGAATGATTTTAGAAAGACAGGTCTCTGATCCTACTCTTTCGCTTACCTTTTTTAACCGACTTACTTATGCCAGTTCTTCCGCTTATCAAGCGAACGGGACAATGGCTATCACGTAGCTTTATCCAGGAAAAAATGGATAATCCGCTGGGGTATATCATAATGATTGTACTGGCACTATTTGTAGCTTACACCGTTTCTATCTTTGGTAAAATGAGCATCATTTTGCCCATTCTTTTTATCGCTATTCCAGCCGCTGCAGCCTGTCTTGTTTATATGGACTTTGGTATCGCTGTATCTATCATTGTTGCGTATCTGATTGGCCTGGCCGCCAAAATGGCGCAGAGTGTTCCCTTTGGTATCGCCCTGGATGCCCTGCTGTTTCTGATGTTTGTGGGTATGATGATCCGACAAATTAAAGAGCGAGACTTTGAATTTGCCAAAAACAAGATTAGTTATTTTATCGTGATTTGGGTAATTTACAATATTCTCTCTGTCTTTAATCCCTGGGCACAGAGTCAGATGGCCTGGATATTTACGGTACGAAGCATGGCCGTTTTAGCACTCATGTTTTTTGTAGCCGCCTATGCTTTTAAGGATTTAAAGACCATCATGCGGATTCTTAAGCTGATTATTTTAATGACTACCATTTCTGCAATATACGGCTTAAAACAGGAATTCATAGGGTTTGCCAGCTGGGAAATGGAATGGTTGTCTTCTGATGAAAAAAGAATGCAGCTGATCTACCAATGGACGAGAATCCGGGTTTTTGGCTTTTTTAGTGATCCGACCAACTACGGAATGCTGCTCAGTTACATGGCTACCTTTTGTATTGTTTTGATAACGGGACCCTTTAAAATCTGGCAAAAAGTATTATTAGGAATCGCTGTAGTTTGCATGATCGCTTCTATGGGATACGCCGGCTCCCGAACACCTTTTGTACTATTTCCTTTTGGATTGTTTATTTTTGTGCTGCTCAAGATGAATAAAACCATTATGCTTGTAACTGGAGTCACCACCGTACTGGCGATGGCTGTGATTATAAAAGGTGGACACAATAATGCGGTACTTTTTCGAATATCTTCGGCCTTTATGTTGAGTAAGAGTGCCGATACGATGGATGTTCGATTTGAAAGTCAAAAATTAATTCAACCCTATATTCATCGCCACCCAATCGGAATGGGGCTGGGAAGTACCGGGGTTTGGGGTGCTCGTTTTTCTCCCAACTCTTTCTTATCTAGCTTTCAGCACGATAGTGGCTTGGTAAGAATTGCGGTAGAACTGGGTTGGATTGCTTTAATTATGTACTGTTTGATGCTGTATACCATCTTAAGAACCACTATTTATTATTATTTTAGGGTTAGAAATCCCAGGATTAAGGTTATATATTTGGGGCTCGCTACCATCTTTTTTCAATTGGTTTTAGCCTCCTACCCACAGGAGGCCATTATTATATTACCAACGAGTATTAACTTTTACGTCTTTTTGGCAATATTAGTTCGATTGAAAGATTTTGATGATCCACCTCTGCCTAGAAAAAAGAACGGTTTCGGTAATTATGCGAAAGCATATATCAGTGTCAAAGGGGTACCTATAGATAAACCCAGTACCAAACCTGACCTGGAGAAGGCGAAGGGCGGCCGTAAGAAGCACGTACTGCCTTTCGGCATAAATCTTGAACTCAAAAGAGGTGGTATCTGGCGTAAGTAAAATGAAAACACAGACATAACCGTAGCTATGGCGCGTATTTTAAACGAAGTTAGGCACAAAAAATATTAGTCATAATTCTGAATCTATTAGATCGTT